>Ga0210409_10000020_pt1 | contig 433181 bp, 375 predicted proteins | sample IncBWH17MmetaG_FD_161649 | JGI IMG/M metagenome (GOLD analysis project Ga0210409, IMG submission 161649) | Forest soil microbial communities from Barre Woods Harvard Forest LTER site, Petersham, Massachusetts, United States - Inc-BW-H-17-M | ecosystem: Environmental > Terrestrial > Soil >...
CACACAGGAAGTTATGAACAGCGGCCCATCAATCACGCGGATGACATCCAACGCCGTGATCGAGGACGGATGCCGTGCCAGCGTGTATCCCCCGCTCGAACCATGCCGCGCCGCCACCAAACCACCCTTGGCCAGCTTTTGCAGCACCTTGGCCATCAGCGGCGTGGACATGCGGTAGCCCTCGGCGATGTCTGAGGCGCTAAATGATGTCCCGTTGTTGTGCGTCGCCAGATGCTTCAGCGCGATCAACCCGTAATCCGCCTTTTTCGACAGTTTCATCATGATGGCAGCATATACGACTGATTCAGTCGCACTTGAATATTAGCTCCCAGGCGCCTGATTGTCAAGCCTCACCGATGTCCCCAAACACAAGCAGGCCAACACCTTAAACCACGACCATTTTAGTCGTATAGGTCAATTCCACGTCAGCGAACCGTGCCTATCTGAGGCTGATTGGTTGCTATCACCGCTTGAGTGGGATAAGCACTCGCACTAAGGGGGGACCAGGAATTGCCCCGCCGCCACGTGAGCCTCTCCTGTGACCGAACATCCACCGTGAATGCTCGCCCGGGGTCAAAGGTCAGGACGGAGCTTTGAGGCCTCGCACGTATCCGCGTATGAATTTCGCAAACAATGAATTAGAATGGCCCACGGATTGGACGCCGAAACCAACAAGTCCGTCACCGCGATTTACCCGGGTTCCTTCGACCCGGTAACCTTTGGCCATCTCGACCTCATCGAGCGTGGCGCCATGATTTTCGACCGGCTCATCGTGGCCATCGCACAAAACCTGGAAAAAGACCCGCTGTTCGCCGTCAAAGAGCGCGTCGATATGCTCGAAGCTGTCACCTACAACTGGAAAAACGTGGAAGTGGACGTATTCGACGGGTTGCTGATGGACTATGCCCGCGAGAAAAACGCCCTGGTGGTTCTGCGCGGCATCCGCGCCGTCTCCGACTACGAGTATGAATTGCAGATGGCCATGATGAACCGCAAAATAGAGCCGCAGATTGAAACCGTATTCATGATGCCCGCCATCCAATACAGCTACCTCAGCTCGCGGCTGGTGAAAGAACTCGCGCGCCTGGGCGGGCCGGTGAAAGATTTGGTCCCGCCGCTTGTGGAAGAGCGCCTGCGCGCCAGAGTCAAATAAGAGGAAACCGCATGGAAGCTGCCACGGGGAAAAAGATGGAACAAGTGATCCAATTCGCCGAACGAGTCAGTCGCATCAGCGTGTCGCCGACCATGGTCGTGCTGCAAGCGGCCGACCGTTTGAAGGCCCAGGGTATCGACGTTGCCGATTTCGGCGCGGGCGAGCCCGATTTTCCCACCCCGGACCACATCAAACGCGCCGCGGTGAAAGCCCTCGACGAGAACCGCACTAAATACACGCCCACGGCGGGCATTGCCCCGCTGCGCCAGGCGATCTGCGAGTGGCACGCCGCGCAACTCGGCTCGTCCTATCAACCGGCGGAAGCCATCGTAACCGCCGGGGGCAAGCACGCGGTTTTCAACACCGTTGCCGCGCTCGTTGGGCCGGGCGACGAGGTCGTGATTCCGGCGCCGTATTGGGTCAGCTATCCGGACATCGTGAAGTGCTCCGACGGCACGCCCGTGATTTTGGAAACGCACGCCGACGATGGTTTCATCCTCCGCGCCGCGCAGCTTGAAAAGGCCATCACCCCGCGCACCAGAATCGTCATCGTCAATTCGCCCAGCAATCCCACCGGCGCTGTGATTCCCTCGGATGAATTCGCGCGACTCGTCGAAGTCTGCCGCCGCCGTGGCGTATGGCTCCTCGCTGATGAGTGCTACTCGCATTTCACTTATGGCGATGCCAAGCCGTTTTCCGTCGGCAGCCTGCCCGGCGCCCGTGACACCGCCATCATCGCCGGCTCCGTCTCGAAAACTTTCGCCATGACCGGCTGGCGCCTCGGATATGTGCTCGGACCCGAGCCTCTGGTGCAAGCGATCACCAAGCTTCAGAGCCAGTCCACCTCCAATGTGAATTCCATCACGCAATACGCGGCTCTCGCGGCCCTGCGCGGCCCCATGGACACCGTCGCAACCATGCTTGCCGAATATGCCCGCCGCCGCGAGCGCATCCTTGCCGGATTGCGCGCCATCCCCGGAATCACCTGCACCGCGCCGCAAGGTGCGTTCTATGTGTTCCCCAACGTGTCGGCTCACTTAAATGCTGCCATGCCGGACGACAATGCCGTCGCCAAACAACTCCTCGAGCGCGAACATGTGGCCGTGGTCCCCGGCGAAGCTTTTGGCGCGCCGGGCCACCTGCGCATCTCCTACGCCACATCCATGGAGCGAATCGAAGAGGGACTGCGGCGCATGGGGCGCTTCTTCGGCCGAGCAACGTGATTCTTTGTCCAGCGCGGCTTGAACCCGTTTTCAGCCCTCGCCCCTGGGGTTCTCTTTCGCTCGCGCCATTTTTTCCTGAAAAATCCAATCTGTCCGAGCCGTTGGGCGAGGCATGGATGACCGGCCTGGATTGCCAATTTGCCGGTGGCCCGTTTGCGGGCCGCAAACTCAGTGAAGCGTGGCGCGAAATGCCGGCGGAATGGCGTGGGACATCTATTAGCCGTGATGCCCCGTTCCCACTCCTCGTCAAATTCATCTTTACCGAGCAGAAGTTATCGGTGCAGGTTCATCCGGACGATGACTATGCGGCGCGCCACGAAAAAGCTGCCGGAGGACGCGGCAAAACGGAGATGTGGTACATCGTCAACGCCCTTCCCGGCTCGGAAGTAATGGTCGGGCTCGAGCCCGCCGCAACGAAAGAAGGTTTCCGGCGCTCCATACAGGATGGCACGGCGGAAAATTTGTTGACCCGGATTCCAGTGATACCCGGTGATGCCATCTACGTGCCGGCCGGGACGGTCCACACCATCGGATCGGGCCTGGTCCTCTGCGAGATTCAGGAATATTCCGACCTCACCTACCGCGTGTACGATTACAATCGCCGCGACGCGCAGGGAAAATCGCGCGAGCTGCACATCGAAAAGGCCATGGACGTGATTCGTTTTGGCGAACAACGCGGCGGAAAAATCCAACCGGTTCAGACGAAACACGGCGATTTATCGGAAACTTATCTGGCCGCGTGCCGCTACTTTGTCACCGTGAAATGGGAATTCTCGCGGCGCGTGGCCGCATCCACCTCCCGCGAGCATTTCGATTTGCTCATTTTTCTCGACGGCTGTGGAAGTTTTCATTGGGCCCATCAACAGGCGGAATATGCCCCCATGCAGGTCTGGCTGCTCCCCGCAGCACTGGGGGCATACGAACTCGCGCCGTCGGCCTCTACATCAGCTTTGCGTGCGTATGTGCCAGACAATCTTTCAGACTTTGCACGCCAGCTTGTCGCCGAAGGAATTTCCCAGGAGAATTTGTCGCGAATCCTGCACCCGTGAGCGCTAAATCGATTCCCGCATGCGCTGTGCTCCTCGCTGGAGGCCGCGGCACGCGTTTTTGGCCGCGCAGCCGCATGCGCACACCGAAGCAACTCCTCAACATCGTTGGCAACCAGTCCATGCTGCGCCAGACTGCGGAACGTCTCCATCCACTGGTTGCGGCCCGCAATCTTTGGGCGGTGACGAATCTCGAACAGGCTGCCCAGGTGCGGCGCGAACTCCACGGAGTGCCCGCTTCGCAAGTTCTCGCCGAGCCCGTGGGACGTAACACGGCAGCAGCTATCGGACTCGGGGCCATTCACCTGGCGCACGAGCACGGCGATGCCGTGATGGCCGTGCTGCCGGCGGACAGCTATATTGCCGACGTTCCCAGGTATCGCGCCGTGTTGCGCGCGGCTTTGGACCTCGCGCGCACCGAATGCAACCTCGTCGTCCTCGGTATTCCTCCAACGCGCCCGGAAACCGGTTACGGTTACATCGAGCACGAGAAGGCCCTCGCGCGGGCTCACGGCGTTCGCGCCTTCCGCGTCAAGCGCTTCACAGAAAAACCGGAGTTGCCGCAAGCGCGCAAGTACCTGGCCTCCGGAAAATATCTTTGGAACGCAGGAATGTTTTTCTGGCGTGTTTCCACTTTTCTCGCGAACTTGGAGAAGTTCCTGCCCCGCACTCACAGCGCGCTCGAGGAAATTGCCCGCACCATCGGCACTCGCAAATATCCCGCGACGCTCCGTCGCATCTACCCGCGCCTTGAAAACATCTCCGTGGATTTCGCGGTGATGGAGCCCGCCACCCGAACATCCGGCGCCAAGTCGATTTACGTGCTTCCCGCAAAAGTCGGGTGGAGTGACATCGGTTCCTGGGCCGCGGTGTACGAGTTGCTCGCACCCAAGCCCGGAACCAACGTCTCCGCCGGCGCTTCCTTCACGATAGACGCTGAGGGAAATTTCTTCTGGAGTCCAAAGAAATTCGTCGCCGCCATCGGTGTTCGCGATCTGGTGCTGGTCGAAACGGACGACGCCGTCCTCATGTGCCCGCGCGACCGCTCGCAGGACGTTGGTAAAATAGTCAAATGGCTGGAACAAAAGCGGAAGAAGGAGTTGCTGTAGCGGAGTGTGGGAGGGCACAGTCCTGTATCATCGCCTGCGAAGAGCGCGGACGCGCCGCACACTTGACGGCACCTCGTAGGATCAGTGAGCCTTCGGAGATTCAATGAAATGACCAACCGCGAAAGTACCGGCCTCCCTTCAAGTGTGCTGATAGGCGGAGGGATCGTCCTACTTGTCGCCATTCCATTTGTGAGCCGCATTCTGTGGGAAGAAACATTCCTGACCTGCGAGAAAGGCCCGCAGTTGGTGGGTTTTTCCATGGCACACACCATGCCATCTCTCATGCTTCTCGGCGCCCTTGGCTTGCTATTGGCGCACATTTGGTTGGTCGTTATCGGCTACCATGTTTTCTGGAGACGGGTATCGCTTGCCTCGGTTGATCGCACGCTTGTTGTTTCGTTGATTCTCACACTCGTCCTGTCGTATTCGCCTCAGCGAGGCTGGGAGTTTCTAATGGGGAGAATTTGCGGGCCCCGGCAAAGCGCCGCCGAGCTTTTCGTAAAGGGCGGCACTCCTGTGGATCACTTTTTCCTGAAAGTGGTATTGAAAAATCATGGCAACGTAAATCAGCCAATTCCCAGCGGCGGGACGCTGCTCGGCATTGCTATCGCACGTGGCGATGTTGCTGCCGTCCGAATACTGATCGACCTCGGCGCAGACGTAAACGCCATGGATTCCCGCTCGACCCCGCTGAATGAGGCCGCAGAAAAGGGAGATTTTCCGATCGTGAAGGCGCTCATCGAGGCAGGGGCTGATCCCAACAAACAGGCCCGTGATGGCTTTACGCCAGCAGGCAGAGCCAGCGCGCATGGGCACGAGGACATCGCGGTGTACTTGGATTCCAAAAATGGGCCACCGGCCAAATGACGGTGCTTTCCGCCAAAAATCCCATCGCATATACTGCTGACCCGTGACCTCCATTCAATTCGGTACCGACGGCTGGCGCGGTGTGATCGCCGAAGACTTCACGCATGAAAACGTGCGCAAAGTCGTCCACGCCATCACGCGCTACGTCGTTCGCGCCGAGCAGCCCGGCAAAGGCGTGCTCATCGGCTACGACACGCGCTTCGCTTCCGAGCGGTTTGCGCGCGTGGCCGCGGAAACTGTCTCGGCCGCGGGCACACCCGTTTGGCTGGCCTCCGATGCTTGTCCCACGCCGGCGCTCTCTCTTCTTGTCCGCTTGCGGGGTGCCGCTGGCGGAATCCAAATCACCGCGAGCCATAATCCCTACCGCTGGAACGGAATTAAATTCAAAGCCAGCTACGGCAGCTCTGCCGCTCCGGCCATCGTCGCGCAGATCGAAGCCGAGCTTGCAAAGGTCCTGCGAGATGGCATCCCGGCGCTGCCGCCGCGCAAAGATTTAATTCATTCGCTCGATGTCCGCACACCGTATCTTGAAACGCTCGCCGGCCTGGTGGACTGGGACCGTTTGCGCTCTGCAAAATTGCGCTTCCTGGTTGACCCCATGCACGGCGCCGGACGCGGCTTGCTCTGCGAACTCTTCCGCCGCCATGGCGTGGAATGCGACGAAATCCGCGGTACGCGTGATCCGCTTTTCGGCGGGGTGAACCCCGAACCGATCGAGCCGCATATCGAAGCGCTGCGCCATGCCCTACACGACGGGAAATTCGACGCCGGCTTCGCCTTCGATGGCGATGCCGATCGCATCGGCGCCATGGATCCCGACGGGACGTTCATCAACCCTCACCAAATATTCTCGATCCTCTTCTGGCATCTTGCCGGCACGCGCAAGCTAACCGGCGATGTGGCCAAAACATTTTCCACCACGAAAATGATCGACAAAATCGCCGCCAAGTTCGGGCGCAAAGTCTGGGAAACGCCCATCGGCTTCAAGTACATCTGCGACCGCATGCTCGAGAGCGACATTCTGCTGGGCGGCGAAGAAAGCGGCGGCATCGGCACCAAGCTGCATCTGCCGGAGCGCGACGCCACGGTCAACGCCCTGCTGCTGGCAGAAGTAATGGCCTGGCACGGCAAGCGCCTGAAGGAACTGGTCGCCGACCTGGAGCGCGAATTTGGGGAGTATCATTTCGGCCGCGTGGATTTGACGCTCAAGCACCGGCAGAAAGAAAAAGCTCTCCACTATTTCGCGAGCGCAAAATTCAATCGTCTGCTCGACTGGCCTATCACCCGCCGCGAGGATCTCGATGGCGTTAAAGTCTATCTGGGCGATGTCGGCTGGGTGATGGTGCGCGCCTCGGGAACTGAGCCGATGCTGCGAATCTACTGCGAGACGACACGGACGGAGACTTCCAAGCGCGTCCTCGAAGAACTGACCGGGCTTGTCCGCAGTCTTTAGAGGCTGCAGAAAAATACAGATTTTTAGGCGGTCGGAGCTTTAGCTCCGACATAACCGCATTGCTTGCATCGGGCTTCAGCCCCTGAGGAAGGCCTTTCATTATTTTTCCGCAACCTGTTTAGTCCGCGATTCGTCTCCTGAATCGCAAGTCCATTTTGTCCTTTTTCCGCCGTCTCGCAGACAATTCCGCTGGTATCAGGGACCCGAACGCCATGGTAAAAAATTAACTGCAGCCGGAGCGAGTCAGTCCCCTCGCCGGCAACCGGGGCGGAAAGGCATTCATCATGCAGCGCCGCATCTACACCATGGATGTTTTTACCACCAAGCGATTCGCTGGAAATCCACTGGCAGTGATTACCGATGGCGACGGGCTCACCAACGCCACCATGCAGGCCATTGCGCGCGAGATGAATCTCGCCGAAACCGTTTTCGTTCAGCGCCCCACCAACAATCGCGCTCTGGCGCGCCTGCGCATCTTCACCACCACGCGCGAATTGCCTCTCGCCGGTCATCCGGTTATCGGCACCTGGTTTCTGCTCTCGGAACTCGGAGTCGTGCCTGCCTCCGAAGGCCCCGTCCACGTGCTGCAACAAACCGGCGCGGGAATCCTGCCCGTCGAAATCACCTTTCACGACGGACGTCCCAGCCGCGTGACCATGACCCAGAAGCCCGCGCAATTTTCCCGCAAGCATGTCAACAAGGCTGCCCTCGCCGCCGCGCTTGGCTTGAAGCCGCGCGACTTCGACGCGAGCCTGCCCATCGAATTCGTCTCCACGGGAATCCCCAACCTGCTCGTGCCTATCGTTTCACGCGCGGCGCTTGCCCGCATCGAAACAAACTTGCGCGCGCTGGCCCAGGTGGTCTCCAGCGGCGGCGTGATGGCCTACTGCTTCACACTCGCGGGCCCGGGCAAGGCCTACTCGCGCGGCATGATCCCCTGGGGAATTATTGAAGACCCGGCTACGGGTTCAGCCAGCGGCTCCTTCGGCGCTTACCTGGTGCAGCATGGCCGCCTGCGCCCCGGACAAACTCTGCACATCAAGCAGGGAGTGGAAATGGGCCGCCCCAGCGACATTCAGGTGGAAATTGAGTCCCAGCGCGGACGCCTGGTGCCCAAAGTAAGTGGCGCCGCCATTCGCATCTGCGAAGGCCACATCGAAGCGTAGTTCTCTCGCTACTCGTTCCTCTTCTGCTTGCACGCCGCTCGCACTCTGCATGAAAAAAGGGCCGTCCCGGAAAATCAGGAACGGCCCCGAATGATGAACCGAGCTGTCGCTTACTTGCCGTGCTTGTCCTTGTGCAGGTCCTTCTTGTCCTTATTGATGTCCCGCTGGTCCTTGTTGCGGTCGGCGCGATCCTTGTTCAGGTCGCGGCGGTCGTGATTGATGTCGCGCTGGTCGGCGTTCCGGCTGCTGACGTCCTTATTGCGATCCGTGCGGTCATGGTTCAGATCGCGCTGATCGTGCCGCAGGTCCTTGCGCTCCGCCTGTGACTGCGCGCTGCCCTTCCCATACTGCGCGTTGTCTTTCGCCAGTTGCGACTTGTCGTTGCTGACATCGGTCTTGTCGTGGTTGATGTCGCGTTGGTCGTGCCGGATGTCGCGGTTGTCGGCGTTGCGGTCCGCGCGATCGTTATTCAGGTCACGCCGGTCATGATTGATGTCGCGCTGATCGGCGTTGCGGTCTTGCCGGTCCTGGTGCAGGTCCTTGCGGTCCCGCTGTACATCCGTGCTCTGCGTGCTGCTGGAACTGGTCCCCGAACTTTGTGCCCAGGCGCCGGTGGCCAGCAAGCCGGCCAAGGCGGTGCCGGTCATACAATGGCGGATAAAGGTTTCGATTTTCACGGTCGTCCTCCTGTAATTGAACTTGGTCCTGTGCCCTACGCTCAGTGAAACACAGGCAGGAGGAAAAAGTTTCGGCGGGTCTTGCAAGCAAAATTGACGGATTTGCGGCTTCGAGTATTACGCTGACAATCCGTTGACAGCACGCGATTTGCGGGCGGGGTAACGGCAACCTCCTAGGTTTCAAGCCGCTTGCGGGCCGCGTCCAAAACGCCGTTTAAAAACGACGGCGCTTCTTCGGACGAAAATTTCTTGGCCAGCTCCAGCGCCTCGTCAATCACCACCTTTGCAGGTGCCGTGCCGGCGCGCAACTCGTAAATCGCCAGGCGCAAAATGTTGCGGTCGACAGTAGCCAGCCGATCGAAGCGCCAGTTCTCGGAAAGCTTTCCCACCAACTCGTCGTTCGACTCCGCCTGCGCCACCGCGCCTTCGAAAAGTTCCTTCGCGAATTTGCGCGTGCTCTCCGCCGCGCGCGCCGCCTTCCAGAAATGTTTCCCGATCTGCGCCGGCTTCTGCTTCGTCATGTCCCATTCGAACAGCATCTGCAGGGCAAACTCGCGGGACTTCCGGCGCAGCGTCATTTATCGTTTCCGCGCGCGGCCAGGCGCGGCAGCAGATTTTCCTGAGAGTTTGCGGGAGATGTGACCCATTTCAATGGCGGCGAGTCCGCACTCGTAACCTTTATTCCCGGATTTCAGCCCGGCGCGGTCAATGGCCTGCTCGAGCGTGTCGCAGGTCAGGACACAGAAAGCCATGGGCACGCCGGTATCGAGCTGCGCCAACTGAATCCCGCGCGCCGTTTCCGACGCCACGTAGTCGTAGTGCGAAGTTTCGCCGCGCAATACGCAGCCGATGCAGATGATGGAATCGTAACGGCCGGTGGCGGCCAGTTTCTTCGCCGCCAGCGGAATTTCGAACGAACCCGGAACGCGGATAATTTCAATGGCCTTCTCGTCCGCGCCGGCCTGTTTGAGCGCGTCGAGAGCGCCCGCCAGCAGCCGGTCGGTGATGAAGCTATTGAACTGGCTGACCACCACGCCAAAGCGCAGGCCAGCCGCGTTCAATTCCCCGCGTGTTCCCGATGATTTGAAATTTCCGGCCATCGCTCAGCGCCCCTGGAATTTCGCCGGCCGCTTTTCGAGAAACGCGCGCGTTCCCTCGCGCATGTCCTCGGACGCGCAGCACAGCCCGAACAGCGTCGCTTCCAAATACAGTCCTTCCTCCTGCGTCATCTCCATGCCGTGCTCCACCGCTTCCATGGCATACTTCACCGCCAGCGGAGCATTGGCGATAATTTTTTTGGCGATGGCTTCCGCCGTCGGCAGAAGTTCCGCCGGTTCCACCACGCGATTCACCAAGCCCACGCGCAACGCCTCATCCGCGGTGATCATTTCGCCGGTCAAGATCATTTCATGCGCCACGCCTTTGCCGCACAACCGCGGCAGCCGCTGCGTTCCGCCGTAACCGGGCAGAATTCCCAGCTTCACTTCGGGCTGCCCCAGCATCGCGTTTTTCGATGCGATGCGCAGGGTGCAAGCCAGCGCCAGTTCGCAGCCGCCGCCCAGCGCAAATCCGTTGATGGCGGCGATGGAAGGCTTGCCCATGGTCTCCAGGCGACGCAGCACGCCCTGGCCGAAGCGCGCGAAATCCGGAGCATCGAGAGGCGTGCGCTTTGCCAGCTCATTGATGTCCGCCCCGGCGACAAAACCTTTTTCGCCCGCGCCTGTAATTATCAACACGCGCACGGATTCATCCCGCCGCGCGGAGTCGAGACATTCGCCCAATTCTTCGACGGTCTTGCGATTCAGCGCGTTCAGGACGTTCGGGCGATTTACGGTGATGCGCGCGATCTGGTCTTTCACTTCGTACAGCACATTTTCATAAGCCATCTTCAATTTTCCCTTTTCCATTTTCCATCTTCAGGTCAGCCGCATCGCCTTCGGTTTCGCCGGGTCGGCGTAATCATAGAATCCTTTCCCGGCCTTGCGGCCATTCCATCCGGCCATTACCATGCGCTTCAGCAAGGGCGGCGACGCGAAGCGCTTCTCCTTGAATTCGTCGAACATGATGTTCGAGATGTAATAAGTCGTGTCGAGCCCCACAAAATCGAGCAGCGTCAGCGGTCCCATGGGATGCCCGCAGCCGAGCTTCATGGAATTATCAATGTCCTCGACCGACGCGACGCCTTCCTCAAGCGCCCGCACGGCATCGAGAAGATATGGCACCAGCAGGCGGTTGACGATGAATCCCGTGCGGTCCCAGGTGCGCACCACCGCCTTCCCCAGCTTCCCGCCAAAGGCCACGATTTCGTCGTACACCTTCGGGTCCGTCGCGATGGTGCGGATCACTTCCACCAGCTTCATCACCGGCACGGGATTGAAAAAGTGCATGCCCAGAAAGCGGTCCGGCCGCTGGGTGAACATGGACATCTCGGTGATGGAAAGCGAAGAAGTGTTGCTGGCGAAGATGGCCTGCTTCGCGCAGATTTTGTCGAGCGCGCTCCACAGCTCTTTCTTCGCCGGCAACAGTTCAACGATGGCTTCGATCACAAAATCGCAATCCTTCATGTCTTCCAGGCTGGTAGTGCCGCGCAGCCGCCCGCGGATCAGGTCGCGGTCCGCGGCGGTGACGGTGCCCTTCTCGACCATGCGGCCGAGATTTTTCTCGATGGATTGCAGTCCCTTGTCGACCAGTTGCTGCGACACTTCGCGCACCGTCACCTGGCAGCCCGCCTGCGCCGCCACCTGCGCGATGCCCGAGCCCATCAGCCCACAACCCACCACTCCCACTTTCTCAATTGCCATTCGACTTTCTCCCCTGTCGTGTGCCCGTCGTTTTTCTGCGCCGTAGTAGGGTAAGGGAACCGAGCCAGCGAGGCAAGGAGGCAGCGATGCGCCACGAGTCTGGATCAAGCGCGGTAATTCTGGACAACCCCTCAGAGCGCTGACTGTGGGACCGTCAGAGGTGCTTCCGCTTCCCCGATTAGCGCATGAATCGTGACCTGGCTTGCAGAAAAAATCTCACAGAAACGGAGAAACCGAGCCGTGCCGTATAATCTCGGTGCTCATGCATCCCATCCTGACGGGCGCATTATTCGCACTGCAGTGTTTCCACGTGCTGTTCCTGGCCTTGCACGATTGGATTCCTCTGGGAAGGTTCAATGATCTGAAGGCTGTTCGCGCGACCTACCCAGTCCGCAAATTGATTGCGGGGACGGTAATCAGCTCTACTCCCTTTGCCATCGGATTCGGCGCCAGCGCGATGCACTTTGGCAGAGTCTATCCGGCGTGGTTGTTCTGGTGGCTCTGGATCAGCTACGGCCTTTTATTCGTGGGCGAGCTGAAGGCCTGGTGGATTCCATACCTGTTTCACCCGGAGCCAGAGCGCGCGGCGTGCTATCAGGCTATGTTCCGGACGACGCACACATTCCTCCCGGAACGCAACGGCATCCGCCCGAATACCCTGCATGCGATCCTGCACATATTGACGCTCGCTACGCTGGTAGTCCTGGGCGCACTCACGGCACAGCAGGGATAGGCCAACTGCCGACAAGTTGACTCGCTCGTCGGATAGCCTGACATGGGAGGTAGCACATCATTATTACTAATCGGAGTGTCCTGTTGCGCCATGTCCCATGATTTCTCGGCGAGAAATTATTCCTGGGGTGCACAAGAGCAAATAAGGAAGCGCTTCATGCCAGGATCTCTCCGGCTTCACATAAAAATATGCTCACCTGCTCTTCGCTGTACAGTCTGAAGCTGTATTGACCGGGCAAGCGTGCCCCATATCGAGCAGGCGCGCTTACACCCGGCATCCACATGCCCACAATCATTCTCGCCACATTCTTTGAAATCTCCCGCATCGTGGTTGCGATGTGCACCGCCGGGATCCTGATTTTCTTTGTTGCGCTGTGGGCTGCGAAGACCGATATCGCGCGGGCCGCCGGCCTGGACAAGATCGTAGCCTTGAGCAATTTGTGTTTCGCCGTCCCTTTGGCGGTCTTCGGCGCCCTGCATCTCTCGAGCGCAGAATCCCTCGCCCCTATGGTGCCCTCGTACATGCCGTGGCCATTGTTTTGGGCCTATTTCTTCGGCTTTGCGCTGCTGGCCGCGTCTTTGAGCATGGCCACAAGAATTCTGGTGCGCTGGTCCGGCCTGCTGTTCGGCATTGCCATGTTTCTTTTTGTGGCCATGATGGACATCCCCGGAGCTCTCGCCAGCCCCAGAGACAGGTTTGGATGGACGCTTCTCATCCGCGAAATGACATTCGGGGGCGCCGGCTGGATTCTTGCGGGAAATGCCATGCGCTGGCCAGGCAGAAGCAAGCTCATCACCGTGGGCCGCATGATCATCGCCATCGCCGCCATATTTTATGGCGTGGAGCATTTTCTGCACCCAACGGGACGCCCCGGAGTCCCGCTCGAAAAACTGATGCCTGAGTGGATTCCCGGGCGCTTGCTGATAGGCTACCTGACAGGCGCAATTCTTCTGGTTGCCGGGGCGCACATTCTGCTGGCCAAGAGGACGCGCATGGCGGCAACTTATCTCGGTACCTGGATTGTGCTGCTGGTGTTGTTCATCTATGGGCCGATCCTGATTGCTTCGCTGGCCGACCCGAGCACCGCGGTCAAAATTGAAGGGATCAACTACTTCGCCGACACGCTGCTGTTTGGCGGAGCGATTCTCGCGCTCGCCAGCGCCACGCCACGCACGGACTAAAATCCCGCCTCGCGTGTGGCCCAGTCTCTAAATTTAGTTTTCCTGGAATTTGAACTGGCGGATTCCCCGTCCTTGGTCCCGCCGGACGCCGGGCGGGTGGACCAGCCTTTGAAGTTGAAGCTCCCAGAACTTGAATTTCAGGGTGCCCCTGGTGGGTTTCGAAGGGTGGGTATTTTGCCTCTAACTCTCACGGTTCTTGCTCCCACCTCCACGCCCTTGACCCACTACCCCCAATTTTGAACCCACAGTACCATTGACGGCTGCGTTACGTCCTGCCAGAGTACCTTGAGGGATTTCTCGGATGGCTAGCGGCGGCCAATCAAACAGGAGTCAGTTCCAAATCGGGAAAGCTTCTCTGCGCTCTCGGCGCCTCTGTCGCAGATCCCGAGCCCAGTCGAGGGGCGGTCCAGGTTTGACTTGGTCTCCACTAGCCAACAGTCACTCGCCAATAGCCACTGGCTTCGCCTACTCGTCACATCCCGTTAGTAGAATTCCCGCCATTCTCATGAAAACAAAGGGCATCAGAAGTTCTACTGATCACACAATGCCTCGCCGATCGTTTGTAACGAATCACGATTCACGATTCACGAATCACTTTTTTTCTAATCGATACACCGCGCGAGTAGAATGCCTCCTAACCCACTCAAAACAAACGTCGCTGGTACTTTCTAATCGATACAAATTCGTCCCCCCCGGTAGAGTAACATCCTGGTTACCTCCTCCTTCGACACACCGCATTTCTAATCGCTACATCCCGCGAATAGAAATCGCCGTAACCCCTTCAAAACAAACAACGGTGGTACTTTCTACTCGATACAAAAGGCCACCCCCCCGGGGGGTACTACTTTGCAACGCTGGCGCCCTTATCCGGCACCCATGGCCTCGGGGGAGGAGAGCGCCGGAATTTCCGGCCAACTCATCCAGGACTTTGATTCGCCTCATCACATGTACCGGCCTGCCCGGGGCTTGACGCCCGCCGGCAACAATGCTCTATTCTGCGTGCGCGCCCTCTGCGCCGAAATCGAGGAGTTGACGATGGCCGAGGCCACCATCCGTGAGGACATTCTCCAAAAGTTTCCCGACCTTTTCGGCACCAAGATAATAAACAGACGCGAAGTCAATGTCCAACGGACCATCGCCAGGCTCACCCAGGAACTGGGTCCGGAGATCGCCGCGGCGCTCACTGCACGGCGGCTGCTCCTCGAATCGTCCGCGCCGGTCCGCGAAAAATACGCCTGGCCGAAGTGGGAGGACAAATTCGAGGATCCGGTCTCCGGAAAATTCTGGACATTTCGCCAGATCGTCCAAGGCATGATTGACAATCTTCTCGGCCGCGACACCGAATTTCGCTGGCGGCTGAACGAAGAGGTGCCCATCCCCAAGGATGCCCATCCGCTCGCGAATCCCGGCCTGGAATTGACCGGGCCGTGGCATCCGCTGGACATGGCCTTCAATGCGCTGAACAGTCCCGCGCCCATGAACATGCCGGACTTTGAAGATGCCTCGCCGCCGCATTTTCAGCCGGACGGCACGCCCACCACGCAACCGGTGGGAATTTTTGCCGCGTTGCAGAACGCCAAAGAAATTCTGGAAGGCCGCTGGGCCGACCGCCCGTATGAAGTCACGAAGAAAGGCCAGAAGCGCTCTTACAAAATCACCACGCCTCCAGCGCGATGGCCCATCCGCTTTGCCCGTCCTCCGGGCATTCACGTGGTGTTCGACCACATCCGCCTCGATGGTCAACCGGTGCCGGGATTGATTCCCATCACCGTGCTGTGGATTCTGAATAATTACGAATCGCTACGGAACGCCGGAACCGGGGTGTATTTTTACATTCCGAAAATTCAGACTCCCGAAGAAGCCCTCATCCTGGAAAAACTGCTGGCGCGCCTGGAAGGAATGATGGGAATCCCGGCGGGCACCTTCAAAATAAAAGTCCTCTATGAGGAAGGCAACGCCGGGCGCTTTCTGCCGGCCATCGCCTGGGTATTGCGGCGCCGCTTGCTGGGCACCAACGTGGGCCGCTGGGACTACCTCGGCAGCATCATCGAAATGTGGAAGGACGACCCGAAGGGAGTCTTCCCCGATCCGCAGTTGGTCGGCATGGCCTCGCCCAACATGATTGCCTATCAGCGCTACAACGCGCTGATGATGCTGATGGCCGGTATGAAAAACGGAGAACTCAACAATGGCGCGCCCATCGGCGGCATGGCCGCGGTGATGATCTACCAAGCGGGCGATGCCTACGGCCGCTCCCGATACAATCCGCTGGCGCTCCGTGCCATCGCCATTGATAAGCTGCGCGAACGCTTGCTCGGCCTCATGTTTATTCCCGAAGGCGCGCTCCCCGCAGGTCTCGAGCCTGCGCTCGAGGACATTCTCTCCCGCCGCTTGAAAGGCCGGCTCTACGACGCGTATCGGCAAAGCTGGGTGGCCAGCCCGGAACCGGCGTATGTCGCTGCCGGCAACGCGCCGTTGCAAGTGGCGGTAACCAAGCTGCAAGCAATCCTGGATGCGCCGCGCGAAACCGTGGACGTAAAAGGCAAAGCGGTGCCCACGGTAACCAGCGGTCTGAGTGACGCCGAGCGCCAAGTGCTGCAATCTCGCGGGCTATTGAACGCGCAAGGAAAAATCACTCCGTGGGTCGTCACGGCGGACATGGTTGCCACGCCGGAAAAAATCTTCTCCCAGGAACTTTGGGAATCCATCTACGCCATACCCCAGGGCGACGTCACCATCGAACACGTGCAGCACGCTTTCTACATGTCCGCGAATTATGGGTTCCAGATTCTCAACGGCAACTTCGCCGCGGCCATCGATGATTATGAACTGATGCTGCGGTTCATGAACGACCTGGCCACCTATCGTATCAACGTGTCGTGGCTGTGGAGCCTGCTCCATCACCAGGCCGCCATCACCAAAGACGGCTACTTGAAACGCCCGGCACTTACTGAAGATGGCGTGGTGCCGTCGGTGAACGCCACCGCCGTGAAGGCCGGGACGCGCTTGACCAAACAGCTGTTCGAAAAAGTTTTGCAGTACCACGACGAATGGACAGCGGAATTTTTTGCCGAGCTCGACCGCCGCGGCGATCCCGGCCGCTTTGACCGTTCCAAGGCGTCCATCACCATGGAACTTTTGAAGCGCCAACTGCTTTCGCCGCGCTACATCCAGCACAGCGCCCGAGTGCTGTTCGTCGTCGGGCAAGCAGATGCGCAACGGCGCGCGCAAATTCTGTCGGCCATCTTCGATCTGTCGCGCCAGGAAATCGTTCAGCGCATCGAAGCCGGCAAGCTGGAAAAGTCGGTCCTGGCCGCGCACGACTACGTGTTCGACATTTTTCCCGGCATGGGATACAGGCAGCGCCCGGCGGGGTGATCACGCGCCGATGAATGCCAGGGATCCAGAACGAAAGTCACGGCACATTGGTGGATCTACCGCGGCACTGGAACCCTACGTGGCGCTGCGCGAAATTCGCGACAGCCTGCTTGAAACCTACGCGAGCAACGACGCCATGAACCAGGTCATCCTCGCAAGTCTCGACCGACGAGCGAGGCGCGGTGCCTGCGCAATGCTGTCGGATGCTCTGTCGGCCTCGCCCAATCGCCGCGTGCGAAAGTTTTCTCGCGGCAGTTGGTCGCAAGCGTTGCCCGCCGGAGGGACCATGTTCGCCTACATGTTCGCGCACGAGGCCCATCATCGTGGACAGATTTTGATGCTGGCGAACCAGCTCGGCTACCGCGTCCTGCATAAAACTCCGGGCGTGTGGCACTGGGAGAAGCTATGGAAACAAGCCGGCCTCACCACGCACCCGCGCTGAGCGGTACCCGCACCGAGGTACACTCGCATTTCCAGCCAAGTTTTCTGAGTCTAGAGTGCGGGGCCGTCAGGGGTGCTTCCACTTGTCCGATTTGAACGTCTGTCAGGACTTAAAGCCGTGTCTCTGAAGAGCTCGACTGCCCGGCTGGCCGATGCGATCGCACTACAAAGCGCGTATGATCCAAATAACCAAAACGATGACCACAAGAGTTCCGATCAGTCCGTATCCAAACATTGCAGCCTCCTCCGTGAACCCAAGAGTCTTGGATTCAGATTCCCGATGAACCATTTTGGAGCACGAGTTCCGTAATGTATGTTCCTTTCGGAACACAACCGCAATAATTCGCGGCCCGGTGTGGAAAAGCACCTTCCATCACCAGACATTCGTCGTCCTGGTGATTCACGTGTCCGGTAACCACAATTTCAGGAGTTGGGAAGCTGCTCGATCCGGCTCTCCAGTCCGAACGTCGCAGGACATCACCGCAGCCGAAGGCCCGCCTCAATTCGATGAGTCTCGCAAACCGTGCAATAACGGACAGTATTGGCAACCACAAAGATTGATACTCCGGTCTTTCCAGTTCCTCAAGGAGACTCTCTGTGAAGATTTCTGCAGTGTTGCTAGCCGTGTTCGTTAGTCTGGGCGCATCGTCGCTGGCTCAGGCGCAAACCGTAGTCACATCTGAAAACCATCAGACGCCAACCTACCGAGTAAACGTAGTCAGCCGTACGACGCGTGCGGTGAGCTACAGACACCGCAGTGGGGCCACCAAGATCAATTTTCTAGGCACCGACTTGATGCCCGCCGCAGCTGGCGAGGCCAGAATTGAGAGCAAGCGCGGAGCAATCAAAATCGAAGTCGAATTTTCCGGACTCGACCGGCCTACGAGCTTTGGCAACGAGTACCTGACTTATGTGTTGTGGGCGATTTCGCCGGAAGGCCGGCCCGTTAACATCGGCGAAGTATTGGTGGGCGATAACCGCCGCAGCAAGCTGAACGTGACCACGGACCTTCAGGCTTTCGCATTGATCGTTACCGCGGAGCCGTATTACGCCGTGCATCGTCCCAGCAACGTGGTGATCCTGGAGAACGCCATTCGCTCCGACACCGAGGGCTTTACCGAGGCGGTGGACGCGAAGTATGACCTGATCGATCGCGGCGGCTACATCCCTACCGGCTATAACTTCGACCCGGTGGTCTTGAGCGCCAGACTCCCTCTGGAATTCTACGAAGCACGCAATGCCGTGCGCATCGCCAAATCGGCCGGAGCAGAAACCTTCGCAACCTCCAGCTATGTAAATGCTGTCAAGCAAATGAATCGGGCGGATGAAATGGCATCCAGGAAACACTTCGACCGCAAAGCGCTGATTGCGGAATCCCGCGAAGTGGTGCAAACGGCGGACGACGCCCGGGAAATCGCCGTGAAACGAATTGACGCAGAGCGCCTGACCGCCGATCGGGATGCGGCCGCCGCGCAAGTAGCGGACGCCAACGCGCAATCGGATAAAGATAGGCGGGCTCGCAGGCTTGCGGAGGCGGAAAGCGCCGATGCCGACCGCCGGCGTGCCAATGCCGATCAGCTTGCCGCTAACGCACAGCAGCAACAACAGTCTGCCGAAGCGGAATCGCAACGCAATCGCGCCGCTGCCAACGAAGCCAATCAAGCCGCTGCAGATGCCCATGAGGGCCAGCGAAACGCTGAGGCGGAATCGGACCGCAACCGTGTCGCGGCCGCGTCTTCGGATCAGCGGCTCCAGCATGCGGTGCAAGAACGTGAAGAACTTCGCGCCCGATTGCTGCAACAATTCAACGCCATTCTTGCCACGCAAGACACCGCTCGTGGACTCGTGGTGAACCTGTCGGACGTGCTTTTCGACACCGCCAAGTACACGCTTCGTCCGGAGGCGCGCGAGAAACTAGCCAAAATTTCCGGGATTGTTCTTGCCTACCCGGATCTTCGGCTGGCCATCGAGGGGAACACGGACAGCGTGGGTAGCGACACCATGAATCAGGAACTCTCCGAACGCCGAGCCGGCGCGGTCCTTGATTACCTGGCATTGCAGAACATTCCCGCGGCGTCGATGACGTCAGAGGGATTCGGTAAGACGCGACCCATAGCGTCCAATGACACGGCAGCAGGACGTCAACAGAATCGTCGCGTGGAGATGGTCGTCACTGGCGACGTAATCGGAACCACCATCGGACCTGTATCGCAAAACCTGCCTCTGACCCCTCGCCCCTAGGGCATTGGCGGAGCATTGACAGGCCCCAGCGGATCAGTGGTAGCTGGGGCCTGGGCAGCAATGAACAGGGCCAACGAATCATTCTTTCGTCTCGCCGCGCGATGTGTGGAACTCGACCCTCACGCGGCTGATTCCCAGTGAGCCGGATTACCGGCCGGCCGGAAAGTCAAAATGCAAATCGGGGTTAATTGCCGAACCAAGGGTTACACACGAGGACGCTTCGAGGGCAAACTTGGGAGGAAAAAGTATGTTTCACTTAATCTGGTACGTTCTGATCGGGCTAATCTCAGGGTTTATCGCAAAATCGGTGATGCACGTGCACATGCCGATCTTCTGGACGATGGTGCTCGGCATCCTCGGATCGATCCTCGGCGGCGGCGTTACCCACATGTTTTCGCGCCCGACAAACGAACGATATCATCCCGCCGGCCTCATTTTTTCCACACTGGGCGCGATCCTGGTTCTTTACATCTGCTTTAAGCTAAACATTCATTTTCCCCAGGTCAATCCGTTCTAGGTCATCGACCACTAACCTCGTATTTCGATAGGACTGTCACGCCTGGGGCTGCTTGGTACGCTGCACATCGGCGGAAAACTTTACCGCGCAGAGGACGGCAAAATAGTGGCAGGTGCTTCCGGCCAAAACGAAGCTATGGCAGATGGCGTGGCTGTAAGGGACTGCGCCGGCTGCAAATTGATTGCATCGAATGTGCAAAGACCATTAGCATGCGCGGGCTGGGAATTCAGACGGAAATCGAGGTAGGTTGACGGAGATTTCATGGCACTCCAGTCTCACGCGGCGCTGGCTGAGATTCGAGACTCCTTGCTCGAAACCTACGCAAGCAACGACGCCATGAACCAGGTCATCCTCGCGAGTCTCGACCGCCGCGCGTGGCGCGCACAGCCGCCGGGTCAACCGGGCAGCGGCCGGACCATCGCGGCCATCTTCGCGCATCTGCACAACAGCCGTCTGGTGTGGCTGCGGAATTCCGCGCCGCACCTGAAGTGTCCCCCGCCGCTCGATCCCGACCGCTGCACCATGAAGCAGGCGGCCGCCGCGCAGCGGAAAAGCGGGGCGCAGTGCCTGCGCATGTTGTCCGATGCTCTTTCGGCCGCTCCCAATCGCCGCGTTCGAAAATTCTCTCGCGGCAGTTGGTCGCAAGTGTGGCCCGCCGGAGGGACCATGTTCGCCTACATGTTCGCGCACGAGGCCCATCATCGCGGCCAGATTTTAATGCTGGCCCACCAGCTCGGATACCGCGTGCTGCACAAAACTCCCGGCATCTGGCACTGGGAGAAGCTCTGGAAACAAGCCGGCCTCACCACCCGCCCGCGCTGAGCGGTGCTCCCATTTGTCCGGCTAGCATGTTTTCAGGGACTGCAGGATTCACGGCAGGTACCAGCTCAGCTCAACTGGGTGGAATTAATCCGTCGCCTGCTTCGCAGTGATCAGCGTGCTGGTCGTTGCCACGCACTGCCACGTGCCGTTGACTTTGATCCAGGTGTCGACGAACCGTTCGCGGTGCACGTACGGCTTCCCTTTCTCCTTGCCCTTTACTCGCAAGATCCCCACGACGACTGCCGCGTTCCCGTACACTTGCACATTGCTCTGCTCGGTCACCGCTTGAGACGGCTGGTAGTCGGGCGACTTGATGCTTGCCAGGAATTCGCTCTTGGACGCGACGCTCCCGTCGATATCGACGGATACAAATGTGCTCGCCAGTACCATTTCCAAAGCTTTTACGTCTTTTAGCTCCAGCGCGCGATTCCAGGCATTTTCAAGCGCCAGGACCAACCCGCCATCATCGTTGGTGCTTTTCTGCTGCGCCACTGCGACAGCAACACCCAACAAAAATATCCCCCCAGCCACAAAGCACTTCCTCACGAATGGTGACCTCCAGGCGAACCCTCAGAATCACCGCGCGGGCACAATTTCAGCGTAGAGCAAAAATGCCGCCTCGACCCAACTTCCGCGAGTCCGGTTTCTGGCCGGGCACACGTCCGCGCATCCTTGCATCCTTGCCCGCTTGTCTCCCTGCCTCTTTATCCTGAGCAGAGCCGAAGGGCCTGCCGCTCTACCACATTTTGTACCCAGGGTACCATTGACCGCTGCGTCACGACCTGCCAGAGTACCTCTGGGGAATTCTCGGATGGCTAGCAGCGGCCAATCAAGCAGGGGGGCAGTTCCAAATCGGGAAATCTTCTCCGCGATTTCCGCGTCTCGGGGGTGAGGCTTTGCCTTTATCTCCTCTAGCCACTAACCACTCACCTCTAACGACTGTTTTCCCCTACTCGTCACATCCCGTAAGTAGAATTCTAGCCATGTTCATGAAAACAAAGGGCATCAGAATTTTTACTCGTCACACATTGGCTCGCCGATCGTTTGTCGCGAATCACCGGTCACGGGTCACGAATCACACCCATTCCCTGGCCGCCAGCTTTTTGGAGGCTAATGGGTACAGCTTACAAACCGGATTCCCCGTAACCCACTCAAAACAAACGACGGTAGTACTTTCTAATAGGTACGATCCCACCCCCCTGGGGGGAGCAGCGTACTGGTTACTGCCTAGCACTGCACTCTATCCTTCTAATCGCAACACTCCAGAAACCGGAATCGCCGTAACCCTTACAAAACAAACGACGGTGGTACTTTCTAATCGGTACAGAAAGCCACCCCCCGGGGAGGGTACTAGTTTGCAACCTCGGAGCCCTCTACGCACACCATTGCACTCGCGGGAGGAGACCGCATCCAGCCAACTACAGGGCTTTCGTGGGAAGGATAACCGCGCAGAGGACGGCAAAATAATGGCAGGTGCTTCCGGCCAGCACGAAGCCATGCCAGATGGCGTGGTTATAGGGAACTTTCTTCCAGGCGAAGAACACCACCCCCACGGAGTACATCACCCCGCCGGCCACCAGCCACAGGATTCCGCTCAGCGGTACGGCGTGGAGCATGGGCTTGATGGCCAGCAGCGCCAGCCAGCCCATGAGCAAGTACACCACCGTGGACCACACCACCAAATGCTCCACAAACCAGACCTTGAAGAGAATTCCGGCCATGGCCAGCGACCAAATCACGCCGAAAAGAGACCAGCCCCAGCCGCCGCGCAAATTGACCAGCAGGAAGGGAGTGTACGTCCCGGCGATCAACAGATAGATCGCAGAATGGTCGCACACCCGCAGAATGCGCCGGAGCCGCCGGGAATGCAGGCTGTGGTACAGCGTCGAGGCGGCATACAGCAGGATGAGCGTGACGCCGTACACCGCGCAACTCACAATGCGCCAGGCACTGCCGCGCATCGCCGCCAGCACCACCAGGACCAGGAAGCCGGCAATGCTCATCGTCAAGCCAAGGCCGTGGGTGAGGCTGTTGGCCAGCTCCTCGGAAGTCCGGCGCGACTTGAACACGCGGCTCATGGCATGTACTCAATCATTCTCGTACATGCCGGCGCGTCGATCAACGCGGAAGTCAGTGCAGCTTTTCGATTAGGCGGTTTGGGCGGCGGCACCGCGCGGGGTCAGCACGCCGAGAAGAATCGCCACGATGATCAGCGCTGGAACGTCTCCCATCAAGTGACCGTGTTCGGCGGGAGCGTTGAACGCTTGCATGGCCATGATTCCGGCGTGCACCAGGCTCGACCACACCGTGAACCAGATGAGGCTGCGATGCTCCAGAGGGTTGCGGGAAGCGAGGATCAGAAATACGCCGAGCGTGGCATACACGCCGAGAATCATCTGCTCGTATTCGGGTTGGTTGGGCTGCCAGCGCCAACCGGCCGGCCACAAGAACATCATGAGGGGGTACACACCGACGGTGAAGATCAGGCCAACGAGAATCAACGCCACGCGCAGGTAACGCAGCCGGGTCGCATCGCTCACTTGAGGCCTCCTGAACTTAGACTTGGAATATGACGAGCGCCGCGCGTGATGCTAGTCGCAGTGCTGGGGCAAGTCAACGATTCGGTGGTGGGAGGACGGAGCGTCAGCCGTGAGCTGCCCTGCGCCATTCGGTGTAGGGGCACGCGCGGCGCCGCAGCTGCTCGGCGGGCTGGTTTGTTGACTCGTATCTTCCCTGCCCCTACCATAGCGGGCCAAGGTAACGTCGCTGTCGATGATCGGCCAAACAATTTCGCACTACCGCATCCTGCGGAGGCTCGGCGGCGGCGGAATGGGTGTGGTGTACGAGGCCGAAGATCTGACATTGGGCCGGCATGTCGCGCTGAAATTCCTGCCGGAGAATCTCCCCGGCGACGCGAACGCGATGGAGCGGCTGCGCCGGGAGGCGCGCGCAGCGTCGTCGTTGAATCACCCCAGCATCTGCGTGATTCACGAGGTAAGCGAAGCCAACGGGCGTCAATTCATCGTAATGGAATTGATGGAGGGCCAGGCCCTGAATCAGCGCATCCAGGGCCGCCCGCTCCCGACCGCGGACTTGCTGGATTGCGGAATCCAGATCGCCAGCGCTTTGGAGGCCGCGCATGCCAAGGGGATCATTCATCGCGACATCAAGCCAGCGAATATTTTCGTAACCACCCGCGGTGAGACAAAAATCCTCGATTTCGGATTGGCGAAGTTCAGGCCCGAGGGGGACGGCTCTATCGCGCCAACAGCCACCGCCGAACAGCAACTCACTAAACCCGGCGCGGCCCCGGGAACTCTGGCCTATATGTCGCCGGAGCAGGTGCGCGGCGAAGAGCTGGATGCGCGCACGGATATTTTCAGTTTCGGTCTGGTGCTCTATGAAATGGCCACTGGCCGGCAAGCGTTCACGGGAAATACCACTGGAATGATCACCGACGGAATCCTGAACCGCGCCGCGATCCCCGCCGGGCGCGTCAATGCCGAGGTATCTCCCAAGCTGGAAGAAATCATCAGCAAGGCGCTGGAGAAGGATCGCAAGCTTCGGTATCAAACTGCTTCCGATTTGCGAGCCGACCTGCAGCGCTTGAAACGCGATAGCGATTCAGCGCGCGTCGCCACGGGAAGCGCAAATCTTCCCTTCATAGCGGCCAGGCCATGGTGGCACGGAGAGGTTGCTCTGGGTGCCACTGGAGTGGCGCTGGCGGCGCTTGTGGCGCTGGGAATCTGGTTCGCAATCTTCCGCGCGCGAGGCGAAGCTATCGACTCTCTCGCGGTTCTGACATTTGCCAACGTGGGCAGCAATCCCGACACGGAATACTTGAGTGACGGCATTGCGGAGAGTCTCATCGACAGCCTCTCCGAGTTGCCCAGCCTGAAAGTGACCTCGTGGAGCGGCGTATCGCGCTATAAGGGCAAAGACGTGGACCCTCGCACTGTGGGGCGTGAGCTCAACGTGCGCGCCGTTCTGGCCGGCCGCGTCATTCAGCGTGGCGACAAACTCTCCATCAGCGCCGAGCTCGTGAAGGTGGACGACAACAGCCATCTCTGGGGTGAGCAGTACAATCGCGCCCTCGCCGACGCCTTGCCGGTGCAGCAGGAGATCGCCCACCAGATCGCGGGAAAACTGCGGCTGCGACTGAATAACAAGCAGATGGCACAGATGGAAAAACACCAGACCGGCAATCCGGAGGCGTATCAACTTTATTTGAAAGGCCGGTTTTACGCCTCCAAGGGCACCCGGGAAGGAATATACAAGGGGATTGACTACCTCCAGCAGGCCATCGCTCTGGATCCGAACTATGCGCTGCCTTATGCCGGAATCGCGTTTTCCTACAACTGGGCTTACGACTGGCTCCTTCCAGCCACGGAGGCCATGCCAAAAGCCAAGGAAGCGGCGCGCCGGGCCTTGGAACTTGACGATACTCTGGCCGAGGCGCACGTCGAGCTTGGCAATGTGGCTGCGTGGTACGACTACGACTGGGCGCTGGCGGAACGCGAGTTCAAACGCGCATTAGAACTCAGCCCGAATTACGCGGTCGCGCATGAGTTCTATTCGGTTTACCTGATCATAGTAGGACGTATCGATGAAGCGCTGGAAGAAGCCCGGCGCGCGGAAGCGCTGGATTCCGTCTCCGCCGAGATCACCTACATCTTGGGGTTCGACTTGTATCTTGCCCGCAGGTACGACGAGGCCATCGCCGAGCTCCGCAAATCTCTGGACCTCGATTCCGGCTATTGGCCCGCGGATTACCCTCTGGCGCAATCGTTGGAGCAACAAGGACGCTTCGACGAAGCTATCGCGACTCTAAAGATCGCCCGGGCCATCGAGGATTCGAGCCTGGTGTTAAATGCCGAGCTGGTCCGCGCGTATTCCTTGTCGGGCCGAAAAGCCGAAGCGCAACAAACTTTCGAGGAACTGCTTTCGCGCTCCAAGCGCAGCCATGTCTCGGGAGAAATCCTGGCCACTGTCTATGCCACGCTGGGGGATAAGGCTCAGGCGCTTGCGCAGCTCGAACGCGCCTATCAGCAGCGCTCCTTTTTCCTGGCTCTGATCAAAGTCGATCCGGAGCTCGACAGCCTGCGGTCGGATCCGAGATTTGAGGATGTGCTTCGTCGGATGAATTTTCCCGTCATAGCCGGGTCGTCGTCAGTCACGGGGATGTCAAGGTGAGAATAGGTGCTGAGAGGGTTCGTCCGACCGTGCGCAGCCTGAACGCCTGCCTCTCAGGCGGATTCAGCGGCGGCCCCCCGCGGCGTCAGGATGCCGAGGAGAACGGCCACGAGAATCAGCGCCGGGACGTCTCCCATCAGGTGACCGTGCTCGGCGGGAGCATTGAGCGCTTGCACCGCCATAATGCCCGCATGGACCAGGCTCGACCAAACCGTGAACCAGATGAGGCTGCGATGCTCCAGGGGGTTTCGAGAAGCGATGAGCAGAAATACACCGAGAGTGGCATAGACACCGAGAATCATCTGCTCGTACTCGGGTTGATTGGGCTGCCAGCGCCAACCGGCGGGCCACAAGAACATCATGAGGGGGTAAACACCGACGGTGAAAATCAGGCCAACCAAAACCAACGCTACGCGCAGATAACGCAGCCGGGTCGCATCGTTCATTTGGTCCCTCCTGAAATTGGATTTGTGTTGGAACGAGAGCCGGCCGTGATGCTAGCCGCCGGGCAGAGGCAAGTCAACGAGTTGATGATACGAGGACAAAGGTGGAGGAGCGAAATCCGATGAAGATTTTGCTGTTCGGGGCGAGTGGGACGGCGGGCGGTGCGGTGTTGGAAGGGTGTCTGGAAGCGCTGGTGGTAAACGAGGTGCGCGCCATCGTGCGCCGGCCGCTCGGGCGGAACGATGCGAAGCTCAGGGAGTTCGTGCACACGAATTACCTGGACTATGCGGCGGTGAGCGAGGCATTCCGTGCGGTGGATGCGTGCCTGTTTTGCCTGGGGATTTCGGTGACGCAGGTGAGCAAAGAGGAGTTCGTGAAGATCTCGCACGACTACCCGATCGCCGCTGCGCAGATGTTGAAGCAGGAAAGTCCCGCGGCGGCGTTTCATTACATCAGCGGCCAGGGGACGCGCGCGGAGAGCAAAACGTTCTGGTCTAAGGTGAAGGGACAAACGGAGAACGAATTGATGGAACTGGTGGGCGCGGATTGCTGGAGGCCAGCGTTCATAGATGCCAAGCCGTCGGCGAGTTTGCCGAAAGCATATGCGGTGCTGCAGCCGGTGTTCCGGTTGCTGAGGCCGTTCCGCTCGCTGTATGTGGCCGGGGAGGATCTGGGGCGAGCGATGCTCCAGGCCACAAGAGAAAATCTGCGGCGGCGAGTGATCCAGAATGCGGAGATACGCGAGCTGGCGGAGCGGTTCGCGGCGTAGAAGCGGCGGGCTACTGCGCCGGTTTGGTGGGCTTGAGCATATCGCCGATGACGCGGTGGCTGGTGGCGTAGTTGGCGTGCGCGGCGGCGGGATTGGCGATCAGCCAGAACCAGTGCGTGGCGTTTCGCACCGTCAAATTTTTTACTCGCACCGAGGACAGATCCGGAACGTTCCAGCTGAGCAGGTCGCTCGGGTCGCTCCAGGCAACAATTTCCGGCGGGTTCAAATCGGTGGGAGGCGCAGCGGTGACGGTGGAGAGGTACTGGCGGCGAAGGCGGCCCCAGGACTCGAGGTTGTTGATCATGTTGGCGCCGGCGGAGACGTCGAGGTTGGCGAGTTCGAGCAGCCGGAGCTGGTTCGCGAGAAAGTACACGCTGGAGGTTTGGCCGAGAACTTGTTCGAACCGCGCTCTCCACGATTGCGTCGCGCGGGCGTCGAAGTCGGCGGGCCGGTAGTCGAGCGCTGAGAAGATCAGGAAGCTTCCCAGGCTGTGCGCCACGATCACGAATTCCTGGTTGGCCAGCGGGCCGGTGACGTTTATTCGCGAGCCGTCGGCGCCAACGTTGACGGACTTCAGCACCAGTTGGCGAATGCCCTCAAGGAGGTAGGGACGCATGGGGCCAACCGCGAGGACCGCGTCGGTGAAGCCCCAGTCGAGCACGTTGTTCTTCACGCTGCGATTCAGGAGCGCCCCCTGGGGCGGCAGGGCTTTGAGCTTTGCGGCGTCCTCTTCCTCGATCCAGGAATAGGAGACGAACCGGCCGGAAGCGTGCTGGTCAGGTTCGAGAGAGGAGCACTTGTTGATGAACGTAGAGCTGGGACCGACGAGCTCGGCATCCTTGGCGATGATCTGGCGGCACTTCACGGAAATTACCAGCGGCCACCAGTTGATTTCGTCGAGATAGATGGTGGGAGCGCCGCCGCGGCGGACAAATTTCCAGTGGTCCACAAACGGCGCGGAGGCGTTCCAGCCTTCGAATGGGCTGGCGGATTTTCTGCTCTTCCAGATGGGATCGCCGAGATAGGAGAGCGTGGGGGGCGTGACATTCAGCGCGAACATATCTTCGTCGGCGTACTCGCGTCCATCGAACCGGCCCTCCGGCGAGGTGCAATCCTTCAGGCGCTTGCAGATGCTGTTGCGAAGAACTTTCGATTCCGAAAAGCCGGGACCGTCGGCGGCCATTCCGTGAACGTAGAAAATGTGGAGCTGTTTGAATTCCGAGCGCTTCAACGAATCGCCCAGGGATGTGACACGCTGCGTTTCCGGGCGAGCGGGAGAATCTTGAGCGCGGGCAGTGGTGAGATGACAGATGAAAATGGCAACAAGGAGCGCAACGGCGTGGAGGCGGTTTTTCATCGGGACGAAAGACAATGTCAGCTGCACCCGTGCGAATCCCGTGCAGCGGGATTCTCAGGACAAAGATTCGACGATCATGGCGATGCCCTGCCCTCCGCCGATGCAGGCGCTGGCGACGCCATAGCGTGCGCCGCAGCGGCGCAGTTCGAACAGAAGCGTAAGCAACAAGCGGGCGCCACTGGCGGCGAGGGGATGGCCGAGCGCGATGGCGCCGCCATTGACGTTGGTTTTGTTGCGGTCGAGGCCGAGAACTTTCTCGACGGCGAGATACTGCGCGGCGAAGGCTTCGTTCACTTCGACGAGGTCGAGCTGGCTGAGCTTCAATCCAGCGAGCGCCAGGGCTTTCTGTATCGCGGGCACTGGGCCGATGCCCATGATGCGTGGAGGCACGCCGGCCGCGGCCCAGGAGACGATACGGCCGAGCGGCTTCAGGCCGCGCTCCTTGGCGATTTTCGCGTGGGTCACCACCAGGGCGGCGGCGCCGTCCACGATGCCGCTGGCGTTTCCGGCGGTGACGATGCCGTCTTTGCGGAACGCCGGCGGCAGCGATTCCAGGGTTTCCATGGTGGTTTCCGGGCGGCGATGATCGTCGTCGCTGACGGTGATCGTCTTCTTGCCTTTCTTTACTTCCACGGGAGCGATTTCTTCCTTCATGCGGCAAGCTTTGAATGCAGCTTCCGCGGCCTGCTGGCTGCGCAGTGCATATTCGTCGCTGGCGCGGCGCGTGATGCCCTGTTCGGCGGCCAGATTTTCCGCCGTTTCGGACATGCTGAAACCGCAGTAGGTATCGTAAAGGCCGGACATGAGGGAATCTTCGAGCTTTCCTTCTCCCAGACGGAAGCCGGAGCGCGCACCGCGAATTACATGCGGGCACTGCGACATGTTTTCCATTCCACCGGCAAGCACCAAGGTGGCCTCTCCCAGCAGGATGCGCTGCGCCGCCTGGCTGACGGCCTCGATGCCGGAACCGCACAGGCGATTCACAGTGACCGCCGGAGTTTCTTCCGGCAATCCGGCCTTCAGGCCAACGTGGCGCGCGCCGTAGAGCGCGTCGGCGCTGGTCTGCATCACGTTGCCGAAAACGACGTGGTCGAATTCCGCGGGATTGGCCTTGGAGCGTTCGATGGCGGCGCGGGAGGCGGCAGCGCCGAGGTCGATGGCCGTGGTGTTGTCGAAAACTCCGTTGTAACGGGTCATGGGCGTGCGAGCGCCATGAAGGATTACAGCATCGGTGATGAACATGATTCCTCTTCCTTAAGGGGTGGCGAGCACGACTAGTGCGTTCCCGCCTCGCTGCCGCGCTTCGTCGAGTCCAACCTCGGCGCGGTTGATCCATTCCGTCACGCGGTCTTCGGTCTCGTCGCCCGGGCGCGAAGAAGATTCCGCTACGATGGCGCTGATGGTCAAGTCCTGTTGGCCCCACGAGGGCTTCACGTCCGCACCTACGTGGCGCAATTTATCGGCGAGCGCATTGGCGTTATCAATGGAGGTATCGGGGAGAATAAACACCAGGGACCAGCCGGTATATTTCACGGCGATATCGGTCTGGCGCACGGCAGAAGAGAGGGCGCGCGCGAGTTGTTCGATGTAACGGTCAACGGCGGCGTCGCCATGCTGGCGCAACAGGTCGCCGCCGTGGTCCACATGCAGGATGATCAGCGAAAGAGGCGTGCCCTGCGAGCGGGCTCGATTCGATTCCACCAGCAGACAATCCAGGTACGCGCCGCGGCTGACCAGTCCGGTTTTCTCGTCGGCAACGGCGAGCGAGCGAACCAGGGAACGCAACCGCGTGTGATTCACGGAGAGGACCAGTTGATCGCCGACGGCTTGCAGGAAAAAGCTTTCGTTGGGCTTCCATTTGCGGTCGCCTGTATCGCCGACGAGAAGCGCGCCCGACGGCGCCTGCGTTTCCTTGTCCGTCAGTACCACCCCGAGCGCCGAGTCCAAACCCAGTTCCTTGAGGTCCGCCGCGCCGGCTGCGCGGAGATAGATGCCGCCGAGCGCGTCGGGCGACGCCTTGGAAACGATTCCCACGATACTGGAGATGCGCGCGGCGCCCGCGTTGGCCACACCGGGCGCGGAAAATTCCGCAGTCAATTGCGCGCCATCGCCTGCTCTGCCGACAGCGATTAGGCAACGCGTCACTCCCAGGTGCTTGCCAATTTCCGACGCGGTCATGGCCAGCACTTCGCGCGGCGTCGGCTGGCGGTACATCAGCCGGTTGATTTCCGCGATGGCGCCGAGATCTCGATGGGTCTCAGCAGCCGACGGCGCCGCAGCGTGCGCAGGGGCGGGTTCCACAGGTGCTGGCGGAGGAGGAGCGGCGGGCGAGGGTTTTGCCGCCGGCTTCGGTGCAATTCCCTTCGGCCACCAATTGGCGCGCTCGTAGAGGGCGCGCAAGCGTTCATTTTTTTCTTCCTCGCCGGGGAAAAGTTCGGCAATGCGCCCGAGGCGTTCCACTGCTTTCGATTGCAGCGAATATTGCAAGAATATTTCGACCTGCACGATCAAATCTTCCAGCGCCTGTTGCGCGCGGGCCTCTTCGGAAAGCGGCGCGGCGCTGCCGGCATGGTCCGTGCCGGCTCCGGAGAAGCCGTCGGTGCGCGAAGCAACCGTGGCGGCCTTGGCCGCGCGGGAGAGAATGTTCTGCAGGAAGGCGGGGTCCACTTTGCCTTCGAGTCTTGCGATGCGTTCCTGGTTGCGGTAGTCGTAGGGGTCAATGTCCACCAGGCGGTCGAGCGTATCGCAGGCTTCTTTCATGCGCCCGGCGGCAAGGTAAAGGTCAAAGAGCTTCACCAGCGCGTCGAAATATTTTGTTTCGCGATTCAGCTCTTCGTATAGGCGAGCGACAAATTCCGCAAGCTCGAGCGAGCCGGGGTTCGCGGCTGCCAGGCGATCCACTTGCGAGCACAATTCGGCTTCGCGGCGCGCCGCGCGCATCCACTCCTTGGTTTGCACCATGACGGCCGCGGCTTTTGCGCCCTGACTGGCGCGAATATAAGCGCCCGCCAACTCGAAGAGTTTGCCGAAACTGTCGGGCTTTTGTTTGTAAAAAGCTTCAAAGTTATCCCGCGCTCGATCGAGCTGGCCGATGCGCAGAAGCGCTTCGCCGAACAGCCCGAGAAACGCCGTATCCTTTTCGTTGGGGGAAAGCGGCTCAAGGAGCTTCACGGCGCCCTCAGCGTCTCCTTTGCGGAGTTTTGCTTCACCGAAGAGCAGCGCGCCGGTGCGGTCGTCCGGGGAAAGCTGATGCGCGCGGGAAAAGTAATCCAGCGCCTCATCGAGGCTGCCGGCGGCTTGGGTCAATTGTCCGGCACGCAAGAAGCTTCGCGTGGCCAAATCGGCGTGGCCCAAACGCTCGGCCAGCTCGCCCAGCACGATGTGCCGCGCCGGATTTTCCGGATCCAGCAGGGCCACACTTTCAAAGCAGGCCAGCGCCTCGACTTCGCGTTGTTGTTGCTGGAAGAGTTCAGCGGCCATGCTGTACTGCTCAATGGCGTCGCTGGTTCGATTCTGCTTCTGCAGCAGCATGGCGTAGCGCATCAGCCGGTCGGGCGGTTGCGGAAAGTTGCGGAGGAAGCGGGAAAAGATGGCCGAAGATTTGGCGGCGTCGCCGGAATCTACCAGGCGGTCAAATTGTGCCCCGTAATATTGCGCAGCCAGCGCCGGCTCATTGAGGCGCGTGTGGATATCCGCGAGAGCTTGCAACGCTTCCTGGTGCGAGGGTGCCTCTTCGAGCACCGCCTGATATTCCGTCACTGCTTCACGGAGCTTGTTCTTCTCGAGAGTGCGCCGGGCCTTCTCCAGATGCTTGTTGATGTCAGCAGCCATGGAAAATTGAAAACCCTCAGCCGCCGCGGGGGAAATCCTCGGGCGGATCGTACGGGCGGTGAGGGCGAACTTGCCGGGGAATCCGCTCGCCGCCGTTTGCGAGAACTTTCGCGCGCCGAAAATCGCGCGGACACTCGAACTACAACTATACAACGGTGGCTGCGCCGCCCTCAAAACGAAATCGCCCACAGGTGCGAAAACGATGAGGATGCCGTCAAAGCAGTAGCCACGGGAAGTGCCGGTCAGGCCGGATTGCCCCGTTTTTGGACTTCGCTCGGCAGGTGAGTGACTCTCTCACGCATGGTCCGCAGGGAGAGGCCGCTGCGGATCAGCGCGACAAAGCCCAGCACCGAAATCGGCAGCGTAAGCGCGAGAAATGCAAAGAACGAAAATCCCGTGGCGGTGGATTTCTCCACTTGGAATACGCTGAGACCCACAACGCAGAAAAACTGGTAAGAGCCGAAGTTTGCGGGAGCGTTGGGCAGCGACACACCCAGGTTGATCACCAAGAGCACAACAACCGCAGCGAGGAAAGGCAAATGCAGGTGGTAGGCCTGCATCATGCACCACAGGCCGATTACCTGGCAGAACGGCATCAGGATGGAGCCGAGCACCGCGGGATAAAAACTTGGGGCGGTTCCCATTGCGTGCAGGCCCATCAGCGCGGCCATCAATTTCCCCGGCAACCGCTGCGGCCGCCCTTCCGGCCCGAATTCATTGCCCAACTTCAATTCCAGGTAAAGGATCAGCAGGACCACAATGCCCAGCAGCAGGAGCGTGACGATTCCCAATGTGTCGGCGATTTTTTTGAACCTTGGCGGGAGGTCCACTACGAGCGACACAACTGCCAGCCCTGCCGCGGCAATCACCAGGTCCACCAGCCGTTCGACGCCCACGGAACCAAGCACCCGGCCGATGGAAATTTCCTCCGAATTGCTGAGCAGATAGCTTCTCAACACTTCGCCAGGCCGCAACGGAAACACCATGTTCGCAAACAAGCCTGCATACACGGCGCGAATCGCGTTGCTCAGGCGCACCCGGCCGAACGGAGTCAGCAACCATTTCCACCGCAGGGCTTGCACGCCGTAACTGAGGATGTCAAACATGGCCCCGGCGACAACCCACTTGTAATCCACATTGGCAAGCTCATGCATAGCTTTGACAATGTGGAAATCGCGAAACACCCACACCAGGCTGGCAATGGCCAGCCCATAGCCCAGGATGCGAGGGACTCGCGACTTCTCCGGTGGTGCGGTCTGGAAAAGTGTGTTCAACGCGACGATTCCGGAGGGGGCGGATTTTTGACCGCGGCAGGTTGGGCGCCCGGCTGATGTTCCATTTTCAGCAGACTGATTTTCCCCGAGGGTTCCAGCACCGCCGTCTCCACCTCGTTGATGTTGAAGCAGCCTTGGGTGCGGAGATTGGAGAGCAGGTCTTCCCGGCTGATGGTTTCCTTGCGTAAATTTTTCTCTATAATTTTTCCGTTGTGAATCAACACGGTCGGCACGCCTTCAATGGCGCGCTCGAATTTGGGGCTGTCGAAGGCGATGCGGCTGACCGCCCAATTGACCGTCAGGATTGTGACGGCACCAATCAAACCTCCTGTTACTGAATTGTCCGGACCGATCATGGCGTTTTGCAGCACGTTGCTCAAAATCAACAGCACGATCAAGTCGAAGGGCGTCATCTGCCCCACCTGGCGCTTGCCCAGCACCCGGAACATGATGAGAAGGAAGAAGTAAACAATCAGCGCGCGAAGAATTTTCTCGCCCACCGAAACTTCCGGCAGCCACCAAGGCATGGCGCCTCCTTCCGATTCCCGGCAGTCATTTCCCAAGCCGCCGAGATTCCCAGACCAAATGGTTCGGCTCACTGGACGCGCGCCAGGAGCCCCGCATGGCGTGAATTGCAACGATCGGGATCCCAGGACCCCGCATCGGGCTACAGCGTACGACATCGCCATTCTAGTGGCAATCCGCGTTTTCGTCCGGTCCCCCGCACCCGTTCCATCCGGTGTTATGATTGGGTTCCTGCGCCGGAGCGACCTCTGTTCGCAGCGCGCGCTCACGAAAAAGGCCAGCCGGGAGGAAGAATTGCCATGACCGAACCTACAAAAGAAGAACTGATGGCGCGCATTGCCGAGCTTGAGAAGCAAGCCGGCGGTCGCAAAAAAGGAACATTGGAGTTCAGGGTGGGCGAAAAAGGAGGGGTCAGCGTGTACGGGCTGGGTCGGTTTCCGGTGACACTGTATTACGAGCAGTGGATCCGGTTGCTTGATACCGCTGATTCGCTGCGGGCCTTCCTCGAGGAAAACAAGCACCGCCTGAAATTGAAAGACAAGGAATAGCGGACCGATTTTTCCCCACGGCCGGGACCGCTGGCCGCTCGCTGTGATCTGTGGCAAACTCGATAGTTTGAAAGGCGCGCGTGTTTGCGGCCGGGAGAATGATCTCGCCGTTTCGCGCGGCGGCCGTCGCAGAAAAGAGCCCACTAGGGAGCCATGGATCCGCAGTACATCCGCAATTTTTGCATCATTGCGCACATTGACCACGGCAAATCCACACTGGCGGACCGCCTGCTGGAGTTGACCGGGGCGCTCAGCCAGCGGGAGATGACCGCACAGGTGCTCGACTCCATGGACCTGGAGCGCGAGCGCGGCATCACCATCAAGGCTAAAAGCATCCGCCTGCATTACAACGCGCGAGACGGCCACGAATACCAATTGAATTTGATTGATACGCCCGGGCACGTGGATTTTTCCTACGAGGTCTCGCGAGCGCTTTCGGCGTGCGAAGGCGCGCTGCTTGTGGTGGACGCCAGCCAGGGTGTGGAAGCGCAGACCGTCGCCAATGCTTTCTTGGCCTCGCGCCACAATCTCACTGTCGTCCCGGTGATCAACAAAATTGAATTGCCGGCCTCTCGCCCCGATCACGTGAAAGAGCAAATCGAAAATGTGCTGGCGATTCCGGCGCACGACGCGCTGCTGATCAGCGCCAAAAGCGGCCTGGGCGTGGAAGATATCTTGGAAGCCATCGTGGCGCGCATCCCGCCGCCAAAGGGCTCGGCTGACGCTCCGCTGCGCGCGCTCATTTTCGACTCCTGGTTCGACATATATCGCGGCGCTGTCGTTCTAGTGCGCGTCATGGAAGGACGCATCGCGCCGCGCATGAAGATTCGCCTGTGCGCCAACGATGAAGTGCATGAGGTGGAGGCGCTCGGCGCGCTGACGCCCAAACCTGTCGTGCTCGACGAGTTGGCCGCCGGAGACGTAGGGTTTATCATCGCCAATATCAAGCGCGTGGCCGATGCGCGCATGGGCGATACGGTGGTGGAGGCGGACCGTCCCGCCGCGCCGCTGCCGGGATTTGAAGCCATCAAGCCCATGGTTTTCGCCGGGCTCTTCCCCGTGAATGCCAGCGATTACGAAATGCTGCGCGATGCGCTGGGCAAACTGCAGCTCAACGACGCGGCTTTTTTTTACGAGCCGGAAAATTCTGTGGCGCTGGGATTCGGGTTCCGCTGCGGATTCCTGGGGCTGCTGCACATGGAAATCGCCCAGGAGCGCCTGGAACGCGAATTCAATATTGATCTGATCACCACGGCGCCGAGCGTGCGCTACCGCATCACCACCACCGACGGCACGGTGATGGAAGTGGACAATCCCACGAAATTTCCTCCGCCCAGCTCCATTAAGGAAATCGAAGAGCCCATTCTGACGGCTATGATCATCACCTCGGAGGAATCCGTTGGCGGTGTGCTGCACCTGTGCGAAGAAAAGCGCGGGGTGCAGAAGAAATTCGAGTACCTCTCGCCCACACGCATCATGCTGACCTACGAGATGCCGCTGAATGAAATCGTACTCGATTTTTACGACCGGCTGAAAAGCGTTTCGCGCGGCTACGCTTCGCTCGACTATCACCTGTCCGGCTACCGTGCCTCGGACCTGGTGAAGCTCGACGTGCTGGTGGGGGGCGAGCCGGTGGACGCGCTGACTATTATTTGCCACCGCGATCAGGCCTTCGAGCGCGGCCGCGAATTGGTGACGCGCCTGCGCAAACTGATTCCCCGCCAGCAGTTCGAGGTCGCCTTGCAGGCGGCCATCGGCAGCCGCATCATCGCGCGGGAAACCATCAGCGCGATTCGCAAGAACGTGCTGGCCAAATGTTACGGCGGCGACATCACCCGCAAACGCAAGCTCCTCGAAAAACAGAAGGAAGGCAAGAAGCGCATGAAGCGCGTCGGCCGCGTCGATATTCCCCAGGAAGCATTCCTCGCCGTATTGAAGGTTACCGGCGGGGCGGAAGAAGAGTAGCTTCGCGCCGGGGTGGTAGGCCGAGCCTTACCGCGCGACGCCCCTCGGCTCATCCGCCGCCGCGGACTCGCTCGGGATGGCCATCCTCAACGGGTCCCGAAAAACCCAACAGCAGATCCCTGCCTGCCGGCAGGCAGGCCTCGCTGAACTTCGCTTCGGGACACCGACCCTTGTCGGGCGGGCCCCTTCGACTCATCCGCCATGGCGGATTCGTTCAGGATGGCCATCCTTCGTCGGATGGCCACTTTCGCCGGAGAAGGAAAGGCGAACAAAAGGTTATAAGTTAGTACCCGGGGGGAGGGGGTCTTTTTGTTGCGATTAGAAAAAATTAAGTGATTGAAACAAGGGGGTTTAGGTCGAATCCGGTTTCTCGGTGTTGCGATTAGAATTTGCCGCGGCGGAGGGCGAAACCGATTAGCCAAGGAGTGCTTTGCCGGGTTGAAATCACCATTCATGCCGCGCCGATGGTATCATGGTAGTTACTAGATTGTCAAGGGGAATCTGGACGGGGGATGAGGAACAGTCCTATTGCCCGCTGCCCTCGCCGACGGGTAGACTGAGTGCAAGGAATAGAGAGATGCCCAGTACAAAATTCCGCGCCACGAAAAAAAATGGAAAAGTCAGCCTCGTGCTGGACGTGAAAGAGTACGAGAAGCTGATGGAGGATCTAGAGGAACTCGATGAAATCCGCGCCTACGATGCCGCGAAGCAATCCGGCGAAACCCCCATTCCATTTGAGGAAATGATGAAAAATATCCAAGCCTCTCGGAAATGATCTGCGGTTTTTCTCACCAACGCCTGGATTGACCGATCAGCAGTCCTCAGGAGTTAAAACCCCTCGATTTTCCCTGCCTTTTGGCACGGCTGAAGCCGTGCCCTGACGCGAACCGAGCTAAGGAGTTTTCTTGCGGCGGACGGTGGCGTCTAAGGCGCCGCGGGCGAGGCGGACGGAGATGTCGTCGCCGATGCTGACCTGATCGGCGGAGCGCAGTACTTTTCCTGAAGAATCGTAGGCGATGGCGTAGCCGCGCTCGAGCAGGCGGGTGGGGTCGCGCTCTTCCAGGCGCAGGGCGGCCATTTGCCAGGTGCGGCGCTTGACGATGAGCAGGCGGTCGGCGGCCACACGCAATTCGAGCAGGCGCTGGTCGAGTACACCGTGCCAGCGCTTCACGCGCGTGCGCAGGTCGAATGATGCGACTTTGGAGCTGGCGCGCGTGAGCCGTTGCAATGTGGTTGCAAGGCGCAGGCGCAAACCCACCGCGAGCGAATTGGCCAATTCATCCACGTGCTGGCGACGGCGGCGCACCAACGTTTCGAGGTGGCGGAAGCCGCGATGCGTTTCGAGGTCGCGGACGCGATGGCGCCACTGCGAGAGCCGGTAGCGCATGTGCTGGACCAGGCTGCGCTGGTGCTCGGCGATGTGGCGTTCGAATTCCTGGCGAGAGCGCACCACGATTTCAGCCGCTGCGGACGGCGTGGGAGCGCGCACGTCGGCGGCGAAATCGGCGATGGTGAAATCGGTTTCGTGGCCGATGCCGGTGATGATGGGAATTTCCGATGCGGCGATGGCGCGGGCCAACGGCTCTTCGTTGAAGGCCCACAAATCTTCGAGTGAGCCGCCGCCGCGCGCAAGAATCAAGACGTCGGCGGCATTGGCGCGATTGAAATATTGAATGGCGGCGACAACTTCGCCCGCCGCTCCTTCTCCCTGGACTTTTACAGGAAAGATCATTACATGCACATTCGGGAAGCGCCGCTTTAATACGCGCAGAATGTCGCGCACCGCCGCGCCGGTGGGTGATGTGACCACTCCGATGCGCCGCGGGAGCACCGGCAGCGGCTTTTTGCGCGCTTCGTCGAAGAGGCCTTCTTCGGCGAGGCGCTTTTTCAACTGCTCGAAGGCCAACTGCAGCGCGCCCAGGCCGACTGGTTCGATGTGGCTGACATAAATTTGATATTCGCCGCGCGGTTCGTACACGCCCAGGCCGCCGCGGACGGTGATGTGCAGTCCGTCTTCGGGACGGAATTTCAGGCCGCGCACCTGGTCGCGAAAACAGACGCAGCGAATCTGCGAGCGCGCGTCCTTGAGCGTGAAATAGAGGTGGCCGGATTGCGCGGCGTGGTAATTCGAGACTTCGCCCTCGACCCACACGTCCGGGAAGGTGCCTTCGAGAATTTCGCCGATGCGCTCGGTGAGCTCGCTGACTTTCCAGATGTGCCGCTCGGGCGCCAGATTGAAGAGGTTGGCCTGGCTCATGGGATTAGTAAGCTCATCGGCGGAAGAAATTGATAATCCAGAAAAGCAGCGTGAGCCCCAGGCTCAGCAGCAGGCAAGTGACGATGGGAAAATAAAATGACGTGTTGCGTCCGTGGTAAGCGATGTCGCCGGGCAGGCGGCCCAAACGGAACGGCACCTTTGCTCCAACTAGGAGCAGACCGCCAGTGCATGCCAGCAGGACGCCGAGAATCAAGAGGACTTTGCCGAATTCGCGCAGCGGGTCCATTCGTCAGGCGCCTGGCGACGATTCTACCCGAGTCGGCAAGGGAATTCTTGCGCGCTTCAGACCAACTCGGAACCGGCGAAGAAGTAGGCGATTTCGAAGGCGGCGGTGTCGGGCGCATCCGAGCCGTGAGTGCAATTGTTCTGGATGCTGGTGCCGAGTTCCTTGCGGATGGTACCCGGGGCGGCTTTGGCGGGGTCGGTGGCGCCCATGGTGTCGCGCCAATGGCTGATGGCGCCTTCCCTTTCGAGCACCATGACGACGACTTTGCCGGAGCTCATGAATTCGGTGAGGTCCTTGAAGAAAGGGCGTTCCCGGTGCACGGCGTAGAAACCTTCGGCCTCGGCTTTGGTGAGGCGCAGGGATTTGATGGCGGCAATTTTGAATTTTGCGGCATGAATGCGGCTAAGAATATCGGCGGTGAGTCCACGGCCGACGGCGTCGGGTTTTATGATTGCGAGAGTGCGTTCAATTGCCACGAGATAATTCCTCCCAAGAAAAATCCTCGGGTCTCGCGACCCGAGCTACATTATTTTCGTGAGCCGCGCCGCTTCGATTTCGCGGCGGATTTCTTTTTCGATGAACTTCTAGCTTTGGACTTGCCGAGAACTTTTGCAATGGTTTCCCCGATGTCCGCCGGGCTTTGCACCGTGTGGATGCCGGCGGCGCGCATGGCCACGTATTTGTCCGCAGCGGTGCCCTGGCCACCACTGATGATGGCTCCGGCATGGCCCATGCGGCGTCCCGGCGGCGCGGTTTGCCCAGCGATGAATCCGACCACCGGCTTCTTCACGTGCTTTTTGATGTAGGCGGCGGCGACTTCTTCGGCATTGCCGCCGATTTCTCCGATCATGACGATGGCGCGCGTCTCGGGATCGTCATTGAACAGGCGCACGGCGTCGAGAAACGTGGTGCCGATGATGGGATCGCCGCCGATGCCGATGCAGGTGGACTGGCCGATACCGAGGCGAGTGAGTTGGTCCACGGCTTCGTACGTCAACGTGCCGCTGCGGCTGACGACGCCGACGTGACCCTGCTTGTGAATCGGGCCGGGCATGATGCCCATTTTTGAGAGGCCCGGCGAAATGATGCCCGGGCAGTTCGGGCCAATGAGGCGCGATTTTGAATCCTTCAGCACTGCGGCCACGCGAACCATGTCGAGCGTGGGAATTCCTTCGGTGATACAAACGATGAGCGGCAAGCCAGCATCGGCAGCTTCGAGGATGGCGTCGGCGGCAAACGGCGGAGGAACGAAAATGATGGAAGCATTCGCGCGCGTGGCGCTGACGGCGTCGGCAACGGTGTTGAAAATTGGCACGTCAAGGTGCTTCATGCCGCCTTTGCCAGGCGTTACTCCGGCTACGACTTTGGTGCCGTACTCGAGCATTTGTTGCGCGTGAAAGCTGCCTTCGCGGCCGGTGAGACCCTGCACGACTACGCGAGTATTTTTGTCCAGTAAGACGCTCATCGCGCACTGCCCGCGAGTTTGACGACCTTCTGGGCGCCGTCTCTCATTCCTTCAGCGACGGTGAAATTGAAGCCGGAGTTGCGCAGGATTTCCTTGCCCTGCTCGACGTTGGTTCCTTCCATGCGCACGACTACGGGCATTTTCAGCTTGAGTTCCTTCGCGGCGTTCACCACTCCACTGGCCAGCACGTCGCAGCGCAGGATGCCGCCGAAGATGTTGACGAACACGGCGCGGACTTCGGGATCGCTCAAGAGAATGCGAAAGGCGTTTTTCACCTGGTCCTCGGAGGCGCCGCCACCGACATCGAGGAAATTCGCGGGGCTGCCGCCGCTCAGCTTGATGATGTCCATGGTGGCCATGGCCAGGCCGGCGCCGTTGACCATGCAGCCGATGGTGCCGTCGAGCTTGATGTAGTTGAGCTTGAATTTCGAGGCTTCGACCTCGAGTGGCGATTCCTCTTCCAGGTCGCGCAAATCCTTGAACGTGGGATGGCGGTAGAGCGCGTTGTCGTCGAAATTCACCTTGGCGTCGAGCGCGACCAGGCGGCCGTCGCCGGTGACTACGCAGGGATTGATTTCGAGCAGCGATGCGTCGGTCTCCGTGAAGGCGCGGTAGAGCGACTGGAAGAATGGAACGGCAGCGTTGACGACTTCCGGCGCGAGGCCGAGGCCAAAGGCCAGTTTGCGCGCTTGATACGGCTGGACCCCCGTGACTGGGTGGATGGTTTCGCGCAGTATGGCTTCCGGATTTTTCTTGGCGACTTCTTCGATTTCCATTCCGCCGGCGGCGCTGGCCATGAACACCGGCACGCCCAAGGCGCGGTCCACCAGCACACTCAGGTAGAGCTCGCGCTTGATGTCGAGTCCTTCTTCGACGAGCAGGCGGCGGACGATGCGGCCTTCCGGGCCGGTCTGCGGCGTGACCAATCGCATTCCCAAAATCTGTTCGGCGAGCTTGGCGGCTTCGTCGGGAGATTTCGCGAGCTTCACGCCGCCGCCCTTGCCCCGGCCTCCGGCATGAATTTGGGCTTTCACCACAACGACCGGCGTGCCAAGACGCTGCGCCGCGGCACTGGCTTCGTCCTTTTTGAAGACGACTTCGCCGCGCGGCACTGGCACGCCAAATTTGGCGAGGATCGCTTTGGCCTGATATTCGTGGATCTTCATACTGGCTCCATCGGCTTTCCGATGCTGGCCCTGAACAGTGCTAGTATTTATCAGCGTAGAAAACGACCTAGTTTACTTGGAACCCGCAGGGCGAGCAAGAAGCGGCGCTGCGCTTCCGCGCGGTGAGCGGAGCAGCGCGCGGCAGCAGGTGTGATCGGTGCGTCAAGATGATTCCAATACGAAGAAGATGATCCACGAAGCGCTTGAAAAAGTGCTGGCGGGGGAGGATTTGACGCGCGGCGAATTGGAGGGAGTGATCAGCGAGCGGTCCTCCGGCCGTGCAACGGACATCCAGTTCGCGGCGCTCATGGCTGCCATGCTGATGAAGGGGATTTCGGGCGAAGAACAGGCCGCGATTGACGGGGCACAAAGCGACTCCGGTGCTCAGTGTGCCCCCGATTCCGGTGGCCCCGAAGTTGGCTACGAGATGGGCCATCCACAATTTTGCCCCGCATTGGTTGTCGCGATGATGCAAATGCAAAAGGGGGAAGATCTTTCACGGAGGGACGCGGAAGCGGTGATGGAGGAAATTCTCTCCGGGCACGCCGGAGGCGTCCGCATCGCGTCGTTCCTGGCGGCGCTGCGATTCAAGGGCGAAACGGTGGACGAGTTGGTGGGATTCGCGACGGTGATGCGGCGGCATGCCGCGCCGCAGTTCGCCGGACTGCAACTGCAACCTGGGGACGCGCTGGTGGATACGGCGGGGACGGGCGGAGATGCGCGCGGGACATTTAATATTTCCACAGCGGCGGCATTTGTAATTGCCGGCGCGGGCGTGCGCGTGGCGAAGCACGGCAACCGCGCGTTCAGCTCCAGTTGCGGATCTGCGGACGTGCTGGAAGAGATGGGCGTGCGGATGGATTTGGCGATGGAGCGCGTGGTGCGCGCCATCGAGGAGGTGGGCATCGGATTTCTGTACGCTCCGGCGGCGCACACGGCGATGCGTCATGCCATGACCGCGCGGCGGGAGATGAAAGTGCGCACGGCGTTCAATTTGCTTGGGCCGCTCACGAATCCCGCGGGAGCCTCGGCGCAAATCGTGGGAGTGTACGACGCGAATCTGACCGAGTTGCTGGCCCGCGTGCTGCGGGAACTCGGCGTGCGGCGAGCATTCGTGGTGCACGGAGCGGACGGGCTGGATGAAATTTCAATTTCCGGCGAGACGTATGTGTCGGAATTGCGCGATAGGACGGTGCGCAGCTACACCGTGGCGCCCGAAGATTTCGGATTGAGCCGCGCGCCGCTGGAGACCATTCGCGGCGGAGATGCACGAGACAACGCAGAGATCTTGAGGCGCGTTCTCGGCGGGCCACATGCGCCGCATGAACACGGGCCGCGGCGTGACATTGTGCTGGCGAATTCCGCGGCGGCGCTGGTAGCTGCGGGCCGCGCCGAGGATTTTCTCGCTGGCGTGCGAATGGCGGCCGAGTCCATTGACTCTGGTGCCGCTCGCGCGCGGCTGGACGCTCTGATTGAGTTCACGAAATCCGAAAAACCCCGCGGGCAAACCGCAAACTAGTTCTGCGAATTCACGGCAGTTCAAATTTTCAGGAAATTTTCGAGCAGGCGGAGGCCGGCGCCGGTGAGCACGGATTCGGGGTGGAACTGCACGCCTTCGACGCGCAGTTTGCGATGGCGTAGGCCCATGATCGTGCCGTCGGAGGTTTCCGCGGAGATTTCCAGCTCGCGCGGGAGCGATTTTCGTTCGACGATGAGCGAATGGTAGCGCGTGGCCTGAAAGTCCTGAGGAAGATTTCGGAAAACTGTTTTGCCGTCATGGTGGATGTAGCTGGTCTTGCCGTGCATGACTTCTTTCGCGCGGATGACGCGGCCGCCGAAGGCCGCGCCGACGGCTTGATGGCCCAGGCAAACACCGAGGATGGGAATTTTTCCTGCGAATCGCTGCACCAGCGGGATGCTGATGCCCGCTTCTTGTGGCGTGCACGGGCCGGGGGAAATCACGATGCGCTCGGGGGCGAGCATCTCGATATCATTGAGGGAGATTTGGTCGTTGCGGCGCACTTCCAGTTGCTGGCCCAGCTGGCCGAGGTACTGCGCCAGGTTGTAGGTGAAGGAGTCGTAGTTGTCGAGGAGCAGGATCACTTGGATGCGATCTCTCTCAAAAATTCCAGGCCGCGACGAAAACAAGTGGCTTCAGGAGCTAAAGCCCCAAACATCTCCGCCGCTCGCGGCGGGGTTAAAACCCCGCCCTTCCCCAGCGTAATTTCATTGATGAGTCCGGTTTCATTTTAGTTCGATGATTCATTTGGCGCGACCGTCGTTTGCGCCGCGATGGGCGATTTCGAGCGCCTTTACTGCGGCGCGGGCTTTGTTGACCGTTTCCTGATATTCGCGCGCGGGAACAGAATCGGCGACCACGCCTCCGCCCGCTTGAATGTAAACCTGTCCGTCTTTTGCCACCAGCGTGCGGAGTGCGATGCAGGAATCGAGGTTGCCGGAAAAATCGAAATACAGCACCGCGCCTCCGTAGATGCCGCGGCGTGTGGGTTCGAGTTCATCAATGATTTCCATCGCGCGGATTTTAGGCGCCCCGGAGACCGTGCCGGCCGGGAAACAGGCCATCAGCGCTTCAAAGCAGTCCACGCCTTCACGCAGACGACCGCTGAGACTCGAGACCAGATGCTTCACGTGCGAGTAGTTCTCGACGAACATGAGTTTGTCGACCTTCACGGAGCCGTACTCGCAGATGCGCCCGAGATCGTTGCGGCCCAGGTCCACGAGCATGATGTGCTCGGCGCGTTCCTTGGGATCGGCGAGGAGGCGGGCTTCGAGCTGGCGATCTTCGGCTTCGGTGCGGCCTCGAGGAAGCGTGCCGGCGATGGGGCGGTAAAACGCGTCGCGGCCTTGGACTCTGACTAGCATTTCCGGCGAACTGCCGATCACGGCGAGATTGTCGAAGCGAAGGTAGAAGGGATAGGGCGAGGGATTCACGACACGAAGGGCGCGGTAAATATCGAAGGGATCGGCGTTAGTCTTGGCTGAAAAGCGCTGGCTGGGAACGACCTGGTAAGCGTCGCCGGCGCGGATGTAGGACTTGACCTTGCGGACGGCGGCGAAATATTGCGACTTGGTGAAATTCGAGTGCAGGCGCAGCGAGCCGGACCTTTTTCGGCGGCGCTTTTCGGGAAGAGGTGCTTCCAATTTTCGCCGCGTGCGCCGGATTTCTCGAACCGCGGCGTCGTATTTTGCGCGCAGGCTTCCGGGTTCGTCCGTCAGCACATTGCGGATCACCCAGGCGCGATGCCTGACGTGGTCGAATGCGACGAGACCCAGGTAGAACATCATGATGCAGTCGTCGAGGCCGAGATCGTCGCGGCCGGTCGAGGGAATGCGCTCGACCAGGCGCACCATGTCGTAGGCGAAATAGCCGATGGCGCCGCCGGTGAGAGGCGGCAGTCCAGGGACTCGCGCGGGGCGGTATCGCGCGACGAGGCGGCGCAATTGCTCGATGGGGTCTTCCCCGAGTTCGACACAGCGGCCATTCGTTTCAAGAAAGCTCTTACCGCCGCGAACGCGAAAAATCATTTCGGGATTGGCGCCGGCGAAGGTGTGGCGCGCGACGGCCTCGCCGCCTTCGATGCTTTCGAGCAAGAACGAGTATTTCGCGTTTTCAGCAATGCGGAGATATGCGCCGACGGGGGTGAGCAAGTCCGCGGTGAATGCTTCATAGACAGGGATGAGATTGCTCTGCCGGGCAAGGCGGCAAAACGTTTTGTAGTCGGGCTGAATCATGTCGAGACTTTTTCGCTTAAGGCGCTAAGAACCGCTCGCCGCATAGGCTCCACCGGAGCGCGCTCGCCGGTCCAAATCTCCCATTGGGCGATGCCCTGGGCCAGGAACATTTCCACGCCGGAAACAGTTTCGATGCCGCGGCGGGCCGCCAGTTGCATCAATTTGGTGCGCTGCGGGCGATAAATGGTGTCGAAAAGCAGACGGCAATTCAACTCACGCGCATCGAGCGGCAATGCGTTTGTGTGCGGATGCATACCGACGGGCGTGGTGTTGACGATGGCGTCGAAGAACTCGTGGCGCAGGGATTTTCGCTCAATTGCGGCGCCACCGGCCCTGCGCGCCAGGGCCTTGGCCTTTTCGGGCCTTCTGGCGCAGACACAAACACTGGCTCCCGCCCGGGCCAGCGCCAATGCCACAGCTTTAGCAACGCCACCAGTGCCGAAAATCAGCACGCGGCTGCCGCGCAGAGGCATACGGCGCGCGAGCGCGCGTAGGACGCCGAGATAATCCGTGTTGTAGCCATAGAGTTTGCCGCCGCCGCGCACCACCACAGTGTTCACCGCGCCGATGTCAGCCGCGAGCGGGTCGCAGCCATCGAGATGCCGAAGAATAGATTCCTTGTGCGGCAGCGTCACGCTGAAGCCGGCGATGCGGAGAGGGCCGACGGCGGCGAGAAAATCGCGCAGGTCGCGGACCAGGAATGGGAGATACACCGCGTTGATTCTGCGCGCCTGGAATCCGGCATTGTGCAATTGGGGCGACAGCGAATGCGCCACCGGGTCGCCGATCACTCCATATACGCGCGCGCGTCGAGTGAGCCGGTCGGCGCGGTACAAGCCCTTCATTTGGTCGAGCGATACCTGGCCGGGTGCGGTTGGTGCGTCGACAGGGGCATAGGCGAGAGCGCTTCCCTCGTGCAAAGCGAGAATGCGGAGCGGGAGAGCCACTTCACCCATGGGCACGGCGACGACATTGCGCCGCTTGCGGGCCAAGCGCAGGAGTCTGAGGCCGTCGCGGATTGTGTCGCACTGGGCTGCGATTTTGACCGCGTCGGGCCGCGTTGCCGAGAGTTGATGCACGACCTGCGGCAGGCTTCGCGGCATCTTTCGGAAGAAGTGAGCGGAGGTCAGCTGGCGACCCTCGCCGAGCAGGACGTCCAGGAGTTCCGGAGGGCATTTCGACGCGGACTCGATTTCGAGATCGTACCATGTGCACCCGGCTCTAAGGGCTTTTGAAAGATAGAGCAATTGCCTGCCAATGTGGCCAGGGAAGAGCCCGCCAGCTTCCCGGCGGCGGCAAGTAGCCAGAAATGTTGCATGTGGGTACTTGACGGCCCTGAACAGCAGAAGGAAGCGCTCAATTTCCCGGTCGTTGGCCAGCCAATCGAGGCGCAGTTCAACGGTGCGAGTGTGCCGAAGGGCTTGCTCGATTTGCGAAAGCGCGGATCGGGCGTCCTGAGCGGCCACAACGGCGCATATTTTGTCCCGAAAAAGCATTCCTGAGGGGTCCTTCCGGGAGCCCTAAAAGGCTGTTTCAGACCACCCTGGCAAGCCGTGCCGGGGGGAGTTCTGGCTTCTACCACGTGGTACACAATGTGTAAAGGGAGGCAGACCATTGTCTTGACGGGGTTCCAGTACGGATGTTACGTTCGATTTATTGGGGAGCGCCTCCGCAAAGGCGCCTGGAAATCAAAGGAGCATGTCTCATGCGCGGGAAAATTGTCTTTGCTGGACTGATTTTGGCCCTTTCGGGAGCCGGCCTGAGTGCCCAAAGCAAGGCGCCCACGACCACCCAGGACGACATTTACTGCTCTGGAGTGGTGACGAGCGAGAGTGTCCCGCGCGACACCTACGTGATTACGGGCGAAGGCTCGGCCATAAAGAACACCTTTGTTGAGGGGGATTATGTCTATTTCAACAAAGGCGCCAACCAGGGAGTCAAAGTCGGCGACGTGTTCTCGGTGGTGCGCATGATCGAGGACCCAACGGACATCCAGTGGACCAAATGGCAATTCTCGATTTTGAAGAAGCTCGGCACCATGTGGGCCGACGTCGGCCGGTTGCGGGTAGTGGTGGTGCAGTCCGACGTTTCCATCGCGCAAGTCCAGAATTCATGCACCTATGCACAGCGCGGAGACATCGTAATGCCGTTTACCGAGCGACCAGCACCGCCGCTGAAGTCGGAGAACAATTTTGACCGCTTTGCGCCGACCAGTGGAAAACCCACAGCCATGATCATTACCGGCAGGTATTGGGCAGTGGCCAGCGGGACGAATAGCACCGTGTATGTGAACCTGGGAACGAACCAGGGAGTTCGCGTGGGCGACTATTTCCGCATTTTCCGTTACCAGGGCACGGAGCACGAAACGGCATACCAACTCACGCGCATCGCGTTCGAAATCGAGCCATCGTTTGGCCTGGCCGGCTTCGGGACCGTTCCGAAGAAATGGAATTGGAGCAATGTACCTCGGGAAGTGCTGGGCGAGGGCGTGGTCGTGCGCACCGCTCCCAATTCCTCAACGGTTCTGATCACTTTCAGCCTTCGGGAGATGTTTCCGGGTGACTACGTCGAACTGGAGTAACGCTATTTTGCCGGCGCTCCCGGCTGCACGCGAAATTCAGACTCGCTGAAAACTTCCGCGGTAAAGGCTTCCACCCGGATGCCCGGGTGTCTCCAGGCGTCGCGCTCCATGCCTGCTTTGGCGCAAGCCTCCTCCAGGAATCTTTCCGGCGACCAGCGGAATTCCGCGGCCACCTGGGGGAGCAGGACGCCGCGCTGCCTTCCTCGGGTGACGATCAGCCCGTGCCTGCCAATTTCGATTTGGTCCGCTGCAATTTCCGCCGCTGGCGAGAGTACGGAAATCTCTATCTCGATTTCTGGCACCTCTTCGGGGCGCACTGCTTCAAAGCGGGGATCATCGAGAGCCGCGGCCCTAACGCACTGCTTGACCACCTGGAGTAAGGAGTCGCTGGATGCCATTTGACCTATGCACCCGCGCAAACGGCCGCGGCGGCGCAGCGTGACGAAGGCGCCGGCAGCCTGTTGGGCAAATTCGCATTCCGGAAATTTCTGCGGCACGTCGCGTTGGACGACGGCGGACGTCAAAACGCTCCGGGCGATTTCCAGGACCAGCAGTTTTTCGGCACTAGCGAGTGAGGACATCCTGCGGCTTTTCTTCAGGCTTGACGATCAACACATCGGTGCGACGCTGCCGCACCCGCACATTGATCTGGCTCCAAAACATTTGGAAGTAATGTACGGCGGAAGCCACCGCGCTGAGCACCACCAGCCACAAGAGGGTGGTTCCGAGGGGCTTCAGCGCCGGGTACTTGGCCGTCAGAATCACGGCGCATCCCGCCAGGACCTGCAAAATCATCTTGGTCTTGCCGAGGGCGGATGCGGGAATCACCAGGCCCTCAACCGAGGCGATCTCACGCAGACCAGTGACGATGAACTCGCGTCCGATGATGATCACCACCATCCAAGCGGGCACCAAATCCATCTGCGCCAGGGAAATAAATGCCGCGGAAATCAAAAGCTTGTCGGCAATGGGGTCCAGCAGGATACCCAGGGTGGTTATTTCCCGGCGCTTCCGCGCGATGTAACCGTCCATCACGTCGGTGGCAGCAGCCGCAAGCAGGATTAAGACGCCCAGCACTTCGAAGTGAATCGGCAGCCCCCAGAAATCCCAGTTGGGCTGGCGGGTCAACAGAACGACAACGAGCAGGGGAACAAAAAAGATACGCAGAATCGTGAGACTGTTCGGAAGATTCATGTCGTTCTCGGAGAGAACTCGAATTCGCTCCCGCGAGCCCCAGCGCCCGAGAGAATATTGACTATAGACCGGTGATGTTTCCCAGTCAACGGCCACGACCTTCCGTGCTCCGCCGCAGAATAACACTGGGCTGTTGCGGAAATGTCGAGAGTGACAAATCCTCTGCATAGTAACTCTTAGCGAACAAACTGCTGCATACCTGTGCAAATTCCGCGGCTGACCCCGGGTCGGCGATTGGGATGAGATTAAATTAGCTCTGAATTGGACTTGCTATCTAACTATATTGCAATCATAGACTTATGGGGCATACGAATCCGCATAGGCCGACTGCGGCCACCGAACGCAAGCCGCACTGTCCTCGGCTGATTGGACCTTTTCCACAATGATTTCCACAGACGATTGAAAATGAACGAATTGCCGGCCGCCAAAATGAAGGGATTATTTCCGCGCTTCCTGAAAGGGGCTTACCTCACCAAGCGGGAGCACGCCTTCGCCCCGCCAGACTAGCTAACAGGCTCTTTGTTTGGAACAACATACTCTGTCATTTGCCGGGCGAGGGATTCAGGAATCTCGGCATCGAGCAGTATGTGGTCTTCGTGCACCTCGGAATGCAGCACGCGGCCGCAGGCATGAACCAGTGAGAGCCGACGGCCGTCCGAATGCGGGATGTGCAACTCAAGATGCACCAGTGGATCCCCGGGCAGCGCTGCGTCTATCCGTTTAAGGAGTTCGTCCATTCCCGCGCCGGTGGCTGCAGAAACAAAAACCTTTTCTTCGCGATGACCGTTGGACCGAACCAGATGATCCAAGTCCTCCTGGGACAGTTGGTCGCACTTATTCAGCACATGCAGCCGCGGGCGGTCCTGCACGCCGAGATCGGCCAGCACTTTCATCACCTCGGCGTCCTTCTCCGCATGCTGCGGATCAGAGATATCCGTGACTTGGAGAATCAGTGCGGCCTCCTGCACTTCCTCAAGCGTGGCGCGGAATGCAGCGATCAAGTCCGGCGGAAGATCACGGAGAAATCCTACTGTGTCGGACAACAGGACGCGGCGGTGGGAAGGCAATCGGACGGCGCGAATGGTGGGATCGAGCGTGGCGAACATTTGCGACGAAGTGAGCACTTCCGCATGAGTCAGCGCATTGAACAGCGTCGATTTGCCCGCATTCGTATATCCGACCAGCGCAATCATTCCCAATGGCACGGCGCGCCGTGCGTTGCGCCGTGTGGCGCGCTGGCGGCGGACCGTTTCAATGGCTTGCTGAATTTTCTTTACGCGATCGCGAATGCGACGGCGATCGGTTTCCAGTTTTTGTTCGCCAGGACCGCGGGTGCCGATGCCGCCGCCCAGACGCGAAAGCTCTTCGCCTCGGCCGGTCAAGCGCGGCAGCAGGTAGTTCAACTGCGCCAACTCCACCTGGAGCTGGCCCTCGCGAGAGCGCGCGTGGCAAGCGAAAATGTCCAGTATTAGCTGCGTGCGGTCGATCACCCGGCAACCAATTCCCTTCTCCATGTTGCGCAACTGAACCGGACTCAGGTTATGGTCTACGATGACCAGCGGCGTGTGGCGGAGTTCCGCTTCGACACGGATTTCCTCGATTTTCCCGCGGCCCACCAGCGTCGCCGCATCCAATGTGTCGCGAATCTGCAGCAAGCTGCCGGCAATCGACGCGCCTGCGCTCTGCGCCAATTCCGCGAGCTCCGCCAGTGAATCCCGGCCCGCTGCGCCAAGATCACCGGCACGGCCGCGGGGAGATTTCTTGAGGCCGACGCCTACCAGCAAGACTTTTTCACGGTTGTCTACCGATTGGGGAGTTTTCATTCGCGTGCGTTCTGGCGGGTTGGCCGGGCTTCAGTCAGACTCATTTTTCCTTGAAATCAAATTATACGCCGAATCGTTCCGGGATGTGAATCTCCGCACTATGTGGACGGAAAAGTAATGTTGCGGGTGTGCTGCAGGTGGATCGAAAGATGAGATCTAACGATTGGCTCCGGGAAGGCGCGCCGAAGCAGCCAAAACGAGCTCAGAGAGAAATTCGCCCAGGCCGTGCCCGGCGACATCGAATTCGGCGTCCCGAGTGGAGCGATCCACCCAGCCGAGGTAAACAAGCAGCGCGATCTCGCCCCATGCTCCGGCTGCCTCGGGAGAAAACCCCACGTTTTCCAAAACGTCGGCGATGAATGCCTGGCGCCGCTTTTCAATGGCGGTCACTCTGACAGCAACGCGATCGTCCTGTCGAGCCCAGCCGCGGACGGCGGCTTCGAATCGGCGGCGGTCCACAGCGGTGCTGTGTTCAACAAAGAGCGCCCAGCGCGCAGCAGCGCTGCGGCTCACTCTCTGACCGTCATCCAGCCAGGCGGCTTCGCTGCTCTCCCAATCCGCCAGCAGGGCGTTCAGCAATTCTTCGCGATCGCGAAAATGCCAGTAGAAGCTGCCCTTGCTTACGCCCAGTTCGCGCGCCAACACTTCCACGCGCACGGCATCAATACCTTCTTGCGCGAGTCGGGAGGCAGCGGCGCGAACCCAGTCTTGAGGCTGGAGCGGTGCCGACTTGAGAGGAGCCGGTGCAGCAGAGGCCATGAGTTAGCGTTCGCTCGTGTGCACGATACTGAATGGCAGCGGGGGCGTCAAGCCATCAAGCGGGATTTCTTTGCAGGCATTCGAGCATAGCCGCGCTGATTTCGGGGTCGTCGCCGAACCCGGCCAGCCATTGCACGTTTGATTCGCGGCGGAACCAGGTGATTTGCCGTTTGGCAAAGCGTCGCGTCGCTTGCTGAATCTGCCGTGTAGCGTCTTCGATGCTCAGGCGGCCCTCCAGGTGCGCCCGGATTTGCGCGTAGCCGATGAAGTCGAATGGCTTGACATCAGCCGGAACTTGTTCCACCAACTGGCGCACCTCTTCGATCCACCCGGCGGCAAGCATCGCGGTCACGCGGCGGTCTATCCGGTCGTAGAGCGCGCGCCGAAGAGGAAGCAGTCCGATTTTTCTCACCTCGAATCCTTCAAGCGCGGCGCGGCCGCTTCCGTGGATGTCACCGACAGCTCGACCTGTCAGCAGGCGCATCTCCAGGGCGCGAATCACTTTTTGTGTGTCGCGAGGAGCGATGCGTTTGGCGATGGCGCGATCCAGGCGCTCCAGAATTTGATGGAGATGCGCGGGGCCGCGTACCGTGACAATCTGTCCGAGCCGTTCACGCAATTCTTCGGAACCCGTGGGCGCATCGGCCAAACCTTCGAGAAGCGCGCGCAGGTACAAACCCGTCCCCGCGGTGAGAATCGGTACTTTCCCGCGCCGACGAATTTCCTCCAAGACAATCACAGCACGTCGGCGGTACTCGCCCGCAGTGAATACTTCATCCGGCTCGACCAGATCCAGCAGGTGATGAGGGATTGAGTGACGTTCGGTCGCGGGAACCTTCGCTGTACCGATATCGAAGCGGCGGTACACCTGGGTCGAATCGCAAACAACGATCTCGCCACCCAGCTCCTGAGCGAGCTGGATTCCCAGCGCCGATTTTCCCGAGGCGGTCGGCCCCAGGACCACGACAAGCCGTGCGGCAGGATTCATCCGGAAAATTTCCAATAGCGCAGCAGCAGCGCCAGCAAGACGAGCACGGCGAGAAGCAGTGCTCCAAAAATCTGTGTGCGATTCAGCTTCATGGAACGGTCACTGATTAAGTTCAGGTGGGACATTGTAGAAAAAAATGAACCGCAACTCGATAAAAGGACGCTTGTACTGCGGTGGCAGCGGTTCAAAGGGGCTGGAAGTTCGGATGGACGACATAGCCGCATTGTCGAGCGGTACTTTGCCGGATGACCTGTCCAGGTTCGGGTCGGGAATCGGAACGGTGCCGTCCTGATTAATGCGAAACGTGATTACGACGATTCCCTTGTCGCCCATTAGCGCCGATTCAGGCATGACCGCGTACCAATTGCGCTTCACGCCGGCGACCAGGCGGCGCAAGTAGCTGTCAAAATCAACTCCATCGGTTGGCGTGAGCATGGCCACGCCGGGCTGCATATTCTGCATTCCCCCTCGGCCGCCTCCGCCACCAGGACCAGAACCGCTACCACCCGGTCCCGGAGTGTAACCTCCGCCTCTGCCGGCTTTGTTGATGGCGTCCGCCATTTGGTTCTCGATGTTCTTCCCCGGGGAAGCATTTGGGAGACTCAGGTTGAGTTTTCCGTGGCCGGGATTTGCGGGCGGCGCAACGGGCAGCAGGGTCGAAGGCGGCGGAGTGGCGGAGGGCTGTACGGGAACCTGAGCGACCGGAACATGGGGCGTCGGCGATGAGGGCAAATCGGCCGTGGGGCGCTCAACCGGCGGGGCTTCGACGGGAGCGTGCGACTCCGGGCGAGGAGGAGCAACTTTGTTCAACACTTTCGGGGCGATCTGCACCTTGGGACCGGGTGGAGGCCCGGGAGATCTTGGAATCGCGTCGACTGGGATATAAGTAACGCCCAATTGCTTGCTGGCAATTTCGGCTTCATCACGCGTGGGAATATGCGGCGGAAAAAGCTGAGGAATGAAAATCAGAAAAATGATCAGCCCGATGTGCACCACCACAGATGTCGAGCGGGTAACCAGGTCCCACAGCGCGTTGACCTTTCTTCTCGGCTCGATCAGGAGATTGGCGTCACCGGTGGTGAAAATATCCGGCTGCATCACTTCAAGGCGCGCCGCGGTCATCTCCGGCGCGCGTCCGACAAATTCCTTTATTTCATTCGCTTCAGCCGGCTCGACATAGGCGGGCACCACGACGCGCGCGTCCAGAATAGCAATCGGCGCGTATTCAGAAAGTGGCTGGAAGTTCTCGAATGCCTTGGCAGGCATGCCACGGGGCACCAGCGTGCGGTTCACAAGCACGCCCAACGGAAAATGCGAGGGGATTGAAGTCTTTCCGTCCAAAGGCGCGGCGTCGGAAGTGCCGGAGGGAACGACCATGCGGTCATCCATGTAGGTTTCCAGGCGGTGCCCGGGCTTCCTTGTTTCATCCGCGGAGGCAGGCCGCACATCCACCGGAACTAAAATTCGGGGAATCATCGAGAATCCTGCGGGGCGTATGCACTCAGTTGGACGCGCCGCGCATGTTCCAGGATGCCCGCCATAACACGGTCCGCAAGTTCCAGCGCGCGTCGGCCCGCGAAACCGTCAACCGCCGGCCGCCTGCGCGTGAGGATGGAATCGAGAAAGGCGCGCAATTCGGCGTGCAGCGGCTCTTCGGATGCGACCGGCAAATTTTCGAAATTGATTTCCGGCTGCGGCGTGCCGGGCCGCACGCGAATGCGCATGGCATCGCGGCGCGTGAAATCGAGCGAGACGTATTCGTGCTCCTGGAAGAAGCGCATCTTCCGCACGCGCTCGGTGGAAACGCGGCTGGCGGTAATATTCGCCACCGTGCCCGTTTCAAACTCGATGCGCGCGTGGGCGATATCCACCTTGTCGGTCATCACCGGAATGCCGACGGCTCTCAAATCCGCAACCGGAGCGTTGACCAGTGCGAGGAGGATATCGAGATCGTGGATCATCACGTCGTAAACAACATCCACGTCGAGGCTCCGCGGAGTGAAAATGCCCAGGCGATGTATTTCGAAAAACATCGGGCGCGAGACAATTTTTTGCACCGCCGTGACAGCGGGATTGAAGCGCTCGACGTGGCCCACCTGCAGAATCCGGTTACTCCGTTTTGCGGCGGCGATCAGCTCGTCGGCTTCGACGAGGGACGCCGCCATGGGCTTCTCGACCAGAACGTCGAATCCTGCGTCGAGTAGGCGGCACCCCACGCTGGCATGTTCTTTTGTCGGGACAGCCACGCTCACGGCATTCACGCCCTCCGAAGTGAGAACGTCGAGGCCCCCCAAAACTTGCGTGCCGAATTCCGCGGCGACCTGTGCGACGCGTTCTGCGTTGGTGTCCACAATCCCGATGAGCTCGACGCCTTCCAGCTCGCGCCACACGCGAGCGTGATTGCGTCCGAATTCACCGGCGCCGACGACAGCTACGCGGATGGGATGGTCACTCACGATTTTTCTTTCGCTTCTGCGGCACCGCCATCCGCCGCGAATGCTTGAATGGCAATGCCGGCTTCATCCGCTGCGCGGATCAAATCGTCACGGTCAAACAGCAGCGTCCGGCCGGCGTCGATGGCCAGTGCTGTAGCTTGGCAACGGCACATCACTTCGATCGTTTTGATGCCCACCACCGGCACATCAAAGCGCATATCCTGCTTCGGCTTGCCCACTTTCACGACCACCAGGCGCTGGCCGCCGGTAATGCGTGCAGCTCGCTCGATAGTTTCGTCCGTGCCTTCCATCGCTTCAATGGCGACACAGGCGCGGTCGCGCACCACCACGGTTTGGCCCAGGTCCAGGCCGGCGATGCGGCGCGCGATATCCCGGCCGTAGGCCATATCGGCCGCTTCGGAATCATCGGGAGCGCGGCGAGTCAGCACGCCCGCCGACGGCAGCAGCGGGCCGAGAAATTTTGTCGAGTCCACCAGCTCAATGCCTTCGTCTTGCAGCACCCGGGCGACCGCGCCAATCAACGAATCCGTATTCTTTGCCGGCAGTGAGAAGAGCAATTTGGCGAGCCGCCAGTCGGGCCGAATCGCGCTGAAAATCTTGTTGTGCTTCACCTGACCGGCCATCACCGCGCGCTTCACGCCTTCCTGATGCAGCAGTTCGATGGCCCGGCTCAATTCCCCCAGGCCGACCCAGTGCAGCCGCCGCGCGACTCTTTCGAGTGAGGGCGAAGCTTCCTCGCGGATGGCGATGACGGCCATTTCAATTCCGCGGCTGCGCGCACCTTCCAAAACTAAAAAAGGAAAATCGCCGTTGCCGGCAATCAGGCCCCAGTGCCCGGAAGCTAGATCGGATGAGGCGGTCACGGCCATCCTTACTTGGTCACTCCGCGCTCGGCCGATTCGATAAACCGGATTAAGGATAAGACGTCTTCCGAGTGGGAAAGGGTTCCACGCATTTTTTCAAGCGCCTGCGTGGTGTTCAGCTTGGAGCGGAGCAGCAAGCGGTAGGCTTTCTCGATGGGCTGGATGCGTTCAGGGGTGAAGCCCTGCCGTTCAAGTCCGATGGAATTGACTCCGAAGCAGCGCGTGTCCCGCGGGGCGACGACCTTTGAAAATGGCGGGACATCCTGGGTAATCACCGTGAACCCGGCAATGTAAGCATAGGCCCCCACGCGGCAGAACTGGTGCACGGCGCTAAAGGCCCCCAGCGTGGCGTAGTCCTCGAAAGTTACGTGTCCGGCCAGGGTCGCGGCGTTCATAAACACCGTGCGGCTGCCGACCTGGCAATCGTGACCGATATGCGCGTAGGCCATGATGAGATTGTTGCTTCCCAGCCGTGTGACCGCGCCACCCTTCAACGTGCCGCGGTTGACGGTGCAGAATTCGTGGAATACGTTCGCGTCACCAATCTCCAGCGAGACACGTTCGCCTTTGTAGGTCAGATCCTGGGGGTCGCCGCCGATGGAGCTAAACGAATGGAGATGATTGTCGCGCCCCATCCGCGCCGGTCCCTTGACGATGGCGTGAGGGTCCAGGATGCATCCATCGCCGAGCTCAACTTCATCGCCGACGACGGCGTGCGGCCCGATTCTTACTTTGCATCCCAGCCGCGCCGATGGAGAAACCACGGCACGGGAATCGATATCCGTCATGTCGCTTTCCCGACGGGATCGGCGGCCGCGGATTTTGTCGCATCGAGATCCACCACCTTACAAAGCAGCTCGGCTTCAGCGGCCAATTCGCTGTTCACAGTCGCTCGACATGTAACTTTGCCGATCGTTCCTCTCCAATGGATGACGATGGCTTCGATTCTTAATTGTTCGCCGGGCACCACCGGCCGGCGGAAACGGGCGTTATCGATTCCGGCGAAATAGATCAGTTTCTTTTCGCGGTCGGGGATTTCGTGGAGCAGCAGGATTCCGGCGGTCTGGGCCATGGATTCGAGAATCAGCACCCCCGGCATGATGGGATTGCCCGGGAAATGCCCCTGAAAGAAACTTTCATTGATGCTCAAGTTTTTAATTCCCACGATCCGTTTCATGCGTTCCATTTCTTCAATGGCGTCAACCAGCAGGAACGGATAGCGGTGCGGCAGGATTTTCTGGATGCCGATGCTGTCGAGAATCATCGTGTGCCTCTGTGCTTGGACGTGTGTCGTGTGCGAATCGTTCTCAATTCGGCTGATGGCTGCGTATATTTTTCCCGGTGCAATGGAGCAATTCTATACGAAACACCGGCACGTGGGAATTGGTGCTGAGGAGGTGCGCCGTTGCCCGCGCGGAACACGGCTGTTAGGATACCGGCACGATGAAGTCGCGAAATTCTCCGGCTGCGAGCCTGCTCCGCGCGTCGCGTGGCCGTCAGGCGCAAATGCTCCGGCTCCTCAAACGATTTGTGCGCTGCGAATCGCCCGGTCACGATAAGGCTGCGGTGGATCGTTTCGGCCGCCTGGTGGCCGGAGAATGGCGGCAGCGAGGCGCGCGCGTGAGCTCACTGCGACAGACGACCCGAGGGAATCATGTGCGCGCTGAAGTGCGCATGGGTGGGGCAAATCAGCGAGGGCAAATCCTGGTGCTCGGTCACTTGGACACCGTGTACCCGCTGGGGACTCTTGGCCGGCAGCCCTTTCGTGTACGCGGGGGGCGGGCATGGGGACCGGGCACATTTGATATGAAAGGCGGGCTGGTGATATCGCTCGGGGCTGTCGATGCATTGCGCGCCGCGGGGATCCAGCCACGAAAGAAGATTGTATTTCTCTGGACCACGGACGAAGAAATCGGCAGCGCGACTTCACGGCGCGCCATCGAGCGCGAAGCATTGCGAAGTGACGCCGTGCTGGTGCTCGAACCGGCGCTCGGCCGCGGGGGGCGGTTGAAAACTGCGCGCAAAGGTGTCGGCGGCGCGGAGATTATTGTCACCGGCCGGTCCGCGCACGCAGGAGTAGATCCCGAAAAAGGCGTCAACGCGGTGCACGAACTTTCGTTGCAGATCGCACGCTTGATGCAAATGAACAATCCGCGGCGAGGCATCACCGTTCAGGCAACGGTGGTGAAGGGCGGGACCACATCCAACGTGATTCCTGCCGAAGCGCGCGCTCAAGTGGACATTCGTTTCGCGCGCATGGCGGATGCCAATGTGGCGGAGCAAAAAGTTCGCGGCCTGCGCCCGATTCTGAAAGGTGCGCGCGTCACGATGCGCATCTATCCCAATCGGCCACCGCTTGAGCGAACCGCAAAAGTCCGCTCGCTTTTCCGCCAGGCACAAGCGATCGCACGCGAAATGGGGATGCCTTTGGGTGAAGCAGCGACGGGCGGCGGCTCAGACGGAAATTTCACCGCGGCCCTGGGGATTCCCACGCTTGACGGATTGGGCGCAGTAGGCGACGGCGCTCACAGTCCGCGAGAACACATCGTCATCCGGAAATTGCCGGAACGCGCGGCGCTGCTGGCGGCACTCCTCGCTACACTCTAGCGGACGTATTCCTTGCGCAGGTAAGCAACAGTCTGTTGATCGAGGTCTGCGTAATCGGAATGAAGAGCTTCGCGGAGCGCTCCGTTCATGGACGAAGCGGAAGTGATGCGGTCGAGCAAACGGCTGATGTCGCTCACGCCGCCCGATTGCACGATGGATTCAACGGCCGCGAGAGCGTAGGCGTAGGCAAACGCCGCCTGGTTGCCCGACAAACCCATCCACGAGCCTTCGAACATCTCCAGTCGCGGCGGTTGCGCCATGCCGGCGGCTTCGACCAGCGCCGCGGCGGCAGAACCGCTGCGGCGGCCTTCCATGAATTGCGCCACGCCTTCCTGAAGCCAGGTCGGCGCGCGGCCATGCGATTTCTGTCCCACGAAGCTATGCGTCAACTCGTGTTTCAGGACCCGCGCAAGTTCGGAGTTCACGCCAGAGAGCCCCTGGACGGGAACGCGTATGCGGCCGTCATTGAGCGCACCCACCCATCCCGGCGCGCGGGTAATATCCGCGAACGCATCGCCGGTGTAGAGGATCACGGCGATCTGTTCGCGCGGCGTGTAATCGAGCTGCGATTCAAGGTCGCGGAACTCATCTTCGAGGACGCGCAGAATCGCGCGAGCCAGATCCGGGGTGGCCGCGCCGTTGTACTTCAACGCGAAGTGCAGCGTCTCGCCCTGGCGGTAACTTTCTTCTTCAGCCTTGTCGCGCCCCGCTTTCTCGAGCGCGCGCTCGATTTCCGGGTCGCGCCGCACCTTTACAGCCCTGGTCCACTCCGCGATGGCCTGGTCCATTTTGTTGGCGTCGCGGTAAGCCCAGCCCATGAGTTTGGCGACTTCAAATGAGCTGGGATCAACGCGGCGGGCATGTTCGAGCGGATCAAGCGCGGCCGTGGGCTGGTTCGTGTTGAGGTAGAGGACCGCGAGATTCAGCAGCAGCCCCATATTCTTTGGCGCGAACACCAGCGCCTGGCGATAGTGATCAATGGCCGAATTGGCGTCACCCTTTCCGGCCAGAAACTGGGCCGCCGCGTAGTGCGCAGCGGCGACCTTTTCGACGGCGGCAGCAGAGCCGGATCTGGCGTCGGATTCGAGGCGCGCGATATAGCCGAAATCAATCGAGTCGCCATGGATGGTGGAGCTCAGAACTTCTTCGTAGCCCGCGACGGGATCAATGTGCGGCGCAGAGACTGGGGCCTCGGCCGCAGCGCGGGCCGCCGACGAATAGGCGAAATCGTTGTGGTCGATGCGCGCCACGATGGATTTGGGAATGGACATTGTTCCCGCGGGAGTTTCGTAGCTGACGTGATCGCCGTTTTCGGTGACGTTGGCAGCCACGATGCGCCGGCCGTTCTTGAGGACGATGGTATCGGCCGCGGCTGCACATACGGTGAAAAGAAATAATGCGGCAATGGGCGCTGCACGATGCATAGAGCGATTCTATCAAGCCGGTTTCTGCCGCCCGGAGGCTCCTTGCTGGCAGATGCCCTAAGTTGCTACAGTGATTTTCATGGGGGCAGTTGGGGGAAAGATATTCTTCCGAGGCGTGATTCGTTTGGCATTCACCAGTTGGATTGCCTCTGCGACCGCATGGGCGTGCCCGGCCGCTACTTCCTGCGTCCACGAACCGCCGAGCGTCGTGCAACCTCCCGAAGTGTCGGCGGCGCCTTCGGATCCTCGGGCACTTTACAAAGCCCTGAATGACCTGCGGCCCGATTTCGAACATGTGTATACCGTTCAAGAGCTGAACCTCCGCCGCGACGTCATCAATCTCCGGCTGACCTCCGGCAAGCTCGCCTTCCTGAATGCCTTGGACGGCCGGATTACCGGTGCCGTGTTCACCGGCCGCGGGCACATTTACGCGACTCCTCATGACCGCGGCGAACGAAAATCGTTGGCTCAGTTCCTGAGCGTGCCTATTCTCGATTTAACTTTTTCCCGGGCATATTTTCGTTTCACGGACGACTCGGCGGCAGAAATCAAGCAGCAATTGATCTTCGATGGCGCCTCGGCCTCAAGAGACGCCGAGTTCACAGATAGTTGGGAGGCGGTGGCTGCAAATTTGAATGCCTGGCACTCGCTGCGGATCATGTTCGATTGGCTGTCAACCGATCCCCTGCCGTATTTTTACGCCGGGATTGAAAGTGACGCCGTGGGTCCATTCGACGTGCTGGTGGATAGCCGGCGCAATGAAGGAGTCCTGCTTGGACAACCCAGATTCGCGAACGGGGTTCGTTTCTACGACACGTGGGCATCCTTTCGCGCTCAGGACTCGCCACAGACTACACCCGAATCGTTCGCTCCTCTTGGTTACAAGGTGGAGACAACCATCGCCGACGATCTAGCGCTCGATGGTGTGACCACCATGCGTTTGCAGGCGATGCGCAGCGGCGAGCGCTTTGTTCCGCTGGAACTCTCGCGCAACCTCATTGTCGAAAGCGTGAAACTGGCGGATGGCCGTCCGTTGGTCTACTTTCAAAATGAAGACTTAAGCCGCCGCGACCTTCTGCGCCAGGGCAACGATTCTCTGTTCTTGGCCCTTCCTGCCGGAGCAAAGCCGGGTGAGGAATTTCAAGTCGAGGTGAAGTACCGGGGCAGTGTCATTACGGATGCCGGCAACGGCGTGGAGTTCGTAGGTGAACGCGGCACCTGGTACGCGCACGTGGGCGGCGGAGACCATTTCGTTTTATTTGACCTCACCTTCCGCTGGCCGAAACGGCTCTCTTTGGTGGCCACGGGGACGCACGTCGAGTCGCGGGATGAAGGCGACACGCACGTAGGCCATTGGCGATCCCAGGCTCCGTTTGCCGTGGCCGGATTCAATCTCGGCGAATACAAGTCGGAGACCACCGGCATCGGAAATCCCAGAATTCAACTGTACGCCAACCAGCAACTTGAAAAATTCATTCTCGACCTTTTGCAAAAGAACAGTCCCAAGACAGGTGGCGGCTTGCCACCGAATTTGAAGGCCCCGCGCGATCCCGCCAGGTTCGCGGTGCCCGACCCGCTACCGCCCAGCCCCGCCGCCGTATTGAAGCGGTTGGGCGGGCAAATTTCCGACTCCATCGGCTTCCTCGAAACTTTTAACGGCGCTTTCCCGTTCGACCATCTGGATGTGTCGCAGATCCCGGGAAGCTTCGGGCAGGGGTGGCCGGGGCTGCTGTACCTTTCGACGTTGGTCTTTCTGACGCATGAGACTCAAGTGCAGGCCGGCATCGCCGAGCGCACCCGGCAAGAGGCCAGTGAACTGATGCCCATTCATGAAGTTGCGCATCAGTGGTGGGGCAGCGTGGTTGGCTCGCTGAGCTACAGGGATGCCTGGATTGAAGAAGGGATGGCCAATTACCTGGCGCTATTGTACGCGGACGGCAAAAAACCGGGCGAGCATATGCTGACTTCGTGGCTGGAGCATTATCGCGCGGAATTGTCTTTGCCCGTCCCGGGATCCAAGGAAATCGTCGGGGATGCCGGGCCGCTGACCTTTGGTGCCCGGCTGGTTTCTTCCAAAGCGCCCAAGGCTTATGAAGCGATCACCTATGGAAAAGGGACCTGGGTCATGCACATGCTGCGGGAGATGTTGCGCGAACCGGCCTCCAAGGATCCGGACTGGAAATTCCGCCAGCTGTTGCAGACAATTCTTTCTGAGCACCGGTTCCAGACGCTCTCAACTGCACAATTTCAGCGCGCCGTCGAGCAGGTGATGACGCCGGAAATGGACCTCGAAGCCACGCACTCGATGGCTTGGTTCTTCGACGAATGGGTTCGCGGCACGGGAATTCCCGGGTACAAAGTGGATTTCCAGGTCCGGCCGCACGGGCAGGAGTTCCTGGTGACCGGCAAACTCATTCAGGATGGTGTGGACGATATTTTCACCGCCGCCGTCCCGCTCTATTCGGGAAAAGTTGGCGGGAAGTCAGAGCGGCTGGGAGTGGTGATCACGACCGGGCCGGAGACTCGCTTTCGTTTCATATCCAGGTCGCGTCCAGCGCACGTCCTGATTGATCCTTATTTGATAACGCTGCGCCGCGCGGATTGAGAATTCGCGCTCGCCATTGGCGCTTCCCGCGGATGGGCGCCGGAAGGCGCTCCCGCTCGTGATTGAACTTGATTCCCGCCGTGTGCGGATTTATCCTTACGCGCCTTATGGGAGTCGCTTGGCGGAGGCGACCCGATTTTGAGGATGCCGCCAAGTCCGCGGGTCGCTGGCACTCCCGAGATGCTTTGGGCACCGAAATGCCGGTAATAGGCTCAAGGTCGATGCAATTGTTTGCCGTTCGATGCCCCTTCTAGATTTTCGCAGGCATCCATAGCCAATGACGGGGTAGCCTCGTGGATTCTGAGGGTTCTCAAAACGCCTCCCAGGCGGACCAGCGCAATTTGCTGCTTGAGCCCGGTCATACGCTCGGGACGGTGACCGACAAGATCAGCTCCATCGTGCTCAGCCGCGGCACGACCAAGGGCTGGCTCTTCGGATTCGCCATCTCCTTTTCCCTCATGATGTTGCTGCTGGTGGCGGTTTCCTACCTGCTGGTCACAGGCGTGGGCATCTGGGGAATCAATATTCCCATTGGCTGGGGCTTTGCCATCGTCAACTTCGTTTGGTGGATCGGGATCGGCCACGCCGGCACGCTGATTTCAGCGATTCTGTTGCTGTTGCGTCAGAGATGGCGGACTTCCATCAACCGTTTCGCGGAGGCGATGACGCTGTTTGCGGTGGCCTGCGCCGGTCTGTTCCCACTTCTACACATGGGCCGGCCCTGGCTTTTCTATTGGATGGGGCCACTCCCCAATCCGATGTGGCTGTGGCCGCAATTCCGCAGCCCGCTGGTCGGGACGTGTTTGCCGTCTCCACGTACGCGACCGTTTCATTGTTGTTCTGGTTCGTCGGGTTGATTCCAGATTTGGCAACGCTCCGCGATCGCGCCAAAAATCGCACTGCGCAGGTCATCTACGGAATCTTGGCCATGGGATGGCGAGGCTCGGCGGTGCACTGGCACCGCTATGAGACAGCCTCGCTGCTCCTCGCCGGGCTGGCCACGCCGCTGGTGGTCTCCGTCCACACCGTGGTCAGTTTCGACTTCTCCGTCGGACAGATTGCCGGCTGGCACGCCACGATTTTCCCGCCTTACTTCGTTGCCGGCGCCATTTACTCCGGATTCGCCATGGTCATGACCCTGGCCATTCCCATCCGCAAGTTTTACAAGCTGGAAGACTTCATCACCATGCGCCACCTGGGCAATATGGCCAAGGTGATGCTGGCGACCGGCCTGATCGTGGCCTACGGCTACATGATGGAAACTTTCATGGCCTTCTACAGCGGAAACCAGTTTGATAGATTCACGATCATCAATCGCATGACCGGCCCGTACGCGGTCATGTACTGGAGTCTGATCGCTTGCAACATCGTGATTCCGCAATTGCTGTGGTCGCCGCGGGTGCGCTCGAGCGTTCCCATGTTGTTCGTAATTTCCCTGATTGTGAATGTGGGCATGTGGCTGGAGCGCTTCGTCATCGTGGTTATCAGCCTGCACCGGGATTTCCTGCCGTCATCCTGGGGCATGTATTACCCCACGCGCTGGGACTGGACCACGTATGTCGGCACCATCGGATTGTTCCTGAGCCTGCTGTTCCTGTTCCTCCGGTTCCTGCCGGTAATTTCCATTTACGAAATGCGCGCGCTGGTGGAAGAAACACAGGAGGAAAAGCGGAATTAGCCGCGGAGGCGGCTGGCAAGATTTATGGCGCAGATATTTCATCGCAGCACGAACGTGATCTCGCGGCTGAGCATCTTCGGCAGCGTGTTCATTTTCGCGTTGCTCGGCGGCGCGTTGTACGAGCTGGGCATGTCGCCTTTCTATACGAATGTGAATGTCGCGCGCGAACAACCCGTGCCTTTCAGCCACAAACATCACGTCGGCGAACTGGGACTCGACTGCCGCTATTGCCACATCTCGGTTGAAAAATCCTCCTTCGCCGGAATTCCGCCGACGCAAACGTGCATGACCTGCCATTCGCAGATCTGGACCAACGCGCCGATGCTGGAACCGGTGCGCGCCAGCTATCGCAACGATAAATCCATTTCCTGGACGCGCGTGAACGCGCTGCCTGATTTCGTCTATTTCGATCACAGCATTCACGTGAGCAAAGGCGTGGGCTGCACCACCTGCCACGGGCCTGTGGGCGAGATGCCGCTTACCTGGCGCGCCGAATCGCTGTACATGTCCTGGTGCCTGGATTGCCACCGCGCGCCGGAAAAATATTTGCGCCCGAAATCGGAAGTGTTCAACCCGAATTACCGGCCGCCTGCGAATCAATTGGAAGTCGGGCTGCGGCTGGTGAAAGAAAACAAAGTCCAAAAACTGACCAACTGTTCCACCTGTCACCGTTGAGAGTGAAACCGGACCACCGATGAGCGACGACGCCAACACGAAGAACTCACATTCGATGAACACGGACGCCCTGCGCGCAAAGCTTGCCTCCGCGAGCAGCAAGCGATTTTGGCAGAGCCTCGACGAGCTTGGGGACTCGAAGGACTACCGCGAATTTCTCGAAAACGAATTCCCTGCCAATGTGGAAACCTCCAAGGATGGAATCAACCGCCGCGAAATGTTGAAACTGGCAGCCGCTTCCGCCGCTTTGGCGGGGCTGAGCGCCTGCACCAAGCTTCCCACAGAGAAAATCGTTCCTTACGTCAAGCCGCCCGAGGAAATCATTCCGGGGAGACCGCTTTTTTACGCCACCTCCATGCCGCTCGCCGGCGTCTCTACTGGATTGCTGGTGGAAAGTCACATGGGGCGGCCCACGAAAATCGAAGGCAATCCTGATCACCCGGGCAGCCTGGGCGGAACAGACGTGTTCGCGCAATCCGCGGTGCTCACTCTTTACGACCCAGACCGTTCCCAAACGGTGATGCGCGAGGGGCATATCGGCAGTTGGGGCGCCTTCGTCACGGCCATTGGTAATGCCCGCTCGCAACTCTCGCCCAAGGGCGCAGGCCTGCGAATTTTGACCGAGACGGTCACGTCCCCCTCACTTGCGGCACAAATCCGCGCGCTGCTCACCGAATTTCCTGAAGCCAAGTGGCATCAGTACGAGCCGTTCAATCGGGACAACGAACGTGAAGGCGCGCGGCTGGCCTTCGGCAAGCCGGTCAACACTGTCTACCGGTTCGACAAGGCGGACATCATTGTCTCGCTCGACTCCGATTTTCTGACCAGCGGGCCGGGACACTTGCGCTACGCCCGTGATTTCTCGCGCCGGCGCGCCATCGAAGGACCGGCCTCGAGTCTCAACCGGCTCTACGTATTCGAAAGCATGCCGACGAGTACCGGGGCGATGGCAGACCATCGCTTCCGTGTCCGGTCCGGGGAAGTCGTGGGCATCGCCGCAATCCTTGGTTTGTTGCTGGCTCAGCTTCCAAATTCGTTCTTCTCCCCTGGTCCGGCGAAGGAGCCTCTGTCGCAACAAATCACCGCGGTCTCTCGAGATTTGAAACTTCACAGCGGTTCGAGCCTGGTGATTGCAGGGGAGCAGCAACCCGCATACGTCCACGCGGTCGCGCATGCCATGAACGCCGCTCTCGGCAACATTGGCAAGACGGTTTATTACACCGAGCCGCTCGAAGCCAATCCCCTGAATGAAATCGAATCGCTGCACGATCTGGTGAAGGATTTGAATTCCGGCAAAGTCGAGTTGCTGGCCATTCTCGGCGGCAATCCGGTGTACGACGCGCCCGCGGATTTTGATCTTGGCCCGGCGCTTTTGAACGCCAAGCTGCGCGTTCACTCCGGGCTGTATTACGACGAGACCGGCGAGCTTTGCCACTGGCACGTGAACGCCGCGCACTTCCTGGAAGCATGGGGCGATGGCCGCGCCTTCGATGGGACCATCGGCATCATCCAGCCGTTGATTGCACCGCTCTATGACGGGCATTCGGCACGCGAAATCGTCGCCGTGCTGGCGGGCCACGCCGGCCAGTCCGGGCACGATTTGGTCCGCAATTACTGGAAAAGCCAGCGGCCGGAGAAGGACAAAGCCTTCGACGCGTTCTGGGATACCTCGCTGCATGACGGCCTGATGGCGCGCACTGCGCTGCCGGAAATTTCCGTCGCAGTGCGGCCAGAAGGTATCAAGCAGGCCACTTCTAATGCGCCTGTCTCTGATGCCAACGCGCTGGAAATATCCTTCCGGCCCGACCCCACCGTATTCGACGGCCGTTTTGCAAATAATGGCTGGCTGCAAGAGCTCCCCAAGCCCATCACCAAGCTGACCTGGGACAACGCCGCCATGATCAGTGCCGCGACGGCGCAGAAGCTCGGCCTTGGCACCGGCGACTATGTGAAGCTGCAACTGGGCAAGCAGGAGACGAAAGCCGGAGTGTTGATAGTTCCAGGGCACGTGGACGGCACCGTAACCCTGCACCTGGGATACGGCCGGCGGCGCGCCGGAAGTGTCGGTACCGGAGCGGGCTTCAATGCAAACTTCCTTCGCACGGCGGCGGCTCCATGGATCGCCTCTGGCCTCCGCGTGGAAAAGACCGGGGAAAAATATTCTTTCGCCGTCACGCAACATCAATACGCCATCGACCTCGAAGGGCATCCCGCGGAGCAGGAAAGTGTCGAAGCCTTTCGGCGAGATCTTGTCCGCGTGGCGACACTCGATGATTTCCGCAAGGATCCGAATTTCGCTCAACTTCCGGAAGAAGTAGCCACCAAGGGCCTGACCCTCTATCCCGGGTACAAATACGAAGGCTACTCCTGGGGCATGGCCATCGACCTGAATCGCTGCATCGGCTGCAACGCCTGCGTGATTGCCTGCCAGTCGGAAAACAACATCCCCGTCGTCGGCAAAGATCAAGTGGCTCGCGGCCGCGCCATGCATTGGATCCGCGTGGACACTTATTTCCGCGGCCCTGTGGAAAATCCCGAGACGTATTACGAGCCGCTCCTTTGCCAGCATTGCGAAAACGCGCCCTGTGAAGTTGTCTGCCCGGTGGCCGCTACGACGCACAGCCCCGAGGGTCTGAACGAAATGACCTACAACCGCTGCGTGGGCACGCGCTACTGCTCGAACAACTGCCCCTACAAGGTCCGCCGCTTCAATTTCCTGCTGTATTCCGACTGGAAAACGCCCAGCCTGTACGGGCTGCGAAATCCGAACGTCACGGTACGCAGCCGCGGGGTGATGGAAAAATGCACCTACTGCGTGCAGCGCATTAACGCCGCGAAAATCCGCTCGGAAGAAGAAAACCGCAGCGTGCATGACGGCGAAATCGTCACCGCCTGCCAGGGGGCCTGCCCGGCGGAAGCCATCGTGTTCGGCAACATCAACGATCCAAACAGCAGGGTTTCAAAATTGAAATCGCAGTCGCGCAACTACAGTTTGCTCGACGACTTGAATACCCGGCCGCGAACCACGTACCTCGCGCGGGTCAGGAATCCGAATCCGGAGATTCACGAGTGACGGCATGAAGCGCAAACCCATCTACGGCTTGCTCGCTGAATTCGAAACGCCCGAGCAATTGCTCGAGGCGGCTCGGAAAACTCACGCGGCCGGCTACTGGAGCCTGGATGCGTTCACTCCGCTGCCGGTCGAAGGGCTTTCCGAAGCCGTGGGCTTCGAACATACCAACCTGCCTGCCGTGGTGTTGACCGGCGGGCTGATCGGTTGCGCCGGCGGCTTTCTGATGCAGTATTACGCGAACGTCATCAGCTACCCGCTGAATATCGGCGGAAAGCCGTACAACAGCTGGCCCTCGTTTATCCCCATCACATTTGAGCTGACGATTTTGTGCGCCGCGCTTTCGGCGGTGTTTGGAATGCTGGCCATGAACGGCTTGCCCACGCCCTATCACCCGGTGTTTAACGTGCCGCGATTTGCGCTGGCGTCGAACGACCGGTTCTTCCTGTGCGTCAAGGCGCGCGACAAGAAATTCGATCTGCCGCGGACCAAGGAATTCCTCGAGAGCCTGCATCCGCACGGAGTGTTTGAAATTGAAGCCTGAACGCAATCGCGATTTCCTGCAGCCCGATCCTGACCTTCGATGGCGGACTCGAACCCGCCACTTCGCGTGGTTCGCTGCTATCGCCATGCTGCTGGCAGGCTGCCGCCTGGATATGCACGTTCAGCCGAAATATTTGCCCTATGACCCGAGCGAATTCTTCGACGACGGCCGCTCGGCCCGCCAGCCCGTCCCCGGAACCGTGGCGCGTGGCAATTTGCGTCTGGATGAGCTGCTGTACACAGGCAATGAAAATGGCGTGCTCGTGGACAAGTTCCCGTTCCCCATCACGCACGCGGACCTCGAACGCGGGCGCGAGCGTTTCAACATCTATTGCACGCCTTGTCACGACTACACTGGCAGCGGCCGCGGCATGATCGTTCAGCGCGGGTTTCCTCCTCCGCCGTCGTATCACATTGAGCGGCTGCGCAAAGCCCCCGCCGGTCATTTTTTCGACGTGATGACCAGTGGCCTGGGCTCCATGTACGGCTATGCCGCGCGCATCGAACCCGCCGATCGCTGGCGCATCGCTGCTTACATCCGCGCCCTGCAACTGAGCCGGTACGCAACTATCCAGGATGCTCCGGAGCAAGAGCGCAAGAAGCTCGTGGAACAGAACCCCAGGGCCGAAATTCAATGAGCGAAACGCATCCAACCCGGCCGTTCTTCTATCGCGCGCGGCGCTCCGCTTTCGCTTGGGGCCTGCTCGGAATGGCCTTTCTTGTGGTGTTCGGCTTCCAGAACCGCCAGCAATTTTTCCGCTCCTACTTGCTTGCTTACGTGTTCTGGCTGGCCATCCCAGCGGGCTGCATGGCCATCTTGATGCTGCATCATTTGACCGGCGGCTGGTGGGGCTACCCGATTCGCCGGTTGCTCGAAGCCGGCACACGTACATTTATTTACATGGCCGTTTTGTTCATTCCCATTCTGTTCGGGATGTCGCGTCTGTATGAATGGGCGCAGCCCGCCAAAGTAGCTGCGGACCCGCTGCTGCAATACAAGCGGCCGTACCTGAATCCGCAGTTCTTCACTGTGCGGGCAGTGATTTATTTTGCGCTCTGGCTGGGTGTGGCGTGGCTGCTGAACAAATGGTCCGGCGAGCAGGACCGTACTGCGGATCCGCGTCTTGCTACGCGCCTTGAGGGCCTGAGCGCGCCAGGGCTGATTCTCTGGGGCCTGGCCGTCACTTACTCTTCGATTGATTGGATCATGTCGCTCGAGGCGCACTGGTTTTCGACCATCTACGGAATGCTGATGATGGTCGTCGCTGCCCTGACGGCCATGTCCTTCATCGTCTTTGTGCTGCGAAAACTTTCCGAGCAGGAGCCCCTCTCTCAAATCGTCACTCCGGGGCAATTTCAGGATCTCGGCAACCTGATGTTTGCCTTCGTGATGCTGTGGGCCTACATGTCCTTCTCGCAGTTCCTGATTATCTGGGCGGGCAACATGAAGGGCGAAATCCCGTGGTACCGCACGCGCGCCTTCGGTGGTTGGGGCACGCTCGGCGTGATTCTATTCGCGCTTCATTTCGCGCTGCCCTTCCTGCTTTTGCTGCAGCGCAGCGTGAAGCGGCGGCTGGCCCGGCTCTCGCCGGTGGCCGGATTCCTGATCGTATTGAGCCTTGTTGACATGTTCTGGCTGGTGGCCCCGGCATTTGAGCCACAAAGCCCGCGGGTTCATCTGCTGGACATTTTTGCGGTCTTTGGAATCGGCGGCCTGTGGATCGGCGCGTTCTTTCTGGAATTGAGGAAACGGCCGCTCTTGCCGCTGCACGATCCGCGGTTTGAAGGAGTGCTCCAGCATGGCGATTGAGCACAGCGCGCCACAAGGGAGCCAGGGTGAGCGCTACGAGCGCCGGGACGCCAATGTCCCGGCTCTTCTGAAAATCGCGCTCGCTTTGCTCGTCACCATTGTTGTTGCCATGGTCTCGATGTACGGCATGTTTCACTATTTCGCAAAGTCACAGCAACTGGGGCCGCCGGCTTCCCCATTTGAAAAGGAAGATGTGCGCGTGCTTCCGCCGCAACCACGTTTGCAGGTGCAACCCAAACTCGACCTAAAGACATACTGCGAATCGCAGTCGAAGGATTTGAACAGTTATGGCTGGGTAGATGAGCATAACGGAGTGGTGCGCATTCCCGTGGACCGCGCCATGGACCTGATTCTTTCGCGCGGCCTGCCGGCAAGAGCCGCGGGAAGTTCTTCTGCCGTCACAGCAGCTGACAGCGGTGGGGGGACTTCGAGTTCACCGGGAGTATCGGGATTCGAAGGGCCCTGCGCATACGTACTTCAAAGAGAATCTCAGCATTCGGAGAAGGAATGAGCGGATTCATTCATAGACGGCGCCATGTTTCGAGAGCATCTCGATACATTCCTGGCAATTTGAAATTGGCGGGATTCCCGCTGGCCTCCGCATTGCTGCTGGCGTTGCTGGCCGCCGCTCCTCCGTGCGCCGCTCAATTGACCGGGCCGATCCAGAATATCGGCGTCCGCCCTGAACTGTTGAAAGAAGTCGGCATCGATCAAAAACTGAACAGTGCAGTGCCGCTGGACCTGGCGTTCCGCGATGAGGCCGGCCGTCCCGTCAAACTCTCGCAATATTTCGGGAGCAAGCCGGTGATCCTCTCACTCGTGTATTACAACTGCCCGATGCTGTGCACCCAGGTGCTAAACGGGCTCGATCGCGGGCTGAAGAATGTGCAGCTCGATCTGGGCAAGGATTTTGACGCCATCACTGTGAGTATTGATCCGAGTGAAAGCGCCAAACTGGCCGCCGCAAAACGCGACCTCTACACAGGAATTTACGGCCGCCCCGGCGCCGCGGAAGGCTGGCACTTCCTTACCGGCGACGAGGCACAAATCAAGCAGCTCGCTGATGCCGCCGGCTTCCGCTACGCCTATGACGCGGAATCGAAGCAGTTCGCGCACGCTAGCGGCATCATGTTGCTGACGCCCTCGGGAAAAATTTCCCGGTACTTCTACGGCATTCAGTACCCGTCGCGCGACCTGCGCCTGGGGCTGGTGGAAGCCTCGGAAGGAAAAATCGGCTCGCCGGTTGACCAGATTTTGCTGTTTTGCTACCACTACGATCCGGTGACCGGAAAATACGGAATTGTGATTTCGCGAATCATCAAAGCCGCCGGCTTGCTCACCGTGCTGGCAGTCGGCTTGATGATCCTGGTGCTGTCGCGGCGCGAGCACTACCGGTTGCCGGAGGAAAACGGCTGGCGCCCGTCGCGTTGAGGAGTTGTACACATATGGAATTGGGTGTGGAAGGGCTATGACAGGATTGATTCAACCCGGCCTCGGCTTGCTCGCCGCGATTCAGGAAGGCGTGCCCATTCGCCCGGAAGCCGCCTCTTCGATCGCCGAGGGCGTGGACCGCCTGTACTTTTTCCTGACGGGCGTCACGCTGTTTTTCACTGCGCTGATCTTCATTGTCATTTTCTACTTCATGGTGAAATACCGCCGCCGCTCCGATGATGAGCAGCCGCCGGAAACAGGTGAGAATCTGCCGCTCGAGCTGACTTGGACCGTCGTCCCTACGCTCCTGACCGCCGTGATTTTTGTCTGGAGTTCGAGCCTGTACTTTCGAAATTCGCGCCCGCCCACGGCTTCCACGGAGATCTTCGTCATCGGAAAGCAATGGATGTGGCACTTGCAGCATCCCGAGGGCGTGCGGGAGATCAACGAACTGCATGTTCCGGTCAACGTCCCGATCAAGCTGACCATGACTTCCGAGGACGTGATCCACGATTTCTACATCCCTGCCTTCCGCGTGAAGAAAGATGCGGTCCCTGGGCGTTACACATCTTTGTGGTTCCAGGCTACTAAGACCGGCGTGTACCACTTGTTCTGCGCGCAATATTGCGGCGCCGATCATGCGGAGATGATCGGCTGGGTGTACGTGATGAACCAGCCGGATTACGCAGCGTGGCTCTCGGGCGGCGCCCGGAATGAATCCATGGCGCAAACGGGCGAGCGCCTTTTCAATCAGCTTGGCTGCATTACCTGCCACGTAGCCGACGGCACCGGCCGCGGTCCGTCGCTTGCCGGCTTGTACGGCAAACCGGAAAAGCTGCGCAGCGGCGAGATGCGCCCGGTGGATGAAGCGCTGATCCGCCAGGCCATCGTGAACCCGAATTCCATCCTTCTGCCCAAGTATCCTCCGATCATGCCCACGTTTCAGGGCCAGGTGAATGAGGAACAGGTGCTGCAATTGATCGCCTACGTGAAATCGCTAGGGTCGGAAGAAAGGAAATTGAAAGCCAAATGAGCACAGTTGTACAACCCGTTGATGACCTGGCTCCGCCGGAATCCTCGCGTGTCCACTACTTGAACGCGAAATACGGCGTGCGATCCTGGCTGCTGACCACCGACCACAAGCGCATCGCGCTGCTCTACCTCGTCTCCATCACGCTGATGTTTTTCGTCGGTGGCGCTTTTGCCGTGCTCATGCGCCTGCACCTGATCGAGCCGCAGGGCACGCTGGTCGAGCCCGACACTTATAACAAGCTGTTCACGCTGCACGGCATCATCATGATTTTCTTTTTCCTCGTTCCTTCCATTCCCGCTACGCTCGGAAATTTTCTTGTCCCCATGATGGTGGGAGCCCGCGATCTGGCCTTTCCGAAATTGAATCTGCTGAGCTGGTACATTTACGTGGCCGGCGCAATTCTCGCTCTCTATTCTGCGATCGCCGGCGGTGTGGACACCGGCTGGACCTTTTATACGCCCTATAGCAGCACCTTCTCGCACACAAATGTCACCGCTGTCGCTGTGGGCGTCTTCGTCATGGGCTTTTCCTCCATTCTCACAGGTCTGAATTTCATCGTCACTATCCACAAAATGCGGGCGCCCGGCCTCACTTGGTTCCGCCTTCCTCTGTTTCTGTGGGCCATCTACGCCACCAGCATCATCATGATTCTCGGCACCCCGGTCATCGCCATCACGCTTTTCCTGCTGGGCCTGGAACGATTGCTGCACATCGGCATCTTCGACCCAGCCATCGGCGGCGATCCCATCCTGTTCCAGCATCTGTTCTGGTTCTATTCACATCCCGCCGTGTACATCATGATTCTTCCGGCCATGGGTGTGATGAGCGAGTTGATCACATGCTTTTCACGAAAGCGGATCTTCGGCTACGGCTTTGTGGCTTTCTCGAGCATGGCCATTGCTGTAATCAGCTTCCTGGTCTGGGGACATCACATGTTCGTCACCGGCCAATCCATCTACGCCGCATTGATTTTCTCCGTGCTCAGTTTCCTGGTGGCCATTCCCTCGGCCATCAAAGTCTTCAACTGGATGGCCACCATCTACCAGGGCTCAATTTCCTACCAGGCGCCGATGCTCTATGCGCTCGGTTTCATTGGCCTGTTCACGATGGGCGGCCTGACCGGCTTGTTCCTTGCCTCCCTGGCCACCGACGTCCATCTGAACGGCACCTATTTCATCGTGGCGCATTTTCACTACATCATGGTGGGCGGCACGGTGATGGCTTACCTTGGCGGCATTCATTTCTGGTGGCCGAAAATAACCGGGCGCATGTATCCGGACGGCTGGGCGCGATTTGCAGCGCTGGTGATATTCGTCGGCTTCAACCTGACCTTTTTCCCGCAGTTCATGCTTGGCTACCTGGGCATGCCCCGGCGTTACGCCGTGTACCCCGTCGAATTTCAGGTGCTCAATGTCATGTCCTCCGCAGGCGCCTCAATTCTTGGGATTGGCTACTTGATCCCCTTGATCTATCTTGTATGGTCTATGCGCTACGGTCCGCCGGCGGGTCCGAACCCCTGGAAGGCCAAAGGCCTTGAATGGCAGACACCTTCTCCACCGCCGACGGAGAATTTCCCTGAGATTCCTGTTGTCACCGAGGACGCTTACGAATATGCCAAACCGGGAGGGCACCGTGAGTGAAATGGCAGCGCACTCCGCCCATCCGCCCGGCTTCGCGCATCAATTCGAGGACATGGGACAGCAGCGCGAGGCCGGCAGCCTTGGCATGTGGCTCTTTCTGGTCACGGAAATCATGTTCTTTGGCGGCATGTTTGCCAGTTACATCATTTACCGTGCTTTGCACTTGCCCGCGTTTGAAACCGGCAGTCGGCTGCTGAATGTCAGACTCGGCGCAGCCAATACAGGCGTGCTCATCGCCAGCAGCTTGACCATGGCGCTGGCCATTCACGCCGCGCAGGTTGGAAAGCGCAAAGGCACCATCATCTTTTATCTTCTGCTCACCATGATTCTTGGCGCAGCCTTTCTGGGGCTGAAATTCACCTTTGAATGGCATCAAGACTGGATCGAGGGACTGGTCCCCGGCTTGAACTGGGCGTACAGCGGCCCGCATGCTCCCGGAGTCGAACTGTTTTTCTGTTTCTATTTCTTCATGACCGGGCTACACGCGCTGCACATGATTGTCGGAATCGGCATCCTCACCGTGCTGATCGCCATGGCCGGACGCGGGCGTTTCAACGACCAATACTACGCGCCACTTGAAATCACCGGCCTCTACTGGCACTTCGTTGACATTGTGTGGATCTTCCTGTTCCCGTTGCTGTACTTGATCGGAGGGCGCTACGCCATGGGGGGGCACTGATGTCCGAGCATATTGTGCCGGTGCGTATCTACATCGCCGTGTTTCTTGCGCTCCTGATTCTCACCGGGTTGACCACCTGGGTTGCGTTTATCGATCTCGGATCGATGAACACCGTGGCGGCGCTGGCCATTGCCGTGACGAAAATGCTGCTGGTCATCCTCTTCTTCATGCATGTGAAGTACAGCCCCGGGTTGACGCGCCTGGTCGTACTTGCCGGTTTCTTCTGGCTCGCTATTCTGGTGGCTCTCACCTTAGCCGACGAATTGACGCGGGGTTGGACGCCGAAGCCGGAATCGTGGAGCGTCCTTCTTCTCACCGTTCGCGGCCTGCCGTAGCGCCCGCTTACCTTCACTTGCGAAAGTAAAAACGACACAATGGCAGCCATGCTGTCATTGAATTTCCGTTCGAATGGCACGGGAGATTGCAAATCAGCGCGGAAATGCCCGGAAGGCCAAAACGGCGTTCAGACCGCCGAACGCGAAGGAATTCGACAGCGCCGCTTCCACCTTCATCCGCCGCGCCTGATTCGGAATGTAGTCCAGGTCGCATTCCGGATCGCGTTCGTTGTAATTCACCGTGGGCGGTAGGATGCCGTGATGCAATGCCAATATTGTCGCCACTCCCTCGAGAGCGCCCGCCGCTCCCAGGGCATGGCCGTGCATGGATTTGGTCGAGCTGATACCAAGTTTATCGGCGTGGGGACCGAAGACGGTCCGTATCGCGCGCGTCTCGACCGGATCATTTCCGGGAGTCCCGGTCCCATGTGCATTGATGTACCCGATAGCTTCGGGAGCCAGGCCAGCGTCCTTCAGTGCGCCGCGCATCGCTCGGGTTGGGCCTTCGACGGTCGGCTGCGTAAGGTGGTGCGCATCCGAAGTCATGCCGAAGCCGCAGATCTCCGCGTAAATCCTGGCGCCTCGCGCCGCAGCTGCTTCGAGGGGCTCCAGCACCATCATCCCGCCGCCTTCACCCAGAATCATTCCGCGCCGGTCTTTGCTGAACGGACGGCAAGTGTCCGGAGCAATCACGCGCATGGCCTCCCAGGCTTTCAGAAAACCGTAAGCGAAATTCGCTTCGCTGCCGCCGGTGATGGCCAGGTCCACTTCGGAATTGCGCAGCAGGCGGAAGGCTTGCCCGATCGCATGATTCGCGGACGAGCACGCAGTTGTGACCGTGTACGTGGGTCCGCTGAACCCCAGATCCATGGCGATGTGACTCGCCCCGGCATTCGACATGGTTTTCGGAATCGTAAGGGGATGCACGCGGCCGCGCTTGTGCAGATAAAGATCCTGATAGCCGATTTCAATGGCCCACTGGCCGCCCACCGACGATCCGCAAATGACCGCCGTCTGCTCCCGCAATCCAGGCGTGAGCTCCAGGCCCGAATCACGAAACGCCTCGCGCGCGGCCACCACGGAAAACTGCGCGAAGCGATCAATCTGCGCGTCCTTGCCGCCGGCGAAGTGCGCCAGAGGATCGTAGCCGCGCACTTCTGCGCCGTTCTGAAAACGCAGCGTGGTGCAATCCACGGACTCGATGGGCCCGATGCCGCAGCGTCCCTCGATTAACGATTTCCAGTTATCGGCTAGATTCAGGCCCAGGGGAGAAATAATTCCGAGGCCCGTCACAACCACCCGGCGTGGCGCCATCCCTCAATCCGCCGGGGTGCCCGTGCCAACCGATGCGCCGGGGGGAATCGCGGGAATCAACTTTCGCACGCCCTCAACCACGTCGTTGACGGTGCGGATGGAGCGCACTTCTTCGTCCGGGATGGAAATCTGAAAAGCGTTCTCCAGCTCGAAGATCAGCGTGAAGACGTCGAGCGAGTCGATGCCCATTTCCTGAAGATTGGTCTCCAGGGAAATTTTATCAGCGGGAATTCGCTTTACCGATGCCAGCGTCGCGATCACTTTTGCTGCCACGGCATCAGCCATTCGTTCTCCCCCGATGCTGGGTTCGTTGGTGTGCGTTGTAATGGACCAGGTTCATTTTTGCAGACTTGCGGGCAAATGTCTCTCTTCGTCAGGCAAAAACTAGCCCAAGCCGTGCTGAAAATCAAACCCTAAAAGCGCATTCGTAGTCATGCCGCCATCCTTGGAAGATTCCGCGTTCATCGGCTGGGTGTCGAAGGTGCGGCCGCCGCGGCCGGAGCAGGCTCCAGCGCTTTCTGCGCCGCTGGAGGAAGCTTTTCAATTTTGCCGAGGAATCCAACCACCGTCCATATTTGCGTGTCGTTGAGCATGCCAGCCCAGGAAGGCATTCCGGTCCAGCGCGTGCCGTGTTTAATGACGTAAAAATTCTGATACTCAGCCATGTCCGGGGCATCGGTGAAAAACTGCGGTACCGGCGGGTTGAACGATCTCCCAAATTGGCTGTTGGGATTCGACGGCAGCCCATGGCAGCCGGCGCAGTGATCGGCGAAGATTTTGGCGCCGGCCGCCAGATTTTCGTCCGTCGGCTGAACGGGGTTCTTCTGCTCCACCGCGCGGCGTTCGATCGACGCATCCACGGCGGTCATGGCAATTTTTCTTTCCAGAGCCGGCGGCGCTTGATCCGCTTGCGTGTTCATGTATCCCTTTTTCACCACGTAGTAACCGCCAAGAATGATGACCAGTAGTGTGCAGATGATCCCCAAGAGAAACGCTCTCATTTTTTCTCTCCCTTTGCCTCTACCGCCAGCCGGTTGTACTTCTTCAAAATTGCCTGAAGTTGATCTTGGGGCAGGGCGTTGACTGTGTGGCCGTCGATGCCTGTCATGGATTTCGCTGCTACGAGTGCGTTCACGATAGCTTCTTCCGTCGCCTCAACCGTGGCCTCAAACAGGTCGTCCATCAGATCATTCGGCAGCATCGTGACTGCTACTGCCTTCTCAGCTAGTCCCGCTCCTGAATTGGCCGTCGAGAATGCGATGAAAATATCGCCCGAATCGTTGCCGGAGATGCTCCCCAGCCTGCCGAGCGCCAGTGTGACACGCCGCGCCAGGCGTTTCAATTGCGTGGGCAGCAGCGGCGCATCGGTCGCGATGACCACAATAATAGAACCTGTCTCCACGGCCCAAATGTCCTGCCCGGGGATTTCTCTGCCCACAGGCACGCCGGCAATGCGCAGGTAGCGGTGCAGGCTGGTGTTGCATTGCGCTAACACCCCGACCGTGTAGCCACCCAATTTGTCGGAGAGTTTTCGTGACGATGTCCCGGTGCCGCCCTTGAACTCGAAGCAAATCATTCCCGTGCCGCCGCCCACATTTCCTTCGGCGATCGGCCCTGAACGCGCATCCTCAATCGCCGCCAGCGCGTCTTCCGGTTTCACATGGAAACCGTTGATGTCGTTCAGGTAGCCATCCCAAGTCTCGGTGACCACCGGTAACATCCACCAGTCTTCGATCGCTTTCGGCAATCCGTGATGCAATTGCCAGCCGATTACCGTGTCGCGCACGACGCCGACGCTGTGCGTGTTGGTTATCATCACCGGGCCGAACAGTAGTCCTGATTCTTCCACCCAGGTCGTGCCGGTCATTTCCCCATTCCCATTTTGAGTGAACCAGCCGGCAAAAACAGGATCGATCGAGCCCTTTCCGCGCGGAAGAATCGCCGTCACGCCGGTTCGGATCGGCCCCACACCCACATGTAATTTCCCTTCTCCGGAAATCAGCGTGCGGTAGCCGACTTCAACACCCTTCACATCTGTGATCGCGTTGAGTGCCCCCGGAGCACCGTCGAACGGCACACCGAGATCACGCGCGCGGGCTGATGTCTGTGGCTGGGACGATGGAGCCGCCGCCAAACTCATGGCGAGTAATATCAGAGTGCCCGTTTTCATGGCCCTGGCCGCTCCACTTTCTTCTCCAACGTATTCCTGGCTTCGCGCAGTATCTCCGTGTTTGTCGACAACTCCCTTTCCAGCAAGTTCGCCTGCTCCGCGGCGCGCTTCCACGCGCGAGCTTCCGCCGCTTCCGCCAACCCCGGTAACTCCAGAGGCGCGTACGTTGAGCGCGTCCCATAGATTGTGTGCTTGAACCAGGGCCGTCCGGGAATCCCGTCCGAGTTGCACCAGTTGCGCTCAATTTGCATCAGGAGTTGATTCACGCGGACGGTTGTCGCGGCATCGACGCGCCCATTGGCGAGGGCCAGCGAAATAGAGTGGTTCAGGTCGTGCCCCGCTGATTGAAAGGCGGAGATGTGCTGCGACAACGATTCCAGATTCGCGTGCGACCGCACGCCGCTCGATTCATCCAGGTCGTTCACGAACCTCTTGAGGTTTTCACCGTAGGATTCGAAATCGTATGGCAATATTTCCGCGTCAGCCAGCCGCAGCGCCAGGCTGCCCCACAGTTGCGACATCAACGCGTGGTAACGATACCCGGGGTCACCAAAATGGTTCATCCACAAAAAATCGTCGTAGGCCGAGTGGTACACGCCATAAGGGCCGGTGAAGGACAACTCGACTGTAGGAATTCCGAGATGATTCAGAAACACAGTGTGATCGGAGCCGCTCCCGATGCGCGTGTTCACCAGTTCGGAATCGAGTGGGGGTTGCGCGGCGCGAAGTTCCGCCTGCCGCGTCAACTTCCATTCTTCATAAAGAGTCACGCCGGACGGCGCATCCATCACGCGCGTGAGCCCCAGCAGCAGCGGTGCCAGCGAACCGACAGCCTCGCCTTGAAAATTCCTTCCTGATGTCGCTTCATCCACGTTCAGATACGCCACGGCTTTGCGCTGCAATTCTTCGGCGTATTGCTCGCCCCACTCCGTCGAGCCGGTCAGCGCATATTCTTCGCCGTCCCAACTGCAAATTACTAGCGTTCGTCGCGGGCGGATTCCCTGCCGCAGCAACTCGCCCAATCCGCGCGTCAATTCCAGCATCGCAGCCGTGCCACTCGAAGGATCCACGGCGCCGAATACCCACGCGTCGCGGTGATTGCCCAGAATCACCCACTCGTCCGGATTTTCAGATCCGCGGATGCGCGCCTCTGTGACGTAATACGGTTGCTCGCGCGTGTCCATGTCCACTTTCAAATGCACGCGCACGCGCTTTCCACCCAGCCGGTATTGCAACGGCAGCCCGCCCTGCCAGCTCTCCGGCGCAACCTCGCCTCCCATGTTCTCGAGCAGTGGTTTCGCATCCCGCCACGACAGCGGCACGCCCATGATCTTCGGCAGCGAGACAGCCTCCCCGGGCAAAATCCGTTTGGCACCGGGAACGGAAGCCCACCCTGGCGTCAGCGGATCGCCGGGCTGCAGAAAGTCGTAAGTGATCGCGCCGCGCTGGATATGGCTTTCCGGTCCCCACGGACCTGTGGGATACACGGGACCCTGCTTTTCGCCGTCTTCAGCGGGATCGGAATAGATCAATATGGCAGCGGCGCCCAGACGCTCCGCCGTCAGCGCCTTGAATCCGCGATAGCTGTACGGATTGGAATATCGCACCAGCACAATCTTCCCGCGCACATCAATTCCATGCTTCTTCAGATACTCGTAGTCCTCGGGATTCCCGCTGTGCGCATACACCACCGGCGCGGTCACTTCGCCGGATGCCGAGTAGCCCAGGTAGGCGCCGGAAATATCCGGGTTTTTGGTGTCGGGGTCCGATTCGTAGGCGTCCTCGCGCAGGCTGGCACGAAAATGCTTCGGCTTCACCATTTCGAGCGAGATCTCACGCGGAGCAGAATGCAGCACATCGTATTCGTGGATCGTTACATCCTCGAGTCCCAGCTGTCGCCATTGGTCGGCGATCCACTGCGCCAACTCGTTGTTGCGTTTGGAGCCGGCGGGATGAGGTTCAGCGGTCAGGTAGCGGTGGAACTTGGAGATCTCATCCGGGGAGATCAACTTGCGGTAGCGAGCCTCTGTCGCCATCTCCTGCTCGCCTGCCGCCGCGGAGTAGCCGCTGATCGTCACCAGCGACGTGGCCGCGGAAAATCCGGCGGCACCGAATATGACTGACGCAAGTATTCCGGCGGCCCTCGCTCGGTGCGCCCTAGGCCAGCGCAGAAGAGCCTCCCGCACCCGCAAGGTGGGATCGTTCCAGATCACCGATGGCTCGACCCACTCCGCTGGCAATCATCTGAATCATTGTGCTCGTAATCGTGTAGGGCGGCGCCAGCAAAATGTGATCGCCGCGCGTCCCATCGGCGCAGCCCTGAATCGGATACGTCAGCACGCCGGCCTCGAACGCATCCTCCTGCAGGCGCAGCGCGATCTGCGCATCGGGAGGAAACGGTTCGCGCGTCTTCGCGTCATGCACCAGTTCAATTCCCAGCAGCAATCCCTTGCCACGAATGTCTCCCACCACGGAATACTTCCGCAGCGTCTCGAGCGCCGCGAGCAACTCCTCGCCGGCCGGCTCGACGCGCGCGAACAGATTCTGCCGCTCGATACAATCGAGCACCGCATTTCCAGCAGCCGCCGCCACCGGATGCGCGCTGTACGTGAACCCGTGCAAGAACGATCCCGTGCCGCGCGCAATCACGTCCGTCACCGAGCCCGACACGATCACGGCGCCCAGCGGCGCGTAGCCGCTGGCGATTCCCTTGCCCGCCAGAATCATGTCCGGCGCTACGCCCCAATGCTCCACCGCGAACGGCTTGCCGGTGCGGCCCATTCCGCACATCACTTCGTCGGCGATCAGCAGAATACCGTGACGCTTGCACACATCCGCGATGCGCTGCACATAACCTTCGGGCGGAGCAACAGCGCCGAGCGTCGCGCCCACCACCGGCTCGAATATGAACCCGGCGATTTCCTTCGCGCCTTCCTTCTCGATCAGCCGGTCGAGCTCGTCGGCGCAATCCACATTGCACGACGGATATTCGAGGCCCAGCGGGCAGCGGTAACAGTAGCAAGGAACCACGTGGCCCCATTCCTGAAGCAGCGGCGCAAACGGCTCGCGGCGGCGAACATTGCCGCTGACGGACAGCGCGCCGAGCGTCGTCCCGTGATAACTCTGCCGGCGCGAAATCACCTTCCAGCGATTCTTCTCGCCGCGCTCAAGCCAATACTGCCGCGCCAGCTTCAGCGCCGTCTCGGTTGCTTCCGATCCGCCGGAAGTGAAATACACGCGCCCGCGATTGCGCATGCTGCGCGGCGCAAGAGCGAGCAGGCGCCGCGCCAGCTTCTCGCTCACAGCAGTGTGAAACTGCGAGGAGTGCACGTAGGCAAGCTGCGAAGCCTGCTCGGCCATGGCGCGCGCGACTTCTTCTACACCATGTCCGATGGTGACGACCGCCGCGCCGCCGGCAGCATCGAGATAGCGGCGGCCGTCGGAAGTGAAAATGAAGCAGCCCTCGCCGCGAACGGCTTCGGGATAAGATTTCAGGAAGCTGCGCGGAAAAACGGCTTCGTCCCTCATAGATTTGCGGACATCACTCCCCAGGGAGTTTTGAGTCCACGCTCGTGCCGGCTCGCCGGACTCGCGGCGGATGGAATCGCGATTCTATCAAATTTCGTGCAGTTCTAATGTCACCTCAGCGCCATTTGAGATGCTTGGTGTTGATCGACGGCGGCGGAAATTTGAGGTTCATGCTTTCCAGTGTTTCAACCAGGATGTGCGAAATGGCCAGGTTGCGGAACCATTTTTTGTTCGCAGGAATAATGAACCACGGCGCGCAGGACGTGCTGCACTTTGCCAGCGCCGCTTCAAAAGCTTGCGTGTAATTGTCCCAATATTTCCGCTCGTTGAAATCCGCTTCGGAAAGTTTCCACTGCTTGCTGGGATCATCAAGGCGCTCGAGAAATCTTTTTTTCTGCTCGTCCTTGCTGATGTGCAGAAAAAATTTCAAGATGCGGATATTGTTCTCGGCCAGCGTGGCTTCGAAATTATTGATCTGCGCGTAGCGCTGGGACCACACCTCCTTGGGCACGAGGTTGTGGACGCGCGCCACGAGCACGTCCTCGTAATGCGAGCGGTTGAAGATTCCGAAATCGCCGGCGCGCGGCACCGCGGCATGCACGCGCCACAGAAAATCGTGAGCCTTCTCCTCCGAGGACGGCTCCTTGAAATTGGTCACCCGGCAGCCCTGCGGGTTCACTCCGCCCATGACATGCCGGATGGTGCCGTCCTTCCCCGCCGCGTCGCGTCCCTGGAGAATGATCAGCAGCGCGCGCTTGTGCTCGGCGTACAGGCGGTACTGCAGCCCGTCGAGTTTCCCGAGAGCCTTGTCCAGGCTGGCGCGCGTCTTCGAGCCCTTCTCCCAGCCCAGGGTCTCGCCGGCATCGTACTTCGCAAGCTTCACGTCCGTGCCCGGCCGGACCATCAAGCTCTTCGTGAAATTTTTGGCCATGGTTTTGCCCCGCCAGAGTGTAGCACCGGGCGGCGCAGGCCTGCCTCATCACGTTGTCATCCCGAACCCAGTCGCGCCCTCCGCGAATCGGGGTGAGGGACCTCCTTATTGTCCCGTCTGGTTGCAACTTAGTCACCCCCCGGGGGGCGTCTTTTTGTTGCGATTAGAAAGTACCACCGTCGTTTGTTTTGTATGGGTTACGGCGATTCCGGTTTCCACACTGTTGCGATTAGAATTGCAGTGGCTAGGGGGGAGTGTTGATTTACTAGTAACATCCGATGAAGGAAACAAAGGGGATAGCGCGAGGGCCCTCGGAAGGCTCAAGACAGGGTGTAGGGATGAGTGACCAGCGATTAGCAACTCGTGGGCCGTGGTCCGCAAGGGGCAGAAAAGGGGTGGCGGGAAGGTGTTTGGAGTCGCGATTAGAATTTGTTTAGGTCTTTGTTTTGAATGCGTTGTGGCGATTTCTGAATCGGCTCGTGTCGCGATTAGCCGCCTTCGCTCAAGGCTTAGCTTCGGCGGCCAGGGCCGTCCACAAAGCCGGCGGGCTGGCTTCGGCGGCCAGCGCCCTCCACAAAGCTGGCGGGCAGGCCTTTTCTTCGCCCTTCCGCCACCCGCGTCATCCTGCCTGCCCTGAGCTTGCCAAATGGGAGGACGTAGTCCGCCCGACGCGCCTTTTGCGTCCCGGTCGATTCTCCGGGAAGGATCTCTCTTAACCTGCTTATGGAGTGCGTCGCCCAAGTGGATCTCCGCCGGTCATCCGGGAATTCTCCACAGGTAACATGGCACATACGTGCGGAGAAATCTACTGGCCTTTGGTACAGGTTTTGGGGTGCGAAGGGGAACTGGACTTCGCGAGCGGGTCAGAAAAGTGAAAATGGAAAATTGAAAGGGGGCAGGTAGAATTCACAGACAATTTAATCGAGGTATATGTTCTCATTATGCCAGGAAAGAAACTCACTTGAGGGTCGGGAAGTTGCTTTTTTCGGAAGTTCGATGACCTTGCCGTGCTGCGAGTAGTATTCGTGTCCGTTCGCAAATTCTTCCTTGATTCGGTGGCTGACTTCAACGCGGTATTCTGGCGTGACTGTGATGTATCCCCGATCGAACAGCGTATGAACATCCTGACGCAACAGGATTCCGTTGCGAATTTCGTGTGGCCCGTCCTTTGTGAATGGCCGTATGTGTGCGGCGTCCAACACGTGCAGTACTGGCGAGCCCGTGAAGGCACATCGACGGTTGTACGCGTCCGTGACGACGACACGAAACGTTCCTTGTCCGAGTCGTGGCCGCACAAGCTGAGGCGCCCCAAATCTTTCCCCGGCTTCGTCAGTTGGTCCAAGCTGGAGCGTCAAGGTCCTGGCGGCCCTCAATCGGGCTTCCACTTCTCCCCATAGTGCTTCCCCACGCAAGTCCGCAGTGTCGTAACCCCGCCCTCGCACGATGTTCGGCGGCCAATCCGAAGCCGGAATCCATTCATTTTCGGAGAAAAAGAACGGCGATTGCAGCAGTATGCATCCGATCTCGTAGTCTTCGCCCGGTGCGGGAGAGATTCGCCGGTAGTGCTCGATCCGATTTCGCATCTCTCGTTCGGTCTGTGCGCCATTCTTCGGTCCAAATGTATTCCAGGCGAAGCTCACAGGGAGGCTCGCGAAGTAACTGAAGAACCCTCCTCCTACTATGAAGTTTTGGGGACTGTGCAATTTGAAGAGAAACGGCGCACCCGCCTGCAACGCGCGAAACCGATCACCACCACTCGGCCGCCAAAAATTCACCTCCTCCAGTTGGGTCTGCTTGGAAAGGTAGCTGTACCAATCACCGTCGGTAATGGCTACATAGAATTTCATCGATGTGAGTTCCAATCGGACGCGCGAAGTGTAATCCTATGGCAGCTGTCCCTGCAACCTCGCCTCAAAAGGTCAACGAACTAACTCTGAGGTGAGCTATACGAGTGGTATTATCCCGCTGGTGGGAAAGCACGATTGGGAGGCAGCGGGCGGTGCAGGCTGTGATGCCCGGGGGGCTGGAAATGGCAGAAATCTTTTCAGAGTCGACGACTCTCCTTGCATCGCTCGAGAAAGTTGATTCCCAGCTTGCAAAATTGCTTCCGGAGAGAAATAGCCTCCGGGGCGTCCTTAATCGTTTGGATTCCATCACAAACGAGTCTCTCTTAATCGAAGAGGCATTCGAACGTAGCCGGTTGTGGCAGAATTCAGGACTCTATTACGCATACTCAGCGCGATACCGAGAGGCGATCGAGCTTTTCTCACGGCTGAACGAAAGGATATGCGAGGCGCGGGTTCGACTCCAATATTGGCTGCCTAGCGGCATGCCACTTGTCTGGATTTCCGACTTTTACAGAAATTTGAACTGTCCCTATCTAGCATTTCGATATCTCCTGCTCTCTGGCATATCCGATGCTATCCGAGATCAGGGCTCTGTGAATGCAAATGCAGGCTTTTATTGGCGTGCGCGTTGGCTGGAAGGGCTGTCCGATGAAGAGATTCAGAGATTTTATGCGGACTCCTTCACAAAATATCAAGAACGAGGGGAGTTCACGTTTTTCCCCGAATACATCCTCCCATATATTGGCCAACGGCTTACCGCACCGTTCCCGTCACCGGCCGAATTAAACATTTTCGCCGTAAATCGTGTTTATGGTGAAGCAATACTCGCAAAGATCACACAACCGATCGAAAAGCCAGTTGATGGAAAAGACCTCGAACTTCTAGCAGGATATCTACTTGGTTGCATTCCCGGTTTTGAAGTAGTGATGAACGTTGAGACAGGCGATTCCCAGGTGGATGCGCTCATTAGGAACAGAGGCCCGAGATATGACTTCCGCGAAGACTTCGGAACCTATGTTCTGGTTGAGTGCAAGGACTGGTCAAAACCAATTGGCAGTAAAGAGGTCGGTTGGTTTGTGAACAAACTGCTGACTCAGGAATGTAAGACCGGCATCCTTTTCTCCTCCCTGGGGATTACTGGTCAGCCCTCCGTTGCGAGCGAGTCCGACGTGCGCTACGCGGCCCTTACGTTGCTAAAGGCATATCAACGTGCAGGACGCATCGTAATTGTTCTCAGCAAGCAGGAGTTTCAGGCAGCGAGTCGAGGCGAGAATTTCATTCGACTATTGCAGAATGCGTACGAACAAGTCCGCTTCGATATTCGCCGTTGAGCGAGGGCGTTTGCACCCACACAGGAACAGAGTCTTACGTCATGAAGAAACAAGACGTTGAATTTGGCCATCCCGAATTTTGGGAACAGGTTTATGCGTCGTTTCCGAAATTCTTTGAAGTCATTTTTCGGGCCGGTGACGCCCTCAACGGTATCACCGTGCGGCGATATGACAACCTCGAACCATGCCAGAAAATCATCTTCAATTTGGGACTGCTCACGGGCTTCTCGGTCATGGAGCTCATTACTCTTGTAGGTAATGGTTTTGGACTTGGGGCGATGAAGATTGCTCGCACAATTCTCGAAAGCTCTATTAATGAGGAGTATCTGCGACTATACACGGGTGAGTGCGACGACTATTTGGAATGGCATTGGGTTGAGCAGTACAAAATGTTGAAATACGTTCAGCAAAATATGCCGGAACACTTGAGTGAACTTTCGGAGACCGAACAAACTGAGCGGGGCTTCCAGGACTCCAAGCCCAGGTACTTAAGGAAGGACGGACAACTTCGAGGTAGTTGGTGTCGCCTCGATCTCGGTTCGCGTGCGGCCAAGACTGGATTTACGGAAGCATACAAACTTATCTATCCCTTCGGAAGCCAGCTAATCCACGGATCGATAGGCGGGTTAGCCATGCACTTTGACGGAACTCATGAGGGCGCAAGGATTTCGCCTCCGCCGTCGCTGAATTGGTGCGAGCAAGCTCTTGTCGGCGCGCACATGTGTCTTTACAGAATCGTGTACACCCTCTCTTTGACTCTAAAAGTACAGCCGTTTCCATCGCTGAATCAATTGGAGGCCGACTACAAATACGCCTGGAATAAGTCTGAAAGAACTGGATAGCTCGATTCTTTGGCATCGCCTGATCCCCGGCGCATAGTTCCGATAAGCTTGGATGCGTTGAATTCAACTCACTCCACACTCACCCCTCGAAAAGGCCCGCTGCTGCTCCACATCACAAACACCGGACTGACGGTCGAAGAAATTTTGTCCTGCGTTGTGGAATGTGAGGCTAGCGCGGCGCCCTTCCCGCCGCGGCGGGCTCAGGACAAGCGCTATCGCGCTTGAGACCACGGGTGCAGGCGTGGGAACCAGCGAGGGACGTTGCCCTTCGACTTCGCTCAGGACCACGTCTATCGAGGTTGCCCACCGGCGTTGCCCAGGACAATCGCTAACGCGATTGAGTCCAGGGGCGAAGCCGGGGGAACCAGCGATGGACGTTTCGGCAGTAGGCTTCGTAGTCGGGGCCGAATTTGCGGCGCAGCGTGGGCTCTTCGTAGAAGAGGACGAAGAGGTGCACCGCCAGTGCGGCGGCCGCGACGGCGGCGATCACTCGCGAGTTGGCGTGGCCGAAGATGATCCACAGGCCGATCCAGCCGGTGGCGAAACCGACGTACATGGGATTGCGAACGTAGCGATAAAAGCCCACGACCACCAGGCGGCTGGGCGGGACCATGGGCGCGGGCGTGCCTCGTCCGGTGTACCCGAAATCCCAGATGCAGCGGATGGCTACGGCGAAACCGAGGGCGGAGGGGATGGCGGCGAGCCATCGCCAGCGCGCCGTGGTGCGAGCGGCAACGTCGAAGCCGAGCCAGCCGGGGAGCAGCCAGAGCCACAGTGCGAGAAACGCGGCGCCGACCAGGAGCGAGCCGAGAGTTGAGAGCCAGCGCAGACCGGCGTCGGGCGGGGTGGTGGAATGTTCGTCGGGCACGGGAGCGGATCCGGTAGTGCAGAGAGTAGCGCAATCGCGGGGGCGGGGCGAGGGCGAAGAGAAATGAGCCGGCGGGAAACCGGCGCTACGGGCGAGCAAGAGCGAAGTCAATGGCACACAGATTGAAATCTGTGCTACCGGGGCGAAGAGGCTGGCGGGTTCCTAGGATGGCGGGCGGGTCTGAGACCCGCCCCTACGGATATCTTACGAGGTCGGCAGGGATGAAGGAGAGAGACAAAAGAGGCGCAAGACGAACAGCAGGTCCCTCACCCCCATTCGCAAAAGGCGCGACTGGGTTCGGGATGACAACGCGAAAGACAAAGGACGAAGAGAGATCCTTCGTCCGCCGCGGCGGACTCAGGATGACGGGCATGCAGCAAAGAAAGGCCCATGTAACAGAATTTTCATATTGGATTCAAGGTTCGGACGTATGATATGCGATTGCATCTCGGTGCAATCTACATGGCTACCGTACTGCCCAACATTCCCGCGATTGAAGTTAGCGCTGCGGCCCGAGAAACGCAGGTGATACGGGAATTTCCCGGGGCCCTGGTGGTGGTTGAGGGGATTGACGGGTCGGGGAAAAGCACGCAGCTGTACCTGCTGAAGAGGTGGCTGGAAATCAGCGGGTACCGCATCCATTTCACGGAGTGGAATTCGTCGCCGCTGGTGAGATCGGCGACGCGGCGCGGAAAACAGCGGCGGCTGCTGACGCCTACGACGTTTTCGCTGCTGCACGCCGCGGATTTTGCCGACCGCTGCGAGCGGCAGATACTGCCGCTGCTGCACGGCGGATACCTGGTGCTGGCCGACCGGTACATCTACACCGCGTTTGCGCGCGACGCGGCGCGCGGCTGCTCGCCGCGATGGCTGCGGAATCTGTACAGCTTTGCGCCCATTCCGGACATCACCTTTTATTTTCGCGCGCCGCTGGACGTAGCGGTGAACCGTATCGTCGCCGGGCGACCGAAGCTGAAATACTACGAGGCGGGGATGGATTTGAGCCTGTCGCTGGACCGCGCGGAAAGCTTCCGCATTTTCCAGGAGCGCATCCTGGGCAATTACGACCAGATGATCCAGTCGGACCGTTTCGTGCTGATGGATGGAACCGTGCCGGTGAACAAGCTGCAAAAGATGATGCGCCAGATCCTGGGCGAAAAAGTGGACCTGAAAAAGTTTGCGCCGAAAAAGAAATGACGCGACCTGCAAAAACTGACGCGACCGCAGCGCCGAACGGCCGCCCGTCGAAAGGGGCCAAGAAGAACGGCCGGCCGGAAGTTCTTTCGCGTTTCTACGGCACGCCGCTGCCGGGCGTGAAGCTGGAAGAGCTGAGCGGGACGCTGTTTGTGCTGGAGGGCTCGGACGGATCGGGGCGCTCGACGCAGATTTCGCTGCTGACGGAATGGCTGGAGGGCGAAGGATTTGCGGTACAGACGATGGGGCTGCGCCGGTCGTTTTTGGTGGGAGAAGATATTGACACGCTGATGGCAGAAAATTCGGTGACGCGCACGACGCTGACGCTGATGTACAGCACGGATTTTTTCGACCAACTGGAGCGGCGGCTGCTGCCGGCGCTGCGGTCGGGGCTGATCGTGCTGGCGGACCGGTATATTTTTACGCTGATCGCGCGGTCGGCGGTGCGCGGAATCAGCCGAGATTATCTGCACGGGATTTACGAGATGGCGCTGCGGCCGGATTTGACGTTCTGGCTGAACGTGAAGCCGGAAATTGCGTTCGACCGGGAGTTTAAGAAGGCGCAGACGATCAGCTTCTGGGAATCGGGGCGGGACATGTCGCTGTCGAATGACCTGTTCCAGTCGTTCGTGAAATACCAGTCGATGATGAAAAAGGAGTTCGAGTACCTGTCGAAGCGGCACGGATTTATCGAAGTGGACGGGGAAGCCAGCGTATCGGAAGTAAACGGATTTCTGCGCAAGCGCATCGCATCGCAGCTGAAAATTCGCAGCACGCATTACAAACCCTCGCACGCACTATCGCACCTCTGGCGCTGATCGTGGCCGCTCCGGTTCAATTGGCTGCCATCGACGCGGGGTCGAACGCCATTCGTCTGGCCATTGCGCGAGCCACGTCGCGCGATCAAATTCAAATTTTGGACAGCGAACGGGCCGCGGTGCGCTTGGGCCACAACGCATTTACGCGCCGGCTGCTGGATGAGAAGACCATGGCGCGCGCGGCGCGGGCGTTCCGGGAGTTTCGCGATCGCATGGACCGGCGGCGAGTGAGCGCGTACCGCGCGGTGGCCACGGCTGCGGCGCGGGAGGCGCGCAATTACCGGCGGTTGATGGAGCGCATTCAGCGCAAGGCGGGCATCGAGCTGGAGGTGATCAGCAGCGAGGAGGAAGCGCGGCTGGTGTGCGCGGCGGTGCATTGGGCGCTGGGGGACCGATTGCAACCGCGATTGATTTTCGATCTTGGCGGCGGGAGCCTGGAGCTGAATTTTTTTCAGCGCGGAACGCTGGAGCACCGCATCGCGCTGCCGCTGGGGACCATCCGGTTGATGGAGACTTATTCGATCTCCGGAGCGATTGACGAAGACAACGTCAACCGACTGCGCATGCATGTGCTGGCGCTGCTGCGCACGGTGCTGCCGAATCCGCCGAGACTTTCGCGGTCGGTGGCGGTGGCGTGCGGAGGAAACGCGGAAGCGCTGGTGCGCATCGCGTCGGGGCCGATGGTCGAGCGCGTGCCGGCGCTCAACATGCGGCTGCTGCGCGACCAGACCTGGCGGCTGCTGAGCCTGGATATTCCCGGGCGCATGCGCGTGTTTCGCGTGAGGAAGGACCGCGCGGAGGTGATGGGCATTGCGGCGATCATCATCACCACGCTGGCAAAATGGCTGGACCTGCGAACGCTGCTGGTGCCGGGAGTGGGAGTGCGCGAAGGAATTTTGTTGGATTTGGTGGCGGAGCAATATTCCGCGGGGCCGTCGTCGGAAGAGGAGCAAGGGCGGGCGGCGGAATTGCTGTCGGGTGTGCGCTGGTTCGCGCGGCGGATGGATTACGATCCGCAACATGCCGAGCAAGTGGCGAGGCTGGCGCTGTCACTGTTCGATCAATTGCGCCCGCTGCATGAGATGGGGCCGGACGAGCGCCTGGCGCTGGAGATCGGAGCGCTGCTGCACGACATCGGGCATTTTGTGCATCGCAAATCGCATCACCGCCATGGGGAATACCTGGTGCGCAACAGCGATATCCCGGGACTGCGTGGCTGGCGTCGAGACATGGCCGCGGCGCTGGTGCGCTATCACAACTGCAAATCCGATCCGCAACTGGAGCACGCGTCGTATTCGAGCCTGGACGGGGAGCGGCGCAGACAGGCGCGCATTTTGGCGGCGCTGCTGCGCATCGCGGAAAAGCTGGAATCGGAGCACGCGCAGCGCGTGACCGGCGTGGACGTGCAAATCGCCGGCAGAAAAGCGGTGTTTTCGGTGCTGGCGTCGGAGGGCATCCGGCTGGACATTGCAGGGCTGGAGCGCAAGGCGGATTTGTTCGAGAAGGAATTCCATTTGAAGACGGAATTCCGCCGCGCCCAGAGGAAGCAAAAGGTAGCGTAAACCATGATTCTTTACATTGTTCGCCACGGAATTGCCATGGATCCCACGGATCCGAAATCGCCGCCGGAACCGGAGCGGCCGCTGACAGCCAAGGGAGTGCAAAAAACGCGCGCGGCGGCGCTGGGAATGCAGGCGCTGGGAGCGAAGCCGGACATTCTGATTACCAGCCCGTATGTGCGGGCGGCGCAGACGGCGGAAGTATTTGCCGAGGCGCTGGGATTTCCGCCGGAAAAAATCCGCGCCAGCGACGCCCTGAAGCCGGGAGGAAATCCCGAAGAGTTCATCAAGGAAATTTCAAAGCTGCGGGTGAAGGAAGTGATGTGCTTCGGCCATGCGCCGCACCTGGACCAGTTGATTTACCTGCTGGCCGGAGGGAAAGGCGTATTCACGGCGCTCAAGAAGGCGGGTGTGGCTTGCTTCGAGCATGCATCGTCGCATGGACGATGGGAGCTGCGGTGGCTGGCGACGCCGAAGATGCTTCGCCAGTTTGTGTCCTAGAAGAGAGCCCGCGAGTCGGGCGCAGGAGGGCTGCGTCAACTGGCGGAGTAGGCGTCCTGGAAATCGATAAGAGAGATGGTTTGAAGAGAATTTCCTCCTTGAAGTCCCGCGCGCCAGCTAAGCCAAAGAAACTCCTTTTCGTGTAACTTTTCGCGGAACTGATCCAGGCGCTGCTTGCGCTCCGCTTCCATCTTCTCGAGCCACACTGCAACCGCTGCCGGGTCGAGGTTCGCGCACTGACGGCGGACAGTGACGCGCAGGACATCGAGGTCGTGCACGTCGCCGAGGAGATCCTGCATGAGCTTCAAATCCGCAGACCATGCTTGATAACGCTGGGGCAGGAAATTTTCGACGATGTAGCGGAATTTCTTGATGGCGATGCGCAGGCGGTGCCAGGCGATGCGGCTGCGCCCTCGGCTGGCGCGGTGGTGAAGTTCGAGAGCCTGGTTGAGGCTCGAGAGCGCGAGGCGCTGGAAGACAACGCTTTCGAGCGGGAAGAAGTCGGCCTTCTCGGGAAGCTTCCTGGCCATTTTGCGCCAGGCCTTGCGATCAAAGCGGTCGAGAACGCGGGCGGCATCGGCGCGCTGCTGCCGTTCCTTGCGGCTCAAGATTTTCAGCAGGTGCTTGCGGATTGGTTCGCTCGGGACACTGAGCTTCTTGACCCATTCGCGGGCGACTTGGGTGTCGCGCAATTCGCCGAGCCGATGGAACAGGGCGCGGCTGGATTTTTTCAGTTTGCGCCAGCCGGGAGCGGGATTCACTTCGCTCAAAGCCTCGGCCATGGTGCGGCAACGGCGCAGCGCCACGCGTAAATCATGGACGGCGCTGGGGTTCCAGTCGTGATGGGCACGATCGGCCTCGGCCAGCGACTTCTCCATCCAAAAATCGAGACCAATACGTTTTAGCGAAATGCCAGTAGAAATCACATTTGCATGTGGCATGGAATATCCAACCTGTCAGGGAACAGGGAGGGAGCCGAGAGAATACACCTGTGCGGGCGATTTTTCCACCCGGGCCGCTGTGGAAATCGGGCAGTTTGCGAGCAGGCCGTTGGCCGCGCGAAACTGGTAGTGGCATTTCTGCCCGGCTATCCAGCGCCCAGACTACGGGGCTCAAATGGATGCTTCCAGTTTTCCGGATGGGGCGTTGCTCGGAATTTGGTTGCCGGAGTACCTGGCAAAATCTCCTGTTCAAAATGCCAGAACACACCCCGGGTTGACGATCTCAGGAGTGCCTAATGCTTGGCGGCATCCGGACCGGTCGGCGGGGTGGTTCGGGAGATGTCAATCAGATAGGCGATCTGGTCAATCTTAACGACAAATAGTTTCTTGCCGTCGTCGGTTGGTTGAATCAGTGAAAGCCCGCGGGAAAACGTGAGCTCATCAAATGGCCTCAGGCTGGATGGGTCGTAAAACTGGAGGCGCCCGTTCCGCGGTTCGAGAACGACTACAGGTTGTGGGGAGGCAAAGAAAGCCACCGCTGGGCCGATGACTCTTCCGACTATTTGTCTGCTGGCGAGTGAATAAGCGGTTTGTCGCCCGAACGTATCAGTAACAAGAGCATAGTCTCCGGAAGCCCAGACGTCCTGGATTCCGAATGCACCTTCGTGTGTATCCACCTCAACCGCGCCGCGAACCCTGCCCGTCGAAATCTGCAATGCCTCGACAAAGTAATTCCATTCCTTCCTGGAAAGCGGGACGGTATTCGCATCGGACGAGCGCTGGTACTCCGCTTTCACTCCGGCAGCCGTCACGCGCCAGACAAACATGACGCGGTCATTCGGGATGTCCCAAATAATCCTGGGGACTTCTTTTGGGAATGGGATCGACCACAGGAGTGAGCTCGTGCGGACATCACTCACATCCAGCACGCCATTCTCGACCGGTTCCCGTGACCCGGCCGAAGAAGGTTGGTCAATTCCTGCGTTCGTCGGGGCGTGAGACTGCGATCTCGCATTCGATTCTTTGGGAATAGGCTTGTCGGCCGGCCGAAGGTGGATCAGGTAGCGGCCGCGCTGGTGCATGCCCTCCTGGTCCAACTTCTGCGCATCGGTAATGGAATGCGATGCAAGATTGATATGCGCGAGAGTGTGCCCGGACTTTTCGTCCTTTGGAAATTCCGCGTAGAGGGCGCCATCCTCGCCAAACCAGGCGCCCTTGAACCCGCGGAGGTTAAATGCCATCTGCCCGCTCTTGAGGTTCCACACGGCGCCGTGCTGCATGAAAGAAACGGCCAGCCAGGAGGAATCATCGGAAACAGAAGTCACCTGGAGCCTGCCCAGCGGGCCTCGAGGCACTGTGAGCGTCGCGATCGGAGTCGCCGAGCCTTGAAATAAGCCAAGCTCTCCAGACTTCAACTGGTTGACGCTATCCTTGTCGTAAATATCGAGCGCCGCGTCTTTGCTGGCACGGATGATCTCGTTGGTCTGCAGGTCCAGAACGCCGACGGCATAATCCCGGATGGGGCGGAGCAAGACGTAATTGCCGTGCGCGACTGGGCCAACATTTGCCAACCCGAAATCGGCGTGTTGAATCAACTCACCACTCGGGAAACGCGCGACAATGGATTTCTCCCCCTTCTCCCCTCCATATCCGGCGATGCGGTCCGGCCCCAGAAAAGTGAAAGCGGACGCCACAGCCTCCTTCATCGCGCCGTTCATTGGCACTTCCTGGTGAGATGCAATCTCGAAAGCGAGTGTGTTGCCATTCCTCGCCACAGCCGCGAAGTAACGGGCGTCCGGGGAAAATTCCATGTCGAAGAACTCGACTTGGAACGATACTCGCGTTCTTCCGATCTTCCCTTGGATGTCCAGTTTTGGTTTGTAAAAAAGGCTGCGCTCCAGAATATGATTGCCCGTGGCGACCTCCAGGAGCATCAAGTTATATTCTTTGTCCATGCAGGCCATGGTTCGCCCGTCCGCGGCGAGTCGCATCTGCAGGCACGGTTTTTGAACCACCACTTCCTCCGCCTCGGCGCGGAGCTGGTTCGCAAGGTCCCATCGTTCGACATGCAGTTCGGGATCGTAAAACACGACCCCCTTGGAATCCGGTGTGAATTGAGCGGGCCGGGCGTCCGGCGCATCGATTCGAAAAACGAATTCGAAGGGCTGGTGATTCAAAATGTAAATGCTGTTGCTGTCTTGAGCCAGGACGTACTTGCCGTCGGGGCTGAACTTTAACGTTTCAAAATCCTCCACCAGCGGCGGATCCAGCGCCTTTCGCCACAAGACGTTGTGGAGATCCTCGCGGCGCAGCAGGTTGCGATTGCGCATTACCGCTACACGCCAGGCGGCGAAATCGGCGGCGTCCGTTGTTTCGCGAGGCGCCCCGCAATCAGCTGGCAATGAATGTGATGTCTTCAGCAATTCACGATAGCGCTTCGTATCTGGCGGCGTGGTTTGGTTGAAGGTGGTCCACCAACTCCCGGTCTTTCCTTTGTTCTCCACCAATCGATCGAACGCGGTCGGGAGGGCTTGCGGATCATAACCGGCGCGCGCCATCACCTCGATGGCTATGCGGTCTGCCGCGAGTTGTTCACTCTCCCCATGATCTTTCTCCGCGGTGATTTTCATCCGCAAATCGAGGAAGCGGTTGAATTTGTCGAAGAGGTCGCGCGCGTCTCCCACTTCGGTGATGTGAATTTGTTGAAAATACCCCGTGAAATCAGTCGCTTGTTGATGAGTCACAATGTGTCCCAGTTCGTGCGCCAGGACGCCGGCAACCTCGTCTTCACTCTTGGCAAATGTGACCAGCTTCCGCGATACGTAGACCCGGCCGCCTACAATCGAAAATGCGTTTGCTTGCGGCCAGTCGGTCAGAAAAAAACGGGATCACAAGCCGGTAGGCGGGAGTTGTGCTACCAATCGATCGGCAATTGCACGCAGGTGGGCAGCCAGTCCATCGTCGTCGAGCGGATGAAGGTAGGGCTCAACGAACGCAGCCAGGATATCCCCCAATTCCACCTCTTGTTCCGGGCTGAATATATTGCGGGCACTCATCTTTGGAATTACAAGCGGGGTTTGGCACGATGCCACTTGTTGGGGGGCTGGTGCGGTTGGTAATCCGGGGGCAGCAAACAGCAAAACAACAAGAGAACTTAGGACCCAAAGGCGCAGTTGAGGTAAATGTCTCTTTTGAGGACGCATGGTAGATTCACCCGTCGCATTTCTACCCCAACGTTGGAATTCGGTCTAGCAAATTCAACCCGAAGTCCCCGGCTTGGATTTAGACCTTCGTATAGTGCACCCCATGCTTCTCCTGCCCGAGGACATAGCAAGTTCTCCCCCGAGTAATCCCCAGCGTGATCACCGTAGGGTCGGCCCACGGTGGGATCGGCTCCGACAGCGGCCCGCCCACTCCCGATGAGTCGTGACGGAGATGCCCGGTTGGCGCATCAAGTGCGGCTAAGCCGCTCGCGCGTAGAATGCTCAGCATGATCGACGCAGCGGAGGTGTTCGGTGGAACCGCAAGTTTTGTGCTGCGGGCACTGACTCGCGGTATGCTCAATCGCTTCCAGGAGGGATCATGCTTCGCTCGCTTTCTGCTCTACTAGCCGGTCTTCTCATTTTTCTGCTTTCACCTCTTTTCGCTTCTGCGCAGAAATCTTTCGCAGTCGGGACCGCTTCCGCGGTTCCGGGCGCGAAGGCCACGGGCTACCTGGAAGTCCCCGCGGGCGTCGACGCCGCCACGAACATCCCCGTGGTCGTGATCAACGGAGCCAAGCCCGGGCCCGTGCTCGCTCTGGTGACCGGCGCGCATGGGACGGAATACGTTTCCATCATCGCCGTCGAGAAGTTGATCGGCGAGCTCGATCCCGGCAAAATTTCTGGCACGGTCATCCTGATCCCCCTGGTCAACATCGCCTCATTCGAGCAAAAGGTCCCGCACGTCAATCCCATCGACAACAAAAGCATGAACCGCTTCTACCCTGGCCGAGCCGATGGCACGCAGACGGAGCGCGCCTCATTCCTGATCACCAGCCAAGTCGTGGATCGCTGCGACTATCTGATCGACTATCACGGTGGGGACCTCGACGAGAGTCTCCGCCCCTACGCCTACTGGGGTCCGACCGGCAAGGACGCGCAGGACCGCATCTCCAAGGAAATGGTCCTGGCCTTCGGTCTGGATCACATCATTATGTGGCGCGAACGTCCCACCGACCCTGCCGCCACCCGCTATCTCGACAATACCGCCTCCACGCGCGGCAAACCTTCCATCGTGGTCGAAGCTGGGTACGCGGGAAGCGTGGAGGCCGATGACGTCGCGCTGCTGGTCAACGGTACCTTGAGCACCATGCGGGCGCTGAAAATGTTGCCAGGCGAACCTCACCCGATTGAGAATCCGGTGTGGATCGAGAAACTTGTGGATGTCACGAGCGATGTGGAAGGGATCTTCTATCCCCTGGTCAAGCGCGGCACATACGTTGAATCCGGAATGAAGCTGGGTTATGTGACCGATTTCTTCGGCAAGATCATCTCTGAGCCTCGCGCGCCAAACGCCGGCGTGATTCTCCATCTTGACTCCGTGCCCTCACTCAAGAAAGGCGACAATATCGCGAACATCGGCGTGCTGGCCGCTAAGGCTCCGTAACCAGCTCGTCCATGATCAGCGCTGACGGTACGTCGCCTAACTCCCAGCGATTATCGGGACTTGCGCGGTAGACTGCCGAGCAAATCATTTGACATGCAATTGGGCCAATTCCCAAAAGTGTCCTGAACAGCACAGACAGCCACGGCGAGCTTGGCTAGGATGACGTGGGAGATTCCTAACGATTTGTCTTGTAGCGGAATGAAGAACAACCTTATTGAAGACCTCCGGAAACACACGCCGCAGCAGCTTGCTGAGTTGCACCTTCTCCTCCATGCAGGTGTGTTGGACCGACCGGACTCGCGCCGCCCCGGTTTCTTTGAAATCGATGGAGTGGCCAAAGTCTACTACATAGTGCGGTATCCCTTCGGCCACAAAATACTGCTGGTGGCCGCCTGGGATCGCCAACGCGAACTTAAGGCGGGACTCGTAACGTGTACCTGCCCGACAGCATAAGAGATTAGGGCGTATGACAAAGATGTCCGCGCGCAAGCACCATGCAGCCGCTCCCGAAGCCGCCGTTGGCAAGCTGACCGTGGTCACCGAGGTTCGGCGCAAAGAGGTTCTGCTAAAAGCGGGAGCGTTGCAGAACGCGATTTTCAACAGCGCCAATTTCTCCAGCATCGCCACCGACGAGAGGGGCGTCATCCAGATTTTCAATGTCGGCGCCGAGCGCATGTTGGGCTACGCGGCCGCCGAGGTGATGAACAAGATCACCCCCGCGGACATTTCCGACCCACAGGAGCTGATCGCGCGCGCCGAAGCATTGAGCAGCGAGCTGGCGACGACGATTACCCCGGGCTTTGAGGCATTGGTTTTCAAGGCCTCACGCGGGATCGAGGACATCTACGAATTGACCTACATCCGCAAGGATGGCAGCCGCTTTCCCGCCATCGTGTCGGTCACCGCGCTGCGCGACAAGCGCGGCGGGATCATCGGCTATCTGTTGATTGGCACCGATAATACGGCGCGCAAGCAAGTCGAAGCAGAGCAAAAGAAGCTGGACCAACGTCTCCGCGACCAGCAGTTCTACACGCGCTCCCTGATCGAATCCAACATCGACGCGCTGATGACCACTGATCCGGCCGGCATCATCACCGACGTCAACAAGCAGATGGAGGCTCTCACCGGTTGCACGCGCGACGAGCTGATCGGCGCGCCGTTCAAAAACTACTTCACCGATCCTGAGCGGGCAGAGGCGGCCATCAAATTGGTTCTGCGCGACAAAAATGTCACCAACTATGAGCTCACCGCGCGCGCCCGGGACGGCAAGAAAACGGTGGTGTCCTACAATGCGACCACCTTCTACGACCGGGATAGGACTTTACAGGGAGTGTTCGCCGCAGCGCGCGACGTCACGGAGCGCAAACGGCTGGACCAGGCGCTGCAGGATAAGAACGTCGAGTTGGAGAGAGCCAAGGTCGCGGCGGAAAAAGCCAACCTCGCGAAATCGGACTTTCTTTCCAGCATGAGCCACGAGCTGCGCACTCCACTCAGTGCCATCCTCGGTTTCGCACAGCTGATGGAGTCCGACTGTCCGCCGCCGAGGCCAACCCAGAAGGTGCACATTGACCAGATTCTTCATGCCGGGTGGTATCTACTGAAGCTGATCAACGAGATCCTGGACCTCGCGCAGATCGAGTCCGGAAAGCTGTCGCTGTCGCCGGAACCGATATCGCTGGCCGAAGTCATGGTCGAATGCCAGACCATGATCGACCCGCAGAGACAAAAGCGGGGCATCAAAATGACCTTTCCGCAGTTCGACACCCCTTGCTTTGTCAGTGCTGATCGAACCCGATTGAAGCAGGTTCTCATCAACCTTCTTTCCAACGCCATCAAATACAACCAACCGGAGGGAACGGTTGTCGTGGACTGCACCACCAGCTCCCCGGAACGCACTCGCATTAGCGTCAGAGACACTGGCGCGGGGTTGACTGCGGAAAAGCTGACGCAGCTTTTTCAGCCGTTCAACCGCCTGGGACAAGAGAGCAGCGCCGAAGAAGGCACCGGCATCGGCCTGGTAATGAGCAAGCGAGTCGTGGAACTGATGGGAGGTGTGATCGGCGTGGAAAGCACTGTCGGACTGGGGAGCGTGTTTTGGTTCGAACTGAACACAGCTGCTGCGCCACGACTTGCAGTTAACAGTGCCAAACCTAAGGCAGCGGCCGATGTGCAAGTCCAGCACGGCGCGCCGCTGCGCACCCTGCTCTATGTAGAAGACAACCCGGCCAACCTGAAGCTGGTCGAACAACTCATCGCGCGCCGCCCTGATTTGCGCCTGCTGAGCGCGACGAACGGGAATCTCGGCATCGAGCTTGCGCGCCGTAACCAGCCGGAGGTGATCCTGATGGACATCAATCTGCCCGGTATGAACGGTCTCGAAGCCTTGAAAATCCTGAACGAAGACCCAGCAACGGCGCACATCCCCGTTATTGCTATCAGTGCAAATGCAATGCCACGCGACGTCGAGAAGGGCCTGCAGGCAGGATTCTTCTGGTACCTGACAAAACCGATCAAGGTCAAAGAGTTTACGGATGCGCTGAACGTTGGCTTGGAATTTGCCGAAAAGTCGCTCCGTCCGAGCATATGAATCAGGGCGAACGTCAAGGTCAGTTCATGCGATGTACTTCACGTCAGAATCCTGGTCGCGGATGATCTGAACTCTTATCGAAACCAGATAGTCCGTACGAGAGTTGAACGGACAACTCCTGAGAAGTCGTGCGGGTTCAATGGCTCGGTGAAGTTATTTCCACTCGATGGCAATCGCCTCGTAGGGAAAATCGCTCAGGTTTTCCGGCAAACGCTCAGACGCCGGGAACGAGAGGACTCGCCCGGCTCTGGCTTCGACGGGTTCTGTTCTTCCGTCTGGATAGTGGAAGACAAGATGAGCGACGGTGAGGTTAATCTGGATTTGAGAAGGATATTCCCGCATTACCGATTTTTCGTGGGGCTCATACCGGATGCGCAGCACTCGCACCTTCTCGTTCTCAAATTCCACCCTGTAATGTTCCGGGGCGACGCTGACGGGGTCTTGAGCTAACGGCTGGATTTTGGAAGTTGCGGACACAATGCCATCTCTCTAAAAGGGTTCAGCAACAACTACCTCAGAAAAACTGCCCGACACGCCAGTGATAGGCGCTGTTCGAGCCTGTCCTTGGCCGGGCAGTCATAGTAAATGGTGTTTCGGGGAGCCCGAGCGTTTCATTAAAATTTCGGGCCTCCGCAGGCAAGTCCTTGACTGAGCACTTTGAAGTATTAAGCCAACTAGTGATAAGGGGCATATCGGGACACGTGGACTGGGGCCCCTGAAACGCGCTGGGAGTGAACCGCTGTACTCAGGGGAGCCTGTGGCGCCTGAATTCGGGGCGACGTTGAAATTTTGACACGGCTGGCCAGCGCAGGCTCCACCGTTCGCAGCATGTCGTCCCCGTGCGACGGAGGCGCTATTACGGCACGACACTGAAGATTGCGAAGCGGCATCAACTCGATTTCCGCTTTGGCGTGGGCTTATCTTCGGCTGCCACGGATCATTTCATCGGAATCGGCTACTCATTCCGGTTCCAGGGTTTGCGCCGCCAACCTTCCTGAAGATCATCCGCCGCTCGATACGCATTCAAATTGGCTCGCCAACGTACCAGGGCGCACTTACCGTAAATATGCGTTCATTCCCGCGGGCCAGGAGCACCCATTCCAGAAGCCTGCCGCGCTGATTGTGCAAGAAATATTCGTACCATCTGTCTTCCACAAGTTCGGGAATCACCACGATAATCCTGCGCTCGGGATACTGCTTGGAGAGGTCGAGAATGAACTGAACGACGGGAATGACGACGAATCGGTAGGGGGAAGGCAAGAAATGAAGCGTGGGCGGTTGCTTGCCTGCGGCGCGGAAGGGTTGGTCAACATAGCGATCCCAGTCGTCCTGAAGCAACTCCGAGTGCTCGGCGGGCTCGACGTGTAATGCAATGATGTCCGGCGAAAGCCGGGAGGCAAACTCAATTCCCTGGCGGCTGATAGTGCTCCAGCGATCGATGGGGACGACGGCAATAGGAGGAGGGCCGGAAAATGCCGCATCGACGGGAATCTTGCAAGTGCTGCGCATCCTTACGAAGTGGTAGTGGCGGCGGACAGTGACGAAGAGAAAAATCGTCAGCGGAATGAAAAGCAGCGTGATCCAGGCGCCCTCGGCGAATTTTGCCACCAGCACGACGACCACGGTGACGCCCGTAACCAACGCGCCCAGACCATTCACCAACGCGCTCTTCCGCCAATGCGGACCCCGGTTTTTCCGCCAGTGCATCACCATCCCGGCCTGCGAAAGCGTGAACGCCAGAAATGCGCCGATGGCAAACAGCGGGATGAGCCGGTCGGCCACGCCGCCAAAAAGAATCAGAAGAGCGCCGCAGAGTACCGCCAGGACCACGATGCCATAGGTATAGACCAGCCGCCGTCCGCGGTACCCGAAGACGTGCGGAAGGTAATTGTTCTGCGCGATGGCGCGGCAGAGACGCGGAAAATCGGCGAAGGCAGTGTTGGCGGAGAGCGACAGAATGGTAAGAATCGAGGCGATGGTGACGTAGTAGAAAAAGCCTTTGCCGAAAACGGCGGCGATCAGCATGGAGAGAAGGCTCTGGTAGCCGGGCTGGCCCGGGTCCGTGGCAGCGATGCCGTAAACTTTTACGAGAAAAGAAATTCCTCCCAGCAGGACGGCCAGAAGAACAATGATCACGGTCAGGGTGCGCTGCGCGTTTTTCACCGCCGGCTCGCGGAAGGCCTTCACGCCGTTGCTCACGGCCTCGACACCGGTCAATGCCGTGCAACCGCTGGCGAAAACCTTCAGCAGCAGCCAGTAAGTGACAGCCGCGGTCGTGGGCGGTGAAGGAGGAAGCGGAGCCGCCGGAGTGGGATGCCCGCCGCTGAGGACAACCCGGAGCACGCCTGCGACGATGGTAATGAGCAGCGTGCCGACAAAGAGAAAAGTGGGGAGCGCAAAAATAAGGCCGGTATCGCGCACGCCACGGAGATTGAGGATGGTGATCAAGATCAGAATGCCCACGCAGAAGGAAACCGTGTGCGGCTGCAAAGACGGAACTGCCGAGATCAAGGCGCCGACACCGGCGGAAATGCCTACGGCAGCCGTCAAAATATAATCCGCGAGCAGCGCGGCCGCGGCGAGCAGGCTGGCAGACGCGCCAAGGTTGAAGCGCGCCACGGTATAGGAGCCGCCGCCGGAGGGATAGGCGACGATGGTCTGGCGATAAGAGAAATATACGATCACCAGCAAGGTGATGATGGCGGCGCTGATAGGAACGATGTACTGGACGCCGAGAAGACCCAGTGGAATTAAAAGGGTGAGTGCCGCTTCAGGTCCATAAGCGGCGGAGCTGAGCGCGTCGAGACCAAAAATCGGGATACCCTGCGCCGCACCAATCTGCTCGGCGCGTTCGTCACTGGTCTTGATGGGCTTGCCAACTACGAGGTCAAGAATGTTCATCAGCAACCCGGGTGCCAGCAGTGCTCACGTCAGGAAAAACAAAGGCTGCCCGCCGGCTGGGATGAGGCCCTGACTAAAATACGCACATGAAATCGCGTTCGGCCCGTTCCCGGAACTGGAGCATCATTCGAGCGGACATACCATAACATCAGTCGGATTTTGAATTACAAGGCTTCCTGACAAATCAAGAACGATTGAAACGTGGAGACCACCTCACCAAAATCGAAGTAACCAATTTCCTCGATATTCAGTGCGCTTTGCCGGGCTCCGCATTGACCCGTGTCTGGTCGGTGATCCAGTTGACTTCCCAGGTCTTCCCGCCGTCGTCGGAGAAGGACTGCTCAAAATGGGGCGAATTCGAGGTCATGTTCGTCCACTCAAATCGAATCAAGACGGTTTTGCCGTTAATTATATCCTGCGCGTAAAAGTCACCGCGTCCATTCTTGAATTTGCCGATCTGGGGCGGGTCCAGGATGCCGTTCCTGCTGTTGGCCCAAGTGAGCCTCCACTCGTGGGATTGCGGATTGTAGGTGCGCAGGGTCAGACCTTCGACGTGGCCGGTTGGGCCGTCGGCCTCGAACTCGTCCACTTGGGCGCGGCCATCCCACAGCTTGATGCAGGTACCGGTGGCATCAAAATCGACCCACTTTGTTGAGCCGGTCAGGGGATTCACGAGCCGTTTCAAGTGAAATTTCCATGAACCAATGAGGGGGTCAAAATCGTGCTGGCCATCGCGCTCCGCGGCAGCGTTTTGAGCACCAGTTTTCGGTGCATCCGAATTCTGTTGTGCAGGCCCCTGAAGAGGCAGCAAGAGGACAACCAGGCTGCCCACTAGAAGATAAGTCCGAATGCTTTTGAGCGCGTTCATTACCAGCCTCCTCCCATTCGTCTATCAATCCCGCTTGGGCGGACTGCTGCACCAACGAAACGACGCCAGCGCGAGGAGTCAGCAGGATGGGAGCGCCTCGCGGTTCACGAAAGTTCATGGATTTTGACGCTGGCTTGCGAGAGAGGTGAGCCGGACGGATTGCGCCTGCTCGGAGACGGGCCCACCACACAAGATCAGCAAAGATTGACGCGGCTGTGTAACGGGCGTAGGTTTGGTTCGAATTCAGCTGTTTACCCCCTTGGACATGGACTTGCACAAGTAATCGTCAGAGGTACGCTCATGCGAACAGGACAGCTCCGATTCCCATTTGTGCCATTTAGTTTGGCGCTCTGCGCGGGAATTGCCTCGGTGGGAATTTCCTCCGGCAGCCTGCGCGCCACAACATCTACGGAACCCCGGCCGGATACCGCCGGTTTTCAGGAACAGGCAATCGGCGAGATGACGCCGGGAAGCGAATTCAAAGGAGCAGTGGCGGGTAAAGAGCATCTGGCCTGGGTCGAACACATGGGAGGCAAACGCACGGTCCGGCTGGACGGCAAGCAGCAAGGCGGCGCATACGACGACGTCCGGTACCCGAACTTCAATGCAGAAGCTTCTCATCTAGTGTTCTTCGGTAAGCGCAACGGGAAGTGGGTTTTCGTGCTGGATGGGCAGGAGCAGCCTGCTGAGTACAGCAAAATCGCCACGGTGGATTTCCAGCGGGACGGCAGTTCTTACGCCTTCTGCGCGTGCAACGATAAGAAATGCAGCCTGGTAGTAGACGGAAAGGAAGCGGGGGGCGCATACACGGATATCTCCAGCCCGGAATACAGCCGGGACGGAAAACATCTCGGGTATTTCGGCAAGAAAGGGAAGAAATGGGTGTCCATCGTGGATGGCAAGGAGGAGGGCCCGGAACTTGACGAACTGTGGCATCCAGAATCGGGATTCAGCGGTGAGGGCAACCATTTCTATACTGCCGCGAGAATCAAGAACACCTGGCTGTACGTGATTGACGGGCAGCAGGGGCCGGACTTCATGGTGCTTAGCCCAATCAACTTCTCCAAGGACGGAAAGCACTATGCCTATGGCGGCACTACGGTCAAAGGCGGAATCAAGAAGCAAAAAACATTGGGCACCATTGTGCTGGATGGGAAGCCGGCCGGGACATACGAGGGGAGAGGAATGACCGGCGCATGGATAGCCTTGGCCGGGAATACTGAAACCATTGTGGAGGGTGTCCGGGACCTTGTCCCTGACTTCCATGGCGTGTCCACGCCGGAGCTGGATTCACTGGGCAGGCTGGTTTATGCGGCGCGGCGGGACAAGGGCGACGTGGTCGTGTTCGTGGGCTCCAATGCCGGGCCAGGGTTCGAAGAAATCTTGAGCCCCATCGCATTTTCCGAGGATTCGCGGCACTTTGCCTACGTGGCAAAGGATGGCGACAATTTTGTGGAAGTCCGAGACAACATTCCAGGCCGGTCTTTCACTTCGTCGCGGCACCATGCTTCCGATGTCCCCTGGATTTTTTTGAGCAGCGATACAAAGCATCTGGCCTACCAGACAGTAAGCGGCGGGAAACAGTACACGACAGGGGGAACGAGGCGGGCGGTTCGAAGCGTGGTGATCGGCAACCGGGACGGCCCGGAGTACAACGCGCTGAACATCAGTCCGTTTGGATTTACCAAAGATGGGGATCATTATTTCTACCGCGTCCAGGGAGCCAAGGGAGAGCAGGATTTGGTCAACGCGGATGGGCATGAAAGCCGGCTCTACGATTTGATCACTGGAGCCCGAATCGATGTGGAAGCCAAGACATTCAGCTTTGTGGCCCGCGACGGCTCGCGGTTTCTGCGCGTAACATTCGACTTCCACTGAGCCACCGGGGCGGTTCATTCCTAGCATGTAGTTTTCACGCGACTTTCATCTGGCGATAACAAGCCCAGAGTATCCACCCGTAGCGCGAGTTTGACTCCGCATGTCTCCGGTCAAATACCGATGAGTATCGGTGTGTGCGCACCGGACGAGGCGGCGTCAAACCCAGCAATCACATTGAGGAGAACCTATGATCCGGAAGCATCTTCGCTGGCTGACGGCGGGGGTCTTGGCCTGCAACCTGACCCTCATGACGCCGTTCAGCGCATTTGCGGGAAACAATGGCAAGGATGGCGACGATTTCAAAAGCGACACACCCATCAAGCATCTGGTGGTGATCTTCCAGGAAAACGTTTCGTTCGACCATTACTTCGGCACCTATCCGCACGCCGAACCGAACCTCGATAAATCTGTCTATTTCCATGCCAAGTCCGGAACCCCGACGGTGAACGGGTTGAATATCGGGCTGTTGACCCACAATCCGAACTCCGCGCAGCCCTTCCGGCTGGACCGCAGCCAGAACCACACCTGCGACATGAATCACGACTACACGCCAGAACAGCAAGCCGTGGATGCGGGCCTGATGGACAAGTTCGTTGAATTTGCCGGCACCGCCTGCACCGACGCGAACGAGGTCAGCCTGGGCAAAGGCATCGTCATGGGCTACTACGACGGCAACGTCGTGACCGGTCTTTGGAACTACGCGCAGTTTTTCGCCATGAACGACAACTCCTATGGAACCGTGTTCGGGCCGTCCACTCCCGGCGCGCTGAACCTGATTTCCGGGCAGACCTGGGGGGTTGATCCCGCGGCGCAAGTCAACACTGGCGGGGACGTGGTGGCCGACAGCGTGATTGGCGATCCGGATCCGTTCTACGATGACTGCAGCGGTTCGGAACAGGTCGGCATGCTGAGCACCAACAAGAACGTGGGTGATTTGCTGACTGCCAAGGGCATCACCTGGGGATGGTTCCAGGGAGGATTCAAGCCCACCGGCACAGACCCCAAAACCGGCAAAGTGCAGTGCAACGCCGCTACAACGCGGCTCGACGGCACCGTCGTGCATGCCTACAGCCCGCACCACGAGCCGTTCCAGTATTACAAATCCACATCGAATCAAAAGCACCTGCCTCCGACCTCGGTGTCCATGATCGGATTCACCGACCAGGCCAATCACCAGTATGACTTGAGCGACTTCTGGAATGCGGCGTTCAGCGGAAATCTTCCGGCGGTCAGCTTCTTGAAGGCCAACCGCGCGCAGGACGGCCACGCCAACAATTCGACGCCGCTCGATGAGCAGGTGTTCCTCGTGGATACGATCAACAAGCTGCAGTCGCTCTCGGAGTGGAAAGAAATCGCCGTGGTAATCGCCTGGGACGATTCGGACGGATGGTACGACCACCAGATGGGTCCCATCGTCAACCAGTCGGCCACAGCGGCGGATGCGCTCTCCGGTCCCGGAATGTGCGGGACGGGGACGAATGCGCTGGGCGGTTTCCAGGCGCGTTGCGGCTACGGTCCAAGGCTGCCATTGCAAGTCGTGTCGCCCTGGGCCAAGAAGAATTTCGTGGACGGAACGCTGACGGACCAGAGCTCGATTCTGCGGTTCATTGAAGACAATTGGGATCTGGGCCGCATCGGTGACGGTTCATTTGACACCATCGCCGGACCGATCAACAACATGTTCGATTTCAACCACCGGCGGCATGACAAGGTGTTTCTGGACACGCTGACCGGACAAGTGGTCGCCACCGAATCGGAGTAAGAGAGAAAGAGCTCCGCAACTCACACCACCACGTAACGCCCCCTGGCTCGTCCCGGCCCCCGTCGGGACGAGCCAGCCCCGCTTTTGGGCTCACCTGCGGCTCAATTCGCAGTACCCTAGTCAGCTGCAGCCTTCGTAGAAAGCACACAGGCAAGAGTGCCTGTGCCACCCAAACACATTTCATGGAGCAAGTGTGACAAAGAAACCGCGGAGCGTGGATCTGACGCAGGTCACCGAGTGGGACGACGGCAAGATGCGCCGCAAGGATGACTACTTGGCGGCCGAGGAGCCGCTGGAGATTCGCGTGGGCGAACACCCGTTGAGCGTGACCATGCGCACGCCCGGACATGACTTGGAGCTGGCGGCGGGATTTTTGTTCACCGAGGGGCTGGTGCAGCGGGCCGAGCAGATCCTGCGGCTTGCGAGCGTGACACCGGAAGGCGCGCCGGACCGCGGAAACGTGGTGGAGGCGGAATTGTCGCCGGAAGCGACCCCGGACTTTGAAAAGATGCGGCGGCATTTTTTTGCCGCATCGAGCTGCGGCATCTGCGGCAAGGCCTCGATCGACTCGGTGCGTTCGCGCCTGCTGCGGCCGCCGAACGCGGACTTCCGCCTGTCCGCGGAGCTGCTGGTGCGATTGCCGGACGCGCTGCGGTCGTCGCAGGACGTGTTTGAGCGCACCGGCGGGCTGCATGCGGCGGCGCTGTTCGATGCCGGCGGCAAACTGCTGGCGCTGCGAGAAGACATCGGCCGGCACAATGCGGTGGACAAAGTGATTGGCTGGGCGCTGCGTGCAGGGCGGTTGCCGCTGGGAGATTGCGTGCTGCTGGTCAGCGGGCGCGGCGGCTTTGAAATTGTGCAGAAGGCTATCGTGGGGGGTGTGCCGGTGGTGGCGTCGGTGTCGGCGCCATCGAGCCTGGCGGTGCAATTGGCGCGCGAGCTGCGGCTGACGCTAGTCGGATTTTTGCGCGGGCGGCGGTTCGTGATTTACGCCGGGGATGAGCGGGTGGTGGAAAGCAAGCCGGCGCGGAAGTAGAGTGAAAAGGACGGAGAGTTAGAACCCGCAGGCTTTAAAGATCGAAGCGTGCGGGATCTGCCAGCTCAAAATTCCAACAAGAAAAATCTTCAGGTGATACGCCGAGAACGTCCGGCGAAAGCGAATCATGCTTTGCGCACGTAGAGGACGTACACAGGTTCCCAGGAATTGGCATCGAGCGCGCGGTTGAGGTCGGGTTCACCGGCGAGCTGGGATTGGCCATCTTTGATGGCCTGAATGCCCACGGCGCGAGCGATGGAACGGCCAAGGGTGCGTGCCTCTGAAATGGGCGGGAGCAGGCTGGCGTTCTTGTCGTGCTGCGTGGGGAGATGGCGGACCAATTCCTGGGCCGCGGTTTTGATCATGGAGTCGGTGACGCGGTGGGCGCGGGAAGCGACGATACCCAGAGCCAGGCCGGGAAAAATGTAGGAATTGTTGGTCTGCGCGACGCGGATTTCTTTTCCACCAAAATTGACGGGTGGGTAGGGACTGCCGGCGCCGATCAAGGCGCGGCCATCGGTCCAATTCATGATGTCCTGCGGAGCGGCCTCGCTGCGTGAGGTGGGATTGGAGAGGGGAAAGATGATGGGCCGGGAGTTGTGGCGGGCCATTTCGCGGACGACCTCTTCGGTGAAAGCACCGACCTGGCCGGAAACTCCGATGAGCACGGATGGCTTGGCGTTGCGGACTAGGTCGAGCAGGCTGATTTCTCCGCTCCCTTGGCGCCACGAGCGCACTTCCTCTTCTTTGCGCGCATAGGGCGCCTGCTCCGGGCGGACATCTTTTCCAAGTTCAGTAATCAGGCCGTAGCGATCGACGGCGAAGAACTGCCGGCGCGCAGCTTCCGCGGAAATCCCTTTGTCCTGGATGAACTGCGCCAAGAGCGTGGTGATGCCCAGGCCGGCGCTGCCGAATCCGAAGACGGCGATCTTCTGCTGCTCGAGCGGCACACCGGTGACATTGATGGCAGAGATGAGCGTGGCCGCGGCGATGGCGGCGGTCCCTTGAATATCGTCGTTGAAGGTGCAGAGCTGATCGCGGTAGCGCGCCAGCAGCCGCGCGGCGTTGGCGCCGGCAAAATCCTCCCATTGCAGAAGGACATGTGGCCAGCGCTGCTTGACGGCCTGGACGAAGGCGTCAACGAAGGCGTCGTAATCAGTGCCGCGAACGCGCGGGCGGCTCCATCCGATATAGATGGGATTCTTGAGCAGCTCGGCACTGTCCGTGCCGACATCGAGCAGGATGGGAAGGCAGTGCTCCGGCTGGATGCCGCCGAGTGCCGTATAGAGCGCCATTTTGCCGATGGGAATTCCCATGCCGCCCGCGCCCTGGTCGCCGAGGCCGAGGATGCGCTCGCCGTCACTGACCACGATGCACCGCACGTTGTCGTAGCGGGGATGGCCGAGAATTTTCGTGATGCGGTCTTTGTTCGGGTAGCTCAAGAACAAGCCGCGCGGCCTTCTCCAGATTTCACTGAAACGCTGGCAGCCCTCGCCGACCGTGGGAGTGTAAACCAGCGGGAGCATCTGTTCGATGTTGCGGACGATGAGAGCGTAGAAGAGGGTCTCGTTGATGTCCTGAAGGTCGCGCAGAAAGCTGTATTTGGTGAAGGGGTTGGGTTCCTGCTCGAGCGCGCTCATGCGCCGCGCCACCTGTTCATCGAGGTTGCCCACGTGCGGCGGGAGCAAACCGTGGAGCGAAAAAACATCGCGCTCGTGATCGGTAAATGCCGTGCCTTTGTTCAGGCGCGGAGAATTGATGAGGCCAAATCCTGAGAGAGAAACCTGCAGGGGTTGCGGTTTTGCTTTGGGATGAGTTTGTTCGTCCATGTCCACATTTCCTAAACCGATGCCGACGGGAAAAACATAGCACGGTGAGGGCCGAGTCGTGACCGAGTTTAATGAAGATGAATGCGGAGCACGTTTGGTGCATTCCCCATTTGGAACGGGGGAGCGGTCTTGGCGCGGGACAGCCAGATTTACCGCTTAAGTTTCGTCGTGTGGCGGAGCGTCGGGTGCATCGGGAGTAGGCAGGGTGAAGCTGCTTCCATTGGCATTGCCATTGGAATGCGCGTTGCCGTTGCCATTGCTGTGGCCGTTGCCATTGCCATTCTTGTGCGGCGGCTTGGCGGCTAGCGGCTGGAAGGCGAGCTCGAAATCGCGAGTGGCCACTTGCGGCGAGGCGGAGATGATTCTGGGCTGGATATTTTGAACCAGGCGCTCGGCAGTCTGCGTGAGATGCTTGAACGGGTAGGCCTTTGGCGCGCTGCGTTCCAGGACGTCGAGGACACGGGACTGGAGAACGGAGAAAACTTCCTGCGCGTCGGGTGAGCCGTCCACCGTATCGAAGCTGAATTCGCTGCTGAGGCGGTCGAATTCGTCGAGCAGGGCGTGCTGGTAGCTGCAGAAGCTTTCATACATGTCGTGGGCCGGATTCAGGTCCATGCCGGATTCCCAGTAATCGAAGCCGCGGGAGAAAACAACCCGGGGAATGAGCTGGTCGAGACCCAGGCGCAGATAGAAAACAGCGTCGGGTTTAAGCGCCACGCTGTAGATGCTGCGAATCCACGCGGGATCGACGCCACGCACAATAGCGCGGGCCATCAGCGAATAAATGTAGCGGTCGGTGAGGACCACAAAGCCGGCGCGCAGAGCGGGAGCGATTTCGTTTTCCAGGCGGTCGATGAAATCGGTGGCGTAAAAAAGAGACTGCGTGACGCGCCCTAGGTTGTTCCCTTCCTTGGCGCGGCGGATGCCTTCACCGGCAAGCGGTGAGCGAGTCATGCCGGTATCGAGTACGGCGTGTCCTTGTTCCTCCAGCCAGGATTTCAGCAGGCTGATTTGCGTGGAGCGGCCGGCGCCATCTGTGCCTTCGATGACGATGAGCCGGCCGGCCAGACCGGAGAGGTTCATTCCCGGCAAAAGTTTTCCGTACGTTTCTCTCATGGACGAATCCTCAGTTGTTTCGCCTTATCCAAGTGTGATTTCGCAATTCTGCGAACCTGTGATTGCTGCTCTTCGACGGGCAGCGTGGCGTCAATGACGGTGAGTCCGAATTCGGGGACCATGCGCTCGTATTCGTCGAGAATGCGGCGCTGAAACATGCGGAAGCTTTCCACCGGGTCGTCGCTCAAGCCCAGGTCCATGCCGGCCTCGTAGAATTTCAGGGAATCACGCGACGAGGTGATGCGCTCGATGGCCGTGTCGAGCGGCACGCGAAAATAAAACGCGACCGCAGGCTTGACGGCAAAGTGGTACAGCTCGCGAACCCACTTGCGGTCCATGCCGCGGGCCACGTCGCGCGCGAAGGCGGTGTAGGCGTAGCGGTCGCACAGGACCACGGCGCCGGCTTTGAGCAGCGGGAGAATGCTGCGCTCGGTGCGGTCGGCAAAATCGGTGGCGTGAATTAGCGAGAATGTCGCGGGTGTGAGCATCTTTTTCTTTTTCCCCAGCTTGGTGGTGTCTTTCACCAGGGGCGAGGAGTTCCACTCACTGAAAACCACGCCGTAGCCTTTCGATTCCAGCCATTTGTGCAGCAGGCTGAGTTGCGTGGATTTGCCGGAGCCGTCTATGCCCTCGACGATGAACAGGCGGCCGGGATAATTGCTGCCGGATGAATGCGCGCGCGCAGGCCCCGCGGGCTGAACCGGGTACAGCACTTCGAATGGACCGATGCGGACGTGAGAACTGATATCCATGCCAGTAGGTCGTGCCGGCCGGTTTTGAGAGCTGCGACGGCGGCGCGGGCTCCTTCGGTTTTTAGTGTGATTGGCCGGCCTCTGAGCGGCGGCGAACCGCAACTAAAATCCGATAGTTACGGGGAAATTGCAGCAGGGATTCAGGAGGGGTGTGGCGAAGTAGTGCCGGGATAGTCCTAGTACCACACAGCAAAGGGTGCCAATAACCCGAGCGAAAAAAGTGAGGCGGGACTCGTAATGAGTCCCGCCCCCGGGGAACGAATGACGCGTGGTGAGCTAGTTCACTTGCAATAAACGGCTGGTACGGTGATGTCCGTCGTTGCCGGGAAGTCGTACCATCCGTTTTGCGCGGATGATGGCACCTCGTCGGCGAACCAGGGGAGCAGCACCAGATCTTGCAAGTGATAGGGGAAGCCATTCAGCGGGACAACCACAGTTGGGAAATCGTCGAAGGTCGGGCCATTCCCTTCGGGATCCCCGACTTCCAGAAGGTTATTCCCCGAGCAAACCGTTCGTGGATCGCCGGGAGGCGGATACATCCACGTGGGAACAACGTTGTTTACGAATGGATCGTTGAAGAATTCTCCCGTTTCGTGGTTGATGGTGCTGATGTCGGCGACGATGGGATCAACCAGAGCCGGGTCGAGCCAACTGGTGAAGATGTAGGCTTGGAATCGCTCGTGTCCGTCATCGTCGGTGACGGTGATGGCGTTGTGAAAACCGAGCGCCTCGTTGGTAACCCCGTCTGTGATGAAGACCGGGACTTCGTCGGGCTCGATGCCGCTGACCTGGATGATGGTGCGAAGTTCAGCATCCACGAAATCGAAGAGCGCGTCGCCAAAGAAGGCATTGGGACCCACTTGGACGAGACCGAAGGCGCCGACGGTTTGCGGGGTGACCAGGATGTCAACGGCATGCATGAGCCTGGGGGGCGCGAATTTTACGCTCCATTTTCTTTGCGGGTCCATCTTGTTGAAGAAGGTCGCGCGTTGCTCCATCTCGTTGAATTGGCCGATGCCGTTGGCGAAGCTGGCGTCCTGGTAGATCGGCGAAGCCAGAATGTTGTTGACCGCAGGCGTGGGATCGAAGTCCACGTTGACGTCACCATTGGGGCCGAAGCCAACGAAATGAAAGCGCAAAGGCACGACGACGGAGCGGACTTCCGTCTTTCGGCCCGACTTTGGCGGATGACCTATCATCGTGAAAGGGAAAGTGACGCCTCCCACTGTAAACGAGGAGGAAAAATGGACCAGCGAGCCGAAATGGCCTTCATCTTCTTCCTTGTTCGTCTTCCCCTTGGAAATGCCGGCGCCCTTTCTATGTCCCATGGCTTTGAAGTGATTGTTGAGCGCTCCGCGATCCATCTGCACGATCGCTCCGCGAGAATTGGATTGCGCAAACGTGCAGGACGCAATGGCAAAAACCGCAACCAAACCGAAAAAGCAGACACAAATCAGCCGCGTCAAATTCAACCTCATTGAATCCTCCTAGAAGGAAAGCTGGAACCGCCCCTTTTCCAGAATAGAGTTGGCAAGAGGTTATTGCTCTCGAATGTAAATGTCAATCAGAAGCCGTCTGAACAGAACTGAATTCTCGGCTGCAGGAACGTACAGTACGTCCGGTACCGGCAGAACCGGTGCTACGCTGATTGATTTTACTTTGTGGCGGACCGGGCGTTTGTGGGGGCCGTCCAGTTGCGGGATTCGCGGATCATTTCGCGGAAAGCTGCAAAGAGGGATTCGTCCCACCACTCCAGTTTGGCTTCATCCGCCATGATTTGCAGGGCTTCCTCCGAAGGAACCGCGGTGCGATAGGGGCGGTCGGTGGTCAGCGCGTCGTAAACATCAGCGAGCTGAAGGATGCGCGCCGTCAGCGGAATTTGCTCGCCGCGCAGGCCGTCGGGGTAGCCGGAACCGTTGCGCTTCTCGTGATGGTGGCGAATGATGGGCAGCACCAGGCGGAAGGATTTGAGCCGGGAACAGATGCGTTCGCCGACTTCGGAGTGGCGGCGCATGACGTTCATTTCGTCTTCGGTGAGCGGGCCGGGTTTGAGCAGGATGGAATCGGGAACCACCACTTTGCCGATATCGTGGACGATGCCGGCCCAGCGCAGGGCTTTGATTTCTTCCTCGGGAATGCCCAGCCGCGCGCCGAGATGAGTGGACATTTCCGCCAGGCGCTCGCAGTGGCCGTGCGTGTAGGGGTCGCGCGCTTCGATGCTGCGTGCCAGCGTGAAAACCACGGCTTCGGCGTTTTCCATCTCATCGGTGTACAGCTTCAGGCGCAGCAACGAGCGGGTGCGCGCAAGCAGTTCGTTGAAGTCGATGGGCTTGCTCAAAAAATCGTCGGCGCCGGCGTTGATGCCGTCAATGCGATCCTCGGTGGCGGAAAGACCGGTGATCAGCACGACGGGAGTGAGCCGCGTATCCGGATGCGCCTTGATGCGGCGGCAAACTTCAAAGCCGTTCATGCCGGGCATGAGAATGTCGAGAAGAATGAGGTCGGGACGAAATTCAGCGCATAGCTCGAGGGCCGCGGCGCCGTCGTGCGCGTTGCGGACTTCGAAGCCTTCGCGGCGGAGAAGAGTTTCCAGAGCCGCGCGCGCAGCGGATTCGTCGTCAACGATGAGGATTTTTCCGGCCATGGACGGTTGGCAGCTATAGAAATGTATCGTGTCTGGAACTTGAGGACAACCCTGAATGAGAAGGTTCACCAGATGTTTAAAGGTCCGTTGGCGGATCGCAGAATCGCCCGGTGGTCAGATTCTGCGCCAGCCAATCGGCGGCGGGATAGCCGGAGCGGCGGAGCGCGGCCGCTTCTGCTTCAATGTCGTAGGCCAGACGGCGGTGACTGAATTCGCCGTTTTCGAATAAGAGATAGGAAGCGCGAGGGTCGCCGTCGTAGGACAGGCTGGAGGCGCCGGTATTGGCGACGGTGAAGCCCGTCAATTTGCGGACGAAGGGCGCGTGGATGTGGGCGTAGACGACAAATTTTGCATCGAGCGACGAATAGGTGGCGAGTAACTGGTCATCACTGCTTTTCGCCAGAGGTGCGCGCCACAAATCTGCCGGAGCAGCATGAAGAATGGCCAGATCGCCCAGGCGCAGGACGGAAGGTAGTGTGCGCAGCCATTCGAGCCGATCATCACCGAGCATCTCGCGCGTGGCCGGGCCGGTGAGGTTGAAAAGAACCTCCCGGACACGCTGCATTCTTGCGTTTGTGGGCGGCAATTCTGCCAGGCGGCCGGGGCGCCAGAGCATCTCGTCGGTGTTGCCGACAACTCCTTCCCAGCCGAGGGCGCGAATGCGCTCGAGGACTTCCACAGGGCGATAGCCGTTGGCCACGAGATCGCCGGCGTGAAAAACGGCATCGGGCGACGTTACTTTCAGGTCCGCGAGTATGGCTTCGAGAGCGGAGAGATTGCCGTGAATGTCGGCGACAATGGCGATGCGCACGGGTCAGTCGCGCCGAAGTGTCGCTTCGATCAGTCCGTGCGGCTCGTCGGTGGGGAGGAAAACTTCGGCGGGATTGTCCATGCCGAAAGGCGAAAGATCCACGAGATTGAAATGCTTATTGGGGAGCGAGAGGTGGATTTCGCGCACGGCGTCGAAATTGTTGAGCACCGTTTCGCCCATAGCGTAGAGCGTGTGCTGCAGCGAGCGGCTGTCGTGTTCGGCGAAAGTTTCCAGGAGCATCTGGCGAACGCCGTGCCACTGCGGACTGAATTCGATTTCTCCGCCGTCGTAGAGCCAGTGAGCGCGGATGGCAGTGGCCATGATGCGGCTGCCGTCATCTTTGAGCGTGGTGTAGGGATCACGGAGAAAACCTTCGAAGGCGGACTTGTTGGTCTTCAGCACCAGCAGATCTTCGATGCCGGCGCGGATAAGGGTATGTTCGCGCGTGGCCTCCAGCGCGGCCGTCCGCTTTTCCGGCCCCGAGCGCGTGAATGTGTACGGGTGCGGCTTGCTCCCGTGCGGAAGGCGGGCCCAGAGATTTTCGGAGGCTTCGATGCGCACGTGAGAAACTTGCGGATTGTAAGTAAGGAAGTGGTCCACGAGGTGGAGGCAGAATTCCTCCACGGCTTCGACGGGATACTGGCGCGCCAGGACGTACACGGTATTCTTCATCGTGTCGGTGGGTAGAATTTTGCGGTTCTCGCCCTTGCTGTGCGCCGTTTCGAAATCGCCCTCGAAGCGGATGGCGATGGTGAGCTCCTTGATGTCGTGCCGCCCTTCTTGGCGCACCACGCGCAGCAGGCGCACGCGCGATTTGCCGTAATTGTTTTCTCCCAGGCGGATGGGCATCAGTCAGCTCCCGCGATAGGTGGAATAGCCGAACGGGCTCAATAGCAGCGGGATGTGATAGTGCTGCTTCGCGTCGCGGACTTCGAAGACGATGGAAACGAGCGGGTAGAGCGATTCGACTTTTCGCGAGTGGAAGTAGGAGCCCGTGTCGAAGATCAGGCGGTAGGTGCCGGCCACCAGCGAGCCGGGCGCGAGCAGGTGGCGCAGGCGGCCGTCGCCGTCGGTGGCTCCGCGGCTAATCTCTTTCCACGCGCCGGCGGGCTTTTCGATTTCGAGAATGACCGGGACACCCGCGGCTGGCTGGCCCAATGATGTGTCCAGGACGTGCGTGGTGATTTCGCTCATGATTCGAGAAGTCTTCCCAGGCGCAGGCGGGTGATTTTGCGCTGCTCTTCAGCGGCGTTGCGCAATTCCACTTCCGGGTCGCTCGACAGGCGGGCCTGCAAATTTTTCAGAATTTCCTCGCTGGATTTTCCGCTAGCGCAAATCAGGAAAACATAGCCGAACGCCGCCTGGTAGGCATGGTTGGCCGCGGCAAGGACCGCGAGCGTGTCGGCCGAGCCCTGCTGCGCAACGGACTGCTCGGCGCTGGACCACTGGCGCGCAGCAGCGGATTGTTTCGCCCGACCATTTTTGCCGCCGATGGGTGGGTGATGCCGGAAAGCGGCAAGCCAGTCCTTGCGGCCGAGGCTTCTCCAGGTCTTGTCCGCAGCATCGAGCAAGTGATCGGCGCTCGGGAATGGACGTTGCGCGAGCATTCGCTCCACCCATTTTTGCGAGCCGCAACAATCGAAGAACGCGCGCTGCAATTGAGCGGTTGAAGTTTTGTTCAGACGATCGATTCCCGCCAGGCGGTCAGTGGGGCGTTCGGCGCGGCCGAAAATTCGAAGGCGGCTGACGCCGCCGTCAGGATAAATGTTGAAGCGGACGTGGGTTGAGGGAGACGGGGCGGAAATTTGCGGGCGGAAGCTGTGCCGGCGATCGGCTTTGAGTTTTGATTCGGGGAGAAGCTGCTTCCAGGCGCTGGGAGCGAGCACGGCGGGATCGGCGGAACCTTCGACATACGCGGCGTCGAGCGAACAGCGGTCCGGATAATTCCCTTTGAAATGCGCGGTGTCCACTTCGATGCGCTTGATAACGCCGGGAACGCCGAGCATGAGAATGACCCAATCGTGGCCGGGGCCACGACGGCGCCGCGTTTCCCAGCCGTCATGCATGCCTTTGCCGCCGCCGGGCATCAGGAGATTCTGCGGGGCGCTGAAAAATTCGTCGCTGGTGGCCACCACGCTGCCGCCGTTTTCGACGGCGATGAGGTCGAATTCGGCGCGCGCGATGCTGGATTTTTCCGGGACCACGTAGCCGTGAACCCGTAGGCGGGCCACCCCGCCATCAGGATAAATTTTCAGCCGCAGGTGAGTGAAGCGCGCGGGATGCGCGAGGGGAAATTGATTTTGCGAGTCGCCCTGCAGCGCGGTCTGCGGCAGCAGCTCGACCCATCGGGTTGTGGCGGCAGCGAGACGCTTCTTTTCGTTTTTATACGGAGCGGAGGCGCCCAGGTCGCAAGCCTCAAGCGAAAAGTTCGAGGGGAAATTTCCCTTGAAGTGGCTGGTGTCCACCACGACTCCGCGAATAATGCCAGCGAGTCCAAGGCGGACGATGCACCAGTCGTAGCCCGGAGTGCGCCGGCGGCGCGTTTCCCAGCCGTCCATCCATTTGCCGCGATTGGTGTATTTGCCTTCGATGAACACGGGCTTCGACGGCTTCAGGAGATTCGATTTGGGAGCAAAGAATTCGTCGTTGGCATCGAGGACCGCGCCACCCAGGCGTTCGGAGGCCAGATCGGTGAGCCGAGTGAAATCCTTCATGCCGCGCCTCGTTGCAGGACGTGGCCCAGCGGCGCCGAGGAAAATTCACCGCGGTCCAATATCTTGCGGCCGCGAAGGAACGTGGCTTCGACGACGCCCATCAGCTCGCGCCCGGCATAGGGCGTGACTTTATGGCGATGATGCAAAGCAGCCGGGGCGACGGTAAATTTCGCGTCGGGATTCCAGATGACCAGATCGGCGTCGCAACCCACGGCGATAGTTCCCTTCCGTTTCTCGAGGCCTGCCAGCAGCGCGGGACCGCGGCACAACCAGGCGGCTAGCTGCGTGACAGGATAGCCGCGCGAGGCCGCCTGCGTCCAGAGCGCGGGTAGGCCGAGCTGCAGCGAGGCGATGCCGCCCCAGGCGCGGAGGAAATCGCCTTCGGAGGGAAGTTTCATCGCCGGCGGGCACGGGGAATGATCGGTGGCGACGAAGTCGAGAGTGCCGTCAGCGAGCGCGGCCCACAGTTGTTCGCGGTTCTCGCGCTCGCGGATGGGAGGCGCGCACTTGAATTCCGTGGCGCCGTCCGAAATTTCTTCGGCGGCGAAGGTGAGATAGTGCGGGCAAGTTTCGACGGTTACGGAAAGGCCGTCGGATTTGGCGCGGCGCAACTGGTCGAGCGCGCCGGAAGAGGAGAGGTGCACGATGTGGATGCGCAGGCCGAATTCGCGCGCGAGGCGAAGCAGTAGTGCAATTGCTTCGTGCTCTGCTTCGCGCGGCCGTGAGGCCAGCCAGGTCGTGTAAGAACGCGGATCCGATTTGGCAATGGATTTTCCCGCGGCGGCGATGGGGCCGGGCAATTCGCAGTGTGCGAGAAGCGGCGCGCCAAGCGCAGCGAGCTCGGGAGCGGCGGCGCGCAGATCGGCTTCAGTGACATGCGCGAATTCGTCCACGCCGCTGGGCACGAGAAAACATTTGAAGCCGAAGACGCCCGCTTCATGGAGCGGGCGCAGCTCGGCAGCATTTCCGGGAACGACGCCGCCCCAAAACCCTGCGTCCACCCAGAGTTTTCCCGCAGTGGCAGCGAGTTTTTCGCGATAGGCCTGGGCGGTGGTTGTGGCGGGGATGCTGTTGAGCGGCATTTCAATGAGCGTGGTGACGCCGCCGGCAGCGGCCGCGTGCGTGGCGGTGGAAAATCCTTCCCAGTCGGCGCGGCCGGGTTCGTTGATATGCACGTGCGTGTCCACGATGCCGGGCATGACGACGGAGTCGCCGGCGTCGTAGGTGGGCGCGCCGGGCGGGATATGGTCCGGTGCGGTGATGGCGGTGATCGTGCCGGCGCGAATGTGGACAGCGGCGGGGCGTTCGCCGCCGGGGGTGATGATCCGCTTCCCGCGGATGACCAGGTCGGGTGGATTTTCAGGCGCTGGCATTGTGATTCAGCTCGAAAGCATCTCAAAGAATTCTGCGAGCAGGTTGACGGCGACGCAGCGACGATAAGTGGCCGTGGAGCGCATGTCGTCTATGGGGGCAATTTCGCGTGCGAGTGTGGACCGCGCCTCGCGAAGAATAGATGGCGTGAGAGATTGGCCGCGCAGAAGATTTTCGGTTTCGGCGGCGCGCAGGACCGTAGGAGCGACGCTGCCTAGCGCGATGTAAACGTCGGCGATGCGGCCATTCTCGACGCGTGCAGTAGCGGCTAAGCAGACTTTGGAGATGGCTTGGGCGCGGCGAGTGCCAACTTTGCGGTAGTAGTGGCGCGCGTGCGGATGCGGCTTCGCGCGGGGGAGGCGAACGCGGCGAATCAGCTCGTCGGGACGGAGATTCACCTGTTTGTAACCGGTGTGAAATTCAGTATAGGGCAGCCAGCGAGAGCCTGAGGCGGAAACGAGCTCCAGGTCAGCGCCGTAAACGATGAGGGCCGGCGGTGAATCGGCAGCCGGCGATGCATTTGCGATATTGCCGCCGAGGGTGCCGCGATTCTGCGTGGCGATGCCTCCGGTTTCAGCGGCAGCGCGGGCGAGAAGAGGAAATTCGCGGGCGAGAATTTCGTGGCCGCGGACGGCGGTGTAGGTGGTCAGCGCACCGATGGAGACGTGATTGGCAGCGACTTCGATGCCTTGAAGCTCGGGCAATTTCCAGATGCTGAGGAAGCGCCGGTGCGAGAGTTTTCCGGCTTCGAGGAGCACCATTAGGTCCGTGCCTCCGGCAAACGGTTTCCAAACGCCGGGTTCGCGGGCAAGGCGCTCCAGCGCAGCTGGCAAATCGCGCGGCGCCTGCATTTCGTAGGACGGAAGGTGGCTCCTCACGCCCGGTGCTCCGATTTACGCGAAGACGTCATGTCGTGGCAGGCTTCCACGACAGATTCGAAAATTTTGATGTAGCCGGTGCAGCGGCAAAGATTTCCGGCAAGACCTTCGCGGACATCGGATTCGGTTGGGCGCGGATGTCGCTCGAGCAGATTGACCGCGGCGAGAATCATGCCCGGGGTGCAGATGCCGCACTGCGCGCCGCCGTGTGTAATGAAGGCCTGCTGCACGGCGTGCAGGCGATCGTGATTGGCGACGCCTTCGATGGTGCGGATATTCGCGCCGGCGGCTTGCAAGGCGGGGACCAGGCAACTGTTCACCAGCGCGCCATCGAGCTCAATAGAGCAGGCGCCGCATTCGCCTTCACCGCAGCCTTCTTTTGCGCCGGTCAGGCCGAGTTGTTCGCGGAGGACATCAAGAAGGCGCGCGAGCGGGAAGGCTTCGAAAGAAACCGACTGGCCATTCACGATGCATTCGACGCGAACTTTGTGCGCCGGCTCAGGCATGCACGGACTCCAACATTTCTAGAAGCACTTCGGGAGTCACGGGGATGCGCGTGATGTCAACTCCGGTCGCGTGAGCGATGGCGTTGGCGATGGCCGGAGCGGTGCCGTCGAGCGGCAGTTCACCGATGCCCTTGGCGCCGGCGGGACCGCGAGCGTAGGGAATTTCCTCGAAGAAAACGCGGATGGGCGGCACGTCCATGGAAGTGGGCATGATGTAGTTGGTCATCTGCCCGTTGACCATGCGACCTTCCTGCCAAACGACATTCTCGTAGAGCGCGAAGCCGATGCCCTGCGCCACGCCGCCTTCGATCTGTCCGGCGGCGAGAACGGGATTGATGACCTTGCCGACTTCCTGGACAGCTACGAAATCTTCGACGCGCACTTCCGCAGTGCGCGTGTCCACGGAAACTTCCGCGACGTAAACGGCCCAGGCGTAGGCGCCGTAAGCGTCGCCGCGATAGTGCTCATCGTCCCAGTGAAGATCGCCGGGGTGCTGATATCTGGCCAGGGATTCGAGCGCGCCGTGGGCGTCAATGTAGCGGCGGCATGCCGCGGCGAAATCCTGCGCGGAGTATTCGCGCGTCAGGAGTCCCTCTTGGAAAAGTTTCTGCTGAATTTCGTGCGCGGCGTTTTCGACAAGCTTGCCCACAATCATGGAAGTGCGCGAGGCGACCGTGGGGCCGCTATTGGGTACGGCGGCGGTGTCGGGCTGCACAATTTCGATCTGGTCCGCGGAGAGGCCGAGAGCGTCGGCGGCGATCTGGGAAAAAATCGTGTTGGTGCCCTGGCCCATCTCGGTGCTGGCGGCCATCACGCGCAGGCGGCCTTCGCGCGTGGCTTCGGCGGCAACTTCGGAAGCGAGATATTCTTCGCCAGACCCGGTAAACCCGGCGCCGTGGAGGAAGGAGGCAAAGCCGATGCCGCGGCGGATGTGGCCGGTGGAATTTTCGGCGGCGAGGCGGCGGCGCTTGGCGTGGTAGTCGCTCAATTCGAGGGCGCGGTCGAGCAGGCGGTCCATGTTCACCGGTTCGTGGATGACCTGGCTCACGGCGATGGTTTCTCCCTGATGGATAAAATTGCGGCGGCGCAGTTCGGCGGGCTCGATGCCGATGGCTTGAGCGACGCGATCGAGATGGCGTTCGAGCGCGAAGACGGATTGCGGAGCGCCGAAGCCGCGGAAGGCGCCGTGCGGCGGAGCGTTGGTGGCCACAGCGCGGCTGAGAATGCGCACGTTCGGGCAATTGTAGGGGCCCGCGGCGTGAATGGTGCCGCGCGAGAGGACCACGGGCGAGAGAGTTTCGTAGGCGCCCCCGTCGAGTGAGAAATCAATTTCCATGGCCAGCAGTTTGCCGTCGCGAGTGACGGCGGTGCGATGGCGCGTGTGCGAGGGATGTCGCTTGGTGGTTGCGGCCATGTCTTCAGCGCGGTCGTAGATGATTTTCACCGGCTTGCCGGATTTCCAGGCGAGCAGCGCGGCGTGCGCGGCGATCATCGAGGGATATTCTTCTTTGCCGCCAAAGCCGCCGCCGGTTTCCGTCTGCACCACGCGGATTTTTTCCTTGGGGAGAGCGAAAAGAATGCTGAGCGCTTTGTGAACGTAATAGGGACATTGCAGCGAGCCCCACACCGAAACGCCGTCCGAGGGATTGGCACGGGCGATCATGCCCTGCGGCTCGATGTAGAGCTGCTCCTGCGCGCCGGTTTCGTAATCGCCTTCGACGATGAAATCGGCGGAGGCCCAGGCGGAGTCCACGTTGCCCTTTTCGACGCGGAAAGACTTGAAGATATTGTCCGCGCCCCAAATGATTTCTTTGCGCGCGAGAGAATCCTCAATAGTGAAAACCGCCGGCAGCGGGTCAAGTTCGATGCGCACGGCGCGGCGTGCCTCTTCCAGGAGATATTTGTCCGCGTGGGCAAGCAGGACGACGGGTTCTTCGGGATGGTTGACGAATTCGGCGGCCAGGCAGGGCTGGTCTTCGATCAGCAGCGCGATGCAGTTTTTCCCCGGGATACCTTTCGCCGTGACGATGGTGAATTCGTTCCACGGAATGCCGTCGCCGAAGTGGATTGCGCGGATGCGCCCGCGGGGAGCGGAGCTGCGGACCGTGGCTCCGTGCAGCATGCCGGGGAAATTGATGTCGTCCACGTAGCGGGCGCTGCCGGTGACTTTCTCGCGGCCTTCCTTGCGCGGGAGAGATTTGCCGATGATATGAGTCTGCACGGTCGGCGGCCTCAGTAGCGGATCTTGTCCTGCTTTCTCTCCCAGACACGGAAAATTTGCAGGGCTTCCTCGCGCATCAGGGGAAGCATGGGGATTTTGCGCGCACCGGTCGGGTTTCCGAGTTCCCGGTAAATAAACGAATCGTCGAAGCCGGCGGCGGTTGCGTCGGCGGCGGTGCAGGCGAAAAAGACGCGCGCCGGGCGGGCCCAGTAGATGGCCCCCAGGCACATGGGGCATGGCTCGCAGGTGGTGTAGATGTCGCAGCCGGTGAGTTCGAAGTGGCCGAGTTTTTTGCAGGTTTCGCGGATGGCCACGACTTCGGCGTGGGCGGTCGGGTCGTTCGTGGAAGTGACGCGGTTGGCGCCTTCGGCGATGATTTTGCCGTCTTTGACGACCACAGCGGCGAAGGGGCCGCCGAGGCCGGAGGCGATGTTCTCGAGGGAAAGCTGGATGGCGCGGGACATGAAGGAATTGGACATGGAAGGCCGGGAGGGATTGTAACGCAGCGGCGCAACGAAGCGGGAAAATGGAAGAGGGAAAATAGAAAAGAGTAAGACCCTTCACCGCAGAGACGCAGAGTGCGCAGAGGAAGACGGAGGGAGCTTCAGGGTTAGAAACCTCATTAAGTTGCAGCGATTCATGTCGTGGCTGAAGCCACGACCCACAAGGATCTTAGTGCACCGCGAGGCGGACTTTTTCGGCGGGGTATTCGGCCGCGGCGAAGGAACGCTCTTTGCGGCGCCAGAAATAAAGCAGCGCGCAGCCGATGAGGATGAGCGCGACGGAAAGGCCGGTCCACAGGCCCGGCGCCCCCCAGTTGAGGCGGAAGCAAAGGTAATAGCCGAGCGGCAAGCCGATGACCCAGTAGAAGAATCCGTGACACATCATAGCGGTGCGCGTGTCGCCCGCGCCGCGCAGCGCGCCGGTGGCGACGGTCTGCATGCCGTCGAAGAGCTGAAAAAAAGCGGCGACGAAGAGCAGCGAACTGGCGGCGCTGATCACGACGGGGTCAGGCGTGTAGGCGCGCACGATGTAATACGGCGCGACCAGCAGCAAAATCCCCATCAGCGTCATGAATCCGGTGCCGAGAGCCAGGGCCGTCCATCCGGCGCGGCTCGCTCCATGATGGTCGCGGCGTCCAAGCGCGTTGCCGACGCGCACGGCAGCGGCGGAAGCGATACCCAGCGGCACCATGTAAGTCAGGCTAACGGTGTTGAGCGCCACTTGATGGCTGGCCAGCGCCACGGCGCCTAGCTTGCCAATCAGCGTGGTGGCGACAGCGAAGACGCCCACTTCCATCGCGAATTGCGTGGCCGCAGGCAAGCCGAGCTCAACCAGGCGCCACATGCGGAAGAAACTCGGCAGGCGGCGGATGCGGCGAAGCCCGGTCTTGAAGCGGTGATCGTAATAGCCAGCGTAGACGAGCAGCACCACCATCATGTAGGAACGCGCGATACAGGTGGACCACCCGGAGCCGACCGTGCCCAGCGCGCGGAGCCCAAGATGTCCGTAAATCAGCGCCCAGTTCCCCGCCAGATTGATGAGGTTGGCGGAGATCAGGGCGAACATGACCGGCTTGGCCAGGTTCATGCCCTGAAGATAGCGGCGAAAAACGAAGAACAGCAGCAGCGGCAGCGTGCTCCAATTGAGCGCGCGCAGATAAGGAATGGTCTGGTTCAAAATGGCCGGCTCGATGTGGGCGGATTTCAGCAGCGGCTCGATCAGGCGCACCAGGCCCATCAGGATGGGAGCTGCAGCGAAGCTCAAGTACACACCGTTGACGAGCGTGCGATGGCAGTCCTCCACATCGCCAGCGCCGAAGGAATGCGAAACCAGCGTGTCGAGCCCGAGCATCAGGCCGGTGCCGAAGATGGCCACGGCCATATAAAGGATGCTGCCCAGGCTGACAGCACCCATGGCTTCGGCACTGTGCGCCTGGCGGCCGACCATCATGGTGTCCACAATGCCCATGGTCATCCAGCCAAGCTCAGCGAGGACCAGCGGAATGGCCAGCCGCAGCATGGGGCGGACTTCTTCGGCGATGTAGTGGGAGAACAGGCGCTTGAGCATGGACGCAGGTCCGGGCCGGATTGCGGGCGCGCGGGCGATGCGGGGATGGCGCGGGCGCGAATCGAGCGGGAATCAGTTTAGCGGGAATTCGCAGGAGGACAAACCGCCAAAATGGATGCGGCAGAGGGCGAAACCGAGGCGGCATCAGGAAAAGAAATCAGGAGTGATAGCGGGTGTGACTATTGACTTGCGCGGAACCGGCGCGTAGCATCGCCTCATCCTTTCAGCTGAGGATCCACTTCGGGGCCGCGTGACACTGCGCCGAAAAAGGCGCGCAACAGTTTCTAGCTGGGACACCGCTTCCCCTCCCCCCTTCCCGGAGGCGGCCACCCGGAACCAGTGACCAGTCAAGCTCCAAGGGCCATACTCGACAAGCTTCGAGCTTTCATTCCGTGGAGCCGCCAAAAAAAGAACTCATCCGCAGCGCCTCACGGGGCGCACACGAGGAGAAGACCATGGCAATGCAAGAAAATCACGTGGATCTGAAGAACAGCACGCGCCAACCGATACCGGGCGCACGATTGATCGGGCCGGCTGATCCAAACGAAAGGGTGCAAGTGACCATCACGCTGCGGCGCGGCTCGCAGCCGGCGGCGTTCGCAGCGGCGCAGCAAGTGGGGACACGGCCAGTGCGCGAGCGCACGCACCTGACGCGAGCCGAATTTGCCGCCGCGCACGGAATGCAAATTGCGGACCTGGAGAAAATCCGCACGTTTGCCACCCAGCACAGACTGCAAGTGGTCAGCGAGAGCCGCGGACGACGCACGGTGATCGTCAGCGGAACGGTGAAGGACTTGAGCGAAGCGTTCGGTGTTGAACTGAAAACGTACGAGCTGGAAGGCAAAAGGTATCGCGGCCGCGAGGGAACGCTGAGCATACCCACCGACCTGATCGGCGTGATCGAAGGCGTCTTCGGTCTGGACAATCGTCCCCAGGCGGTGCCGCACTTTCGCCGCCGCAAAGCGCCTGCCGGGGGAATGAATCCGCACGCAGTGGGCATTTCTTATTTTCCGGGCGACGTGGCCATGGCGTACAACTTCCCCGCCAACAGGGACGGAGCCGGCCAGGCCATCGCCATCCTGGAGCTCGGCGGCGGATACACGAAGAGCGATCTGGACACCTATTTCAACGCCATCGGACTGGCCACGCCGAATGTGACCGCCATTCCCGTGGACGGCGGAGCCAATTCACCGGGAGATCCCAGCGGCGCGGACGGCGAAGTGGAGCTGGATATCGAAGTCGCCGGCGCCGTGGCACCCAAGGCGCAGATCGGCGTGTATTTCGCGCCGAATACAGACGCAGGTTTCCTGGATGCGCTGACCACCGCGGTGCACGATACGAATCTGAAGCCTTCGATCGTATCCATCAGTTGGGGCCAAGCCGAAACGCAATGGACGCAGCAAGCCCGCGACTCGTTCAACTCGGCCTGCCAGGACGCCGCAACGATGGGCGTGACCGTCCTCGCAGCCTCGGGCGACAACGGCGCCGTGGACAACGATCCCAGCGGACAAAAAACCGTGGACTTCCCTGCCGCGTGCCCGTTCATTGTGGGCTGCGGCGGAACCAAGTTGACCATCAACAACGGGCAAATCACCGACGAACGCGTCTGGAATGAAATCGCCACCGGTGAAGGAGCCGGGGGCGGCGGCGTCAGCCAGCTAATCGCCATTCCCGATTATCAGGCCAATGCCGGAGTGCCGGCCTATCCGAACGGCTTTGCCGGCCGCGGCGTTCCGGATGTGGCGGGAGACGCAGACCCGGTGACCGGTTACAAAGTGCTCGTGGACGGGCAGAACCAGGTGATTGGCGGGACCAGCGCAGTGGCTCCGTTGCTGGCGGGCTTGCTGGCACGCATTAATCAATCGCTGGGAACGCCCGTGGGATTCCTCAACCCTTTGCTCTACACGGCGAATGTGGCAAAGACGTTTCACGACATCGCCGCAGGGGACAACGCGGGATGGAACGCCGGCCCGGGCTGGGATCCCTGCACCGGCCAGGGGTCGCCAAACGGCACAGCTTTGCTGGCTGCGCTGGGAGCCAAGGCAGCTGCAGCGGATTAAGGTGAAGTCATCTCGTAAGTTGCTTTTCGTCAGGGCACGGCTTCAGCCGTGCCGAATAGCGGCCTAAATTTAGGGGTTTCAACCCCTGAGGTGAGCGTGACCCTTGGCCGAGGCATTTATGAGATGAATTGAGAGTGTGATCGGACGATTGAAACCTGCAAGCGCCGCGCGCGTGGGGCGTGCGCGGCGCTTGCAATTCACTGGAGCGACATCCCGTGGTTCAGACCATCCAACTCTTGCTCTGATACTCCATGTACTCGGCGGTCTGCGTCGCAACATCGCGTCCGTAGTAGCGTTCCACCACGCGCAGCGCCATGTCTATGCCGGAGGTGAGCCCGCCGGCGGTTTCAATCTTCCCGCTCTCGACGAAGCGCAGGCCGCTCTTTACGTCTATGTCCGGGTACTGAGATTTGAGCCGCTTGGTCGAGGTATGGTGCGTTGTTGCCGGTTTCCCGGAAAGCAGGCCGGCAGCCGCGAGCTGAAATGCGCCGGTGCAAACAGACGCGACGAGATCGTTCTCCGGACTGGCGTAGACTTTTTTGAGCCAGGCATGGAGAGCGTCGGAGCCGGTCTGCGCCGGGATGACGACGACCTTCGGAATGGGCGCGTTGGAGAAAGTGTAGTCGGGCACGATTTTCAATCCGCCGGTGGCGGTGACGACGTCTGTGGTTTCTGCCACGGTGTACAGTTGAAACGGCATGTGATGTTCCATGCCGGCGTCATTGTGACCGTCGTGCAGCATGACATCCTGAAAGACTTCCCAGGGACCGGTGAAGTCGATGACTTGAACCGGTTGTGAGATGGCGAAGGCCACGGGGATATTCCCACCCGCGGGTGGCGGAGTGAGTTTGGCTAAACCGTTTCCGGATTTGTCGGCCGCGCCCACTGCGTCCGAATGAACCAACGCGCCGAAACTGCCGACGGTCAGCGCGGCACCTGCTATTGCAGAACCTCTCAAAAATTCACGTCTCCTCATATTTTCCTCTCCTCGTTCCAAAAATTGGCGCGAAATAAATTATCCACGCTTCATTCCGTCCGCAGCGCTTCAATCGGGTCAATCGCCGCCGCGCGGCGCGCCGGCAGATAACTGGCGATCATCGCCGCTGCAGTGAGCACAAATGCGACCCCCAAAAACGTGGCGGGATCGGTAGGCGCGACTTCAAACAACAGTGATTTCACCAGGCCGGTGAAGGCCAGCGCGCCGGCTAGCCCAAGCGCAATGCCAAATCCCGCAAGCATCAACCCCTGGCCAATCACCATGCGCAAAATCTTCGAAGGCTGCGCCCCCAATGCCAGGCGGATGCCGATCTCGCGCACGCGCTGGCTGACGCTCAGAGCCATGATTCCGCCGATGCCCGCCGCGGCAATCACCAGCGCCAGCCCGGCGAATAGTCCCAGCAGGCTGGCGGTGACGCGCTGCGAAGCGGTGGAATCGGCGCGCGCCTGCTCCAGCGTCACAATGTGCGTGATGGCCGCCTGCAGGTCCACCTCATGCACGGCTCGCGACACAGCCGCGCCCATCGTTCCGGCATCCGCCGTGGTGCGCACCACCAGCGTCGCGGGCGACGGGCCTTGTGTGTGCGGCAGATAAATTTCCGGCGGAGCCGGGCGGTCCAGCCCGTACTCGTGCACGTTGCCTACGACTCCCACAATCACTTCCCAGGTCTTCCCGTCGTCAAACGACACGCGCTTATCGAGCGCATCCTCGTTAGCCCAGAAACGGTGCTTCATGGCTTCGTTGATGATGGCTACCTGCGGGCCCTTCCCGCCGTCCGTTTCCAAAAACTCGCGGCCCGCCTTCAACGGAATCCCCAGCGTTCGGAAGTAGCCCGGAGAAATAATGATGAAGCCTCCCGCCGGCGGAGCCTCCCCCGGCGAAAGCTGCCGGCCCTCGATCGAGAATGTGCCCAGCAGCGCGCTCGGCCCGGCGGCAAGGGTCTCTGCTTCCAGCGGGTAACCCGAGGAAATGGCTGCCGACACAACTCCAGGCTCGGCCTGCACGCGGTCGAGAGTTTTCTTGATGGCCACGTTCAGCGGTTCGGCCGTCGCGTATTTGGTGAAGCTGAACGTGGTGCGCATGGCCAGCACGCGCTGGGGCACGAACCCGGGATCGACGGCGACCATTTTCGCGAGGCTGCGCAGCATCAGCCCCGCGCCGATCAGCAACATGAAGGAGAAACCCACCTGAGAGATAATCAGCGCGCTGCGCACGCGGCTCTTGTGCTGCCCCGCCCCTGCGCCAGTGCTGCCTTCCTTGAGGCTGGAAGAAAGATTGTTGCGGGAGAAAATCGCGGCAATGGTTCCGAAAATAATGCTGGTGCCCAGCGCCGCCAGCAGCGTAAAGCCTAGCACGCCCGCGTCAATCCTGATTTCGCGCGCCCGCGGCGTCAGCCGTGACGCAAATTCCGTCAGCAATTGCAGGCTGCCGTAGGCCAGAAACAGGCCCAGCGCGCCGCCGATCAGCGCCAGCAGAAAACTTTCCGTCAGCAACTGGCGCAGCAGCCGGCTGCGTCCCGCTCCCAGCGCCGTGCGCACCGCCAGCTCGCGCTCCCGCCGCGACATCCGCGAAAGCGTCAGGTTGGCCACGTTGGCGCAGGCGATCAGCAGCACGAACCCGGCCGCCGCCAGCAGCACCAGCAGCGTGGGCCGCGCCGAATGCGTCAATTCATCCTGGAGCGGGCTGGTCACCGCCACGTAGCCGATATTCTCGGGGTACGATTTCGGATAAGCGGAGGCCAGGTGGGCGGCGATGAGGGAGAGGTCCGCTCGCGCCTGTCCCAATGCCACCCCTGGTTTCAGCCGGCCGAATGCTTCCATCATTCGCGAGTCGCGATTTTCGATGAACGTTTTCGCGGCCCGGAAGGGACACGCCGAAACCGGCATGAACACGTCAGTCTCCACCGGATACAGCGGCAACGGCGGCAGCACTCCCACCACCGTGTGCACGCGGTCATTCAGCTCAAAAGTTTTTCCCACGATCTCCGGATCGCCGCCGAACCGGTTTTTCCAGTACTCATAGGTGAGCATCAATAACGCCGGCGCTCCCAGGTTGTCGTCCGCCGCCAGAAACGTCCGCCCCATCATCGGCTTCACTTCAAACAGATCGAAATAATTTGCTGATACCACCGCTGCGCGGATGCGGTCGGGATCCCCGTGGCCATACAGGATGAAAGACATGCTGTGATATTCCACCAGCCCGGCAAGCGTCTTGTTCTGCGTGCGGAAGTCCTCGATTTCGTGCGCCGAAAAGTACATCTGGTCGATGCCCGCCTTGCCGGCTACCTGCTGGATGTGCACCAACTGCTGTCCGTCCGGGTAAGGCAGCGGGCGCATCAATACGGAATGCACCACGCTGAAGATGGCGGTGTTCGCGCCAATGCCCAGGCTGAGAGTGAGGACGGCGATGACCGTGAAGCCCAGGTTCTTGCGCATCATGCGCAAGGCATAGACGGAGTCCTGCTTCAGGATGTTCCAGTGCTCGCCCGGCGCGGCGCGGAAAATTCCGGTAATCGTCTCGCCCCACAATCGTAGAAAGTCCATCGGCCCTCCTCGGGATTCAACCTCGCGGTGCTGCTCGCGGAATACCCCTTCCATCTCGCCGCCGTAGTCGGCGCGGAAATCGAACGGCAGCAGGCGCAAGAAGGCGCGAAAGATTTTCTGGTGCAGCGGCATGGGAGATTTGGTCATGGCGCGGCTCCTGGTCAGGCCAACTCGGGGTCACGAAAAATATTTTTGTTGCGCGCCATGTCGACGAGCTCTTCGAGCCGGCGGGCTTCGGTAGCCGCTACGCGGCGGCCGAGGTCAGTAAGGCGGTAGTAGCGGCGGCGCTCGTCATCCAGGCTGGCCGCCGGGCGCACATCGGATTCGGCGATCCAGCCTTCCTCATTCAGGCGCTTGATGATGCCGTAAAGCGTCCCGGCGCTCAGCCGGACCTTGCCGTCGGTCCGCAGCAGGACTTCTTTTAGGATGGCGTAGCCGTGCTTTTCGCCGTCAGCCAGAGCCAGCAGGACATGGAACATGGCTGGCGTTAGTGGAGTCTGGTCATGGTGGTCACTGGTCTGTTCATTAACAGCCATTCCGAGCCTCCTTGGTTCCCTAGGCTATTCACCCCTAAGGGTTTGCCGCCTAAGCGGCCACTATGACGTATGACGATATAGTGTCGTTCGGCATATTGGACGCGACGATCGGCGCTTGGTGAGCATTTAGAACTAGAAGTCATGCGAGGAATGGTTGTTCGGAAGGGCGGGGCTTCAGCCCCGCCGTAAACCCCCTGATAGGTCAGGGCTTCAGCCCCTGAAGCCACAGCCTCCGATTGCCGCCGTATGACGAGATGGATTCAGGTAATCCAGCACAGATCGCGCCGTGCAGCCTCTGAGGTACTACGCATTCGCCGCAATTTGCGGCGACCTGCATTCTTCTTGTCGCAAACGCCCCCTCACACCGTCTCGGCATCCGTAATGATGCGAATATCTTTGAGCCTCAAAAAGTGCTAGCGTGAATTATTTTCATATGACGATCCAGCCGACACTATCGGCGCCCCACCTGAATCTCAAGTGCAGCTTTTACGACTTTCGCCTTTTTTCCCCAAGAATCGCCCTTCTAGTAGGTACACAAGTGAAAACTGGATTCCCTCTAACTTATTCAAAACAAACAACGGCGGTACTTTCTAGTTGGTACAAAAAGCCCCCTCCCCCCACCTTTCGCCTCCGCCAAATTCCCCCCTCCACTCCATTCGAGTCCCCGATTGCGATTCGCTGTAACAATTCGGCCCCGCGGTTCACTACTAGACAAGCATTCACAGCCCTCAGGAGGCACGCCATGAGCAGCTCAGCCGGCCCCATTCGACCGATCAACTATCGCTACGCCAAAGACTCCGACACCTTCCAGAAGATTGATGCCGTCATCCAGCAGAACCTCGCCACCCTGCGCAAGGATGGCGTACTGACGGCACGCCCGGGATACGAAATCACCGGCGGTAAAGTGACGCCGAATCCAAGCGTCGTGGTAACCGTCCGCGAGAAAAAGGACAAAGCGAAAATTCCCGCCGCGCAACTCCTTCCCGACCAGCTCGGCGGCTATCCCGTGGACGTGCGCCAGGCCGGCACTGTGGAAAAACTGAGGGCGGACAACCCGGAGCGTTTCGCGGCGCTCGCGGCCACGGCGCGAAACGAGATGAAGCTGCCGGAATTTGAAAACGAGCGCGACGTGGCCACCGGCAAGCCGGTGACGTCGTTCGAGACGGCGGCCGCGCAGCAGGTGAAGAAGACGCAGATCCCCTATACCGGGCCGAAGGGATTCAACCTCGACCCTGTCGAGGACAACATGGCGATTCTTTGCCACGCCAGCCCCGACGCGGGATGGCCGACGCTGAAGACTTTCTTCGGCGGAATCAAGAAGACACTGACGGTGGGGATGTACGATTTCACCTCGGCGCACGTCCTCCAGGGACTGAACGCGGATTTGAAGACCGCGGATCTGACGCTGACCCTCGATCATCCCACGAAAAACCCGACGGCAGACCAGAGCGACGAGCAGACCGTGGCTACCCTCGAAGCATCGCTCAAAAACCGCATGCAATTCGCCTGGGCGCTCGAAAATATGGACCCCAAGGCGCCGGTGTTCATCTATCCCAACGCGTACCACATCAAGGTGGCCGTGCGCGACAGCGCCACCATGTGGCTCTCCAGCGGAAACTGGAACAACTCCAATCAGCCGGACATTGATCCAATTAACAAGCAGCCCGCGAATTTTGCCACCATCGCGAAAAACAGCGACCGCGACTGGCACGTGATTGTCGCCCATCCGGGACTTTCGAAAACCTACGAAGCCTACCTGCAAAACGATTACGCCGTCGCGAACAAAGCGGAAACCGGAGCAGGCGCTGCGGCGCCGGCTGCGGCAGCGCCCGCACCGGCATTTCCGCTCTCCGACAAGGAAGTGGCCGGCGTGACGGCGGAGCTGACCAGCGCGAGTGTGACACCGGTGGCTCCCACGACGTATTTTGCGCCGAAACAGATTCCGGCAAACGGTACGGCGAAAATGAAAATCCAGCCGATCCTCACGCCGGACAACTATATTGCCTGCGTGCTGCCGCTTATCCAGAGCGCGAAGAAAAGCTTCTACATGCAGACGCAGTACATCCATCCGTCGGACAAGCCGGAGGACAAGCCGCTGGCGGATCTAATCAACGCCGTGATTGAGCTGCAAAAGAAAAAAGTGGACGTGAAGCTGATTCTGAGCGAATGGGAAGTGAACGGAACGGGAGGCTTCCTCGAGAAACTGCAGGCCGCAGGGCTGGACCTGAGCGCGGTGAAGATCCAGAACGGCGTGCACAACAAGGGTGTGGTGGTGGATTATAGCGTGGTGATGCTCGGCAGCCAGAACTGGTCGGCCGACGGAGTGATCCGCAACCGCGATGCCTCCCTGATTATTTACAACTCGGAGGCAGCGCAGTATTACGAGCAAATTTTCCTGCACGACTGGGCCAACATGGCCCAGCCGGCCGCAGCCAAAGGATAGAGTTTGACGGGAAATGGTGAGTGAGAAAAATCTTGGAACATTAGTTCAAAAACCGGGTTTGACAGTTAGCCTAGCCGATCATCTCGGTTCTGGCGACGTCGCGGGACTGGTCCAGCAACGCGTCCACTTTTTTCAGAAAAAGCGTGGTGTGCGGCAAGTTGCCATGCCTCTGGAACGCCGCTGCATCCGCCCACTGCGAGTGAATATAGAAAAGCCGCGGGTCGCGCACTGAGCGGAACAGATGAAAGCTCAGGCAACCCTGTTCCTCGCGCGATGGCGCCATCACCTGGCGCAGAGCTTCCTCGACCGCTGTCTCCGCGCCCTCTCTGGCGTGCAGCCTCACAAACACGAATTGTTCCATGATTCTCTTCTCAGTCTTCGGAAATGGACCTCACTGCTTGAGCTGATCAATTTTGGCGGCGAGAATAAAATCGCTTTCCGTGAGGCCGTTGATTTTGTGGGTCCAGGTGGTGATTTCGGCTTTGCCCCAGGAGAGCAGAATATCTGGATGGTGTCCCTGCTCTTCGGCGATCCCACCGACTTTGTTGACGAAGTCCAGCGCCTGCCCGAAATCAGGAAAGGTGAAGGCGCGCGTGATGTGGTGCGCATCCACCACTTTCCAGTGGGGCAATTGCTTGGACAGGAGTTCGAGATCCTTGCCGGCCAGCGGCGGTGTTCCGCCGCGGCAAGGCACGCATTTTTTGTCGGCTAACGCGGTCATGAAGGAGCCTCCTGATTTGAACTCTTTAGGGCTTGCCCGAAGCGACCGAATGGGCGTCAACGTATTTTCGCAGGTACGCGGCGAAGGCCTTCTCGAGCTTTTGCGTGATGGGGCCGGGAGCAGCCAGGATTTTGTGGCCGTTCACTTCGCTGACGCCCAGCATGCTGCGGTTGGTCGAGGAAATGAAAATCTCATCGGCAACGTAGAGATCTTCGGGGAGCAAGGCGTGCTCCTCCACTTCCACTCCCACCGAAGGGCCGATTTCCAGAAGGACGCTGCGCGTGATTCCTTCCAGGCAGCCGGATGTAAGCGGCGGAGTAGCCACGCGCCCTCCGCGGACGCAGAAGATATTCGCAGCCGTGCATTCGGAGACCTGGCCGCGCTCGTTCAGCATCACCACTTCGTCGCATCCCGCCTGTTGCGCTTCATACAGCGACCAGACATTCGTGAGCCAGGAAGTGACCTTGACGCCCGAGAGCGGCGAGGCAGCGTGGCGCCCGTGCTCGCGCAGGCCCAGGCGAGCCGGCTCGCGATAAGCGGGCAGGCCTGCGGAATAGATGATCAAATCGACGGCGGGGAAATTCTCCTCGCTGCGCCAGAAACCGACTTGATTGTAGACAACGTAGATGCGCGCGCAGCCTTCGCGGACCTGGTTGGCGCGGAGGACTTCAAACAGTTGTGCGCGGACGGTTTCTTCCTGGTAAGGGAAAGGGCAATGGGTGCGTTCCGCGTCGCGCTGCAGGCGGCGCCAGTGGCGCTCGAATGCGAAAGGAATGCCTTCGATGACGCGAACGGTGGTGAACAGGCCCCAGCCGTTGAGCAGTCCGGCCTGCCCGGGCGAAAGGCGCACTTCCTCGACGGGAAGCAGGCGGTCGTTGTGAAAGACCATGCGATGGATCATGCGCTCCCCCTCTGGGAGTCGGGATTATTCTATCGCAGAAAGGGAGAAGGGAGAGGAGCCAGGAGCACCGGCGACAGGGGCGAAGCCCATCCTTATTGGCAGGAGTGCGGCGGGGCAACTCCTCGGCAAGCTCGGGGAAAGAAGCCCCGCCCTTCCGACTCGAGTGCAAAAGAAAATCCTGCTTTAGATGTGGCAGGATTTTGCGCCGCGCTTTTCCAGGTATTGCTGGTGATAATCCTCGGCGCGATAGAACTCCGACGCGGGAACAATTTCGGTCACGATCGGACGCTTGTAAATCTTCATCTTCTCCAGCACCGCTTTCGAGCCGCGCGCGGATGCTTCCTGAGCAGCGCCGTGAAAAAAGACAGCCGAGCGGTATTGCGTGCCCACGTCCGGCCCCTGCCGATTCGGAGTGGTGGGGTCGTGGCTCTGCCAGAAGACGGACAGAAGTTGCTCGTAGCTGACCTGCGCGGGGTCAAATTCCACTTCGACGGCTTCCGCGTGGCCGGTGCGCCCGGTGCAGACATCCTGATACGTGGGATTCTTGAGCGTCCCGCCGGTGTACCCGACGGTGGTCGCGGAAACGCCCTTGATGTGGCGGAAGGCCTCTTCGACGCCCCAGAAGCAGCCTGCCGCAAATGTTGCCTTAGCCATGAATTAAGATTCCTCCTGCGAATCAATTATTCGCCGAACAGCCGTCGCATCCTATAGGCCGCCGAATGAATCGCAGACCGGTGCCGACGATAATCCATAGTATATACTCGCGGTCCGAAAACGAAGGCCCTGGAAGCAGACAAATGATCACTTCGATTAGATTGCGAAAGTTTGTATTGGTTTCAAGCGCCTGCGCGCTGACGGTGCTCGGCGGGGCGCAAGTGCTTGCACAGCAAGGCACAACAAGCCGGTTCGGGGAGCTGCGCTGGCGGATGATTGGGCCGTTTCGCGGCGGGCGGGCACTGACCGCCAGCGGCGTGCCCGGAAAGCCAAACGAGTACCTGTTCGGCGCTGTAGGCGGGGGCGTATGGAAAACGGAGAACGCCGGAGAAACGTGGCACCCGATTTTCGACGGCCAGCCGATTGCCTCAATCGGAGCGATTGCAGTTGCGCCGTCGCGGCCGGAGACAATTTATGTCGGCACCGGCGAGGCGGACATGCGCTCGGACATTACCTTCGGCGACGGCGTGTACAAATCCACCGACGGTGGCAAGACCTGGCGAAATATCGGGCTGCGGGATTCGCGGCAAATCGGCCGCGTGCTGGTGCATCCGCGGGACGCGAACATTGTGCTGGTGGCCGCGCTCGGGCATGCGTTTGGGGCGAATTCGGAGCGAGGCGTTTACCGCACGACGGATGGCGGGGCCACGTGGAAGAAAGTGCTAGGCAAGAACGATGACACCGGTGCGGTTGATCTGGCCTTCGATTCCGCAAATCCGCTGGTGATCTACGCATCGCTGTGGCAAGTGCGGCGTCCTCCCTGGAGTGTGTACGCCCCGACCAGCGGCCCGGGCAGCGGGCTCTACAAATCCGTGGACGGCGGAATCACGTGGCGGCAAATCACCGGAAATGGATTTCCGGATGAAAAGGTGGGACGCATCGGAATTGCCGTGGGGCCGGGAACCGCCGGGCGGCGAGTGTACGCCTTGGTGGACGCCAGCGCGGGGGGAATGTACCGCTCGGACGATGCGGGAAGATCCTGGCGGCGCGTTTCATCGGACCGCCGCATCTGGATGCGTGGCTGGTATTTCGGCGGCGTGACGGCGGATCCGAAAAATCCAAACGTCGTGTATGTATCGAACACCACGCTCTACCGTTCGACGGACGGCGGCGAGCATTTCATCGGATTAAAGGGAGCGCCCGGAGGCGACGACTATCATTCGCTGTGGGTCGCGCCGGACGACCCCAAGCGCATGATCCTCGCGTCGGACCAGGGTGCGGCCATCAGCGTGGACACCGGCAAGACTTGGAGCAGCTGGTTCAACCAACCGACCGCGCAGTTCTATCATGTGACCACGGACGACCGGTTTCCCTACATGGTGTACGGCTCGCAGCAGGACAGTGGGACGGCCGGAGTGGCCAGCCGGAGCAACTACGGGCAGATTACACTTCGCGAATGGACACCGGTGGGTGGAGAAGAAAGCGGGTACATCGCGCTGAGTCCCGCCGATCCACAGCGAGTATTTGGCGGCGGGCCGCTGGGAGTGGTGCTGCGATTCGACTGGGCTACCGGGCAATCGCTGGATGTTTCGCCGGAGCCAAAAACCTCTTCGGGCAATCAGTTGAGGTTTACGTGGACTTCGCCGCTGATATTTTCGCCGCAGAATCCGAATGTCCTTTATTTCGGAGCGCAGTATGTATTGCGGTCGGAGGATTGGGGGCAGAGTTGGAAAGCCATCAGCCCGGATTTGACGTTTGCGACCGGTGCGTCGAAATCACCGGATGCGCCGGACGAACAGCGCGGCGTGGTGTACACGATTGCGCCGTCGCCGGTGCGTGCCGGGGAAATCTGGGCGGGGACCGACAACGGGTTCATCCAATTGACGACGGATGAGGGAAAAACCTGGGACAACGTGACGCCCCCCGGCCTGCCGGAATGGAGCATGATGAGTTTGATCGAGGCCTCGCGGTTCGATGCAGGAACGGCGTATGTCGCTGTTGACCGCCACCAGGTGGATGACTTCCAGCCGTACATTTATCGCACCCATGACGCCGGCAAAACGTGGCGCAAAGGTGTGGAGGGAATCCCTGCAAATGCCTATGTCCATGCAGTGCGCGAGGATCCCGAGCGTCGAGGGCTGCTGTTCGCGGGGACGGAGCTCGGCGTTTACTACTCGCTCGATGACGGCGATCACTGGCAGGCGTTGCAATTGAATTTGCCGGTGACGTCGGTGCGCGATCTAGCAGTGCACGGAAAGGATCTGGTGGCGGCCACGCACGGGCGTTCGTTTTGGATTCTGGATGACATCGAGCCGCTTCTTGAGTGGGCCGAACACATCGAGACGCAGGACGCCTACCTCTTTCATCCGGCGCACGCCTACCGCATCCGGCTCAGCGAAAATCACGATTCCCCGCTGCCACCGGAAACCCCCGTGGGAGAAAATCCGCCGGCGGGAGCGATGATTGATTACACGCTGAAAGCCGACGCCGCAGAAGTGGCGCTGGAAATTCGCGACAAGTACGGCAAGCTGGTGCGACGGATTTGGAGCGAGGATAAGGCGAGCGGCGAAGACCCGGCGCGGGAATTTCCGGATTATTGGATTCACCCGCGGCGGACTCTTGCGAAATCGGCGGGGATGCACCGGTATGTATGGAATCTTCGTTACGCGCCGCCGCCGACGCGGTCGTGCGAGTATTCGTCTGCGGCGCCCGTCAGCACGGGGTCATACCCGGTGCCACAGGGGCCGCTGGTGGTGCCGGGGGAATATGAAGTGCGATTGGTTGTGGGAGAAAAAGAATACGCGCAGAAGCTGGTCGTGGAGCGCGATCCGCGCGTGCGCGCTACCGTAGCCGACATGGAGAAGCAACTGGAACTCGAGCAGCAACTGGACCGGGGCCTGGCGAAGACACTCGAGATTTACGGCGAGATTGAAAACGTGCGCGGTCAATTGCATGCGTTTCGTGAGCAAGCGACAGGCAAGGCGAAGCCAAAGGAGGTGACGGACGCAGTCGCGCAAGCCGAGCGTCGAACAGACGAAATCGCCGGACGCAAAGCCGAGTACCCGCTGCTGCCGACCGGGTTCGTGGAGCTCGACCGCTCACTATCTTCTCTCGCCGTACTGGTGGGCGCGGCGGACAGCGCGCCGACGGCGCAAGCGACAGCGGCCTACGAAGCGGCTCAAAAACGGCTGGCGGATCAGTCGGCCGGCTGGGAAAAATTCAAGGAGCAGGATCTGGCAGCGCTGAATGCACATTTGAAGGCCGCGGGGCTGGGAGCGATTGATCCGAAAAATTCAGGCAAGGCGGCCGGTGAGCAAGCCTGCGCCGTGTGTGGATGCGGCGGCTCCAGCTCGTCCGAGAATGATTTCTAACATGCCGGGAATTTCAAGCACGGCGCGATTCTGCAGCGCGGCGGCATTTTTGCGATAGCGCGCCAGAGTGGCAGGCTCGATTAGACGCGCGACCGCGGGCTGGATTTTTTTGAAACTGTGCAGCACCTCGCCGACTTGATTTTCCAGCACCCAGTCGGCGTTGAAGCGCTCCTGCGGCAACGTCCACGCATTGCATTCGACAATGACGGGCAGGTGCATGGCCAGAGCTTCGCTGACGCTTCCGGGACCGGGCTTGCCGATAAAGAAATCGGCGAGTTGCATGTAATAGTTCACTTTCGTGGTGAATCCTTCCACGAAACGCGGCAGGCGCGATTTTTGCGCGCGCAATGCCGCGGCCAGTTTTTCGTTTTTCCCGCATATAAAAATCAATTGAAGATCGAGCGGCGAGCGGTCCACGCGTTCGGCAATTTCGAGCATCACCTTCGAGCCTTGACCGCCGAAGAGCACGAGGCCGGTGGGCAGATCCGGCCGGAGCCCCAGGCGTTCGCGCTCGGCCACGCGATTTTCGACCGGCGGCTCATAAAATCGCGGATGCAGAATCATGCCCGAAGCACGAAAGATGCAGTCGTCCGAATGACCGAGGGACCGGGCCTGCTCCACTGCGCGATCCGAGCCACAGATGAAATATTGATGCTGCCCGCGCTCGATCCAGAAATGCGGCGGAAAATCCGCCAGGTCCGTGAGGATGGTGACGAAGGGGCGATCGGGAAAGGCGCGATGAAAACTCTCATACAGCGCACGATTGAAATGCGGCACCACCGAAACGGCCATGTGTGGATCCGTTTCCTTCCAGTGCTCTTCGAGCAGGTTAACGGTGGGGCGGTGATAGACGCGAATGGCCAGTTGCAGGACCTTCATTAATTGCGTGCTGCCGAGCGTCCATCCGGAACTGAGCATCCAGTTGTAGTAGTCCTGGATACGAATGCCAGCGTATTTCTTCAGAATGTCGAGTTCGTCGAGAAGTTCCTGCAGATTGGTCAGTTGAACTTCCCAGAGACGGCCCTGGGACCGGATGGACATCTCAAGTGCCGTAGCCGCAGCGCGATGGCCGCCACCGGCGTCAAAAAACCCGAACTCGAGTCGCTGCATGCGGGGCGAAGCTTGGCGAAGGTACGGGCAATCCTGTGAGACGCAAATGTTAAAAATAGGTTACAGGTGCCCAAAGAATTAAGTAGCTGTATTTTCAAAACTTTAGCAAGGATGTCATCTGGTTGTAATGGATGTTTGGCAGAATTTCCACGTGAAGTGCGACATGCATGTTCACTCCTACTTTTCAGGACCCTGCACGACCCCCTTTGTCCGTAATTTTTGCCGCGAAAGCTATAGCGATCCGGAACAAGTCCATCACCTGCTGCAGCGCCGCGGGATGACCCTGTTCACGCTGACGGATCACGATTGCATCGAAGGATCGGAAAAACTGCGGCGGAACGAGAATTTTTTCCTCAGTGAAGAGCTGACCTGCCGCATGCCCAGCGGCACTGAAGTGCACATCGGAGTGTACGACATCAACGAGCGGCAGCACGCGCATCTGCAACAGAGGCGCAACGATTTGGTGGCACTGCTGATGTATCTGAGCGAAAGAAGGCTGCTGTTCAGCATCAATCACGTGTTCTCCAGCCTGACGGGGCGCCGCGACCGCGAGGACTTCGCGTGGTTCGAGGAATATTTCCCCGCGGTAGAGACGCGCAACGGACACATGCTCGAGAGGGCCAATGCACATGCCGCCCGGCTGGCGAAGAAATGGAAAAAAATTGAAATCGGCGGGAGCGACGCGCATGCCCTGCCGTCCGCGGGGACGACTTACACAGAAATCGCGGGGGCGCGGGATAAAGAGGAATTCTTCGCCGGCCTTCGCAACGGCCTGGGGCGAGTGGCCGGCGAATCCGGCTGCTTCAGCAAGCTGACGCGCGACGTGATGCTGATCGCCGGCGAGATGATGCGCGAGAAGATGTGGACCGCGTTGCTCTCGCCGCTGGCCGTGCTTGTTCCCGCCATCACATATTTGACGTATCTGGAAGACAGGAAATTCTGCCGACGCTGGGGGGCCGAGCTGTTTGGCCCGTCCGAATCCCGCAAACGCCCCCGCTGGGTGCTGGTGCCGCAACCCGCGGCGGAGGAGTGGGTATGACCGTTGCCAAAGCGGTGTGGCACCAGATTCAATCAAACGATCACCGGCTGATGCGCCGGGTGCACCGCTGGCGGGCGCCGCGGTGGTTTCGCATTCTGATGATATTGATGACGCGCCTGGGCGATGGATGGCTGTGGTACTCGCTGGGATTAATCCTAGTGCTGTATGGTGGGGAGAACCGCTTTCGTGCCATCGGTGCGGCGGCAACGGCGGCGGTGATCGGAATTTTCCTATTCCGCGCACTGAAGCGCACCAGCCGGCGGAAGCGGCCCTGCGAGATCGAGCCGCATTGCTGGTCGTCCATTCTGCCGCCGGACAAGTATTCATTCCCCTCGGGCCATTCGATCACCGCGTTCGCCATCGCGCTATCGGTGGGATTGTTCTATCCGGAGCTGCAAATGCCGCTGCTGGCCGTGGCGCTGCTAATCGCATCATCTCGAATTATTCTGGGCATGCACTTCTTGAGCGACGTGCTGGCGGGCTCGGCTATCGGAGTCGGGCTCGGCACCGTGAGCTTCCACTTCTTTTCGTCAATCTAATCCCATTCCAACCAATCGAGCGGTCAGGTGGGTCGGTCTGCCGGCGGCGGAGAGATCACCGGCGGGTTGGTCTGCCAGATATTGCGCTGCCGCAGCAGGTCCACCACGGCGCGATAGAGCCGCGCGCGAAGATCTTGCCGCTCATTGGCGCGAGTCAGATAACGCACCATGACATTCACGCCTTCTCCCGACGGTCGCACGGTCAAGGACGGCGCGGCGCTAAAAGACTGCTTGGCGTAGCCCGGAGTGACGCGTTCCCATTCCTTCTGGGCGAGCTTGGCGTTGGCCGCCGTCTCCTCGGTGGCGGTCTTTTGGATGGCTTCGGCGATTGAGTACGGATCCGCAGTTTGCGGAACCAGAACCTGGAGCTCGTCCCAAAGCCACTGCCCCGAGGTGGAGAAATTGAAGTAGTGGCCTTCGATTGCAAAGCTGTTGACGAAGGTGACCTTGCGGCCGGTGGGGTGCGCCGCGTCAGCCCAGTTGCCAGTTTCGAGCAGCACGGTGTGCAGCGGGCCCACTTCCAGGACCTCCCCGCCGACGCCGTTGATTTCCACCCAGTCGCCGGCGCGAATCCCGTCCTTGCCCATCAACACGAACCACCCGACGAAAGCGACGATGAAATCCTTCATGGCCACGGTCAGGCCGGCGCCGGCCAGCGCGGCCACGGTGGCGAAGTTGCCGGGTACGCCGAATGTAACCAGAAGAATGAGGATGATTCCAAATGCCTGCACCGCCAGCAGGATGACGGCGCGCATGGTGTGCAGTTGCCGGCGCTCGGGTGTAATTTCCGCAAAATACTTCTGGATGGCGAAATTGGCGATAAACACCAACAGGGCGATGAAGAAAATCCAGAACGCGGAACGAAACATGCCGTGGAGAAACGCGTGGTGGTGGGAGACCGCCAGGCTCTGCCAACCCTCGTACACCGCGGCAAGGGCCTGTTCGGTGTCGATGCGCTGGTCGAGCTCGCTCAAAATTTTCTGGTGCCTGGAAAGGTTGACCAGAAAATTCAGTTTCGTTGGCGGGGTCGCGCCACCTGAGGCTGGTTGCTGATCTGCGGGGGCGGCGGGCTCGGCGGCAGGCGCGGAGGTCGGCGCGGGAGGCTGCGCGGCGGGAGGAACTGGGTGAGATTTCGCAGTTGGATTCGCGAAGGTGGCTGCAGAAGGCTTGCGGTGCAGAATCTGCTTCTGCGTTTTTTCCTGCACGACCAGCTTCTGGAGGGAATCGTGATCGGCAGACAAGAGGGTTTCACGATCAAGAGCCTTCTGGCGCGCCTGGGTGAGCAAGCTGATTTTTGTGTGCAGGGACCACCAGGCGCGCGCTTGCGCAAGAAAACTGGTGGATGTGGTGGCTTCGTGGGACACGGCCGATCCAGCAGCGGTGGTGGCGCCCGAGGCGTGTTGGCTGGAGGCTTCATGCCGGTCGAGTTGCGCCTGCACGGTGGCGCGTTTGTCGCCGCCGGCGCGGATCAGATCCTGGTGCACATCATCCGCTTCGTCCTTGTCCAGGCTGAGCTGCGTCTGGGCCACCTGAAGCTGTTCCTGAAGCGCATCTTTGGCGCCGGCGCGCGCGTGGGCGATCTGATCGGTCAATTGAGCGACGCGCTCTTCGTCGGTGGAAACTTCGGCGCGGGCTTGTTTCAAATGCTCGGTGAGCTCACGGGTCTGATCAGTGAGCGGGGCGGGATTCTCCTCGGCATCGCGCAGGGCAGCGTCGAAGGCAATGTCCACGGATTTGTCGGCGAGCCGCAGGGCTTCCTGCGCAAATTCCTGTTCGTCGGAGGAAACGGCGAGCGGAGCCAGTTGCCGGGCCGTTTCGAGTGCGCCGAGATTGACGGGATCCTTGGAATAATTTGCGCTGGACCGGTTGACCTTCAACTGCGAGGCCGAGTGTGCCCATTTTCGAGTGAGCAGGATGGCGGCAAGCGCCGCGATAAGCAGGGTCAGCAGAAGCGCGAGAACCACTTTTTGAGCGGGCTTCATGGATTTCGGTCGGTAAGCGATTGTAATATGGGCGACGCGAAGAGGTTCCATAAATCCGGTTGCGCCACTAAGGCGGTAACCCCAAGGCCGCAAAGGTCGCTTCATGATGAAAGCGAAAAAATCGGGCGTAACTGGAATCCACGGGGCGACCGTAGAGGAGCGCATGTCCGCCGGGAAGGCTCTGCGCGAGCGTGTGTCGCGGCGCGCCCACGGAAAATGGGGGCGCGCCGCCAACCGTCCCGACCCAATCGAACTGCTGAAAAAATCCGATCATGGACGGCTGGCGGAACTGCTGCCCATCCGCTACGGACGGATGCGGCAATCGCCGTTCGCATTCTTTCGCGGAGCCGCGGCAGTGATGGCGTGGGATCTGGCGGCGACACCGAAGACAGGGTTGCGAGTACAGGCCTGCGGGGACTGTCATTTGAGCAATTTCGGCGGGTTCGGCTCGCCGGAGCGGCGCCTGGTGTTCGACATAAACGATTTTGACGAAACGCTGCCCGCGCCGTGGGAATGGGACGTGAAGCGGCTGGCGGCGAGCATTGTGCTGGCGGGCAGAGAGCGCAGTACGCGCGAGAGGGATTGCGCGGATGGCGCGCGCGCGGCGGTGCGCGGCTACCGAGAACACATGCGCAATTACGCCCGGATGCGTGCGCTTGAAACGTGGTATTCGCAGCTGGAGGCGGAGGTCTTCATCGAGGAAGCGGGGGACACGGCGGAGAAAAAGCGCTGGGAAAAAGTTGAGAAGAAAGCCGAATCTCAGACGGCCGAGCATATTTTTCCGCGCCTGACAGAGGAAAGGCACGGCCGATTGCGGATCAAGGATCGCCGGCCTTTGGTGTACCACCCGCGCGGCTACGGACGGCGCGCGAAACAAGTGACCGACCTGTTTCACCGCTACCGCCTGACGCTGCCGGAGGAACGGCGAGTGATTCTAGACCGGTATGAGGTACAAGACGTGGCGCGAAAAGTGGTGGGAGTGGGAAGCGTGGGAACGCGCTGCGCGGTAATCCTGCTGATGGCCGGAAAGGATGATCCACTTTGCCTGCAACTCAAGGAGGCGCTGCCGTCGGTGCTGGAACCGTACGCGGGGAAAAGCCGTTATGCGAATCATGGCGAGCGTGTGGTGACCGGACAGCGAATGTTGCAGGCGGCGAGCGATATTTTTCTCGGCTGGACACGCGATGACGAGGGCAGAAGCTATTACCTTCGCCAGCTGAGAGACATGCGCATGACCATTGACGTGCAGGGGATGGTCCAGGAGGACTGGATCGAGTTCATCAAGATCTGCGGGTGGGCCCTGGCACGCGCCCATGCGCGAACGGGAGACGCGGCACGGATCGCCGGATATCTCGGGAAAAACGACATGTTCGACCAGTCCATCGAGAAATTTGCGCTCGAGTATGCGGATCAGACGGAACGGGACTACGCGGCGCTGAAGAAGGCCATCAAGGCTGGAAAAATTGCGGCATGGGCGGATGTGCCAGATTAACGAACGAAAGTCCGCTCACAAATCCAGGGGATACGGATTCTTCCCAGTGATGAGCCGCGCGGAGCGGTCGTAGGTGATGTAAAGCCAGGCCCACTGGACCAGCACCAGCAAGCGATTCTGGAACTGCACTATGTACAACAAGTGAACGAACAGCCAGATGAGCCACGCAGGCAAGCCCGACAGGCGGAGCCAGTTCAGGTCGGCGACCGCAGCGGCGCGTCCAATGGTGGCTAGATTTCCCTTGTCAAAATAGTGGAAGGGCTTCGATTTTCCACCGCGTAGACGCGCCTGAATCACTTTTCCCACATAGTGACCCTGCTGAATTGCCGGCTGGGCGACGCCGGGCAGCGGCTTGCCCGTCTGATGGCTGAAACTCGCGAGATCCCCAATCACAAAAATTTCGGGATGGCCGGCGATGGTCAAGTCCGGCTGGACGACCACGCGGCCGGCGCGGTCAAGCGTGGCGCTTGCTTCTTTGCCAAGAACGCGGCCGAGCGGCGAGGCGAGAACTCCTGCGGCCCACAGGACGGTGCGCGTGGGAATGTTTTCAGTGCGGTCGCCTTCGCGGACAGTCACCGAATCGCGGGATATGTCGGTGACCATGCCGCTGGTGCGCACAGTAACGCCCAGGCGCGTGAGCATTTTCTTGGCGGAGGCTGACAATTGATTGGGATAGGTGGGGAGGACGCGATCGGTGCCTTCGACCAGGATGATGCGGGCTTCCGACGTATTGATATTACGGAAATCGTGACGCAGCGTGTCATTCGCAATTTCACCCAGAGTGCCAGCCAGTTCGGCGCCCGTTGGTCCGCCACCGACGATTACGAATGTCATCCAGGCGCGCAATTTCTGCGGATCGGTTTCACGTTCGGCGGCTTCGAACGCCAGCAAGATGCGGCTGCGCATGTTTGTGGCGTCTTCGATAGTTTTCAGTCCGGGAGCGAACTGCTCCCATTCGTCGTGCCCGAAATATTGGTGGCTGGCGCCGGTGGCGACAACCAGGGTGTCGTAGTCGAGCGAGCCATCCCGGAGGAGCACGCGGCGATTGGCGGCATCGATGTGCATGGCTTCACCGAGGAGGACTTTGGTGTTGTTCTGGTTCTTCAGAACGTGGCGAAGCGGGGCGGCGATATTCGCGGGAGAGAGCGCGCCGGTGGCCACCTGATAGAGGAGCGGTTGGAAGAGATGATAATTGACGCGGTCGAGCAGCGTGACTTCCACGGGCACGCGGCGGAGCTGCTTGGCGGCGGCCAGCCCGCCAAAGCCGCCACCGAGGATCAGGACGCGATGAGGTTGCGCCATGCGCGGCCTTTCGTTGGGCTTTCTGCGCTCGAAGCGTTCACGCCTCCACGCTATCGCGAGAGCGAGCAAATGAAAAGAGAGAATGACGCCATGATGGATGCCGAGGGCCGCACGATGGTTGATTGACACCGCAGGCGTGGAGCCTTAGGATTTCGCTCAGACGGACGAGCGAGGGCCACAACATGGGGGAATTCCCTGTCTTAAACATCTCTGCACTCACAACAGCGGCGGCAAGTGCAGGCGGTGCGTCGAGCGAAAAAAAGCCGCTGGCGCGGCGGGTCGATGAAGTTTGCCGCGAAACGGGGTTTCTGGCCATCGTGGGACACGGAATTTCGGAGGCGACGCTCAGCGGCGCGTGGAATGCGGCGCGCGCATTTTTCGATTTGCCGATGGACAAGAAGCTCGCGGTGAGGATGCCTTACACAGGCTATCCATACGGGTATTCGCCACTGCAAGCGGAGGCGCTCGCGAAATCCCTGGGCCAAGAGACGCCGCCGGATTTGAAGGAGAGTTTTAGCATCGGGCCGCTCGTGCACCGGCCGCACACGGGTAACGAGCCGGAGGCGCAATTCCGGTTTGCGGAGAACATCTGGCCGAAGGAACCGGCGAATTTTCGCTTGGCCTGGTCCGAGTATTACCGGGCCATGAGCGAGCTGGCCGCGCGCATCATGAGGGTTTTTGCACTGGCGCTCGATCTGCGGGAGGATTTTTTCGAGGGCGTGATTGATGATCCCATGAGCGCCATGCGCGCGCTGAATTATCCGCACCCGTCAGCCGCGCCGAAGCCGGGACAATTGCGCGCGGGAGCCCACAGTGATTACGGCAGCTTGACGATTCTGCTGGCGGAGGCGGCGCCCGGGGGCCTGGAAATTCAGTCGCCCGATGGAAAATGGCTGCCCGTGCCGCTGGTGCCGGGCGCATTTGTGGTGAACATTGGCGACCTGATGGCACGCTGGACAAATGACCGCTGGGTTTCAACGCTGCATCGCGTAGTGAATCCGCCGCCGGACGCCAAGGGTTCGACGCGCCGGCAATCCATCGCATTTTTTCACCAGCCGAATTGGGAGGCAGAGATTCGCTGCATTCCCACATGCCTTGCGACCGGCGAACAGGCGAAATACCCGCCTGTCGGGTCTGGCGCGCACCTGATGGAAAAGTTTCATCGCACCGTGAAGCTTGGATCGGCGGCCGCAACGAATACCTAAGGGGTCAGGCGCGCGCCAGGGCGGCAGAAGCAACAGCGATCTGACCAGCGACACGCGCATTGCTGACGAGCAGGGCGATATTGGTCTCGAGCGTGCGCCCGCCGCTCGCGTTGGCGAGGTGGTCGAGCAGGTAGGGCGTGACCGGCTTGCCTTGAATTCCGGCGGCTTCAGCGGATTTGAGTGCAGCTTCGATAAGAGATTCCACTTCCTCACGGCCGAGCGCGTTTGAAGCCGGCGGCGGATTGCAGAACATCATTCCAGATGACAGGCCGAGCGCCCAGTGCACGGAAATCAGGCGCGCGGCTTCCTGCGGCGAATTCACGCGAGCGTCGAGCGAGAGCCTGCTTTCCCGCACGTAGAAGGCCGGGAATTCGTTCGTGCCATAGCCCACGACCGGGACACCCAGAGTTTCGAGCAACTCGAGAGTGCGAGGCAAATCGAGAATTACTTTTGCGCCGGAGCAGATGACCGCGACGGGCGTCCGGGCTAGCTCATTCAAATCCGCGGAGATGTCGAAGTTGTTCTGAGCCCCGCGGTGAACGCCTCCAATTCCTCCGGTGGCAAATATGCGAATGCCTGCCTGGGCGGCGACGATCATGGTGGCGGCAACAGTGGTAGCGCCCGCGCGCCGGGAGTTGAGCACGGCTGCAAGATCGCGGCGGCTGACCTTGGCGACGTGCTCGGCGCGGGCGAGCAATTCGATTTCGGCACCCGAAAGTCCGACGACCAAGCGGCCATCAAGTAGCCCAATGGTGGCGGGCACGGCGCCTGCATTGCGGACGGCGGCTTCCATCTGGCGCGCCGTTTCCAGATTGCGCGGGAGCGGCAGCCCGTGCGAGATGACTGTCGATTCAAGAGCAACGACCGGCAGGCCGGCAGCGAGCGCGTCGCGAATCTCCGGGCGGATATCAAGATATGGATTCATGTGCTTGTCTCGCGGCAGTGGCGGAGCGGATGCGCTCCAGAATACGCGTCGGCGTCAGATCTGGTGCAACGGAATCTTCCGTTTCGACAGTGAGGCTCGCCGCGGCCAGTCCGAACAGAGCAGGGTCGTGCTCGGAGCCAGCGAGCATGGCATACGCGTATCCAGCAACAAGCGCGTCGCCCGCACCGGTAACGTCGAGAACTTTTTTCGCAGGGATCGCGCGAAGCAGGCGGCCATGGCCCGCAGAATGCAGATAGACGCCGTCGCCGCCGAGCGTGACGACGACAGTGCCGACGCCCACCCGGCGGAGCTCAGCTGCAGCTTTCGCGATTTCCTCAGGCGTCTCTGCAGGGAGACCGGTCAAAACCGCTGCCTCTTTGCGATTCGGGAAAAGAACGTCCACGGCAGCCAGGCTCGAACGAATGCGCTCGGATTTGACGATGGAGATTGGATCGGCCAACACAGAGGCGCGCCCCTTGTGTGTGAGCAGGAGCCGCTCGATGGTGCGCCCGGGAAGATTCGTGTCCACGACCCACACGGAGCATTCCGCCAGGCGCTGAGCCATGCGGTCGGCCCACGCGGAGTCGAGATCTTCAAAAATATCCATGTCCGCAAGGCCGATGAAGAGCTCGCCGGTTGGTTCCAGGACAGCCGTGTAGCTGGCAGTGGGATGATGCCGGGAGCGCATAATGGCGGTGGCATCTACGCCGGAATTTTCAAGATCGCGCAACACGGTCGAGCCTGAGTCGTCATCGCCAAGAATCGAAAATAGCGAAACGCGGCAACCGAGGTGCGCGAGATTGCGGGCGATGTTGGAGGCCACGCCGCCGGTCGCCGTGGTGACGGAAACGGGATTCGATGTTCCGGGGCGGGCGCCGCCCGGAACACGGGCTTTGCGGTCGAGAACAATGCCGCCGATGCAGGCGACGGTTTCTGTTGTTGGGTTCATAGACGCATTTGCATGCAAGCGCGATCCGGCGGTGCCATCATATCAATCAAATTAGGGACCCGAGCTTGAGATTCGGCGGCCGGAGGGTGGCATACTGCGAGTGGGCGCAGTAACTGGGCAGGCGTGTTCAGGAGCGGGAATGATTTTGAAACGCATCGCGGTCGGAGCTGTGGGGCTGCTGGTCGCACTCTATTTTGGCGATTACCTGCGCGTGCGATTCCGCATAGCATACCCGAAATTTGGAGACGCATTTGGAACGGTCACCACGTATTACTCGACGTCGCTCAAGAGCGGAAAAACCGAAGTATTCTTCGATCAGCCGCAGACGGAGACGTGCGTGAACTCCCTGTTTCCCCACTTTGGCGACCGCCCGTGCTGGTACGCCAGCCGTAACTATGTGAAATCGCTCGACTAATTTCAGCCACAGCGATTTCGCCACCCGCCCGAATCCTTACGAAATCTTTATGCCTCGCTTACACCTTCCTGATATGAAAGGGGTATTGTCGGGGGCAGTGGCGGTGCGCTCACGCTCGCGAGAGGCAGTTGCCTCGCGTGCGAGAGGTGAAATTCGATGACAGCATTCCTTCTCCTGGCAGGCGGTTTGACGTGCATTTTCTTTTTGTGCGTCTTGACACAATTTCACAAGGAACTCCAGCGGCGGGAACTTCGGATAGCCGCAGACCGTGGACGCAAGCTTTTACATTCGCCGACGCTGAAGTTTCGATCCCGGCAGAAATCCCGGAATTCCGGATTCCGCGAGGCATCAACTTCTGCAAAAGTCCCGCTGGTGGAGACAAGCGTGAACGTGAAATTGCTGGTACCGCGAGATACGTGAAGTCCTGAGAGAGCTGCCGGGCCCACCCCTTCGACGGAAGCTGATTCAAGAAATTTCCGAAATAGGCGTGATATGGTTCGCAAATGTGGGTGATTCGAATCACTGCCGATTGCTCGCATGAGGCCGTGCATGAAAACCGGCGCCAAAGGAAAGGACGAGGGTGCAGAGATGAAAGATTCGCGATTCAAGGCAGTGAGGGTCTGCCGCGCTGTGGCGCTGGCAATGGTCTGCTTACTGACGCTTGCGGGGAATGCGTACGCGCAGACTTCGAGCGACGGGCGGGATACAAATAAGGAATCGGCGCCGACTGCCACGCCCGCTCCAAATCACGACGGGGTGCCGGCCGCAAATAGCACCCCCAAGACAACTACCGAGATCCTCGCGGAGCTCGAGAGCATGCGAGCTCGCATCGCGGAACTCGAGGCGCAGCTCAAGGCGCAGCAGTCACTGGGGCAACCGCCTGCGAGGGTGAGCGCTGCGTTTCCCGCAAAGGAGCCAGCCTCGGCTGCCGCGGCAAGTCCCGTTGGCGCACGGGAGACGGCGGTTCCAACCCCCGCCGACACGAAGAAACTCCCCAAGACGGAGCCATTCGCGTTTGCGGACTTCACCTGGCTCAACGGCAATAGTCGCGAGAAGGACGTCCCGCTGGACACGAAATTCTTCACGCCAGAAGTTCGCGTGGATGTGGACTACATCTACGATTTCCACAATCCGAAAGATGACACCATCGGCGGATCCAGCGAGGTATTCCGCTCCAGCGAAGTGCAGTTGACGCAACTCGGCGTGGGCGGAGATTTTCATTTCGACAACGTGCGCGGCCGCCTGATGACGCAGTTCGGCCTGTATTCGCAAACGACGCCGCGCAACGACGCCAGCCCTGCGCGCGGGCAATGGAACCTGGCGGACGCGTATCGCTATATCTCCGAAGCGTACGGCGGATATCACTTCAACAAGCTGCACGGCATAAATGTGGATGCGGGAATCTTCATGTCCTACGTGGGCCTGTTCAGCTACTACCAGTATGACAACTGGGCCTACCAACCCTCGTACGTGTCGTCGAACACGCCGTGGTTTTTCAATGGCGTGCGCGTGCAGATTTTCCCCACGGAGCATTTAAAGATTGAACCGTGGTTCATCAACGGATGGCAGTCGTATGGCCGCTTTAATGGCCGGCCGGGTCTGGGAGTGCAAATCTTGTGGCGGCCGAATGGTTGGCTCTCGGTGCTTGGCAATCAGTACGGGGTCGGGGAGGAAGCCTTGAACACACCCGGCCGCGTGCGATATCACAGCGACGACAGCATTGAAGTGAAGTACTACGATAACCAAGCGAGATTCCTGGACAAGGCCGCGTTCTCACTGACCGGAGACATTGGATGCGAGCACGGCGGCGGTGTGAGTTGCTATGGCAATTCCACGAAAGGGCCGAAGCAAAGTTTCCTCGGCTTCATGCTTTACAACCGCACCTGGTTCCACAAAGACATGTTCGGCTTCACCGTGGGCGGGGGAAAAATCAACAACCCCGGGCGTTACCTAGTGTTGCTGCCGCCAATCAACGGTGCAACCGCGGCGAGCGGGACTCCCTACTTCACGGAAAATCCAGGAGACCCCTACAAGGCCTGGGACATGTCCACGACATTTGACTACATGCCCAGCCAGTACATTACTTTCCGCTGGGAAGCCAACTACCGCGCGGCCAATGTGCCGTATTTCTCCGGGCGCGGAGGTGTGACGCCGCCGGGCGGAAACAACGGCCATCCCGGATCATTTACTTGTCTTGACGGATCCGTTGCTGCCACTTCCACCAGTTGCCCGCCGGGCGTGGGTTTGTGGACACCGGATTTGCGCAAGAACGAAACGCGGTTGAATATGGCCATCCTTGTAAAATTCTAGGTGAGGACGTGGCTTCAGGGGCTGAAGTCCGGCCTCAAGAGGCGTGGTGGCGGCGGGGTTAAAACCCCGCCCTTCCAAGTCAGCCATGGGTGAGGAGTTGGACGATGCGAGACATCATTTTTTTGGCGTGCACCGCGGGATTTTTCATCGTCGCCGTGGCGTACGTATTCGCATGTGAACGGTTGAAGTAGGGAGCGGAACATGCTCGGTAATTTATTGTTGATTGGCATTTCGGCGGCGCTGCTGGTGTATCTGCTGGCCGCGCTGCTGTGGCCGGAAAAGTTCTGACGAGGTTCGGGTCATGACAGCGAACGGTTGGTTCCAAATCGGTGTGTACGTGGTCGTGCTGCTGGCCATCACCAAGCCGCTGGGCGTGTACATGACGCGGGTGTTCAGTGGCGAGAAGACATTCATGGACCCGGTGATGCGGCCTGTGGAGCAGCTGGTGTACCGGCTGACGGGCGTGGACGAAAAGCAGGAAATGCGCTGGACGGAATACGCGATCTCGATGCTGCTTCTGAGCGTTGTATCCATGATCGTGCTGTACCTGATTATGCGGCTGCAGTATTGGCTGCCGTGGAATCCGGAAAAGATGACGGCGGTGGCGCCGGACCTGGCGTTCAACACCGCGGCGTCGTTCACCACGAATACAAACTGGCAGGTGTATTCGGGCGAGTCGACCATGAGCTACTTCACGCAGATGGCCGGACTCGCGTACCACAATTTTCTCTCCGCTGCAGGGGGCATCGCCCTGGCCATTGCCGTGATTCGCGGGATCGCGCGCCGGGAATCTGAAACGATTGGAAATTTCTGGGTGGACCTCACACGCACGATCCTCTGGGTGCTTCTGCCGGTCTGCCTCGTAGTCGCGCTATTTCTGGTTTCGCAGGGAACGGTGCAAACCCTGAAGCCGTACGTGACTGCACCGCTCGCCGATCCGCAAACTGTGCAAGTGACCGGGGCGGACGGAAAAACCACCACACAGCGCGTGACCGAGCAGAAAATTCCCATGGGCCCGGTCGCTTCGCAGGAAGCCATCAAGATGTACGGCACGAACGGCGGTGGGTTTTTCAACGCCAATAGCGCGCATCCTTACGAGAATCCGACACCGCTGACGAATTTCGCCCAGATTCTCCTGATTTTTGCGATCGGCTCGGGCCTGACCTACACGCTCGGCCGCATGACCGGATCGCAGAGGCACGGTTGGGCCGTATGGGGGGCGATGGCGACGTTGTTTCTGGCCGGCGTGCTGTTCACCTACATGGCGGAAGCGCGCGGCAACCCTGCGCTGCACGGCGTGGATCAGCATGTGAGCGACACGCAATCGGGCGGCAACATGGAAGGCAAGGAAGTCCGCTTCGGCATTGCCGACTCCGCGCTGTTTGCCACCGCCACCACGGATGCAAGCTGCGGCGCCGTCAATGGCGTGCATGATTCTTTCACACCCCTCGGCGGCATGATTCCAATGATCAACATGATGATCGGCGAAGTAATTTTCGGCGGCGTGGGCGCGGGACTTTACGGAATTGTGATGTTCATCATTCTGACCGTCTTCATCGCCGGCCTGATGGTGGGCCGCACACCGGAGTACCTGGGGAAGAAGATCGAGGCCTATGACGTGAAGATGGCCATGCTGGCAGTGCTGGTTTTTTCGCTACTCATACTCGTGTTTACCGGGATTGGCGTGGTGACGGCAAACGGTAAGGCGGGAATCACAAATCCCGGGCCGCACGGGTTGTCGCAAATCCTGTACGCGTACACGTCGGGGGCCGCGAATAACGGCTCGGCGTTCGCGGGGTTGAATGCCACTTCGCTCTGGTACAACGTGACCTTGGCGTTCGACATGCTCTTCGGGCGTTTCTTTATGGTGCTGCCGGTTCTCGCAGTTGCCGGAAACCTGGCGCGGAAAAAAATCGTGCCGGAATCGGCGGGAACGTTTCCGGTCACCACGCCGCTGTTCGCAACGCTGCTCGTATCGGTGGTGCTGATCGTGAGCGCGCTGACATTTTTCCCGGCGTTGAGCCTGGGACCGATTCTCGAGCACATGCTGATGGGCGCTGGGAAAGTTTTTTAAGGACACGACCATGAATGCAGAAATGACCATGACTCCTGAGGCCTCTCAGGTGCCGGCGGGGTCGGGCAAAAAACTGCGAGGGGCAAAGAAGTCACTTTGGACCGGCGGCATTGTGTCCCGTGCGATAAGGGACTCCATACTGAAGCTGAATCCGCGAACGCTGATGAAGAATCCGGTGATGTTCGTGGTGGAAGTTGGCGCGGTGATCACCTCGGTGGCGCTGGTGCAGGACGTTCTGCGTCACGGGTATGGCCTCGGATTCGAGGTGCAAATTACCCTGTGGCTGTGGTTCACGGTGCTGTTCGCGAATTTTGGGGAAGCCATGGCCGAGGGCCGCGGAAAAGCCCAGGCGGACACGTTGCGAAAGGCTCGTGCGGAGACGCAGGCCCGGCGGATGACATCGGCCGGGTGCTACGAGGAAGTAGCGGGTTCGAAGCTGCGCGCAGGCGACCTGGTGGTGGTGCGCGCATGCGAATTTATTCCCGGTGACGGCGAAGTAGTCGTGGGCGTTGCATCCGTGGATGAATCCGCCATCACCGGCGAGTCCGCTCCGGTGATCCGCGAGGCCGGCGGCGACCGGTCTGCGGTCACCGGCGGGACGCGCGTGCTGTCGGATGAAATCACGGTGAAGATCACCTCCAACCCGGGCGAGACGTTTCTCGACCGCATGATCAAACTCGTGGAAGGCGCCGAGCGGCAAAAGACGCCGAACGAAATCGCGCTGAATATTCTGCTGGCGGGGTTGACGATTATCTTTCTTCTGGCCGTCGTGACCTTGCAACCGATGGCGGTGTATTCAGGTGCCCCACAGACGGTATTCGTTCTGATCTCCCTCCTGGTGTGCCTGATTCCCACCACAATTGGCGGACTGCTTTCGGCCATCGGCATCGCCGGAATGGACCGCGTGGTACAGCGCAACGTGCTGGCCATGTCCGGGCGCGCGGTGGAAGCAGCCGGCGACGTCGATACGCTGCTGCTCGACAAGACCGGCACGATCACATTGGGCAACCGGCGCGCTACGGAATTTATTGTGGCGCCCGGGGTGAAAGAAGATGAACTGGCGGATGCCGCGCAACTCGCTTCCCTTTCCGACGAAACGCCCGAGGGGCGCTCCATCGTCGTTCTGGCCAAGGACATATACGGATTGCGTGGCCGCGAGCTTTCGGCGTACGCCGCGACGTTCATTCCGTTTTCGGCCACCACGCGGATGTCCGGCGTGGATCTCGATGGGCGCGAAATTCGCAAAGGCGCATTCGATGCCATGGCGAATTATGCCGCGCAAGCAGGAAACCGGGTTCCGGTAGAAGTTGAAGAGACGGTGAAGGCTATTTCGAGCGCTGGCGGCACGCCCCTGCTGGTGGCTGAAGACCATCGCATCCTGGGCACCATCTACCTCAAAGACATCGTCAAGGGCGGCATGCGCGAAAGATTTGACCAGTTGCGCGCCATGGGAATTCGCACAGTCATGATCACCGGGGACAATCCGCTGACCGCGGCGGCGATCGCGCGCGAGGCAGGCGTCGACGACTTTCTGGCGGAGGCCAAGCCCGAAGACAAGCTCGCGCTGATCCGCCGCGAACAGGCCAAAGGAAAACTGGTAGCCATGACGGGTGACGGCACCAACGACGCTCCGGCGCTGGCGCAGGCGGACGTCGGCTTGGCCATGAACGCGGGAACTCAAGCGGCAAAAGAAGCGGGAAACATGGTGGACCTGGATTCAAACCCCACCAAGCTGATTGAAGTGGTTGAGATCGGCAAACAGCTCCTGATCACCCGCGGGGCGCTAACGACATTTTCAGTTGCCAACGACGTGGCCAAGTATTTCGCCATTATTCCGGCGATGTTTGCAGGGGCCTTTCCTCAACTGAACGTCCTGAACATCATGGCGCTGCGGACGTCGCACTCGGCGGTGCTCTCGGCGGTAATTTTCAACGCGCTGATCATCATCGCGCTGGTGCCGCTGGCGCTTCGAGGTGTCCGTTACCGCCCCGAAGGAGCGGAGGCGCTGCTGCGGCGGAACCTGCTGCTGTACGGGTTCGGCGGGATCATCGCGCCGTTTGTGGGCATCAAGCTGATCGACATCATTATTACGCACCTTGGTTGGGCGTGAGGCACGCATGAAAAAGAATCTCATTATTTCCATCTTGATGACGCTGGTGACCACCGTTGTGCTCGGGATTATTTATCCGCTGGTAGTCACAGGCTTGGCGCAAGTCCTGTTTCCTCGGCAAGCCAATGGCGAGCTGATTTCGGCGGGCGGAAAGATCGTGGGTTCGAAGCTGATCGGGCAGCCGTTCACCTCCCCGGGTTATTTTCATGCGCGGCCGTCCGCGGCGGGAAACGCGGGATACGATTCCATGGCCTCGACCGGCTCGAACCTTGGCCCGACGAACAAGGCTCTCACAGACCGCGTGACCGCGAGCGTGGAAGCGCTGCGAGCGGAGAATCCCAAGGCGCCCATTCCTGTAGATCTGGTCACGGCATCGGGTTCCGGTCTTGATCCGCACATTTCGCCCGCAGCGGCAGAATTTCAGGTGCCGCGTGTGGCGCGCAAGCGCAAAATCACCGAGGACCAGGCGCGCGCGCTGGTCAGGAATCACACTGAGCAGCGGCAGCTTGGATTTCTCGGTGAGCCGCGTGTGAATGTGCTGGAGTTGAATTTGGAGCTGGATGCCGTGCATCCCATGCGATGACGCGGGAGAGCGACGGCTATTTGCCTGCGCGCGCGTTCACGGGGCGGGGCTCGAAGCGGTAGCCGACCCAAGGTTCAGTGTGAATATAGCGCGGGTGGCGCGGGTCAGACTCGATTTTCTTGCGTAACTGATTGATGAATACGCGTAGGTATTCGGTTTCCTCTCCGTAGTCCGGTCCCCAAACAGTTTGCAGCAGGCGGCGATGCGCCAGCGATGTTCCCTGGTTGGCAACTAACTGGCGGAGCAGTTCAAACTCCTTGGGCGTAAGACGCACGGAATTCCCGCGCACCACGACGGTGCGCTTGGCGAAATCGATTTTCAAATCGTCAGAGGTAAAGGCGGGCGCAGCCTCGCTGGGGGCGGTGTGGCGCAAGGCCACACGGATGCGCGCCAGCAATTCCTGGGCGCCGAAGGGCTTGACGACATAGTCGTCCGCGCCGGCATCGAGTGCTTGCACCTTGTCGCGCTCGGAATTGCGCACCGTGAGCATGATGACGGGCAGTTCGCTCGTCTCGCGGATTTCCCGGCAGACGTCCAGGCCGGACATGCCGGGCATGTTGACGTCCAGGAGCACGAGGTCGGGATGATCCTGGCGGAATTTTTCCAGCGCCTCTTCACCGGATTTTGCCTCGACCACGGCGTAACTCTGGGACGTGAGCGTGGTCCGCAGGACGCGGCGGATCTGCGGCTCGTCATCAACTATGAGAATGGTGGCGGAAGTCATGGGTTGGCGGCGCGGGAACGAATCGCCGGCAGCGTGAAAGAAAAAACGGAACCGTGGCCGCGCTGGCTGGTCAGGCTGAGCGTGCCCCCATGGGCTTCGACGATGGCCTTGGCAATGGGGAGGCCCATGCCGGTGCCCTGCACCTCGAAGCGCCGATCCTTGCCGCGATAAAATTTCTCGAAAATCAGACTTTGTTCGGGATCGTCTATGCCATGGCCGCGGTCGGCGACGCTGATGACCACGAAATCACCATTCACCTCTGCCGTGATAGTGATTGGCTCGCCCGGTGGCGAGTATTGGTTGGCATTTTCCAGGAGATGAATGAGGATTTCCGGAGCGCGAGCCAGGTCCACGCGCACCGGAGGCAGCGTTTCCGGCACATGCAGTCGCACCTGGCGACTCCCGAGTGCGGTTTTTGTCTGGCGCACCGCTGCAGAAACCACGTCGCTGATGGCATGCGGTTCCAGCTTCAACTCCACTTCACCGGCATCGAGTTGCGCCATTTCTGCTGCTTCGCCGACCAGGCGGTTCAGGCGATCGCTTTCTTCGTTGATGATGGTGAGCAGCTCGCGGGACTGCTCCTTGCTGAGATTGGGGTTGGAGAGCAGATTGGTCACGGATGCCTTGATGGAAGTGAGCGGCGTACGCAGGGCGTGGGTAACGGAATCAAGCAGCGCGGTGCGCAGCCGTTCCCCTTCGCGGGCGGCTTCAGTCTGGCCAAGCTGTTCAACTGCGCGTGCGCGCTCCATGGCCACGGCGATGAGCGTGCCGATGGCTTCCAGCGTTTGCCGCGAAGGAGGCGAGCCTGAAATTCCCAGGCAGCCGATGGGACGAACTCCCATGCGCACGGGAACGAAGCACAGGCTGTTGACGGCGTCAATCACCGGCTCCTCGCGCGCCACGACGGCTTTCAGGCTCTCGAGATCCAGATTCGGAATCACCGCGCCGGAGCGGTAGATTTTCTGCTTGTCTGCAAGCAGCAGAGCCGCGGCACCGACTTCGAAGATTTCGACGATTTGTACGGGAATGCGATTGAGCAACTGGATGACGTTGCCGGATTCGAGCAGGCTCTGGCTGAAGGCGTAAAGTTTTTCGATTTCGCGGCGGCGCGCGGATGCAACCATGGCTTGCTGGCGTGCGCGCGTGGAAAGATGGCTGGCAAGCACGGACACGACCAGGAACGCGAACAATGCCACCCAATTTTGCGGGTCGGCGATAGTTAACTGGCCGATGGGCGGCAAAAAATAATAGTTGAAGGCCAGCATGGCCGCCACGGACATGGCGATGGAGACGCCCATGCCGAACACCGTGGAAATGGCCAGGATGGCGAGGATAAAGGTGAGCGCTGCCGTTGTGGCATTGACCGGAAGCGCCTCGCGGTAGAACGCGGTAATTCCGGCAACCAGCGCGAAGGCCACTCCATATTGCAGGGCACGATTGATAATTGGCTCGCGCACGGCGCTATTCTACCGTAGCTTTTCCGGCCCTCGTAATTGAGAATAAGCCCATGCCGAAGACTCCCGAACAGTGGCTGGCGGAGACGAGCCCCAAGGAAAAAACCAAGGGCGCGCTGAAACTCTTCCTCGGCTACGCCCCAGGCGTGGGGAAAACCTACGGGATGCTCAGCGAAGCCATCCGGCGGCACGGGCGCGGCGAAGACGTGGTGGCGGGCGTGATCGAAACGCACGGGAGAAAAGGAATTGCCGAGCTGGCCACGCAGCTTGAGACCGTCCCGCGCCGCAAGATTGATTACAAGGGGACGGTGTTCGAAGAGATGGACGTGGACGCCATCCTCGCGCGCCGCCCGCAAGTGGTGCTGATCGATGAACTGGCACACACGAATATTCCCGGCAGCAAGCATCGCAAGCGTTACGAAGACGTCCTGGAAATTCTCGATGCCAAAATCGACGTGCTGGCGACGGTGAACATCCAGCACATCGAGAGCATCGCCCCTACGGTACGCGCCATCACCGGCATCTCTGTGCGCGAAACGGTCCCGGACTGGGTGCTGCAAGTCGCGGACGAAACGGTGATGGTGGACTTGACCCCGGAAGCGCTGCAGAACCGCATGAAGCGCGGCGACGTGTACGGCCGGGAAAAAGTGGAGCAGTCGCTCAAGAATTTTTTCCGCCGCGGAAACTTGATCGCCCTGCGCGAGTTGGCGCTGCGCCAGGTCGCCGAGCAGGTGGACCGCAGCCTGGAGTCCTATATGGACGAAAAGGACATCCGGGAAAATTGGCCTGTGAAGGAGCGCATTGTTGTTTGCGTCAGTTCCAGCCCACGGGCGCAGTACCTGGTGGCGCGGGCGGCGCGCATGGCCCGGCGCATGGACGCGGACCTCTACGCCGTGCATGTGGATTTGAATCACCGCAATGACGAGCGGGCAGAAAGCGCCCTTGAGGCCAACCTGAAATTTGCGGAGAGCGTGGGAGCCAAGCCCGTGCGCCTGAAGGGCGATAATGTGGCCGACGCCACCGCAAAATTTGTCCGCGAAAAACACGTCACGCAAGTAATCTTTGGCAGGTCGGCGGTGGAGGGGTGGCGGAAGTTTCTCTACTTGAACGCCATCAACCGGTTTTTGCGCGATGCCCCGGCAGTGGATGTGCACATCGTGACCCAGGAATTGGATTGACGGATCGCGCGCGCGCGCGCGCGCGCCCGCGTGCAACGCTTTCAGGCATCATCAAGTGGGACGTCGAATTTCACCAGGTCCGATTTGAATCCGTGGGTCTTCACCGCGCCATAAGCAATTCCGACAGCCATCCACACGCCGCCCAGAATCATAGCGTTTTGCCCAAGGTTGCGCCAAATCAGGAGACAAATAATGAATCCTAAAAGTGGCGAGAGCAGGTTCAGCGGCTGCTTTTTTTCTGTGCGCAAAAAGTAACGCACGAATGCAGCGGCGTTGACTCCCATGAAAGCGATCAAGGCGCCGAAATTGAGCAGCTCCGCGCCGCGTTCGTAGCTAATGACGAAGGCGCCAGCGAGCGCGATGGCGCCCACAAATATGACGTTGTTCCGCGGGATGTGGTTCTTCGGATCAATGGCGCCAAAGAATTTTTTGGGCAGTCCTTCGCTGCGGCCCATTCCGTAAAGAAGCCGCGCGGCGCCCAGTTGCGCGCCCATGCCCGAGCCGATATTGGCAATGAGGATGATGAAATTCAGAAGATGGAAGAGCAGAAATCCGCCTGCCTGGCGAGCCACCAAAGGGAAAGCGGATTCGACTTTGTCTTCCGGAAATGGGTGCGGACCCCACACAAGTTGAGCGGCGTATACCTCGAGCGAGGAGAGGACGCCAGTGACAACACAGACGAGAACCGTGGCCAGCATGATGTTGCGCCGGGGATTTTCCACTTCTTCTGAAAAAGTCGAAATGGCGTCGAAGCCGATGTAGGTGAGCACGGCGATGGAAGTGCCATGCATGATAGCTCGAGGATTGAACGTGGCGGGATTGTAGAACGGCTGGATGAAGAAATCGGCGCCATAGGTGTGCCGGCCCCACACAAAGCGGATGACGAAGGCGAAAAAGATGAGCACGACGATGGTCATTCCAGCGGCGAGCACGTCGTTAATGCGCGCGGACGTCTTGATGGCACGCAGGTTCAGCAGGGTGAATACCGTGACGAAGCCGATGGCCAACGCCCAGTAAGGGATGACCGGCAGAATGTTTTGCGTCAGCTTGCTGCAAATCACCGTGCAGATGAGCGGATTCAGGATGTAGTCCATGACCATGGCCCAGCCGGTGATATAGCCGAGCGCAGGATGAATTTCCTGCCCCACGTAAGTGTAAGCGGAACCGGCGCTGGGATATGCGCGGGCCATTTTCCCGTAGCTCATGGCGGTGAAAAGCATGGCCACCATGGCGATCAGAATGGTGGTGACCACGTGGCCGCCGGCGTTGTTGTTGATGACGCCAAAAATTCCCATCGGCGCAATCGGCTGGATGATGACGATGCCGATGACGATCAGGTCCCGGAGGCCCAGGACACGCCGCAGCCGTACTGGCTCGGAAGCCATCAGTTGGCGCCGCCGTGCGGGGTCGTGGCCGTAACCGCGGAAGTAGTAAACGGGATGGTGACTGAATCAATGTTCCAACCGGAAATGGTGAGCTCTGGATTTCCCTTCAACGCGTCGGGAGAAAGATATTCTGCGGAAATGTCGCGCCCCTCACCGGGAAGGAGCTCGAAATAATTGTCCTCCCACAGCACGGGGAGAATTTCGTCGTCGCTTCCCTTCTGATGAATCGCCAGGCGAATTTGAAACGCCAGACGATCGCTGGGGTCTTTCACGTTCACGCGCACGACGGGGCCGTGATTGCCCGCATCGGCAGACGCGGTAGCGGTGACACGCGCGCGAGGCAGGCGGGTGAGTTGCGTCAAGTCGTCGTAGCGCGAGGCGGGTGTGTAAATCGAGGATTCATAGGTGGTGTCGGCGGGAGGCGGATCATCGAAATACACCGTCTTCTTCCACTCGATCTGCGCGGGGCGACTGGCAAGCCAATAGAAATTTGAGCTGATCAGCTTACCAGTGGAGTAGTGCAGCGACAATTTCAGGAAGTAAACGGCGGGCGTGTCGCCGACAGGAACCGCGGGAATGGTAAAGACGCGCTGGAAGGAGTCTGCCCCGAGATCGATTGAAGTCTTCTGCGAGAAAGTTTTTCGCAAATCGAAATCATATAGATCGGCGCTCGCTGATAATCCGGAAAGCTTTTCGAACAGGCTGTTGGTCACCACGATGCTGCGATCGTCATAGGAGTATTGGATGTGCACCGGCTCGCATGCTTTTTTCGTGCCGAAATAGCCGCCCGCAGGCTGCAAATAATAATCGTACAGATGCCAGTAGAGCGAAGGCCAGGCGTTGTTGAGCATCCACTGGATGACGCCGGTGGATTTGTAGCGATTGCGCGCGTAGGCCTCGAACATGGCGCGTTCGCCGTCGTAGGCCATGGCCTGTGAAACGGCGACGAAATTTTCAAGGCCATCGGGCGCGCCGAACATCGAGTTCATTGCCTTGGTAGAGCGATCGAGATTCGAAAAACTTTCCGAGCCGGAGTGAAAATTCCAGACTTCATTTATGGGCCACATACGGTCCGGCGGAAACATTTTCTTCAAGCTGCCGATGGTGGGGATCGCCGGCCCGGGGCTCGTTTCTGAGTTGAGGCTCCACGCTCCGCCGTACTGCCCGGGATCGGTCAGCCAGTACGAAGGCGGAACGTAGTCATAAGGCCCCGTCATTTTCATTCCCGCTGAACCGGTCACCGTGGTTGGATACCCCGCTGCGGAAGACACGATGGGATTGGGCCAGTCAGTTTCGTGCAGCACTTCCAAGTAGGCTTTTTCGACGACAGGAGGCGGCGGATTGTCGCTGCCATTGAGCCACACAAAGACGCTCGGGTGCCGCCGCAGCAGCAGAGCCTGCGAGCGCACGGATTCTGTGGCGATTTCGAGGTCGCGCAGGCTCCACTTGGGCCAGAGTTGCCAGTAGGTGCAGCAAGTCCAGCCGGGCATGATCAGGATTCCGCGCTCGTCCGCGAGGTTGAAGAAATCCTCCATCTCGAATTGCCCCTCCAGGCGAAGGGTGTTCAGGTTCATGTCGCGAACGTAGCGAAGCTCAGCGTCAAGTTTTTCCCGCGATTGGCGCAGCAGCATGTCCCGCGCCCAGCCGCCGCCGCGAACCAGGAAATTCCTGCCGTTAACACGGAATTGCCGCGCGCCGTGTTCGTTCAGTTCCGAAGTAAATTCGCGAATTCCAAAGTGGATTTTCTGTTCGTCGGAAGAATCATTGCCGATGACGAAGCGCAGCGAAAGTTCGTGCAAATTCTGCGCCCCGAGAGGAGCGGGCCACCACAGCTTGGGATCTCGAATGCGCAGCTGCGGAAATTGTTGCGGCGAGAGCCGCACCGTGCGGGTCTCACCAGCTTTGAGGACGTAAGACTCACGAACGCGCGCACCAGCAGCCGAACCATCGAGATACCCCTCGACTTGCGAAGCAGAGAGATTGTGCAGCTCGGCGATGACCGTCAATTCGGCCACGTCGAGTGAGTCATTCGGAAAATGCGTGACCACTTGCGGATAGCGAATCGTCACCGGCCCGCTCGACGAAAGCGAGACATCGCCAAACAGGCCCATATCCTTGTCAGGCGGCGCTGGATTCCAGTCCTGCCAGTTGATGCCAAGATCGTTTTCGCTTTGCGCGAAGGCTTCCACGGCAAGCGCGTTGGGCTTGTCCGCAGAGAGGTCAAGCGTGACGTCGAATTCATAGGCGCGGAAAGTACCGGCAACGTCGGCGGAGTCCGCGAGTTTTTTGCCGTTGAGCCAGATGTTGGCACGATAGTTGATCCCGCCAAAATCCAGTGACACGCGCCGGTTCTTGAAAGTCTCCGGCAGGCGAAATTCCGTGCGATACCACCAAGAGCACCGGAAGGGGCTGCCAGGCGGCATGGGAAGCTCGGCAAAATTTTTCCCCATGGGATAGTTCGCGCCCGGAATCGAGCGCAGGTTCATGCCGTATGTTGGGTCGGGATAAGTCTTGTCAGCAACCAGCGCGGCAACAACGGTCGTGGGCACGGAGGCGGAATGCCAGCCGGTGGTACGGAAGGCGGCAGTGGAAATGACCTCCCCAGTCGCTTTTGCCACGCAGGAGGATTGGATCGCCCACCCGGATTGAAGGTACAAGCGAGAACTCGGTAGTTTAGTTGTGTCCGCAGAAACTAGTGATGGAATGAAGGCCGCAGCCAGGAGGAGGCAAACGGAAAGGCTGCCCGAGTTCCATAAGGAGATTGCCACAGGCCCGGGTTACTTCATCCTCTCTTAGAACAGAAATTTCAAGCCCGCCTGCATGATGCGCGGGGCGCGTGCTCCGGTCACAAGCCCAAACGTACCTCCGACGTTCGTCAAAACGCCGTTGATGACCTGAAAACTTGGATTCCCTGAATTAAAGTTTCCATTGGGGTTCATGAACTGGGTATGATTAAAGATGTTGAATGCTTCGAACCGGAATTCGATGCGCTTCGATTCCGTGATTTTCGTCTCCTTCAACAAAGCCATGTCCCAATTATTCAAGCCCGGCCCATGGAAGAATCTCCTCGGCGAGTTCCCAATCGTTCCCAGCGGTGCAGCGCTGAAAAGGTTCACATTGAAATAGGTCTGGCCGGGCACGCGTGGATTCGTGTTGCTCAGAATCTTACCGGGAGCGAGGCTGGGAAGATCAATAGGCGCAGACGTGTTGGCAGTCCCGGTCAAAGACTGGTCATCCGACTCCGTGATACTTACGGGCAGACCGGTGGCAAAGGTAGTAATTCCGGAGATGGCCCACCCGCCAGCCAGCTTGTTTACCCATCCTGAATCCGCATGGAACGCGCGATCGAAAGGCAGCTTCACCTGATAGCTGGTCACAAAATTGTGGGTCACATCGAAAGCACAGAGGGATGTGCTGGCCTTGGGGTTGAATGGATTGATGCCCTCGATCAGCTCCGAAGCATCGTCCCGGCACTTGCTGAACGTGTACCCGACAAGGAATGTGGCATAGCTGCTGCTGTGGCGCAGGCTGGCCTGAAGCGAGTTGTAGCCTGACTGCGCGATGGTTCTCTCAAACGGGTTGTTGTTGAACACTTGGTTGCCATTCTGAGGCGGAAAGACAATGTAGGTGCCGTTCACCGCGTTGCATGTGAATAGAGCTTGATTTGGAGTCGCGCATTGTTGGTTGGTCAACTGCACCGCCGGATTTGTGTTTGCGACGGGGACGGAACCAAATCCGACCCCGGGCGGCAGGGTGTAGACGGCACCTTCGCCGAATGTGCCACACGCGGGATTCGCTCCTGCGGCATTTAGTTGCAGGCAGAGTGCGGCACTGGCGGGATTTGACTCAATCGAGGTAAGCAGTTTGTGCCCCTGCGTGCCGACGTAGCTGACAGTTAACAACGTCTTTGACCCAATTTCCCTCTGGATGGATAGTTCATAATCTTCGGCGTAAGGAGTGACATTCTTGTTGCTGTACGCCAGATCGCCGGCGATCGGCAGAACGCCTCCCGGACAAGTAGTCCCGTTGGGCATCCAGCAAAATGTTGAATCTGGATTCTTCGCGCTCACTCCCTTGGGTGGAAAAGCAAATGGAAAACGCTGAATGATAGGCAATCCGCTCGAGTCGCGGGGCGCGAAAGGCGTCTCCAAAAATGTGCCACTGGTTGAGAAAAATAGCCCGTACGGCACGTCGCCGATTTCCTGGAACTGCGTCAGGTCCTCCAGCGAAGTGTAGAAGAGGCCCCAGCCGGCGCGAATGCTCGTCTTCCCCGGCCCTCCTGTCAGCTTGGCGAGGAAGCCGGAATCCCAGCTGGGCGAATAGGCAAGGCCAAGCCGCGGAGTAAAATTGCCGTACTGCGTGGGTGCCAGCGTCTTCGGAATTCCCGGATCGCCGGGAACCACCCAGCCCTTCGGAGCGCCTGGAAATAGCACCGACTGGACGCCGGGTACCAGAGTTTCAATCTTGCCTTCCGTGTCGTACCACGGCTGGATCATTTCCCAGCGGAGGCCATAGTTGAGAGTGAGATTCGATGTGACTCTCCAACTATCCTGGCCATAAATGCCCGCGTATTTCGTGCGCGAGTCGAGGAACTGCTTGGTCGCCTGAATGAAACCGGAAGGAGCGCCGATCAAGAAATCGGCGAAATCAGCGCCTGTATCGGCTCCGCTAAAAGTGAAAACACCGTTCTCTCCAAAGAAATTCCGGTCGTTGATCTGGTCGTAGTGGAATTGGCCGCCGAACTTGAAGCTATGCCTGCCGATCACCTTCGAGAAGTTGTCCTGCCACTGAAATGTGTTGTTGAACTGGTTGGGCGAATCCTGGGGAACGCCAAAATTGGTCATGTTGAGCGTCCCAGTGAACGCGACGGCGGGCACACCCTCGAATTGCGGAGAGATGGGAGCAATTCCTCCGTTGAACGTCGGGCCTGCTCCCGACGGCTGCGTGAAGCCGAGAGAGGCCAAGGTGATGGGATTCCCGTTGAGACTCTGGCCACCAACCGGGGTGAACAGGCGCGCGGCATTCCGCAGGTAGCTGAAGCGAAATTCATTCACCGCCGTTGAACCGAAGGACTTCGTATCGCTGACCATCCAAACCTGCGCGCGCGTCCGGTCGAGACCGGTAAAAGCGCCGATATTGGGGGCAGCGACTGTGGCACCGGAGGGCGGAAATGGGTCGTGTACGGTGCTATCGTCCGCATGCCAATATGCGGAAATCGTTCCGTAACTGGCAGTATTATAATCCAGCCGGAGTCCAACCTTGTCGTCACGCTGCCTGCGGTCGAAGGATGACACGGTGTAGTTGAATCCAAGACCTGACGCGTTTGGTGAAGGGATGAACGGTAGCAGGCCGGCAGCTGCCGGCGAGAACCCTGCTTTTGGAATCACGCCATTGGGGAACACACACTGAGCCGCGCTCGCACACACGGGAGTTGCCGGATTCATTATCGTCGGACCTGTAAAATAGTTCTCGCCGACCGTCACTGGATATCCCAGCCGAGCAGAGAGAGCAGCCGCCAATAGATCCCCCTGGACTGTTCCTGAAGCCGAGTTGCCGGGCACGGCAGCCGACTCCGCAGCCGTGGCAAGAACCAGTTGTTGTGCCGCTGATAAATTATAATTCCCGTTCGCAGCGAGAGTGCCGTCCGGGACCTCGGCTGACTGCGTCGGAGCTTCAATCCTTCGAGTTCCTTGATAATCGGCGAAGAAGAAAAACTTGTTCTTCTTGATGGGGCCCCCGACGGTGCCGCCGAATTGATTTTGGATAAGCTTTCCCGCGGAACTTTGGGTATCAAAGAAATTGCGGCCGTCCAAAATGGTATTGCGGAGGAATTCAAATGCGCTGCCATGAATCGCATTGGTGCCTGATTTCGTGACCACGTTGATCTGGCCGCCGCTGTAATTTCCGTATTCGGCGTCGAAATTGTTGGTGATAATGCGAAATTCCTCGATGGAATCCAGGTTGGGGATTACCGAGGTGCCGTTATTCTTTCCCTCTTGCACATTCGCGCCATTCACCATGAATCCGTTGGAGGTCTCTCGCTGCCCATTGATCGCCTGGGTGCCCGCATTCAGATCCTTGTTGCCCCCTACGGTGCGGTCATTGAGATTGTTATCCTGCAGCGCATTGGCATAAGCGAACGGCACCACTCCGGGCTGCAGTGACAGCAAATTTGTGAAGTCGCGGCCATTCAGTGGCGTGGCCAGAATTTTCTCGCTGTTGATTACCTCACCCATCTGCGTGCTCTGCGTCTCCACCTGCACCACGTCGCTGCGCACCATCACCTTTTCCGCGATCGCGCCCACCGCCAGCTTTACGTCCACGCTGACCACAGAATTAGCGTCAATACGAATGGCGGTCCTGCTGTAGGTCTTGAAGCCGGGCGCCGTGACTTCGATATCGTAGTTCCCCACCGGAAGATTCGGGAAATTGTAGAATCCCGCGCCATCCGTCTTGATGCTGGACTGCACGCCAGTATCCACGTTCGTGGCGGCAACGGTGGCGTTCGGGACCACCGAACCGCTCGGGTCTGTGACGATGCCCGAGATGCTGCCGGTGATGCTCGCCCACACGGCGACAGCGCCAAACAGGCTCAGTACGACCAGAACAGGAAGGGTTTTCCTCACAATTCGCATAGTCATACCCCCTCGAACAATCAGGCTTGTCGAATGGGCGCCCGTCCAAGAGCGCGCCACCGGTTCTCATCCGTCAAGAGCTGGCGCGAACGAATCAGAATCTCCCCAGCCAACCCAGCCGCCCCATATTTATTAAACTTTATTAAACGGAACTATTATTCAGCGTGCCCCCGGTGTCAAGAAAAAAGAGGCCGCGCGGAGCTATCGCTTCACGAAAGCGCCCGCGTGGACTCCCGCACCACCAATTCCGGCGCCAGTTTCCGGTGCACCGCTTTCAGTTCGCGCTCCTCAATCGCCGCGTTGATGCCTTCCATCGCGATTCCCACCGCCACGCTCCCCAGCGCCTCCATGGGCTGCCGCACTGTGGTCAGCGACGGCGCGCTGAATGCCGCCGGTATCACGTCGTCGAACCCGATCACCGAGCAATCCTCCGGCACTTTCAATCCCGCGCGCGCCAGGCCGCGGATCGCCCCAAACGCGGTCAGATCGTCAAAGGCCATCAGCGCAGTGAACCGCTTCTTGTGCTTCAGCAGATCCTCAGTCAGGCGGAATCCGCCTTCGAAACCGGAGTTGGGGTCGAGCGAATCCGGCAAATCGACAACCAGTGACGGGTCGATCTCAATGCCCACCGAACGCGCAAACGCGCGCACGCCGCGCCACCGTGGCACGCTGTCTCCCAGCATCTTTGGGCCGCGGATGAAAGCAATCCGCCGGTGGCCGAGTGAGTAAAGATGTTCCATGGCCAGATGCGCTCCGGCTTCGTTGTCCACCATCACCGAACTGATCGAGCCGGTGCGCAGTTCTCTGCCAATCATCACCGCGGGAATGTTGCGTTTCTCCAGGTCGGCCAGCAGCTCAATATCCACGAACAGCCAGTTGGCGATGATGATTAGTCCCTCGACCGGTCGTGCCAGCAGCATTTCCAGGTACCGTTCGAAGCGTCCGCGCTGGTTGTGCGCGTCGGTGAAGAGCGGCAGAAACGAAGTCTGATACAGCGCATTTTCAATCCCGCGCAGAATCAACGTGCAATACGGGTCGGTGAGATCGAACACCATCACGCCCACCGTGTGGTTGCGCTTGGCGCGCTGGATGCGCGCGGTCAGCTTCAGCCCGTAGCCGAGTTTTCTGGCGGCGCGCTCGATGCGGTCCTTCGTGCCGGCGGGAATGTAGCGTGCCAGCGGCGCGTTATTCAGCACGATCGAAACAGTAGCCGTGGAGACGCCGCTGTCCCGCGCGACGTCGCGCAATGTCACCCCGAATCCCCGTGGCTTGCGGCGTTTCAAGAATACACTCCAAATCGTCGCCGCGGCTTCGATAGCCGGCTGCGAGGCGTCATCTTTACCACAAGCGGCGAAGCGGAGCCAACAGGTGCCGTTGACAATTGACCTTTGTACCTTCGGGCTCCAGCGGTTGCGTCCCAAGGAGTGACTCTGTCAGGCCGGGGTGGCACGGCCTGTGGATAACTCCCTTCCACCGATTTTTATCGGTTGCCCCTATTGGCGAGAAGTTGTACGTTACGCTCCAGCGAGACGTTCCCGCGTAAGCACGTTTGCTTGGCTTCCCAGCCTTAAACAGCAACTTCGAAACACCGAAGAACTATCTGCGGAGGAGACTCACCATGAATCGAACACTGATTGTCTTTGGAGTGGTGCTGACCGTCATTCTTGCCGCCGCGCTTGTCGGATTCGGTCCGGACAACGGCGTCAAGACCGATGACGAAATCAGCGCGATGATTAGCCAAATAGATCCGGCTCAGATTCAAAATACCTCCAACGCCCTCGCCAACACCTTCACTCACCAGTCCTGTTCCGATTCACCTGCACCGGGACAGGGCGTAACTGCCGCCCGCGAATTCATTTTCAGCAAGTACAGCGCCGTCCCGGGCCTTCAGGTCGTTCGGGATCCCTTTGTGCACCTGAGGTGCGCGAGCGCCCCTACCTTCAATGTCATCGCCTGGAGGCTGGGCGTGACACACCCGGAGCGTTTGGTGATCGTCGGCGGCCACTACGATTCCCGCACCATCGCTGTGCTCGACTCGGTTGACTTCGCCCCGGCAGGCAACGATGCGGGCGCACAGACCGGAGTGGTTCTGGAGGTCGCCCGCGTCCTTGGCGGACACCAATTTGAAAACACCGTGGTCTTCATGTCCTTCTCCGGCGAGGAACAGGGACTCTTCGGCTCTGCCTCCATCGCCGCCAATCTCTCCAAGTATTTCGTCAACCCGCAGGTGGTGGCGATGATCAATACGGACATTCCCGGCGGAGACAACACTACGAATACTGGCGACGATTTCTTCCACTTCCGCCTCTATTCCCCGGGCATTCCGCGCGAACAATTCACCACCGATCCCGACGGCACAACCGACAACACTTCACCCTCCCGCGGGCTGATGCGCTACGTGGCCACCTGGGGCGGCGCCTATGTGCCTTCCATGACTCCAAAGGTCGAGTTGCGCCAGGATCGCCCCGGCCGCGCAAGCGATCACGTCTCTTTCATCAATAACGGCTTTCCTGCCGTCCGTTTGATGGAGACCCACGAGTGCTCGCCTTCTCCGCCAGACAATAGCTGCGGCCTGCTTCCGCTCCCGTGCCCCACTCCGGCCAATATTCCGGACAATTGCAAGAGCTTCCTAACCGCTCATCAACATACTCCTTTCGATCTCCCTCAATTCATCACTCCCGACTATGCCGCGCGCATCGCGAAAATCATCGCCGCCAGCGCCGCTAGCCTGGCGCGCGCTCCCATCGCTCCCGCTAATTTCTCGGCTGTCGGCGACGCGGTCAACGGCGTGACGGTCAGCTTCCAAGCCTCGCGTGGAGGCGGCGAAGGGACACGTGTCGTCGTAGCCGCTCGCCCGGTGACCGAGAACTTCTATCACCAGCGAGTTACTGTCGGTGGTAATGGCAGTAGTCGCGTCATCCGCCCGGAAACCCTGGGCCTCACTCCGGGCGATCCCTTCTTCATTTCTGTCGCTGCGGTGGATGAGGAGGGGCATGAATCGCTGTTCGCCTTCCCCGAGGTTCGCTGCGATGCAACGGGCTGCGCCGTCCCGGCGTACGCACAGCCCGTGGCCGCAGCCGCCGCGGTCAAGGCGGCTCCGGAACGCGTGTTTAAAGACGTTGACGACGAATAACCTGGCGGAACGGGAGAAGGATGTCCTTCTCCCGTTCCAATTCCTCCCCGGTCCGCCAACGCGCGGGAAACCATGCCGGCTCGCCTCCGCCTGGCCGCGCGGGCTGAGTCCCTTCTGCCAGTAGTGCAATCTTCGCACTCTGCCACACGCCTGTACCCCAGCGACTCCTATCCTACCTATATAATCTTTATGGCAATTACTGAATACACGCTCATTGGGAGGAGCGGGCTGCCGTGAAGCGCATATTGATTTTGATCGCCGTGGTCGCTCTGGGACTGGCAATCGTCACCGGCTGGCAAATCGCCGAGCACACTCTGCGCAACGACGATCTACGCAACGACGTGCAGCATTTTTCATCACAATGGGGTCCTCGCGCCGGCTACGAAGGCCCCAACACGGAGGAAGATGTCCGCACCGCGGTAATCCGCGAAGCCAAGTGGCACGGCATTCGGCTCCAGCCCGAAGAGGTAAAGGTGACGCGCGTGGGCCACGGCGATGAGTTCGGCATGCGCATCGAGGTCGCCTATCAAGAGCGCATAAACCTGCCGCTATTTTCCTTCCCGCTGCATCTAACTGCAGCCAGCGCGAATTAAGTTCTAACGCCTCGCGGCAATCGCCCATGCCGCAACGAGCCGACTCTATGGAGTGCGGCTGCTTGACGCCGCTTTGTTAGGGCGAGGCTCGACTCGCCCGCGAGGAGCAGCGCCTCTTGCTGCTCCGAGTGCTCTCTTTCCTTTTCTCCGCGTAGGGACGTCAACAAAGCTAAACGATTTGATTTCAAAAATTGAACCAGCGCATCGCCAGCCCCGCCAAAGCGCCGCCAATCAGCGGCCCGACAATGGCAACCGATGCGTAGGCCCAGTCGGAACTGCCCTTGCCGGGAATGGGCAGCACCGCGTGCGCCACGCGCGGGGCGAAATCGCGCGCGGGATTGATGGCGTAGCCGGTGGGCCCGCCGAGCGAAAGCCCCACGCCCCAAACCAGGCTGCCCACCAGATACGGCGCGAGTCCGGCAGCGAGACCCGTGGAAGAGACCGCCCGCGAAAAAATGGCGCCAACGACAAAGACGAGCACGAACGTGGCGATGATTTCGCTCACCATGTTGGAGGCATAGTTCCGGATGGCTGGGGCATTGCAGAAGCACGCCAACTTCAATTGCGCGTCGGGCGTTTCTCGCCAGTGCGGGTAATAGTGCGCCCACACGATTATGGCGCCCACGAAAGCCCCGAGCATCTGCGCCGCAAGATACGGCGCGAATTTTGCGTAACTCCCCGTGCGCATCGCAAAGCCCAGCGTCACCGCAGGATTCAGATGCGCATCGGAGCTGCCCGTGGCAATGGCGATGAACACGCCGCACATGACCGCAAAGGCCCACCCCGAGGTGATGACCATCCAGCCGGAGCCTTCCGCCTTCGATTTCTTCAGCAGCACGCCGGCGACGACGCCATCACCCATCAGGATGAGGATCATCGTTCCGAAAAATTCTCCGAGGATGGGCGAACTCATGCGCGTGGCCTCCCGCTTCGTGATTGGCGGCGCATGAGTGTAATACGGAATTCGATTTCCGCAGCGCCACGCTTTCGCCATTTCAAATTTCCAATTTCAATTTTCAAACTCGTTCCTCGCGCTTCGCTTTTCGAATTTCGGGTTCCAGGTTTCACTTTTCCATTTCCCAATTTCGATTTTCCATTTTCAGCTTCTACAAAAGTACCATTGCCCTCCGCGTTTCACCCTGCGATGCTGGATCAGAGGAATTTTCGAAAATGGGTGAATTCCACAGTGTCTGAGTGTACGAGCACTCGCGCCCCCGTTTGCGCCAGAGGCCAGCCGAGGAGCCTCAGTCCTCCGTCGCCTCCTCCGGCCCTCCTACCTAGTAGCGCCCCTCCTCCCATTTTCTACTCGTCACATCCCGTAATTAGAATTCCTGCCAACCCTATGAAAACAAATCACATGATTTTTTCTAATCGTCACACATTTGGATTTTTTGTGGCCCGGATGAATCTGCGAGAGACATCTTTGCTTGCGCTTCTTCTTCGCCTGCGCGAGCTTCCGGAGAAAGCGAACCAGGACCACCAAGGACTAAATTGGAGGGATCTGCGAGACGTTCCACCCGCCGCCAAGCGCCTTGACCAGAAGGACGCTCGCGGTCACGCGGCGGGTAAGAATGCTTACGGCGGTCACTTCATCGGCCAGCGCCGCGGATTGCGCGATAGTGACTTCCAGGTAGCTGGTGACGCCGCCCCTGTAGCGGTTGATGGAGAGCGCCAGCGAATGTTCGGCCGCGGCCACGGCGCCATCCTGTGTTTTCGCTTCCTCCTCCAGGATGCGCAGCGCGGAAAGATTGTCTTCCACCTGCTGGAAAGCGGTCAGCACCGTCTCGCGATAGTTGGCCACCGTTTGTTCGTGCGCGGCGATTGCCTGATCGGAAATTCCGCGGCGGCGCCCGACGTCGAAAATAGTTTCCACTGCGGCACCGCCGAACGACCACAGGCCGCTGGGGCCCTGGATGAGAGTGGTGATGATGGCGCTCTCGAATCCGCCCGCGGCGGACAGCGTGATCTGCGGAAAATATGCCGCGCGCGCCACTCCGATCAGCGCATTGGCTTCCTGCACGCGGCGCTCGGCAGCGGCAATGTCCGGCCGGCGCTCCAGCAGATCGGAAGGGAGTCCTGGAGGAACCGCAGGCGGCGGCGCCGCGAGAGGCCTCGCGGGAAGGCTATACGTGGAAGCGGGCTGGCCAATCAGCACGGCAACGGCGTGCTCAAAGGCTGCGCGCTGGACCATCACGTCCACGGCCTGCGCGCGCGTGGTTTCAAGAATGGTTTGCGCCTGTGCGACTTCCACGGCCGACGTCAGGCCGCCGTGATAGCGGCTCTGCGTAAGCTCGAGAGCTTTTTCGTAAGAGACCACCGTGGAATCGAGCAGCGCCTTTTGCGCGTCGAGACCGCGAAGCGAGAAATAATCGAGCGCCAGTTCAGCGTGAAGACTCAAGTCCACCGTCGCCAGATCCGCGGCGCTGGCTTGCGCTTCTGCGCGGCTGGCCTCAACGGTGCGGCGCACGCGGCCCCACACGTCCGCTTCGTAGGAAGCGTCGAAGGGAATGGTGTAGTCCGAATAATCGGTCTTCGCGTTTGCGCTGTTGAAGAGTGGGCGATTCGACGACTGATGCAGACGCGTGGCGGTCACTCCGCCGGTGACCGTGGGAAACAATCCGGAGCGCGAAATTTTCAACGCCGCGCGCGCTTGCAGAAATTGCGCCTGCGCGATTTTCAGATTCTGGTTCGAGACGGCGATCTGTTCTTCCAGCGCGTTGAGCTGCGGATCTTGATAGACCTCCCACCATTTGCCTTTGGCGACTGCGTCGCCGGGCTCAGCGGTTTTCCAATTGCCGGGGTCCTTGTAGGCCGCGGGAACGTCCGTTGCCGGTCGCTGGTATTTCGGACCAACCGTGCAGCCGCCGACGATGAGCGCAGCAAGAAGGAAAGCAAGCACAGAAAATCGTCCGCGGCGCGCCGGCAAGGAGTGAAGGAATGAAAATTGCGGACGCACTTCGATCACTTCTGTCCGGATCCTTTCGCAGGCGCGGCTACGCGAATCAACTCGCCGGAAACCAGCGAATCGGGTGGGCTTTCGATCACGGATTCATTGCCGGTGAGTCCGAAGAGGACTTCGGCTTCGGTGCCGTAGTCGCGGCCGAGAGTGATGGGCACGAGAGTGGCGTGAGAACCGTCGGTGACGACGGCCACGCGCAACCCTTCGGACCGGAATATGAGCGAGTTGACGGGCACTATGAAGCTCGGAACGTCGGCGGGGAGCTTCAGATGAACCTCGGCATAAGCGCCGGGCAGCAGCTCGCCAGTGGGATTGTCCACGTCCACTTCAATCAGCAAGGTGCGCGAGGCGGTAGCAATGGATTCGGCGTTGCGAACCAATTTGCCCTTGAACGCGCGCCCGGGAAATTCCGCCAGAGTCAGGTCCGCACCCAGCCCGGGCTTGGCCGCCTGCGAATACTGCTGCGGGACGCTGACGTACACGCGCAAGGTGCGCGTGGCGGCAATCTGGAAGAGCGATTTGGTCGCGCCACTCGAGCCCGACTGAATCAGCTGTCCGATGTCGGTATTGCGCGCGGTGATCACTCCGTCGAACGGAGCCTCGATGCGCTTGAACGATTCCAGCTGCTCCAGATATTTCACCTGGTATTCGGCGGAGGAAACCATGGCCGCCTTGGCCTGAAAGTCGCCGATGGCGTTGTCCACGTCCTGCTTGGCCACGGAATCGGTGTTGCGCAGCTCCTGGTACCGGTTGGCGGTGATTTGCGAGAGACGATAATTCGCTTGCGCGGTATTTAGGTTGGCGCGGGCTTGCGAGAGCTGCTGGTCCACTTCGGGTGTGTCGATTTCGGCCAGAAGCTGTCCGGATTTGACGTGCGCGCCGATGTCCACGTACCACTTTTTGAGGTAGCCATTGGTTCGCGCGTAGATGGGTGCGTCCGTGAACGCCTGAATATTCCCTGGCAGCACCAACTCCTGGTGAGGAGCGCCCAGCTTGGGCAGAACCACCGAGACAGTGGGAATAGCCAGATCGGTGGTCTCTTTCTTCAGCGCCGCTTTGGCCTTCAGTCGCGGAACGATGCCGCCGATCACCACGGCGGCAACAAGTATCAGCACGAGAATAGTGATAAGCACACCGCGCCCCGAGCCGCCGGATGGCGAAGTTGGTGGGCGGCCGGGCGCTCCGGTTTCCGCTGGTTCAGTCATCGAATCCTCTTCCCATTTGATTCCCAGCCGCTCGATGCGGCTCAGCGTACTCAATCATTTGCACCCGCAAGCGGCGCTGCCGATTTCCGGCGCCAGCCGTGCACCACGCTGAAGAATACCGGAACGAAGAACAGCGTGGCCACCGTGGCAAACAGCAGGCCGCCAATGACCGCGCGTCCCAGCGGCGCGTTCTGCTCGCCGCCTTCGCCGAGACCCAGCGACATGGGCAGCATGCCAATGATCATGGCCAGCGCGGTCATGATGACCGGCCGGAAACGCGTGAAGCCGGAATTGAGCGCCGCGTCGGCCGGGTCTTCTCCTTCATCCAGCCGCTCCTTGGCAAAGCTCACGACGAGAATGCTGTTGGCGGTGGCCACCCCCATGCACATGATCGCTCCGGTCAGCGCCGGAACGCTCACTGTGGTCCGCGTGACGAACAAGAACCACACGATTCCCGCCAGCGCCGCCGGCAGGGCCATCAAAATTATGAAGGGATCCAGCCACGATTGGAAGTTCACAACAATCAGCAGATACACGAGGATGATCGAGAACGCCAATCCCCACAAAAGACCTGAGAACGAAGTTTGCATGGTGAGGATCTGCCCGCGAACTATGATCTGTGACCCTCGCGGCAAATCTTTTTTGGCGCGCTCGATAATGGGCAGGATTTCGCGGGAGACGCCGCCCAGGTCGCGTCCAGAGACGGACCCGAAAATGTCGATCACCGGCTGGACATTGTAATGCGAAACCACGCCCATCTCCGCGCCTCGGCTGAAGGATGCCAGGCTGGCCATGATTTCCGGCGGCGCAGCAGGATTCGTATTCGTGACGGGAATGTTCTGGAGTCCCTGCAGCGTGTCCACACGATATTGCGGCGTCTGCGTGGCGATGTTGTAGCTGACGCCGGTTTTTGGGTCCAGCCAAAATGTCGGCGCCGTCTGGAAGCTGCCGCTCAGCGAAATCAGCAGATTTTGCGCCACGTCGCGCTGGGTGTAACCAATTTCCTGGGCCTTGGTGCGGTCCACATCAATATGCAGCTTGGGCTGATCGAAAGCCTGCTGGATGCGCAGGTCCGCGGTACCGGGAACATATTTCAATTGGTTCATCAGGTTGCTGGCGAATTCGCGGTTGGCAATCAGATTCCGGCCGACAATCTGGATGTCAATGGGCGCGGGCAAACCGAAATTCAAAATCTGCGTGACGATGTCCGCGGGCAGGAAATAGAAGGCCACGCCCGGGAATTCCTGCGCAAGTTTCAGGCGCAGGCTGTGCATGTACTCAGCCGTGGGCCGGTGCTCTTTGGAGAGTGCGACCAGGATATCGGCGTCGGCCGGGCCGATCGGCGCCGAGGTGCTGTAGGAAAGATTGAAGCCGCTGTACGGTACGCCGATGTTGTCAATCACGGTGACTAGCTCGGACGGGAGAATTTCGCGACGGATCACGGCGTCCACGCGGTCGCACAGCGCCGCTGTTTCCTCGATGCGCGTGCCGGTGGCCGCGCGCATATGCAGCTTGAATTCGCCGCTGTCCACGGTGGGAAAGAAATCCTGGCCCACGAAGGGCAGCAGGGCGAAGGAAAGGATGCAGGCGGTCAGAAAACAGACGGCAAAAATGACGCGATGGTGGATGCAGCGCTCCAGCAGGCGGTGGTAGCGGCCGCGGAAATTCTCGAAGGAGTGCTCAAAGCGCGATTGCACGCGCACGAACAAATTGCCCCTTTTCGCCGCAGCCAGGCGCTCCTCTTCCGTCTGCGCCACCAGCAAGTATTTGGCCATGGTCGGCACCAGCGTCCGCGAAAGCAGATAGGAAGCCAGCATGGCGAAGCTGACCGCTTCGGCCAGCGGGACGAACAGGTAGCGCGCCACTCCGGTGAGGAAAAACATGGGCACAAACACGATGCAGATCGAAAGCGTGGAAACGAATGCCGGGACGGCGATCTGCTGCGCGCCGTCAAGAATAGCCTGCGTGATTTCCTTGCCCTGATCCAAGTTGCGGTTGATATTTTCGATTTCCACCGTGGCGTCGTCCACCAGGATGCCGACGGCGAGAGCCAAGCCCCCAAGCGTCATGATGTTGATGGTCTGTCCCAGCGCACTGAGGATGATGAGCGAGGTGAGAATCGAAAGTGGAATGGAAACGGCGATGATCAACGTGCTGCGCCAGCTTCCCAGGAACACCAGGATCATGAAGCCGGTCAAGCACGCGGCGATGATGCCTTCCTTAATTACGCCGTTGATGGAGGCTTTCACGAAAATGGACTGGTCGGAAAGCGGCTTAACCTCCAGAGTGGGCGGCAGTCCGGCCAGAATTTGCGGCAGCAGCGCTTTGATGCCGGCGATGATGTCGAGCGTGGAAGCGTTTCCATTCTTCTGAATCGAGAGCAGGGCCGAGCGCTTGCCGTCCACGCGCACGATATTGGTTTGCGGAGGAAAACCGTCGCGCACGTTGGCCACGTCGCGGACGTAAATGGTGGAGCCGCCGATGGCTTTGATAGGCAGATCGTTAAGCTCGGCGACCGTCTGCGGGGAACCGTTCATGTCCACCTGGTATTCGTAGATGCCGATTTTCGCGGTGCCCGCGGGCAGAATCAGGTTTTGCACGCTGATGGCGTTGACGACATCGAGAGGCGAGAGGCCTTTCGACTGCAGAGCGGCCGTGTCCAAGTCCACTTGAATCTGCCGCTGCTTCCCGCCGTAGGGATAGGGAATGGCAACGCCCGGGATGGTTACCAGGCCGGTGCGCAGAAAATTGATGCTGATGTCGCCGAGTTGTTGCTCGGAAAGACCCTCTCCGGAAAGTCCGAGCTGCAAGATGGGAACGGTGGAGGCGTTGTAGGTGATGATGAAAGGCGGCGTGGTGCCCGGAGGCAGCGCACGAACGATCGGTTGCGAGATGGCCGTGACCTGCGCGATGGCGTTGGCCACTTGCACGCCCTGGTGAAAGAAAATCTTTACGACGGAGATGCCGCTCAGCGACTGCGATTCGATGTGATCGATGTCGTTGACGGTGGTGGTGAGGGAGCGCTCGTAATTGAAGATGATGCGGTTGGACATCTCCTCGGGAGAAAGCCCCGTGTAATTCCAGATGACGCTGACAACCGGGATGTCAATATTAGGAAAAATGTCGGTGGGAGTGCGAAGGATGGAGATAGGACCAAGGATGAGCAGAACGATGGCGGCCACCACAAAGGTGTAAGGCCGGCGCAACGCAAGTCGAACAATCCACATCTGGCACTCCCGAAAACAACCGGTTTAGACGCTACACCCGCTCGAGGGGAAAGCTATGACAGACACCGGTAGGCCTATTATCGCACCGGGTGTCCCAATTCCCATGCGGGGCACTAATTTAGATAGATGTGCCAGAGAAAGTTCTGGTTTCAGTTTTGCGATGATGCTGTTGCCAGCGACAAATTGGCCCGCGGCATGTCATGCCATTAATTTCAGACGCAAGTTCGATCGGCGCTGCCATTCCGGCTTTAGATTTTTGGCAGCGCAGGATGCCGCAAGCGGCGGATCAAATTCCGAGGAGATTGGAGTGCAGTTTCGTGTAGCCATGCTCGGCGGCCCACAAATTGAGTGGAATGGTGGCCAGCTCATCCACGACGGGTACGGCGTGGCCGTCCTTGGTCATGTCCACGGTCTTGATGTAACGGTGGCAGGTGTCGCAAGCCTCCACGCGGATGTAAGGAAGCTGGGGCGTGGAAAAGACGGCGAGCTTGTTGACGTCCTCTTCACCGCAACTGGCGCAGATGAGGCGGCGAAAATTCCATTCCTGGGAGCACAGCGAGCAGACCAGCGAGCGTTTGCCGCCGTCGCCTTCCGGACGCAGGACACCGACCTGCGGCATGCTGGAGCAGAACGGGCAAACCAGAGGCGTGCCGTGAATCGGAGGATGGAGGGTGTAGTCGGCCAAATATTCAGCGTAGGGCTGGAGAAAGATCCAGGAGATGAGCGCTTCTGCGGATTCGAGACCCGCCGACGCAACTTTTTCTCCGCGCCAGAACTCGAGAAGCGCTTCCTGCCAGCGAGTTCCACCGCTAGCACGGAGGCGGGCGGCGGCTTGGGCCAGAGGACCCGGGGCGTGTTGTTCGATCAGCGAAAGAAAAGGCGAGAAACGGGGGAGGAGAACGAAGAGGTCCAGTTCGGCGCGAAGAGTGCCTGGAGCGCGCGGTTCGGGGGTGACGCCGCACTCAGATTCAAAATCCGCGTACAGAGATCTTTGAACCTGGGCGATGCGCTCGTAGAAGCGCAAGCCTTCAGCGGCAGTAGGGTGAACAGAGGCTAGTTGAGCGGCGCGGGAGATGCGGGCATCCCATTTTCCATTCTTCATTTCCTCGCCGACGAGCCCTTGGTCAACTGCTGATACCAGGTGCGGTGATGGTGCTCGGCCCAGGAGCGCGAGACATCGCCGCGAATCACCGAGCCGAACGCGCCGTGCTCCATGGCCGTCCCCATGTACACGTGGATCATGAACAGCGCGATGGTGACCAGCGCAGCGATGGGGTGGAGGATGACCGCCAGGAGCTTCAGGAAATTCAGCTGCCACGGAATCCAGTTCGGAAACCAAAGCACCAGTCCGGTGAGGAGCAGCACGATGCCGCACCAGAAGAAACCCCAGAAGAGCAGCTTCTGTCCTGGATTGAAACGATCGGCCGACGGAACACGCTCGTCTTCGTTGCGGATGTAATGCCCGATGGCGTCCCACCAGGCTTTGTCGGCGGGCGTTTCGCGCATCTGGGAAGCCCACATGCTGTACATCTTCCAGGTGGCCAGGACGAAAATGACGCCGGCCCAAGGGTGCAGCTCGCGGGAAACGGTGGCGCCGCCGAGAACGACAGCTATCCAGAACAGCCACGGAGACCAGAATGCTAGCCCGGTGAGAAGCAGGTACAAGTAAGAGATTCCCGCGGTCCAATGCACCAGGCGCTCGCCATAGTTGTAGCGCAGGACCCGGCCGTTCGGAAGGAGATATGGATCGCTGCTCATTGTTGGCCTCCCCTCGTCACCGGCTCATCCTCCTTCACGACCTTCGGGCCAAATCGCAGGTAGTGGGCAAAGATGCCCACGGCGCCGGCGATGATGCCGAAGTTTCCGATCCATTTTAGCGGATGCTTCCAGAGCTTTACGGTCCAGGGCACATGCGGGTCCGCTGGGAGGCCTCCGTAAAGCTCTGGTTTCTTCGCATCGTGCAAAACGTAAATCACGTGAGTGCCGCCCACGCCGCTGGGATCATACACACCGGCATCCTTGAAGCCGGACTGCGTGCGTAGCTGAGCGGCACGCTTCTCAGCGAGGAATGCCATGTCTTCCTTTGTGCCAAAGTGCAGGCACCCGGTGGGGCAAGTCTTGATGCATGCAGGCTCGAGACCGGCGGAAACGCGGTCCACGCAGAGAGTGCACTTGAAAACCTTGCGCGCGCCGGGGCTGAACTTGGGAATATTGAATGGGCAGCCGGACATGCAATAGCCGCAGCCGATGCAATGTTCTTGTTGGAAATCGACGATGCCATTGACGTATTGCACGATAGCACCGTCGGCGGGACAAGCAGCCAGGCAACCGGGGTCTTCGCAGTGCATGCACTGATCCTTGCGCATCAGCAGCATGGTGCCGTGATCGGGATGATCAATCTCGTTGAAGCGGATCAAGTTCCAGTAATTCCACGCCGTATCCGGCATGGTCTGGTAGGAATTATTGAAAACGGTTTCGGTGAAGGTGTAGCCGTTCCATTCCAAGCAGGCAACTTCGCAGGCTTTGCAGCCGATGCAGGTGGTGGTGTCGATTAATTTGCAGACCTCAAATTCGCGCTTCAGCCCCTTGCCGGGTGCCGGCCCGGCATGGCCTGAGATTCTGGCGACTTCCAGGTTGGTCTGCATCATGCCTTCTCCACTTTCACGAGGAAGCCCTTGGATTCAGGGGTGTAGGCATTGGGATCAACAACGGACGGTGTCAGCAGGTTGACCGGCGTGCGCGCGTCCTTCCCTGCGTCCTCTGTGATTCCGCGGAAGCCCTGGTGAATGGGAATCCCAATTTGATAGACCTTTTTGCCGTCGATGGTCATGGGCTTGATCCGGCGCGTGACGAAGGCTTTCGCAATATAGGAGCCGCGGATGCTGCTGACTTTGACTTTGTCCGCTCCGCGAATCCCCAAGTCGTCGGCTAGCTCAACCGGAATCTCCACGAACGGCTCGGGAATCAACTGCACGTTCATTGGATTGTTTTTGGTCCAGTAGTGGTATTGCTCGGTCAAGCGGTAGGTCGTACAAACCACCGTGTAGCCCTGCTCCGGTGTCGCGTACTTGTCGGCGGCCGTGGTCAGTTTCTTGACCACCGGATTATTCGATTGCTCGGGGTGGAGCACGTTCCTGACCGGGCTCTCGATGGGTTCGTAATGCTCCGGGAACGGCCCGTCGGTGACAGCGCCGATGGGCACAAACAAGCGCCCCACGCCCTCCGGATTCATGATGAATGGTCCCATGTGGTCCTTGGGATTGGAATCGGCCTTGAAGTCGGGCACGTCGTTGCCCACCCACTTCTGCGCGCCCTCGTTCCACCACACCTGCTTACGAGTGGGATCCCACGGCTTGCCGTTCAGATCGCAGGACGCGCGGTTGTAAAGGACTCGGCGGTTCGCCGGCCAGGACCATGCCCAGTTTGGATAAATCCCCAGTCCCGAGGGATCCTCTGTCCCGCGGCGTGCCGTCAGATTGCCGGCCTCCGTAAATGAGCCCGCGTATATCCAGTTGCCGCAGGAGGTGGTCCCGTCGTCCTTGAGCCAGGCGAAGCCGGGCAATTGCTGCCCGGTTTTAATTTCCTGCAGCGTCTTTTCGTCTTTCAGATCGGCAAGCGCCTTCCCGTTGATTTCCTTGGCCACTTCGGTGAGCGAAGGATGCTGCGGATCCGTGTAACCCCAGGTGGCATGCAGGACGGGATCGGGGAATTTGCCCCCGTCCTTCTGGTACAGGGCGCGAACGCGAAGGTAAATCTGCGCCAAAATGTCTTGATCCAGGCGCGCATCGCCGGGCGGTGGCACAGCGACGTTTTTCCACTGCAGCCATCGCGCCGAGTTGGTCATGCTGCCGTCTTTTTCCGCGAAGCCCGCGCAAGGCAGACGGTACACAGTCGTCTTGATCTTTTTCTTTTCCTCGTCGGAGGTGCCCGGTGCGTTCCAGAATTCGCTGGTTTCATCGGGATAGATTTCCCCGACGACCAGCCAATCGGCCTTCTTCAGCGCATCAATATTCTTGTGCGTGTCCGGCCCGATCATCACGCCGTTCATCCCGAAGGCGAACATGCCCTTCACGTTGCCGCGGTACATCTGGTCCCAGATCTGCGTCCAGGAGTAATTGCGATCGATTTTCGGCAAGTAGCTGTAAGCAAAATCGTTTTGCTTGGTTGCCGCGTCGCCGTAAAACGCTTTGAGAAGGGAGACGGCAAACTTGGGAGTGTTCGAATAGTAGTTGAAGGAATCCCACACCCCGGGCTTGGACGCGGTGGGGGTGACACGTTTCAAGTAGGTGCCCAGGTCCGTGTCATTGGGGTTGGGCACCTTCAGGTAGCCGGGCAAATTGTCGAAGATGCCGGCCATATCCGTGGCGCCCTGAATATTGGAATGTCCGCGCAGCGCATTCACGCCGCCGCCGGCGCGCCCCACGTTTCCGAGCAGCAGTTGGGTCATCGCGGCGGTGCGAATGATCTGCGTGCCGAAGGTATGCTGCGTCCAGCCCACGGCATAGATGATGGTGCCGACCTTTTTCGTATCGCCATCCTTGCGGATGGAGGTGAACAGATCGTAGGCCTTCAGCAATTGGTCTTTCGGAATGCCGGTGATTCGCTCGACTACATCCGGCGTGTAGCGCGAGTATTGCTGCTTCAACAACTGAAACACGCAGCGAGGATGCTCAAGGGTCAGGTCGTAGGCAGTATTCGGCGGTAAAAGAATCGGTGGCGGCGGAGCGGCCGGCGCGCCCGGCTTGCCGGGGGCGGCCGGTGCTGTCTGCAGCGCAACCGGCTTCGCAATAATATGAGCGGGTTCAGCCGTGATGCCTTTGCCGGCCATGGCCCCGCCTTCCTGGTAGTTCCATGTGGTCTTGTCATAAGTCTTTTTCTCGGCGTCGAATCCGGAATACAGGCCATCTTCGGGGAGCTTGAAACCGTCCTTCACGATGAAGGCGGCGTTGGTGTAATTGACCAGGTATTCCTTGGGGTAGCGGTTATTTTCAATGGCGTAGCGAATCAGTCCGCCGAGGAAAGCGATGTCCGAGCCGGCGCGAATCTGACAGAAGAGGTCGGATGTGGAGGCAGTCCGAGTGAAGCGCGGATCCACGACGATCAACTTCGCATTGCGGTTGCGTTTTGCTTCCAGGACCCACTTGAAACCGCAAGGGTGGCACTCCGCAGGATTTCCACCCATGATCAACATCATGTCGGTGTTCTTGATGTCCACCCAGCCATTGGTCATTGCCCCGCGTCCGAACGTTGGTCCCAAACTTGAGACCGTGGGGCCGTGTCAAACCCGGGCCTGGTTTTCCAGGTAGCAGACCCCCAGGCTGCGCATGCTCTTTACAACGAGATAATTGAATTCGTTGGTGTCCGTGCAGCCGCCCGTGAAGGCGATGCCTTCACAGCGGTTCACCGTCTTGCCGTTGGCGTCCTTTTCGACGAAGGTCTCATCGCGCGTCTTCTTGGTCCACACGGCAATTTCGTCCAATGCGGTGTCCCAAGAAATATCCTCCCACTTATCGCTGCCCGGGCGGCGGACCTCGGGCTTCACCAAGCGGCGGGGATTCAAAATGTCCTGCTCCAGGGAAGCGCCCTTGGGGCAGAGTGTGCCGCGATTGATGGGGTGGTCCGGGTCGCCTTCGACGTGAATCACCTGAGCGGTGACGTTTTTGGCCTTGTCACCGAGGGTGTAGATGAGCACGCCGCAACTGACGGAGCAGTACGGGCAAGTAGAGCGCGTCTCGGTTGCGCGTGCGATTTTCAGCTCGCGCATCTCTGCGTAGGCGGGAGCCAGGTCGAAGCCAAAAACGGTTGCGGCGGCTCCGCCGATTCCCGCCACTTTCAGGAAATCTCGACGACTGGTCTCCATCGCAAACCCCTCCGCTGCCTAAAGATTTACCCGGTGCAAATCGCTCAGCCCACGTTGAATGATCATGGCCAACGAAAAGTAGTCACTTTGGCTTGAGACGGGGGATAGAAGATGGTGCGGGGAGTGAACATTTCCAAATGAATGCCCCGGGACGTCCGCAGCAAGGAAGGCCGCGAATGGTTCGCCGTTGTGACGGGCAACCAATTTACCCCGTCCGCTGGTCGGAATGCGACGGATGTCATCGAACACCCGAAACATAGCTTGGCCCCAGGAGCGACGAAAGCACTACCGCGGCGGATTATCTGGCTGGAAAGTGATGATGTCAAATAGTTTTGTCGGATGGGCCGGGCCGAAGACGGCCGGCACGGGAAGGGGGAGTTTCCGTGCGACCGTCTTCGCACCGACGTCGTGCAAATTCAGGTCCGGCGGACTGGGGATCCAGCCGGAGCTAACCCAAACGCCTCACAGGGACCCAAGGAAAGTGAGGAGTTGTTTCCGTTGGTAAGGCGAGAGGAAGAAAAAGCTCTCGGTGACCTCACCGGCCTCCCCGCGGTGACGCAGGATGGCGTCCTCGAATGTAAGTGACAGGCCGTCGTGCATCTTCTGAGGACGTGTTCGCGTGCCCCACAGCGGCACGGTACGCAGTTTGCGGGCCGTCTCCGGGCCGCCGGCCTGCAGGATGCCGTCGCCGGTGCCAATGTCGTGGAGCAGGAAATCACCGAAGGGGTGAAATTGCTTGTTGCCGATGGCATCGGACACCGTGTACGTGCTGCCGTTGAGGGTGGTACCCGGAGGTACGGTGGTCAACGTTTCGACGTGACAGGTGGCGCAGCCAATCTTCCGGAAAATCGCTTCGCCGGCGGTCGCCGCAGGAGTGGCGGCCAGCACGATGTCGCGCGGAGGCACCTTGGTAGCGCGCATGAACGTGGTGAACGTTTCGATGTCGTTATTCTGGTCATTGGGTTCCGCGATTCCCGCCGGATTGCAAACATTCGTGGATTCCGCTGAAAACAAGCGGTTGGTGATGCCCATCTCGTTTACATACGCATCGCCCGCGAAAGACAGCAAGCTGGCGTGTTGATCCTTCCACCCGAACCGGCCCACTGCCAGAGTGCCGCCCTCGAGCACCGGCACTTCGATCCATTGACCGTGAATCCTTCCGTTGGTGGCCTGCGCTTGATTCGCAGCGATGGCTCTCAGTTCGTCATCCGGCACGGCTTCAACAAAACCATCTCCGAGAATGCTGACGGACATGCGCGTGGCGCGAATATTCTCGCGCTCTGGTACATGGCCCTGGGCATCCGCGCAGATAGCTCGTTGGTTGATCAGCGAACGCGGACCAAGCCTGGAACCGTCGCGCAGGATTAAAGTGGCGCCGACAAAGTTTCCTGTTGCATCCAGGTGCCCGGCGCGCAATTCGGAGACCTGGCTGGCCCCACCCGTGACGATGTTCTGGTGGCACTCGCGGCAGGACTGCGCGTTGTACACCGGACCGAGCCCGTCGGGAGTGATTTGCTCCACCTCGCTGAAAGTACCTTCAGAGTTGGCGAAAGTGGTGGGGTCGGCCGCGCCGTTGGTCTGGTTATCGAACGCAGCGGGAGCTTCCGTAAGCTGCTGCTGTTGTGTGGCAGCCGCAGCGAGAACGAACGGAAGCGCGAAAATCAAGAAGGCTGCAGTTCTCTTCATCGATTGCCTGTCTCTTTCCGGGCTGGAACTGCCTGGCCGCTCATGCATTCACGGGCGCGCAGCGGGACAGAGAGCCGCGCTGGCACCGCATCCCGTGAAATGCGACCTTTGGGTTCTCTGAAGCTACGTGAAGCTTCGCGGGGGAACTACTGGCCCGTAGGACAAATCTGGAGCAGGCGAAGAGACTGTCCCCGGGTAATCAGCGAGTTCGCCGGAATTTCGCTGCATAGGCACGAGGGAGGCGAAAGCGTGTTGCAGGGCTAATGATCGCGATCGGCGTTTCCGCCGTGTTTCTTCATCTTGACAATCAGGTTGGCGCGGGCTATATGAGCGCCCCAGAGTGTCTTCCAGGCGAAGAATTTCCTCAAGTCGAAACCAAGCGCGCGGGGTGAAGGAGCGGCAGCGCCTGGTGGCATCGCGGGGCACGATATGAAGCATGCCGGATTCTCACGCGGTTACAAATCCATAGGGGGTGCTTCATGACCTGGACCCAGGTATATGACCCGCTGAACATGTGGTGGTTGTCCACGCTGGTTGCAGCCCTGCCCATCATCGTTCTGTTTACCTTGCTGGCGGGTTTGAAAGTCAGGCCGCACTGGTGCGCCATCGCCGGCGCGTTCACGGCCGCAGCCGTGGCAACTCTGGTGTTCAAGATGCCGTTGGCGCTGGCAGGTATGAGTTTTGCCTACGGTGTGGCCTTCGGGATCCTGAAAATCGCCTGGATCGTGCTGGCCGCGGTGTATCTCTACGACATCTCGGTGGAAACGGGTCAATTCGAAATCATGAAGGAATCCATCGCCGGAATCACACCCGACCGGCGACTGCAGGTGCTGTTGGTAGCCTATTGCTTTGGCGCATTCATCGAAGGGGCGGCGGGATTTGGCGCACCGGTGGCCATTGCCGGAGCGTTTATGATCGGTCTGGGCTTCCGGCCGTTTCACGCCGCGGCGCTGAACCTGATCGCCAACACCGCACCGGTAGCCTGGGGCGCCATTGGAACGCCAGTGCACACCTTGGCTGCCGTGACGGCCATGAGCGAGTCGGACATCAATGCCATGATCGGGCGGATCCTGCCAATCACGGGGATCATCGTTCCCTTCTGGCTGGTAAAAGCGATGGTGAGCTGGTCGGACACATGGGAAGTAGCACCCGCGATTCTGGTTGTGGGCATTTCATTTTCCGTCACGCAATGGTTCTGGTCCAACCACGTCGACAGCAACCTAGTGGACATTGTGGGCGCGGTTGTTTCGATCATTTGCACCGTAGCCTTCCTGCACTTCTGGAAGCCGAAGAAGGTCTGGCGATTCGACTATGACAAGGAAAATGCCCCGCCGACGATGCCCACCAAGGAAGTGGCGGATCAATTTGGCGGCGAGTGGACGGCCGAGGAATACGACGGATACGTTGCGCCCAAGAAGCACACCGCTGGCCAGATTATGAAAGCCTGGATGCCTTTTGCGATCCTCTCTATTTTCGTCCTCTGCTGGGGCTTGCCGAAAGTAAAGGCGGCGATGAATCTTGCCACCACGCCGCATTTCAAGGTAATTCTGGCCGACGGCACGGTCCGCAAGGGGCCGCCGGGATGGGACGTGCCGTATCTGCACAACGCGATTACGCGTGCAGCGCCAGTCGTCGCGAAGCCGACACCGGAAGCAGCGCGCTACGATTTCAACTGGCTCTCCGCGACCGGCACGGGCTGCTTCGTGGCGGCGCTGGTGGCCGGGACGCTGCTGGGAGTCAGCCCGATGGGATTGCTCGCAATCTTTTGGAAGACGTGCAAGCGTATGAAGCTGGCCATGGTGGCTATCTCATTCATGTTAGGACTGGCGTTCGTCACTAGGTATTCGGGGTTGGACGCCGTGCTGGGGCTGGCGTTCACTCGAACAGGCTGGTTCTACCCGTTCTTCGGAACCTTCCTCGGATGGCTAGGCGTGGCGCTGACCGGCAGCGATACATCGTCGAACGCGCTGTTCGGCAGCTTGCAGAAAATCACCGCCCAGCAATTGGGGATTGATCCCGTGCTCATGACCGCGGCGAACAGCGCGGGCGGCGTGATGGGCAAAATGGTGGACGCTCAATCCATCACCATCGCCACGTCCGCAACGAACCAGGTGGGCAACGAGGGCATCATCTTCCGGTTCGTTTTCTGGCACTCAATCGCGCTCGGCGCCATCGTAGGGCTCATCGTGATGATGTACGCATACGTCCTGCCGCAACTGGTGCCACACGGCCTAACCTTCGTGAAGTAGAACCTGCCCGCAAAAGAAAAAGGGCTGCCCCGAAAAATTCAGGACAGCCCGTTCAGAGGGAAGTGTTACTGCGCGACGAGAGCGGTGATCAACGCACTCGCGCGGGGCGTGCCGAGGCCGGTGATGTAGTCGTATCCGGTCGAAGCCTTGCACCACACACCGCAGGACCCGTTGCTTCCCAAAGTTACCGGGAAGAAGTCCGACGACATGTGCGCTTTGCCGATGGAGTACAGCGAACTGTTGGTGCTCGATAACCGCGATTTGCGAACCGCCGTGCGCATGGAATTGGCGATGGCGATCAGCGCCGCCCATTGCGGAGTGCCGGCGCTGGTGCCGCCCACCTGAAACCAGCCCGAACCGCCGAAGCCATACGTATTGAACACAGCAAAGCCGGTGCCGGGATTGGCATTGTAAGAAACGTCCGGAGCGCCGCGGTACCCGCGCGGGTCTGCGCTGATTCCGAAACTGGCCTGATAAAACGGCTCACGTTCGAAGGAGCTCAACCCGCCGCCGCTGCCGCTCCACGCGGTTTCGCTCTGATAATTGCCTTGGCGGTCGACATACAACGAAGTGCCGCCAACGGCGACCACGAACGGTGACGCCGCCGGATACGCCGCGCCGGTGCCCATGTCGCCGGAAGCTGCCAGGAAGGTGACTCCGGTGGTTGCAAAGGCATTGTCGTAGCGAGTTTCGCTCGAGAATTCGCCCGCCGTCCAGCTCATGGACACCACCGAAGCCCCGTTGCTGACTGCCGTGTTAACGGCGGCCAACAGGTCGGTCAGGCTGTTTGTCGCAGACTCGACCAGGATGATCTTGGCCTGCGGAGCAATGGCGTGCGCCCACTCGACGTCAAGCGCCATTTCGATGGCCCAGTTGGCATTCGGCGCAGGCTTGCGGCCATTGCCATAGACTTTGCGGAAGCAGCCGTTCGCGGTAGTGCAGGCCGGTAACCCGAACTGCTTGTTGAACACGGCGAAATCCGCTTCGATGTTCGGGTCGTCGTAGGCGTCCACGATCCCAATCACCTGCCCGGAACCCTGGTTTGAAACCTGGTCAAATCCATATGCATGGCGCATCTGCGCCGGGCTGAATGCCGTCGACGGAGGGCCGGAAACGTTGCCGTCCGGATTCACGTGCACGGCGTAATAAGGACGCATAAAGCTGATCGGCTCGCTGCCATCGCTCGAGCGGAGTTGGAGTTTGATTGGACGTTGTCCGAAAAGCGGCTGGCTCAATAGCAGCGCCAGCGCCAGGACCTTCATGACGAATGCGGTGTACTTGCTTCCCTCAGATTGCATTGCTAAATCCCCCTGTGGTGTAGGACTACCAACACACACAGAGTACTGGTTCGCATGGACCTGGAGATATGGAGCGGAAGGTCCTACCTGATGGTACCAACGGCTATCCGCAGGAGCGCCCCGCATCGGTGCACATCGAAAATCATGCGATAAACAGGGCCTGAAATGGACTATCTAATCCGAGCTACTGTGGCGGGAAATACCTAAAAGCAAAAACCTTTGCTCCAGGGTTAGACAGGCACACAGATCCACCGGCTCGTCAAAGCGAGGAGGGAAACCTAGTTCATTTTCGAAGGGCTTTCCGACAGTTCCCGATAAATGAAATAGCTGGCCACGCCGAGGGCTGCGACCGCGGTCAATTTTATGAGCAAGTGAGGATTTACGGCCGGCTTCACGCCTGTGCCGTAAGGTCCCTGAGCGGCAGCGGCATTCGGTGGCGGCGCGGGATCCAGGTCGCCCGTCACGCGGAATGACTTCCCTTCCGGAATGGTGTGCAGTTCGCCGTCGTAATCAACCACCAGGTCGCCGCGGTATGCGGAGACGATCATTTCCCTTGGACCCGTGATGGTCACCTGGCCGTAAGCCGGACCGGCGGCAGGGCGAACGATTCCCAGCGTGGTTTCAAGCTCGAAAGATTCTGCGGTGGATGAAGAGAAGCCCACGGTTCCACGATTCACCACCACGCGGTAAGTGCCGGGATGTTGGACAAGCGTCGCCCCACTCGCAGCGCCTAGATAGAGCTGGCCGGAGCCCAGCTTCAGACGCAGAGTGCCGCCCGGATCGGTGGCCAGCGTATCGCCGGGAAAAACCGTAGCGCCGACGGCCGCTCTGGCGCCACCAAGCTGTGCTTGATCAGCCTGAACGACTAGGCCGAGAGGCTTTTCGTTTGCGGCCTGCACTGGCAGATTCAGAAGACCAACTACCAGGAACGCCACAAGGCAGGAACGAGCGATGATGCGCACGGCTTCCTCCAAGAGGGCTGCACCCATAAACTAGGCGCAGCGGCGCGCGATGTCAATAGCTTTGCATGAATCATCGCCCGCCTAGGATGGAAGGATGCTGATGCGCAGCAGCGACGCGCCCACGCGAAATTCGGATTTGTTGTCCAGGCAAGCCGACAGGATGCGTTTGTCCGAGACGAAAGTGCCGTTCGTGGAGCGCAGGTCGCGAAGATAGATGGCATCCTTCTTCACCTCGACGGCACAATGCAGTCGCGACACCCGCGGATCATCAATTTCCAGGTCCGCTCCGCCTCCCAGGCGACCGATGGTGAGCAGCGGCTGAGTCATTTGGCGCTCCACACCCAGCGAAGATCCGGCCACGACAGCAACAGTGATCAATTTATCCGCTGGAAGATCCAGGTTCGCCGATTCCGGCGTTGGCGGCCCTTCTGCGCGAACGCCCGCCAGAGGGCGGTCCTGTGGCTCCAGGGGTTCGACAATAAAAGTGGAAGCGTTGGCATCCGGCTGGGCCACATCAAACAGCGAGCTACGCCCGCACATCCAGCAGCGCAGCTGCAAAAATTTCCGGCCCGTAGTCTGAGAATCCTCTACGTCAATCTGAGCGTCGCAATGTGTGCAGCGCAGGCGCATGGGCGATTTAATGTAACACTGCGGCGAAGAGCCTGGACGCTCGCGGCCGGCGAATTGTCGCAAGGAGATAACGCCAACCGGCCGAGCCAAGCGCGAACGCCAGCATTGATTGCGCAGTCTATTGTGGAGCAGGGCCGGAAGGCAAGTGCTCCTCCAGGTAGCGCATCAACAGGCTGCGCAGATGCAGCGTCGTCCCCTGCCCCTCGTTGATGGCATGTGTCCGGCTGGGATACTCCATGAAGTCGAACGGCTTGCCCAGTTCGATCAGGCGATTGACCAACAGCTCGCTGCCCTGAAAATGAACGTTGTCGTCGCCCGTGCCGTGAACCAGCAGCAATTTCCCGCGCAGCCCTTCGGCGAAATTGATGGGCGAGCCGGCGCGATAGCCTTCGACATTCTGTTGCGGCAGCCCCATATAACGCTCCTGATAGATGGTGTCGTACAGCCGTTGGTCGGGCACCGGAGCCACGGACATTCCTACCTTATATAGCTCCGGAGAACGGAACATCAGGTTCAGCGTGTTCGACCCGCCGCCGCTCCATCCCCAGACGGCCACACGGCCGGGATCAATGTAGGGACGTGTGCGCTCGAGAGTGACCAGCGCAGCCGCCTGTTCCTTGGAAGAGAGCACGCCGACCGTGCCGTAAATCATTTTTCGCCACGCCCGGCCCTTGGGCGCGGGAGTGCCGCGATTGTCCACGCTGGCGACGATGTACCCTTCCGTGGCCACCAGATGATGGAACGGCCCGTCGCGCGTGTCCCATTCATCACGCACGGTCGTGTCCGCCGGTTCACCGTAAACAAAAATGAGCAGCGGATATTTCTTCGCCGGGTCGAACCCCGGCGGCCGGATCATCCACCCGTCGAGGACCACGCCTTCGCCGATATCAAGACGGAAAAATTCTACGGGATTCTTGACATTGGCTGCGGCATTGGCGCGCAGAGCGGCGTTGTCTTCCAGCACGCGAACGGACCGATGCCCGGAGGAAAGTTCGACCAGGTCGGTTACCGGCGGCGAATCAAATGTGGAGCGCACATGGAACGCCCAGCGGCCGTCGGGCGAAATGTCGTAAGTGTTGACTCCTGAGGATGCCCCGGGCGTGACGCGCTCAGCGCCACCGGTGCTGTCAAGGCGCACGCGATACAGATACCGCTGCGTGGCATTTTCCGGCGAGGCGATGAAATAAAGAAAGCCGGACTTTTCGTCGAGTTTCACCAGGCTAATGGCGTCAAACGCGCCGGCGGTGAGCAGCTTTTCCTGCTTGCCGTCGCTCGAGACAAGGTAGGCGTGCCGCCACCCGTCTTTTTCGCTCAGCCACACGAAATGCTTGCCGTCGCGAAGCCAGGGAATTTCGTGCATGGCATCAACCCAGGCGGGATCCTTGTCCTGGTATATCGCGTGCACCGCGCCGGAGGCGGGATCGGCCAGAAGCACGTCGTTGGTATTCTGCAAGCGATTCAAATGCTGCAGGACGAGCCCGCGCGAATCGCCTGTCCATTCCATGCGCGCGATGTAGTTTTCTCGCGGATCCCCGGGAACCTGCATCCAGCGAGTCTCTCCGCCCTGGGCGCTGACCACCCCGACGCGAGCAGCCGGGTTTGTAGTTCCCGGCTGCGGGTAGCGAATATCAAAAATCGCGGGATAAACGCCATACTTCGGATAAGGAATGTGCGTCACCACCTGGCGGACTTCGCCGAAATCATAGTGCAACGGAAAGTGGCCCACCTCGCGCGTGTCGAACTGCCAGTACGCGATGGAATGGCCGTCGGGGCTCCAGCGGAAGCCGTCGCGCAGGGAGAGTTCCTCTTCATAAACCCAGTCGCCCGTGCCGTTAACCATGGTTTCCGAACCATCAGCGGTGACCTGCGTGATTTGGTGCGTGTGCACATCCTCGACGTAAATATTGTTGGCGTGGACATAAGCGACGCGTGAACCATCAGGCGAGAATTTTGCGAACATGAGCGTGGAGGGCGGAGCATTCCCACCAAGTTTGTGAAGCGCGTGCGTTTCGCGATCCAGAACCCAGTAGTCGCCGCGAGTGTTCTGGCGCCAGACCTGCCGCGAGTTCGTGAATACGAGCAACCGCTTCATGTCCGAGGACCAGGCGTAGTCTTCGATTGGAAGCGCGCTGGTCACGCCCGCGGGAATCAGCTCCAAAGCGGAAATCAGCACCTCGCGTTTCGCGGTGGCCGTGTCGTAGAGCACCACGTCCAGCGCGCCTTTTTGCGCCCCGGATGGTTCCACGGTGGTATAAGAGTTGCCGCCGTCGAGCCAGCGCGCCGGGCCGAACTCCTTCACCTGGAAGTCATCCGTCGCATACATACGGTGCAGGAGATCCTGCAGGTCCGGCCTCTGCTGAGCCGCCAGAGGCGGGCAGACGCCGCATGCAGCAGCGATAACCGCCAGAATCAATCTGGCGCGCAAATTCATCGGCAGTTTTTTCATAGGAAAATTCTCCTGAAGTTGTCAGAAATTTCTGGACGCATAACGCGCGAGGGCTGTCCCATGCTCAGCAGACAACAAGAACCGGCTCGCCGAGCACATCCAATTTCGGTGCGATGCCCAGTCCCGGTGCGGGGCCCGACGCCATGCGCCCGATTTTGCGCTGCGGCGCGCCATCGGCAATGCTAACAGTGACGTAGCTGTTGAAATCCGTTGTCGAGAAAAGGAATTCGGGAGGCGTGCTGTGCGCCAGATGTGCAATCGCGGCGGTGACGATGTCGCCGCCCCAGGTGTCTTCGATGGTCAGAGCGATGCCGAGCGACACGCACAAATCGCGAATCTGCCGCGCCTTGGTCAGACCGCCAACCTTCGAGATTTTTAAGTTAATGATGTCCATGGCGCGGTCGTGGTAACCCCGAATCACCATTCCCACCCCATCAATAACCTCATCGAGAATGAACGGGCGCGCGGTGTGTTCGCGGACGGCCAGGCATTCCTCGTAACTCGCGCAGGGCTGCTCGATGTAAACGTTCAAATCGCGGACCGCATCGGCCACGCGCAGCGCCTGGTGCTGCGTCCATCCGGCATTGGCGTCCGCGACCAGTACATCGCCGGGCTGCAATTGTTTGCTGGCCGCGGTTATGCGCGCGATGTCCGTGTCCGGGTCGCCGCCAACTTTCAATTGAAATTTTGTGTACCCTTCCCCGCGATACTTGGAAACCATGGCCGCCATGGCCTCCGGCGCATCTTGGGAAATAGCGCGGTACAGTGCGAAGTCTTCGTCGTATCGCCCGCCGAACAATGTGGTGACGGATTGGTCGCTGACCTTCCCCAAAATGTCCCAGCAGGCCATGTCAATCGCCGACTTCACGTACGGATGCCCGCGCATGGCCTGGTCCATGTGACGATTCAGCACGCCAAACTCAATGGGATTGAGGCCGATCAATTGTGGCGCCAGCTCCGCGATGCCGGTTCGCGCGCCCGCTGCGTATGCCGGCAGGTATGCGGGGCCGAGTGGGCAGACTTCACCATAGCCGGTGACGCCGGAATCGGTTTCAACAGCGACGACGGTCGAATCGAATACCGTGACGACGTTGCCGCCGGACCATTTATAGGCGCCCTCATACAGCGGGAGCTGCACTCGATAGACCTTGATGCCCGTGATGTGCATGGGAGACAGTGATGGAGCCGCCGCAAATCAGGCGGGGAGTATATACCAGGTTGGCTTCGACACCGCCGGCGGGATGAGTGACTAATTTCCCTTCTGGAAGTGCAGGAAGAGCGTTAGGTAGCGGCGCACGTTGCTGGTGATCAGAAAATGCTCGCGCACATGTTCGTGCCCGTTTTCGCCCAGGCGCTGCGCGATCTGCGGGTTCGACAGCAGAAATCGAATCTGGTACGCGGTGCCCTCGATCGAGTGGGCCAGCAGGCCGGTGCGTTTGTGAATGATCTGAGCAGGAATACCGCCGACGGCAGCAGCGACGACGGGTTTCTTCTTCCACAGACCTTCGGTGACCGTCAGGCCAAATCCTTCCCGCAGACTCTTCTGAATAATGATAGTTGATGCGCGCTGGAGAGCGTTGATTTCCAGTGCGCTCCACGGCGGCAGATCCAGGATGTGAATATCCGGATCAATCGCGGAAGCTTCGCGCACCTCGGCTAGAACAGCTTCGCCCTCGGGGTCGTCCGCAGCGCCGCCGCCAGCCAGCACCAACTGGCAATCGAAATAGCGCTTCACGATTTGATATGCGCGCACCACCCCGACAGGGTCTTTCAGCCGGTCGAAACGCGAAATTTGCGTCAGCACCGGCCGCAGCGGGTCAATCTGGAACCGATGCAGAACTTCGGAGATGAAAGCCGGCTCCAGCTCACGATTCTTGTCAGAAAGTGGATCAATCGAGGGATAGAACAGATATTGCGGAATAGGCAGGCCCCGCGCGAACGCCGGAGAGGAGAAAATGGCGGCGTCGTAGTGATTCACAAAGGGAGCAAGAAAATTCCAGACCTTCGGATCTGGCTTGGAGAGATCAATGTGACAGCGCCAGATCCAGTGGCCATGATGCCCGGTCCGCGATTCGATCAGCGCCGCGGGCTGCGGATCGTGAATCACGACGAAATCGGAATCGAATTTCAATCGTGCGGAGTTCTGTTCGTTGTATGCCATGAAAGTCTTGAAACTTTCGTCCGGCAAGGCATAGTGCCCGCCATGCAACGCATTGTGGAATGCCTTGGTGACCGCAAAGAAATCGTCGCCGCCGGTTATCACGTCCCAGCGGATCGAAAGATTCAGTTCCTGGATCAGCGGAACGATGCGGATGAGCATTTCCGCCACACCGCCGCCGACGGAGGTGGAGTTGACCATCTGCACCGAGCGTCCCTGCAGACGGCCGGCCAGCGCCCGCAGTTCGTCAATTTCCACCGCGCCCAGAACGCCTACATAGTCCTCCAATTTGTTTACGTGAGGTTTGGCTGGATTCTCGGTCATCGGCCGATTTCTCTTTCAATGAGCTCCGTCATTCGCGAACGCACCCCATCCAGTGTATTGGTGTAGATGTCAATCTGATCCACGCGCCGCGCCAGCTCCTTCAGCTGCAATTCTTCGGAGAACCACTGCGAAAAATCGTTGGAGCGAAGGTGCAGACGTAAACGCGAGGTGATGAAATGAAATTGCAGGGAAGCGTGGCCCAGCCTGTTCAAGCCGGCGCGAAATTCCTGAAGCGTCCACGCCTGGAAATCGAGCGGGACTTCTTCCTCCACCGTTTCGCAGAAGAAAAATGATTCGAACGCCAACTGCTGCGCCTCACGTGGATTGGCCTGGCAATAGTCGCCCACCAGGCGGCGGAGATCGCCGCGTAGATCCGCCAGGGAAACGTAGTCGCGAATGTCGAGCGATGCCAGTTGTTCGGCAAGCGCCGGCCGGTTACAGGCACCGAACACCCACTGCGCAAAATCATTGGAAAAGCCTTCCGTAAGAAAGTGGTGGCGCGCCAGGCTCTGAAAGGTGTGATAGAAAATGGACGCGTCGCTGCAACTCTCCAGATCGTGCTGCAATTCCTGCAAGTTGGTGGCTTCTTGATTCCCAATTCGCACCAGGTACGAAGCGGTGGCAAATTGGAATGGTGTGCTCGCCTTCAAGGCATCTCCTTTTCAAGTCGCGTGAGGAAGCGGACCACCTGCAACGGGCCCGGCAAGTGGAATTGTGCGTTGGTGCGCCGTTTTTTGCCGACCTGAACCGTAATCTGGCCCGGAAGTGCGGCGAAGGCCGATTCGTCGCTGTCGTCGTCGCCGATGTAAATTGCCACAGTGCTGCCTGTCAACCCGTCGAGGAGCGCGCGAACCGTCGGCCCCTTGCCAGAAATTTCCTGTGGCAGGATTTCCCACACTTTTTCGCCTTTGAGGACCGTGAGGCAGCCGCCCAAGGGCGCAAGAAGTCGAAGGAGTGCCGTTTCGGCTTCGCGAATGAATGCTGGCGTCGCTCCGCGATAGTGAATCGCGAGGCTGAGAACTTTGTCCTCCAGCCAGATCCCGGGCAGGACACCGAGTTCCGCACGCGCCTCGCGTTTCGCGCGGGCCAGCGCCCGGCGCGTCCTCTTGCCCAGCGCCGCGCGTGAATCTTCTCGCTCGGCACCGTGCAAGCCGAAATAACGCAACCCGGCTACGGGCATGAGCGCCTGAATATCTCGAAGTCGCCGCCCACTGACAATGGCCACAAGGGTCTTTCGGTGCGCGGCCAGGCGTGTCAGGATGCGCATGGTCTGCGGCGGCACGCGAACATCGGCCGGCCGGCGCCGCAGCATGACCAGCGTCCCGTCGAAATCAAGGAACACGGCCAGCCGCCGCGCCGAGCGCACCCGCGCGCGAATTTCCGGCCAGGAATCAAGAAGCTCCTGCGCGACGTGCCGCGCGTGGAATTCGATCACCCGCCCGGCTTGGCGCCGCGGGCTGTGGTGGTGATCGTCCATGCCAGCTTTTTCGTGCTCCTTCCCCTTGAAGGCCACCTGAATCTCGATTCCTCCTTGCTGCGCGGACGGATCGCAGCTCATGAGCTTCGCGATAATTGGTTCGCCGCGGGCTCGTTTTCTTCAATTCTGATTTCTGAAAGTTCCGCAATCAAATTACCCGCCCAACGATAGACGTTGTGCTCCTTCACCGTCCGCCGCATGCGCTGCATGCGCGTGCGGCGCTCGGTGGGGTCCATTTCAAGCGCCAGGCGAATAGCCGCGGCGACCTGGTCGGTATCGTAGGGATTCACGATAATGGCGTCGCGCAGTTCTTTGCTGGCGCCGGTAAATTGGCTCAGAATCAGTGCGCCTTCGTCATCATTTCGCGCGACCACGAATTCCTTGGCCACCAGGTTCATGCCGTCATGCAGCGATGTGACCATGCACAGATCGGCCGCACGGTAGTATGGCAGGATTTCGCCATGGCTGTGATGCCGCGGCAGGAACACGATTGGCTTCCAATTCCCCGAGTGATAGGGCGCATTAATTCGCGCGGCTTCCGCTTCGACTTCCGCAAGAAAGTCATGGTAGCGCGGAATTGTCGTGCGGCTGGGCGCGCCGATCTGCACGAATGTGAATTTGCCGACGTAGGCCGGCCATTTTTCCAGGAAGCGCTCAACGCCGCGGAATCGCTCGAGGAGTCCCTTCGTGTAGTCCACGCGATCCACCCCGATACCCAGGAAATTGGCTTCGATGCCCAGGTTCTTCAGCAACTCGGAGCGCAGCTCGTAAGGCGAAACCGCGGGAGCCTGCTCGAATCCCGATTCGCGAACGTCCACGCTGATGGGAAACGGGCGCACGAAAGTGAGATGCTCGCTGCGCTTGACGGCGAATCGCTCCCACTCGATCCGCGATTCCAGTGCCTGGTCCACCGTCTCGAGAAAATTGTTGCAGTGCGCCTGCGTGTGGAATCCGACCAGGTCAGCCCCCAGCAAGCCGTCCAGTAGCTCGCGTTGCCAGGGACAAATTCCGAACGCTTCGGGATTGGGCCAGGGAATATGCCAGAAAATCGCCACGCGCGCGTCGGGACGCTGCTGCTTGATCATTCGCGGCAGCAATGCGAAGTGATAATCCTGCACCAGCACCAGCGGATGCTGCGCCCCGGACATTTCCTGAAACAGCGCGTCGCAGAATTTCTGGTTGGCCTGCTGATAACTCTGCCAGTCGGAGGCGCGGAAAATCGGCCGCGTGTGTGCGATGTGGCACAAAGGCCAGAGCCCCTCGTTCGAAAAGCCGTAGTAGTAGCCCGCCTCTTCTTCCTTGTTGAGCCACACGCGCCGCAGCGTGTATTCCGGCTTTTCCGGCGGGACGCGCAGGCGGTCGTGCGCATCCGCCGTTTCCCGGTCGGCGTCTCCCGAGCCCATCGCAATCCAGGTGCCGTCGCAAGCTCGCAGAATCGGCTCGAGCGCGGTTACTAGGCCGCTCGCCGGCACGATGACTTCAATCCCCTTCCCGCGATGGACATGCATGTAAGGCTCGCGGTTCGAAACCACGAACATCGGGCCCAGGCGCGTCTTGCTCTGGATATTCACGCGCAGGCGCTCCGCTGTCCACATGGATTCACCCGTTTCGCGCAATCGGGCTTCTTCTTCGGCCGCGGCGCGGGCTTCTGTCAGGCTGTGCGCAAAATTGACCACCTCTTGCGAGAACGGCGCGAGAAAGCCTTCTTTCGGGATTTTGGGGCGCGCCGACGCGTGGCCGATGCGCAGTTCCTTCATCCACTGAGCGGTGCGGGAGATGGGCAGAATGACAGTCCAGCGCATGATCAGCACGGTGATGAGCACGATCAGCAAAACCTGGGCGGATACGTGCCAGACGGTTTCCCGCCAGATGCGCGTGGTCTGCGCTTCAATGTACGCGGCGTCGTGGAAGATCGCCAGCACGCCGTCCATGGCCGTGCGGTTGTGCAGCGGGAGGTAGTACACGTGCATGGGCTTGCTGCCAAGAGTCAGAAACTGGCTCACGCCCTGATCGCTGCTCTTGATCTGCTCGAGCGGTACAGGCGGCGGATCGAAACGATTCAGCAGGTTCGAGCTCTCCGCAAAAATTTCACCGCGCGCGTCGTACACCACCACGCCGGCAAGCCCTTCCCGGTTTTCGAAGCGCTCGACGATGCGGCGCAACTGCTCGTGCGAGCCGTGTTCCAGCGCCGGCTCGACAATTTCCTGCAGGCTCTCGGCAAGGATCTCCGCGCGGCGCTGCAGGTCGGCGCGCAACCCGCGCTTCTCCGAGCGCACTTCGTAGCGAGCCACCAGAAACGTGACCAGAGTGATCCCCACCACCAACAACAGGATCAAACGCAGGCTGAGTCTCACGGCGTTTTCCTATTTGGAGCTTGGATTTGCGACCTTGGCCATACAACAGTGGGCCCAGCAACCGGGGGCGCTATGCCCAAGGGGACGGCCTCGCGCCCCCGATTGTAGCTGACGCTGACGCGGTCAGGCTTTTACTTCTTCTATGCTTTGGACCTGGATGATGTTGTTGGAGGCATCCAGCACGCCCGTCACTTTGACGCGCTTGCCGGCAAACTTTCCGGCGGATTGCTGGTCATCGAGCTGAAACATTGAACGGCTGCTGTCTTCGCGCAGGACGAATTGATCGCCATCTTTGGCAATCGTCCCGGTGAAGATTTTTGACTGCGGCTTAGCCTGTTCTTGCGCCGCAAATGAACGCGAATGAGGAACACTCGCTTGAAGCGAACTCTGGCTCCCGGCCAGCAGGACAGCGCCCGCGGCAAGAGCCAGCGAAGCCACACGGATGACAATTTTCTTCATCACTCACCTCAACTGTAAAGTGTGGCTGGATGGAGCAGGTAAGTGCACGAACCATGCCAAAAGGGAAGGAAGATAATCCCTTGCTGGTCGGTGACTTAGCGCGTAGCGGAATTGTCGCGCGGGAATAAAGCGCACGTGTCCGGAAAAAACGCCATAGGCCCGCAAGCGAGTTCAGGGTCAACTTGAAAGTAACTCTGAGCAGAAAATCGACCCGGCGCGCCAGCCTGGTGAACATTTTTGCGCTGGCCGGGGTTTCTGCGCGGCCTGTATGATGACCGCCAAATCTCCGGAGGAAACAATGAGGTCGAGCCTGCCGCGCGTTTGCCTGCTGCTGATTATGGCGCTGACTTGCGCCTTGCAATTGAATTTTGGCAGCGCGGCATCGAGCCGGCCAGAAACTGCTCTGCTCAAGAGCGCCCAGGAGTCCAAGGGAAAACTCATCGTCCTCAATGCCGGCAGCCTAGCCGCTCCAATAGCGGACCTATTGCGTGAATTCGCGCGGCTTCATCCGGGAGTCGAGCCGGAACAGGAGAGTTCCGGCAGTCTGGACGCGGTGCGCAAAATCACCGAACTGGGCAAGCCTTGCGACGTTCTTGCGCTGGCGGACTACGAAGTGATCGCATCGCTCATGGTCTCGCAGTACGCGGATTGGTATGCGCTCTTCGCGCGAAATCAGATGGTGGTGATGTTCACGGATAAATCTAAATTCGCGGGCGAAACCTCAACCGCCAACTGGCACGAAATTCTGCTGCACCCCGGAGTGCAAGCGGCGCATTCGGACCCGGACGCGGACCCGGCGGGTTACCGCACCCTGCTCCTGTGGCAGCTTGCAGAGAAATATTACCGGAAGCCCGGGCTGTACAAGCAACTCAAAGCCGCGGTTCCGCCCAAAAATATTCGCCCGAAGTCCGTAGAGTTGGTGGCGCTGCTACAAGCCGGCGAGGTGGACTACGTCTATGGCTACCGCTCCGTCGCCGAACAGAACAAGTTGCGCTTCGTATCGCTGCCTCCAGAGATCGACTTAAGTGACATCAACAGGGCGGACCTGTACGCGACGGCGACGGTGGAAGTGGCAGGCAAGAAGCCCGGCGAGAAAGTGAAAATTCATGGTCTGCCGATCTTGTTTGCATTGACGATTCCAAAAAATGCGCCGCACGCGGCGCTGGCCGAAGAATTCCTGAAATTCATGTTCTCGCCCGCAGGGCAACAAATTATGAAGCACAATTACCTGACGTTGATTTCCCCGCCGCTGGCAAGCGGGATCGAAAACGCGCCCGTGGGATTGCGCGGTGATTTTGTGGCACTCGGCCAAGGAGACGAGCCGAAGAAAAAATGAAGAAACCAAGCGGGCTGACCGTGATTTTTTCTCTGCTGGGCGCGTGCGTTGTGGTGTTTCTGTTGGCGCCCATCCTCAAGATGATTCTAAGCGCGCAACCGGGATCGCTGGCCGAAGCCCTCGCGGATGTGGAAGTGCGCCGCGCCATCCTGCTCACGTTCGGTTGTGCCACCTGGGCGGCGGTGCTCGGCGCGCTGACCGGCGTGCCGCTAGCCTATTTGCTCGCGCGGCGGACGTTTCCAGGAAAACATTTCATCGAAGCGTTGGTGGACGTTCCGGTAGTGATTCCCCATCCGGTGGCGGGAATCGCTCTCCTGCTGGTATTCGGGCGCCAATTTTTCGGCGGGCGGTTTTTCGACCATTTCGGATTGAGTTTCATCGGCACCGTTCCGGGGATTGTGGTGGCTATGCTCTTCGTGAGCACGTCGTTCCTGGTGAACGCTTCGCGCGACGGATTCGCGCAAGTGGACCCGCGCCTCGAGAATGTGGCGCGCACGCTCGGGTACGGACCGCTGGCAACATTTTTTTCGGTGTCCCTGCCGCTGAGCTGGCGCAACGTGCTGTCCGGGGGAATCATGATGTGGGCGCGGGCCATCAGCGAGTTCGGCGCCATCGTCATCATTACTTACAACCCCAAGGTCGCTTCGGTTCTGATTTACGACCGCTTCACCACCTATGGGCTGACCTACGCACTGCCGCTGGCGGTGATTCTGATTCTCTTGACGCTGTCCGTATTCGCCCTGCTGCGGAGCATCAGCTACCGCGCCTCAGGAGTTCGAGCAAGTTGATCCGCCTCCTCAACGTCGCGTCGAGCGCCGGTGCATTTGCGCTGCGTTCAATAAATCTCGAAGTGCCTAGCGGAGATTATTTTGTCCTGCTGGGGCCCACCGGCTCCGGCAAGACGCTCCTGCTTGAAACCATCGCCGGATTGCGCACGCCCACCTCCGGCGAAATCTGGATCCACGATCAAAATGTGACCGAGCTCGCGCCCGAACATCGCCGCGTGGGGTTCATGTACCAGGATTACCTGCTGTTCCCGCATTTGACCGTGCGTCGGAACATCGCCTTCGGACTTCATCGCCAGGCCGCAAATGAAGCAGACGAGCGCGTCAAGCAGGTTTCGCGTCTCCTAAAGCTCGATGGTCTGCTCGATCGCCGCGTGGCCGGCCTGAGCGGCGGAGAAAAGCAGCGCATCGCGCTGGCGCGCGCGCTGGCGCCGCAACCACGCGTGCTGCTGCTCGACGAGCCGCTGGCGGCACTCGACCCTCAGACGCGCCAGCAAGTGCGGCGCGAGCTCTTGGCGCTGCATAATGAATTAAAAATGACGACCATCCACGTGACCCACGATTTTGAGGAAGCACTGGTGCTGGCGGACCATCTGGCAGTGATGAATGCCGGCGAAGTCGTGCAGGCCGGCGAGCCCGATGTTGTCTTTCGCCGGCCGGCGTCACCGTTCCTCGCCAGATTCCTAGGTGTCGAAAATGTGTTCCGCGGGCGGATCGTGCGCTGCATTGGCGGCGAGGTCGGCGACGGCACTTCGTTCAATGCCATCTTTGAATCTGGGCCGCTGAAGTTGTCGGTAGTGGCTGAATGCGAAGGCTCCGCGCGCGTGGCCATCCGTCCCGAAGAGATCACCGTCTCGAAAGAGCCGCTTCATTCCTCGGCGCTGAACAACCTGGCAGGAATCGTGAAAAATATAGAGAAGTCCAGCCCCCTGGTCCGGTTGACGATCGAAGCCATTCAGCCGTTCATCGCCGTCCTGACGGTACAATCGTTTGAGGCTCTCGATATCGCCGCCGGCGCAAAAGTCTGGATCTCATTCAAAGCCACAGCCATCCACGTATTCTGAAATGAACTCATCATCAAACGGGCTGTGCGCTCTGTATCGCGGCTGCGTCCTTCCCGGCGAATTTTCTCCGGTAGTAAGCAATCCAGATTGAGATGGCAGGAACGCCGATGACCGTCGGCCACAGCCAACGCACGAGTGTCGGCAGAAAATAAAAATTCACGGCAGAGAACGCGCCAACCGTAGCGATGTAAGAGCCGACCATCCCGCCCAGATGGCTGTACATCCACGCGTTTCGATCTGCGGCCGGACGCAGAAATCTCCAGATGTCAACCGCGCCCACGGTCGCGCCGATCAGCCCGAATACAATTGACACCGCAGGCGCGGGCAAAAATTGGTGCGCGGGAGGGTGGATGCCCACGCCGACCAGACCCAAGCTGCCAGTGAGCATGATGAGCGCGGCGATCCAGTCCGCGGCCCGCGCCGGTTCGCGCTTTCGAATCACACTGCGATATCCGCGAAACGCGAAATAGAAGCTGAACACCGCAACCAGCGCAAGGAAATAAATCGGGCGATTGAGAGACATGACCAAAGCCGTCACTGCAACCGCAGCCATGCTCCAAAAATAGATTATCCCCCAACGCCGGTGCGCTAGCCCGCCTTTCACCGTGAGCATGGCTGCCGGCGCAACGAAGAGCGCAACCATCCCGCAGGCGATGTGCAAAATGCGAACGTACGGAAACCAGGTGTTCATGGCCGGTTACCTCCCTTTTTTTCGAGCCGGCTTTTTAGGCGCGGCATTGCTCGCGGCGTTCGCCAGTCGTTTCAGTTCGCGCAGCGATGATTCGCTCCATTCCACTTGCATTTGCGAGAAACGCTCGCCGAAATCCAGAGACATCAGCCAGTAGGGCAGGCCGGGATGCTTGGCATTGGCGGTGTGCAACCACTTACCCACGCGCACGTATTCCTGCAACAGCCGCTGGTGCGTGGAACGAAGTTCCTCCACCTGGCGAATGGCGTCCTGGGGACGGCCGCGATGGCCGAAAAATATCTTCAGAAGCAGCTCATTGCGAGGTGAAGGGGGCGCGGGCGGCTCGGCAAGCCATTTCTCGAATTCAGCACTGCCCGCGACCGCCAGCGAATACACCTGGCGATTGGGCTTGCCGCTCTGCCGCTCGACGCGCACCTGCACCAGCCCCCGCGAATGCATGCGCTTGAGCATGGGATAAATCTGCCCGTAGCTTTCCTTCCAGAAATAGCCCAGGTGCTGCTGCACGAATTTGCGGATGTCGTACCCGGACATGGGGCAAATGGACAGGGCGCCAAGAATTGCGGGGCTGGCGGCACGGGATCTCATATATCCTAATGATATATATCATCAGGATGTAGTCAAGTGATTTATTCAATGCCCCGGCCCCCGCACTCCTCCACCCGGCTGCAGATTTCTTGCAGCCCTAGGCCCTACCCGCACATCCTATGCGTCGGGGGAGGGCAGCCAGGCAAGCGACGCGATCCCGGGTTGGAGCATTGACTCCGATACATCGCGGTCGTAGATTGATGGGCCGCCAGGAAGCAATTACAGCGGGATTTGGCGGCGCAACGATCTAATTTGTCATCTCAAACCAGGTAGGTGCTCATGCCCGAATTCGTCATCGAACGCGAAATACCAGGAATCGGAAATTTGACCGACGAGGAATTCCGCGCCATCGCGCAAAAATCCGTCGCCGTGCTCAAACAATTGGGTCCGCAAATCAAATGGCTGCACAGCTACGTGACCGGCGACAAGCTGTATTGCGTCTACCTGGCTCCCGATGAGGCGACGATCCGCGAGCATGCCAACCGCGGGGGATTCCCGGCGAACCGCATCTCCATGGTGCGGCGTATGATTGATCCATCCACCGCGGAATAAATTCAGGCGCAGAATAAAATCAGGCGACGCGGGCTTCCAACGCCTCGACAATCGCTTTTTCAAGCGGCATCGTCCACCCGTCCATCCAGGCTGCGGACGCTGCCGGGCCGGTCAAGGACCGGCGGGCTGCCTCGAGACCTTTCTCGAGCCGCTCGTTCTCCGTGGCCGTGAGGGGAGCGCCGATGCTTTGCCGCAACACGGCAGCCGCTCCTGCCAGTCGCAGCGCTCGTTCCGGCTGCGAATCCACCGCGGCAGAAAACGCAAATCCTTCCAGCAACCGCGCGATTCCGCGCTTGTGCCCCAGCTCCTGGAACACTTTCATGCTCTCGCAATACAGTGAGGGGGCGCGCGCGTAGTTTTTCTGGTCACGGGCCAGGTTCCCAAGGTCTGCCAGAGAGCTGGCAACTCCCCAGCGATCTCCAAGCTCACGAAAAACCGCCAGAGCCTGCTCGTACAATGATTGCGCCGCGGCCATGTCGCCCTGGTCATGAGCCGCATCTCCCATGTAATTGCGTGTCCAGGCCGCGCCGGTCCGATCGCCGAGTTTCTGAAAGATGGCCAGAGCTTCCTCATACAAGGAGCGCGCCCGCGCGCAATCTCCTTGCAATTTGACCACGTTGGCCATGTTACTGAGTCCGCGGGCCACGGCGACGGGATCTTTCAATTCCTCCCAAATGGCCAGACTGCGTTCGAACAGGGAGTACGAAGCGGCGCTTTCACCGCGGTCGCGCGAAAGAACGGCGAGTGCGTTGAGCGAGACGGCGACGCCCCGCTTGTCGCCGAGCTCTGTGGAAATTGCCAGACTTTCCTCAAGCAACGGGACGCTGGCGGTGTAGTCTCCCTGTCCCACAGCCAAGACGCCCGCGGAAAACAGCGCGCGCGAACGCAAATTATTCCTCGCCGCGGCTTCCTCGAGTTTCAATATTTTGCCCAGCCGCTCGCGCCCTTCCGCCAGGTATTCGCGTTGTTCCCAATATCGAAACATGGACACGCCCAGACGCAAGGCCCACTCGGCACTGGATGTTTCCGTCAGCCAGTCGAGCGCGGCACGAAAATTGTCATGCTCCAGATCGAGGCGATCCAACCACTCGGCGCGTTCCGCATCCTTGGTAGCGGCTGCGTCTTCCTCGGCCAGCACCAGATAGTAAGCCGCGTGTGCGCGCCTGGTCTGTGTGTCCTCCCGGCTCGTCGCCAATTTTTCGAGCGCGTACTCCCGAATCATATCCAGCATGACGAATCGGGATTCGCCTTTCGCGCTGTGGACCTGCTGAATCAGGCTCTTGTCCACCAGCGACGACATGCCGTCGAGCAGATCCAGTCCCAGGTCGCCTTTCGTATCGCACACGGCTTCCACACCTTCCAGCGTGCAACCGCCGGTGAATACCGCCAGACGATTGAAAAGTTTCTGTTCCTCGGGACTCAGCAGGTCGTAGCTCCAGTCGATGGTGCCGCGCAGCGTTTGCTGCCGTTCGGGCAAATCGCGCGCGCCGCCGGTGAGCAGTTGCAGGCGATTGGCCAGCCGTGTCCGAATCGCGGAAGGCGCGAGGAATTTGACGCGCGCGGCAGCCAGCTCGATGGCCAGAGGAACGCCGTCGAGGCGCGTGCAGATTTCGAGGATGTCGGAAGAATTTTCATCAGTCACTTCAAAACCGGGTTTCACCGCCCCGGCCCGGCTGGTAAAAAGAGCCACCGCCGAAAAACTTGTGAGCGCGCTGACCGACACCGTCGTCTTCGATTCCGGAAGCGCCAGCGGCGGCACGGGAAATTCGTGCTCGCCGTACACGTGCAGCGCCGCGCGGCTGGTCACCAGGATTTTCAGCGTCGGTGCGGCACCCAGCAGCTCGGCCACCAGCGACCCGGCGATAATCAGGTGCTCGAAGTTGTCCAGCAGCAGAAGCGTCGGAGCGCAGAAAACGCTGCGCAAACTTTCCTTCAATGCGTCGAGCACAGATTGGCCGCCGGATTCCCGCACACCCAGCGTTTGCGCGATCACCGAGGCGATGAGACCGGGGTCCCGCAATGCCGCGAGCGGAATGAAGTAAACCCCGCCGGGAAACTCCTCCATCACCTGCCCCACGACCTCGAGCGCCAGCCGCGTTTTGCCAATTCCTCCCGGGCCCGTGACGGTGATCAGCCGCGCATCGGCCCGCAACAGCAGCTCCTTCGCCGCAGCCAATTCACTCTCATGGCCCACGAACGGGGTGCGCTGCGCCGGCAGGTTGCTCGGCCGCACCTGCGGCCGCTTGAAAGGCGTCTCCGAAAATCGGTCGCGAATGGAAGCCAAGTCGCGCGCAAGATCGTGCGTCGAGGCGTAGCGATGTTCCGGCTGTTTCGCCAGGCATCGCTCGACAATCCAGCACAACGGAGCAGGCGCCTGCGGATTCAACGAAAGCACCGGAACGGGCTCCTCCTTAATGATGGCCATCAACGTTTCCGCCACGCCTGCTTTCCGGAACGCGTGCTTTCCGGTGACCATCTCGTAGAGCACGGTCCCGAAAGAAAATTGGTCGGAGCGGAAATCCACCGGCTGCCCGTTGGCCTGCTCGGGTGACATGTAGCTGACCGTGCCCACAAGCTCCCCCGGTAACGTAGTGGGACCGGTGGCGGACCGTGTCACGAGCGGATCCTGTGATTCCGTAATTGCGACCTTCGCTAATCCGAAGTCGAGAATTTTTGCAAATCCGTCGCGCGAGATTATTACGTTGTCCGGCTTCAAATCGCGATGAGTGATCCCGGCTTCGTGCGCCTTGGCCAGCCCCTCCAGAATCTGCGCCGCAATTTGAATCACCTGCCGCATCGGCACTGGGCCGGACGCGCACAGATGACGCAGCGTCTCGCCTTCGACAATTTCCATGGCGATGTAGTGCGTGGAATCGTCGCGCCCGAATTCATAAATCGTCACAATGTTGGGGTGATTCAACGCCGAAGCCGCGCGCGCCTCCTGTTCGAAGCGCGCCAGGCGATCTTTGTGCGCGGAGAGTTCAGGCGGCAGGGTCTTGATGGCCACTTCGCGCCCCAGATTCGTATCTTTGGCGCGATAGACTTCGCCCATTCCCCCCGCACCAAGCGGGGAGACGATTTCGAATCGGCCGATTCGCGTACCGGGCTTGAGGCTCATGAAATGGCGCTCCCTCTTTAGGGGGTCGGAGCGGAATTCATCCCGAGCGCAGCCGAGGGAGCTCCGACATTCAGCGGCCTAAAAGCATCGGGCTTCAGCCCCCGAGGAGCTTGCCTGCTCGTCTTGCGCTATCATCGAGCGGACACGCGGGCGAATTGCAGGCCGTGACTGACAAAAATTAGCAGTAGAAAGCTGCGGAACACGACTCGACGACTCGCCCCGGAGTCTCGCGCGGGCCATAGTAGCAAATCCATCGGAGACCGTCATGGACCTCAAAGCCGTTCAACGACCGTTCAAGGAGCAGTACCGGCGCGAGCCAAGCTCCTCGCGAATCACGCTGCGCGCCACGGGCAGCGAGACGTCAACGCCCATGGCCTGCTCCGTTGATCTAGGCCGCGCCATCTACAACGCCGAAGCGCACAAGGGCGTCGGCGGCGCGGGTACCGGCGCATGTTCGGGAGATTTACTGCTCGGCGCGCTGGCAGCCTGCGGGCAAATCACTTGCCAGATGGTCGCCGCAGCAATGGGCGTGCCCGTCGAGCGCGTGGAAGTAACCGTCGAAGGTGATCTGGATTTGCGCGGCACCCTAGGAATTTCCAAGGAGGTGCCCGTAGGATTCGAGTCCATTCGTGTGAATTTCGATATCCGCGCCCCAAAGGCCACCGAAGAACAATTGCAGTCCTTGCGCGAAAAAACCGAGCAGTACTGCGTGGTAATTCAAACGCTGCTGCGCCCCCCGACAATTCAGTCCGATTGGGTCAAGTCCGCCTGAAGCTCCGCGGACTTCCATCCCGGTAGCACAGATTTCAATCTGTGTGCCGTTGCCTGTATGGAGTGCGAGGGCTTGCCCTCGCTTTCATAGGGCGAGGCTCGCCTCGCCCGACTTCGCGCGCTGCGCGCGCCCCGGCAAGCCGGGGCCTAACAAAGCGGCGGCAAGCCGCCGCACTCCATATCAATCTTTCTGCCCGTCGCTCTCGCCTGTGGTCGTCCCGCTCGAATATAGAAACACGCGTACCAAACTCAGCGCGGGCGCAGCCTCACAATTGGGAATGTACGGTACGGGCGTTACTTCAGCGAGACCTCGCGCGCCAGGTGGCTGGAAACAACCTCCGAAATCTCCGCTCGCTTGCGCGCCGCCTCCATCATCGCATCGCGGGATCCATAGTGAGCCACGGAGATGGATGCGCCTTTGGCATCGAGCTGGTCAATCGCAGCCCAGTTGGCGTACAGAATCGCCACGGCCACGCTCCAGTCATTCGATGAATTGCTGGTGGCGTTGGTAAACAGCTTGTAATCCGAGATCAACCCCTGTTTCTTCTGTTCCTCCCAGATAGGCTTCAGATGCGTGCGCACGTCGGCCCAGAACGCATCTCCCTGCCCGGGCTTGACGTGGACGTATGTGACCCGCCACACGGGCCCGACACTATAGTTGGGGTTTTGCGCATGTGCAGTAGCGGCGCTAAGCAGCGCAACAACAAACAGCACAAGAGAAAGAGCTTTCCTCATATCACCTCCTGAAATTGTGTTTGGATTGAATGCACCCCTCGTTGAACCCCAGAGGAGCGGTCAGAACGTAGCACCGGCCATTGCGCGTGTCAAAGAATCGTTCCGCACCACCCGTCGAAGACCTCTCAAAAGGCAAATGCCCGGCCAATCGAAACTTCAAAATCAACGAAAAACAACAGCCAATCAGAAGATGCTCTGCACTGGTGGTATCATTAACGCAACATCACGTCCATTTGTAGCGATTGAGGACACCGAAGGGCAGGTCACCCGCTTTAGATCACCTATGAAAAACACGTACGATCTCGCTCCCACGCAACCGCTCCACGGGTTTCATATGAAGGGCACCGTGACAAGGCGATTCTTGATTACGTATCCGGTGCCGCCGCACGCTCTCGCCTCGGCTGTGCCGCCGGGAGCGGAGCTTTCACTCCACAATGGATTGGCCTGGGTGTCCGCTTGTTTCGTTCATGTCGCCGGCATGCGGCCATCGTTCTCGCCGGAGTCGCTCGGGATGGACTTCAACTACCTCATTCACCGCACTATGGCACGTCTTCCGTATCCGGACGGCAAGCTCCGCAAATCTGTGCTTGTTCTCGAGGCGAATATCAACCGGCGGGTTCTAGGTCTGATGGCCCGCAAATCCACAGGCGTACAGTTCCACACTCGGAAGATCACCCTAACAGAACACATCTCAACGTGGCTTGTACAAATGAGCGGACCGGACGGAGTACTCTATGAGGTTGAGATCTTGAAGGACTCGATCGGGACAGATACCGGGAAGTCATCGCAATTTGCAGGTGCGACGGACGCGGATCAATTCCTTCTCGGCGTCTCGTTTGGCGCGCAGTGGGAACCGCAGGCGAGCCGGATCAGGCTCCTGGCGGAAACGCACGATCCCTGGCAAACACTCGTCGGTCAGTGCAAAACGAAACGCCACGTGCTTCTCGGGTCCCTGGGCGTGTCTGGTGTGGAGGCTGACCATGTGATCACCATGACTGACATCCCGCACTATTTCGCCCTTCACGGAATCACCGTGCCGTGTCCAATAACCTCATGAACGGCCGCTGGCTCAGCTTTGCTCCTCTTTCTCACTCCTCATCGACCTCATTCCCCGCACCCAAAACCTGTACTTCCGTACAGTAGATTTCCGTGCACGTCTGTGCCATGTTACCTGTGGAGAATTTTCGGATGGTCGGCGCAGCGATCCCAGGAGGAGGTCCGCTTCAATCCGCCGAAGCTCGGCGGGGTCCCGGAGGCACACGAAGCCTCCGGCAGGCGCACAACGGGCCTTGGCCGCAGCGATCAATCGCCAACCCGCGCGAACAGAAATCGTCCCAACTTCAAGAAAACAAAGGGCACAGGTCAAATTCAATCGCCAACTTTTCCGCATGTGCTACCCTGGAGCCGGCGAACGATCCTCGTCAGGGCACGCTTTTAAGCGTGCCGTGCGCGACGGCAACAGGACGGCTTCAGCCGCTGAGGCCTCATGGGTTAAAACCCCTTACGTCTCGGCATGTTTCGGCACGGCTCCCACGGCTACGCTCGGGACAAGTTCAGCCGTGCCCTGACGAAACCCGGAAACTCTTGCTGCTTCTTCGCCTCCCTGCTTCTTTGCTTCCGTGCGTCAGTGCCTTCGTGCCTCGAGATTCCTATTCGCAACATCCCGAAATTAGAATTCGCCCCAATCCCATGAAAACAAGCCACCTGACTTTTTCTAATCGTCACACATTCGACTGTTTGCGGCACCACCCGAACGAAGACTTCGGCGAACGGCGCGTTTTTGCACGGCGCCCCATCAGAGGCGCTTTTTCGCAAAGGCCCTACCGGAAGCAGACTTGAGATATTTCTCGAACGCGAAGGCGCGTTGCTCGTCAGCGAACGCGAGATAGGTCTTGATGATCCAAGGCAAGTATTTCGACGTATGCGACACCTCGCCGGCATTGTGCTTCTGCAAACGAGCGCGCAAGTCGTGCGTAGCTCCCACGTAGTAGCGCTCGGAGTCTTGAAGGCTCTGAAGGATGTACACGTAAGTCATGAAAGTCGTGTCCCCATAATGGCTCGCCGAGCCGAAGCTCGTGAACGTAAGGCCCGCCTCCGTCCGCCGCGGCGGGCTCCGGCGCGACAGCCTTTGCTCGCTGATTTCCTTGGCCTGCCGAGCCGTAGCCCCGCACAGTTTGCATGTGGCTCGCCGAGCCGTAGCCCCGCACAGTTTGCATGTGGCTCGCCGAGCCGTAGCCCCGCACAGTTTGCATGTGGCTCGCCGAGCCGTAGCCCGCGGAGCGGGCGAAGGCTGGTGGGCCTGGGGAGAGTCGAACTCCCGACCAACGGTTTAGGAAACCGCTGCTCTATCCATCTGAGCTACAGGCCCGAGGGAAGACTGCGCTGCGCCATAGATTATCACATGGGAACAACGGGCATCCGGCCGGGGCGCGCGGGCGCGATGTGGCATAATATTCAGGCAAGAAAGGCCGCGGGGCAATGGGGGGCGTCGCGGCCGGTCGTTCAATTTCCCGCAACCCATGACAGCCAGGAAAAAAATCCGGCGCAAGCTGCTGGCGGCGCATCGCAAGCTGCGCGAGCTGCGCATGATTGCGCGCGGGCTGGCCTCGACGCGGCATCCCCTGCTGGTGCACATCATTCCCACCCGGCGCTGCAACCTGGCGTGCACCTACTGCAACGAGTACGACGATTTTTCGAAGCCCGTCGCCACCGAGGAAATGTTCCGGCGCATCGACCGGCTGGGCTCGATGGGCACGGGCATCGTCACCATCAGCGGCGGCGAACCGCTGCTGCATCCCGAACTCGACGCCATCATCGGGCGCATCCGCGCGAATGGAATTATCGCCGGGATGATTACCAACGGCTACTTGCTGACGGAGGCGCGCATCGAGAGCCTGAACCGCGCGGGCCTCGAGTATCTACAAATCAGCATAGACAACGCGGTGCCGGACGAAGTCTCGAAAAAAAGTTTGAAGGTGCTGGACCAGAAGCTGGTGCTGCTGGCGGAACACGCGGAATTTCACGTGAACATCAATTCCGTGCTGGGCAGCGGCATCGCCGATCCCGAGGACGCGCTGAATGTGGCGCACCGCGCCGTCGAGCTGGGATTTACTTCCACGGTCGGCATTCTGCACGACAGCAATGGTCAGCTCCAGCCGCTCGGCGAGCGCGAGCGCGAAATTTTCGAAGAGATTATGGGGCTGGGCAAGCGCTCGTTTTCGCGCGTGAATCAGTTCCAGCACAATATCGCGCGCGGCCAGGAAAATACCTGGCGGTGCCGCGCCGGCTCGCGCTACCTCTATATTTGCGAGGATGGCCTGGTGCATTACTGCTCGCAGCAGCGCGGGTATCCCGGCATTCCGCTGGCGGAATACACCGACGAGCAGCGCCATCGCGAATTCCTCACCAAGAAAGGCTGCGCCCCGCGCTGCACCGTTTCCTGCGTTCACCAAATTGCGGTGGTGGACGGCTGGCGCGCGCCGCAAACCATCGAGCCCGCCGGGCCGCTGCCGGTCAGCCCTTTCGTTCAACTCACCACTCCCTCCACGCGCAACTGAGCTAGCTCTCCATGACAATCTCCGCCTTCGTGCTTCGCAGCCGGAGGCGGGAGCACGCTTTTCCCCTAACGAATTGGGCAATGTGTTTCTGCACTGATGAAGATTCATCTTGCAATGGGATAGTGCTTGGATTAGAAGTCCACCATCAAGCCGATTCGGGCTCCAGGATTCACGCATCGAGGCCTGCTTGGCTCTCACGCTTGGGATATCTGCGGCCGGGGGCGCCGCATGAAAATCGCTCGATACATTCCGGGGGAGGGTGTGTCCATGCATAAGCGAAGCCATGTCGGATTTGCGCTGCTGGTAATACTGCTGCTGGCAATTCCGGCGGCGACGCGGGCGCAGGTGAACACGGTGAATTTGTCCGGAACGGTGCTCGATCCGCAAGGTCTGGCCGTGAAGGGCGCCAAGGTGACGCTCAAGAACCTGGCCACCGACGCGAAGCGCGAGACCACCAGCAACAACGACGGGCGCTATGAAATCATCGGCATTCCCCCCGGCCAATATTTCATGACCGTCGAGGCTCAGGGCCTTGCCACATTGACGGTTCCGTCGTTGACGCTGGCGCTCGGCACTTCGCCTGAATTCAACCCGCAATTGCAGCTGAAAACCACCAGCGAAACCATCAGCGTCTCGGCTTCCGCCGAGCTTGTGGAAACGACCAAGACGGATGTGTCCACCACCGTGTCGCAAGTACAGATCGAAAACCTGCCCATCAATGGACGCAACTACATCAACTTTACTCTGCTGAATTCCCAGGCGGCGCGCGACGACACCCCCTCCATCGGAGCGGCGCCCACCAGCGGCCTGAATTTCGGCGGGCAGCGCGCGCGGTCGAACATGGTGTCCGTGGACGGCGCGGATGCGGTGGACAACTCTGTGAACGGCGTGCGCGCCACAGCGTCGCAGGAAGCGGTGCAGGAATTCCAGGTAATCACCAGCAATTACATGCCGGAGTATGGCCGCGCCATGGGCGGCGTCGTCAATATCGTGACCAAGTCCGGGTCCAATCAATGGCACGGCGACATGTTCGGGTTTCTGCGGGCCAAACAGATTCAGGCGCGCAACCCGTTTTCGGTGTCGGCCGCTTGCGATCCACTCACGTTTACCTGCGGCACCACTCCGGTGAAGCAGTCCTTCACGCGATTCCAGGGCGGGGCAACCGTTGGCGGACCCATCCAGAGAGACAAGACGTTTTTCTTTTTCAGCTACGAAGCGACGCGCCGGCATGAAACCGGATTCACCAACATCGGCGCGAACAATTTCGGCCTGGTCCCGGCAAGCTATCCCGCAGCCGCAGGAGTCTGCGGCCTGGCGAGCGGATTGGTGACTCCGGATCAAAAGGCTGTTCTGGGGTCGTTGCCGCTCATCGTGGGCGTCCCATATTTTTGCGCCGCTGCCGGAGGTTCGACATCGGCTCTCTTTGGCAATGTGAAGATCGGGGGAGTTCCGGTGCTGCCGCCGGCGGCCAACATATTTTTCTCCAGCGGGGCTCCGCTGCCCAGCACATTTCAGGGGCTGGCCTCGGTTATCGGCAACTATCCAACATCGGACGAGGGAGGCATCTATTCGCTGCGGCTGGACCACATCTGGAACCAGAAGAACAGCACCTTCGTGCGCGGCATGATTTCCCCGTTCACCACCAGAGGCATTCAGGTGAACGCACAGAACCAGACCTTCGGGCAGAATGCCGGAAACCGCACCTCCAACCAGCAGACGCGCGACTGGGCCATCATCGGCCAGCACACCACGGCAATTCGCGACGACCTCTTCAATGAATTCCGCTTCCAAGTTGCCCGCCGCGGTCTGCATTACGGCTTCTCCGACCTGTTCGGTGGTAGTTTCCCGGCGGACAACATCGCCGGCGCCGCTTTTCTGGGCCGCGAACCCTTTACCACGGAAGACCGCATCGAGCGACGCTTCCAGTGGACCGACAATCTGACCTGGACCAAGGGCCGGCACACGCTGAAATTCGGCGGCGACGTGAACCTGATTCAATTGCGTTCGGGGGCCAGCCAAGTGTTCACGTTGAACTACGGCGGCGTATTTAACTTCGGTTCCCTCTCGGCGGATTCCCTGAGTTCCGGTTTCAGCGGCCTTCCGGGATTCAGCGCCGTGCAAGCCTATGGCCTTGGAATTCCCACCGTGTATTTCCAGGGAGTCGGACAGTCCAAGCGATTGTTCGACAACAAGACCATCGGCGTATTCGCGCAGGACAGTTGGAAGATCAACAACAAGCTGACCGTGAATTACGGTGCGCGCTACGACATCGAATTCCTGCCCATATTTACACCCGGAACGGCCATCAATGCCGCAGCCGAAAAGGCCTTCGGCGTTGTGGAAGGAGTTCCGCGCGACTCGAACAACATCGCGCCACGTATCGGCATTGCCTGGGATCCCTGGGGCAACGGCAAGACGGTGATTCGCGCCGGTTACGGATTCTTCTACGATCACCCGGCGCTGGCCCTCGCATTTCTCTCTACCGCTGAAGATGGATCGCTTTCCGCCCTGCTCGAAGCTGCGGGCGGGGCGCCCTCCAATGCCGACCTTAACAACGTTGGAAATATCACAGCACTGAATGCCTCTTCGATTTTCCAAGGGATTCTTTCCAGCTCGAACCCCAACTTGGTGAATCCTCTGGCGCCGGCCATCACCAGTTGCTCCAACGTGGCACCGACAATGTGCTATGGAGCGGCAGGAGCAGCCTTCGGCGGAGGCCCGCAGATTTTCGGCTCCACTTTCCCGAACTCCATCTTCAATCAACAGAGATTCCTGACCGCGCAGGGTTACACGCCCGGCGGCGGGTATCCGCTGCCGCTGCTGCCCTTCACCATTCCGGTGCAGAGCAATTTCCAGTACGCCCTGGCGCAACAGGCCAACCTGACAATCGAACGGGAAATTTCGAAAGACTGGAAAGTGAGCGCGGGTTACACCTTCACGCACGGCACGCACCTGGATCACACCGTCAACATCAACACCACGGATCCGGCCAGGCTGATGGCCAATGACAGCAATGCCGTTCAGGCCGGCCTGGTCTCCATTGGATCGAACCCGCTGGGAATTGCTGTACCGGGAACTTTGGGATGCAACGGGACCCCGGGTGGCGGGAGCATTTTTGTCCAGGCGCCCGGAGCATTCGGCACGGGATTTACGAGCAACAATTGCAGCGGCGCACCGGTAAGCAACGGGAGCGCGACGTTTCTGCCCGGCGGCAGCATTGTGACTCCTGCCGTGTTCAATTTCTTCCGCAGGTCCGGGCCGAACCCGTCGTTCGCCGGACTCTTCCCCGGCGGTTACAACAACGTGCCCGGACCGACCAGCATGGTCGGCCTGGCCGGGGCGCTGGGTTTGCCCACGGGCTTCCCGGGACTGCAAGTGCCATTGAGTGACGTGGACCCGCAACAGTCCAGCGGCAATTCCGTCTATCACGCTCTTACGCTGACCGTGACCAAGCGGTTTACCCATGGCATGCAGTTGCTTTCCAGCTGGACCTACTCGCATGCCATTGACGACTCGACCGATCTTTCCACTCTCATCGCGCCGCAGGACAACCGCTTCCAGAAACTTGACCGCAGCAACTCCGACTTCGACCAGCGCCACCGCTGGATCACCAGCGCCGTATTCCAGAGCAGCTATCACTGGAGCGACGAGGGGTTCTTGAAGAAATTCCTCGCGGATTTCACCGTGGCGCCGATTGTCGAGCTGGCCTCTGGGCGGCCGTACAACCTGCTGATCGGTTTCGACTCGAACCTGGATTTCGGGTCTTCGACCGGCCGCCCGTCGGCGATTAAGACTTCCACACCTCCTCCAGGCTCGACCACTTCGCCGCAAATTCCCGGCTTCGCGTTCACACTTCCAAACGTCTGCCTGGACAACTCGGGCAAGCCCTTCGCATTCACCCTCAACACGTATCTGCCTTTCTTCGGCTGTACTGGAAATCTTGGACGGAACCACTTCACGCGGCCTGATTTCTTCGAGATCGATTTGCGCGTCGCGCGTAAATTCCCCATCGGTGAGCGCTGGAGCGTGGAGCTGACCGCTGACGCATTCAACCTGATCAACCGCTTCAACGCCAGCGACGTCAACCCGGTGTGCGACCCGACGGCGTCGTTCCCCAGCGCGGCGGTTTCCTCCTGCGCCGGCGGGCAGCGGACGGCGGCGTTCGACCCGCGCACTTTCCAGTTCGGCGCGAAGATCAACTTCTAGGAAATCGAACATGATCCACGGGGAATTCTCCTGCGTGGCCAACGCAGCCGAATTCCCCGTTTTATTTTCGTTTCCCATCCTCCGGCGCGAAACGCCTTCCCGCGGTAGGCGCTGTGCGCTACAGTGTCTTGAAGCACACTTGGAACGCGGAAGATTCAGGAGCGTGAAGAGTTCATGAATCCTGTCGTCTGGTTGATCGCCGGCGTGATTGCCATCGCCATCGTCGCGGGACTGGTGTGGTCCGCAGCGCGCCGGACTGACGCGCAACTTTCCACCGTCCGGCAGGAAATGCAGAACTCGCTGGCCACCCAGAGCCAGACGGCCACGGCGCAGATCAATCACCTGTTGCAGACGGTGACGCAGCAGCTCGGACAGGTGCGGCAGGAAATGCTGTCGGCCGTGGCTTCTTCGGGGAAACTGGCCAGCGACGCGCAGATTGCCATGACCCAGCAGCTGCAGGCTTCCGGCGAGACCATCCGGAAAATCAGCGGACAGCTCGGCGAGGTGCAACAGGCCGGGCGCGAGCTTTCGCAGACGGCGCAATCGCTGCAGACGGTTCTGGGCGGCGCGAAGACGCGCGGAACGCTGGGAGAAATGGCGCTCGACCGGCTGCTGGAGGATGCGCTGCCGCGCGCCGCGTACGAAACGCAATACCGGTTTGCATCCACAGGCGCGATCGTGGACGCCATTGTGCGCAGCGGCGATCGCGTGCTGTCGGTTGACTCCAAGTTCCCCCTCGAGGCGTATCGCCGGCTGGTGGAAGCTCCCGAAGAAGCCCGCCGCGAATTCGCGTTGGCGGTGAGGAAGCACGCCGACTCCATTGCCGAGCGCTACATCCTGCCGGACGAGCACACGTTTGACTTCGCGCTGATGTTCATTCCCTCCGAAGGCGTTTACTACGAACTGCTGATGACCGAGGACGCGAAGCACGGCAAGCTCGACGAGTACTGCCGCCAGAAGCGCGTGTTCCCCGTTTCGCCGAATACGTTTTATGCCTGCCTGAGCGCCGTGGCCATCAGTCTGCAGGGGCAGAAAATCGAGGAGAACGCGCGGCATTTGCTGGCCAATCTCGCTGGATTGGAAAAACAGTTCGATTCTTTCGCGGAAGTGTACGAAAAACTCGGCACGCATCTGCGGCACGCGCAGATGAGCTATGAGGACGCCGACAGCCGTTTGAACCGGGCGCGAAATTCGCTGGAACAGATGGCCCAGGGCGCGCTGCCCGAGGCGCCCCAAAAAGTTTTGGAAACTTCTTCGGGCGAATAGCCGCGCCCCCGCCTTGCGCCTCTGTTGAACGACTCGCCTTGGACGCATTTGAGCATGGTCAGATGGACGCCGCGGCGGATTCGAGTATGGTGCGCAAGTCGCTGGCGAAAGTGGCGGAAACAATCTGGTCGAGCTCGCGGCCGATTTTTTCCGCATCGCGGGGATGGTGCGCCAGCCGGTCAGAAAGTTTTTTCAATCGCCGCTGCAAATCTTTTGGCGCCAGAGGCGCGGCGGCTTGCAGGTATCGCTGCGCGGCGTCGAGGTCCACCGGCGGGACGAGCCTAGCGTGAAAAGAAAAATCTCCGGAGCGCACCGCCTGGACTTCCACTTCTGTGAAATTGTCGGCGCCGCCCGAGGTGCGCAATTCCTGAGAATCGCCGCGCGCGAATTGCAGCACTCCCGGCGTTTCGTTTTCCACGACGATTCGCAGCGTCTGTGCGGTCCCTTGCACGCGAACGGGCAGCCTGCTTTTCTTCTCCGGAGTGAGCGGCGGCTGCGGCGGCACGAATTCGAGCGAGACCAGCGTCGTGTCCGCGCTCCAGCGCGACTCTCCGGTTTGGACCTCCACTTTCGCGGGGCCGGTGACAACTTTCGGCCCGGGCATAACGATCAGGCATTCCGGCGATGCGGCCAGGACCAAAGCGCGCTCGCCATTTATTTTCACGCGATTCGCATCCGCTTCGCCGCGAAACCCGGCACCGCGGATAGTGAACCAATCCTTGAGCGAGACAACCGGTTCGACGCGGATGGTCTGACCGGCAGCGGCCGGCGCATCCGAATCCATCAGCGCGGCAGATGAGTGAGCCGATGATTTCGCCAGCAGGTAACCGCCTTCGCGAGGAGCTGTGAAGGTCGCGCGGCCGGTTTCATCGGTCACCACGCGCGCATCCTTTCCAATTTCCACGGAGACGCCGGAGGCGAGGCGTTTGTCGGCGCCGAACACAGCGAGTGTAGCGGGCTGGCCGGCGATGAGGGGCGAGGGCAGGACAATCGTCACCGACCACGTCGCGTTTGCGGCCGATTGCGCGCGAGCGAGCGGCGCGAGCAAGAAAAAGGCCGCCATCGCGGCGGCCAGCGCAACCAGACGGCGAGACGCGTATCTCATGAGGAAGGCGTGCTCCTCTCAAATACGCGCGCTTCGCGGAACAGGCGGAACAACTCGGGATCAATTTCATCGGCGCGCACGCAATCCTCCAGAATGCCGAGGGCGCGATCGGTGGGAACGGCGCGCTTGTAAGGGCGGTCGGCGGCGGTCAGCGCGTCGAAAATGTCGCAGATGGTCATCATCTTTGTGGGCAACGGGATTTCGTCGCTCTTGAGTTTGTAGGGATAGCCGGTGCCGTTGAGTTTCTCGTGATGTGCGCGCGCGATTTCGGGAACCTGGCGAAGTTCGCGCGTCCAGGGAATCTGCGAAAGGAAATTGAACGTGTGGATCACGTGGGATTCGATCTGGCGCCGCTCGGCCTCGTCCAGGCTGCCCTTGGGAATGGAGAGCAGGCGGAATTCGTCGGCATTCAGATAGGGGCGCTCGACTCCTTGCGGATCGACAAAAAACTGGTTGGCGATTTCCTGCAATTTCCGCGACTGGCTTTGCTCCAGCAGCGTCGGTTCGTTGGCCTGCAGAACGAAGCGGACGTAATCTTCGATTTTTTTCAGACGCTGCTCGAAATCTTCGCTGAGGCGCGCGATTTCCTGGAGCGCGTTGCCGCGATCGCGGTCGAGGAACACCTGCAGCTTGCGGCGCACGTTGCCGGTTTCGATTTCCTTGCGGATGTAGTCAAAGCGCTGGCGGACGATATCGAGCTGCATGGGGTAGAGCTTTTTGGCTTTCACCAGCACTTCTTCGCGCACGCCCACTTTGCCGAAGTCGTGGAGCAAAGCGGCATAGCGGATTTCCTTCATCTGCTCGCGGTCGAAATGCGCGGCGGCGTAGGGGCCGCGGGGAGCGGCGTCCACGGCCTCGGCCAGCCGCCCGGTGTAGCTGGCGACGCGCAGGGAATGGCCGGAGGTGGTGGGGTCGCGCTGTTCGATTGCGGTTACGGCGGCGCTGACGAAACCTTCGAAGAGCGTTTCGATATCGTTGTACAGCTTGCGATTTTCGTAGGCCACGGCAGCCTGCGATGCGAGCGACAGCGCCAGGCGCACGGCGCGATCGCGGAACGGCTGCACGTGCTTGGCCACGTCCGCGGCGGTTTCCAGAGTCGCCCCGGCGTGCCGCTTACTATTGATGAGCTGCAGGACGCCGAGGACTTCGCCCTTGGCGTTGCGCATGGGAAGTGTGAGCAGCGAGCGCGTGTGATAGCCCGATTCGCGGTCGTAGCGGTCGTTGAAATGAAACGGGCGGTCGCGCGGAATTTTGTAGGCATCGGGGAAATTGAGGACTTCACCGCGCAACGCGGTGTAGCCGGCCATGGAATCTTCGGCGAGCGGGAGCACGAATTCCTGGAAGGGAAAGTCCAGGCTGTCGTTCTGCGTGAGCATGAATCGCAAGTGGCGGCGGCCTTCGACTTCTTCTTCGATGAGGTAGAGCGAGCCGGCGTCGGCGCCGGTGATTTCGCGGGCTTCGGCGAGAATCAGGGTGAGCAGCGAGCTGATGTCGCGCTGGGCGGAGAGAGCGATGCCGACCTGATTGAGTTCCTCTCGCTCGCGCTCGGCAATTTTCAGTGCTTCGCGAGCGGCGTGCTCGCGCCGGGCCAGCTCGATATTCTGGAAGGCGGCGTCGAGGGTGCTGGTGATGACGGAGCGAGGCGCGCGCGAAGGAAGATAAGCGAAGACCGGCTGGTGGCGATTTTTTCGCGGGAGGCCGGCACCCGAGGAAGCAACCACGCCAATCACGCGGCAGCCGTTTCCAGCGTGGAGGAACTGCGCGGGGAGATGGATGCGGCCCGCCTTGACGTCGGCGAGCACAACGGCGGGTGAATCGCCCGGAGCAGTTTGCGAGGACGCCTTTCCGCCGTTGGGTTTGGCGGGGGGGTATGGGTGCAGATCGTAGGCCGAGCGCAGCGGAGCGACGAGGCTTTCCGCCTGCGACCCTTTCACGTACCAGACCTGTTTTTTCCCCGGCATGCCATCCCCGTCAACGAGGGCGTGGGCAAGAGTATAGCGAAAGGAGGGGGCGGGGGACAGGTGGAGGGAGGGTGAAAACGCGGCTGCGGGGGCAAAAATTTGGCGGACATTTTCGCCTGGTTTTCGCCGGGGATAACTCCGAAGGTAGTCCCCGGGGGGGTGGCTTTTTGTTGCGATTAGAAAGTACGACCGTCGTTTGTTTTGAGTGAGTTAGGAGGAATCCGGTTTCCTGGTGTGTTGCGATTAGAAATGCCGGAATTTTAGCTGTTGCGATTAGGCTGGGTAGCGCGTTGTATGGAGACGGCACGACGGCTGTAAAATAACATAGTGGTAACTAGTTGTCAAGGAGATAGTTCGGCAAGTGGCGGGTCCGTATCCGAGTAGGCGCAATCCGTCCGGAATGCCGCAAGCCCATTCGGGGGACCCGGCCCACTTCTCCTTTTATAGAACTAATCGGGAGTTAGCCGACCGCTGCCAACGCCGGTTCCTTGCGATAAGCCGATTTATCAACCGTCACGCGTCCAAGCTTCGCCGGTGAACTCGAAAGCCTTCCGTTACTGCAACTTGGGGTACTTTGCTTCGGCCTGCTGCACGAAGGCAACATCCGGGTCACCGTTCCTGCACCTGTGAGGAAGCCCCGGTAGGCCCATAACCTTTGTAGTTTCTTGGGCTTCACGGCTTATCCAGGATTGACAATCAACTGATTCGCCGTTCATTGATGCGCCAAACCTTTTGCGCAATAGTGGCACCAGTTCGCGACAGAAAAAAGTTGAGAGCCGCGAACAGATGGCGAGCCCCAAATCGACCGCCACCGAGAAGGAAGTGAAATGAGGAGGTCGAAAATGAAACCGAAACTCTTCTTAATCGCCGCAGCGCTGCTGCTGGCCGTTCCCGCCGTCACTACGCTTGCCCAGGCACCTCACCGGAAAGAGGCGATTATCCTTGAGGGCAGACCTAAGGATAAGAACAACCCCGAGGACTCAAGCTTCGATCAAGAAAACATGACCGCAAATGCCGCTCAGATGCAAGCCGCACTGGAAGCGCACGGCTACACGGTGCATGTAACGAACTCCTGGACCGGGGACAAAGACAGTTTTACCGACATTATCAACACCCTCTCGACCGGCTCCAGCAAACTCGCGTCGGGCGATGAAGCGTTTATCTATGTCACCGGTCACGGGAAACAATCCGAACTGTCGGGCGACGCAACACTGAAGGACGTCGATAAGGCGGACTTGACCGATCGCAGCGGCCAGGCTATCGACCCCAACCACCCTGCTCCTCACAAATACTATGGCGTCATGGAAATTTCGGGCACAGGCTCAGGCCGCAATAACAGCCCGACCGTGACGAGCACAATGTTGAAGCGGGAACTCAAAAAGCTCCCGAACAAACACACGGGCGTTGTGATTGACACTTGCTACGCGGGAATGAACATCGTCCCGCTCCGCCAGATCCCCGGAGTCGAGAGCATTTACACGTCCTCTGCAGCCTGGGAGTGTGCGTACTTCGGGGCCGTCGGTACCACCATTCAAATTACTCTGAGTAATGGCACTCAAGTCCCCTTGGCACCCCGCACAGGGGAACAAACGGGAGGAAGTGCTTTCAGCTATCCTTTCAGCCAGGGCTTGAGCAATGCGCCGCGTGATGCCTCGCTGGCCGACCTGCTAAGGGCCGGGAACGATCACGCTCTCGACCATGATCCAACCGCGGCGGCCGGGAGGGCAGATTCGGCATCCCAAATTCCACTGGCCCCATCTCCATCGGATAAGGACAAGGCCACACACAAGTACAAGACGCATCCGCAAGAATTTAACCGGCCCGATCCTCGAATCGCGGCAACCAACGCCGAAAACGCCTTTAACACCGCGAAGACGAACTTTCAAATCGCCGGAGACAAGGCCCAAGACACAGCCAAGGCCGTGACTGACGCTGCCAAGGCGCTGGACGCCGCAAAGGCCGCAAACCCTCAAGGCGGCCAAGCAGTCAATGACGCGCAAAGTGTACTCGACAGAGCTATCGCGAATGACGCAGCGGCCGCGGGCGTTGAGCGGGCGGCAAAGGATACACTCGACGCGAAGCAGAGGGACTTCGATAAGGCCCAGCAGGAACTGAAAGAGCTTGGCTACAACGCACCTGCCGCGGAGAACACTACCGCCGTTGCGGCGGCTACCCCGACTACGAGCGAGCCGGTTTCACAGGCCGTGGCAAGTTCGCAGACTTCCGGATTTGTGACATCGGCTCCATCCGCGCCGCCGGATCTCCCCGATTACCAGCAGCCGCCCGCCCCGGGTCCAGGCTACCTCTGGACGCCAGGATATTGGGGCTATGTTCCGGGCAACTTCCTCTGGGTACCCGGCACTTGGATCCTCGCTCCGGCGCCCGGTTTGCTGTGGACCCCCGGCTACTGGGGATTCGCGAGCGGAGTGTTCATCTGGCACGCAGGATATTGGGGATCCCACGTCGGCTTCTACGGCGGCGTGAACTACGGATTTGGCTACGGCGGTGTCGGCTTTGTCGGAGGCGTTTGGGAACACGGAGTCTTCCATTACAACACCGCGGTGACAAACGTCGATACGACCACGATTCACGATACCTACGTCGATAAGACTGCGACGACCACGAAAACAACCGCGCCTCGCACCAGCTTCAATGGCGGAAGCGGCACGACCGCGCGGCCGACCGCCGCGGAAGTGATCGCGGCTGGCGAGCATCACACCGCGCCAACATCCGAACAGATCAATCATGAACACCTGGCCAACACCAATTCGTCGTTGTTCGCGTCAGAGAACGGCGGCCATGCATCTGTAGCGGCAACAACGAAGGCCGGGGAATCTAACGGCAGGGGAGTGGTCACGGCGCAAGGCTCGGAAGGCGGCGCAGGCAAAGTCGAGAACAACACTTCCACCACGCTGAAGAACAATGCTCCAACAATCGCTGCAACGCATACCTCAAAGGAAATTAAGGAGACAACGGCGGCAAAGAAGGAGGCCAAGCCGCCGAGGCCGCCCAAGGCTTTTACCGAGAGCATGCCAAAGCAAGGGAAACATGGGAGGTAGGTACTGATGGATGAAGTCGTCCGCTTCAAGCATACCCGCGAACGCCCCCGGGAGGACTCCAGGGGGCGTACGCGCAACAGCAGTGTGCTGGCCAAGGCTTTGTTCAATGTGATGGACCGATTTAGCAGCGGTTATCCGTGCACAGATGATTTGGAAGGCTGAGTTCTGGTCCGAGCTTTTCCGGTAATCCGGGCGGTCTCAATGGGTCGGCGCAACACTAAGCTTCAAGTCCACTTGCAGGATTTTCAATAGCTAAAATTGTTCCCGACCGTTAAATCGTGCGCAACACTGCCCTGACTAGGTTCTGATGGAGCACAGCCCGACAGATCGGCTCCCCAGAGGAAGTATCGTTGGATCAACCGATTAGAAGGTGTTGCAACGACCGGTTGAGCTCGCAGCGCTTACCGGACAACTGCCATAGCTTCAAACTGACCCAACACCGCTCGGCAGGCCGATTCACGGGTGCGGGTTGCGCAGCACGCGAACGGTGACGGGGGCTTCTTTGCCGCGGAGGTCGAGGGTGCGGGTTTCGACGTCTGGATACAGCGCGGCGACTTCGGCGTAGACCGAATCGGAGAGCAGGATTTCGCCGGCCTGGGCGCTGGAGGTGAGGCGCGCGGCGGTGTTGACGGGATCACCGAGCGCGGTGAAATCAACTACGCCGGTGCCGCCCACATTGCCGACATAGGTCACTCCGGAATTGACTGCCACTCCGAGGGGAATCCACGGACCTTCCGGGCGGCCGTAGCCGACAGCTTTGAGGAGCGCGACGGCTGCGAGGACAGCGTTGCGGCGATATTGGAGGCCACAAATGCCGGGGATGAACAGGGCCATCACTTCGTCGCCGATTAATTTGTCAATGATGGCGTCGTGTTGGACGAGTACTTCGGTGGCGGCGCTGTAGAAACGGTTGAGGAGACCGGCGTACGCGGAAGGATCGAGCCGCTCTCCCATGGAGGTGGAACCGCGGACGTCGGCGAAGAGCACGGCGATGTCGAGTTCGGCTCCGCCGGTGGGAAGTGAATCGCAGCAGCGCGAGCAAAGATTGGGATTCTTGCGCGAGCGCGAGAAGCCCAACAAGCCGGCGAATTTGCCGCCGAGGCCGCCGAATGGGTTTTGGCACATCTTGCAGCGCGGGGCGCTGGGGATGAGCCGCCAGAAGTGTTGAGCGAAACGGAGAGGAGGATGTCCCTCGGTCAGGAGTTTGCGCCAGCGCTCTGCGTCAGGAGAGGGCAAGTGGGACCACGGGTGCCGGCGGTGCTCGGCGATCCGGTTCGAGCGCGATTCTAAGAGGCATTGAAAGGGCAGTCAACGCGAATCGGGCGCGAAACCCGTGGCAGCGGAGGCGATAATCGAAGCATGTGAGCGGAAGACCACAGACTGAAGTCTGTGCCACGAAAGTCGTCTTCCTTACCTTGAATCGCGAGCGGGCGTTTGTTAGCCTTGCGCGAATTTGAATCGTTCCTTCGCGAGACGGTGACGATCTAGGCCTCCATGGTACACCGCGCTGTAGTGAAGATTACCGCGCCGTTCCGTTTCTGGTGGCGGCACAAAGGGTCGCTGGCCATCAGCCTGCTGATCACCGCGGTCGCGCTGACTATCTACTTCCGGGTGTTCATCGGCGAGCGGGCCATGCCGCTGTCTGATTTCGTCACGCGCCTGGAGCTCGACAGCCTGGATACGCGGTTCCAGTTGCGCGGAAGAATCGCGACGGATCCGCGCATCGTCATCATAGATATCGACCAGCGCTCGCAGGAAGTGCTGGGGCACTGGCCCTTCCCACGCATCCATTTCGCGAAGATGCTGGATTTGCTGCGCGAAGAGGGCGCAAAAGTGGTGGCGTTCGATATCACCTTCAGCCAGCCGGATCGCACCGGGCAGCCTCTCGAAGGATTCTCCGCGGATTTGGCAGCACTGCAAAAGAAGGGCGTGCCGCTCCATCCAGAAGTGCAGTCTGCTCTCCAGCGCAACAAGAAAGAGTACGACTACGACCAGCAATTTGCCGATGCCATTCAACGATTCGGCGGCGTGGTGCTGGGCAATTATTTTCTTTACACGCAGACCGACCTGCGCGGGGTGACCAACGAAGCGCTCGATCGCTACGCGAACCTGATCGGGCTATTTCCTTTCCCCCAAGTCAACGCGCTGCCAAGCGTAGATCCCACGGAAGGCCTGGCGCACGCGATCGAGTTGTACGAGGACGAGCGCCTGGTACCCAGGGGCGCTGAGGCCAATAACGAAGTGCTGACTGGAGCGCTGGCAGGGGAGAAGGGCGGCACCGGCTTCATCAACGTCATCATTGATGCGGACGGGGTGGTGCGGCGGATGCCGCTGGCGATTCCCTACGGGCGGGACCCCGAGCGCAAGAACTGGGACATGTACGCGTCGATTGACGTGCAGGCGCTGCGGCTGTACCTGGGCGTGAAGAACGAGACGGTGTTGAACTACGGCAAGCAGGGGGTGGCGAGCGTTGATTTCGGGAAGCAACTGTCGGTGAATACCGACCCTCTGAGCCGCATGATGGTGAATTATCGCGGGCCGGCGCGGACGTACCTGTACGTTTCATTCGCAGACGCGGCGCTGGGAAAATTTGCGCCTGGAACGTTCAAAAATAAAATCGTGCTGGTGGGCGCGTCGGCGACGGGCATCGGGGATTTGCGCGCCACTCCTTACGGGGGCTTGGATTTTCCGGGCGTGGAGATTCACGCCAATGTGATTGACAACATCCTGAACCAGTCATTTCTGGTGAAAGGCGGGAAGCAGGCCTTGTGCGATGTGGGCTTTATTTTTCTGTTCGGAATTCCGCTGGGGATGTGGTTGGCGGTGGTGCAGCCGCGCTGGATGGTTCTGGGGTTTGTGCTGCTGGCACCGTTCACGTGGATCGTGTACGAGGCGTTTCTGCGCGGCTGGTGGCTGAATTACACCGTGCCGGCGGTATTCACGCTGATTCCCAACGTGAGCCTGGTGGGCCTGTATCGCGTGTTGGTGGAGGAGCAGGAGAAGCGCCGGGTGCGCGGCGCGTTCCAGCAATACGTGAGCCCGGAAGTGATTCGCCGCCTCTTGGATGATCCCGACCGCGTGAAACCGCGGAAAACAGAAGTGACCGTGCTGTTCAGCGACATCCGCGGGTTCACGACCATTTCGGAATCGCTGGACGCGCAGGAGTTGGCCGAGCTGCTGAACGGGTATCTGACGGAGATGACGCGCATAATCTTCAAGCATCAGGGCACGCTGGACAAATACATCGGCGACGCGGTGATGGCTTTCTGGGGCGCCCCGTTCGACGAGCCGGGGCACGCGACGCGTTGCGCGGAGGCGGCCATTCACATGTTGTCGCGCCTGGCGGAGATGCAGCAGGATTGGCGCGCGAGCGGAAAGCCTGCACTGGACATCGGCATCGGAATCAACACCGGCGTGGCGTCAGTGGGAAACATGGGTTCGGGACTGAGGCAGGGATACACGGCGATCGGAGACGTGGTAAACCTTGCGTCGCGCCTGGAGGGGCTGAACAAGGAATATGGTACTCGCATCATCGTGAGCGAATCCACGCGCGTGGCTCTGCAAAACGAGCGCCTCCTGATGCGCGAGCTGGACTTGATCCGCGTGAAGGGCAAAATGAAGCCGGTGACGATTTACGAAGTGCTGAAAGTGGAAGCCGACGGCGAAAAATACAAGGAGTCAGCGGAGTTGGTCGAATTATTCGGGCGCGGGCAGGAAGCTTACCGGCACCGCTCCTGGGCGATTTCGCGCAGAATTTTTGACGATGTGTTGCAACGCTGGCCGGGCGACGGGCCGTCGCGGGTATTTTCGGCGCGGTGCACGGAGTTTCTGGAAGAAGAGCCGGCGGCGGATTGGGACGGCGTGTACGTGATGAAGCACAAGTAGTGATTCAGGTAGCACAGCCACTCCTGACTGTGCGCTCAGACTATTTGAACCGAAAGGCACACAGGCAAGAGTGCCTGTGCTACCCAAAGCTACTCGTCGAGGCGGACGACGAAAGTTGTGAACTGCTCATCGGCGTGCAATTTTTCGGCCAGGTCGCGGGCGGCATCTTCGGTGGAGAGGCGGCCGACGCGCACGCGGTAGAAAATTCCGTTGGGCGAATCGTAGACCGCGATGCTGACCGGTGAGTAGCGCGCGGCGAGTTGCGCCTTCAACCGCTCGGCGTTTTCCTGCACCTGGAATGCTCCCACCTGCACGCCGAAGAATCCCGGCTGCTCGCTGGATCCCGAGACGATTTCCAGGCGCACGCGCGCGGTGCCGGGGCCGATCATGTCGATAGCCTGCGCGGCCGACTGCGAAAGATCAATCACGCGATTGGCGACAAAGGGACCGCGATCGTTGATGCGCACTTCGGTCTGCTTGCCGTTCGCGAGGTTCGTCACGCGCACGACGGCGTTGAAGGGCAGGGTACGGTGAGCAGCGGTGAACAGGTGCATGTCGTAGATTTCACCGTTCGAAGTGCGGCGGCCGTGGAATGGAACGCCATACCAGGAAGCGACGCCTTCTTCGACGTATTGGCCGGCGATGGCGGGCTGGCGCTCGACGGCGGGCGGCGGGCCTGACGGCGGCGAGGGCTGTGGCGTGGGCGCCGGTGTCGGAGCGGGAGCGCGAGTTGTTCGCGGCGGATGGGAGCAGCCTCCGGCGAGATACAAAAGTACGCCTGTAAGCACCAGCCGCACTAAAGCGGCGCGTGATACTTTCTGTGAAAATATTCCGAGGCGGTGGATGGGCCTCACGCAGGTTCCCGGTTCACTGGTTTCGACCCATTTTCGGTATTATAGGAACGCGTTTACATTCTCGCAAGGAACCCTATTGACCCTCTCGCCCCGCATGCGCTGGAGACTTGACCAGATTCGAAATCAATGGAAGGGCATTTTCGGCGGTAAGGAAGAGCAGCGCCGCCCGCAGTTGTGCCCCGCATGCGGCACGCTGGTGGGAGCGACGGCCAACCGCTGCCACCAATGCGGCGCGAGCATGACGTTTTCGATGGCCGCAGCGAGCAAGTCGCTCGAGCGCTTGATTCCGATGACTTCGCCGGTGACCTACGGGATTCTGGCAATGAGCTGCCTGTTTTACGGCGCCAGCCTGGTGGCCACGATTCGCGCGAGCGGATTGCAGCCGCCGCCCGGCGGCGGGATGTTCGCGATTCTAGGGCTCGGCAGTATCAACGGACAAGTCTTGGCGCGCCTGGGCGCCTCCCTGCCGTGGCCGTACGACTTGATTCAGCCGTGGCGCTTCGTGATGGCCGTATTTCTGCACGGCAGCCTGATGCACATCATCTTCAATATGTGGGTGCTGATGGACGTGGGGCCGCAGATCGAGGAGCTGTACGGCTCGGGGCGATATCTTCTTATCTACGTGGTCACGGGCATCGGCGGATACGTGTTGAGCAGCCTGCGCGGGCATTTCAGCGTGGGCGGTTCGGGCGCGCTGCTGGGATTGATCGGAGTGATGCTGGCGATCACCACGGGGCGGCGCAGCGCATCGATGCAGATGCTGCGCAGCCAGATTATTCGCTGGCTGATTTACATCGCCGTGTGGGGATTCATGTTTCCGGGCATTGACAACTGGGCGCACGGCGGCGGTCTGGCAACCGGCTACCTGCTCGGCAGAATAATGATGGACCGGCCGCCGGTTTCACCGGAGGAGCGCAAGCGCGCGCAGTTTCTGGGTTGGGCCTCGGCGCTGGTCGTGATCGCGAGTGTGGCCATGGTTGTGCGCGAGTTGTTTTTGGCGGGGTAACAAGTTCACCGATGGCAAAGTTCCGCGTTCAAGCTGCAGCCGTAGGGGCACGGCATGCCGTGCCCCTACACGGCGCCATCGAGGCGTTGCCTAAAATCCGTCGTGCGCGGCCTTATCCGTGGGAATGCAGGCGGCGCGAGACCACGATGCTGTAGTGAAACCCGGAAATAATCACGAATGCGGCGACCATATAGCCGCAGACTGTCTGGGCAATTTCGAGCGAGTGAACATCGGTCAACTCGTTCACCAGCACCATGACGATCAGCAGAATTTCGAAGAACGTGGTGGCCTTGCCGTAGAGGCTCGGAGGAAATGGCCGGTAGCCGACGGTGATGAGGATCACCGCGGAGGCGACGAGCAAGAGCACGTCGCGCCCCAGCACCAGAATCACAATCCACCATTTGATTTTTGCATGCAACGCGAGCGTCAAGTAGGACGAAAACATCAGCAGCTTGTCGGCGATGGGATCGAGGTAAGCGCCGAGCGGCGTTTTCTGGTCCAGGCCGCGCGCGAGGAAACCGTCGAGCCCGTCGGTAAGCCCGGCGAGGATGAGGATGGCCAGGCCCAGGCCGTAGCGTTCGTAATGAATCGCCAGGATAAAAAACGGAAGAAACGCGAGACGGAGAAATGTGAGCTGATTGGGAACGGTCAGAATTCGGGTGCGCATTGAGCTGTCCGTGCTTTCGCGCGCGAAGCCCGCTCAGGCAAATTGGGCCAGATACTCGATGAGCGAGCGGCCGACTTTTCTTTCAAACACTTCGGCAAGCGAGGGAATCGAACCGCGCGCTTCGTCGAGCGCGATGCGCTCGATGCGCAGCATGGGAAAAAACAGCGTGGGCAGCCCCATGCGGTCGCCATCGGGATGGACCACCTGGCGCACGAAATCATCGAAGGAGCTTAAGTCAATCCCGCGCAGGGTGACTCCGGCGTTTGAAACGTCCACCAATTCGCCCCAGAGTTTTTCCTTCGGGCTGTGCAGGCTGACCACTACGATCGAATGCGGCTCCATCGCCTCTCCTTGGAGACCCCCGTCCACTGAATGTTATCCCAGATTTCAGGCGCTGTGCAGAAAAGCGGCGCGCAAAAGGTATCTTTTTCGGGGAATGAGAAGAGGTCGTCTCACAAATAGGGTTTCGTCAGGGCACGGCTTTAGCCGTGCCGAAAAAAGGCGTCTTTTCAGCGGTTTCAACCCCTGAGGTACGGATGATCGTCATGCGGGGTGTTTGTGAGATGGCTTGAATCAAGCGGACATTGTTTTCAGGTCGGGCGCGCGGCGCAGCGGCGGCTCGGTGGCCTTCTGCACATCTTCGGGAGTGACGCCCGGAGCCACTTCGCGCAGCACCAGGCCGCTGTCGGTCACGTCAATGACGGCCAGTTCCGTTACGATCATGTCCACCACGCCGACGCCGGTGAGCGGCAGGCTGCATTTTTTCACGATTTTCGCTTCGCCGTCCTTGGTGGTGTGCTCCATGGCGATGATGACGCGCTTCGCGCCGGCAACCAAGTCCATGGCGCCGCCCATGCCTTTCAGCATTTTCCCGGGGATGGCCCAGTTGGCGAGATTGCCCTTTTCATCCACCTGCAGCGCGCCGAGCACAGTGACGTTCACGTGCCCGCCGCGGATCATGGCGAAAGATTCAGCGCTCGAAAAATAGCTCGAGCCCGGAATTTCCGTGATGGTTTCCTTGCCGGCGTTGATCAGGTCGGCGTCCTCCTCACCTTCCAGCGGATACGCGCCGACGCCGAGCATCCCGTTTTCCGATTGAAGGACCACCTCCATGCCGGGCGGAAGGTAGTTGGGAATGAGCGTGGGCAGGCCGATGCCAAGATTGACATAGTAGCCGTCGCGCAATTCGCGGGCCACACGGCGGGCGATGATTTCGCGTTTATCAACTTCAGGCGGCATTGAGATCCTCCTGGAAGACTTGCCAAGGGCAAAGAGTCACCTCATAAATGGCCGTTCGGAAGGGCGGGGCTTCAGCCCCGCCGTAAACGGCCCGACAAGTACGGGCTTTAGCCTCTGAAGCCACATCTCCTGGTGGCCATAGCATATTTGTGAGATGGATTCTAGTCAGGGTCTTTTCCTCAGGGGCTAAAGCCCCTTTGATGTTGGGCCTTCATTGTCGGAGCTAAAGCTCCGACCCCCTAAAATTCCTCAGCATTCATCCGGCGCTACTTCTTGCGCACGGTGCGGCGCTCGATGCGCTTCTGATAATTCGTGCCCTGGAAAATCGCGTCCACGTAAATTCCCGGCGTGTGCACACAGTCAGGGTTCAACTCGCCGAGCTCGACGATGTGCTCGACTTCGGCGATGACGTAGTCCGCGGCCGTGGCCATCACGGCGTTGTAATTGCGCGCCGTCTTGCGATAAATCAGATTGCCCCAGCGATCGCCCTTCCACGCCTTGATGAACGCGAAATTGCCGCGCAGCGCGGGCACCAGGATGTGCGGGCGGCCGCTAAAATCGCGCACTTCCCTGCCCTCCGCTGCAAGCGTGCCGTAACCGGTGGGAGTGAAAAACGCGGGGATGCCTGCGCCGCCCGCGCGGATGCGCTCGGCGAGAGTGCCCTGCGGGTTCAGTTCCACCTCGAGTTCTTTTTTCAGCGCCAGTTGCTCGAAGGTTTTGTTTTCGCCCACGTAGCTGGCGATCATTTTTTTCACTTGTTTGGTCTGCAGCAGCACGCCGATGCCGAAATCATCTATGCCGGCATTGTTCGAGACCAGCGTCAGGTCCTTCGAGCCTTTGCGCTGGAGCGCGGCGATCAGGTTTTCCGGGATGCCGCACAGGCCGAAGCCGCCGAGAAGAATCGTCACGCCATCCTTGATGGCGGCAATGGCCAAATCGGCATTGGCTACACGCTTGTCCATGCAGCTCTCCTCACTCGGGTTGCTTGCCGCGGCGGCTGACGCCTTCGCGCGCGGCGCGTTTCAGGACGCGGATACGATCGGCTACAGCAGAGGCTGCCGCATCGGCGGTCGAGTATTTTTCGATTTCCGTCATCAGAGCCGAGCCGACCACCGCGGCATCGGCGATGCCTCCCAGCACGGTGACGTGTGTGGGCAGCGAAATGCCGAAACCGACGGCAATCGGCAAATTCGTGAAGCTGCGCGCGCGGCGCACCAGCGCGGGCAGTTCCTCAGGGAGCGAGTCGCGCTCGCCGGTCACGCCGGTGCGCGAGATCAGGTACAGGAAGCCGGTGGTGGCTTCTGCGATTATTTTCAGCCGCGAATCGGGCGACGTGGGCGCGCCGAGAAAGATCGTGTCGAGATGGTGCGCTTGCAGGATGCGGCGATAGTCCGCGGCTTCTTCCGGCGTCAAATCGGTGGCCAGCACGCCATCGGCTCCCGCAGTTGCGGCAGCAGCGGCGAATTTTTCCAAGCCCATTTGCAAGATGGGATTGTAATAACTGAACAGGACCAATGGAATCTGTGAGTGCAGGCGCAGCCGGCTGACGAGATGAATCACACCGGCAATCGTGGTTCCGGAGCGCAGGGCGCGTTCGCTGGCGCGCTGGATGGTGGGGCCGTCGGCGAGGGGATCGCTGAAGGGAACGCCGAGCTCGATGACGTCGGCGCCCGCTTCCGCGGCGGCGAGGACGATTTTCTCGCTGGCATCGAGCGAGGGATCGCCCGCGGTGATGTAAGCGACGATACCGAGCTCGCCTGCGGCGGAAAGTTCACGGAAACGGCGCGCGATTCTTCCCTCCGGCATACGCGCGGGCTGGCCGGCAGAAGGCGCGGGAGCGGGATTGGAAATGACGGGCTCAGACATAGCGCGAAAGAGTTTCCATGTCCTTGTCGCCGCGGCCGGATAAATTAAGGATGACGATTTCGTCCTTGCGCATTTTCGGCGCGCGGTGAATCAATTCGGCGATGGCGTGCGCCGATTCGAGCGCGGGAATAATTCCTTCAACCTGCGCGAGAGTTTTCGCGGCCTGAATGGCATCTTCATCGCTCACGGCGGTGTATTCCGCGCGGCCCTGCTCGGCCAGCCAGGCGTGCTCGGGACCGATGGCGGGATAGTCGAGGCCGGCGGAAACGGAATGCGTGGTGGAAATTTGCCCGTCGGAATTTTGCAGCACGTAGGTGTAGGTGCCCTGGAGAACGCCCGGGCGGGCGCCGGCGAAACCGCGCAACGCGGCCAGGCGAGCGGCATGCTCGCCGAGAGATTTTCCTCGGCCTCCCGCCTCGACGCCCAGCATTTTCACCGATGGGTCGCCGAGAAATGCGTGGAACAGGCCGATGGAGTTGGAACCACCGCCGACACAGGCGAAGAGATGGTCGGGCAGGCGCCCTTCGGCGGGGAGGATTTGCTCGCGCGCCTCTTCGCCGATAACTTTGTGAAAATCGCGGACCATCTGCGGATACGGATGCGCGCCGAGGACGGAGCCCAATAAATAATGTGACGTGCGCACGTTGGTCACCCAGTCGCGCATGGCTTCGTTGATGGCGTCCTTCAGCGTGCGGCTGCCGGATTCGACGCCGATCACTTCCGCGCCCAGCAGGCGCATGCGGAAAACATTCAGGCGCTGCCGATCCATGTCTTCCGTGCCCATGTACACGGTGCAAGCGAGACCGAGACGCGCGGCGACCGTGGCGGTGGCCACGCCGTGCTGCCCCGCGCCCGTTTCCGCCACCACGCGGCGTTTGCCCATGCGCGCCACCAGCAATCCCTGGCCCAGGCAGTTATTGATTTTGTGCGCGCCGGTGTGCAGCAGATCTTCGCGCTTCAGGTAAATGCGCGCGCCGCCCAGATGTTCGGTCAGGCGCGAGGCAAATTGCAGCGGCGTGGGGCGGCCGGCAAAATTGTGGAGCAAAGAATCAAGCTCGCCGCGGAACGCCGGGTCGGCTTGCGCCGCAATGTAAGCGCGTTCGAGCTCTTCGAGCGGCGCGACGAGCGTTTCGGGAACGTAGCGCCCGCCATACGGCCCGTACCGCCCGCGCGAATCGGGAACGGTTTGCGCGGGCGAGCTCATCGCGGGCTCCGGCGGGAATTTTTCACCGCTTCCATCATGGCTTTGATGCGGCGCGGATCTTTTTTCCCCGGCCGCGCTTCGACGCCGCTGCAAACATCCACAGCATAAGGGCCGACGGCGCGGATTGCCGCGGCGACATTTTCAGGCGTCAGGCCACCGGCAAGAAAAATCCGTCCCGCCGGCCGGGCGTGGCGAGCGACCAGCCAGTTGAAGGTCTTGCCCGTGCCGCCATAGCGGTTGAGCTCGAAACCATCGAGCAGGACCGCGGTGGCGCGTTTGAACCGCGCGAGCTGCGCGGGCCGAAAGGATTTGCGGACGCGCACGGCCTTGATAACCGAAATCGAGCGGCGCAGGCGCGAAACCATTTCCGGCGTCTCATCGCCATGGAGTTGCAGAAAGTCGAGACCCACGGCGCGCGCGATGCGCAGCATATTTGCTTCCGGCTCGTTGACGAACACGCCGACAATTCTGGTGCGCTGGGGCAGGCGGCGGGCGATGCGGCGGGCCTTGGCCGGCGCAATATAACGCGGGCTGGGCGGATAAAAATTGAATCCGAGAAAATCGGCACCGGCGGCCACGGCGCGGCGCGCGTCGGTCCAATTGGTAATCCCGCAGATTTTTACTTTCACCATGAGGTGGCCTGAATCCTGATTCACCGTCGCAACATTTTCCCGCTCATTCATCTTAGGTACCGGAATGCCATTGCGCAAGTACGCCGCCCGTGACGCCTCACGCCAAAGTGGCATGGCGCGGAATCACGCCGCCTTTTGCGACGGGCGGAGCAAGGCGCTCAAGGCCGCGCCGGGATCCGGGCCGCTCATCAGATGCTCGCCGATGAGGAAAGCGTCAAATCCGGCGGCGCGAAGGCGCGCCAGGTCATCGTGCGACCGCAGGCCGGATTCGCTGACGGCGAGGCATTCTTCAGGGATGGCTTCTATCAAACTGAACGACGTCTCAAGGTGCGCCTGAAAATCGCGCAAATCGCGGTTATTGACGCCGATGATGCGCGCGCCGGCGGCCAGGGTGCGGTCGAGCTCCTCGCGCGTGTGCACTTCGACCAGCGGTTCCATCTTGAGTGAACGGCCGAGCTCCAGGAGATCGCGCATGGCCGCGTCGGAAAGGATGGCGGCGATCAGCAGAAACGTGTCGGCGCCGGCGGCGCGCGTTTCCCACACCTGCCAGGGGTCCACGATGAAGTCCTTGCGCAGGATGGGGATTTTGGTGACGCGGCTGGCCTCTTTCAAATTTTCGAGCGAGCCAAGGAAAAACTCTTCCTCGGTGAGAATGGAGAGCGCCGCTGCTCCACCCTGTTCAAAGGAGAGCGCCAGCGGCGCGGGCGCGAAATCTTCGCGCAGCACGCCGCGCGATGGAGAGGCCTTCTTCAATTCGGCGATGATGTTGATGCCCGGGCGCGAGAGCGCCGCGGGAAAATCACGCGGCGGCGGAACTTTTTTCTCGACGGCGATTTTCAGCGCCACTTCCGGCAGCACGCGCTTGCGGTGGGCGATGGATTCGCGGCGAGCGGCGACAATGCGGTCGAGAATATTTTTCGAGCGTGAGCTGGTTTCCATTGGCCAAGGGCGAGTTGCCCGCAGGGAGAATCGCTCGAAGCATGCTAGTCGGGCGGATGGGGGATGTCAATTTGGAGTGGTGTGGAGCCCTCAGCGGCTGAAGCCGGATGAATTGCGCGGCGCCTACGGCACGGCTAAAGCCGTGCCCTGACGGCTCTGCGCGTCGTTAATCTCATCTTGTCAAATCTATTGAGTGAGGAGCGGCTGGGTCAGGCGGATGGGGATGCCGAAATTGGAGCCGCCGAAACCGCGCAGGACCGCGACGGTGACGCCGATGACTTTGCCCTGCTGATTGAACAGCGGGCCGCCCGAGCCGCCGGAAGTGGTCTGCGCGTCGAAAACGATTTTGTCCGGCAGCACATCGCCGATGTGGCCCTGGGTGATGAGAGGGCGAATCAAATTCCGGCGCGCCAGTTCCTCGAGCACGCGTGAGACGTCGCTCCCACCGGTCTTGATGATCTTCTCGGCGGAATCTTCATCGGTGCGCGCCAGAATGGCGGCCAGGCCGGTGGCATAGCCCATGACAACAATGGGCTGCCCGGTGGCCGCGCCCGTTTGCGTTGCATCGAGCGGGAGGATGGAGCGCTTCAGGCCCTGCAAATCCACGCGCATGCTGGCGAGATCGGCGTCGCTCGAAATCTGCTGAATCTCGGCGTGAAAGGCGCGCGCGTCTCCGGGAAAGTACGCGCGAATGGTGGAAATTTCCGCCTGCAGGCCCTGGCTGGTCAAGTCCTTGAGCTCGTCGTTTTTCCACCACGGTTCGGCGACGTGGCGATTGGTGATAATGCGGCCGTTGGTCCCGACGATAAATCCGGTGCCGAAAACGTCGAGCTTCACTTCCGGGCCGGTGCCCTCGAGCGTCAGTACGGGATTGCCTTCACTGTCCTGGATGGGCTCGCCTTTGTTGTTGAGCCCGCCGTAGCGCAGCCGTTTGCCGCTCTGATGGCGGAAGGCAACCGAGACGTGAAGCAGGCAGACGCTTTGCACGTCCACGGGAATTTTGCTTTGCCCCGTGCCCTCCTGTTCCACGCGCTTCAATCGCGCATTCGTCTCGGCCAATTCTTTCTGCAGCGACGCCACTTCGTCGCCGCTGGCGCCGGCCATTTTGGATTTCAGATTATCAGCTTGCTGCTTCAGCTCGTCTTTGCTGACCGGCGCAACGGAAGCGGCCGCCGGATCGCTGCGCAGCTTGCGCGCCTCGGCCATCAAATCCTGCTGACGGACAATGCCGCCTTCGAGCCGATGAATGATGGCGTTGGCATTTTGAATTCCCTTCTGCGCACTGCGGGCGAAGAGAAAATAGATAGCCGCCATCACGACGGCGATGGCAAAAACCGCGCCGAATCCGATTTTCAGGCGGCGGTCGAGAGTAAACGCGTCGCTGGTCATTTTTTCCGTGACCGCCAGGGCTTCAAACGCGGTGTGGGCGATCTGCTGGCCCTCTTCGGCGATGCGCATTTTGTCGCGCAGTTGCGCTTCGGAGCGGAGAACGCGCAATTGCGCGCGCACTCGGGCGAGCAACTCACCGGGATTAATCGGCCGCGACATGGCGTCATCGGCGCCCAAGTCGAGCGCGTCGGCGCGGTCCTGATGCCCCGGGCCGACCAGAAGGATGACGCGCAAGCCTTCGGTGGCAGCGGTGCCGCGAATGGCGGCGACGAATTCGTGAGCGTTCGGCTCGCGCAGTGCGGCGTCGAGAACGAGGAGGTCAGCGCCGGCGTGGCGGACCGCATCGAGGCCTTCTCGCGACGTGGCGGAAGCTACGGCGTCATAGCCCGCTGATTCCAGAGCCGCGCGAAATTCTTCGCGGTGTGCGGCGTCGCCTTCGATGAGTACGATTTTCTCGCGCGTGCTGGTCATGGGGCCGGGGCTCCCGGTGCTGCTGAGCCGTCTATCCTAGTGGAAAATTCGCCGGACGCAAAGCCGGCGGGGAGTTTCAGGCAAGCTGTGGGACGCGGGGGAACTCGCGCGCGTTTCATGGTAGCGTTCGAGAGCCATGAAATTCCAGACGCTCGAGCAATTGAACGAAGAGATTGTGCAATGCCGCAAGTGTCCACGCCTGGTGCGCTATCGCGAGAAAGTTGCGCGCGAAAAGCGGCGCGCGTTTCGCGATTGCGAATATTGGGGCCGGCCGGTGCCCGGATTCGGCGATCCGCACGCCGAGTTGTTGTTACTTGGCCTCGCGCCTGCGGCGCATGGCGGCAACCGCACCGGGCGAGTGTTTACCGGAGACCGCTCGGGAGATTTTCTTTACCAGGCGCTCTATCGCGCGGGGTTTGCGAATCAGGCGACGTCCACGGTGCGTGACGACGGGCTGCGACTCGAGAACGCCTACATCGCCGCCGTGGTTCGCTGCGCTCCGCCGGCCAACAAGCCGCTGCCGTTGGAGCTTGCACATTGCCGCCCATATTTTGAAGCCGACCTGGAGTTGCTGCGTCCGCGCGCAGTGCTGGCCCTGGGCAGCATTGCCATGCGCGCTTACCTGGGGCTGTTGAAGGGACGTGGAGAGATTCCGAGCCTGGCGGCTTTTCCCTTCCGCCACGGCGCGAATTACAAATTGCCGGGCGAACTGCCGCGACTGTTCGCTTCGTATCACCCAAGCCAGCAGAATACCTTCACGGGAAAGCTGACCGAGGCGATGATGGTGCGGGTGCTGCGCGATATCCGGAAATTTCTCGGAAACAAGCAAACTCCTCAAAGCATTTCCTCAGGGGCTAAAGCCCAATGAAAGGGCGGGCATTATGTCGGAGCTAAAGCTCCGACCCCCTAAAAAACGTGATTCCTTCGGCAAAGTGGCAATCAACTCGAGGCTCTAACGGCGGCGCTCAGCGCGGGCGGGGCATGATGGCCAGATACACGAAAAACGAAACGGCGAAGCCGACGAACCACGCGTACTGGTAGAGGCCGTGCAGCGCGGGAACTTCCAGGCCGATGAGCGCGACGACGATGCCCGCGGCCAGCGCTCCGATGGCGCGCCAGTTGAACCCGCGCGAGAATTCGTAGGCGCCGCCGCGCTCGAACAAGTCGTCGGTCACAATCACGCGCTTCCGCAGGATGTAGTAATCCGCGATCATCACTCCGGCAATCGGCCCCAGAAAACTGGAATAGCCCACCAGCCAGCCCATCACGTAGCTGCCGTGGCTGGAAAGCCAGCGCCACGGCTGCATCAGCAGGCCGATGAAACAGGTGATCAGGCCGCCGATTTTAAAACTGATGCGCCGCGGATAAAGATTCGAGAAATCGTTGGCGGGCGAGACGACGTTTGCCGCCACGTTGACGTTGAGCGTAGCCAGCAGCAGCGCAATCATGGCGATCACCACCGCGATCGGATTCCCCAGCCGGCTGAGCACCACCACGGGGTCCCAAATGGCCTCGCCGAAAACAATCACCGTGGCGGAAGTGACGGCGATGCCGATGAACGAGTAAAACGTCATCGTCGTCGGCAGGCCGAGCGCCTGGCCGAGCATCTGCTCGCGCTGGCCCTTGGCGTAGCGCGTGAAATCAGGGATGTTGAGCGCGACGGTGGCCCAGAATGCGACCACGCCGGTGAGTGACGGAACGAAGAAGGCGAAAAATTCGCTGAAGGATTGAAATTTCGACGGCGCCGAGAGCATTGGCCCCAGCCCGCCGGCCTTGGTGTACGCCCAGCCGAGCATGGCCACACCGAGAATCAGCAGCGCCGGAGCAGTGACGCCCTGAAGAAAACGAATCGTCGAGATGCCGCGCAGGATCACCGCCAGATTCAGCAGCCAAAAGAGGAAAAAGCAAACCCAGGGGTGGTTCCATCCGCTAATGATGGCGGCGAGGAGCGTGTTGATGGCTTCGCCTCCGATCCACGTCTGGATGCCGAACCATCCGCAAGCCACCAGCGCGCGCAGCACTGCCGGAACATTGGCACCCAAAACTCCGAAAGACGAGCGCGCGAACACCGGAAACGGAATACCGTATTCCGCGCCGGCGTGGGCATTCAGCAGCATGGGAACCAACACGATGATGTTGCCGAGAAAAACGGTGAACAGCGCCTGGTGCCAGTTCATCCCCCCGGCGATCATGGCGCTGGCCATCAGGTAAGTGGGGATGTTGACGCTCATGGCGATCCACAGCGCAGCGTAATTGTATGTGCCCCAGGTGCGGCGCTCGCGCGGGATGGGCGCGAGGTCCTTGTTCCACAGCCAACTCTTGGCCGCGCGATCTTGCGGTGCGGCGTGGTCGGTCGCTTCGGAGGGTTCGGTCATTTTTAATTGAGCGCGGTGCCCATGAATTCCGGTGCGTGTCAGTTCGCGCCGCTTATACCCTTGGCGCGCGCGCCGAGCAAGGAATTTTCGTTCACGGGGCTGTTGCGGAACGGGAATGAAAGCTTGTCGACGCCCGTTCATCGGAAAAACCAGGAGTGCTCGCGCAAATCGCGTCCCACCGGGCGAGTCTAGCCTCGCCCGCGATCAGTAGCACGGACTTCAGTCTGTGTGGTTTTGATTCTGCGCCTTGCCGCCAGTCGTGTGGAGGGCTACTCGCAACATCCCGGAAGTAGAATTCCTGCCATGTTTAACGAAATTAATGGCTTACGATTTTTTACTCGTCACACATTGGCGAATTTCGAACTTCATCGCCACAGGCGTGCTGCGAAGGCGGAACCGCCCTCATTTCCTACCGGATAGTTTGACACGCCTTTCGTCCGTTGTTAGCCTCGGCGGGACGCGGCCGCGAGAGCCGCGCCCACCTCGAATGAACGCTGAAGCCAACGGTACTTCAACACGAGACGCTTCCCCGGAACCCCTGATTGAATTTCGCCGCGTGAATTACGCGCTCGACTCCGGGCAGCGGCTGCTGCACGACGTGAATTTTTCGGTAGCGCGCGGCGAGACGCTGGTGCTGCTGGGTCGCAGCGGCGCGGGCAAGACGACGGCGCTGAAGCTCATCAACCGGCTGCTTGAGCCGACCGCGGGCGAAGTGCTGGTCGAAGGGCGCTCGACGATGGAGTGGAATCCCATCGAGCTGCGTCGCCACATTGGCTACGTGATTCAGGAAATCGGATTGTTCCCGCATTTTACCGTGGAAGAAAACGTGGCGCTGGTGCCGCGCCTGGAGAAGTGGTCAAACGAGCGGATCGCGGCGCGAGTGCGGGAGTTGCTCGAGATCGTAGAGCTTGATCCAGCGAAATTTGCCGCGCGCTATCCGCACGAATTATCGGGCGGGCAGCGCCAGCGCGTGGGAGTGGCGCGGGCGCTGGCCGCCGATCCGGCGATCCTGCTGATGGACGAGCCGTTCGGGGCGCTCGACCCGCTGACGCGCGGCGAGGTGCTGACGGAATTCCAGGATCTCCAGGACCGGTTGCAAAAGACCGTGGTGGTGGTGACGCATCACGTGGGAGAGGCGCTGGCGCTGGGGACGCAGATCGGCGTGATGGACGGAGGCAAACTGGAAGGCATTTACAGCCGGGAAGATTTTCTGCGGGCGAGTGGGCCGGTGACGTCGGCTTACGTGGCGCTTCTGCGCATGCAAGAACGCGCCGAGGAGGAGGATCTGTGAGCCTGCTGGATTTTTTCTTGAAGCAGCGGCAGGAAATTCTTCAGTCGAGCATCGAGCATGTGTGGCTGGTGGGCATGGCCATGCTGCTGGCGGTGACCATCGGAGTTCCGCTGGGCGTGCTGGTGACGCGGCGGCCGTGGCTGTCCCGGCCGATTCTGGGCGGCGCGAATGTGGCGGAGACGATTCCAAGCCTGGCGCTGTTCGGATTTCTGCTGCCTGTGCCATGGCTGGGCGGACGCGCAGACCGGATGGCCATTGCGGCGTTGACGCTGTACGCGCTGCTGCCCATTATTCGCAACACCTCGGCGGGAATTTCCGGAGTGGATCGCGCGGTGCGGGAAGCCGCGCGGGGAATGGGCATGACCGACTGGCAGATTCTGTACCGGGTGGAGCTGCCGCTTTCACTTTCAACCGTGCTGGCGGGGGTGCGCGTGGCCACGGTGCTGACCATCGGGATCGCCACGATTGCGGCAGCGGTGGGCGCGGGAGGATTGGGCGAATTTATTTTTCGCGGGCTGGCCATGGTGAACAATCAACTGATTCTTGCGGGAGCGATTCCCGCGGCGCTGATGGCGCTGATGGCGGATTTTCTGCTGAGCGTGCTGGAGCGGCGGTTGCGGCCGGTGCGATGAACAGGTGGGGTGTGGTGCGATGGGCGGGCGGCGCGCTGTGCTGCGTGGCGTTCGTCATATCGTGCGGCGCGCCGCGGGGCGACCGCATCGTGGTCGGGTCGAAGAATTTTTCCGAGCAGGCGCTGCTGGGAGAAATTCTGGCGCAGCACCTGGAGGCGCGCACGCACCTGCCGGTGACCCGGCGTTTTTATCTGGCGGGATCGTACATCTGCCAGCAAGCCATGCTGGCGGGGCGAATTGACACCTACGTCGAATACACCGGCACAGCGCTGACGGCCATTTTGCACGATCCCATCGAGAGCGACGCGGCGGCGGTGTTTAGGCGCGTGCAGTCGGAATACCGGAAAAAATTCGGTTTCGAAGTGATGCCATCGCTGGGATTCAACAATACGTTTGCGATTGTGGTGCGCGGGGAGGACGCGCGGCGGCTGGGCCTCGAAAAACTTTCGGACGCGCCGCGGTTCCCGGCGCAATGGCGCACGGGATTCGGTTTCGAGTTCATGGAGCGACCGGACGGCTACGCGGGTCTGGCGCGAACCTACGATCTGCATTTCGGCGCGGCACCGCGGATTCTGGACCTGGGGCTGCTGTACCGCGCGCTGCTGGAAAGGCAAGTGGACCTGGTGGCGGGAAATTCGACGGACGGGTTGCTGGCGGCGCGCGACCTCCAGATTCTGGCGGATGACAAGCATTACTTCCCGCCGTATGAAGCGGCGCCGGTGGTGCGGCGCGATACGCTCGAGCGTCATCCGGAAGTGCGCGCGGTGATCGCGGAGCTGGGCGGAAAGATCAGCAATGCGGAAATGCAGAAGATGAACTACGCGGTGGATGGCCAGCGTCGCGACATTGCCGACGTGGCGCGGGAATTTCTGCACGCGAGGAGGCTGGATTGAAGTGAGCGTGAAGGGAAATTTCAGATTTGAAATTGAAATTTCAAATACCGCGGGGGTGCAAGAGGGATGGCGGAAAGGCGGCGTGCTTCAGTCCGATGTTGTGACTTTCACCGGGCGTCCCTTGGGCTTAGGATCGTCGCGATAGAAGAAATCATTCTTCAGTCCGTCGAAGGGCTTGCCGTCGAGTTCGGCGTAGGGATAGACAAAATAGTTGAGCGGCTCGCCTTTTTGGCCAGGCTTGAGGCGGATGTCGCGGCCCATGGTGAACATGACGCGGTTTTCGTCCAGGCCACCGAAGTAGAAGTCCACTTTGTCCTTGTTCTTCCACGCTTCCGAAGCGTCCACGGGAATCCAGCCGATGCCCTGCACGTAAAACTCCGCCCAGCAATGGTAACCGCCAATCACTCCGGCATCTCCCTTTGTGGGAATGGAAAAGCCGATTTCAAAGCGCGCGGGAATTCCAGCGGCCCGAGCCATGGCGATGAACAGCGAGTGAAAATCGGTGCAGTTGCCGTGTTTGTTGTTGCAGGCCCAGATGGCGTCGCCGCGGCCCCAGCCGGAGCCGTCGTGATCGTAATGCATGGTGGCGATGATGTAGTCGTAGAGGCGGCGCGCTTTGTCAACGGGCTGCGCGGCGCCTTCGGTGGTCTTGCCGGAGAGCTGCGCGATTTCACCATTGATGGGCACCAGGCGATCGGGGGCCAGAAAACGGGCCGGCGAGACGAGCGGTTGCGCCGGCGGATCATCGCTCATGGTGAGCGATACGTGGCGCTCGATGCGCTGGGCGTGAAACGTCATGCGGATGTCGAAGGGGCCTTTGGCGTCGTCCGAGTCAACTGTGAGGTAAGCGTAGCGGTTGCCGTATTCCTTTTCGTGCTCGACTTTGAACCGGGCGGGGCTTTCAATTTTGATGTCAGTAACACTCTGCGAGCGCTCTTCGTAGGGCAGCGGGAGCCAGACGCGCAATTGATGCGTGCCCGCGGGCATGGCAGGAACGTGAGTGGTATAGGTGAAGGTGAAGCTGCGGGAGGCGCCGGCGGGCGCCTCGGATGGGGAGACGCGGGCGAGAAATCTGACCGGCAAGAGCAAGGTAACGGCTATCGCTCCCGCGAGGACGATAGAAAATCGCGTGATTGGCATTTTCACACCGCGCATGAGTGGCTCCGAAATCCCTGCAGCATTTTGCCATGCGGAAGGTGGAAGGACAAACCGGGAACATCGGAGGTGTTTCGCGACTGGGTGGGGTGGCGGAGAGGGTCGGCCGGTCAGGACTTCGAGACTTTTGAACTCTCCAGCTCCTCGATCAATTCCTGGCTGCTGAGGATTCCCTTGCGGAAAAGTACGCGGACGAGGGCGTCGAGAGCTTCCGCTGTGGAGGGACGAATCATAACCGGAAATTGTTGCGTGGGGGCGGCTCGGGCGGAGGCGGGCTGCGGGGTCGGAGTGCGCGGAACGGGGGCGACGGGTTGGGGTTGCGCCGCTGCGGGCACAGGCGGGGTTGCGGCGGAGGGCAAGAGTTGGCGCAAGCTTTCAAAATCGTCCGGACTCAAGGCCGTGAACGAGACGCCCATGCCCATGCCGGTTTGAGAGACGCGCACCTTGCCATGAGCATGCAGTGTGGTTTCAGAGGAATTGAGCGTCAATTCAACGGCAGAGTTGACCGGCAGGGGCGAGAGCATCTCCAGGTAACAGCCGTTCATGGAAATGTCCGTCACCTTTGCAGGAAGCCGCAGCGAGGAACCCTCCGGCGCGACGAGCGCTTCGATGCGGCACGGATGTCGAGGAAAGCGGCGGCGCTCTCCACCTGTCCATCCGGCGCCCGCGTACCCGCCGGACGGTACAACAGTTTGTTGCGGTGCGGCAGGGGGCGCGGTGGAGGATCCATACATGTCCGGGGCCCATTCGCGCGACGGAGTGCTCCAGATATATTTTCCGGTTTCCATGCAACGGACGCCGATGGAATGGGCCCGCGACGTTCCCGGCTGACCGACCCACTGGACTCGGAAGAAGGCCTTTTGCCCATGGCATTCGACTTCAATTTTCGATCCGGCGTGAACGACGCCGTTGAGGCCGCGAATGCGCGCGCCGGAATTGCTGATGTCGTGCGTGTGCGCAGTCAGGACAAACGGACTGCCCTGAGCATCCGTGCCGCGAACAATGACCGGCAATTCGGAAACGAGGCGCGGCTCGCTGCGGCGTCCCATCACACCTCCGGGAACACACGCCTAGCAAGGACACACCAACTGACTCGGAGAGGTAAATCAAGCGTAAACCGGGGTGGGAGAGGGGTCAAGCACCGCAGTGGGACAGCTTTCCGGCGAGTAACATGCGTTCAGGTTTGGAGCAGTTCCGAACCGGCTCAGCGAAGTGCGGCGCTATTCGGGCTCTTGCAGCGTCTTGATGTGCGATTCGAGAGCCGCGCAATATTGATGTTGCGCGTCGAGCTCCGCTTGGAGTTTCTTCACCAGCAGCTCCAGGCGATGGATTTCGTGGCGCAGCTTCAGAATTTCTGCCGGAGGCGTCGCAGGAGGAGTGGCGGATCGTTGAGACGGAGCAAAAGCCAGTGGTGCGGCGGCGATCGGGCGCTGCGACTGAGCAGCAAAGCCTGAATCGGAGCGCGGGCCGAGAGATGCAGGCGCGGCCGGGGCGAAAAGATTTGCAAGCGCATGCGGCTGAGAGCCTGACGCGGCAGGCAATGCGGCGCGCGAGGGATCGGCGGTGTCGGTGACAGGTGCCGCGGCCGGCGACTTCACGCCGAGTAGATTTTTAACGCGCAAAATCAGGTCCTGCGGCTGAAACGGCTTGCGGATCAGCTCGTCCGCTTTCACGGCCATGGCTTTTTCCGCCACGGTGCGGTTCACGACGCCGGACATGAGGATCACCGGAGTTTTTCCGAGCTGCTCGTGCTGCTTGATGAATTCGCAAACCTCGTAGCCGTCTTTGTCCGGCATGATGACGTCGGTGATTACGGCATCCGGGACGGAGTCGCCGAATTGCGCCAGCGCAGAGGCGGCATCGGGACAGGTAATGACGTGAATGTTCTCCTTGCGGAAAGCGATCTTGATCACTTCGCGCATGGTGGCGCTGTCGTCAATGAAATAGACAGTGGGAGTCCTGGCAGCAGTCAGTGTTTGTGTGTCGCTCATGACGACTCCTCCGGCACTCTGTCGCGCTCTGTTTCGTCGAATTCACGCATGGCGTCGAGAAGCAAGTCGGTGGCCGAGCGCAAAACGGTGCGCTGGGTGCCGGTGGCGCCGTACACGAATTTGTACACGCCCTGGCCGGCTCCGTGGCAGCATTTCACGATTTGGACTACGGCTTCATCCCCGAAAAACGGCCCGCATTCGGCGTGCATGATTTCGCCGCCCTCGAAGAAAATAATTCCGTCGGTATCGCCGGCGTTGATGTGCAGGGCGCCAGTTTGGCGGGCCTGGCCGAGCATTTGCATGACGCCGGGAAGATCGAGATGCGAGAGGTTGCCGCTCAACGCAGTGTCCGTGGGCGTGAGCATCTGCGTGGGCTGGAAACCGTCCTGTCGGCTGACCAGAAAATTGCGCACGTGGGCAGCGATGTCGGAGGGCTGACGGCGGCGATCTACGTAGTCGTCGCATCCTGCGCGATAGGCTTCGAGCAACGCCTGGTCGCCGCCCGCGCCGATGGCGATCAGGGGAATGTTCGCGGATTTCGGATCGGCGCGAAGGATGGGAGCGATTTCGAGCGCGCCCATCTCGCGCAGATTCGTGGCGCAAAGAACGGCGACTGGGGCGCTCCATTCGAGCATGGTGAGCGCATACGCCGCCTGCGGGCTTGGAATCACTTCGAATCCCTGCTGCTGCAGAGCTTCGCTCAGGCGTTTGGAGAAATAAACGTTGCTGTCGATCAACAGGATGCGAGGCTGATTCGCGGGCGCGGTCACGGTCGCGCCTCCTGGTGCGAATCGTCACCTGCCGCGGCGGGCGTGTGGGTTACCAGCGCGTTAAAATCGAGAACTTCAACGGACTCGTAGCCGATTTGAAGAGTCCCGGAAAAGTAGTCGGGGCTCCCCGCGGGGGGCGGATGGATTTCCGCAGTGGTCAGCTCGCATTCACCGTTCAAGGGAATGGCGCTTGGCTCGCTGGATTTTCCAATTTTGTGCTGGGCGATGAGATAGAAACGATGCGCGGGAGAATCCGTGCCCAGCAGCGCCGGCGCGACGTCGTAAACCGGCACGATGCGGCCGCGGCGGACAATTACGCCGGCGACAAGCGGTGAGGTATGCGGAAAGGTGTGCAGCCTGACTGGTGGAGCGAGCTCCGCCACCAGCTCCGAGGGCAGCGCGAAGCGGCGCGGCCCGACCTGCAAGAGGACGAAGGAGCTGGCAGCCGAGTTTTCAGCATGGGTCATGCCCGCACGGCCCCTTCCAGTTGGTGATGTGACTCGGCTGAATTTGTAGCGCGGTCGAGCAATTCAAATTCTTCTCGTGTCAAGAAACCGGAAGGCTCGATGACCGGGATGACGTGATCTTCGACATAGGCAAGACCGCGGTACCAGCGGCACTCGTCGCCGGTAAAGGCGTGCGGCAGCGGATGAACGGCCTGGATATCCGCCATGCGCTCGATTTTATCCACCAGCACGCCGACGCGGCGCTGGCGCAAGATAAGGACAAGCGTGGGGCGAGTGACCGGCAAATTGAAATGCGCGCAGGCGTTGACTGCGTAATAGATGCGATGAGCGCGCTCGAAGGAATGGCGAACTTTCGAAACCACGGGCTGTTCGATTTCGCTTGCCGCCCCGCCGAGACTGTCGGTGCTGCGGATTTCCTGCACAGACTCCGCGGCGACGGCAAACATCTGGTGGGACACGGTGAACAGGATGACCTGCTCGGCGTGACGCGAGCGCCGCGATTTTGCCGATTCGTGGGCGGCAATTTTCATCGCACACCCACCGGGACCAGGCGCAGCAGCTTCATCACGCGTTTCTCGATCGCTGAGCCGATGTCTTCGAGGCCGAGGACTTCGTTCACCGAGCCGGTCTTGATGGCTTCGGCGGGCATTCCGAAAATGACGGAGGAGGCTTCGTCCTGCGCGATCACGTAGCCGCCTGCGGACTTGAGGGATTTCACACCCTTGGCGGAATCCGAACCCATGCCGGTGAGAACGACGCCGACGGAAAGGCCGCGGGCGTAGGCTCCGATGGTTTCGAAAGCCACGTCGGCGCAGGGACGGTAGCCATCAATGCGCGCGCCAGCATCGAGCGAAATTTTGCCGGTGGAAGAAAGGCGCAGATGGTGCGAGCCGGGGCAGACGTAGATCATGCCGAGCTGGGCGGCTTCGTTGGCTTCCGCCTCCTTCACAGGGAGCGAAGAAATTTCCGCGAGTTGCACGGTGAACTGTTTTGTGAAGGCCGCGGGCATGTGCAATACGAGGAATACCGCCGCCGGAAGGTCTTTCGGCAATCCGGCGACGACGCGCATCACCGCGGCCGGGCCGCCGGTAGAGGCGGCGACCACGACCATGGGAAATTTGCCGCCATTCTGCGCAGCGAACGCCGCTCCTGAAAGAGACCCGGCGGATGGAGCGACGGGCGCGTGATGCGCCGGGATTTTCGAACGCGTGGCGGTGCGCACGACGCGAACTTTCGCGGCTAGTTTCAGCTTGCGGGTCAGTTCGTCGCGCGTATTCCGCATATCGAGATCGATGCCGCTCGAAGGCTTAGAGACAAAATCGATGGCACCGAGTTCGAGCGCGCGCAGGGTGCTGGTAGCGCCTTCTCGAGATTCGGAACTGACGATGACGATGGGCCGCGGATTTTGCGACATGATCAACTCGGTCGCTTGCAGGCCGTTGACGTGCGGCATGTTGATGTCCATGGTGATCACGTCGGGCCTCAAAGAATCAGCCATGGTCACGGCATCGCGGCCATCGCGCGCCAACCCGGCCACCTCCATCTGCGGGTCGGAGTTGATGATCTCCTGGAGGACTTTGCACATGAAGGCGGAGTCGTCCACCACCAAGACGCGGATCTTTTTGTCGGAGCCGCTAGTCATCTCAACCCTGCCGGAGTGGCACTCCTGTTGACGGACGCCGTTCAGGCGTCTCGACGCCAAGCAAACCTTCGACTGTTGAAACCAGTTGATCTTCCTGCACCGGCTTGGTGAGGAAGCCAGAAGCGCCTTCCTTCATAGCACGGTCGCGATGCTTGGCCCCGGCGCGGGAAGTGACCACGAGCACGGGAATTCGCCTGGTCGCGGGGTTCTGGCGCAGATGGGCCATCAACTCGTAGCCATTCATGCGCGGCATTTCGAGGTCGGTGATCACCAGGTGGCAGCCGACTTGCGCGACGATTTCCGAGGCTTCCAGTCCATCGGAAGCGAGCTTGACGCGATAACCCACCTTTTCGAGCATGCGGCCGACAAATTTGCGCACGCTAATGGAATCGTCGGCGACCACGACGACGCGATCGTTCTCGACCGGGTCCACCGCCTCCGCCGGAATGCTGCCAGCTGCGACCGCTTCAGCGCCCGGAGCAAAAACACGCGCGGCGGGAGAGGATGCCGGCAAAGCGTTGCGCTCCGCGGTATCGGCGGAAATGAGCCGGTTCAAATCAATCAGAAGAATCAGGCTGCCGTCGGGAGCGATGGTGGTGCCCGGGAAAAGCTTCACGCGGCGCATGTAGTCGCCGAGATTCTTGATAACGATTTCGTCTTTGCCGAGAACTTCCTCGACGACCACGCCGACTTGGCGGCCCGCGACCTTCACGATGACCATGTGAAAGTAGCCGTTCAGGGGCTCGAGCGGCGGGAGGGCCAGCTGCAAATCGAGGCGGATTACTTCGGTGACCACATCGCGAACGCGGGTGAGCAGCTTGCCGCCGACGTCTTCGATTTCATCAGGGCGCAGGCGGCGAATTTCTTCGACCACGGCGAGCGGCAGAGCGAACACAGAGGTGCCGCAGCGAACGAACAGCGCCTGCGAAATGATCAGTGTCAGAGGGACTTTGACGGTGAAGCAAGCGCCGCGGCCTACCTCGGAGCGGACTTCGATTTCACCGTTGAGGGCATGGACGTTGGCGCGGACCACATCGAGGCCCACGCCGCGGCCGGCCAGCTCGGTCATCGAGGTAGCGGTCGAGAATCCCGGCCGGAAGAGAATTTCGCGCAGCTCGCGTTCGGTCAGCTCGGCGGCGGCAACGGGAGACATGGCGCCCGACTCGATGACGCGCTCGCGAACTTTTTCGTAGTTGATGCCGCGGCCATCATCTTCGAGTTCGATGAAGATGTGATTGCCACGGTGATAAGCGCGGACGGCGATGTGGCCCTTTTCGGGTTTGCCGGAGGCGTGGCGCGCGCCAGGATCCTCGAGGCCATGAGCCACGGCGTTGCGGGCCAGGTGAATCAGCGGATCGGAAATGTGTTGAATGATGTTGTTGTCGAGTTCAGTTTCGGCGCCTTCGAGCGTCAGGTCCACGGGCTTGCCGGTGGCCTTGGCAGCGTCGCGGACCGTGCGCGAAAGGCGGGTATAGAGGTTGCCGATGGGCACCATGCGGGCGGCGGTGATTTCGTCCTGCAAGTGGTGGGCGAGCTTGGTGAATTCGTCGATGTCGGAGTCCACGCGACCCATGAAGCCTTCGAGCTGGGTGAGGACTTCGGTGACGTCCGCCGAAATCTCGGTGAGCGAGCGCGAGAGGATGTTGAAGTCGTCGTAGCGGTCCATCTCAAGCTCGCTGAACTCGAGCAGATCGTTCGAAGTGATGGCCGGCATGGAGGTGACGTGACCGCGGAAAGTGTCCATTTGTGGCGGCTGGCTGCCGGGCACGAGTGAAACGTTCACGCGGCTGAATTCGTGCTTGTCCTGAAAGTCAGAGACTTTGGAGGAGAGCCGGGCCTTCGAGAAATTCAGGACTTCGACGAGTTTTGACAATTCCGAAAGGCGCCCGAGCATGCGCGTGCGGTTGATCACCAGTTCGCCGACGGCGTTCATCATGCGGTCGAGTCGATCGAGTGCGATGCGGACGGACTTCGGTTGTGGCAGCACCTGGGCCGGCCGTAGAGCTGCAGTTGAGGGAGCGGCCTCCGGAGCTGATCCGTCACCGGACGAGCTTGCTGCTTCCGAGGTCTCCGCAGATTCTTCGGGCGCGAGTTCCGCAATGCGCGCGAGCAGCGGGTCAACCGCCGCAGCCATTTCCGCGTTGCTGGACCACTGGCGGTGCAGGAATTTTTTCAGCACGTCCACGGCTTCGAGACAGAGGTCCACGATTTCGGCGTTCGGATGCAGCGCGCCATCGCGCAACTGGCCGAACAAATCTTCCACTCGGTGAGCCACAGCCGAAAGGCGCTGCAGGCCGACTTGCGCCGCGGATCCTTTAATTGTGTGCATGGAGCGGAAGAGGCGGTGAATCTCTTCCGGGTTCGAGTTGGTTTCGAGCGAGAGCAAGCATTCCGTCACAGCCTGCAAGTGCTCTTCGGCTTCGGGAATGAAGAATTCGAGCACTTCGTCGGGGACTTCCCCGTCTTCCGGGAGATGCTCGGCGTAAGAGGCTATCGGGAAAACGCTCGGAATTGGCTCGCCGGCGCCGACACTCGCGCCGGGCGATTCGTTTTCCAGCTCCGGCGCGGGTGCAGCGGGAAACGCAAAGGCGTAGCGCTGTTTGAAGGCGGAAATATCGCCAGTGGTCTCGGCTCCACTCGAAGCAATCTGAAGCAGATCGAATTCGAGGACGGAGATTGCGTCGGAGATGAATTCGGTGAGTGGCCCGTGCATGTCGGCGGTGAGCGACGCGTTCATGGCGTAGTGAAAGATGTGCGCCATTTTCGCAGACACTTCGGAAAATTGCGGGAAGCCGTAGCTGGCGGACGTGCCCGCCAGAGTGTGGGCGGCGATGTAGAGCTTCTCAAGATCTTCCGGGCGGGTCTGCGGCTCCTGCAATAGGCCGGAATACTCCCGCAGATACTGGAGGTTTTCGGAAGCCTCCTGGAGGAACAGCTCGACGGATTCGGGGTTTGGCCCGTTCACGAAGCTCCCTCCACCAGCGCCGGCGCGCGGCGCACATCCAAGGCCGCCGGCTTGCGGTACATGCGGCAATCACCGAAAACAATGGGCTCGAATTTCATGGGCACATTCGAAAGCGTCTCGGCATGGCCGAGCAGGAAATATCCGCCGGGCTCGAGCGCGTCATGGTAACGACGCAGAATCGCCAGCCGGCGTTCGTCCGAGAAATACATGAGCACGTTCATGCAGAAGATGCAGTCGAACTTGCCGACGTAGACCGGCTCGATCAGATTCATCTGCGCGAACGAAATCATGCGCCGGATGCGCGGGCGCACCTGGTAACCATGCTTGGAGGCCGTGAAATAGGCGTCCACCTGCCCGAGCGACACGTTCTGCAAACTGCGTTTCGAGTACACACCGCGTTCGGCGTGGCGCAGGGCTCGGCGGCTGATGTCCGTGGCCATAATTTCAATTTCCCAGGCTTCCACGAATTTCAGCGACTCGCACAGCGTCACGGCGATCGAGTACGGCTCTTCGCCCGTGGAACAACCTGCGCTCCAGATGCGCAGCGTCCGCGGACTTTCCCAGAACTTGCGATCCTGCATTTCCGGCAGAATTTTTTTCTCCAGCGCCTCGTACACTGCCGGATAGCGGAAGAACGACGTTTCCTGCGTCAGCAGCCGCTCAAGCAAAGATTCGTACTCGATGCTCGAGCCGCGCACCTGGCGCAGCAAGTCCGTCCCGTTCGCGAGGCCTTTCTCCTCCAGGTGCTCGCGCACCCGTGTCGAGAAGAAGCGCTCGCGCGATGAGTCGAACAGGATGGCCGAGCGCTGCTCGATGAGCGCGCTGATCTCCTCGAGTTCCGACTCGCTAAGTTTGGCGGTGGCGGCTGGATGCGATTTCATGTTGGGCACGCGTCAGCAGCCGGCATGACTGCGCCGGCTGCAAACATCCGACCACTCTACCGATTCACTCCCACAGGCGCCGGCCGCGAATCCTCGGCTGGCTCCGCCGAGCGCGACGATTGCTGCGTTGAGCGGAACTGCGCCAGCGCTTCGTTCAACTGCTCCGAGAGGCGCACCATGTTGCCGACGGTGGCAGCCGTCTGGCGCGCGCCCTGCGTAGTCTGGCGCGTGATTCCGGAAATGATTTGCATGGCGTTGGCCACGCCTTCCGTTCCGCGTACCTGCTGCTTGGAAGCGAGTGAAATTTCCTGGACCAGTTCGGCGGACTGGCGTACGACGCTGGAAATCGCTTCGAGCGCTTTGCCAGCCTGATCGGCCAGGCTGGCGCCGACCTCCACTTCGCGGGTGCCTTCTTCCATGACGACCACCGCTTCGTTTGTCTCCGCCTGAATGGCCTTGATGAGCGCGGCAATGTCTTTTGTCGCGCTGCGGGAGTGTTCCGCCAGTTTGCGGACTTCGTCGGCGACGACCGCGAAACCGCGCCCGGCTTCACCGGCGCGAGCGGCTTCGATGGCCGCGTTCAAGGCCAGCAAGTTGGTCTGTTCGGTGATGTCGTTAATCACGTTGATGATTTCCGAAATTTCGAGCGAACGATCGCCGAGCGATTTGATTTTCTTCGCGGTGGCCTGCACCGAAGCGCGGATGCGCTGCATACCTTCTAGCGTATCGCGCACGGCGCGATTGCCCTGTTCGGCGGCGTCGAGAGCGCGGCGGGCGGCTTCGGCGCTGGCTTCCGCGTTGTTGGACACTTGCTTCATCGAAACGGTCAGCTCTTCCACGGCCGAAGAGGTGTTGGTGATTTCCTGGTCCTGTTGCGTGGCGCCGGCGGTCATGTCGTCCGCGGCTTCAAGGATCTGGTTGGCGCTGGCGCTGACGTCAATGGCCGCCTTGCGAACGCGCTCGAGAACTTTGGTGAAGTTGTCGAGCATGAAGTTGACGGAATCAACGACGTTGCCGAGAGCGTCGTTGGTCACTTTGCCGCGGATGGTCAGGTCGCCGCGCGCGACTTCCTTGATGGTGTTGAGCAGGTCGGTGATGCTGCGCTGGAGCGAGTCCTGGGCCTGCTGGCTGGTGACGGCGTGAGCCACCTTCGCGGCGCTGCGGTTGAAATTCTCGGCGATGAATTCGAACTCGTCGCCGGTTTCAACCTCGGCGCGGGCGCGGGAGTCGCCAGCCACCAGCCGCTCGGAAAATTTGGCGAGCTCGTCCACGGGCCGGAGCACGCGTTTGCTGAGCACCCAGACGATGGAGATGGCGGCCAGGAGCGCCAGCACGCCGGCCCCGAAGACCGCCGGGTGCGGACTGCCGGCGGCTGCGGCGCCTTCCGCTCCCGCGGGAGCAGCCGAGTGCAAACCGGCGTAGTAGGCGAGGCCGAGCACGCCGAATAGCGACAGGCCGATCCAGAAGACCAGCATCCAGACCGTGGAACTCAAACGAGCTTTCATGACTTCCTCCCAAGAACCGTTTCGCGCATTCGCGCAGGCCTAGAAACTTTTTGCACTTCCCGAAATCAAATTTTTGTGTCCGGCACTAGATCACGGGTACCGGAAACACGTCCGTCAGGCGGCGCAAGTCCACCACCAGCGCCAGCCGGTCTTCGTGCCGCAACATGCCGCGGCAATGCGGCACGTCAGTGGGCGCCTGATCGAGCAAGGCGTCCTCGGTGGCCGAGAACGTGCCGATGACTTCGTCGGCGGCGATGCCCAGCCGGAGATCGTCGCGATTCGGATCGCCCTCAATCGCGGCCACTACCACATGCTTCGGCAGCAGGCCTGGCCGGCGGCCTTCCGTGAAAGCGATATCCACCAACGGCACAATCGTGCCGCGCAGGTTGAACACGCCCATCAGGAACGCCGGCGCCAGCGGGACTCGCGTGACAATGGGCCAGTCCACCACTTCCTCCACTTCGAGCACGGAAAGACAAAAGCGTTCGCGGCCGGCGCGAAAAACGCAGTACTGCCGCTCGGGTAGGCGTTCGTCGGGCGAGGATTCGCTCTCGAGGAACGCGCCGCCTTCGAGTTCCGCAGGCAGCGCCGCGTTTTCGTGTTCCGCCGGCATCAGGCAAACCTCTTCACGGCGTTCAGCAGTTCCTCCGGAGTAAATGGCTTGGCGACGTAGCCGTTGGCGCCCTGTTGCTCACCCCAGTAGCGATCGCTGGGAGTGGCGCGCGAGGTGACCAGGATGACTGGGATGGTCGAGTAGTGTTCCTGGCTTTTCAGTTCGCGGCAGACTTGGAACCCGTTGCGCTGCGGCATGACTACGTCGAGCAGGATGACATTGGGCCGTTCTTCGTCGATGGTTTCCTCAATTTTCGTGGGGTCGGAAATGCCCACAGAATGAAAGCCACCTTGCTGCAAGAACGACTGGATGAGGCGAACTTCGGCCTGCGAGTCGTCCACTACAAGAATCTTCTTCAGCATTGCTGCGCCTCCACACAAATCCCCGCAGAAATAAATGCAACTCCGCAACCACCCGCGCGGCGGGTTTCACAACCTGCGACGACTAAGCAAAGTCCTTTCGTTAGCGCCGCTTACGGGCCGCCCTGCCCCCGCTTAGTCACCCGTCATCAGGCCTGCGGCGGCGGCATCCGTCTCAGCTTGAGAATCTTTCTCACCGGCCCGCATTTCCGTGGCGAGGGATGAGAATCGCTGCATGATTTCATTGAGCCGCAGAGCCATGGTGTGAATAGTCTGAACCTGGTCGCGGCAGCCGGCAGAAAGCTGGCCGGGCTCAAGAAGCAGCAGGTCGGCATTGCCAAGCACGGAAGTGAGCGCGTTATTGACGCTAGGCCGCATATCGAGCATGTAGCGGCCAAGAGTGGCGTTGCCGTGGGATTCGATGGCCAGCCGTTCTGCGCGCTGCGCGCGGATCACGGCTTCGACGCGACGGATTGCTTCGCCAGCAAGGAGGATGAGGGTACCGATCCAACCATCGTGGCGCGGCACGACGAGCACGTGCGGGTGCTCGACTCGAAGCAACGAAATTTCCCTGGCATTATCCGTGGCGCACACAACGGCAGCGCCGCGAGCAGTGCCGAGAGAAGAAAATATTTCTGACGATTTTCCGCCGTGGACCGGCCCGACGATTACAAGCGCGTAGTCGTTTGCGCTCGACGAATGCCAGACGTCGCTCGAGGCCAGTGTGATTTCAGGGACGTAGCGCTCCGCCTGCCAGCGCGCCGCGACGGTGCGAGCGAATTCTGTGTCGTCCGAGAGGATCAGGACGCTGGCTTGATTCGACGGTTGGCCGGTCATGCACCCTGCCTCAGGGCTGAAGTTTTTCCGCTTCCTCGATGAAGGAAAGCAGCCGCTTAGTGCTGATCCCAAGATTCACGGCGGCTTCCGTGTTCTTGGCGCGCTTGGCCTGCTCGACACGCCCCTGGAAATAGGAAACTTCGCTGCGCGCGTGCACCAGCGCGGAGGCGAGCGCGGTTGCGTCGCCGGAACGCTTGCGCTGATCACCAGCGACGGCCAGCAGCGCGCGGGCGACGACGGCGCGGCGCAAATCCTCCGCTTCCTGGTTGCCTTCAGCGACGAACGCCGCGACTTCCCAGGATGAGAGCAACACCTTCGTGTCTTCGAGAACAACGGTGGACATGGAGCGGCCGCGCGAGGGCGGTGCGGCGATCAATTGCTCCCAGATGGCTTCCAGACATTTTTCGGTTTCGGCGGCAGCCGTGGGCCTGGCCGGTTCGTCTGCGGATTTCGGAGTCTTGTTCACCGCAGCCGGAGATGCCGGTGCCTTCGGAGCCCAAGAGCCAGCTGGCGCAACGGATTCCGATTTCTTTGGCGCGGCAGGCGTCGGCGGTGAAACCTGCACGGCGGCGGCATGAGGCGGAGCGATTGACGAGGGCGATTTCTTTGCATCGGCTGCGTGGGCACCTGGCGCGCTGACAGCTGCCGGAACTGGCGCGGGCGCTCCAGGGCGCTTGTGCCCAAGGGCTTCCTCAAGATCGGCACGCAGGGCCAGCAGTTGCTCGAATGAATGGCTGACGGAGCTTTCGGTGTAGTCCTTGTGGAAAGGTTGGCGCCAGTTCTCGCACCAGTAACGAAGCTGTGTGGTGGTCTCGGCGGCGGAGAAGCCGGCGCGGCGGCAATCCACGGTCTTCACGCCGGCAGCATCAAGAGTTTCCACGGCATGCTGTACGGCAGTCAAATCAGCGTGGAGCAGGCGGATGAAAGCGCGGCGAAGCGAAAAGTTGAAGCGACAGAAGGCCACCAGCGCCGCGGGGTCGTAGAACATGCAGCCGGCTGAGTCTTTCACCAGGCGGCCTTGTTCGAGCAGGCCGTGCTCCATGATGTCGCGCAGGCTGTGGCAATGCTCGAGCGTTTCGAGAGCGCGTTCGAGCGGCTCGCACCATTCGAGTGGCGTCGAGTCCGCCTCCGACAAGACCGGTTGCAGGACGCCCGCGACGTCTTCGAGCCTGATGGCTTCACGGTAGAGCTCCACGGGCGCGCACAGCGCGAAATACTGGACTAGGAGCAAATCGATCTTGTCGCGGTCAATATTGGTTTTGTCCGGTTTCTTCAACACGCGCTGGATGAAGGCGCGCAGCGAGGCTTCGCCGGCATTCAAAATTTCGGAAGGAAGCTGGCGAATCTGGAAGGCGCGAACTTTCTCGTCGAGCGCGTCCATCCAGTGCAAGTCGCGGTCGAACACATCCCGCGTAGGACGCGCCGGGGGCACTTCGCCGAAGGGATAGGGCAAGGGCGCAAGATTGAACTGTGTCGCCAGCGCGGCGTAGAGCGGATAGGCGGCCCGCGCTTCGGCCCAGCGAGCGGCAAATTCCGCGGGAGCTCCCGCGGCCGGTTTCTGCGCCTTGGAAGGAGGCTGGGCACTGCTAACAGGAGTCTTTTGTGTCATAGCTTGATGATCCAGTTGCCGACTTCGGCGAGGAATCGTGCTGCAACAGCCTTGCTGCCTTCGTGATAGCGCACGGCGACAACCGCGGCGTCCGCGTCGAGCGAGCCGTCGGAATTGACCAGGCGCAAGCGGTCTTCAAATTCCAGCGGCAGAGTAGATGCAAAAAGCACTTCGCGAGCGGTGCCGAATTCAATCACCGTGTGCTCCTGCAATTTGCGGCGCCCGCCGCCGACCGAAATCACGCGCACGGGAATCCGCACGGGAAAAGCCGCAGGAAAGAGCTGCGCCAGTTTTTCAACGCACGTTTGTCCTGCTGCGTCCGAAACAACGCCCGCTTCCCTTGGCACGATTTTCCCGGCCTTTCGCCGCCCCCGCGCTCACAACCGTGTGCGTACGCCCCGAACGTGCCAACCGCGTAGAAACACGAAGACGGTGACGAGATTCTTCCCCGGAATGGATTGCACGAGCGCGGCCAAAGGCAAACGATTGAACGCACCGCTAAGTGATTCAGGTACGGAGAGTTACAGAGGCAGGCCGAGCATGCACTTCTCGCCTCAGTCTCAGACTGAAACGGAACCGTCTCAACCGGCGGGATGCCAGAAGGCTAGGAGAGGCTTTCAACCAGATGTTTGCTCGATTGCCGCAGGGGGATCTGGTAGCGCTTGAGTTTCCTGTACAGCGTGGCGCGGCTGATGCCCAGCATCCTGCCGGCCAGAGCCTTGTCGCCGCCAGCCTGTTCGAAGACGCGCAGGATGGTCAGGCGCTCGAGGTCCGCAAGCGCTGTAGTGGAAACTGCCGCTGTTTCGCCACCCTCGACGGCCGCCCCGGGAGCTCCAGTGATCGCTGCCGGAAGGTCGAGAACGTCAATGAGGCGGTGATCTCCAAGAGCAATGGCGCGGGCGATGCAATTTTCCAGCTCGCGCACATTGCCCGGCCAATCGTACTGCAAGAAGCTCTTCATCGCCGCGGGCGTCACCTGGACGTTTTCACCGGGAGCGTAGCGATCGAGAAAGGCGTGCACCAGTTGAGGAATGTCGGAGCGGCGTTCGCGCAGGTTGGGCAAATGCACGGTGACAACATTCAAGCGGAAGTAGAGGTCCTTGCGAAAATTTCCGGCGCGGTAGGCGGCTTCCAGGTCGCGGTTCGTCGCGGCAATCACGCGCACGTCCACGGGTGTTTTTTCGTTGCTGCCTACCGGCCGAACCTCTTTTTCCTGCAAGACGCGCAGGAGTTTCGCCTGCATTTCCAGCGGCAATTCGCCGATCTCATCGAGGAAGATGGTGCCGCCATTGGCGGCCTGAAAAAGCCCAGGCTTGGTTTTCAATGCTCCGGTGAATGCGCCTTTTTCATGGCCGAACAGCTCGCTTTCCATCAGCGTGGGAACCAGTGAGCCGCAATCCACGGCGAGGAAAGGCATTTGGGAAAGCGGACCGCGGAAATGAATGGCGCGCGCGACCAATTCTTTTCCGGTACCGCTTTCGCCGGTGATCAAGACAGGCGTGCGCGTGTCTTTCAACCGCGAGACCATGCGCATTACATCTTGAATCTTCGCGGAAGTCCCGGTAATGCCGTCGAGCTGCGTTTCCATGTTCACGCGCTCGCGCAGAAATTGATTTTCGGTCACCAGTTGAACTTTTTCGGCCATGCGTTGTAGCAATTGGCGAAGTTTTTCGACGCGGAAGGGCTTCTCGATGTAGTCGTAAGCGCCCTGGCGCATGGCTTCGACGGCCGTTTCGATGGAGCCGTGGCCGGTCATGATGGCCACTTCTGAGCGCGGCAACTGGTCCTTGATTCGGCGGAGCAATTCGACACCGGTGAGGCTGGGCAGTTTCAAATCGGTGACGACGATATCCGGCGGACTGACTTCCAGCGATTCTAGCGCGGTCTCCGCCGTTTCCGCCTCGGCGCAGAGAAATCCCAGGCGCTGCCCGACAGTGATACACAGGCGGCGGATGCTCTGTTCGTCGTCCACTATCAAGAACCGGAGCTGCGGAGCTTCGTTCATGGTTTTCCGATCGTTTTTTCCACCGCGGCCATCAACTGGTGAACGCGGAAGGGTTTTTCAACGCAAGGCGTGCCGGCCTGCGCCAGCAGCGCGGAGGTTTCTTCGCTGGCCGTGTCGCCAGTGATGAATACGATTTTCGACGCCAGCTCCGGCCGGTGGCGGCGGAGCCAATCCTGCACGTCGGCGCCGGAGATGCCTCCCGGGGTCCGGAAATCGGAAACCACGCCGCAAAAATTTCCGGTGGCCAGGAGGTGCAACCCGTCGGCGGCCGACGCCGAAGGCACCACTTCGTATCCGCGGCGCTCGAGCGCGATGCGCAGGAACGCGGCGACGGACGGCTCATCCTCAATCAACAGAATTCGCGATTTTGCCGCAGCAGCCGCGCCCGGGACGCTGGTCATCGGGCGGCCTCGGCGGCCAGCATTTCCGCGGCTTTTCCGGCCATGGGCAGGCGCACATTAAACGTGCATCCGACGCCGTCGGCATTGTTGCGCGCGGTGATTTCGCCGCCATGCGCGCGCACGATTCCGTAACAAATGCTCAGACCCAGCCCGGTGCCCTTGCCCACTTCTTTGGTAGTGAAGAATGGATCGAAGATGCGATCGGGATGGGAGATGCCAGGGCCATTGTCACGGAAACTGATTTCCAGGTGGCCGTGGTTGTGAGCGGTCTGTACCAAAATCTTCCCGCGGCGGCGCAGATCTTGCACCGCGTCGTAGGCGTTGTTCAGAATATTGAGGAACACCTGCTGCAACTGGTGCGGATCGCCCACCACCAACGGCAAATCCTCGGCGTACTGCTCGACCAGTTCGACACCGTGATTCGAGAAATCGTAGGCGCGCAGCTTGAGCGTCTGGCGCAGCACGGAATTCACCTGCACCGGCTCGCGCTGCGCGGGCATCTGGCGCGCGAAGCTGAGCAGGTTTTGGACGATGGTGCGAGTGCGCTGCGCTTCCTGGAGAATTACCTGGAGCTCTTCTTTCGCTGAAGCGGGAACCTCCGCGTTTTCGAGCAGGAGATCCGTGAAACCAACGATGGCTGCCAGCGGGTTGTTCACTTCGTGGGCCACTCCGGAAACCAGCTGGCCCAGCGCGGCCATTTTTTCCGTGTGCATCAGTTTCGCCTGCAGGTCGGCGGCGTCGGTCACGTCGGTCATGACCACGACGATGCTGTTGATTTCGCCCGACTCATCGCGCATGGGGCTGAGGTTGATGGAAAATTGGCCGGCCGAGCCGTTGCCGCGGATCATGGGAATTTCCAAATTGCCGAGCGCTGCGCCCTGCAAGGTGCGCTCGAGCGCTTTGGTCAGCAAAGGGCGGCGCGCCGCGGGGACCAATTCGACCAACGGAAATCCCAGCAGGTCTTCTTCGCGATAACCGCTTTCAAAACAACGGCGGTTGCCATAACTGATCAGGCCTGCGGTATCGAGGACCAGAATCATGCTCTGCGTGTTGTTCAGAATGTTTTTATTGAAGTCGCGTTCACGGCGGTAGCTGCGCTCGGCCTCGCGGCGGTCGGTGATGTCTTTGAGCACATGAACGGTGCGCGGCTCGTCGTGCTGCCCGCCAGGGATGCGGGCGGCGGATACAAGATAGGACCGCTCGCCGGCTTGAAAAATAAACTCTTCCTGGGGGGAGCGCGGATTGCGGCAGAACGGGCACTGCCCCGGCTGCGCGGAGACTGAGAGCAGCTCCAGGTTTCCCATGTCGCGCCCGACGGCTTCCGACGGCCGGACATTTAGCGTGGCGGCGAGCGCTTGATTCAGGCGCAGCACGCGGTTGGCAGCGTCGTGCACGACGATGAAATCGGAAATCGCGTCGAAATCTTCCACCCACTGCTTGCGCGATTGTTCGACGCGGGAAAACAGCCTGATATTTTCGAGCGCGACTGAGGCATGGGCCAGCAGCGCCTCCAGCAACTGCCGCTCGGTGGCGGAAAGCTCGCGACCCAGGTCAACGAGGCACAAGACGCCGAGCAACTCGCCCTGGCTGCCGTTCATGTTCAAGAGGAGCAATTCGCCCCAGCCAACCGCATCGCCGATTTCCCTGCCCAGCAGCGTGACGGCGGAACTCCGGCGCAAATCCACGGCGGGTACGCGCGCTTGTTCAGCGAGAGCAGAAGCGATTCGATGCCGAGTAGGCGCGTCCCAGCGATGAGCTGGTCCCGTCAATCCGGCGATCTCCCATTCCGCGTCCCTTGCCAGGACCAAGACCGCGGCGCGAGCTCTGAGCATGTCCACTACGCGCTCCGTCAACCGCCGGGCAAACTCCAAGGTGCCCAGAGAGGGATTCAATTCGAGCGTAGTGGCTGAGAATTGCGCGAGAAGGCTCTCGAAAGAGCCGTCGAGATGGGGAGAAAACTCCCGAGTTTTATTCAATGCACGCATGGAGGCTTGGGGGCTTGCGCGCTTTGCGCCTTTGCTTCTAAGAAGTTAGAGGCTTATCTCAATTTGAGTCAAGCGAAGTGGGCCGTGGAGTTGTTGAAACGGGTAATCAGAGATTCGTCGCAAGCTGAGACGGAGAAAGTTGGGCTCGCCGGTGAGTGAGACAATTCGGTGGAGCGGTGCCGTCATGGATGGATACGTAGAAATTCGCTAGAACATTTGAATTCAACAGCTTAGAGGCAATTTTTCTGCGCTCCCGAACTCCTTGAAGAAGCCTTCCTCGGTGGCACTGGCATTGCAATTTCACCGGCAGGACATTTCTCCCATGGAGGGAGGGGCCTGCATGAAAAGGAGTCTGGGGGTAGCAACGCTGGTCATAACGCTGACGCTGCTCGGCTCGCCGGTTCGACAACCAGCCGCATTTGGGCAGGAAGCAGCAGTGACGACCAAGCGCAAGGTGAAAACAAGAGTGTTGCCGGACTACCCGCCGCTGGCGAAGCAAATGAAAGTCACCGGCAAAGTGAAGATTGAAACCACGATTTCCGCCGATGGCCATGTGACCGAGACACGAGTGGTCGGGGGCAGCCCGCTGCTGGTGAGTGCCGCGCTGGATGCGGCGAAGAAGTGGCGCTTCGAGCCGGCAGCAAAAGAAACGGTGGAAACGATCGAATTCGAATTTACTGGGAATTAAGACTCGCCGGCGGATGGCCGGAGAGTCGGGGTTGGGTGGGGAGGCGTTGCAAATGACGATTACCAAGAAACTCTATCTTGGGTTTGGCGCCATTCTGGCGATCATGCTGTTCCTGTTTGTCATCAATATTTTCACCGTGCTGCGCGAGTACAGCGCACGCTCCGCTTCCGCGGCCACATTGGCCGATGTGCAGACCATCGAGAGCATCCGCTACCGGATGATGGAGAACCGCCTGTACCTGGGGAATTATTTGCTGAGCGGCGATCTGCGCGACGAGGACAAGGCCAACAAAGGAATCGCCGACCTGCAACTGCTGGTGAAGGAAGGGGCCAACCGCGCGAATGATTCGTTCTTGAAGAATGCGCTGAGCCAGGTGGAGGAGAACGAACGAAACTGGGCGGATGGCTTCGCCAAGCAAATGATTGCCAAGCGCCACCAAGTGGACGCCGGTGACGCGACTGTCTCCGACATGCAGATTTATTACCTGCAGCACGACCCGGCCACGTGGACCAACAAATCCTCCGGCGTGCTGGACGAGGCTAACCGCGCCATCCGAAAGGCGTATGAAGATTCGAACGCGCGAGCGGCGTCGGCGACTTCGTGGAGCACGGGAATCACAACCATTGGAACGCTGGCCGCGGCGCTGCTGGGAGTGTTCATTGCCTTCCGCACCGCCAAATCCATCAAGGATCCGGTGCATCACTTGATCGAAGTGGCCCATCGCATCGGGGAAACTGGAGATCTTGACCAGTCTATCGACATCCATCGCGACGACGAGGTAGGTGTGCTGGCCGACAACTTCAACAAAATGATCTTGCACTTGAAGGATATGGCCACTGTCTCCGCATCGATCGCGGAAGGAAAATTGTCCGTCACCATCCAGCCGAGATCGCAGCAGGACACCATGGCCAAGGCGTTTGCGCGCATGACGCAGGGATTGCGCGACCTGGTGCGCCAGGTGCGCGACAGCGCTTCGCAGGTGGCTAGCGGGGCGGCGCAGATGGCCAGCGCGTCCGATGAATCCGCAAAAGTAAGCGTGCAGGCGGCTTCGGCGATTGACGAAGTGACCAGCACGATGCACGAGATGAGCATCAACGTGCAGAACGTGGTGAAGAACACGCAGGTGCAGGCCTCCAGCGTTTCCGAGACGTCCGCATCCATCGATCAAATGGTCACGTCGATTCAACGCGTGGCGGACACCGCCAAGCTGCTGGTGGATATCTCGCATCGCTCACGCGAGGAAGTGCAAACCGGCATGGTGACCATGGATAAGGCTACCGAAGGCCTGAACCGCACCAGTCACGCCATTCAGTCGTCCGCGGAAATAATTGATGTGCTGGGCCGCCGCGCCGACGACATCGGCAAGATCATCGAGGTGATTGACGACCTGGCTGAGCAGACCAACCTGCTGGCCCTCAACGCGGCCATCGAAGCCGCACGCGCTGGCGAACACGGCCTGGGCTTTGCCGTGGTGGCCGAGGAAGTGCGCAAGCTGGCTGAAAAATCCACACAGTCCACCAAGGAAATTTCCGAGCTGATTCAGGGAATCCAGAAGGAAGCGCGCGAGGCCGTCGAGAACATGGAAAAGAGCACCACCATGGTTCAGGAAGGCTTGACGCTCAACAAGGACCTGAGCCTGGCGCTGGAAAAAATATCCGACGTCGTATCGGAAGTGTACAAGTTCTCGCAGGAAATCGGCGGCGCCACCATGGAGCAATCCAGCGGCTCGTCGCAAATTGCCAAGGCCACCAACCGGCTGACGGAAATCACGCAGGAAATCAACTCATCGGTTGAGGAGCAGGCCTCCGGAGCGCAGGCAGTGGTTCGCGCCATGGAAAAAATGCGCGAACTGGTGCAGCAGTCCACTTCCAGCTCCACGCAACTGGCGGCCACCGCAGAACAGATGTCGAAACTGTCGCGCGGTTTGCTGGACACCATGGGCCGCTTTGAGCTCGACGACAGCTACGCTGAGGGGCGCCGCTTCCAGGGGCGGCGGCCGGCTTTGCAGTCGGAACAGCACTCCCAGGCTGAGCTTGCGGAAGTCGGCCGGTAGAACGGCGCACACGAGGGCCATGGAAAAAGAACTCCAGGTAGTGGGCTTCCGCATCGGAAGGGAAACCTTCGGGCTGCCCATCTCCATCGTCCGCGAGATCGTCCGCGTGCCGGAAATCACTTCGGTGCCGAACGCGCCCGATTACATCGAGGGCGTCATCAATTTGCGCGGGCGGATTATTCCGGTGGTGGACCTGCGCAAGCGATTCGGCGAGCCGGTGAACGAGCCGAGCAAAAAGCATCGCATTGTGGTGGTGGAAATTGAAAGCCGGCGCATCGGCCTGCTGGTCAATTCTGCGTCGGAAGTATTGAAAATTCCGCCTTCGGAAATTGAGGCACCGCACAACGTTTTCCAGGAAGGCGAATTGGACTACATCACCGGCGTGGGAAAGCTGCGCGGGCGGCTGGTGATCCTGCTGGACCTGAGCCGTATCTTGCAGCGCGGCGAGCTTCGCAGCTTGGAAGCAGTGGCGGAAACGGCCGGCGTGCCGGTAGGCAGCAGCAGAGGTTCCTGAGATCAGCCAGGGAGTCACGAACTCGAGGGACGAATGTCCACACTCACAGCACAGGTTCAACTCACGGACGCCGAGCTGAAGCTACTGCAAACCCTGATCTACCAGGAATGCGGGATGTTTTTCGACGAGCGACGCACGCACTTCCTTCGTGACCGGCTGCAGCGCCGCCTGAAGGCGTGTCAGATGGAGTCGTTTTACAGCTACTACCGGCTGCTCACCAGCCGTGAGGGCAAGCAGGAGCTGAGTGTGCTGCTCGAGAACCTGACCGTCAACGAGACCAGCTTTTTCCGCATCCGGCCGCAGCTCGATCTATTCCAGAAATTCGTGCTGGAGGAAATATTGAGGCGCAAGCAGGAGCGGCGCGACTGGTCGCTGCGCATCTGGAGCGCCGGTTGTTCGACGGGCCAGGAGCCTTACACACTGGCGATCATGGTTTGCGACGCGCTGGCTTACTACTACCTGCGCAATCCGTTGCCGTTCGAAATGCCGACGCCGAAACCGATGATCCCTCCCCCGTGGAAAGTGGAAATTCTGGCGTCGGACATCAATTATTCCGCGCTGCTGACGGCGCAACAAGGCATCTACACCGAAGCGCAGATGGAAACGGTCGATTACACATGCCGGCTTCGCTATTTCGATAAAGTCGGCGACAAATATGCCGTCAAGCCCGCGCTGAAGAGCCTGGTGCAATTCGATTTTCACAACCTGAAGACGGAGTACCTGCCGCAGCGCAATGACGCCATCTTCTGCCGCAATGTGATGATCTATTTCGACGAAGCCGAACAAAAACGGCTGATCGAGAAGTTTTACCGCTGCTTGAATCCGGAAGGCTATCTTTTCGTGGGGCACGCGGAAAGTCTCTTCGGCCTCACCACCAAGTACCACATGATCCATCAAAGCAACGCGACCGTGTACCAGCGTATCGAGGGGGCGCAGTGACGTTTTTTCCCGAGGAGCGCGCTTCCGAGCTCCGCGATCTCTTTTTTGAGAGCGCGCAGGAGATCCTCCAGTCCATGAACGAAGCCGGGCTGGCGCTGGAATCTCGTCCGGATGACAAGGAATGTCTGCGCCGCGTCCGCCGCGCCGTGCACACCCTGAAGGGCGATTCCGCCGCTTGCGGTTATCGCGGCTTGAGCGAGCTGGCGCACGAACTCGAAGACGTGCTGACTCCGGAACAGGCCAAGGCCAACGCCGGCTTGATTGCCGAGGTCGTTCTGACCGCCGCAGACACGTTTCACGAGATGCTTGCCGCCTATCGCAACAATTTGCAGCCGCCGGATGGAGGCGCGCTGCGCGAACACATCCAGCGCCTGCTGAATAAACCTGCAGCGCCGCAGGAAAAATCCAAACAGACGGCAAAATTCGAGTGGACCGAGTATGAACGGCTGATGATTGCGGAGTCCTTGCGGCGCGGTGAAATGGTGCATCAGATTGCGCTGCATCTGGACCCCGACGCTTTGCTGCCGGCGGCGGCCTATGAACTGGTCCGCAAGGCGCTCGAAAGCGCCGGAAAAATTCTAGCCGTGCATCCGGAAAGCGGTGCGTTGCTGGAACAGTCCGGGCTGATTGAAGCAGCGGTCTCCAGCGCGAAATCGGCGGACTGGATTCGCAAGCGTTGCCAGGTTCCTTCGGTGGTGACGAAAATTGCCGTCGAGAAGGCCCCTGAACAACAGCCTGTGCCAGCGCGTGATCTGCTCGACATTCTGCTGGAATCGGAAGCCGCGGCAATCTCGGCGGGTATCGCGACCAAGAATCCACTCGCGGCTGATTCGCAGCCCGAAGAGTCGCACAGCAGCGGGGCGCCGGCCAGTCTCTCGCAAGCTGCCGAAAACACGCTGCGCGTAGATGCGACGCGCATTGACACGGTGATGAACCTGGTGGGCGAGCTGATCATCGGAAAATCCATGCTGCACCGGACCATCGTCGAATTCGAGCAACGATTCGCCAAGGACCCGCTGCGCGGAAAGCTTTCCGACGCGCTGGCGTTCCAGTCACGTGTGCTCGGTGAACTCCAGAAATCCGTGATGAAAATCCGCATGGTCCCGGTCGAGCAACTCTTCCGGCGCTTTCCGCGTCTGGTGCGCGACGTCGGAAAGCAACTCAACAAGGACATCGGTCTGGAAATCGCAGGGCAGAATACCGATCTGGACAAGAGCATTCTGGACGCGCTGGCCGAGCCGATCGCCCACCTAGTTCGCAATGCCGCGGGCCACGGGATCGAACTGGCTGCGGAGCGCGAAGCAGCGGGAAAGCCGGCTCGCGGGACCATCCGCCTGAACGCGTATCACGAAGGCGACCAGGTGGTGATCGAAGTTTCCGACGACGGACGCGGACTGGACAGCGACAAAATTGCGCAGCGCGCTCTCGAGCGCGGTATTTTGAGCGCGGATGAATTGGCACGCCAGTCGGCATCCGAACTGCTTCACCTGGTTTTCCTGCCCGGGTTCAGCACCGCTGATGAAGTGACGGAAATTTCCGGCCGCGGCGTGGGGCTCGACGTGGTGAAAAATACGCTTGAAAGCTTGAAAGGTTCGGTCAGCCTGCAAAGCGTTCCCGGCAAGGGCACGAAGTTTCGCCTGATGGTGCCGCTCACTTTGGCGAGTATTCAGGCGCTGCTGTTCCGCGTTGGCGGGCGGCTGTACGCCGTGCCGCTTGCTTCCGTGGTGGAAATTACGCGTGTTTCCGGGGAAGAAGTCCATCGCGTGGACGATCGCGAGGTCTTTCAATTGCGCGAGCAAGTGCTCACCCTCGTTCGATTGGATCGCCTGGGGCAGTCCGCCGGCCAGGAACCTGCGAAACGCACGTTTGTGATCGTCATCGCCGCGGGCACGCGCCGGTTCGGCTTGGCAGTTGACAGTCTGATGGGTGAAGAAGAACTGGTAATCAAAGCATTGGAGGACCGCCTGATCACCTCACCACTGGTCAGCGGCGCCTCGATATTGGGGGACGGGACGGTAGTGCTGATTTTGAATGTCCCGGCAGTCGTTGCACATCTGTCAAGAATTCCGGCAGTGGGAGCGACGGCATGAGCGAAAAGCTTCGCATCCTGGTGGTGGACGATTCGGCGCTGATGCGCAAATTGATCCCGCAGGCGCTGCGCCACGATCCGTCGCTGGAAGTGGTGGGGACGGCGATGGACGGCGCGATCGGATTGAAGAAGATCGAAGAGTTGCGGCCGCACGTGGTGACGCTGGATCTGGACATGCCGCGGATGGACGGGATCGAAATGCTCCGGCAGATCACGCGCAAGCATCGCGTGCCGGTCATCGTGGTGAGCGCGCAGACCACCCAAAGCGCCACCCTGACATTGAAAGCGCTCGCGCTGGGCGCCTTCGATTTCGTCACCAAGCCGCCCGATGCAGCATCCGGCCGTATTGATCAAATTGCCGCGGAACTGGCCATCAAAATCAAGGTGGCGGCTGCCTCCGGCGCGCCGAAGATGATCATCACGGTGCCGGAGTCGCGGCGCAAACTGCCGCGTCGTACGACCATGCCACAGTGGCCGTCGCGAATTGTGGCTATCGGCATTTCCACCGGCGGGCCCAACGCGCTGCAATATTTGTTCTCACAGCTCCCCGAGGATTTCCCCGGGTGCCTGCTGGTAGTGCAACACATGCCCGAAGGGTTCACGGAAATGTTCGCGCGCCGGCTGCACGAATCCTCGCCCATCGAGGTGAAAGAGGCGCAGTCGGGCGACTTGCTGCTTGCAGGGCGCGCCCTGATCTGCCCGGGCAACCGGCACATGAAAGTCCGCCGCATGCCACACGGCGACATCGCCGTGCTGGTGGATCAGCCGCGCGTGAACGGACATCGTCCGTCCGTGGATGTGCTGTTTCACTCGGTGGCTCATGAGTTTGGGAACAACGCAGTCGCGGTGTTGATGACAGGGATGGGTGAAGACGGCGCCGCGGGTATGGGCGCCGTACAGGCGGGCGGCGGCGTCACTATTGCGCAGGCTCCTGATACCTGCGTGGTGGACAGCATGCCGCGAGCGGCCATCTCGCGGGGATTCGTCTCGCGGGTTGTTTCACTTTCTAATATGGCCAGTGTTCTGCAATCAAAGGTGATGACGGAGCGTCCGAACGCTGAGCCGGCTGCGGAGCCGGCACCGGCAGACGCTTCCGCCGAACAAGGGGCTTTCCGAAGGAGATAGTCATGAAACAGTTTGAAGCATTGACGCGAAAAAAGGACAACCAGGCGGTGCGCTATCTGGTGGTGGACGATTCCGTCTTCGCCCGCAAGAGCCTGGCGAAGATGATCGAATCGTTCGGCGGCCAGGTGGTGGGCGAGGCCGGCGACGGGTGCACGGCCATCACGGAATATGCCCGCACCAAGCCGGACATCGTCCTGATGGACATCACCATGCCGCAGATGGAGGGCATTGAGGCGGTGGAGCGCATCGTCCACGAACACCCTGAGGCGCGCATCGTGATGGTTTCCTCCGTCGGCTATCAAGACAATATCCTCGCTGCACTGCAGAAGGGCGCGCGCCACTTTGTGCAGAAGCCGGTGAAGCCCGACGCATTGTACGAAATCATCCGATACGTGCTGAATGACGACGGCGTGACGGCGCCCGTCGGCGCCGGGGAGAAATCGCGATGAGGATGGATCTGATTCAGCCGTTCATCGGGTCGCTCGACGCGGTGCTGGCGGAAATGATGAATGCGCCCGCGCGCATCGTCGACCTGAACATGGAAGAAGAGGGCTATCGCAAAAAAGGGTTGGCAGCCAGCGTGGTTTTTCGCGGTGAGGTGGAAGGACGAGTGATCCTGGACATGGATCCGGGCGCGGCTGCGCAGGTGGCCAGCGTTCTGACCGGCGGTGAAATGGATCCCAACGAAGCGATCATTCCGGAAACCGTGTGCGAGCTGGCCAACATGGTCATCGGCAACGCCGTCACGCAACTGAACGACCGCGGGTTTCAATTCAAAGTTTTTCCACCGGAGATTTTGACGCAGGCGCAGTGTGAAGCGGCCGGCCAGGAATCCGAGGCGACCATCTTGTGTTTTGAAACTCCCAAGGGGAACGTGTACCTCAACATCTCGATGCACTACCATGCCCGCCGCAGCCGCGAACGCGCGCCGGTTACCGTGAACTAAACCTCCCCCCTCTGCAATTTTCGGCGCCGCGGATGGTCGGGTCATTCCGCAACTTAGCGCGCCCGCGGACCCACTTTGCTGTATTCCGTGCCATGGCGGAACAATCCGGCCTTAGGCATTTCTTCCGAATAAACAATCCGCGCGGGAAGAAAAATATTCGCGGCGTCCGGTGAGTACGGAACGGCGACGTTGATCACCGACTGCGAATCGTAGCGGCGCTTGCTGCGGAAGCACATGCCCACGGGCGAAATATCCTCGCACACCGCCAGTTCATCATCCGCGCCGGCTTGCCGCACGCAGGCGGTCAGGCGAGTCTTCAGGCGGATGCGCTGGCGCTCGCGCTTCTCGGCGCCTTCGGGCAATTCCTCCTTGCCGTCAGTGCCGCGCCTGCGTGCGCGCGAAGCCAGTTTCTTTTCGTCTTCGTGCGATGCCTGCGTCCAGATGCTGGGCACGCCGCAGGATTTGCAGTGCCGGGCGATGCCGCGATTGCTTTCGAAGCCGCGAAGATTGAGCTCGTTGAGGTACACCACTTCCCGCGCGCGACAGTAGCTGCACTCGAGAAGCATTCGCGCGACGGCTTCGTCGGAATCGGAAATCGGCGGGAACTCGATCCCCCACAGGTCGTTGCTCGGATCGAGCACCTCGATTCCGTATAGATATCCGTCTTTCTCCTGGCCGAATTGCCCCACCACCCGCGCCTCGGCCTGGCGGTGCGCCTCGTGGGGCGCCTGACGCCGGACGTGAATGCGCTGCTCCGGCTTGAGGTCCCGTTGCAGGATGATCACCGCGCCTCCACGGCTGATCAGCATGGTTCGAGTGGGATCCTTGAATTCCTTGCCGTGAGTGTCGGTCCCGGACGCCTCCAGCAGGAGGGTCAGCGAAACGCGGTCGGAACGGCGCATGGCCGGCGATGCCATTGGAATCCTCCGGGGATTAGGACAATGTGCTGACAGCCAAGATAGCATACTGTCGGGTTTCGGTGCCCTTCCGGGAGGCCAGCGGTTGGCATTTTGGCTGGCGATCTGGCGGGCGCACCAGATTAAATAATTGTAAACACAGGGGTTAATTAGCCATTGCAGGGGGTTGTGCTCCGGGCGTATACTGATTCTGTTCTCAGCCCTGCATTCAAAACCCGCTGCACCGGAGCCACTGATATGGAATGGGTGACCCCGCAACACGAAACCATCGAACTCAACTGTGAAGTCAGCTCCTACGCGAACGCTGAACTCTAGCCTGTAATGCGTGTAAAAGTCCTCGGCTCTGCCGCCGGGGGCGGTTTCCCTCAATGGAATTGCGGTTGCGCCAACTGCAGTCGTATGCGCCGGGGTGTCTTCAAAGGCCGCGCACGCACGCAGGCGCAAGTCGCCATTTCTCCCGCCGGCTCTACGTGGTTCCTGCTTAATGCCTCTCCTGATCTGCGCCAGCAGATTTCGGCCACGCCCGAACTCGCGCCTAAAGATGCCGGACGCAACACTCCGATTGCCGCCATCATCCTGACCAGTGCAGATGTTGATTCCGTGCTCGGTCTTCTGCACCTCCGTGAATTTCAGCCGCTGCGACTTTATTCGACGCCATCGGTTCGCCGCGCTGTAATCGCGGAGAATTCCCTGTTCCGCACTCTCGAGCGATCGAGACCTCCTGTTCAGTGGGAGGATCTTCGTGTCAAAGACGCCGTACAGTTGTGCCCAGGCAGCGGTCAGAAGGCGGAGGAAGTGCTGAGTTGCACGGCCATCCCGCTTGGCGGCGAATTCCCGGATTACCTCAGCGACGGACTGCGCGCGAAGCTGGAGAAGACTGAAGCGGTGATCGGCCTCGAGATTGTTCACGGCGGGAAGCGACTGTTCTATGCACCAAGCTTGGCCGGGCGCGGCGAGGAATGGAAACGCGCGGTCTCCGATAGCGATCTCGCACTTCTCGACGGCACGTTTTGGACGGACGACGAGTTGGTGAAAGTCCAGGGCAGCGCGAAGACGGCGCGGCAAATGGGACACCTGCCTCTGTCCGGAGCAGGCGGCTTGCTCGAAGAAATGCAAGGTGCGCGCAAACCTCGCCGCGTGCTGATCCATTTGAACAACACGAATCCAGTGCTTGACGAAGAGAGCTCGGCGCATCGCGCCGTGCGCGACGCCGGCTGGGAAGTCGCTTATGATGGGATGGAGATACCGCTGTGAGGCGGCCCGCACCCATGTCGCTCCTTTCTGAATCTGAATTTGTCGCGCGCTTCCATGCCATCGGCGAAGAGCGCTATCACCACAAACATCCGTTCCACCTGCGCATGCACGAAGGAAAACTGACGCGCGGCCAGTTGCAGGCCTGGGCGCTGAACCGTTACGCGTATCAAAGCCGCATCCCGGTGAAGGACGCGTTGATTCTGTCGCGCAGCGACGATCCGGATTTCCGGCGCGCCTGGCGCAAACGCATTCTCGATCATGACGGGGACGGCACGCATCCGGGAGGCATCGAGAAATGGCTGCGGCTCGTCGAAGCGACGGGACTCCCGCGCGAGCAGGCCCTTCACGGCGAAGGGATTTTGCCCGCGACGCTTTTTGCAGCCGATGCATACGTGGAGCTGGTCCGCTCGCGCACGCTGCTTGAAGCCGTGGCCTCCTCGCTGACGGAATTATTTTCCGGCAAGTTGATTGCACTGCGCATGGACCGGTTGCGCGCGCACTTTCCCTGGCTTGCGGGCGGACTCGATTATTTTCAGGCGCGCATAACCCAGGCGCCGGAAGACGCGGATTACGCGCTGGCCTGGGTGGTGAAACATGCGCGGACCCGCGAAGAGCAGGAGCTGGCCTTGGGCGCGTTGCGCGCGAAGTGCGACATCCTCTGGTCCATGCTCGATGCGCTCCATTTTGCTTATGTCGAGCCGGGCTGGCCGCCCCCGGGAGCGTTTCTCCCCGCAAAGGAATCGCGGTGAGGCCGGAGCCGGAGAGCCGACCGCACCTGGCGCCGGGTTGCCGGTTGAATGAGAAGACACAGCAACCGCGTGTGCTGCTGATGCCCGAGCGCGCGCTGCAGTTGAACGGGCCGAGCCTGGAAATCGTGGAGCGCTGCGACGGGCGGCACACCGTGTGGCAAATCATCACGGAATTGCAGAAGTTGTACTCGAAGGCACGGCCCGAAAAAGTGGAAGAAGATATTCTGGGGTATCTGGCGCTGCTGCAGAAAGAACGGGCGCTGGATTTCGAGTAAGTTTCGAACTGACGAGCAATTCTTTCCGGCTGTGATTCATGATGACCGTTTCCACCACAAATCCGCTGGCACTCATCGCCGAGCTTACGCATCGGTGCCCGCTGCATTGCGTCTATTGCTCGAACCCCATTGAACTGACGGCCAGGGCGCGCGAACTTTCGAGGGAAACATGGACGCGCGTGCTGCGCGAAGCCGGCGAACTGGGCGTGCTGCAAGTGGACTTCACCGGTGGAGAACCGCTGGCTCGGCCGGACCTGGCCGAGCTGATTCGCGCGGCGCGAAGTTCTGGACTGTACGCCAGCCTGATTACCTCCGGAGTGCCCCTCGACGAAAAGCGACTGGAAGAATTGGTGAGCGCAGGACTCGACCACCTGCAATTGAGTTTCCAGGGCGCGCTGGAAGCGAGCGCCAATGAATTTGCCGGCGCGCCGGCACATGCGCAAAAGCTGTGCGTGGCCCAGTGGGTGAAGCGCCATCGCATCGCCCTGACGCTCAACTTCGTGATTCACCGCCAAAATCTCGATCAGCTGGAAGAGATGCTGGCGCTCACCGAAGAAATTTCTCCTTCGCGCGTGGAATTCGCTCACGTGCAGTATTACGGCTGGGCGTTTACGAACCGTGAGCGCCTGCTGCCGACGCGGCGGCAACTGGACCGCTCGCTGGAACTGCTGAAGCAGGCGGAAGAAAAGTGGCGCGGAAAAATTCGCGTGGAGTACGTGGTCCCGGACTATTACGCGAAATATCCCAAGGCGTGCATGGGCGGCTGGGGACGGAAGGTGATGCTCATCACTCCCGAAGGCGACGCGCTTCCCTGCCACGCGGCGAAAATTCTTCCGGGAATGACATTTGAAAATGTTGCCACCGTGCCGCTGCGCCACATTTGGGAGCAGTCGACCGCATTCCGCAAGTTTCGCGGCGAGGAGTGGATGCCCGAGCCGTGCCGGAGTTGCGACCGCCGCGACAAGGATTTTGGCGGCTGCCGCTGCCAGGCTTTTCTGATCACCGGCAATGCGGGGGCGACGGATCCGGTGTGCTCGCTTTCGGCTGACCGTGTCGCGGTGGACGAAGTGCTTGGCGGAGTGAATGCCAAGCATGCGGCCAAGACCTCGCTCAAACCGGAATGGGTTTACCGAGGGTAGGCAGTTTCCGCAGGTGCATCCAGAATGCACAGACTGCCAATGTGTTGCGATTAGAGTTTGGCAGGTCGTGCGTTTTGAAGGACATACGGCAAATTCTAATTTCGGGATGTTGCGATTAGCCCTCCACAAAACTGGCGGGCAGGAAATCTGGAGGCGGAGGGGTAGTGAGGCACGGAGGCAAGGATTCCCCGAGAAGGAGAATTTGAAGGAGTGATATACGGTTGGAGTCGCGATTAAGTTTTGAGATCCGCTTTGTTTTGAGTAAATTGGGGGAAAATCAGAATGAGTCGGTGTCGCGATTAGATTTTTGTTCGCCCCGCTGGGTCGTCCTGGTGTCACTCCTCGCCAATGTGTGACGATTAGAAATTGGCAGGTCGTTAAGATTGATGGAGTTAGGAAGAATTCTAATTCCGGGATGTGACGATTAGAAAAATTGCAGGGCGTTATTGGGTTCCATTTTGGAAAGACTTGCGATTGACTCTGCACGATGGACTGCGAACGGCTCAATTGAGAGTTCCCCCGACTAACTATTGCAAGCGGGAACGCAACGCACAATGGTACGTCGGGTTCATTTTTTGAGGGTGTGGTGACGGAAAATGCCTCGCGCGGAGCGCTCGCTGGCGAATCGAGCCTCGCCGTAACAAAGCGGTGTCCCCTCGGCTTCGCTCGGGACGCAAAAGGCGCGCAAGCCGCCGCACTCCATAAAGGCGGCGCCCAATGGTTGCGTCATTCCACGGCCTGGTGCGTCTAAGAACGGCGAGATTGAACGCGAACGAATAGGCAAACCAATCGAGGAGGAATTCGAATGCGGCACTTGCTACGCGGAATCGTTTCTGCGGGAGTTCTGTTTCTGGCGATTTGTTTTTTCGGGGCCTCACGATCTCAAGCGCGCGAGGAGAACGGGAAAACATTCGAGGCGCTGGGGGCGACCATCTACTACGAGGTGATGGGCGGGGGCTCCGGGACGCCGCTGGTGCTGGTGAACGGCGGACCGGGGTTCGACCACACTTATCTTCACCTCTCGACCGCTTGGGACGCGCTGGGGAAGAACCGGCGCATCGTGATGTATGACCAGCGCGGTACGGGCCGGTCGCTGGGGGAACACAAGGGGCAGACGTTCACGCTGAGGGATCAGATTGACGACCTGGAGGCGCTGCGCGCACATCTGGGCGCGGAAAAAATCGACCTGCTGGGACATTCCTGGGGTGGGTACCTGGTGATGGCGTATTCGGCGATGCATCCGGAGCGCATCGAACATCTTTTTATTGTGGATTCGGCCGCGCCGCAGTGGAAGGACATTATTTTTCTTTTCAAGGAAGTTTTTCCGGAGACCATGGCGCGGCGCGACGCGGTCGGATTTGCGGAGGAGCTAAACGACGACCCGAAGGCCATCGAGTACGAGGTGCACGAATACCTGACCATGCTGTTCTACTCCGCGGAGAAGCGCGACGCGTTTGTGAATGCGCTGCCTGCGTCAGTGTTCAAGCGCAGCGTGAACAAGGCGGTGAATGCCGATCTGGAGCGCTTCGATCTGAATCCGGAGATTCGCAAATTCAAATTTCCGGTGATGGTCATCAGCGGGCGGTGGGACATGAATGTGGCGCCGGTGGTGGCTTATCGCATTCACCAGGGGATTCCGGGATCGAAGTTCCGGGTGTTTGAGCGCAGCGGGCATTTGCCGTTTTATGAGGAGCCAGAGGCATTTGTGGCGGCGGTGGAGGAATTTCTGGGCGGCAAGTAGAGAAGAAGGATTTAACACAGAGGGCACAGAGAAAAGAAGTAGGATTCAACACAGAGGACACAGAGCGGTTGTGAGGGATTTTTTCGGGGGAAACTAAGAAGCGCCGATTCACCGCAGAGGACGCAGAGAAGAGGAAACATGGTTGAGTGGGCCGGTTAGGCTGTGGAGAAATTTATCGGCGGCAAGTGACGCTGCTGGGGCACGGCGTGCCGTGCCCCTACGGTCGTGGGAAGTCCGCGACGGGCGTTGGCGGCGCCTTTATTTGCCGAGGGGTAAGTCGGGGGGAGGATATTCGGGGAGCTTGGCGTTTTTTGCGTCGGTGCGCTTTACTTCGAGCTCGTCGAACAAGATTGATGGTGCGATGACCGTTGTCGGAATCTGAGCCTCGCGGTTGCTTACCAGCGGATCGTTGCCGGCGGCGACCAGGTTGTTGCGCAGGGTGCGCGTGTCGAGCTCGTTGAAGACGCCGCCGCGAACCAGTTCCTGACGGCCGTCCTTCTCATAGACGCGGTAGAGCAGGCGCGGATTGAAGCCTGCCAGCGTATCCACAAAGTAGCCGTAGGGCTTGCCTTCCTGGCGGCAAATCTCAATCAGCTTCTTTTTCAAATCCTCGGGTGAAAGTGGATTCTTTGGCTTCACGATCAAATTTCCGATGCTCGGCACAGGCGGCTGGCCCGGTCCGGCGCGGCCGTGACCGTTGGAGGCCGGGAAATCTCGAATGGGCTCGCGGCCGAGAAGATAGTTGAGCAGGATGCCGTCCTGGACTACCGGGACGGTGGAGGCACGAACGCCTTCGTCATCAATTTCATAGCTGCCGATGAGCGTCTTGCCATCAAAAGTTTTGAGCGTGGGATCGTCCACGACAGTCAGGAAATTGGGAAGCACGCGGCTCTTGTAGCTGGCTGAAAATTCGCCTTCGGTGCGCGCGGATTCGCCCGGCTTGGGCCTGCGGCCGAGAGCGTTGCCGCCAATCATGCCGTTGAAAACGTCGCTCGACGCGTCCGAGGAGAACAGCACCGGGCCGCGGTATTCCTCTTCCACTTCGGGAGCTTCGCGAAGGGCTTTCAACGTTTGCAGCATGGCCGCGGTGTCGGCCACGAATTTTTCGGGAGCGGGCAGCTCACTTATTTTGCCGGCGGAATAATAGGGCGAGCGGTCCAGTCGCATGCCGTCGGTCGCCTGCGTGGAGCCGAACATCACGGCGTAGTACACCGAGCGACCCTGGCGCGTGATGGTGCCTTCGGTGTTGACGAAGTATTGATTTTGCGCGCGGAAACGGACGGTGGCGGTGAGCGCCTGAATTTTCGGGTCGGCGCGGTAGAGGGCGCTGGCTTTTTCGATCATTTCGTCCCAGGGTTTGGGATCGAATTCGAGTTTTGCGAGCGGGCCAATGGATTCGAGCGGCTCGGCGTGAGCGAAGTCGTCGAAAGGCTGGTCGGCGGTGAATTGGCTGAGCACGGCTTTTTTGCTGGCGAGGGCTTCGCTGGCGAGTTTGTAGGCTTGATCGGTGGCCAGCCACAATTGGCGGCGCAGCGCTGTGGCGTCGTTATCGAGCGGGGCTACGTCTACCGCGCCGAGGCCCTGGGCAAAGTAGCTGTCCTGTTTGTAATCTCCCACGCGGACGACGACGCGCACGACACGGGATCGCGAGCGCTGCGATTGGCGCAGGGCGCCAAAGGCGGCTTCGGCTTCGTACTGATCCACCTCTGAAAGGCGGTATTCGATGTAGTAGGGCGGAGGAACGTTGTCCATCTTGAGCTGCGATTTCGAGCGCGCGATTTCTTCGCGCATGGCCTGGAGGAGGGGATCGGAGCCTTCGGACTTGGCGTCATTTTTCTGCGCGGCGGCTGGCGTGAGGGCAACGAGCAGCCCGAGCGCGGCGAAGAGCAGAGCGCGGTGAATGGAAGAAAATTTCGCGCTGCTCATGGCTTGGACACCGCGGAGGCGCCGGGTGCGCCGCTGTCGAATCCCGGCGGGGGAAGCAACGGCGGCCGCTCGGTTCCTTTGCGTTTTTTCTGGACTTCAATTTCGGAGAACAGCATGGCCGGAGCGACGGCGGAAACAGGAACTTGGCCGGATTCGGCGCCGCACACGCCGTTGAACACGCGCATCGTGTCGCCGGTGGCCATAATATTGTTGAGCGATAGCAGCGGCGTGCCCACGATGTCCACGCCGCGGACGAGTTCATCGGGACGCCCGTCGGGGTAGACGCGCCAGACCATCACTGGAATCACTTGGAAGGCCTGCGGCAGCGAGCGCCCGGTGATGGTGAAGCCGCCCTGGATGTCTTCGAAGTAGAGGCCGTAGGGCTTGTTGGCTTTCTTGATTTGCTCGATGAACTGCGCTCGCAGTTCTGATTCCTTGAGCGTCTTGGTGGAGGTGACGACCAGGTTACCCTGGCGTCCGGTGGGCATCAGGCCCGCCTGGCGTCGGCCGTGGCCGTTGGAGGTGCTGAAATTTTTGATGGGCATGCGCGACATCAGGAAATTTTTCAGGATGCCGTTGTCCACGGCGTTGACGCGCTGTGCGGGGACGCCTTCATCGTCGAAATCGTAGTAGCCGGCCAGGCGCTCGCCGCTCATTTCCTTCAACGTGGGGTCATCGGCTACGGTAAGAAACGGCGGAAGGACTTGCTGGTTCACTTTTTTAGTAAAGGTCTGGCCTTCGGATTCGTCGCGCTGGCGGTGGCCTTCCAGGCGGTGACCCAGCACTTCGTGGAAAAACACGGCGGCGGCACGGCCTGAGAGAAGCGCGGGCCCGGCGAACGGCTCAGCGACGGGAGCGGCGCGCAGGGCTTTCAAATCCGCGGCAACTTTTTCGATTTTGGCGGCCAGCTCGGCTTCCTTGGGGAGCTGGTCGGGAGTCGCGGCTTGGAACGATTCGACGCGCAGCAGCTCCATGCCGTCGTCCGCGCGCGTTTGCGCCTGGATAATCAGGCGATTGATGGCCGAGGCGCGCACCAGCGCAGCGTTCTCGCTGGTGGCCAGGTAGGATCGCGTGCCGGAGACCTGCAAGACGACCGCGGAGGAGTACACCTCAGGATATTTCAGGAAAGCGGCGGACAGGCGGCGAATGCGCGATTCCCACTCTTTTCGGTCTGACGAGACGCGCGCGCGCGTTTCATCCACATGGGTCTGCGGCGCCTCCACGGAAAAATCCGGCGACTTGTCCTCCTCTTCGGACTGCACGGCGGTGTTGGTTTTCACTTTCAGGAATGCGGCGGAGGCTTGCTCGTATTCGCGGTCGGTCAATTGCCAGAGTACGCGTGCGATGGCGTCGGCATCGTCGTTCAGCGGAAGAGTGCCGGAGATGATGCCCGTGGGGCGGCTGTGGCTGTGGGTGTTGTCGAGCGCCGGGCTGCCCACGCGCATGATGACGTCCGCCTGCCGCCGCCGGAAAGTGGTGTCGGCAATCAGGCTGCCGTTGGCTCCGGCGATGAAAAAGCCGTCAAGGTCGGTGGCCGTGTAGCTGAGGAAGTAGGGCGCGGGGTTTGATTTGGCGAGCGCGGCGGTGGCGCGCTGCAATTCGCGCTGCATGACCTGGAGCAGGACGTCCGGGCGCGCGCCGGAAGAAAGAGCGCCCAATGGAATTAAGAGGCAGATGATCAGGGGCCAAACGGCGGGCCGACGAAAGGGGCGGTTCATTCGAATCGTTATCACCTGAGGCGACTTGACAATCTAACACACTCATACAGCTCACGCCTATTTCACCGGGGAATGTTTCGGCACCAGGGGTGATTGCGAACGTGTGATCGCGCCGGGGCGGCTAAGACCGTAGCCATGGAATGCGGGCGCGCTCGGCGCCTGGCTTTTCAGTTTTGGTAGGCAATTTTCTTCGCGCCGGGTCCCAGTCCTCCGGCGGAAACGAGATGCGCCAGAACAGGGGGGAAGGCTCGGCAAACTCCACGCCCACTTCCAAGCGATCGGCTTCGCCTGGACCGACGAAGGCCACGTGGCAGGGCAACTCCTCGGCGGTCTTCAGATTGACCAGCGAGACTTGCTGGCCTTGCGTCACTCGCGTGTCAAGCAGGAACGAGCAGCCGTTGGCGTTCACTACTGCGGTCTTTGTTTCCTCCTCAAATGATTGTTGCCCGTTGTTCCCCCGCACCAGAATGGGCATGGTGATTTGGACCCGTTGCGAACGACGTTTGGCAGCGGTGTCACCGGGGGGCGTCGCTGTTTTCGCATTTTTGCTTGAGGCAGAGTCGTCCATGGCGTGTGATTCCATCCTTGCGAAGCTCCCAGCGGAAGGGGGGAAGAAAAAGACTGGGGCGTGTTCCGTATCGAAATTACTCTTTGGCTCGGCCGGGGTCAAGAAGCGATATAAAGATGTGCGAAAGGAAGTAATGGCGAAGGATTGCACCCGACGCAGAGTCGCGGACATCCCGGCAATCATTCCTGGAATCTAGTACCCGTTGGGTGAATGCACGCGTCTGATGTTTTGGAGCGAGCTTCGCAACCGGAGGAAATGGCGTGCCGCAGAGCTACCTGCTGAAGACGGAACCGAGCGAATATTCTTTTGCCGATCTGGAGCGCGACAAGAGCACGCAGTGGGACGGGGTGACGAATCCGGCGGCGGTGAAGAATCTTCGCGAGATGCACCCAGGCGACCGGTTGATCATTTACGAAACGGGAGATCGCAGGTGTGCGGTAGGGACGGCCACGGTGGTTTCCGTGGATGCCGCGGACCCGAAAAAGCCGCGAGTGACGATCACCGCGGGGAAGCCGCTTCCGAAGTCGGTTTCACTCGACCACATAAAGGCAGACAAACTCTTTGCCGCCTCTCCTCTGGTCCGCATGGGCAGGCTTTCAGTTGTCCCGCTCACGGAGAACCAGTACCGTTCCTTGACGGGCCGCTGATCGAAGCCAGCAAGTCTTCGGCGTGGAGCGCGCCCTCCGGAGTCTTCTCGTGCTTGAAATAGACGAACACGTCGCCGCGGGTCATGGCGTCCTTGACCCGGCCAATAAGTTTTCGCCGCGAACCTGGCGAGTAGTGGTCCTTTCGCAGCCGCAAATAGGAAAAGTCCGCCGTCTGAATGTGCGGCGTTTCCAGCTTTTCGCTTTCTGCCTGGCAGAGCGCCACTCCTGATTCCCGCAACAGCTCAAACACCTCGTCCGCAAACCAGGAAACGTGTCGAAATTCGAATGCAGATCGCGGCTCCGGAGGCAAGCCGGCCAGAAACTCTTGCAGCAGGTCCGGGTTACATTTGAAATTCGGGGGCAATTGAAACAGGATGGGGCCCAGTTTGTTTGCGTCTGCGATGGGTCCGAGAGAAGAGAGGAATTTCTTCAATGGCTGTTTCACGCCTCGCAGCCGCTTCATGTGCGTGATGAATTGAGGAGCTTTGACGGCCAATTTGAAATCCGGCGGCGTGGCGGCAATCCACCCCGCCACGACTTCCGTGATCAGAGGGTGCAGGAACGAGTAGTTCACCTCCACGGAGTTCAGCCGCGTCGAGTAATAATTCAGAAATTCGGCGGCGGGAAGCTTCTTCGGATAGAAGCCGCGTCTCCAAGAGGTGTAGGCCCAGCCGGATGTACCCGCGTAAAGCGTTCCCATGGCAGCATTCTTGTACCAAGAAAAAGGCCGTTAGGCTTGCCGAAAATGTTCCGAGGATTCGATGCAGTGGAAAAGACTCAGCGCGATTGGTAGCGATACCGGGACTCGAACCCGGATTTGAGCCTTGAGAGGGCCCTGTCCTAACCTTTAGACGATATCGCCGTAGTGGTTGTTGAACTGGAATTTTCGCACGCCTGAAATGCCGGTGCAAGTGTGCGCACCGGGGGGTGGTGGGCGAGTTTCCGGTAAGCGCGTTCTATAAGAGTGGATCGCTTCCGAGTACGACATGATACGGGAGGAATCCGCAGGTAAGGCTAATCCCGAGCAGGCGGGCTGACACCGTATGAATCCAAGACATCGCCCAGGGTCACGATGCCTTCCAACTCGTGCACATTCGCGCGACTCACAACGGGGAGGACGTCAAGCTGGTTGGCACCCATCCGTTCGAGTGCTAGGTCAAGGCTCTGGTCAGAGTGGACGTGCGGAAAATTGAGTGTACTTACAATTTTCCCGAGCTGTTGGTTGGCATCTTGCGTGAACTCTCGTTCCAACGTCAGGCGGTTGATAACTCCGATTACGCCGCTGCTTTCCATCACGAGCCAGCTTCGAAACTTAATCGAATGGGCCCTCTGCAGCGCCTCTCGAACCGTGAGCTCGGCTGGCAGCGACTCGGCCAGAGCGTGCATGACTCGCACTATCTGACGTTGACCATGTCGTTGGCGCGTCTCCGCCGTAGGGAGGTGTATGCCATCTTGTACTGCCAAGGCTTCGTAGATGGGCTGCCGCTGCAGTCTTGAAGAAATGAAAAGACTCACCAGATTCGAAATCATCAGCGGGACGATGACCGCATAGTCCTGCGTCATCTCGAAGATCATCACCACTGAGGTCATAGGAGCGCGCACGATGCCCGCGAAGACCGCGCCCATGCCGACTAGTGCGTAGGCACCAGGCGTCGCGGTGTAGGAGGGCAACAAAAGATGTGCCAAGGTGCCCACGGTGCCTCCCAACATGGCGCCGATGAACAGGGCAGGGCCAAAAATACCGCCCGCATTGCCCGAAGCGTAGCTCGTAGTCACGGCTAGAAGCTTCAGAACCACCAACAGAAACATCAGGTTGAACGCCATCCGTCCATTCAAGACATCGCCGACGTAGCCATAGCCCACACCCAAGACTTGTGGCACGAACCATCCCATCAAACCCACTAGCAACCCTCCCGTTACGGGTTGGAACCAGATTGTCTTTTTCGGGAAGCGCAGGAAGCGCTCGCGCATGCCCAGCAGAAGCTTTGTGAAGGTCACGGAGACCAGACCTCCCGCCACGCCAAGCACCGCGTAGATGGCAAGTTCCAGCGGATGGACCAGTCGGTATTGCGGAACCTTGAAGAGAGGGGCATTGCCGAGCAGGAGACGGAGTACTACCCAAGAGGTAGCGGAGGCTAATACCACCGCGCCAATCACGGGCGCGTGGAGGTCTCCCACAATCTCCTCCAGCGCAAACAGCACTGCCGCCAGAGGCGTATTAAACGCGGCCGCAATTGCTGCTGCCGCGCCGACCGGCAGAAGCGCCTGTACTTTTTCGTGACTCAATCCCAAACCGCGCCCGAGCACGGAAGCAATGCCCGCACCAACTTGGACGGAAGGTCCCTCGCGCCCCAGCGGGATTCCGCTGGCGAGCGTTGCCGACGTGCAAAAGAACTTTCCAACCACGGTGCGCAGCGTGATGCGGCCTGCGCGGGCGTACAGCGCAGCTTTGGTCTGCGGCACTCCGCTGCCTCGCGCGTCGGGAAAATAGCGGAACAGCAGGTAGCCAATGCCCAGCGAGCCCGCGACCGGGAACAGCACACGTCGCCACGGAGCGCCACCCACCGGATACAACCGCATCCCCAGCCGTTCCGTGAGCAGGATGAAAGCGACCACCGCCAAGCCTGTCAACGCGCCTATAACCAGCGCCAAAACCAGAAATACCTGATCTTCACGTTGCTGCAACTTGGCCACACGATGCAGCAGCGGGGTTCTCCACCAACTCCCGCTCGTCCTCTGGCCGCTTTCACTCATCTCTGGGGAATGTCCCGCGAAGAGCATACCTCACCGGATTGCCTTTGTTAGGCGAAATGGAGAGCTGGTGAAGCAATGCGTACCCGTAGAAGTGGCCGCACGGGGGATTTCGATCCGAGTCACGACGCGATAACTCTCGTGTTGTCGCCTATTCGGAATTAATCGTCGGATCACGCGGCTAAGCCCTGATAGGTCGGACAATCGGAAGCCGACCCAGTACACACCGGGTGAAGAAGCGCGTAGAAAATCAGCGGATGATGTGGGACGATGGCTCGACAGAGACACACTCGCGCGACTCACGAGCGACTTGGGAATCGGCATGGCCGGCGAACCGAAAAATCCGATGTGGAAGTCCGAGCGCCAGTTCGCACACTTCATGCTGCGCGAAATTTACGAGCAGCCGCAGGCCATCCGCGAAACCATCCGCGAAAACGTGGACGGCGACATTATTTTCCCCACCGCGCTTCAGCCCATCGAAAACGCCCTGTTTGCGTTCAAGAAAATCATCATCGCGGCGAGCGGTTCCAGCCGCAACGCCGGGCTGGCGGGCGAAATCATGATGGAGGATCTTGCCGGCGTGGCCGTGGACGTGGAGTACTCGAGCGAATATTGCTACCGCTCGACACATGCGGGCACCGACCCGATCGTGGTGCTCATCACGCAATCGGGTGAGACGGCCGATACGATTGCGGCGCAACGGGAAGCGCTCAATCGCGGCGCGAAGACGGTGGCCATTTCCAATGTGGCCGGCACGACCATCATGCGTGAAGCCAGCGCCGTGCTGCAAACTTTCGCCGGCCTGGAGAAAGCCATCCCGGCGACGAAAAGTTTCACGTCACAATTGACGCTGCTTTACCTTTTCGCGCTCTTCCTGGCGCGCAAGCGCGGCCGCATGACATCGGAGGTGACGCGCACGCATCTGAATTCCCTGGTGGACGTGCCCATCGCCATTGAGAAGCACCTGCCGGAATGGGACGAGCAGGCGGCGGAATGTGCGCGGCGTTTCCAGCATGCCAAGTCATTTCTTTTTCTGGGGCGCGGAGTGCATTACGCCATGGCGCGCGAAGGGGCGCTGAAGCTGAAGGAAATTTCCTACGTGCAGGCAGAGGGCTTGCCGGCGGGGGAACTGCGCCACGGCCCGAATGCACTCGTGGATGAGAATCTTCCGGTCATCGTGCTGGCCACGCGCGATCCCGCCGATCCCGATTCCCTGCTGCGCTACGAGAAGACGTTTTCGATCCTCGAGTATGTGAAGAGCCGAGGCGGCAAAGCTATCGCCATTGCCAGCGAAGGTGACCAGCACATCGCTGCGGCCGCCGACCGAGTTATTTATGTTCCGCCGGCAAGCGAGCTGCTACTACCCATCCTCGAAGTTGTCCCCCTCCAGCTTTTCGCCTACCACTTCGCGGTGCTGAATGGTTGCGACGTGGATCATCCCCGCAACCTGGTCAAATCCGTCGCCACCGAATAGCCGCGCGATGAATCTCTTCCTTCGCTGGAATTTCTTGCGGCGATGAAACTCACGCCGCTCGACTGGGCCGCCATCGCCGGCTACCTGGTCATCACTTTGGTCATGGGTGTGTATTTCCGCCGGCGCTCGGCGCAGAGCACGGAAGATTATTTTGTTTCCGGGCGGCGCGTGCCGTGGTGGCTGGCGGGGACTTCGATGGTGGCCACCACGTTTGCCGCGGACACGCCGCTGGTGGTCGCGGGCCTGGTGTATACGCAGGGAATTTCCGGGAACTGGATTTGGTGGGCGGGGCTGCTGTCCGGAATGATGACGGTTTTTCTGTTTGCGCGGCTGTGGCGCCGCTCGGGGCTGATGACCGATGTGCAGTTCGCGGAGTTGCGCTACGGCGGCAGGCCTGCGGCGTTTCTCCGCGGATTTCGGGCCGTCTATCTCGGCTTGTTGATGAACGTTTTTGTTCTGGGCTGGGTGACGAAAGCCATGACCAGCATTGTCGCCACCACCCTGGGTCCGATGCTCGGCGGCTGGCCGGCGCTGGCGCGATTTTCGCAATGGTTGAGCGAAGTATTCGGCGCCACCTTTTCCGGGGTCAACGGTCAGGCGCTGGTGATTTGCATTTTCTTCCTGATTCCCTTCACCGGCCTGTACGCCGCGCTCGGCGGGCTTTGGGGCGTGCTGTGGACCGATCTGTTCCAGTTCGTGCTGAAGATGAGCATCGTCATCGCCGTTGCTTACTACGGCGTGCAGGCCGCGGGCGGCACGAGCGCGATGGTCGCCAAAATCCAGAACATGCGAGCGGTGAATGGCGGATCCGATCCGCTATCGCTATTCCCGGATTTTTCGCGCGGATTTTCAACCGAGGCGCTGTGGACCCTGCCGGTGATTACGTTTGTGGTGTACGTGGCCATTCAATGGTGGGCGTTCTGGTATCCGGGCAGCGAACCGGGCGGCGGAGGCTACGTGGCGCAGCGAATTTTCAGCGCCCGCGATGAGCGCGAAGGATTGCGCTCGGTGCTGTGGTTCAACATTGCCAACTACGCGCTGCGGCCGTGGCCGTGGATTCTAACGGCGCTCGCGGCGATCGTCCTTTATCCCGGCCTCGAGCATCCGGAAACGGGCTACATGCTGGTGGTTAACGATCATGTACCGCACGCGCTGCGCGGAATCGTGCTGGCGGGATTTCTTGCGGCATTCATGTCCACCATCGCCACGCAACTCAACTGGGGCACGTCGTACCTGGTGGAGGATTTCTACCGCCGCTTCATCAAACGCGGGGCGGCGGAACGGCATTACATTGTCGTATCGCAACTGGTAACGTTTTTTCTGGTGGCGGTGACCGGGTACGTTTCGGCGCAACTCAGCACGGTGCGCTCCGGCTGGCAGGTGGTGCTGCAAATCGGCGCGGGAACCGGTAGCGTGTACATGCTGCGATGGTTCTGGTGGCGCATCAACGCGTGGAGCGAGATTTCCGCCATGGCCGTGTCGCTCGGGGTGTCAGTGGCGCTGCGATGGAGCGGACTGTGGCTCGCGCTTCTGGGACGGCCCGCGCTTTTCTCCGGCTCGGGCACAGTGGTCTTCGCCAAAGAGGCGCTGGCCACCACACTAATTACCACGTGCGTCTGGGTGGCGGTCACGTTTCTGACCGGGCCGGAAGCGGAGAGCGTGCTGCTGGCGTTTTACCGCAAGGTGCGGCCGCAGATCACCGGATGGCGCCCCATCGCTGCGCTTGCGGGTGAAATTCCCGAAACTCACGGTCTGGCGCGCAATCTGTGGCGCTGGGTACTGGGGTGCGAAATGGTGTACGGCGCGATGTTCGGAGTCGGAGAAATCCTGCTTCTGAAGTGGACCGGCGGAGTGATTCTGGTGATGTTCGCAGGGGTGTGCGCCTGGCTGATGAGCCGTGAACTGAGCCGCGAGGATTCGGAAGCTTAGGACTTGAATTGACGGAGGCAGGGAGGCGGCTAAGCCGCCTCCCCGCATCCCGTCAGGTTAAGGCAGGTAGTAGCGGAACGAAGCAAAGCCCATGTTCTCGACGCCGTGCGGCGAACGGCCGGCGACATCTCCCCAGGCGTTGCGCGTGACATAGGAATACTGCAGGCCGTACTGCAAGCGGCCCCTGGGCCCCTGGTAGAAGCGGTACCAGAAGCCGAGAGTGCCCTCGATGATCGCGCGCGTATCTGCTGTGCAGCTCCCCAGAGCGCCCGGTAGGAAGCCATTGTATGCGGTCGGCGATTGGCCGGTGCTGATCTTGGTGCCTGAGCCACCGGCGGAGACGGGAACCGACACGGAAGTGGCCAGGGTTTGACCGCCGTTCGGCAGTGTTTCTGTTCCGCAGCCTGAGTTGGTGAAGGCTGGTGAGCCGTAGCCGGTTGTCCCACCCGTGGCGCTGACATAGGAGCCTTTGCCGGCATAGTCGCCTCCTGCGTAGCCGTAGATGTCCAGCTTCGAGCCGAGGTGCAGTTCGAGGCTGCCGAGAGCCTGGACGCTGCGGAGCAATGCCAGGGTGCCGTCGCCGCGAATGGTCACGTCGGGCTCGCCGCTGTCCGCATAGCGTCCCACGCCACTGCCGACGAGAGCGTGCAGACCAACGTCGAGATGCTTGTTGAAGAAAGGCGCGCGAGCGTTGGCTCCGAAACCGCCGCCGGCTCGCGTGTCGTTGGTGGCGCCGAGGACGCTGGCGGTGTTCGCTGGGCAGGGAGCCACCGGCGTTGGCGTAGACACGGCGCACGGGAAGATGCGCGAACGGAATGTGCTTACCAGGCCGAATATTTCGTAATGACCCCAACCGGGTTCCAAGGCCGCCTTGAACACAAAATCAGGCGCGGCGTTGAAGGAGTAGTTCGCCTGGTTATTGTAGAGACCCGAGAGGTCGCCAGGCGCGCCGAGCAGGAAGTTGCCGTTGCTGACCGTGCTGTTGATCGTTACATCGTTTGTACCGGCCACTCCATTGTGTGCAACTACGTTGTTAATCGCGAAGCCGTGCGCGGTAAGAGTGGTCTGAGGATTTTCAACCGAGAGACCCACCGCGAACTTGTCGCCGAAGTTTTTCGAGATGCGGAAGCCGAATTGCCGCGCCCAGCTGAAGCCCAGCGTATATTGCGCGTCGATGGTCCGCGGCCGGACTTCCGTGAGCGGATCGAGCAAATGGGAAGTCTCCGTCACCAAGGTCCACATCTGGCCGCCGGTGAACTGCCAACCGCTGTCGAGCGTGGCCTGGGCCCAGATTTGGCGCTGGCGGAACGTGTAGCTATTGGTCTGGTTGTTGTTGGAGGTGACACCAGCTGAAAGGAAGTCACCCTCTTCATACCCGCGCAGCCGGATGTTGTCGAGCTTCCCCGTCACCATCAACGTTAGCTGCGACTGGCGACCGGAGAAGTTCAGTTCCGAGGTCTTGGCCTGCGAGCTGCCGGGCATGGGGACGCCCTTGAAGTCGGTGTTCACATCGTTGCTGATGGCGCGATTGCGGTAAACACCCTCCGCCGCGAAGAAGCCGCCAGGTTGAATGGTCACGCCTTTGAAGCGAATGGCAGTGGGGTTGTCATCTTTCTTCTCGTCACCGTTATAGGCGATGAAGCCGGCATTGGTGGCGGGATTGATTGCCAGGCCACTGTTCTCGACGGTAGTGTTCACAGCCCGCAGTTGATCTTCCATCTGGTACATTTTCCGCTGCTGCTCGCGCAATTGCTCGTTCTGCGCCTGAAGCTGGCGCGACTGCGCCTCGACGAGATCACGGAGCTGCTGAACCTGATTTTCCATGCTGGGAGCTGCCGGAGTAGCCGCCTTGGGCAGCGCCTCCGTCTTCGGCGCGTCGGCAGTCGGAGTGTTGGAATTCTCCGTTGCCGCGGAGGTTCCGTTCGACTTTGCCGCCGCTTCCTTGCCTTCTCCCGCCCCACCCGTCCCCGCCAACGCCGGTGCCCCGGCGAGAGCAAGGACCAGAATCCATCCTGCCAGTGCTCGCATTCCTGCCTCCTTGAATTTACCTGCAAATTGAATCCGAGAAGCCCCACCCCGGAACTGAGAAATTCCCGCTGCGCATCTCACTGTGAACACACCCCAGATGCATCCGGCCCCCAGTCCCGAGTTCTGACCCTGGTTCCATCCGTGTGGTAAGGAACCGACCGAAAGGCTGAGCGGCGTGACTCGCCCAGATGATGAGGAGGAGCCAGCCGATTCCGCCATATCATTGCCATCACTACCCTGAAAATGATGCCCGCTTGAGCGATGGCCACACTTCGCGTACGTGTGGCGGAGCAGGAAAGGTAAGGGGGCTATTTGAATGGACTGTGACAATCCGATGAATTGTCCGTGACGAACCCGGCAGGAATGTGAACGGGCTCAATGGGCCTGGCTCTTGCCTACGAATTCACACCCCGCGAAAACGAAGCGAAATAAGAAAGCCAAATTGGCCGGGTATTGCCGGTGCTCTCAGGAAAATGTGGGCCGGGATTCGGGAGCAACGGAAGCCCTCGAGAGAATACGGCAACGCGGTTGGTTCCGCGGGCGAGAGATTGTGTCGAAAAATTACGCGCTCGAGCCGGGCGTGTCGGAGGTGAGCGTGGCTGGCCGGATGCGGCTCAACGGAAGCGTGCTGAAGAATCGTTCCCGGCAGGGATCGCAGCGATACGCAGGAACTCCCAACCAGCGTTTCAGGGTAACCAGGGTGCCGTCTTCCACGCGGTCGCGCGAAATGTGCTCCAATTGAAAATTTCCGCACTTCGGGCAGTGGGCATACCGCGAGAACATGAAGGCGACACGCCAGGCGTAGAAGCGGTTATCGCAGGTGTGACATCTCCACGGCTTTAGGACGGCGGCGGTCAGGACGTAATCCTGGACACCGCGGCGGTGCGAGCGGAAGCAATTGCCGCTCCGGCAACGCGGACATACCATTTCAGTGAGTTCCCCCTGATTCGCGCCGCAGAATACTCAAAACTCCGTGCCCGGGCAAGTGCCGGTACTGGCAGACGGCGTCCCGGGCAGGTGTAGAATGCAGGCCGCGAGGAAATTTCATGCCCAACTATTCGGACGCAAATGCGCGCGCCGGAATTGACGCCCGGCTGCCGAAGCTGGAGACCTGGCCCAATCATTTTCCCGGGTACGAGATCACCATCCGCTTTCCGGAATACACCTCGGTGTGCCCCAAGACCGGCTTGCCGGATTATGGCGCGATCACCATTCAATATCAGCCGCGGCGTGTGTGCCTGGAATTGAAAGCGTTCAAAATGTATCTGCTGGCCTACCGCAATCTGGGAATTTTTTATGAGAATGCCGTGAATCGCATGCTTCGCGACATCGTCGCCGCGGTTCACCCGGTGTGGTGCCGCGTGACCGGTGAATTCACTCCGCGCGGCGGCCTCACCACCACTGTCGAAGCCCGTTGGCCGCGCCGCGCAGGGGGATCCTCACACCGCCGGGGATAGACATACCGCCTCTGCTCAGAGATAATTTCGCCCGTCATCGTGCGGCCTTGCCGCCCGAAAGGAGACTCGATGAGTTCGAACCCGAATCCTGCCGAGGAGATTCACGCCGGAGAGGCTGCGGCGCTGCCGCGTTGGGTAGTCCTGCTGTTCGCCGTGGCATTTGTCCTGGTCGGTTATCTCCTCTACGCCAGCTATTCGGAGAATCAGGCATTGCAGAAAGGCCTGGGGGACGCCAACCGCAAAACGCAGGCGCTGGCCGCGGAAATGGATAAGACAAATTCGCGCGTCGCGGACCTGAAGGGAGTCATGGACGTCACCTCCCAGAAACTGGCGCTGACCCAGGATGAATTGGCGCGCGCCCGCGGCCTGGCGCAGGCCATCAAGAAGGAACAGCAGCACAGCGACCAGCAGCTTCGCCAGGAACTCGGCCAGGTGCAGGCCGACACTTCCACGAAATTCGGCGAAGTGGCCACGGAAATCAGCGGAACCAAGAGCGACGTCGCCGCCACCAAGGCCGACCTGGAAGCCACCAAAAACAAACTGCAAAGCACGGTCGGTGACCTGGGCGTTCAGAGCGGCCTCATCGCGCGTACTCACGACGAAGTCCTGGAATTGAAGCGGCTCGGTGAGCGCGACATTTTCGAATTTACGCTCAGCAAATCGGCCAAGGCTCCCGAGCACGTGGGGCCCATTCAGGTGCAGCTCCGCAAAGTGGACGCAAAAAAGTCCCGCTTCACGTTGATTGTCGTCGCGGACGACAAATCCATCGAGAAAAAGGACAAGACCACCGGCGAGCCGGTGCAATTTTACGTTCGCGGCGCCCGCGCCCCGTATGAAATCGTGGTCTTCGAAGTCGGCAAAGACAATGCCAAGGGATATCTGAGCACTCCCAAATCCGCGGCTGCTCCGCCGCCATCCAACCCGAAACCGGGAAACTAACTCAAAGGATTCGTGCTCCTGGCATTGCGCCATCGGGCCGCAGGACCGCAAACCGTTCGTCCGTGAGGTGACGCACTTGAAGTCAATCGAGACTCGCATTCGCAGCCGGCACATCCTGGGCTTGGCCGCGGCGGCATTATTTGTCTTCCTTCCCGCCGCGCCGCTTTTCGCACAATCGTCTGAGATTGCCGACCGGCTGCCTCCCGCGACGTTTGACTATATGTGCTGGCGCGGAACCGCCTTCATCGCCGCGGGCGAACAAAAAAATCACATCCTGCAACTGATCGAGGACCCGGATTTCGCGCCGCTGCGTCAGCGCGCCATGGACGATTTCCGCAAGGGCATGGAAAAACAGGGCGTGGCGGATAAGATGCCCACGCTGCCCGAAATTATTTCGCTGCTCGACAATCCCATGGCCGCCGGATTGGTGCTGACGTCAGCTTTGCCTGGCGCGAAAAACACGGATTCCGACGCTCCGTCGCCAGCCATCGGATTTTTCTTTCTCTATGACACCACCGGAAAGACGGCGCTGATCGACTTGCTGCGCACCAATCCGAAACTGAAAGAGAAAGAAGCGCGGCCGGTGCTCGATTACGATTTTGAGGGCGTCAAAGTCGAAGACCGCAGCTCCGGGACTACTGTCTCTTACACCGCCCGCGTCGGTCATTTTTTTATTATGGCCGATCAGAAACAGGTCATCGAAGAGTTGATCCGGCGATTCCGAGGCCCGGCCAAGCCCGCGACCTCCATGACACAAGTGCCCGGATTCAAGGAAGTTCGCCCCTATATCGGCTCCGATGCCGCCATTGAACTGTTCGCCTACAATCCCGGCGTGGAGAAATTGATTCCTCCCGGGCAAGTGGACAAAGTCGGGGCAGTTTTGATTGACGCTCTTCACCTGGGAAAAATTCATGTGCTGGGCGTAGGAATCAGTTTTGCGCAGGAGGCCACTCGATTTCGAGGCGCCGTACTTGGCGACACCACTCCGGTAGGCCTGTTCGATGCCGCCGGTGAAAGCACCGCCACGCTGGTCACCGAGCCCTATGTGGATCGCGGCCCGTTTTTCAGCATCTCTAAGTTCGACCTGTCTGCCCTGTACCACCTCATCCGTACTGGGTTCGGCGCTGTGGCTGCACAGAAAGGCGCCAACATCGCCGCCGTCGAAGCCATGGCCAAGAACTACCTGGGAATGTCCATTGACGAAGCGTTGCAGCTCTTCACCGGTGAGATTGGTTCCCGCACCAGCGTCTCCGATGACGGCGAGTGGCAGAAGTCCTTCGCCATCGCCATTCGAAAGCAACCGGAGGTGCTGCGGCTGCTGCGCACGGCAGTCGGTTCCTATATCAGCGACGAAAAAACAGAAGGTGACATCACTTTCCTGGAGTTTTCGGCTCCGTCCAAAAATGCTGCCGGCGGCACATCCAATCGCCCCCTCTATTACGTCGCGGTGACTCCTCAAATGATTTACGCCTCTCCTCAAAAGGCCGCGCTGCGGGAAACTCTCGCCCGCGTGAAATCGGGGCCTGCAGGCAATGCTTTCGCGGAAGGCCTGCCCATTAAAGACTGGAAGGAATTGCGCGCCCGCCTTCCCGAGAAGCTTTCAGGCATCGGCGGCGCCGATTTGAGCAAACTATCCTGGGAGAAATACATCCAGCGCTACCAATTGCAGGTGATGGAAGCCACCAAGGATTCCGATTCTGCCGCCAGCGACTATTTCAATCTTCTCAAACCTGAGGTTTTTTTCCGCCACCTCCATGCCGCCATCAGCGGCTGGTGGAAAGATTCAAACGGCGTTTACTTTGATTCCTACATTCAGTAGAGGGCAGCGACCGCAGGTTCAACTTCTTCGCATCCTTGCTGCTGGTTTCATTTTTTCACTGCTCGCACCGCCCCGCACTCATGGTCAGGACCCGCCCGCTCCGGCCATACAGGCGCCCATCCGCACAACCACGGAACTGGCGCGCCTGGACGTAAGCGTGCTCGATCGTCATGGCAGCTTCATTGGTGGGATGGCGCAAAAAGATTTTCGCGTGCTCGACGGCGCGGCTGAGCAGCCCATCGTGTTTTTCACATCGGTGGAAGCACCGGCGCAGGTTCTGGTTCTCGTCGAGACCAGCCCCGCCGTTTACCTGATCCACCACCAGCACCTTATCGCCGCTTACGCCCTGCTTGAAGGTCTCGCGCCCGACGACAAAGTAGCGCTGATCAGCTACGACCAGGGGCCTCATCCAATCCTCCCCTTCACACCCGACAAACCAGCGCTCGCCGCCGCCCTTAGCCAGCTTCAATACACGCTTGGCACCGGCGAGTTGAATTTCTTCGATTCAATTTCCGCTGTCATTGACTGGCTTGCGCCCGTGACCGGCAAAAAATCCATCGTGATTCTTTCTACCGGCCTCGATTCCTCGCCTCCCTCCCGCTGGGACTTGCTGGCTCAGAAACTGCGCGCGAACGACGTGGTGATCTTTCCGGTGGCGCTCGGCGGCTCGCTACGGCAGCCCCGCCCGAAGAAAAAGAAAACAGCGAAAAATTCGCGCGAGGCCGCGTCGCCCACGCCTGGCTTTGCCGCCGAACCCGCCAATCCGCTCAGCTTCGCCAAGGCCGACACGGCTTTGCTGTCTCTCGCGAAAATCACCGGCGGCCATGCCTACTTTCCAGTGTCGCCGAATGAATTTGAAGGGATTTACCGCGAGATTGCCGCGGCCTTGCGCCACCAGTATGTCCTGGGCATCACGCCGGCGCAGGACGGCCGCTTCCACTCGTTGACAGTGCAAGTGATCGGCGCCGGCGGCCAGCCTGTCCCGGCCGAAGGAAAGAACGCCGAGTATCGCGTCATCGCGCGCGAAGGATATCTCGCTCCCGGACCGCAGCCATGAAAATCGTTCTCCCCGTGTGCGTGATCGCGCTGATAGCCACTGCCGGACTTGCTTCATCGCCTGCGGCACAAAACGCTTCAGGCGCGGCGCAACAGGATTCCCTGCCGGTGCAATTTGCTTTTGGCGGCAATGTCGCGGAGATTCCTGCGGAGTTCCTCGACAATCTCGTGTTTATTCCCGTGCGCATCGGCAGCAGCCAGCCGTCGCTGTTTCTGCTCGATTCCAAGGCGGCCAAGTCATCCATCGCTCCGGCACGGGCCGCTGAACTTGGATTTGTTCCCGGCAGCGCGGCGAACCTGGTGCTGCACGGCGTGCGGATTTCATTTCCCGCGCTGCCCGCCGTGGCCAAAGACAATTTCGCAGCGCAGACGGTGCGCTGGTACCAGGGAACGCTTGGCCGCGACTTCCTCGCGTCCGTCATTGTGGAGATTGATTACGGCCGGCAAACGGTGCGCCTCTATGATCCCGCCAGCTATAAATATTCCGGCGGAGGAACGAGTTTCCCCCTGAAGTTCGCCGCCGGCTTGCCGCTAATCCCCGCGAAGATCAACTTGCCACACCAGAAAGCGCGCGAAGGCGAATTCATCGTGGATACCAGCCTGGCTGCGTCGGTTGTGATCGCAGAACAGTTCGCGGAAAGCCGCCATCTGTTCGCCGCACACCTGAAAACAATCAAGGCGTCCGACCCGCGCATCCATAACGGTGAAAACATCGTCATTGGGCGGCCCAAGGAAATTCAGATCGGTCCGCACACGATTGAGGGAGCCGTCGCGGCTTTCTCGCCAAGTCCGGCGGGGCCTTCGGGATCGGAGATTGCGGGAGCGATTGGCGGCGGCATTCTGAAGCGGTTTTCAGTCGTTTTCGATTTCGCCCACCAACAGTTGATTCTTACGCCGAACCTGCGCATGCATGAGCTCGAAGAGGAGGACAAGAGCGGGCTGTCCATCGTGGCCAAAGGACCGGAATGGAAGCAATTTGAAATTGATGCCATCTTGCCGGGCACTCCTGCGGCAAACGCCGGCATCAAAACTGGCGATGTGATTGCCGGCATCGACGAAGATCCCTCGGCGGACCTCACGCTTATCCAGGTCCGCGAGCTCTTTCGCCAACCGGATCATAAATACAAACTCACCATCGAGCGCGGCGGCCAGACACTTCAGGTTTCTTTTCAGACCCGGCGCTTGCTCTAACCAACTGTCGCGCGCCCAAATTATTTTCATTCTCAGTGTGTGGGAGAAGCTGGCTCTGCGGGAGGAGACGAGGCCGGGCGCGGCATTCTCCCGGCCTCCTGCAAGGCGCGGCGCAGCAGATATTCAATCTGCGCGTTCAAGCTGCGCAATTCATCCGCTGCCCAGCGCTCGAGCGCGGCATAGGCTGCCGGATCGAGCCGAAGCAGGAATGGTTTGCGCTCCGCCATTTTTGATTCCTAGCTGTACAGCGTGCCGGTGTTCACCACCGGTTGCGGGCTGCGCTCGCCGCACAGCACCACCAGCAGATTGCTGACCATTGCGGCACGGCGCTCCGGGTCCAGATCCACCAGTTTCTTTTCCGAAAGCTGCTCGAGCGCCATCTCCACCATGCTCACGGCGCCGGTCACGATGGTCTGCCGTGCGGCGACGATGGCCGACGCTTGCTGGCGTTGCAGCATCGCGCTGGCGATTTCCGCGGCATAGGCCAGGTGGCTGATGCGCGCCTCGATCACTTCCACGCCCGCTTTCGACAGCCGGTCCTGAATTTCCTTTTTCAATTGCTCGGAAGTTTCCGCGGTGTGGCTGCGCAGGCTCATCTGTCCTTCGACGTGCGAGTCATAGGCGTACGAAGTGGCCATGGTCCGCAGCGCCGATTCGCTTTGCACCTGCATGAAATTTTCGTAGCTGTCCACCTGGAAGACCGCTTCCGCCGTATCCACTACCTGCCACACGACCACCGCGGCGATCTCGATGGGATTGCCGTCCAGGTCGTTGACCTTCAGCTTGGAAGTTTCGAAGTTGCGCACGCGCAGCGAAATCCGCCGCTTGGCGCAGAATGGATTTACCCAGCGGAATCCCTGATTGCGCAGCGTGCCCACGTAGGTGCCGAAAAGCTGCAGCACCTGCGCCTCGTTGGGATTCACAATCACCAGTCCTCCGAGCATCACGAGTTCGGCGATAAACGCCAGCGCGCAGAAAATCACCGCCAGCGGCACCTGCGCTTCAATCGAGCTGACGAACAGGTAGATGGTCGTGCCGAGCGCAGCCAGCAACAGGAACAACATCAAACCACCGGGAAAGGAAAAGGCTGGTTTCTCTCTCATCGCCGCCTCCTGGACTTAATATCTCTATGATATCATATTGATTTCACTTGTCAAGGATATTTGAATTTCTTCAAGTATATGAAAATGGGAAATTTAACTGTGTTCTCGAGGCTGGCTTGGTCTAGTTGAAGGACGAACAAGGATGAATCAGGGCGCTAGCTGAATTTCTTGAGGGTCGTTGCCATTTCGTGCAGCCGTGCATCCACCTTTGCAAAAACGCTTCCAGCGTCGAACTTGCCGGTGGAGTTGAGTTTTCCTGCGTGGACGCCGGTGAGGATTTCGATTCCCTGCTCGATTCTCTTGACCGGATAGATGTGGAACCGCCCGGCGCCGACCGCCTCGATCACTTCGTCGCGCAGCATCAGGTCGTCTACATTCTCCGCGGGGATCAGCACGCCCTGGTTTCCGGTGAGCCCGTGTATCTTGCAGACGTCGTAGAAGCCTTCAATTTTCTGATTCACGCCGCCGATGGGCTGCACGTCTCCCTGCTGGTTCACCGAGCCGGTCACGGCCAGCTCTTGGCGGATGGGCAGCTCGGCCAACGCCGAGAGCAGGGCGTAAATTTCCGTCGAGCTCGCGCTGTCTCCATCCACTCCTGAGTAGGATTGCTCGAAGCAGACGCTGGCGGAAAGTGAGAGAGGTTTGTTCTGGGCAAAGGTGTGGCGCAAATAGCCAGAGATGATTTGCACGCCCTTGTCGTGGAATCGGCCGCTCAAATTCGATTCGCGCTCGACGTTGATGATCCCCGCCTTGCCGAGCGCAACGGAGGCGGTAATGCGCACCGGCTTGCCGAAGGCATATCCGCCGATTTCGAGCACGCTCAGCCCGTTCACCTGCCCAACGCGCCCTCCTTCGGTATCGATGAAAATAAGTTTCTGCTCCACCATCTCCCGGATTTTCGTTTCGGTCAGGTTGTGGCGCTCGATCTTGGCTTCCAGGGCCTCCCGCACATGTTCGGCAGTCACGATTTCTTTCTTCTCATTGCGCGCCAGGTAGGAAGACTCCCGCGCCAGGTCCGCGAGATCGAAGAATCGGGCGGTAATTTTCCCGCGTCGCCCGGCCTGGCGCACACCGTGTTCCAGGATCGAGGCTACGGCGGTACGATCGAAGGCGCACAGCTTCTCGTCGTCTGAAAGCTTGCGCAGCCGCCCGGCGTACTGGTGCATTACGGCTTCGTTCCAGTTCATTTCCTCATCGAACTCGACGCGCATCTTGAAAATTTTCTTGAAATCGTCCTCATAGTTGTAGAGCAGCTCGTACATTTCGCGGTCGCCGATGAGGATGATTTTCACGTGCACATCAATCGGTTCGGGTTTAAGCGCCGCGGTGCTGAAGGGAAAGAAAACGTCTACGGGCTGAATTTCCAGTTTGCCGTGATTGAGCGTGCGCTTCAGCGTGCGCCACACACCGGCTTCGGTCAACGTATCGAGCGCGTACATCACCAGGAAACCGCCGTCGGCGCGCAGCAACGACCCGCCGCGCAGGTCCATGAAATCCGAGTTCCAGCCGCCGCGCGTGTCGTAGCTGCGGTGAATGGTGCCGAACACATTTGCATAGGTCGGAATGGTTTCAAAAATCACTGGCACCTTTTCATGTTCGCCGTGGGCCAGAATCACATTCACGCCGTACACGCGAAACGGGTCGCGGTCGGTGCGTTCCGCGCGCGGCCCGCCGCCGCCCTCGGATGGCGGCTGCTCCTCTTCGCCTTCGCGCTCTTTGAACGGATCAAGATTATCGAGAATGTGATGGCGTACTTCTTCGAGATATTCTGAGATCTGCTGGTTGGGATATTTTTCCTTCAGCTCCTCGATCACCCCGTCCACCAGCACCGACGCTGCTTCCTGTTCCAGGTAACTCATCTCGCTAGCAAGTTCGCGCGAAAGCGAAAGCGTCTTGCGGTACACCACCGTGAATTCCTGGCGGAACTGATCGTATTTTCGTTCCAGATCCTCGGCGGCGACGCTTTCAAGCTTCCCATCCTGCACCATCTTGGGAATCTCTTCGATGGGAACCATTTGCCCATCGAGCACCGGGAAAATTTCTGGCAGCGCCACCGCGCCCACCTGCATGCGGCCCAGCGCAAACTGCTCGCGGGCGATGCGGCGCGTGAAATCGTCCATTAATTCTTTCTCGCGCAGGGTAAAGCGCTCGACGATGCGCGTTTTCTGCCGCTGAAACGGTTCGCCTTCGAACACCTGCGGAATGCGCCGCCGCAGAAAATCGAGCCCGGACTCCATTTCCTTCTTGAAGGCGTTGGCCTGCCCGCGCGGCAGGGTCAGCAGGCGCGGGCGGTCCACATTCTTAAAGTTATTCACATAGCAGCGATCCGGCGCCGGCTCTGCATCCAGGCGCAGCTCTTCCACCATGCGCACAATCATCCCGCCGCGGCTGGTGCCAGAAAGGCCGCACACGAACAAGTTGTAACCGGAGGCGTTCAGCTCCACGCCCATGCGCAGAGCGCGCAACGCGCGATCCTGCCCCATGTCGCCGCTCACCGGCTCTATATCCGCCGTAGTATTGAACGGGATGGTGGCCGGGTCGCAGCGCCAGCGGAGTTTATCCGGTGGCAGGCTCACATGTTGTGGTTTGGAATTCTTGCCCATGAAGGCTTCCGAAGGGCGCTACTCTAGCACGCCACTCCGCTTCCTCCCACTCGCTTTGGTCGACTTGTTTCCAACCGGAGCACTGGGTACATATAGCTCCAGCAAGCTTGCCGCCGTGGCCACAACAATCGGTCCCAGCACAATGCCCAGCATCCCGAACGCGCTGATTCCCCCGAGCACGCTGATGAAAACGATCAAGCCGCCCATCTCTGCGCGCCCGCTGATGATCCACGGGCGAACCACGTTATCCACCAAGGCCACCAGCAGCCCGCAAATGGCCATCAGCAAAATTCCGTGTCCCAGATGTCCGCTGAACATCAGGCTGAGGGCCGCCGGCGCCCAAATCAACGACGAGCCCACCACCGGCACGAGCGAGAAAAATCCCATCATCACGCCCCAGAAAATCGGCGCCTGAATTCCAGTCACGGCAAACGCCAGTCCACCGGCAATGCCGTGCACCGCGGCGGCGACCAGCGTGGACGTGACACTGGCAAAAATCAGATCCTGGGCCTCGCGAATCATGCGCTCGCGATGTGCGTCTTCAAACGGAAGAACCTCGCGCAGACGACGCACGATGGAATCGCCGTCGCGGAACAGATAAAACATCGCCAGGATCGCGACGGTCAGGTGAAACAGGAACAGCGCGGTGTGTTGCAGAACCGTGCCCAGCCGGCTGGCCATGTAACCCGCGGCCTGTTCCGCGTAGCGCTCGAGCGTCGTTGCCAGGTCCCCGGGAGTTGCGCTGGGGACGCGCGCCTGAATCCTCAGCCAGAGCTCATTCACCCACGCAAAGCGGCCGCTCGAGATGGCTTCGTGAAGCTCCTTCACTGCGAACACGCCCTGGCGTATGAACGAGCCCATCACCAGAATCGTCGGCACGATCAGAATCAGCGTCACGCCAGCCGCGCTGATCGCCGCCGCCGTGGTCGGGCCCATGCGGCGCGCCAGCCATTCATAGGCGGGATGAGAGACCACGACCAGCACGATGGCCCAGGCCAGCGGGGCAAGAAAGGGATCGAATACCTGGAATGCCATGAAAGCCAGGAGCGCGACGATGCCGTAAAACAGCGCGGTGCCCAGCCGTTTCTGGGAGCTTGTCTCAGCGGTCAATTTTTCCCGCCTTCCGTGAGCCGGCAAGGAGACTGATAGAGGCAATCCGCGGGTTTGTCAACAGCGGCATGCCGTACCGCCGGGTGCGCCCGGGTGCTATACTTCGCATCGTCGAAGGCTGAAGCAGCCATGCCCGATCCTGCCTGCAAGCATAAACGCACCCAGTTGATTGCCAAGGACGACGACTCGCAATACGTCGAGTGTCTGGACTGCGGTGAAATTCTTGAAGTGGATGAATTGCCGCCGGGCGATGGATTCGGAGAATCTTTGTCGGACGCTTGAGGCCCGCGAATCCTTGAAGAATTGCCTGCGCGTCCGCTGACGGCAGAGTAGAATGCGCTGAAATCGCGCCAATCGGATCTGACAAAGGAGCGCGCCATGCGAAATCCAGTGCTTGCTCTCTCAGTGTTTGTGCTCTTCGCTCCCTGCGTGGCAGCACAACAACCGGATAAGGACGCTCAAAAAGCTCCTGCGGAAAATCCGATTCCGCCGGAAGCAATCAAAAAGCCGAATCCGGTCACTCCCACGGCCAGCTCCCAAGCCCAGGCCAAGAAAACTTTCGGCTACGATTGCGCCATGTGCCACGGCACGGCGGGTGATGGCAAAGGCGACCTGGCCACAGATATGAAGCTCGCTATGATGGACTACCGCGACTCCGCGGCATTGAAAGACAAGACCGATGGCGAGCTTTTCTACGTCATCAAAAACGGGAAAGGCAAAATGCCTTCGGAAGGCGACCGCACGAAAGCGGATGAAATCTGGAACCTGGTGATCTACGTTCGCTCGTTTGCAAAGAAATCGCCCGCGGAAAAGCCAAACCCCGAGAAGCCATAGTTACTTTCCGCCTGGGTCATTTTGCGGCTCAAACGCGCTGTCTAATTTTCCTTTGCCTCGCGGCGTAGGCCGCCACCTTCCGGCGATTCCCGCACAGTTGCATGCTGCACCAGCGCCGCGTCCCCTTCTTGCTGGTGTCCTGGAAATGCAGCACACACTGCACGCATTTGCGTACGCGTCCGGGATCCGCATTTGCGAACAGCATCGCCGCGCTGTGCGCCAGTGGAGCAAACAAGTCGTCCGGTTGGCGCAGCTCAAACCACAGCTCGGTGGCCGACTTCTTCCCGCCGGCGTTCAATCGCGTGCGCATCGGATGCGCGGCCATCAGCGCGTTCAATTTGCCGAACACGGAGCGGCTCACCGCGCCCCCCTGCTCCCACGCCAGCAGTTCCTTCCGCAGCTCCTCGCGGAATTCCCGCACGGCAGCAAGCGTGCGCCGTGGTGCCGCCGTTTTCTGCCATGTTCGCTCGAGCTCTGCGCGCCGGCTCGAAGTCAGCATATCCGCCGACTGAAACCATCGCAACAGAGCGCTGAAATCCGGCAGCAGCTCGACGAATTGGCCGTCCATGACCGGACGTGTGTTCAGAAAATCGAGCGCTAGCTGGTTGCCAAGAAAAAGGAAACCGTCCCTCCAGATGGACTCCGGTTCCGTGTGTGCTCTTCTCATTTCTTAGCCTCGAATTATAACACCAATAATGAATCTTTTTAAAGGTTAGTTCATCCGATGCTGTGAGAAGGGGCCGGGGGGCAACTCAATGATGCCCGCCGGCGCCCCGCGGCCCTGGGCCGAAACTTCAAAAGGAGACTTACCTTGACCAGCTATAAGCACGCAACGATTGACGGCAACAAGATTTTCTATCGCGAGGCCGGTTCCAACTCGGCACCTACGATTCTCTTGTTGCACGGCTTCCCCACATCTTCACACATGTTTCGCAACCTCATTCCCGCTCTGGCGGATCGCTTCCATGTAGTTGCACCCGACCTGCCCGGCTTCGGCTTCTCCGACGTACCCAGCCGCAAGGATTACATCTATTCATTCGCGCAGCTTGCTGAGACCATCGGAAAATTCACAGACACCATCGGGCTCAAGCAGTTCGCCATCTACGTCTTCGACTACGGCGCACCGGTGGGCTTCCGCCTTGCCTTGCAGCGGCCCGAGCGCATCACTGCGATCATTTCGCAAAACGGAAACGCCTATGAGGAAGGCCTCAGCCAGGGATGGAATCCGATCCAGAAATACTGGAAAGAGCCTTCTGCGCAGAATCGCGCAGCCCTGCGCGACTTCCTGACGCCCGACGCAACCAAGGGGCAATATCTCTATGGCGTGCAGGATGTGACCCAGATCGCGCCGGAATCCTACTCGCTCGATTCCACTCTTCTGGCACGTCCGGGCAATGACGAAATCCAGCTCGACCTGTTCCTTGACTACGCCAGCAACGTCGCGCTCTATCCCAAATTCCAGCAGTATTTCCGCACCAAACAACCACCGGTGCTTGCCATCTGGGGAAAGAACGATCCATTTTTCCTGCCGCCCGGCGCGGACGCCTACAAGCGCGATGTCCCCAACGCCGAAGTGCACTTCCTCGAAACCGGCCATTTCGCCCTGGAAACTCACGCACAGGTGATTGCCGACACCATCCGCAATTTCCTCGAACGCAAACTCGGACAGCGAGCCGGCGCAGCCTGAGGGCTGCAACGCCGCAAGCTCGAGCAACCGTCAACAATTTCAAGCCGTGCGAGTGAGGATTCCCGTTCTATTGGGAATCCCGGCTTTCCATCCCTGACCCGAAGCGTCTAAACCCGCAAGTCAGCGTGTGAACTCCGGTTCAGGTGCGGGAACCGTAAAAAAGGATGGAATATGAAATGCTGGAAATTTGTTCCTGTACGGACTCTCGCGATTCTGATTTTCGGATTGGCTCTCTCCGGTTTCGCCGCGGCGCAGTCACCAGCGCAGGATCAGGCCAACGAGTACTACAAGACGCAGGACTGGGCCAAGGCGGCGCCCACATATGAAGCGCTGGTGCAGGCAAATCCCGCGGACGCGCAGTCGTGGTATCGCTGGGGCGTGGCCCTGGCCGGTATGGGACAGTATCAGAAGGCCATCGAGTGCTACACGAAGGCCGGCGACCTGAAATTCCACAAGTTCTCAGTTCTTTTCCGCACCGCCAAGGCCTACGCGCGCCTGGGTGAAAAAGAAAAAGCATTTCAAACTCTCGACAAGATTATTGAGATTGGCTACGGACCCGGCTCGGTGCTCTCCTCCGACGCGGACCTGGCGACCTTGAGCAGCGACGTGCGCTTCGCGGCGGTTCTAGACAAGGCCGACCACAACGCCTATCCCTGTAAATACAAGCCGGAATATCAGCAATTCGATTTCTGGGTCGGCGAGTGGGATGTGAAGCAAACCGGCATCGATCAGCAAGTGGGAACCAGCATCATCCAGAAAATCCTGGATGGCTGCGTGCTGCTTGAAAACTGGACCAGCGGAATCGGCGGCACAGGCAAGAGTTTCAACATTTTCGACTCCAACACCAATAAGTGGGAGCAGTACTGGGTGGACAGCAACGGCGGCAGAATTTTCTTCAGCGGCCAATTGAATGGCAAGGTTCTCGATTACTACGCTGAGACCGACGAGAGCGGCAAGAAAGCCACGCGCCATCTTCAATTCTTCAACCAGGGCCCGGATCAGGTCCGCCAATTCAGCCAGCGGTCGGAGGACGGTGGCAAGACCTGGTCGGTCGAGTACGACTTCACTTATTTCCGGAAAAAGAGCGGCAACTGACCGGCGGGCGGCTCAGCGGATGGCGAGTTTTTCGATGATGCGGAGAACGTCGGCGGCGGAAACATCGTAGAGCGAGTGTTCGTCTTCCTGCTCCAGCCGCTGGCGCAAATATTCTGCGGCAATGTAACTGGCTTCGCGGTCGCTCAGGTTGCGCTTGGCCCGGGCCTCGAATTCAACGAAGCCGGGATGCGCCAGCCCGACCACCACGCCCTTTCCGTTCACGAAAAACTTGCAATCCATGGTGTCAGCGTGGCGCGTGGCGATTCCGTTCCAGCAATGCGAGAACCGGCACTGATAGGTGTAATCCGTCACTCTGGAGGGCACATCGAATGCGCGAATGAATTCGCTCATGGTGCCGGCGTTTGCAAACGTGGGTACGGGCGCCGAGGGCATAGCCGCGCCTATTTCCTCGCTCCCACGGCGGCGGGTTGTTCGGAGTGTTGATACGACTGGATTGCCGCGGCCACGCCGGCGCCAGCGGGAACGCGCAATCCTTGATCGAGCACGATCTTTTCCAGCGCGGCCAGGAACAGCAGAACGTTTGTCTTCTGGCACGAGTATCCCATCAAGCCGACCCGCCAGATTTTTCCCTTGGTCGCTCCGATGCCACCGGCAATCTCGATGTTGAATTCGTCCAGCAGTTGCGTGCGCACCTTGCGGTCATCCAGCGCCGCAGGAATTTTCACCGCCGTCACTGTCACTAGGCGCTCCGCCGGCTTCGCCACGAATAGTTCGAGGCCCATGGCTTCGAGCCCGGCCACGATCGCTTGCTGATTGTGCACGTGCCGCTCCCAGCGCGCTTCCAGCCCTTCCTCCAGCACGATGCGCAACGCCTCGCGCATGGCATAAATCAGCGAAACCGCCGGCGTGTGGTGATAGGTGCGCTCGCCTCCCCACATGGTTAGAATCGGCGTCAGGTCGAAATACCAGCTTCCCGGAGGCGTCTTCCGCGCGCGCAGAATTTCTTCCACCCGCGCATTCACGGTGATCGGCGACATTCCCGGCGGCGCGCTGATGGCTTTCTGTGATCCGCTGAAGCAGATGTCAATGTGTTGCCGGTCCACGTCGAGAGGCACGCCCGCGAGCGTCGCCACCGCATCTACGATCAGCAGCGCGCCCAGTTCGTCCGCCACTTTGCGGAATTCATCAATGCGATTAAGCACGCCCGTGGAAGTTTCTCCGTGCGCCAATCCCACGAATTTGATCTTCTTGCCTTTGCCCGCGCGGCGCACGTCTTCCGGATCGATCGGCCGCCCCAGCGGCGCTTCCACGCGAATCACTTTGGCCGGGCTGCGCTCCGCGATGATGGCCATGCGCTCGGAAAACATTCCGTTCACGCACACGATGCACTCGTCGCCTGCTTCGACGGGATTCAGCACCGCGGCTTCAATGCCGCCGGACCCTGATGCGGAAATTGGAAACGTGATGCGGTTCTGCGTCTGGAACACTTTCCGCAGCAGCACCGGCACATCGCCCATCATTTCCGTAAACCACGGGTCCATGTGGCCCACAAGCGGCGTAGCCAGCGCGCGATAAACGCGCGGGTCTATGTTCGAGGGGCCGGGCGTCAGCATCACCCGCGCCGGGGGAAGCAGTTCACCGACAATTTCAGTCATGATCTCCTACCTTGCAGCGCTTCTCTCTTCAGTCGCAAACGAAGCGGCACCGGACACGTCCGCGGCAGGCTTGGGGGGACAAAAGAGCGCCCGGCCGAGGTCATAAGTGTCGCTAAACCTGCCCGCTGCGGTCAACCACCAAAATGGCCGCCGGACCCGCCAAAAGCCGCTCCCGGGGTCCGCGTAACCGCGTTAAAGGAATGAACTTTTACGACACCAAGGGGGTACCAGTTTCGCAACTGTGCCGCCGTCAAGTTGAAAGGCCTATACCCCTATGCTAAATTCAAAATTCAGCCGCAAAACCAATGACCGACGGGAAAACCATCAGCGCGAAGAAGCCGAAAGTCTCCCGGGTGGAAGTGTATTGGCACACCGTCCAGTACCGCACGGTAGCACTGTACGTCCTGGTTGTGGCTGCCATTATCTGCGCTTCGGCGTTTCTCGTTTTTCCTGAGACGTCCAACAAACTCCTCGAACATCTCTCCGCGGCATTCCCGGCACACGATCCCGGCGTCGCCACTATCTCTTCCCGGCAGGCCCGCTTCGTCAACCTCGACGGCAAAGTGCAGGTGAAGAAGGCCAACTCCGTGCAGTGGATCAACGCCGATTACCAGCTCACGCTCGACAAGGACGATTTGATTCAGACTGGCCCCGAAGGCGTCGCGCGTATTGCATTTTCCGACGGCACCACGTACACCGTAAAGGGTGACACGCTGGTGACCGTGGAGCAGAATCACGTGGAGCGCGACCGCGCCACCACCGTCGGCGTGCACATCAGTTCCGGTCAAGTGGACCTGGCCACCGGCACATGGGAAGTACCGGGCTCGAAGGCGGAAGTATCATTTGAGAATGCCGTCGCGTCCGTGCGCGCAAACAGCCGTGCCGCGGTGCGCAGCGATCCGAATACGAAGGAACAGGAAATTACGGTGGCCAACGGTAGCGCGGAGTTGAATCGCGGCGGCGAACATCTCGACATCGGCCAGTGGGAGCGCGCTCAATTCGCCACTGGCGGACCGATGGTGAAGACGCAGGTGCTGGCTCCTCCGGAGCTGATCGAGCCTCTGAATCTGGCACCCATCATCGTGGGCGACACCAAGCGCGACCCGGTTCATTTCTCATGGAAACCGGTGCCCACGGCGCGCAGCTACGATTTCGAAGCCAGCACCACTTCCATGTTCAATCACGTGGTGGTGGAAAAGAAGATCGCCACCAACAACGTGGACATCACCGGGCTCAATCCCGGCGACTATTTCTGGAGAGTGCGCGCCATCGACGAGAAGAACACCGTCAGCGATCCCAGCGATGCATTCAAATTCCAGCTGGTGACGCAGGGCAAAGAGCTGGAAATGCTGCTGGAGGTGGACGCCACCGAACTCCATGGCAACAACGTGGAAGTGATCGGGCGCACCGAACCCGGAGCGGCGCTGATCATCAACGGCGAGCAGGTGGCGGATCTCAAGCAGGACGGGCGCTTCCGGTATTTCACCGCGCCGATGACGCGGGGCAGCCATACCATCGTCATCACCGGGCAGAACCGGCGGGGCGGCACAGCCATTAAACACATTGACGTCGTCATCCCGTAGAATCTGACGGCACGAATTCTCGAAGACCGGCGCATCACACCGCCGCCGCAGCGGCGCTCAACTGGAACCTGGGGGGAAGCAAGACGTGACCAAGAACGGCTTTAACATGCGGTCGGTCTTCAGCCTGTTCTCATCGGACCTGGCCATTGACCTGGGAACCGCAAATACTCTGGTGTTTGCCCGCGGCAAAGGCATTGTGGTGAACGAGCCTTCCATCGTGGCCATCAATAAGACCAACGGCGAAGTGGTCGCCGTGGGCCGCGAAGCCAAGGAAATGCTCGGCCGCACGCCCGGCAATGTGGTGGCCATCAAGCCAATGAAAGACGGCGTGATCGCGGACTTCAAAGTCACCGAGCGCATGCTCACCTACTTCATTCAGAAGGCGCACAACCGCCGCGTGCTGGTGCACCCGCGCATCGTCATCGGCGTGCCCAGCGAAATCACACCGGTGGAAAAACGCGCCGTGCAGGACTCCGCGTATCGCGCCCGTGCCAGCGAAGTGTATCTTGTCGAGCAGGCCATGGCCGCGGCCATCGGCGCCGGCCTGCCTATCGAAGAGCCCTCCGGCAACATGGTTGTGGACATCGGCGGCGGCACCACGGACATCGCCGTCATCTCCATGAGCGGCATCGTTTACTCGCGCTCCGTCCGCGTGGCCGGTAATGAGATGGACGAAGCGGTGATGCACTACCTGAAGCGCAAGTACAACCTGCTGGTCGGGGAACGCACCGCGGAGCAAATCAAGATTGAGATCGGCTCGGCTTATCCGCTGGAAAAGCCGCTGACCATCGAAGTGAAGGGCCGCAATCTGATCGAAGGCGTGCCGCGCACCGTCACCATTGACGACAGCGAAATACGCGAAGCGCTTTCCGAATGTATCGCCACGATCCTGAACGCCATCCGCGTCGCGCTCGAACGCACGCCGCCCGAGCTTTCCGCGGACATCAGCGACCGCGGCATTGTCCTGACCGGCGGGGGCGCGCTGATCAAGAATCTGGACAAGCGCATCCGCGAGGAGACCGGCCTGCCCGTTTCGATTGCGGACGACCCGCTGGCTTCGGTGGTGCTGGGCACCGGCAAAATGCTCAGCGATTTCCGGCTGCTTCGGCTGGTTTCGATTGATTGAGCACCGGCCGCGCAGCGCACGATTTTGGTTTTGAATTTCGATTTTCCATTTTCGAGTTTCGATTTTCTAAACTATGGCTGACATCATCGCACGCCATCGCCCGCTCGCCCTCCTCGCCGGCTTGATTTTTGTCCAGCTGATGCTGCTGGCATTCCAGGTGAAGCGCGAGCACAACGTCACGCTGGTCCGCTACTGGGCGGTGCAAGCCTTCACGCCGGTCGAACGCGCCGGAACGTGGTCTTTCTCCAAAGCGGGCGGCCTGTGGAGCGGTTATATCGGCCTGCGCGACACCCGCGCCGAGAATCAGCGCCTGAAAACGGAAGTGGACCAACTGCGCATGCGCAACCGCGAACTCGAAAGCAGAGCGGCTGAGGCTCAGCGGCTGTCCGTGGCTTTGAACTTTCGTGAATCTCACCCCGAAGCCCCCATGCTGGCCGCGGAAGTGATCGGAGCCAGCGCCGATCCCGCATCGCACACTCTGTTCATCAACCGCGGCGAGCGCGACCACATGCGGCGCAATCTCGCGGTGATCACTCCCGACGGCATCGTCGGAAAAATCGTCGAAGTGTTTCCCTCGGCCGCGCAAGTCCTGCTGATCAACGACAAGGAAAGCGGCGTCGGCGCGCTGCTGGAAAGTTCGCGCGCACACGGCGTCATCAAGGGCACCGGCGACGTCGAGCCGCGCATGGAATACGTCGAGAACGGCGAAAAGGTGCAGCCCGGAGACATCATCCTCACCTCCGGGGAAGATCGCATTTACCCCAAGGGCCTTCCCATCGGCACGGTAGAAAGCGCCGCGCAGTCGTCTCCCTTTCAATCTATTCGTGTCCGCCCTGCGGCGCGACTCGATCGTCTGGAGGAAGTCCTGGTGTTGATGTCACAGCAGGAATTGTCGTTTAAGCGAGCCGCCGAGCAAGCTTCCACCGCAGCTCCCGCTTCGCCGGCCGCAAAGCAACCAGCTCCGGCTACTAATGCTCCTCCGAAAACGGTAACCACCCGGCCCGCCGCCGCGCCAGTGGTATCGAAGCCCAAACCAGCAGCCGTCGCTCCGGCGCCGGCTTCTTCGGACAACAAGGCTCCCGCACCATCCGCAAATCCGGCGGTCTCTCCTCAGTGAAATGTCTTACATGCTGAATCCCGGCGCGCCGTCCGAACCGAATATTGAAGTCCACAAATACTATAACGGGACGATTCTGCTGGTCGCATTCCTCTCGCTGGTTCTCCAGGCCTTTCTCCACAAGTACGGCCGCTGGGCGGAGCTGATTGATCTGCCGCTTCTGGTCACCATCTATTTCGGCGTCAGCCGCCGCAATCCCGTCACCGGCATGTTGCTCGGCGCGGCCATCGGGTTGCTGCAAGACGCGCTCGGCCACGACAATCCCATCGGCATATACGGCATTGCCAAAACCTGTGTCGGCTACCTGGCCTCATCGGTCGGAGCGCGCATTGACACCGAACATCCCATCAGCCGCTTCGGGCTGGTTTTCCTGCTCTTCCATTTCCACCAGGTGGTGCTCTCGCTCACGCAGCGCGTTCTGCTCAATCATTCCGCGCCCATGTTCACCATCCGCCTGCTGGTTGATTCGCTCGTCAGCGCCGCCGTCGCCGTGCTCCTCTTCGCCCTTCTTGACCGGCTGCGAAAGACCTCCTGAAATCAGCTGAAAGTAAAACTCCCGCCGGCCAGCATGAAAAAAACGAAAATTTGGCCGCCTCCGTTGACCAAAAGGACATGCCCGCCTTGCAGCCGCATCATCGCGGGTGCTAATTTAAAGGTCGCTTGCGAAATGATTGAGTTTTGCGATTAGTGCGCTTCTGGGCCATGTAAGACCCGCCGCGCAGGAGTTCGGTTGGCACCGTGGAGTATTAGCGACCAGAAAATTCCCCAGGGCCGTCTCGCACTGGTTTCCTACTTGTCTGTGGTGTTTGTGGTTTTGTTGCTGGTAGGCTTCTGGAAGCTGCAAGTGGTTCAATCCGGCCACTTTGTGGACCTCGCCGAACGCAATCGCGTGCGCTCGATCCCCATCATCGCGCCCCGCGGCGCCATGCTCGATCGCGACGGCCGCATCCTGGTGGATAGCTACCCGTCCATCAGCATCCTGCTGCTCCGCGATGACTTGAAAGCGCTGGAAAAAAGCCTCCCGCAAATTGAGGAAGGCCTGGGCATCAGCCGCGAAGAATTGCGCCAGATGGTCGAAGCGGCAAAAAACGAACCTAAATTTCAGCCCATTATTATTAAGCCCGTGGCCTCCGACGCCGACAAGGCCTTCGTCGAGTCCCACCGTGTGGATTTGCCGGTGCTCGAACTCATGCTGGTTCAGCGCCGCCGTTATCCCCATGGTGAAATGCTCGCAAATACCGTCGGCTACGTTGGCGAAGTCTCGCAACAGGACATGGACCGCAGCGAGGGCCACTATCGTCCCGGCGACATCGTCGGGAAAGCGGGCCTGGAGCGGCAGTACAACGACGTGCTGGAAGGCACCGACGGAATGCGCCGCGTGGTCGTCAACAGCGTGGGCAAAGCGGTGCGCACTCTCGACAACCTCGAAGCCATTCCCGGCAAACCCGTGCAGCTCACCATTGACTACGATTTGCAGGCCGTCGCCGAAGCGGACATGCTCAATAAGGAGGGCTCCGTCGTCGCTTTGGACCCGCGCACCGGCGATGTTCTGGCGGTCGTCAGCCGCCCCACGTTCGATCCCAACGATTTCGCAGTCCGCATTGCCAACGAGGAATGGCAACGGTTGAACAGCGACCCGGCCACGCCTTTGCTCAACCGCGCCATCCAGGCGCAACTTGCGCCAGGCTCTGTGTTCAAGATCGTCATGGCCACGGCCATGCTTGAAACCAAGGCTGTTCCCGAAACCATGCACGCCTACTGCCCGGGCTACGCCACTTTCTATGGCCGCACCTTCAAATGCCACGTCTTCGGCAAGGGCGGTCACGGCGACGTGGACTTCCACAAAGCCATCGTGCAGTCCTGCGACGTGTATTTCTACAATGTGGGTAAGCAGCTCGGCATCGACCGCATTTCGTTTTACGCCAACGCTCTCGGCCTCGGCCATCGCACCGGCATCGATCTCCCCAGCGAAGAAACCGGCCTGGTGCCCTCAGAGGAATGGGCCCAGCGCGTGTATCACCGCAAATGGTATGCCGGCGAAACCATCTCTGTATCCGTGGGACAGGGCGCCGTGACCACCACGCCCATCCAGCTCGCGCGCATGATTGCCAGTGTGGCTAGCGGCGGTTTGCTGGTCCAGCCGCACCTGCTGAAAAATTTCCCCAACCCGCGCCAGGATCATTTCAACATTTCCGAAGACACCGTCGAAAAAGTGACCCAGGGAATGTTCGGCGTGGTCAACGAAGGCGGCACCGCTGCGGGCGCCAAACTTCAGAACATAGAATTCTGCGGCAAATCCGGCAGCGCGCAGGTCATTGGCTACGACGTACGCAACCGCATGGGCAAGCAGCGCGAATTCAAAGATAACGCCTGGTTCGTCGGCTACGCACCACGACGCAATCCGGAAATCGTCGTCGCCGTTTTGGTGCAGGGCGGCGAACATGGCGGCGCAGTAGCCGGCCCGATCGCCCGCGATGTGGTCAAGGCCTACTACGACAAGAAAAATGCCCGCATGCAGCAGACCGCCAGTTCCGATTCGCCCGACCGCGCGGCTGCTTCCCGTCCGCTGGTGGCCACCGTGGGAGCACAGCCATGAAAGACCGCCCGCGCGTTCAGGATTTCGACTGGGCCCTGCTGGCCGTCGCCGCCGCCATCACCTGCATCGGCCTTCTGGAAATCTATTCCTCCACCCACGCCAGCGGCATGCACGGCCTGCAATGGAAGCAGTTGATGTGGGTGGGCATCGGCGTTGCCGGCATGTTCGTGATGTCGCAGATTGACTATCACACTCTGCTCGACCAGGCGCCGGTTCTGTACATGGTCGGCATCGTGGCGCTGCTGGTCGTCATGGCCCTGGGCCACACCCATTTGGGCGCCAAACGTTGGATCGTCCTGGGGGGCGTCAATTTACAAGTGTCTGAACTCGTAAAATTGATTATAATCATCGTGCTGGCTCGCTATTTCAGCGAGGTTCGCACCGACCGGCTGACGCTCAGGGATCTGGTCAAAGTTGCCGTTCTGACCTTGATTCCCGCAGCCCTAATTCTGAAGCAGCCGGATCTGGGAACGGCGATGGTGCTGATTCCAGCAGCCCTGATTGGAGCGTTTCTCGCAGGCATCGAATGGAAGCATGCCGCTGTTGGCGTCCTCCTGATCGGATTGTTGATCCCGATTGCCTGGAACATGCGCCATCATCTGAAGCCGTACCAGCAGCAGCGGATTCAGACCTTCTTTCATCCGGAAGAAGACCAGCGCGGCGCCGGTTATCAGATCTTGCAGTCGGAAATCGCCGTGGGTTCGGGTGGTTTTTGGGGAAAAGGTTTCGGCAAAGGCAGCCAGAACCAGTTGGGTTTCGTGCCCGTGCGGTACTCGGATTTTATTCTGGCGTCGCTGGCCGAAGAAATGGGTTTCATCGGAGTTTGCATCGTTTTGCTGCTGTACCTGGGTTTGATTCTGCGGCTGGTGGACAACGCGCAGAAGGCGAAAGACAAGGCCGGAATGTTTGTAGTCATGGGAGTGACATCCGTAATTGGCTTCCACGTTCTGGTCAACGCATCCATGGTGATCGGCTATATGCCCGTCACCGGTATTCCGCTGCCCCTGATGAGTTACGGAGGGTCGGCGACCGCTTTTGTTTTTTTGGCTTTGGGCCTGGTGATGAACGTCCGCATGCGGCGTTTCGTCAACTGAGCCTGTAACGTATCAGCTTCAGCTATGCCGCGCCTATAGGCTGCGGCGGGATTGCAAGTTTTGAATTGCTTACACTTGATTGAACGAACGCACCGTTTGAAGGAAATCATGCATCAACCTGAAAGTTCCTTCCTGGGCGGCCCGTTGTGGCAGACATCCAATTCGATCCTCCGCCACGCCGGTCGGGCGCTAGCGCCCCTGTGTGCCGCCGCAGTGCGGTGCCCCACGAGGAGTTTCAATGTCGAAGGAAATGGTTATTTCGGCGAACCCCCACGAGACACGGGTCGCCATTCTCGAAGAAGGACAGCTTTGTGAGTTTTACGTCGAGCGCGAAAAGGAATTTGCGTTAGTCGGCAGCATCTACAAAGGCCGTGTGACTCGCGTGCTTCCCGGCATGCAGTCAGCCTTCGTGGAAATCGGACTCGATAGCGACGCTTTCCTCTACGTCAGCGACTTCCTGGAAGACAACGAAGAATTCGACCAGATCGTCACCACCGTCGAGGACAAAGTCGAAAAAATGCAGGCCGAAGGCGGCCAGGTGTTCGCGCCGGAAGGCGCCGCCACTCCCGCCATCGAACCCACCGATGTCGAACCGCCGCAGCCCTTGAGCAACGAATCGGGCATGTCTCCGGATGCTTCCGGAGCGCCGGCTTATCCGTCGCCCCCCCCAATCCGTTCGGCGCCGCCTGCGTCCCAGCCGTCTGCGCCACCTCGCTCTTACGACCGCGGGCGATCCGACCATCGCCGCTCCGAAGGTCGCTCCGAGGGTCGCCGCGAAGGCCGCTTCGGTCGTCGTGGCCGAGGTGGACGTGACCGCGGAGGAGATCGCGGCCGCTTTGGCGGAGGTGGAGGCGGAGGACGCGACCGCGGCGGTCGAGGCCGTTTTGGGCGCGATTTGCCGCCATCGAAATACGCTCCATCGCACGGCTATGAAGATCGCCCCAGCGATTCCTCGCTGCCGGAAGGCCACGTTTCCACCATCCTGCCCGGTGAATCTTTAGCGAAATATAAGGAGCGCTCGTCCGCTCCTCCCACTCCACCAGTGGAAGAAATTTCGACGGCCGCCGTCACTCCCATCACGCACGAAACTGCGCCGATGGAAACCGCTCCGCCCGCGTTCATTCCTCCCCGCCAGGAATACCGAACCGTTTCCAGCACAATGTCCACCGGCCTCGAACCACTGCCGGGCGAAACCATCTCCAAATGGAAAGTCCGCGAACCTCACGAAGAAGACCGCTCCGAAGCCGCCATTCCCACGACGGAGCATCATGCGGAGATTGACCATCACCAGGAAATCGAATCGCGCGAGCTGGCCTCCTTCGAGCCCGAGGTTCACGAGGACCAGGCAACTTTTGACGCTCACGCCCAGCAGGCCATCCAAGCGGCTCACGGCTTCGAAGCCGCCCACGAAATCCACGCCGCCGGCTTGACCGACGAAGAAGCCTCCGTGGTTGCCGAGCAGGTGGCCGAAGCGCAGGTGGAACAGCAGGAACGCGAAGCGCGCCAACGCGATTTCGCAGCCCAAGAAGAGTCCCACGACGCCGGCGCTTCAGAAGCCGATCACGATGATGAAGCTTCCGAACTTGGTGCCGATCATGGCACCGAGGAAATGGACGCCGAAGAAGACGCCGAAGAAGCCCAGGCCGAAGCCGAAGGCATGCTCGCGCATCCCGAAGAATTCGCGCACGCCGAATCCCCCGAAGCCGAATCAATGACCGCTGAACCCGGCAACTCCATCGCCGCCGAAGGCCAGCAGCCGCACGACCCGCAAACTCCGGACCAGCAGCCCTATCGCGCGCAAGTGAGCAACAATTTCCGCGCCCGCATGCAGCACCCCGCGCGCCGCGGACGAAGTGGTCCACGCCGCGATCGCGACGACCGCGGCCGCCGCCCCCAGCACGGACCCAGTCATGGCGGCCATCACCGCACGCAGCCGCGCCGCCCGCAATTGATTTCCGACATGCTCAAGCAGGGCCAGGAAATTATCGTCCAGATTGCCAAGGAGCCTCTGGGCAAAAAGGGCGCGCGCATCACCAGCCACGTCGCGCTCCCCGGCCGTTACCTGGTGTACATGCCCACGCTCGACCACACCGGCGTGTCGCGCAAGATTATCTCTGCCGAAGACCGCGCGCGCCTGCGCCACCTGGTCAGCGAAGCCAAGGGAACCAGCGGCGGCGGATTTATCGTCCGCACCGCCGCGGGAGGCGCCACGCCGGATGAAATCCGCACCGACGTGGAATTCCTCATCCGCACCTGGTCGGAAATCAAGGCCCGCGCCGAACAGCGCAAGGCCCCCGCGCTGCTCCATCGCGATCTCAACTTGGTCGAACGCATCCTGCGCGATTACATCACCACGGATTACAACGCCATCTGGGTGGACTCCGAAGAGGAATACGCCAAGGTCGTCGAGTTCATGAGCCGCTTCCAGCCGCAGCTCGTCAACCGCGTCAAGCTCTACACCAAGGAGACGCCGGTCTTCGAAGAGTTCGGCATTCAGCAGGAAATTGATAAGAGCCTGCGTCCGAAAGTGTGGCTCAAATCCGGCGGCTACATCGTCATCAACCACACCGAAGCGCTGGTGGCCATTGACGTCAACACCGGCAAATTCGTCGGCAAGGGCTCGAACCGCCTCGAGGACACTATCGTGCGCACCAACCTCGAAGCCGTCAAGGAAGTGGTCCGCCAGATGCGCCTGCGCGATCTCGGTGGCATCATCATCATCGACTTCATTGACATGGAAGAGCGCCGCAACCGCGAAAAAGTGATGGCCGCGCTCGAAGACGCCCTGCGCGCCGACCGTGCTCCCTCGAAGGTTCTGCGCTTCAACGAATTCGGCCTGGTGGCCATCACCCGCAAGCGCACCAAGCAGGCCCTCGAGCGCACTCTCTGCCAGCCCTGCCCGTACTGCACCGGCTCCGGCATGGTCAAATCCATTCCCACGCTGTGCTACGAAATTCAGGGCGAAGCGCGCAAGATGGCCCCGGAGATTTCCTCCGGCAGCCTCACTCTACGCGTGCACCCCGAAATTTCGAAAGCTCTCAAAACGCGCGAATCCTCGCTCATCGAAGAACTCGAGCGCTGGACCAAAAAAAGCATCATCGTCCAGGCCGACCCCACGTTGCATTGGGAGCAGTACGACATCTACTGATGGTTTGGTAGCACAGGCATTCAGCCTGTGTGGTTTTGATTGCACAGTGGCACAGGCACTCCTGCCTGTGTGCTTTTGTCGCATTAGATGGGGGCGCTGGGAGTCGGCTGACCGGGACGCACGACTTTTTGGAGTGCGGCGGCTTGCCGCCGCTTTGTTAAGGCGAGGCTCGACTCGCCCGCGAGGAGCAGCGCCTTCCGCTGCTCCGAGTTCCTTTGCTTTTTCGGAATGTGGGGGAAGTCAACCGAGCGGCATGAGCTGAGGTCAGAATGAAAAAGCGCCGGAGGAAGAACTCCTTTGGCGCATTTGTTTTGTCGCTTATTGAACGATCATCTGACTAGAGTGCTTTTCCTCGGGCAACCTGATCCTTCGTCAGAAACGTCTTAGGGAACTTGCCCTCGCCGCAGATTTTGAACGAGCCGAAATCCTTGTACCACTCGCCCTCTGGTGCTTCGGGATCCGCTTCTCGCCACAGCTTCAACTGGTACAAATCCTCCGCAGTTATCTGGCGATCCTCGAGCCGATCAAACAGATGTTGTCGAAGTGCCGGTGGAAGGCGCGTCCACTGGATCTTCGGCATTATTCACCGAAGGTCATGCGCGCAAGTTCCTTCTTAATCCGCTGCCGCTCGGCAGGATCTGTGGATTCGGATAGGCGGTTGGCAAGCGCGAAGAACTGGTCTTTCTCGGATTCCTTGGATTGAATTCCGGCTTCGATCAGATCAACGAGCACCCGATTGGCGCTGGTTTTGCGTGTCTTTGCAATGGCATGCACATGATTGGCGACGCGCCTAGGAAGATCTACAGTCCTGCGAACGGATTTCTCTGTCTTGGGCATATCACCATTCTACACCGTTTTGCACCACATTGCACTAAATTCCTGGAAAGTTAGCGCTCTGCCGAGTACCGCTCCTCTTTAAACGGATCCCCATGCATGTGGTATCCGTTCTGCTCCCAGAGCCCCGGCGCATCCTGCGGCAGAAATTCCAGCCCGCGCACCCACTTCGCGCTCTTCCACGCATACAGATGCGGCACCACTAGCCGCACCGGATAGCCGTGCTCGGGCGGCAACGCCTCGCCATTCTCCTTCAGTGCAAACAAAGTCGTCGGCCGCATCAAATCCTCGAGCGGCACATTCGTCGTGTAGTCATTCTCCCCGTGCACCATCACGAATTTCGCCTCGGGCTTTAGTTGTACGAGCTTGGCCACCTCCGTGAACGGCACGCCCTCCCAGCGCACATCGAACCGGCTCCAGCGCGTCACGCAGTGCATGTCCTGCACGATTTCCTTTATCGGCAGCCGCGTGAATTCCTCCCACGTCAGCCGCACGGGCTTCTCCACCAGCCCACCGATGCGAAAATCCCAAGTCCGTGGATCGAATTGCGGCACTTCACCCTCATGCAGTACCGGCCACTTCAGCGTCAGCGACTGCCCCGGCGGCAGCCGCCCCGCCTCGCGCATCGCCCGTTCAAGCGTCTTCCGCTCGCTGCCCTCGCCAAACATCACTCCCTCCAAATCTCTTCGGTCAAGCTGCACAAATATCGAATAAATGATACGCCACTACGCCCAAGCCCCGTAGGGGCGAAAGAAGTTAGCCCAACGCGTGGGCGTTGGGAAGGAAGCGCGCGATAATTCCCGAGCGCCGTAGGTGCGGCACTTGCAGCGCCCCACCACTCGGAAGCTCCGAATTTCGCGGCCGCTTCTATGGAGTGCGCTGGCGAGCTTGTCCCGAGCGTAGCCGAGGGAACCGCGCCTTGTTATGGCGAGGCTCGGCTCGTTTATCCTGAGCGCAGCCGAAGGGCCAGCGAGCGCCCCGCGCGAGTTCCTCTCCCCCCTCGCGCCTCGCAAGAAATGAACCCGACGTACCATTGCCCTCTGCATTCCCTCTTGCGAGAGTAGATTGGGGGAATTGTCGAGTGCGCTGTTTGAAATCATTCGTCTGGCAGCAATTGCAAACTTTCCCGAAATGGAACCCGAAAAAGGCCTATGATTTTTCTACTCGCAACATCCCGAAAGTAGGATTTGCCGTAAGCCCCTCAAACGTCAAGACCTGCCAAATTCTACTCGCAACACATCGGCTCTGTTTGCCTTCCGAAAAACTCTGCGAGGCGAACAACAATCTAATTGCGACACCAACACATTCTGATTTCCCCCCGATTCACTCAAAACAAAGAGCATCTCAATTTCTAATCGCGACTCCAAACACCTCAATCGCCTTCGCCTGCTCTGCCTCTGACAATCCGAAGAAGATGGTCATCCCGAGCGAAGCCCCGCACCGAATGGTGCAAGGCGAAGTCGAGGGGCCAGCCGCCGCTTCTATCCCCTGTGCTATCATCACGCTTCGGGAGAATCCATGCATCGCACGCAGGAGCACGCCCAAACACACGCCCATGACTGCACGCATCCTTAATGGAAACGCGATCCGCGATGAAATTTACGGCGAACTCTCCGGCGAAATCGCCGCGCTGCGTGCCTCCGGCGTCCGCCCCGGCCTCGCTGCTGTCCTCGTAGGTGACAATCCCGCTTCCAAAATCTACGTCACTAGCAAAATTGCCGCCTGCGAAAGACTGAGCCTCGCCGGATGGAACCTCACGCCCCCGGCTACCGTCACCACTTCGGAGTTGCTGCGCATCGTCGATGACCTCAACCACCGCGACGACGTGGACGGCATCCTCGTCCAACTTCCCCTCCCCCCGCAGGTGGACACCAAAAAAATCCTCGAAGCCGTGGACACGGCCAAGGACGTGGACGGCTTCCATCCCATGAACGTCGGCTGCCTGGTCGCCGGCCGCCCGAATCTCGTGGCCTGCACCCCGCTCGGCGTGATGGAAATTCTGCGCCGCAGCAACATCTCGATCGAGGGCGCCAACGCCGCCGTGCTCGGCCGCAGCGACATTGTTGGCAAGCCCATGGCGCTGCTCCTGATGCACGCGAACGCCACCATCACTGTGTGCCACTCGAAAACGCGGAATCTACCCGAGGTCGTCCGTCGCGCCGATATCGTCGTCGCCGCCATGGGCCGCGCCGCCATGGTCACGCCCGACTACATCAAGCCCGGCGCCACGGTGATCGACGTCGGGATCAATCGCGTCACCGAAGCCGCGCAGGCCGAAAATTTCTTCGCCAATTTTCCCGAACGCCTCGTCGCCTTTCGCGCCAAAGGCACGGCACTTGTCGGCGACGTGCACCCCGATGTTGCCAGTATCGCCGGCGCTCTCACTCCCGTTCCCGGCGGCGTCGGCCCGCTGACCATCGCCATGCTCATGAGCAACACCGTGAAAGCCGCGCGCCTGCGCCGCGGCAGCCACGCACCCGCCAGCGCCGCGGTGGTGCGCCCGTGAGAAATCGCCATGCTTAAAATCGGGCTCACCGGCGGCATTGCCTCGGGCAAATCCACTGTCGCCTCCATGCTGCGCGACCGCGATTGCCAGGTGCTCGAAGCCGACCCGCTCGGCCACGAACTTCTCGAGCCGGGGCAAGCCGCCTACGACGAAGTGGTTCGCGAATTCGGCGCCGGCATCCTGGGCCCGGGCGACAAAGTGGATCGCGCAAAACTGGGCGCCATTGTTTTTTCAGACGCAGTCCGCCGCGAGAAGTTGAACCAGATTCTCCACCCGCGCATTCTGACCGTATTGCGCCAGTGGTTTTCCGCGCTCGATCGCGCCGGTGGAGTGGACCTGGCCGTCGTCGAAGCGGCTCTGATTGTCGAATCGGGCCTCCACAAAGAGCTCGACAAGCTCATCGTCTGCTGGTCGAAGCCCGAGCAGCAGCTCCAGCGCCTGGTCGAGCGCGGCTTGACCGAGGATCAGGCCCGCCTGCGCATCGCCGCGCAAATGCCCGGCGAGAAAAAGCGCAAGTTGGCCGATATAGTGATCGATTGTTCTGGCACATTGGAAGAAACTGAGCGGCAGGTGGATGCCGCTCTCTCCAGCCTGCGCGGAGCCGCGGCCGCCGGAAACATTCCGTGACGGCGGCGCGTAACATTGCATAGAGTTACTTGCGTAGAGTTATCGGTGACGAGGACTTTGCTATGACCCAGGAATCCAGCAATCGTCGTACGGCGCGCCTGTTAGCCATCGGACTCATCATCGGCCTGGGAGCCTATTGGGCCGGCTCACGCTACGGTAAACCGATGCCTGCCACGGTCGGCGCGTTGCCGGCGCCTGCGGAGGGCAGCGAGGCCAAGCTCGACGCGTTTGAATCCGAAAACGTGCGCATTTACAAAATGGCCTCGCCGGCCGTGGCCAATATCGTTACCCGCACCGTCGAATACGATTTCTTTCTTAATCCTGTCCCAGTCGAAGGCGCCGGCTCGGGATTCTTGTACGACGCCGATGGCCACATCCTCACGAACTATCACGTCGTGCAGGGCGCGCAGACCATCGAAGTAACTCTCGGCGACCAGTCGCGTTTCAAGGCCAAATTCGTCGGCGCCGACCCGCGCAACGACATCGCCCTGGTGAAAATCGACCCCAAGGGGCGCAAGCCCACCCGACTGCCTCTCGGCGATTCCCACAATCTGCTGGTAGGCCAGCGCGTGCTGGCCATTGGCAATCCCTTCGGATTTCAAAGCACGCTTACCACCGGCGTGGTCAGCTCGCTCGGGCGCACCGTACAGACCAGTGAAAGCACTTTCATCGATGAGGCCATTCAGACCGACGCGGCCATCAACCGCGGAAATTCCGGCGGCCCGCTGCTGAACTCGCACGGCGAAGTCATCGGCATCAACAGCGCAATCTACGCGCCCACCGGCACCACCGCCGGAATTGGTTTTGCGATTCCCATCAACATAGCCCGGCGCGTGGCGGAAGATTTGATTTCCAAGGGCCGCGTCAGCCGCGCGACGCTCGGAGTCGAAGGCCGCGCCCTGTGGCCGGGCTTGGCCGAAGCGCTGCACCTCTCCGTTGAAAAGGGGATTCTAGTCGAGCGCGTGAATTCTGGCGGCCCCGCGGCCCAGGCGGGAATTCGCGGCGGGACAAAATCCGTTCTCGCCGGTTTGCAGGAGCTGCGCATCGGCGGCGATGTCCTCATCGCAGTGAATGGCAAGCCCATCACCAGCCAGATGGATTTGAATCTGCTCCTGAATCGCGCGCGCCCGGGCGAATCCGTCACGCTGACGATCATCCGCGACGACCAGAAAATGGACGTGCCGGTAAAACTGGGTGAGGCCCAGTGATGCGGGAGAAGAGAGCAATCTTTGTGGGTCGTGGCTCTAGCCACGACATCAGGCTTGCTGCTTCAAGCCGGCTTCAGCCGCTGAAGTTCCTCTCCCGTCGAAGCCGGGTACATTTTGGATTGGCTGGGTTGAAATGAGGAAGGAATTTACCATCACGCTAGCTGGAAGCAGCTTGCGGAGCGCCCACGGCCTTCTCGCCATACTCGGCGCGAATGCGCGCGCGCTCCGCTTCGCTCAGTGTGAACCACGATTCGGCCACGTCTCGCACGCGCTCGAGCGCCGCCTGCATCTCTGCAATCTTGCGATGGACCTCCTCGCGGTCCGCCTCGGGGGAAACGTAAATCGGCGGCGCCATCACCAGGACCGCTCGCGAAAACGGGTACGGCAGCTGAAATCGGTCCCAGGATTTTTCGAAAGTGAATGTCGAACTCAGCCCCAGATGGAACACCGTCACCGGCTTTCCAGTGCGCCGAGCCAGCATCACGGGTCCGGGCTTGGCCACGCAGCGCGGCCCGCGCGGCCCGTCCGGGGTGAACGCCACGTCCCAGCCTGCCTCCACTTCCCTTGCCATGGTGTTCAGCGCGTTCATTCCCCCGCGGCTCGAACTTCCCTCCGCCACTCGATAGCCCAATTTTTTCACTACGCGGCTGGTCCACTCCCCGTCAAAATTCCTGCTGATCATCACCACGATCCCGTGATTGCGGTAGTACCACAGAATCGAGAAGATGCACCGGTGCCAGAACGCTCCAATGGAAGCTTGCCCGGTCACCTTGCGATTCACTTGGTTCCGTGTGCCGATGAATTCCACACGCAGCGTCGGGCCGATCAGCCGCACCAGCCCGTACACAGCCCAGGCGACGACGGGGATTTGCATTTTGCGCCAGCGGGAGAGCCGAGGTCTGAGTCCGCGCGCGGGAACACCGCCGCCGCTCGCAGCCACCGTGGGCTCGCTCACTCGGGGTGTGGTGCGGGTTTCCATGCGGCCTATAGTATAGGCGACCTCGACGCGGTCTCGATGATTCCCCAAGTCCGATTCGCATCCGGCACCGCACCTCGCACTCGCAGCTGTGCGGCGCGACGGTTGCTGCTGGTTTGCGGTCTTCTGTTTTGCTTTGCCGCGCCGCTGCGCGGGCAGGATGCGCCGCCGGGCACCGTCGGGCGCGTCGAAGGGCGGGACATTTCCGTCGAAGGGGGCGCAGCTGCCGCCAGCGGCACCTCTACACACGCACCGAGCATTTTCGTTTCAAACGGCAGCGTCATCACCGTGCATTCCGGACAGGCTCGGCTGATTCTATCGGCCGGCGGAGGCGCGGATATCTGCGGCCCCGCCAAATTCACACTCCTCGAATCGGGCGGCGCCATCACTCTGGCGCTCAATTTCGGCCGCCTGCATGTGCAATTGCCGGTGACCACGGCGCTGCGCGTCTTCACTCCCACCATCGTCGCCACGCCGATTGAAATCGGCGGCGCGCGGCGCGACGTCACTCTCGGCCTCGATCTCACCGATTCGATTTGTGTTCGCGCCGACGTGGGTGCGCTGCGCCTGGAACAGCAATTCACCGGCGAAGTTCTCGATGTGCCGCAGTTGGGAGAGTTTTTTCTGGCCGCAGGCAAATTGAACCCCGTCGCCGGCACGCCGGGAACCTGCACTTGCGAATTCCTGCAAGCGCACGCTGCGCCTGCACCGCCGGTCCCGGAAGTAGTCGTTGCTCCGAAACCGCTGGAGCCCGCTCGACCCAAGCCGAAAGCGGATTCGCGACCGCAGCCCGCAGACGCGCCAGCCGCCGAACCTGCGCCGGTGATCGTGATTGGCGCAATTCCAAAATCTGATTCAGCGCAGCCCTCGCCGCCTCCTCCGCCGGCCGAATCGGCTCCTGAGCCGCAGCCGGAACCAGCCGTAACCGTCGGCGCCATCGCAAGCGCCAACGAAGTGCATCCGGTAGCGCAGCCGCCAAAAATCGAAACGCCAGACGCGCCTCCAGTCACCGCTCCGGAAAGCAGCGTCATCATCCCCGCGCTCAGCTATTCGGCCAACTCACTTGAGCCGCCGCCCGACCCCACGCCGGACACCATCATGCTTGTGCGTGTGGCGCGCGCCGAGCCGCAATGGCGGTTCATCGGCCACGTGGAGGCGCCACGCCTGCAGGAGGTCGCGCAGCGCACACCACCTCCCGCCGATCCGCAACCCGCGGGAGCAAGAAAATCAGAAAAGAAAAAAGGCGGCTTTTGGGCTCGCCTGAGGAGGGCTTTCGTTGGCGGGTAATGGCAGCGCCACTAAATCGGCGGGATTGCGTGCCGGGGCCGCTACATTCCTTCGTAGTTCGGCCCGCCGCCGCCCTCCGGCGGAACCCAGTTGATAATCTGGTAGGGATCGGCGATGTCGCAGGCTTTGCAGTGAACGCAGTTCGACGCGTTGATTTTCAGCTTGGCCGCGCCTTTCTCCGTCACCATTTCATAAACTGCCGCGGGGCAGAAATACTGGCAGGGATTGCCGTATTCGCGGACGCATCGGTCGCCGCAGATGTTCGGATCGAGCACCACCAGATGGCACGGCTGGTCTTCCTCGTGTCGCGTCCCCGAATGGTAGACGTCGGTCAGTCGGTCAAATGTAAGTCTACCGTCGCCCTTGAACCGCGTGGACTGGTCCACCAGCGACGCACCGCGATTCAGCTTCTCAAAGTCCTGATACCCCGGTTTCGAGCGCATCGGGTCCACCAATCCGCGCCCGCCGGTGACCATCTGCACCGCCGACTGAAACAATCCCGGCAGCAGCCCATTGTGGAACGCCTGGTGGAAATTCCGCACCCCCCACAATTCCTTCTTGATCCAGCTCTCCTCAATTTTCTTTGGATACTTCTCCAGCATTTTCGCCGACGTGTCCCCGGCACACAGCGCGTCGTAAATTGTCTCCGCCGCCAGGATGCCGCTCTTGATTGCCGTGTGAATGCCCTTCAGCCGCTGCGAATTCAGCAAGCTCGCCGAATCGCCGATGATCAATCCGCCGTCCACGTAACTCCGGGGCATCGAATACCAGCCACCGTATGGAACGGTCTTCGCGCCATAACGCACCAGCTTCCCGCCTTCCAGAATTCTTCGCACGTGGGGATGCGTCTTGAATCTCTGAAACGCCTCGTGGGGATCGAACAGCGGATTGTGATATTCGAGTGCGACCACCATCCCCAGCGACACGCGGTTGTCGCGCATTCCGTACATCCAGCCGCCGCCGTACAGACTCGAATCGAGCGGCCAGCCCAGCGTGTGCGCGGCGAATCCGGTCTCGATGCGTCCTGGCTGCACGTCCCACAATTCCTTGATGCCGATGCCGTAGGCCTGCGGATTCAACCCGTCGAGTTTCAGTTTTCCGACCAGGTCTTTGGTCAGCGAACCGCGTGGACCCTCCGCCAATACTGTCACTCTTGCGCGCAGCTCGTAGCCGGGCGTGAAGTTGTCCTTGGGCTTTCCGTTTTTGTCCACGCCTTTGTCTTCGGTCATCACTCCCGCAATTCCGTTTTTGTCGTAGAGCAGTTCCTTTCCTGCGAATTGCGTGAACAGGTTGACGCCTTTTTTCTCCACCAGCCCGCCCAGCCATTTCACCAGCTTGTTCAGCGAAACAATGTAGTTGCCGTGCTGCGCCAGCGGCGGCGGCGTGATCGGAAATTTCCAGGAACTTTTTTCGGTGAAGTAGTAGGCCGCATCGCCGGTAATCGGCGTATCCAGCGGCGCAGATTTCTCGAAATCCGGAACCAGCTCGCGCAGCCCGCGCGGATCCATGATCGCGCCCGACAGTTGGTGCGCGCCGATCTCTCGCGCTTTCTCGAGCACGTAAATATTCTCGGCCGAAAGCTCCGGGGATTTCTTCGCCTCGGTGTGCTTCTCGATCAGGTTGGCCAGGTGCAGCGCGCAGGCCAGACCTCCCGGCCCCGCGCCAATGATCAGGACTTCCGCATCCAACCGCTCGCGTTCAATTGCCATGGCGCCATTTTATCAGAGCGCTTGCGGAACGTTCCCTCCATTAGCTCGGCATTGCGTTCGCCGAATGAGATGCCGGTTATTCGTAACGAAGTGCTGTGAGCGAATCAACACGCGTGGCGCGTCGCGCGGGAATGTAGCACGCGGCCAGCGCGACCGCGACGAGTAGCAGCGCCACCACCACGAACGTCACCGGATCCGTGGCGCGCATGCCAAACAACAAGCTTGCCAGCAGCCGCGTCAGCGCAAGCGACGCCGCGAACCCCAGCGCAATCCCGGCCAGCACCAGGCGCATCCCCTGCCCCACCACCAGCCGGAAAATGTCGCGCGGCGCGGCGCCCAACGCCATGCGGATGCCCATTTCGTGCGAGCGCTGCGACACGGTGTAAGCCATCACGCCATAAATGCCCACCGCCGCCAGCAGCAGCGCAAACCCAGCGAACGCGCCGACCAGACCCGTAATCAACTTGGGCTGCGCCACAGAATTCGACACCACTTTTTCCATCGGCCTGATATCCGTAAGTGGAAGATCGGGATCGAGCTCCGCGATCTTCTCCCGCACGGCCGAGACCAGCGGCGCTGCCGAGGATTTCGAGCGCACCACGATCGTCATGGTCAGCCACGGAACCTGCTCGGAGGGCAGATACATCTCCTCAAATTTCGGCGTGCTCAGGGCGTTGAATTTCGTGTCCGCCACCACGCCCACGATTTGCAGTACCTTCATGTCCCGCGAATTGCGAATGATGTGGCCAATGGGATCCTGGTGAGGAAAATACCGGTCCACGACTGTTTGGTTGATCATGGTCACGGCCTGCGAATCAGCGGTGTCTTGCTTCGTGAACGTGCGGCCGTGCAGCAACGGGATGTGCATGGCCTCAATGAATCCCGGTGTGGCTTGTCGCAAAGCGATGATCGGGTCCTTGCCGATCCCCTGGCACACCTGTCCCTCGGCGCAGAAAAATACGTAGCGAATCGGCCCCGCGAGCGGTAGGTAACTCACGGCACCGGCGGCTTCGACGCCCGGGACCGTCTGAATCCGCTCAACCGCCTCGCGGTAGAATTGCGCACGCTGCGGCAACGTTGCGTAGCGAGTTGCCGGCAAATTCACGGGGAACGTCATCACTCCGCGCGCATCAAACCCCGGATTCACGTTCAGCAGATTCGCGAAGCTTTGGATCAAGAGGCCCGCGCCGGTCACCAGCATCAACGCTACGGCCACTTCCGCAATCACCATCAAACGCCGCGCCCGGCCGCCACGCCCGCTTTCGGTTGAGCCGCGGCTTCCCTCTTTCAGCGTGTCATGCAAGTCTCGCCGCGCTCCCTGCCACGCCGGCACCAGTCCAAACGTCACGCCCGTGAATAGGCACAGCCCGGTCGAAAACAGCAGGACCATTCCGTCCACGCGAACTTCATCCAGTCGCGGCACCGTCCCCGGAGCCACCAGCCGCAGCAGCGGCAGGCACCACGCGGCGACAATCACACCCAGCGCGCCGCCTACCAGCGAAAGCAGCACGCTCTCCGTAAACAACTGGCGCAACAGACGCCCGCGCGAAGCTCCCAGCGCCTGCCGGATGGCGACTTCCTTTTCGCGTGCCGATGCGCGCGTCATTAGCAGGCTGGCCACATTGGCGCACGCAAGCAGCAACACAAATCCAACGGCCACCATCAACACCATCAGCGATGGCCGCACCGTGCCCACCAGTGTGTTTTCGAGCGACGCTGATGTCAGCGCCAATTTCCCGGCATCTGCGTTCCCGGGAAACGCCTTCGCGTAGCTCTGGTTGACACTGTCAATCTCCGCCTGAACACGAGGCAGCGTCTCACCGGGATTCAAGCGTCCCACAAGAAACAGGAATCCCGCGCCGGAGCGCAATTGTTCCGGCCGCAGTCCCGGTATTTCCAGAATGCGCGGCAACCACGCATCCGGCTCCGGCTGCTGGAATGGAAATTGGAATGACGGAGGCAGAATACCGATCACCGTCGTGCTCCGGCCGTCGAGCGAGATGCTACGCCCGATGACCGCGGGATCGCTGTTGAACTGGCTGTGCCAGAACCTGTCCGTCAGAATCGCCACGTCCGGGCCGCCGGGTTGGTCCTCTGCGGGCAGAAAATCGCGCCCGCGAGCCGGCGACACGCCAAGAACGTTGAAGAAATCCGCGTTCACATGTGCGCCGCTGATTTCCACCGGCTCGCCGTGACCGGTCAAATTCAAATTCAGCGAGAAGAACGCCCCGATGCCCGCCAGAGTCCGCGTCTGCTGCTGCAGATGCTGAAACTTTGTGTAAGACACGGCGATGCCCGTCAGTCCTTTGTCCGGTTGCGAGGCGGAGATGTTGACCAGCCGCCCTGGCTCCGCGTAGGGCAGCGGCCGCAACAGCACGGTGTTGATGAGCGAAAAAATTGCCGTGTTCGCGCCGATGCCCAGCGCAAGTGTCAGCACCGCGATAGCCGTAAACCCCGGTGACTTCCGCAGCGTCCGGATTCCGTACCTCAGGTCTTGGACAAACGTGCCCATTTCCACCCCTCTGGTTGGATTCTCGCCGGACTGTCACTCATACCGCAGCGCCACCATCGGATCCACGCGTGTGGCGCGGCGTGCTGGCAGGTAACACGCCAGCAACGCCACTCCCATCAGCAGCAGAGGCACGCCAACAAATGAGAGCGGGTCCACGGGCTCGACGCCAAATAGCAGGGACGTCATGACGCGAGTCACGGCTCCGGCCGCGGCGAGCCCCAGAACAATTCCCAGCCCGGCAACGCGCGTTCCCTGGCCCAGCACCATCCCGAACATGCGTCCCGGCTGCGCTCCCAGCGCCAGCCGAATCCCGAATTCCCGTGTGCGCTGCGCCACGGCGTAGGAAACCACTCCGTAAATTCCCACCGACGCGAGCACAAGCGCAAGCGCGCCGAACCCCGCCAGCAGCAGCATGGTGAATCGCGGCTGCGTCATGGAGGCATCCAGGAGCGTCGCCAGCGAATTTACTTTCGCAATCGGCAGGTCCGCGTCAACGGAACGAATGGCGTCGCGCGCGCCCGCCGCTACGGAAGCTGGATCGGCCTTTGTGCGCAGGGCAAATTGCATCGTCAACAACGACGGCCACGGCTTCTGGTTGTACAGCACATACATTTCCGGCCCCGGGGCTTCGCGCACCGAAAGATGCTTCACATCTGCGGCGATGCCCACAATCGTTGCCACCGCGTAGCGCGCGCTCCCGGGGCCCACTTGTTTGCCAATGGGGTCTTCACCCGGCCAGTATTTCTTCGCCATCACGCTGCTGATGATCGTGACCGGCACCGAATCGGCGGTATCCGACTCTGTGAAATCCCGCCCACGCAAGATAGGCGTGCCCACTGCTGAAAAATATCCGGGCGAAACAATCGTGTACTCCGAGTACGGGTCCTCTTTGAAATCGCTGCGCAGTCGGCCGGGAATGCGAATCCCTGTGCTGTCCGCGGCGCCTCCCATTGGAACTGTACGGACCAGCCCCGCCGACTCGACGCCTACGACATTCCGTAACCGTTCCAGCGCATTGTGATACAGCGCGACGATGTGCTCCGTGTCCGGATACTTCGTCGCCGGCAGCGACAACTCAAACGTTAGCACGCGCGATGAATTGAATCCGGGGTCCACCTGCAACATGTGAATGAACGTGCGCACCAGCAGGCTCGCCGAAATCACCAGCACCAGCGCCAACCCCACTTCGCACACCAGCAACGCGTCGCGAACTTTTGGTCCCGAATGACCGCCACCGGCTCTTTGCCCGCCCTCTTTGAGCGACTCGATCAGGTCTTTGCCTGCGGCGCTCAACGCCGGCGCCAGCCCAAACAAAATTCCGGTCAGCAAAGTGACACCAAACGTGAATAGAAACACGCGCGCGTCGAGCGTGACTTCGCTCAGTCGCGGCAGACTTGGCGGGCCAAACGCCTTGACGAAGCGGACTCCTGCAAACCCCAGCGATATCCCCACCGCGCCGCCTGCGAACGCAAGGACCAGACTTTCGGCTAGCACTTGTCGCACCAGCCGCAGGCGTCCCGCGCCGAGCGCGGCGCGCATCGTAAATTCCCGCTGCCGTCCCACTGATCGCATCAGCAGCAGGTTGGCGACGTTCGCGCAAGCAATCAGCAGCACCACTCCGATGGCGCCCAGCACCAGCAACAAAGGCCGCCGCGTGTCGCCCGCCACCTGCCGCGCAAGCGGTGTGACGCGCGAGCCAAACCAGCCCTTCCCGCGCGGATTCTCGGTTTCCAGGCGCTTCGCGAACACGTCCATCTCTGCCTGCGCCTTCTGCATCGTCGCGCCGGGCTGCAATCGCGCAACCACCGCCAGCTCATCCGGATCGTCCTGGTGAATCATCGCCCCGGGCAGAGCTAGCGGAACCCACAGCGCCGCCTCGCGAGGAAATTCGAAGCTCCCGGGCATCTCTTCCTTGCGCGGAAACGCAAATCCGGCGGGCATCACTCCGGTGACCAGGTAGGCCTCGCCATTTAGTTCCACGGCGCGCCCCAAGATGTCGGGATTGCCGCCGAAATGGTCTCGCCACAGGCTGTAACTCAGCAGGACGACGTGCTCGTGACCAGCTTGGTCCTCTTCGTTTGTAAAAGCACGGCCCAGCACCGGCTGCACTCCCAGCGCCGGGAAAAATCCTGCCGACACGCGCATTCCGTCCAGCCGCACAGGGTCTCCCGTGGCGGAGAGAACGAAAAAATCGCTCCTGAACGCGCCCAGATCTTGAAATGTTTTCGAGTCGGCCTGCATCCGGCGAAATTCCGTCAGGCCCCAGGGATATTCAGTGTAGCCAAGATTGATCGTCGGCGGCGCCTGTCGCCAGGGGATAACGATTTGTTCTGCGTGCGGGTAGGGCAGCGGCTTCAGCAGCACGGCGTTGACGATGCTGAACACCCCCGTGCTCGCGCCGATTCCCAGCGCCAGCGTCAACACCGCCACCGCGGTAAAACCTGGAGATTTCCTGAGCAGGCGCAGTCCGTACTTCAAGTCTTGCAGGAGCATGCCCATCGCGATTCCTTTCCGCACATTCTCAGCCGCGAGAGCACGGCTCGCCGCGGATCCCGCGCAATATTGAAAATTCTCTGTTCGTCATTCGTACCGCAGCGCGACCATCGGGTCCACGCGCATTGCCCGCCGCGCTGGGACGTAACAAGCAAGCAGCGCCACGCCAGCCAACAGCGTCGCTACCCCTGCAAACGTGAACGGATCCGTCGCGCTCACACCGTACAGCAGATTCTGAAGCACACGCGTCAGCGCCAGTGCGCCCACCAGTCCGATGCCAATGCCGGCAAAGGTCAGCGCCAGCCCTTCTCCGATCACCAGACGCAGCACGTCACGGGGCTCCGCTCCCAACGCCATCCGCACGCCCAGCTCTTGTGTTCGTTGCGCCACGGCATACGAGAGCACGGCGTAAATTCCCAGCGACGCAAGGACCAGTGCGATGGCGGCAAAGCTTCCCAACAGCGTCGCTTGCATCTCGCGTGGCGCCAGATCCTCATCTACGATCGCCTGCATCCGCATTACATTTCCCACCGGCTGATCTTTGTCTATGGCCCAAATCTGTTCGCGAATGGCTGCGGCCATCTGCGCAGGGTCCGTGGCGGTCTTCGCGAGAATGTATCTCGGCGCGAAGTTTCCGAACTGTGCGTAGGGGTAATACCTTTCAGCACGCGCGGGAACGGCAAGACCCATCTGGTGCATATCGCCCACGATTCCAATAATCGTGGTCCACTGAGAATTGCTGCTGAACGGGCCATTCTTGAATCGCCGGCCGATGGGATTCTCCCCGGGCCAGAATTGGCGCGCCATCGTCTCGTTGATGATCGTCACCGGTAGCGTGTCTTCCCGCTCCGTTCCATCAAACAACTGGCCCGCTTTCAGCGTCACGCCCATGGCCCGGAAGTAGTCCTTGCTCACAACTCGAGTATTCGCATCGAGAACGTGGCCAGGGCCCGGATCCGGCCGTCCCTCGATTGTGAGTCCGCTTGAACCACCGCGGTTTATCAACGGAGCCCACGTGGTGATGGCCGCCGACTCGACTCTGGGAAGATGGCCCACGCGCTCGAGTGCCTGATCGAAAAACGCGGTCCTCTTCGCCAGGCCGGGGTATCTCGTGTCCGGCAGAGGCACGTGCATCACCAGCACGTGCTCGGCCTTGAATCCTGGATCGGCGCGACGCAGTTTTTCGAAACTCTCGATCATCAGGCCCGCACCGGTCAGCAGAACCATCGCCAGCGCTACTTCAACGACCACCAGGACATTGCGCGTATGTTTGCCGTGCGCGCCCGCGCCGCTTCGTCCGCCTGCCTGTTTCAGCGAGTCGCTCAGGTTCACGCTGCTCATGCGCAACGCGGGCACGATTCCAAACACAATCCCCGTGATCATGGAAACCGCAAGAGAAAAGGCAAACACGCGCGCATCAATCCCCCCGCCACCTGCCGGGGGGATTCCGTTGGGAACCAGCCGCGCCAGGAACCGTGCTCCCCAATACGAGAGCAGAAGGCCTAGCACGCCCGCGAACATCGCGAGCAGCACAGTCTCAGTCAGCAGTTGGCGCACGATTCGCCCGCGGCTCGCGCCCAGAGCGGTTCGCACCGCGAATTCGCGCTGCCTGCCCGTAGCGCGCGCCAGCAGCAGGTTGGCCACGTTTGCACAGGCGATCAGCAGGACAAACCCGACCGCGCCCAGAAGAACATAAATTGCCAGGCGCAGGTTCCCGACGCGATCCTCGCGCAACGGCACAGCGAAAGCGCCCAGGTTGCTGTTGGTCTGGGGATATTGTTCCGCCAGGTTCCGGGCAATTCCCGCGAGATCCGAATTCGCCTGAGTAAGTGCCACACCCGGCTCTAGCCGCGCCATAACCTGCAGGAAATGATTGCTGTGGTTGGCCTGCTCGTCATTTGTGAATCGATTGGGAACCCAGATGGCGCTATCGCGGTCAGGAAAAGTAAATCCGCGCGGCATAACGCCGACGACGTCGCAATCCTCCCCATCGAGCTGGATTCTCCTGCCTACGATTTTGGGATCGCCGCCAAAACTTTGCTTCCAGAGTGCGTGGCTGAGGATCGCAACATGGGTGGCGCCGGGACGATCATCCTCCTTGACGAAATCGCGTCCGAGAATCGGGTTCACTCCCAGCACCCGGAACAGATTCCAGCTGACGCCACGGCCCAGCAGCTCCTCGGGAATGCTCCCGCCGGTGAGGGTGAAGGAAGCCTGCTGAAGCGCTGCCATGTCCTCGAACACGCGGTTCTGCTGCTTCCAGTCGTTGAAGTTGCCGACTGCCGGTGTGTTCCTCGGATAACCGATGAACGTTGCGTCTTCCCAGACGGCGACCAGCCGGCCAGCGTCGCGATAAGGCAGCGGCCGCAGCAGCACCGTATTCGCAAAACTGAAGATGGTCGTGTTGGCGGCGATCCCCAGCGCCAGCACGCCGACGGCGAATATCGTGAAAGCCGGCGCCCTCGCCAGCATGCGCAGGCTGTACTTCACGTCCTGCAACAGTGTCTGCATGGTCCGCTCCGTGTTATTCGTACCGCAACGCTTTCATCGGGTGCAGTCGCGACGCGCGACGTGCCGGTATATAGCAAGCCGCAGTAGCCACTAGCGCCACCATTCCCGCGCACGCCGCGTAGGTCGTAAAGTCCGTCGGGGAAACTCCGAACAGCATCCCGGACATCAACCGCATCAACACCAGCGCGCCGGCCAATCCAATCACAATTCCCGGCACCGCCAGCGCCAACCCCTGGCCCACGACTAGACTCAGAATTTCCTTCGGCCCTGCGCCCAGCGCCATGCGGATGCCCATCTCGTGCGTTCGCTGCGTCACCGAATATGCAATCACACCGTATAGGCCAATGCTCGCCAGAGTCAGCGCGATTCCTCCGAATATCAGCACCAGAATCAGGCTGAATCGCCGCGGCGCCATCACATCGTCCACGAACGCACTCATCGGTCTCACGTCGTGCACCGGAATCCCGCGGTCGATGCGGAAAACCACGTCCTGCACCTGTTTCACCAGCCCTTGAATGTCGCCGCCCGACTTCACCGCAAACGTCAAGCCCGGAAACACGGTCTGATACTCCGATACGTAAATCTGTGGACGCACCGCGCGAGAGAGATCGTGAATGCGCGGGTGCTGCACTACTCCAATCACGACTGCATATATGCGATCGATCACCGGCGAAGTGAAATCGCGGAAGGTAATCAACTGCAGCCGCTTTCCGATGGGATTTTCGTTCGGCCAGGCCTGCTGCGCCAGCGTGTCGTCCACAATCACCACGCGCTCGTGGTCCAGGTCGTCCGTCCTCGCGAAATTGCGTCCCGCCGCAAACCGAATGCCCATGGCCGGAAAGTATCCCGGTGTCGTCGGACGCCAGTCGGCCGAAATGCTCTCCCACTTTTGCTCCGTCTCGGCGTTATACGCGTACGGCGTCTGCGGGCCGCTGCCCGTCAGCGGCGGCCGCGCAATACCGCCGGCTGCTTGCACTCCCGGAATTGCGGCGATGCCTTCCTCCACCTGCTGGTAAAATCTCGCCGCCGTCGCCGGTGTCGGATACCGCGAAAAAGGCGCCTGAATCTGCATGGTGACGACATTGGTCGGATCGAATCCCGGCTGCACCTTCTCCAGCAAATAGAAACTCCGAATCAGCAGGCCCGCGCCGAGCAGCAAAATCAGCGACATGGCTACCTCTGCGATCACCAGAATTTTTCTCGCGGGATGTCTCCCCGCCGAACCCGACCCTTTCGTTCCCTCTTTCAGGAAGTCCATCACGTTCCAGCGGATGGCCGGCAGCGCCTGCGCCAATCCAAAAAGAAAACTGGTAAAAAGGCACGCACCCAGGCAGAACAGCAGCACCGTTCCGTCTATCTGCACGTCCTGCAAACGCGGCAGGTTTGCCGGCCGCAACGCCAGCAGCAGCTGCGTCCCCCAGTAGGCCAGCAAAACCCCCAGCCCTCCGCCGAACAGCGACAGCAGCAGCGCCTCGGTCATCACTTGTCGCACAATGCGCCTTCGCCCCGCTCCCAATGCTGCCCGAATCGCGATTTCCTTCTGTCGCGCGCTGGCTCGCGCCAGCAGCAGGTTGGCCACGTTGCCACAAGCAATCAGCAACACAAATCCCACCGCTCCCATCAGCACCACCAGCGACAGCCTCACGCCCTTCACAATGTCTTTGTGCAGCGGCACCAGCCGGATGCGCATCCCGGAGGTCTTATGCACTTCGTTTTCCGCGCGCAGTTGTGCAGCGATGCGGTCCATTTCGCTCTGCGCCTGTGCCAGCGTCACACCCTTTTTCAACCGGCCCATGGCCGTCAGTATTGTCAGGTTTCTCGGAAATTGTTCGTAGTTGAGCTGCGCCGGCCTCCAGATGTCCACCTCCTTGTTGAAGAAAGCTTCCGGCGGGACCAGCAAATGAAAATTCGGCGACAGCACTCCGACGATGGTGGCCGCCTGGTTATTCAGTTTTATCGTCTTGCCCACAATCGTCGGATCCGCGCCATATTGCCGCTGCCAGAATGCGTAGCTGAGCATCACCGTGGCAGGCCCGTTGAACACGTCTTCCGCCGGCGTAAAATTGTGGCCCAGGATGGGCGTTACACCGAGCATCGAAAACAGGTTCCCGGTCACAAACCGCGCGTCAATTTTCTCCGGAATTTCTTCCCCCGTCGAGCTTCCCACCTCCAGTGTCTGCGCTCCTCCGCCCGTGGTGCCGGCAAATTCCTCGAACAGCTGGCTGCGGTTGATGTAGTCCTTGTAGTCGGAAGGCGAAACGGCAGGAAGCGATTGGCCGGTGTCCCCATAGTCATTCCAGATACTGACCAGCTGGCTGGGATCCTTGTACGGCAGCGGGCGCAGCAACACTCCATTGATTACGCCGAATATGGCTGTGTTCGCGCCGATTCCCAGCGCTAAGGTGAGAACCGCTACAACCGTGAATCCCGGATTCTTCAGCAGCATCCGGAACGCGTAGCGAAAGTCCTGCCAGAGTGTCTCCATGTCAACGACTCCTCCCGCGCGAGTCTCTTGGAACTCCTACCGCCCCTGGCCTGTGCTTGCTCGCCGTCAGGCGAGCCAGTTAAGTCCTTCAGACGGCCTGCAGTGCCGCCTGTTAGCCAGACACACTTGGCCATACTGACCAGTGCTGTCCTGGCAGTTTTCGGGCCAGTAGGGCTTGGTGTTAATTCAAGGCGGGAGAATTACTTACGGATGACGTGCGGGTAAGGGATGTCAGTGATTGCCCGCTCGTGGGAGGTCCGATTGCGAATTCGGACAGAGGCCAAATCGGAGGCGCGTCAGCCCGCCTTGGTCTTCTCGAGTTCTTCGATCAGAGCCGGGACAATTTCAAAAAGGTCGCCAACCACGCCGTAATCCGCGACCTCGAAAATTGGCGCGTTCTGGTCTTTGTTAATCGCTGCAATCGTCCGCGAGCCTTTCATTCCCACCACGTGCTGAATCGCGCCGCTGATCCCCACCGCGAAGTACAGCTTGGGCGCCACGGTTTGCCCGGAACTGCCAATCTGGCGGTCCATGGGCAGCCAGCCTTCGTCGCAGATGGGCCGCGACGCGCAGATTTCCCCGCCCATCAGCTTGGCTAATTTCTCCGCCAGCGGGATATTTTCCGGCGCCTTGATGCCACGGCCGATCGAAATCAGGATGGGCGCCTGCGTCAGGTCCACGGCTTGTTTTGCTTCGCGGAAGAGTTCCAGCGGCTTGGTACGAATCTGCTCCGCCGCCAGGTTCACGGCCAAGGCTTTCACCGGCGCTTTTCCGCTCGAGTGTTTCGCCGCCAGATCTGCGCGAAATGCTCCCGCCTGGAACGACGCAATCCACGGCGCTTCTCCAAGAAATGTAACGTCTGCGGCCGTGCGCCCCTGAAACATCTGCCGCACGAAAACCAGCTTTCCATTTTCGTAGCGATAGGCGATGCAATCTCCAATCATGCCCTTGCCCATCGCTGCAGCCAGCTTCGGAGCAAAGTCGCGCACCTGATAGGTGTGCGGGAGCAGCACCAGGTCGGGCTTCGCGGCCTCGATGACCTGCCGCAGCGCCAGCGAGAAACCGTCCGGGGTATATTTTTCGAGCAGGTCGTGCTCCACCAGCAGCACTTCGTCGAGTTGCCATCCGGCCAGCTCATCGGCAAGCGCGGCTACGCCCTTTCCGATTACCACGCCCGCGAGCGTGCCCTTCGTTTGCTGTACGATCTGCTGCGCCGCCGCCAGCGTCTCAAAGCTGACTTTGTTCCATTTGGCTTCGCGCTGTTCGGTGATGACGAGAATTTTCATGTTCAGTTCGCTCAAGTCCTAGAGGACGCGCGCCTCATGCCGCAACTTTTCCACCAGCTTCGCCGCAATTTCCTTCGGCTGCCCGGTGATGAACTCCGTCTTTTTTGTCTTCTGCGGCACGTAAATTAGCTCCACGCGCTGCGTCGGCCCATTTGGCACGCCCAGCGATGCGCGCTCCACCGTGGCAATCTCTTTTTTCTTCGCCGCCATGATGCCCTTCAGCGTCGCGTACCGTGGCTTGTTGATGCCCGACTGAATCGAAAGCACCGCCGGCAGCGGCAACTCCACCCACTGGAACCACCCGGCTTCCAGTTCCCTCTTCAGTTTCATCCGGCCGTCGGCAACCTCGATGGCCATGATGATCGTCGCGTGCGGCCGGCCTAAGAGTTCCGCCAGCAGCACGCCGGTCTGCCCGAATCCCTGGTCGTCGCTCTGCAATCCCGTGAGAATGAGGTCGAAATTCTCGCCCTTGATGGCCGCGGCCAGCGACCGCGCCGAATTCAGCGGGTCGAGTTTATAAAACTCAGTGTCCGCGACATGAATCCCGCGGTCCGCGCCCTTTGCCAGCGCTTCCTTGATGCTTTGCTTCGCGCGCTCCGGGCCCATCGAGATTGCCACCACTTCACCCTGGTGCTTCTCCTTCAGCCGCAGCGCTTCCTCGAGGGCAAAGCTGTCCGGCTCGTTGGTCTCAAACCCGATGTCCGACTCGCGAATCCACGATGCGCCTTCGATGATCGCCAGTGGCGCATCTTTGGCCGGCACCTGCTTCACGCATACGCCAATCTTCAAGAAATCCTCCTGCTGAATAGAAGGGCGGGGTTTCAACCCCGCCGTAAGCAGCGCACATACGTATGGGCTTTCGCGGTCTTTGCGTCCCGATGGGGTGAATCGGGAAGCCCCTGAAGCCAAAGCCTACTTCCCCTCCCACCGCTTGAACAGCAACGACGCATTGGTCCCGCCGAAGCCGAACGAATTCGACAGCGCGTAGCGCACCTCCGCCTTGCGCGCCTTGTTCGGAACATAATCGAGATCGCATTCCGGGTCCGGACTTTCCTGATTGATCGTCGGCGGCAAAATCTGGTCGCGCAATGCCAGCACGCTGATGCCCGCTTCCAGGCCTCCCGCGCCGCCCAGCAGATGCCCAGTCATGGATTTCGTCGAGCTCACCGGCACCTTCTTGGCGTTCTCGCCGAAAACGCGCTTCAACGCAATGGTTTCCAGCACGTCGCCAATCGGCGTGGATGTTCCGTGCGCATTCACATAGCCCACTTCCGCGGGCGAAACTTTCGCGTCCTTCAGCGCCGCCATGGACACGCGGTAGCCGCCGTCGCCGTTTTCCGCGGGCTGCGTGATGTGAAACGCGTCGCCGGACATGCCGTAGCCTACAATTTCCGCCAGAATCTTCGCCCCGCGGCGTTGCGCAAATTCCAGCGACTCCAGAATCAGCACTCCCGATCCCTCGCCCACCACGAACCCGTCGCGTTGCGCGTCAAATGGCCGGCTGGCGCGCTGCGGCTCGTCGTTGCGCGTCGAAAGCGCTCGCATGGCCGCAAATCCGCCTACGCCCATCGGCGTAATCGAGGCTTCCGCCCCGCCGGCGATCATCACTTCCGCGTCGCAGCGCTGAATGATTTTGAACGCGTCGCCTACCGCGTGCGCCGATGCCGAGCACGCCGTCGCCGTCGCTGAATTCGGGCCCTTCGCGCCGTACCGGATGGACACCTGGCCTGATGCAAGATTCACAATCGTCGCAGGAATGAAAAACGGTGAAATTTTTCCCGGGCCGCCCTGCAGGTATTTCGTGTGCTCGCGCTCGATAACGTCGAACCCGCCGATTCCCGACGCGATATAAACGCCAGCTGCCGGTGCGTCTTCGGGCTTTATTTCCAGCTCCGCCATGCGCATGGCGAAATCGGTCGCCGCCAGGGCCAGTTGGATGAACCGGCCCATCTTCTTCAGCTCTTTTTTCTCAATCCACTTGAGGGGATCGAAATCGCGGACTTCTCCGGCGATCCGGCAGTCGAAGGCGCTGGCGTCGAACGCCGTGATGGGACCGATGCCGCTCTTGCCCGCCTGCAGGTTGCTCCAGACCAAATCAGTCCCGACGCCTAACCCGCAGACCAGCCCGACTCCCGTCACGACAACCCGGCGGTTCAATTGAAGACTCTCCTGTTCGGTGTGGGACGGCCGGTGAACTACTTGCTCGCCTTGGCGTGCTTATCGATGTATTCGATGGCGTTTTGCACCGTGGCAATCTTTTCGGCATCCTCGTCCGGGATCTCGATGCCAAACGCTTCTTCGAAGGCCATCACCAGCTCGACCGTGTCGAGCGAGTCGGCGCCCAGATCGTCCACAAACGAAGCGGTTGGAGTCACTTCGCCCTCATCCACACCGAGTTGCTCGACAATAATCTGCTTCACGCGTTCTTCGACACTGGCCATTCTGATTGTTCCTCCGCTATCGGCGTTCTGATTTCACCCGGCCGCTACACATACAAGGGCTGGGACCCCAAGACAGCCTGCCCATTCTATGCGCGCCCTAGGGCACGGTCAACCATTGCGCCCGAGTCAAGCTGGGAATTTGACCTTGTACTTTTCTTCCAGCGCCATCATTAGTTCCACGATGTCGAGAGAGTCGGCCTCAACCGCCCCGATCTCCTCCAATTGATTTTCGCTCATCCCTGCCTGCACCGCCAGCACGCGCTGAATCTCTTTCCATTCCGGTACTTCATTCAGTTGTCGTCGAGCGCTCATTTCAAATGCTTCACCCCATGTGCAAGCCGCCGTTCACCCCGAGGACTTGCCCGGTGACGTACCCAGCCTCATCGCTCGCAAGGAACACAATTGCGGCAGCCACGTCCCGGTCGGTCCCGAAGCGGTCGAGCGGGATCAACCCCTTCATCTTGTCTTTGATTTCTTGCGACAGCACGTCGGTCATCGGCGTCTCGATGAATCCGGGCGCCACGGCATTCACGGTGATGCTGCGAGATGCGACCTCCACGGCGATCGCCCGCGTCAATCCAATCAGCCCGGCCTTCGATGCCACGTAATTCGCCTGCCCGGCATTCCCCGTTTCCGCCACCACGGACGTGATATTGATGATCCGCCCGGCGCGCTGCTTCAACATCGCACCCAGCGCCTGCTGGATGCACAGGTGCGCCCCAGTCAGATTGGTGCGCAACACGCTCTCCCAATCCTCCAGCTTCATCCGCAGCGCCAGGGTGTCCTTTGTGATGGCCGCATTGTTCACCAGGATGTCCAGCCGCCCGAATTTCGCGAGCACCTGCTGAAATCCCGCCTTCACCTGTGCCCCGTCGACCACGTCCATCGGAACTGCCAGCGCCGAGCCGCCTGCGCCTTCAATCTCCCCCACCAGCGCCGCAAGCTTTTCGGTATTGCGCGCGGCCACCGCCACTTTCGCGCCGCAGTCGGCCAGCGCGCGCGCCGTCGCTCGTCCGATTCCCTGCGACGCCCCAGTCACCAGCGCTACTTTGTCATTGAGCGAAAACATTCCGTCAACCTTCCGCCGCTTCCGCGCGCGCTTGCGAGATTTTCTCCAGCGTCGCTTGCAGGCTCGCCGCATCCTCCACGTTAAGCGCGCGTACCGAGCGGTCAATTTGCCGCAGCAGACCGGAAAGCACTTTCCCCGGCCCCACCTCCACGAAAATTGTCACTCCCGCTTCGATCATTTCGTGAATCGAGTCGAGCCAGCGCACCGGCTCGGTCACCTGCTGGATCAACGCCTCGCGCGCCTCCGCTCCCGTCGAAATCGCCTCGGCTTCCACGTTGGTCACCAGCGGGAAGCGCAGGTCGTGGAAGCTCGCCGCTTTCAGATCCGGCTCCAGGCGCTGTTGCGCCGGCGCCATCAGCGCGCAATGGAAGGGCGCGGACACTGGCAGAATCACCGCGCGTTTTGCGCCGGCTTGCGAAGCCAGCTCCACGGCTCGCTTCACCGCCGCGGCATCTCCGGAAATCACCGTCTGCTCCGGCGAATTCAGATTTGCCGGGGCCACTACCTCGTGGTCTGCCGCCTTCTTGCAGATGTCCGCCACTTCCGCCGGCGCCAGGCCCAGAATCGCAGCCATCGCCCCTTCGCCCGGCGGGACCGCTTCCCGCATATATCGCCCGCGCCCGCGAACCAGCTTCACCGCCGTCGCAAAATCCAGCCCACCCGCCGCGACCAGCGCGGAATATTCACCCAGGCTGTGCCCCGCGACGAAATCCGGTTTCAATCCGTGCTTCTCGAGCGCGCGATACGCCGCCGTCGAGACCGTCAGAATGGCCGGCTGGGTGTTCTCCGTCTGCTTCAGCGCTTCGTCGGAACCTTCAAAACAAAGCTGCGACACGGAAAATCCCAGCGCCGCATCGGCCTCGTCGAATACCGCGCGCGATTCCGGAAACTTTTCCGCCAGCTCGCGGCCCATGCCGGAGTATTGCGACGCTTGTCCGGGAAAAAGAAATGCAATCTTGCTCATGGTATTCGGATTTCCGCTGCCTTCAGGCGCGCGCCCCGACGGCGGAAGCGGAAAGCTCCTGCTCGATCTTCTCGTTCACGCGCGAACGGCACAGCTCGTTCGCCACGCGAATGGCGTTCTTGATGGCATTGGGATTCGACCGGCCGTGGCCGATGACGGTGATGCCGCGCACGCCCAGCAGCGGCGCGCCTCCGTATTCGGAATAATCCGTGCGCTTGCGAAATGAATCGAACGCACTCTTCGACAGCGCGTAGCCCAGCTGCGACGTCAGACTGCTCTTGATGGCCTTCTTCAGCATTCCCCCGATGTGCTCCACCAGCCCTTCGCTGATCTTCAGCGCCACGTTGCCGATGAATCCGTCGCACACGATCACGTCCACATTGCCGCGGAATACGTCACGGCCCTCAACGTTGCCCACGAAATTCAGCGCCGTCTGTTTCAGCAGCGCCGCCGCTTCACGCGTCAGCTCATTGCCCTTCATTTCCTCTTCGCCGATCGAAAGCAGCGCCACTCGCGGCTTCTTCACTCCCCAGATGGCGCGGTAATAGATTTCTCCCATCACCGCGAACTGCTCGATTTGCAGCGGCTTGGAATCGACGTTCGCGCCTACGTCCAGAATAATCGTCACCTTCTCGCGCATGTTTGGAAATGGCGCGGCCAGCGCCGGACGGTCCACCGAAGGCAATGTCCCAAGCACAAAGCGCGCCACAGTCATCGCCGCGCCCGTGTTCCCCGCGGTCACCAGCGCGTCCGCTTTTCCGTCGCGCACCATCTTCGCCGCCACATGCAGCGAACTGTCTTTCTTCCGCCGGAACGCTTGCGACGGTGAGTCCGTCATGGTGATGATTTCCGTGGCATTCACGATTTCGATGGGCATTCCGCGATGGCGATGGCGGTTCAGTTCCTGCCGAACGGTGGCTTCCACGCCCACCAGCACCACGCGCACTCCCAGCTCGCGCACCGCTAGCAGCGCGCCTTCGACCTCGGCGCGGGGTGCATGGTCTCCGCCCATGGCGTCAACTGCAATGGTGGTCATCTTGGGCGCCAACTCGGAATGGCAGGCGAGGGAAAGTTAGGCTGTCTTGGCCGCGGTGTCAATCACTTCGCGACCTTTGTAATAGCCACACTTCAGGCATGCCTGGTGAGGAAGCTTCTTCTCATGGCAATTCGGGCATTCGGCGAGGGACAGCGGCACCAGAAAATCGTGTGCGCGCCGGTTGGATGTGCGGCGCTTGGAGTGACGTCGTTTCGGATTGGGCATTCCTGCTCCTCTTCACAGGCCCCGGCATCGTTGGGGGCTCATTTGGAAACCAATAGTGTAGCGTTTTATTGCTTTTTGAACCAGTCCTGCTTCAACCGCGCCAGAGGGGCCAGTCGCGGGTCGGAGGCATGCTTCTCACAGCGGCATTCTTCGTTATTCAGGTTGGCGCCGCAGTGCGGGCACAGGCCCCGACAATCGCTGCGGCAGATTACTTTCATCGGCAGCGCGAGGTTCACCTGTTCGGCCAGCACGTCGGCCAAAAACAAGCCGTCGCCCTCGAAGAACGCGATCTCCGTATCATCCAGGTTCAGGTGCATTTCATCTTCGACGGCGATTGACGTCATCGGCCGGTAGTAAAGGTCGAAATCGCGGCTGATCTCCTCCACCACGGTATCCAGGCATCGCGCGCACACCAACTCCACTCGGGTGTGCAAGTTACCGTAAATTCGAATCTGACCCTCGACCAGCTCGGCTGTGGCACGTACTTCAAGCGGCTCTACCTGGCGGAATTCACCGGAATGAAAATCCAGCGTCCCGGGGGAGTAGCTCTTCCGGATGCGTATCTTTCGAAGGGCCAGTTCATTCACATCCAGAAACATTGGTTTTTCCCCGTTTTTGAAACTAATCCTCATTATATGTGCGGTGCTCCCGATGTCAAGGAAGCCGCGAAATCTAGGTTTTGCGCATGACACTAATCGCACAGTGTCTTGCTTTGCCCCCGCCCCAGCCGCATCTCTGAATGCGGCCTGCCTCCCAGGTATCGGCCGCATACGTAGAAATACCGATACCATCTTTAATTCTATGTACTTCGCCGGACTTGACCGCTGTCCTTCCCCAGCATTAGATATCATTCATATTTGCCAACGGGTTAGCCATACCTCGCTGAGTCTGCCGGCGAATTGCAGCGGGCTTTCGTCGGTGGTTGGTATCCGTACGGCACTCCCGAAGGGGGTTCCGTGAGTTTACGTTCGCTGTTTTCTCAATTCCGGCGGTCTGCCACCGGACAGGCTTTCTTGTCTCCGCCTGCGGACCTCACCGAACCAAACCGCTTCGAGATGAAGTGCAGGAGTGAAGCTCTTCTTGACGAAGCCGAGCGCATGGCTTCCCTGGCAAGTTGGGAACTGAATCTTGAGACGGGAGAGCTATTTGCCTCCCCAAACCTCTGCCGCTTGGCCGGCATTGATCCCGCTCGCACCATCCTTTCTAATGATCTCTACTGGAAGCTCATCCACCAGGATGATCGCGAGACTGTCCGCCAAATCATCGGCTGGGCTATGAAAGACCTCCAGCCCTACGAGTACCAGGCCAGATTCAATCTCCCCGATGGCAGGCAGCACACTTTTCTGGTTCACGGCAAGCCCGTCCTCGATTCTCAAAATCACATCATCAAGTGGATCGGTGTCACCCAGGACATTACGGAAAGAATCGAGGCCGAGCGCGCTCTGCTTGAAAGTGAAGAGCGCTACCGTGACCTAGTGGAGAACTCCAACGATTTGATCTGCACGCACGACCTGCGCGGCATCCTCCTGTCCATGAATGAGCTGCCCGCTCGCATACTCGGCTACACTCCCCAGGAAATGATTGGCCGCACGCTCCAGTCCTACCTTGATTCTTCCGTCCGGCATTTATTCGATGCTTATCTAGTGCAAATCGCACGCGACGGTTACGCCAGAGGCTTGATGATCCTCAATACCCGCTCCGGCGAACAATGCCTTTGGGAATATGAAAACACCCTGCGCACGCATGGCGTACATTCACCTATCGTCCGGGGCATGGCCCACGACGTCACGGAACTCGTTCACACACAGCGCGCCCTGCGCCTCAGCGAAAGCCGCTTGAAAGCGCTGGTCAATTCGCTCAATGAGGTTGTGTACGAGCTCGACGCCGAGGGTGTCATTCTCAACGTAGGGACTGCGAAACCCGCGAACCTCCCTCGTCCACTCCAAGATTTGCTGGGAACGAAATTTGCCGATCTGAAAGGAACCGAATTCTCCCGCATTTTTACTGACGTTCTCCGCCGCGTGCTGGAAACCGGGCGCGGAGAAGAGTTTGAGTATTTGCTGAATACCTCGGGTGGGGAGCGCTGGCATCAAGCTTCGGTCACCATAATCCCGCCGGTCCATGACTCTAAAAGTGCCATCTGCGTCTTGGACCGGGATATCACCGAGAAAAAACAGGCCGAGGTCGCCCTGCGCAAGCAGGAGGCTCTCCTGGCCCAAGCCGAACGATTGGCCAATCTCGGTAGTTGGGAGGGCAACTTCAAATACGGATGGGCCAGGTGGTCCGACAATCTTTTCCGCATTTTGGGCCTTGTGCCAAACAGCGCTCCCGTTAACCTGGAATCCGCCTATCAGTATATTCACCCCGACGACCAGGCCAGAGTCCGCGCCGATATGGAGAGAGCAGTTCGAGAAAATCGTGAATATGAAAACGTAACCAGGCATTTGCTGCCGGACGGCCGGATGCGCTTTCTTCATTCCCGGGGCATTCTTGTCAAGGATGAAAAGGGCGAAGTCGTTGGATTGATCGGAGCCTCGCAGGACATCACCGAGCAGCGCCAGGCCCAGCTCGCTCTCCAGGAAAGTGAGCGGCTGGCGCGCCTGCGTCTCGTCGAGCTCGATCAAATTTACAAAACAGCTCCCGTGGGCCTCTGCTTCGTGGACACGAATCTCCGCTACGTCCGCATCAATGAAGTGCTGGCGGCCATGAACGGACGCCCCGCCTCGGATCATATTGGCCGCACCATTCGTGAAGTGATCCCCGACATGGCCAACGAAATTGAAGCGCTGTACCGCCGCGTTTTCGACTCAGGCGAGCCATTGATCGCGGTTGAACTTCAGCGCCCCGGTAACGCTGCCATCCGCCCCGGACGCTGTGCCGATGTTAGCCTGTACCCGTTGAAAAACGAGTCCGGCTCAATTCTCGGCTTCAACGTGGTGGTGCAGGACATTACCGCACGCAAGCACGCCGAAAATACTCTTCGCTCCCTTTCAGCCCGCCTCCTGCATTTGCAGGATGAGGAACGCCGCCGCATCGCCCGCGAGCTCCATGAATCCACCGCGCAGGATCTGGCCGCCTTGCGCCTGTGTCTCGGTGAAATTCAGCGCACGGAACATTCCCTCGGCCGGGCTGCTCAAGAAATCATTCAACAGTGCCTCCAGATCAGCGACAAGGTCATCGGCGAGGTCCGCACCCTTTCCTATGTCCTGCACCCTCCTTTCCTCGAAGAAGCCGGCCTCAAAATGGTCGTCCCCTGGTTCGCCGCGGGATTCTCTGAGCGCAGTGGCATTCAGGTGGACCTGGATCTCTCCGAGGATCTCCGGCCCCTCCCTCCGGGGTATGAGACGGCTTTGTTCCGCATCATGCAGGAATCCTTGATGAATGTGCATCGCCACTCCGGCAGTTATTGGGCCAGCGTCCGGATTGTGCGGGACGACCGTCAGGTGCTGATGGAGATTCAGGACCGCGGCAGGGGGCTGCCGGCTCCTGCTAAGCGTGGCCCGTCCCGGGAATCGCACGTGGGCGTTGGGATATCGGGGATGCGGGAGCGTGCAAAAGAGCTTGGCGGCACCTGCGTCGTCGAAAGCGAGCCCGGCCACGGCGTCATGGTTCGCGTGGTCCTGCCGCTCACTCCCGAATCCTGTTGCGCTCGCCTGCCCCGCGACGATTCCGCAGGCGCACGGCATCTCAGCCCGTTCGCCGGTGATTAGCCGGGCCGCGCTGCGGGAGTGCCTAGAAATTCCTGGCACTGCCGCAACAAAAATTGATCGGTCATGCCCGCGATGTAATCGCACACAACGCGGTGCCGGGCTTCCTGTTTTGCCTGCAGCGCGTAATATTCCGGCATCCGCTCGGGGTGGTCCATAAAAAACTGAAACAGCGCATCGAGTGCAGCCACAGACCGGTCGCGATCCTCGGCAATGGCCGGCTGCGAATACACCCGCGCAAACAGGAATCGCTTGAGCCCGGCATTCTGCTGCGCTAGTTCATCGGAAAATCCCGCCAGCCGTCGCGGCAGCCGTCGCACGTCTTCCACCGTTTCCACGCCGCTGGCCTCCGCCGCGCGTTGCGTCGTTTCAATCAAATCCGTCGCCAGCCGGTCCAGCACATTCTTCAGCGCCTCGTTGAATTTCAACTTTCGCGCGCCCTGCGGATAGTCGCGATCCACGGCCGCATACGCAGCGCCAAACAGTGGCACTTCCGCGCGCAACAACTCCAGATCCACCAGATGCGCCTCGAATCCGTCGTCCAAATCCGCCGTGTTGTAGGCAATCTCGTCCACCAGGTCGATCAACTGCGCTTCCAAGGGCGGCCGCTGTCCCAGATCGTACCCAGCCAGCTCCGGAAATTCTGCCGCGGAATAATCGCGCGAGTGCTTGATGATCCCCTCGCGCACCTCGAAAGTCAGGTTCAGTCCCGGAAAATCCAGATAGCGCTGCTCGAATTGCTCCACGATCCGCAGCGCGTGCAGGTTGTGATTGAAGCGGCCGCCATGCTCACGCATCCGCGCATCCAACTGCTTTTCCCCGGCGTGTCCAAACGGCGGGTGCCCGATGTCATGTACCAGCGCCAGCGCCTCGGCCAGGTCGGTATTCAATCCCAGCGCGCCCGCTACGGTCCGCGCAATCTGCGCCACCTCCAGCGTGTGCGTCAGCCGGTTGCGAAAATGGTCGGAGTACCGCGTGGTGAAAACTTGCGTCTTGGCTTCCAGCCTTCGGAACGCTCGCGAATGGATCACGCGGTCGCGGTCGCGCGCGTAATCGTTGCGGTAGGGGTGGACAGCTTCCGGGTAGCGGCGGCCGCGCGTGTGCCGCGCGTCCATGGCGTAGGATGCCGGCGACAAGCCCGCTCCCTCGCCGCTCAGATCTTGCCCGGCAGCAGGGCCAATTCCTGGTCCGCCTGTTCGGCAATGGGCGTGTCAGGGTATTCGGTCTTGATCCGCGCGAGCAATTTTGCTGCTTCGGCGGGGTTTTTCTGCGTGTAATGTTCCGCCAGTGCCATCATCACTACTGGCTTCGGCACCAGCACTGTGGGCTTGGCGATCAGCTGCTGGTAGATTTTCACCGCTTCGTCCGGCTGGCCCATGCGGTCGTTCAGCTGCGCCAGTTCAAACCGCGCCATCGCCGCGTAGTCTTCCGTGCTGCTTTCCGTCAGACCTTGCAACCATTTCTTCGCGTCGTCATTCTTGCCCACGCGTTCCAGGCTCAGCGCGGCATAGTAGCTGGCCAGTTGCCCCGGACGTGTGTGCGGATACTTCATGGCCACCGTCCCGAACTTTTGCGATGCGTCGCTAAATTTGTTCTTCTCATCGAAGAAGGTCGGCTCGTTGGGATCCGCCGGTTCGCCGGGAACGCGGATGCGCGCCTGAAACACCTTCATCGCGTCGTTAAATGCCGCCGACGCCTTCACTGTCTGCCGCTCGGAATACGTCTTCCAGCCAAACACTCCCACGGCCACTACAATCGCGGCAATCAGCAGGTACAGTGTGAACTTCTGGTGCGACAGCACCGCCTCGGCGCCGTGCGCCAACGTGTCGCGCACTTCGTCCGTCTTCAATTCCTTGCGGGAAATATGCTCGGCCAACTTGCCACCTCGGGAAGAAAACTCGGAATCAGCATCCTACCACAGTTGTCCAAGCCCAAGTGAATGCCCCGAAGACTCCTTGTGATTCGCGGTTTTAACCGCGACACTATGCCGCTGATAGGGCCGGGCTTCAGCCCCTGAAGTTTCTCCCGAGTCTCGTTTGGAGAGTTTGGGTTAAACAACCTCCGCAATCATCTCAAGCTCCACGCACGACCCGAACGGAAGCTGCGCCACCCCAATCGCGCTTCGCGCCGCCCTCCCAATTTCGCCGAACACTTCGAGGAACAGCTCCGACGCCCCATTCGCCACCAGGTGTTGCTCGGTAAACGTCCCCGCGCTGTTCACCAACACCATTATTTTTACGATTCGCCGCACTTTGTTCAGGTCGCCCAACGCCGCGTGCAGCGTCCCCAACAAATCAATGGCAATCCCCCGCGCCGCTTCCTTCCCTTGCTCCGTCGTGAACTCGCTTCCCAACCGCCCCACCAGCGGTTTCCCGTTCTTCTTCGCAATGTGCCCGGAAACAAACGCCAGGTTCCCCGTCCGCGACACCGGCACAAACGCCCCCACCGGCGGCGTCGCCTCGGGCAACGAAATCTTCAGCTCCCTCAACTTCTCGTAAACCGACATTCTTCCTCCTCTGTCATCCTTCTGCAATCGCTCCTCGATTACGCCCCGTAGGGGCACGGCATGCCGTGCCTACTACGGGGCTGCCCACTCTGCCGATCGCACTTGATTGGCAACGGCCGATTCCTCATGCGCCCTTCTCCGCGCGCCGAGTGAAATCCACCACCGTCGTATTCCCGCCGGAGATCACCACGCCCACGCGCTCCCCCGGCGCCGCCTTGTACCGCCCGGAAAGTAGCGCCGCAAATGCCGCCGCACCTCCGGGCTCCGCCACCACTCGCAGCGTGCTCCACAGCGCTTCCTGCGCCCGCACAATCGAATCGTCGGTGACCAGCACCATCCGGCTCACATGTTTCTGCGCGATCGGAAAATTCAATTCCCCCACCCGCTTCGGCGCCAGCGAATCCGCGGCAATTCCGCCCGCTGGCGCATCCACAGGTTTCCCTTCGGCCAGCGCCCGCTCCAGCGTCGGCGCCGTCTCCGGCTCCACGCCCACAATCTTCACCGCCCCGCCGTACCACGACGCGATTCCTCCAATCAACCCGCCTCCACCCACGGGCACCAGCAGCGCATCAAGCTGTGGCGCTTGCTCCTGAAATTCCAGCCCCACGCTTCCCGCCCCCAGCAGCGTCTCCACAGCATCGAAGGCATGCACGCGCATCCCGCCCGATTCCGCGATCCACGCTTCACTCGCAGCTAGCGCATCCGCGTACAGCTCGCCGGTCACCACCAATTCAGCGCCGGAACTCCGGATCCGCTCGATCTTCGAAGGCGACGTAACCTTCGGCACAAAAATCCGTGCCCGCTTCCCCAGCGACTTCGCCGCGTACGCCACCGCCACTCCGTGGTTTCCTCCCGAAGCCGCCACCACGCCCGCCGTCGGCACTTCGCGCAGCAGCAGATTCGCAAAAGCTCCGCGCAGCTTAAACGCGCCCGCGCGTTGCATCAATTCCAGCTTGAACGTAATCTTGATCGCGCCGAGCCCGAAATCCGCGCCATCCACTTCCATCACCGGCGTTCGCCGGATGTACGGCCGGATTTTTCGCTCCGTCTCAGCAATCCGTTCCCGGTTCACAATCTTCGTTTCCACTTTGCTCTCCACAGTTACCTCCGCTCCCTGCTTCGATGCCGTCGCTTGCCCGCCGACTCCATTTGCGCCCCGGCTTCCCTGCCTCGGTGCCTTCCAATTTGGCCGCCCCGCGCAGTTTCCCCCGTAGGGGCGGGTCTCAGATCCGCCCGCGGGTAGTCTTCCATTCGCGATTGCCTCGTTTATCTATTCTCAGCGTCCTCGGCGTCTCTGTCGCAGATCCCGAGCCCAGCCGAGGGGTGGTGAACGCCTCGCCCATTTTCGATTTTCCCTTTTCTATTTTTCCGCGTTCGGGTACCCTATCTTACTTAGGAGATTAGCTAATTGTCTATGGAAATTGCAGCGGCGATCCGCGCGCTCGATAGCCAACCGAGATTGCGCATCCTGGAGTGGCTGAAGAATCCGCGGCGGCACTTCCCCCCGCAGGTGTACGGAGACCTGGTCGAAGACGGCGTCTGCGGCGTGCTGATCGCGCGCAAATTGCGCTTCAGCCAGCCCACCGCCAGCGAACATCTGAAAATCCTCGCCCGCGCGGGCCTGCTCCGCCCCAAACGCATCCGCCAGTGGACCTTCTACAAACGTGACGAAGCCCAAATCAAAAAAATCAAGCGCCAAATCCTCGCCCGCGTCTAGCCGCCTTCGGTAGCACAGACTTCCCTGTGGTGAGCGTAGCCGAACCAAATCTGTGTTCTTCGGTGGCACAGGCTTCAGCCTGTGATTTTCCGCTCGCCGGCTTCGATTCTCACCACCGCTGCCTCCGTACCATGCGCTGTGCGAGCCGCGATCATTCCGCCAGCCCCTTGAGGGTGGCCCATTTTTTTCGTGTCCTGAGCGAAGCCCAATCCGCGCGGTTTTTGCGCAAAAGAATCTCCCGATTCTCCTTGACTCTCACATGCCAAGCGCGCACGCTGCTTATGGGTTCCGCTGCTGGACGCGGGATCCAGCCCTCCTGGCCGCACCCAACACGCGCCAGTCATCAAGTCCCAGTTATTTTTCACCAGCCGCAGTGGGCGCAGCCGCCCGTACTTCGTTCAGAAGCCTCACCCTGAAGCACCCGCCGTCCCAGGCCCCGCCGTTCAAGCCACTCGCACCACGCGAGGCTGATTTTCGTTTTTCGCAAAAAGGAGATTACCGATGTCCGAACAAAATAAGGCAGTCGTCCGTCGCACCTTCGAAGAACTCTGGAACAAGGGCAATCTGCAGCTCGCCAACGAGCTCTTTTCCCCCAACTACGCTCACCACGATCCTTCCACGCCCGATGTCGGACGCGGCCCGGAGAGCGAGAAGAAGCGCGCCACTCTGTACCGCAATGCCTTCCCCGATCTTCGTTTGACCGTCGAGGACCTCATTGCCGGCGGCGAAACAGTAGTGGCACGCTGGTCTTGCCACGGCACACATAAGGGCGAACTCGACGGCATTTTGCCGACGGGCAAGCAGTTCACCATCACCGGCGTCACCATTACCCGCTTCGAAAACGGCAAGATGGTCGAAGGTTGGGTCAACTGGGATGCTCTGGGCATGATGCAGCAGCTTGGCGTCGTCCCCGAAATCGCCAAAGCCAAGGCCGCCGTAAGCGCCCGATAGCGCGCGCCCGGCGTTTCTCCCGGCGCTCTAAGTCGAGATGTCCCGCATGATTCTCCGGGACCGGCCCCGCTCCACCCAAGAAAACGGAAGGCCCGGCAACACACCGGGCCTTCCGAATCTTGTACCGCCTTGTTCGCCCCGGCACCAGCACCGCCGCCGCAAACCCTGGACTCTTCCGCAGCACCCGAATTCCATACTTCAAATCCTGCATCACCGTTCCCATTGAGAGCTCCCCCGTGACGATGGTTGCCACAAGGAACGACCGGATGGCCGATTGGGTTCCGTGATTGCCCACAATTCCGGGGCGGGATCGTCACTGGCGGATTATGCCTTGACCTATGACAGCCAATACTCTTTGTCGTTCGTCTCATCCTCATACTAGTTGCACGGGAGGAATTCTTGCGTGTCGCAACCCCCTGTTTAGCTCGAACCCTCCGCTCCTCCTATGCCTTGGGGCCAATAAGGGTTCTGTCCTCTGCCATGATTTCTGGTACTTGGGGATGCGAGCGATGCCAGTTGCAATTCTGGCTCTGACGCCTTCTTGCACTGCTGGTATATATACCAGCAGTGGAAGAAGAAAAAGGCACTCTAAATCGAACTGGAATGAACAAAACAAACGGCTTGCAACATAAATGAGCAGGTAAGTTTTGAAATCTACAGAGGTATATATACCTCTGTAGATGGACATCGTTGCTTTCGAGGCATTTTAGGGTATATATACATGAGCACCCTTTGCCATGGCGAATAGACTTGTTAATGCGACCCCTTATGTCACCCAGTTCTTCGAGGCTGCGGATAAGAATGTCTACACTACCAGGGATCTTCGAACACTTCTCAATCAGAACCGCGAGAGATGGAAGATCCCAATTAGCACGACGGTGGCTCTATTCATCCGTTTCCTACTTGAAAAGACCAGATTTGACCTCGTCAAATTGCATTGGCGAAATAATCGGACTATTGACCGGTATGTCTGGGGCACGGCTTCTCCATACGCACTAGCACTTTCAATTAAAGACGGCGCCTATCTTTCTCACGGAACAGCGGTGTATCTGCATGCTCTCACAGACCAAATCCCTAGCACGGTCTATGTCAACCAGGAGCAAAGCGTGAAGCCTAAGAGCTTGCAACCACTGACTCAAGAGGCGCTGGATCGTGCCTTCGCAAATAAACAGAGAAGATCGAATAACATATATCGCAGTAGTGATTGGCAGTTTGTTGTCCTGAGTGGAAAACAAACCGGAGGACTGGGCGTGGTGCCCATGCCAAGTTCGCTGGGAGAATCGCTGCGAGTCACCGGGTTAGAGCGAACGTTAATCGATGCGACCGTAAGACCAGACTACGCAGCCGGTGTCTATCAAGTTCTTGAGGCTTACAAATCTGCGAAAAGCAAAATGTCAGTGAATGTCCTGATGGCAACTCTGAGCAAGTTGGAATACGTGTATCCTTACCATCAAGCGATAGGATTTTACATGGAGAAAGCTGGTTATGAGCCGACGCGATGGGAGAGGGTCAAAAAGCTTCCAATGAACTTCGACTTCTATCTCGCCCATGACATTCGCGAGAAGACCTACAATCAAAACTGGCGACTATTCGTCCCAAAGGGACTTGAGTAGCTTAGTCTGCTCGATCACGAAATCGAAATAATAGTCAAAAGACTCCAATGCTCCAGAAGTTGTCAACTCCACAGACGGCCAATCCTGTCGATGGAAGTCCCGATGTACCTCGATTCGGGGGATCAGACGGAGATCTACGGCCTTTGCCGCGAAGATATTCTGCACGAGTTCGAGGTTCTCACTGCTATTCAGGATCACTCCAATTCCTGTGATTATGGCAAAGATGTCATAGAAGTCCCGTGCCCTTGGTGTCGCATAGCGCCGCATCGGATATTCAGGCATCTGTTGGCAGATCGCTCGAAGCTTTTCGATAGCTAACATCGCAGGGGTATAAACGTAGATAGAATAATCCTCAAGTTCGGTCTGTACCTTACCGTCGCAGTATTCATACTTGCTGATGTGGATTCGGAACACACGCTGCTCGGCAGGGCCGATTACTAACGCTTCACGCCTAGCTCGGTCTGGATCATTCTCGATAGGTTTGTATTTCGCGGTCTCGAATAATTTGAATTCAACCTGATAACCACCCCACTTCGCGTCCTCAACGTTCTCCTCAGGGGGCCTTTCGCCAAATTTCTCATCGAATACGCTGAATCCAACCTCAGAAAAGCGAGCTCGTAGGGCTCGGAAGATGCGGTCTCGAGAATCTTCTACATCATCGAAATCCTTCTGCAAGGACAAGTCAACATCGACGGAACTACGGGTTCCCAGCCGATGCACGAGATTAACAGCATTGCCGCCCTTAAGTGCGAGCTGATCAAAAAGGACGTCATCAGAGAACATCGCGATAATGACGAGACGTCGGATGTCTGCCAGATCCATGAGTTGATTGTCACATTTTCCCTAGGAAGAAGCCTACTGACCTGGCCCAATCCCCTCGCCTCCAATTTCAAGCCTCAAACAAAAATCCAACCTGAGTACCATTGCCACCGTCGTTTCCCTGCGCAAAGCTAGTGGGGGGGAATTCTCGGATGTGCGCCTTTTGCATCCCGAATGGTTTTGCGGGAGGGGATTCGAGCTCAATCGTGCGGGGTCAATCGACTTCGTTCCCGAAATGGAACGGGAAACAGGCGAAGAAAAGGCCCTGGCCGCCGAAGCGGGCCTTCCGGCGAAGGCGGCTAATCGCGACACGGACGGATTCAGAAATTGCCATAACGCTCTCAAAACACAAGGACATACCAATTTCTGATCGCGACTCCAAACGGTCTCCCTACCTAACCAGGACGGAAGAGCCGGCCCTTCGGCGTTGCTCAGGACAGGCAAGACGCCGGCGCCCCTCGGCGATGCTCGGGACGCAAGCTGCGCGCTACGAAGGCCAAGCGAGTCAACAGCTGGGCGAGTCCAGCCTCGCCGTAACAAAGCGAGGTCCAGCCCTCGCACTCCACACGAGCCAGCCCCAAGCGCGTCAAGGCGGTAAAGAGCCGGCGGGACGCCGGCGCTACGAAAGCCAAGAGAGGCAACTGCCGGGCGAGTCGAGTCTCGCCCTTCAAATTTCACTAGTCACTAATCACTCGCCACTAGCCACTGCTTTTTCTAATCGCAACATCCCGGAATTAGAATTCGACGCAACTCGTGGAAAACAAAGCGTTAACATTTTTCTAACCGCAACACATTGGCATATCTGCATTCGCCTGCTCTTCTCCGTCCATTCCCCTGCCTCCTTGCCTCTGACAATCCGACGAGGATTGGCATCCCGAGCTTGCCGAGGGGCTTGCATCCTCTCATCCCTTTTCCTCCGCCACTTGCGCTCCCTCGGCGAACCCATTAAGGTAATCGCTTCAAAAAACGAGCGCGAGGTGACCGTGAGGAAGAAAATACGAGTGGTGCAGTATGGCGTGGGGCCGATTGGGGCGTCCATCGCGCGACTGGCGCGCGAGAAGGCGGCCATCGAAATCGTCGGCGCGATTGACAACGATCCTTTGAAGGCCGGGCGCGACCTGGGCGAAGTGGCCGGAGCGCCGGACGCGACCTGGGGCGTGGCCATCTCGACCGACGCGGCCGCGGTGCTGGCCAAGCCGGTGGACGTCGTCATCCACTCCACCTCGTCTTATCTTGCGAGCGTGATGGACCAACTGCTCGGCTGCCTGGGCGCGGGGTGCTGCATTGTCTCCACTTGCGAGGAGCTGGCCTACCCCTTCCGCAAGCATCCCGAGCTGGCGAAGCAGCTCGACGCCGCGGCGCAGGAAGAAGGCGTGGCGCTGGTGGGCACGGGCGTGAACCCGGGCTTCGTGATGGACAAGCTGGTGCTGACGTTGAGCGCCGTGGCGCGCCGGGTGGATTCGGCGAGAGCCACGCGCGTGGTGGATGCGTCGAAGCGGCGGCTGCCGCTGCAGAAAAAAATTGGCGCAGGCATGACGCCCGAGGAATTCCGCGCGCAGGTGGCCGCGGGAGTGATCAAGCATCACGGCTTGCCGGAATCGGTGGCTATGGTGGCCGATGGGCTGGGGTTCGCGCTCGACGATATTTCCGAGACCATCGAGCCGGTGATCGCGCGCGAAACGGTTAAGACGGAATTTCTGGAGGTTGCGCCCGGCCAGGTGGCCGGTGTGCATCAAGTGGCGCGCGGAACCGCCGCCGGCAAAGAAAAAATTTTCATGGAATTGAAGATGTATGTGGGCGCGGCGGAGCCGGCGGATACTGTGGAGCTGGCGGGCGAGCCGAATTTGTCGCTCACGATTCCGGGCGGGACGCATGGCGACATTGCCACCGCCGCGGTGGTGGTGAATGCGATTCCGGCGATACTCGCGGCTCCGGCGGGGCTGCGGACTTCGCGGGATTTGCCGCTCAGTTTTTTTCCGGGGATTGTGTGAGGTGAGGAATTGAAGACTCGGAGTGAGAGCGGCCGTCGGGAGCTTCAGGGGCTAAAGCCCACGCTACGTCCGGATTTTAGGTCGCGGTTAAAACCGCGACCTACAAAGACTCTAGAGGAAAAAAAGGCCCCGCCTGCCGCGGGGCAAGCGGGGCCGGGAAACGGCTGGCTGTCAAACCTTGGTGATGTTTTCTGCTTGGAAGCCCTTGGGCCCCTGCTTCACCTCGAATTCGACCAGCTGGCCTTCGTTGAGCGATTTGTAGCCATCCATTTGGATGGCCGAGAAGTGGGCGAAAACATCTTCACCCGACTGGCGTTGAATGAACCCATACCCCTTGGACGCATTGAACCACTTGACCACACCCTGTTCTCGAGCCAACGTAGCTACTCCTCTTCAAGTGATGTCCCGATTCGTGGACTTGTAAAGCCAGTCGGTAGCACTGTAGAACCCGCTGGACGCGGGACTCGCACTTCCCCACAGGATTACAAGACCGCATCAGCGGCGGGATTCTTCCACAAAACGAAATCACTGTCCAGCGGGTCAGCGGGGAGTGCGAAACGGGGGAAGAACGATGGGATGAAAGTGAACTCAGCGGAAACTGCGCAGCGCGGCGTCTTCGTCGGGCTGCACGTCGAAGACGGTGAACAGGCGCGTGATTTGCAGCAAGTCGTGGACGCGCTTGGTCAGGTACAGCAGCTTCAGTTCGCCTTCCGCGTTGCGCACGGTGGTGTAGCCGCTGACCAGTTCACCGATGCCGGAGCTGTCGATGTAATCCACGTCGGCGAGATTCAGCACGATGCGGCGGTGGCCCCGGTCAATCAGGTCGCGGATCATGCGGCGCAGCGTGGCGCTGCCCTCGCCCAGCGTGATTTTCCCGCTGAAGTCCACGATGACGATCTGCCCGATTTCCCGGTACGTTCCCTGGAGCACGAAAATCCTCTGGCGGCTATTTTACTCCGGTTGCGCCCCGCCGTTACCGGAAACTGCGGAGGGCAGCTTCTTGACCATCACCAGCTCGGCGCCTCCGCCCGGACCCGGCCGCACGTGGAAATCGTCCATGAACGCGCGCATCAGGAAAAGTCCGCGCCCGGAGGTGCGCAGCAGGTTTTCCTCGGCCAGCGGGTCGGGCACTTCTTTGAGCACGAAGCCCTTGCCCTCGTCCTGCACCAGCACGGTCATGGATTCGGGGGAGAGCTCGATGGTCAGGTGAATTTTCTTGGCGCGGTTCTGCTGGTTGCCATAGTTGTAGGCGTTGATGACCGCTTCGCGGACGGCCATGCCGATCTTGTGGATGTCCTCCTCGCTGAAGCCACTGGCCTCGGCGATGCGCATCACAATGCTTTCCGAGAGATCTACGCTATCGAGCAGCGTCTCCAGCGTGATCTCGATCCGTTGAGTGTCGGCGGCCATCCGCGGTTGAAGGAAGCTCCCCAAAAAAGAGTCTGTATGGGTAACACAGCGCCCGCGCGCAAGTCAATCACGTGTCCATTCATTTCCGGATGTAACGCTTGAGATGCGCCAGGGTTTCCTGCACGGCTTTTTCTGCCGTTTCCGGGCTTTGCTGCACCTTGCCCATCAACATGGCGCCCTGGATGGATGCGATGCAGAAATCCGCCAACTGGTTTTCGTCCGCGTTCTTGGCCAGCCGTCCCTGGGCTTTTTCCCGGAGAAAAAACGCCGCCAGCTTGTTCTTGATGATCTCGAAAATCAGGACGAGATCCTGGCGGATCAGTTCGTCGTCCTCGGTCAGTTCGTTGGCCACCGTGCCGAATGGGCAGCCGCGCATCATGTCGAACTGCTTCTGTAGCTCAATGTGAGTGATAAACCAGCGTTCCAGGTCGCGCCACGATTTCACGGCATAGGGCACCGGCGCCGTGCCCGCCTTGATGGCTTCCAGATGAGTTTGCAGCACGGCGTGAACCAGGCCTTCTTTGTTTTTGAAGTAGTGGTAAAACTGCCCTTTGCCGGTTCCGGACGCTTCGATGATGGCGTCGGGGCTGGTGGCGCGAATGCCCTGCTTGTGAAACAGATCGGAAGCCACCTGGATGATGCGCATGCGCGTCTGCGCGCCGCGCGCGAATTTCTTTTTCATCGCTTACTCTATTGTACCTGCAAGTACAGACATGTTCTGTCCCCCGTGCCGGAGAGCTGCCGGGCCGCTGGTTCGCTGGTACCGCCAGTTTGTTTCCAGTTGTACTTGACTTCTGTAATTGGCGCCTATATGAAGAGGGCAGTGATTCACATCTCGGCGTTGCGCGTTCTCCGCGCGCAAGCCAATATCTGAGCGCTTCGCCCGGAACATTGTACCAGAAGGAATCCTCATTCTGAGGACGGGAGCTTGCTGTGCGCTCGCGCATTGTAAGCTAAGAAGAAGGCGCGTTTGTGCGCGAACAATCTTGGTACAAATCAGGAGGTCATGAATGATGGCAAGCTCGGACAGAACAGTGCTGGTCACCGGAGCCACGGGGCGGCAAGGCGGCGCGGTGATCGGCCACATGTTTGCGAAGGGCTGGAAACTGCGGGCGTTGACACGCGATCCTGGGAGTCCGGCAGCACAGGGACTGGCGCGCCGCGGAGTGCAAGTGGTGAAGGGAGATCTGGAGGATGCTGCTTCGCTCGGCCCAGCCATCAGCGGGATGTACGGCGTTTACAGCGTGCAGGATTTCTTGGCTGTGGGCGCCAAGCGGGAGGTCCTGCAGGGGAAGAACCTGGCGGACGCCGCGAAGAAGGCAGGTGTAGAACATTTTGTGTACAGCTCGGTGGGCGGAGCGGAGCGCAACTCCGGAATTGACCACTGGGAGAGCAAATGGGTGATTGAAAACCATATTCGCTCGCTCGGCCTGCCTGCCACGATACTGCGCCCCGTCGCTTTCATGGAAAATTACTACATCGAGCAAGTTGAGATTGGAATCCTGAAGGGAAAGTTGGTCGATCCTGTTCACGCGGACAAGCCGTACCAGACCATCGCCACCGACGACATTGGCGGATTTGTGGCTCTGGCGTTCGAGAGGCCAAAGGAATTCGTCGGGATGCAATTGGAAATCGCGGGCAGCCAGTTGACCAATGCGGAGGCCGCGAAGGTGTTCAGCCGAGTTCTGGGCAAGCCGGTGAAATTCCAGAAGCTGCCGATGCCCATTGTGCGCCTTGTTCTGGGCAAGGAGTTCTACCAGATGTTCCGCTGGTTCAACGAATCAGGATTCCAGGCCGACATTCGCGCGCTGCACCGGCGCTACCCAGATTTGCGGTTGCAAACACTTGAGCAATGGCTTCGTAACGATGGGTGGCACAAGCGCGCCAGACATCTCCGTGCTCCAAAGCAGTGATCGATGGCAAAGATCGAAGGAGGTGAAGGTGTAGACGGCGTTCAATTGCACGAAGCGGGTTCTCGACGATTTTCCGGGACGAGAAAGCCCGAACTACCAGAATCGATTGGAAGGTACCACTGTGTCTAAGGCAGACTCAAAATTCAGCGAGGAACTGACCTCATTCGCTGGATATGTTGGGGAGATACGTGCGATCGGATTTCTTCGGATGTGAGCAAGGCAAATTCTAATTAAGGAGACTTTTCATGATCAGCGGCGCACCAATTTACTCGATTATCTACCACAAGCCCGAACGCCTCGTCCGACTGACTTGGCTCGCGGGGACTGCGGGAATGACGGATCAGGACTTCAAGGAAACCCTCGAGGCCTTCGCTGAGAGTGCACTGCAGCATCACGCGCAAAGGCTCATCATTGACGTTCGCGAGTTCAAGTTCCGTCCATCGGCGGAGGTTTCGGCTTGGCGCGATGACGTGACGGTGAGTAAGTACAAACGAGCGGGCGTAAAAATGATCGCTTGGGTGTGGCCGGGCACCACTCCAAGCAACGCGCCGACTAGCAAGAACGATCAGTTCGAAAACCGATATTTCGCGACGGAAGCGGCGGCGGTTGCCTGGGTTGCGTCCTAAGAATTTGAAATGTGTCCATGGGTCACAGCGGAGAAAATCCGCCGTGACCCATGGCAGGTTGATATTGATACGCAGCAGTTAGTCGTCGTCACCGTTGCCGACGAACACAAATACGGGATCGGAGGCGATTCCGTTGGCAACGACTTCGAGCCTGCAGAGGCACGGCTCCTGGTCGCCCGGAACATCGAAGTGCGTGGACACCTGATCATCGGAGGCCACGGCCATGCTGCTGTGGTCATGCGTGCGGCTGTAGCGCACATGCCCGTTGAAAATATTCGTCAGTCGGACCAACGGATAGTTCGTCGCGGCTTGCACATCATCGCCGTAGGCGGCGCCCTGCGACATGCCGTTGAAGCGGAAGCCGGAAATTTTGTACGACTTGCCTCCGCGCAGGAACAACGGAGAAGACGTCACGACCGGTTCGATATGTTCCGTGTGCCCCTTTGTCGGCGTGAAGATTTCGATGTCGTTCGAGAAATCCGTGAAGAGGATCTGGCCCGTCGGAAGGATGAGGAAGTTTCCGAAGAAGGACCCGTCCACCGGTGTGTTGGGCGTTCCCGGAGCCGGAGTAATGTTCTGCCCGTCCCATTCGAAGAATGCAGACGGGGGAGCTCCAAATGCCGGGCTGGCGAACATGAGCACCTTGCCGTTCGGCTCGAGTGCTGCGGGACCGTCTGCGATGTTGTTTCCTCCCGGAATGTCCGGACCGGCCTTCCATTTCCCGTTGCGCGAATTGTAGATGGCCGTGTGGCCGGAGGCGAAGCCGGACCCCGTGGTGGCATCCGGACAAGTGTTTGCGCCCATGTAGAACACAGTGCCATCGGGCCGCAACACTCCGGGACCTACTTCAAATGTCGCATTGTTCAGACCACCGCAGGCAGCCGAAGAATCCCACAGTTGCTGAATCGTGCTGCCGGCGCTCGACCACGTGCCGGTCTTCGCGTTGTAGAGTTCCGAGTTTGTCCCATCGGGAATGAAGGGGATGCCGATTGGCACGTAGGCGTCCACGGTCAGCACCTTCTTATTCGGCAGCAGCGTCCAACCTTCTTCATTGTTGATGTCGAACTTGCCAGAACCCGTCGGTGTCCAAGTAAGCGTGTTGGCGTCCAGCAACGCGGATTCAAACGTGCAGCAGTTGGACTGCATGTAAGTCCCGTTGGCCAGCACGACACTGGACGCGTCGCCGATGGTTTGCGGATGCTTCCCGAAGCCGGTGAAAAATGCAGGAGGCGCTATGGGCGTCCAGGTATTCGCTATGGGATCGTAAATTGAGCCTTGAGGCGTCCAGGTCGGAATAAACTGCGTCTGATCGACCGTCAGCAGGTACTCGCCGCCTTCGATGATCATCCGGCCGTCCGGCAGGACAGCGGTGGAGTGATAGAGCGGGCTGTACGTCGCGGGCAGAGATGCAATCTGGGACCAGGTCCCGTTCACGTAGCTGCCGGATTTGTCGGGCGTCAGTTTCCACCAGTCCGGAAAACCGGCATCCTGGACCAGGACGCTGCCGTCCGTCAGAAGGATCGGTACAGAAGCGCCGTCCAGCAGGAAGTTCGGCTGGTTGGTCAGCGGCGTCCACGGCGAGACGGGAGCTGTCGAGCTGGCACCTTGAACCTGGGCATTGGCCTGTGCCTGAACCGGAGCCTTCTGGGGCTGGCCGATCGGATGTGCGATCGGCTTCAGGCGTTGAGCTGCTGCGAATTGCGGCATCATCAAAAGGCCTGCGAGCCCAAGACCGAGTGCTTGCAAAAGCTTTCTGCTTTTTCCTGGCATTTTTTCTCCTTAAATTGAATTCCACACTGCTCGAACGATACCCCCGGACGAGACTCGATTCCGTGTTGGCCGGGCAGCCCCTATCCCGGGCATCACGCCTTCGCCTGCAAATGTTGAATAGTCGAAATCGCGGTTCATTGAATTGCCGGGTCGTGAGGATTCGATTAGAAAACGAAAGGACCTGGATCAAGCTTGCACTAGGGCATCGCCATCTGTAGCAGCTTCTATGCCTGATCTTGTGAGGACTTGCCCTGCTCGCTCGCCTAGAACTTCTTTAGCGCTCCCAGTACTACTAGCCGCACACCCGCCCGCACTTCTCCACCCTGCGGTCGCGCCATATATCACGCGCGCATGCGGCATGCAATACCTAAGATTGCTCCAAGTTGCGCGGGTCAGCCTGTGTCCCGCGGTTTCGATTTTCGAGCGAAGCAGTCTTGCCTACTTGCTCGCTGCCTTGGGGTGCCAGAAATCCGGCGCCGCGGCGGCAATGTCGTCCGCCGGATTGCTCAGTTCCGCGTTGACACGATAGAGACTGGAATTGACATCGTCGACCGCATCGGCGTTGACCTGCAGCCATTTCTTGTAGCCATCATCGCCCAGAATATCTTTCATGCTCGGATTATTGTCGAAGCCCGCCAGTGAAGTTCGCAGCGTTGAAATGTAATACACCACGCCTCTGTACCCTTCCACTGCCTGCGAAACCAGGACCGGCTGCGTGTTCGGATTCTTCTCGCCCGCAGCTTTCATATCCTTCAACATCGCTTCGAAATCCGCCTGATGGCCGGGCTTCACTCGCACCGCCGTGGTCCGCACCACGCGCGTCTGCCCGATCAGCTTGGCCATCCCCACGGCGTCCGCGGGTGCTTTGCGGCTCAGGTCCCAGCGCCGCCGGCGCAAATCCGCCCGCGACGAAACCAGCGTGCTTTCGAAATCCTGCATGAGCTTGCCCATGTCCGGACCGAACGCCTTCGCCGCTGCGGCCATCGTCGATTCATTGGCCTTGTCGATATCTGCATAGCTCGAACGCGTGCTGATGAATACATACTGGTCTGCTTCACCATAGACCGATTCCAGGGTGACCCAGCGATCGCCGCCATTGGCGCGGTTGGCTTCCACCCACTTTTTCGACAGCGAGTTGAACTCCACGGATTTTTCGGCCTTCACTTTTACCGTGTACACGTCAAGATAAGATTCCTGCGCTCGCGTCACACAGGGCGCCACAAGTAACACCACTACCGCACACAGCCACAGCCATTTCCTCAACATGCGTTCCTCCTCAGAGTGGGTAACTACCTTTTTGGGGTGAGCGGACTGTACACCCCGGAAACCCGTGGGTCAATGAATCCCGTTGCCGCGCCGGCAGGAGGGTTCTCGTACCGATTGTGAAAAAAGGGCAGCAAACTGCTGAGCGCAAGCCAACGATGCGTGTTATCTTATTTTCTTCGGGTCTTCCTGGCTTTCAGAGCAAGCCGTCGCCAACAGCGCCCTGGCCGCGTCTTCGTGAAACCCTTATCCCGGTTGTGGAATCGAAGCAGATACAAATTTGCCCTGGAGTTTATGAATGCACATGCAGAATTGCCGCGTGGTCGCGGAGCAGTGATAAAGCAGCCACTCAACCCGGTCCGGGGCCTTCTTTTTGCAAGCATGATGCTGCTTGCGGCGTTGCTCCCTGCTCCCTCATTCGCGCAGCAGGAGTCCGAGCAGAAAAAAGATCAACCGCAATCCCAGGATTCACAGCCGTCAGCCGCTCAGCCGGCCCCTTCGACATCCGTTCCGTCCAACTCCTCGAATTCCAAGCATGTCCAACCCGGGCAGACCAGCGCGCAAACTCAGGACGCAAGAGACAGGGCCGCAGATCCATCTGCGGCTCAGAAACACGATCGTCTCTTCATGGTGTTGCCAAATTTCCTGACCGTCGAGAACGAATCGAAGGTCCCCCCGCTCACCGCCGGCGGAAAATTCAAACTGGTGGCGAAGAATTCGTTTGATCCCGCGATTTTTCCTTTCATTGGAGTGATCGCGCTGATCGGCCAAGCCGAGAACAGCGATCCGGAATACGGACAAGGGATGGAGGGATACGGAAAGCGCTACGCAGCCGCTTTCGGCGACGCCACCATCGGCAGCTTCATGACCAGCGCCACTTTCCCCGCCCTGCTCCACCAGGATCCGCGCTACTACCAGATGGGCCACGGCGGCTTCCGGCGCCGCCTTTTTTATTCCATCAGCCGCATCTTCGTCACCCGAAGTGATTCCGGCAGCCACCAGTTCAACACTTCTGAAATCGCCGGCAACTTGGTCGCCGCAGGCATTTCCATCAACTATCATCCGGAGCAGGAACGCAATGTCGCATCGACAATGACGGTTTGGGGCACCGACACGGGCTGGGATGCACTCTCGAACGTTTTGAAAGAATTCTGGCCCGATATCCGCCACAAATTCTCGAAGAAGCATTCTCCCGAATCACCCGCCGTTCCAACAAATTAAGCCCAATACGTGCGGTCAAGCGTGCGGTACTGAATCGCTTCGCTCAAATGTTTCGGTTCGATTCCTGAACACCTTTCCAGGTCGGCAATCGTGCGTGCTACCTTTAATATGCGGTCGTGCGCCCGCGCCGAAAGCCCCATGCGCTGCACGGCCGTCTCCAGCAGTTTTTCCCCCTCGGCCGAAATCGCGCAATGCTTGCGAATCAGCTTCGAAGGCATCTGCGCATTCGCGTACAACTGCTTTTCGCCGCGGTAGCGCTCCAGTTGAATCCCGCGCGCCCGCAGCACCCGTTCGCGAATGCTGGCCGAAGGCTCGATGTCGCCGTTGCTGCGCAGCTCCTTGTATTTCACCGCCGGCACTTCGATGTGAATGTCTATGCGGTCCAGCAGCGGCCCGGAAATTTTCGAAACGTAGCGCTGAATCTGTGGCGGCGAGCAGTGGCACTCGCGCGTGGGATCGCCGAAAAACCCGCACGGACACGGATTCATGGCTGCCGCCAGCATGAATTGCGAAGGGAACGTCACCGATAGCGCCGCGCGCGCTATCGTCACCGAGCCGTCCTCCAGCGGCTGGCGCATCACCTCCAGCACGTTGCGCTGAAATTCCGGCAGCTCGTCCAGGAACAGTACGCCGTTGTGCCCCAGCGACACTTCGCCCGGCCGCGGCACCGCACCGCCGCCGATCAGTCCCGCGTCAGAAATGGTGTGGTGCGGTGAACGGAACGGCCGTGTTCCCACCAGCCCGCGCGCATCATCCAGCAGTCCCGCCACGCTGTGGATGCGCGTCGTCTCAATCGCTTCCTCCAGCGACATGGGCGGCAGAATCGTGGGAATCCGCTTCGCCAGCATGGTCTTCCCCGCGCCCGGCGGCCCGATCAGCAGAATGTTGTGGCTGCCCGCGCAGGCCACCTCCAGCGCGCGCTTTGCCGCCATCTGCCCGCGCACGTCGCGCAAATCCACTGGATACTGCCCGGCCTCCGCCAGCATTTGCTGCGTCTCCACTCTCACCGGACGGAACGATTCCGGCGAATTCACCAGGTCCACCGCATGTGGCAGCGACTTCACCGCGAACACGTTCATGCCCTCCACCACGGCCGCTTCGCGCGCATTCGCTTCCGGCACCACCACGTTGCGAATACCGCGCTCGCGCGCCGCAATCGCCGCCGACAGCGCCCCGCGCACCGACCGCACCGTGCCGTCAAGCGACAGTTCCCCCAAGAACACGTGCGAGTCGAGAATTTTTCCGAAGAAGGTTCCCTGGCATCCGAGAAGCCCCAGCGCCATAGGCAGGTCGAACGCCGAGCCTTCCTTGCGGATGTCCGCCGGAGCAAGATTTACGGTGACAATGTGGCTGGAGGGAAAATCAAACCCGCAATTGCGCAGCGCCGAGCGGATCCGCTCGCGGCTCTCCTTCACCGCGTTGTCGGGCAATCCCACAACGGTAAAGTGGCCCTCAAATGCGTTCGCCACGTCCACCTCGACTTCAACAAGGTAGGCGTCGATACCAAACACTGCGGCGCTGAATGCTTTGTAGAGCATCCCAAGAGGCCGGATTCGGCCCAAGCTGGAAGGGATAACTGTTGCCGGAAGCCTAACTCAAATTGCAGCTTTACGCCAGTAATACTGCTAAGGGAATGGTCCACGGAGCGCTCGCTCGTGGCCCGCTTCACTCTCTTCGGAGAAGCAATTAATGATTTCAAGAAGACGGAGGTTGGTTTTTCGCCTTGCGGTTCGCGATGCTGGGCGTCAGCTTGCGGATCACGAATTCCTGAAATAAGTTGACCGCCGCGGTCTGGCCGATACCGATGGCCGTGTTTTCGAATACCAGGCTCGCGCCATTGCGGTCATTCGGCGGATAGTAGAGATTGGAAATCCCGCCGGCGGCAAAACTCCCGAGGATCCCGGAATAGTTCACCTGCCAGTGCCCGTTGTCGCCCTTGCACATCACCGACATGGCCACGGCATACAGAATTCGCGAGCGCCGGCTACCGGTTCCTTTGTAGAAATAGCGCGGGTCTTGTTTAAACAGCGAGGGCAGAATCGCGCCGCCAATCCACGTGCTGGTCAGGAAATCCCCGTACGATGCGCCGAACCGCTTTCCATACCCCTCCGCGCCCTGCCCGTACCCGCCGAATTGATTGGTCGCCTGCTCAACTCCGGCGATGGCCCCATTGAGGCCCCACGTAAAAGGATCGATGGAAGTCTTCCAGGCCAGCTCGAATTTCTGTTTGGGCGTCAGCGGCACCGCGTGCGGCACGTAGCTCACGTAAAAATTCGGGATCACCGCGAAGATGCGCTGCTGCTCCTGCTCCTTGATCTGCTCTTCCGCTATTTCCACCTGCGGCCGCACCGTCACTTGCGTGAACGCCGCGGCCACCGGCAGCGAAATTTGCGGCGCCACGTAGCTCTCGCCCGCATGCAGCGTCCCGCTGACCGTCTGCGTCGCCAGATTCGGCGAAGCAACGGTAACCGTGAACGCCCCTGGTGCGACCCTCGCAAACAAAAATTGCCCATTCTCATCCGTAACTGCTTCGAGCTTCTGCGTCGCATCCTCGCGAGTCAGCGTCACTCGCGCGCCTGGCAAAATCGCTCCCGACTGGTCCACCACCGTCCCGGTGATGCTTCCCACCTGCTGCGCACCACCCTGCTGCGCGCCCACCGGCGTCGGCGCCGCGACCACCGATGCAGAAGGCTGCTGCATCTGCCCTCGAGCGGGCGTCAAAAAAACGAAAATCAACACACCAAGACTCAGCAAAGCTAAGCGATTGGGAAAGGCAGCAAGGCGAAGGAAGTTACCACCCGAAGGGTTTATGCGGGGATCATTTTGCTCATATTTCACAGGAGTCAGTTTATAGCCTTCCCTCCTCCTACCCGCAAAGTTTGATTGCCCGTTGTTTCCTTGGGGTTGTACAAGTCACTCTCAAATTTGTAAATCGCTCTGCCTCAATTGCCAGTGGTAATCACCACGCGGAAGCGCGCCGCCCCGCTCATCATGCGATCGTAGGCCTCCGCAGCGCGCTCCAGCGGATACACCTCGTTCATCGGCCGCACTCCGGCCTGCGCGCTGAAAGACACCGTATCCTCCGAATCTTTCGCCGTCCCCGATGGCCAGCCCTGAATCGAGCGCCGGCCCATGATCATCGGCACCATGTTCACTTCCACGGCGTCGAGGGGCGCACCGACAACCACCAGCTTCCCGTCAATGGCCAGGCCGCCAATCGTCGCACTCACCGCTTTGCCGCTCGTGGCCGTCGTCAGAATCACCTGTGCGCCGCCCAGTCGCTGCAGCGCCGCGGCCGCATCTTCCGTGTCGCTGTCAATGTAGTACTTCGCGCCGAGCTTCTTCGCCAGCGGCTCCTTGTCCTTGCCGCGCGCAATCGCCGCAGCGCGAAAGCCCATGCGCGCCGCAAACTGCACTCCCAAATGTCCCAGCCCTCCGATGCCGTGCACCGCCACCAGATCGCCCGGCCGCGCTCCACTCTCCCGCAGCGCGTTGTAAGTGGTGATCCCCGCGCACAGCAGTGGTGCCGCGTCTACCGGCGATAATTCTTCCGGCAGCCGCGCCAGCGCCTGGAACCGCGCGATCACGTAATCCGCATAGCCTCCGTCACGTGTCAGGCCGCTAATCTCTAGATTTTGGCAAAGAATGTGTTTTCCGCGCCGGCACGCTTCGCAGTGCCCGCAATGTCCGGCGTACCATCCGATGCCCACGCGATCTCCCACCCGCCAGTCCGGCACTTCGCCGCCCAGCGCGTCAATCACCCCGGCAATTTCGTGCCCGGGCACGCGCGGATATGTAATGTTCGGGAAAAGGCCTTCCTTGGTCACCGAATCGCTGTGGCACACTCCGCAGGCCTGCACCTTCACGCGCACCTCGCCGCGCCCCGGTTGCGGCACCGGACGATCCACCAGCTCAAGCGTCGCTTTCGGCTTCGCTACCTGCACTGCTCGCATAAGATTGTTTCCTCCGGCGGATTAGATTCGCAATCTTGCAGCTTCGGTTCAACGATACGACATCCAAAGCTCTCGGCACACGCGTATATTCAAATGACGCCATGAGAACTCGACGCCTGCTCCCGCTCGCACTCTTACTCATCTCCGCTTCTGCGCGCGCGCAATCATCCCCACAACCCGCGGCCCCAGCTTCCGTTCCCGCTGCCGCGCATAATGCCGCTGCGCTCGACTGGCGCCCGTGGTCCGAATCCGTATTCGCCGAGGCCAAGCGCGACCATCGCTTCGTCCTGCTCGATCTCGAAGCCGTATGGTGCCACTGGTGCCATGTGATGGACGCCAACACCTACAGCGATCCGCGCGTCATCCACCTGTTGCGCTCGCGCTACATCACCGTCAAAGTGGACCAGGATTCGCGTCCCGACCTCTCGAACCGCTACGAAGATTACGGCTGGCCAGCCACGGTCGTCTTCGATGGCAACGGCCAGGAAATCGTCAAGCGCCAGGGCTATCTCGCGCCCGACGAAATGGCTTCGCTCCTGCAAGCCATCATCGACGATCCCACTCCCGGCCCGTCAATTCGCCCGGAACAAAAACTTGAATTGCCCGGCGACGCGCTGCTCACCGCCGCGCTGCGCGATCAGCTCAACAAATCTTTTCTCGCCGGTTACGACGAGGCCCACGGCAGTTGGGGCGCGGACCAGAAATTTCTCGATTGGGATTCCGTCGAGTACGCCATGGTCCTCGCGCGCTTGAAAAGCGACACGCGCGCCGAACACATGGCCCGCCAGACGCTTCACGAGCAGCTTCACCTGCTCGACCCCGTCTGGGGCGGCGTCTATCAATACTCCACCGGCGGCGACTGGAACTCGCCGCACTTCGAAAAAATCATGCAGATGCAGGCGGAAAACCTGCGCATCTATTCGCTCGGCTACGCGCAATGGCGCGATCCCGAATACCTTCACGCCGCCCAGGAAATTCGCCGATACCTGGTCAGCTTCCTCATGTCCCCTGATGGCGCGTTTTACACCAGCCAGGACGCGGATCTCGTCGAAGGAAAACACAGCGCCGAATATTTCGCACTGAGGGATGCCGGGCGCCGCAAACTCGGCGTCCCGCGCGTGGACAAACACATCTACGCCCGCGAAAACGGCTGGGCCATCAACGCCTTCCTCGCGCTCTACGCCGCCACCAGTGACCGCACCGCGCTCGACCAAGCCACGCGCGCCACAAGCTGGATCATCGCGAATCGCGCGCTCCCCGGCGGCGGCTTCCGCCACGGCTCAGCCGACACCAGCGGTCCCTATCTCGGCGACTCCATTGCCATGGCCCGCGCCTTCGTTTCACTCTACGCCGCGACGGGTGATCGCCAGTGGCTCGCACAGGCACAGCAAACTTTCGCCTTCATCGCCAAGAATTTCCGCGATCCCGGCGGCGCAGGCTTCCTCACTTCACGCCTTCCGACGGACCACGGCTACTCGCCGCACCCGCAACGCGACGAAAACGTCCTCGTCGTGCGCACCGCCAATCTCCTCTTCCATTACACCGGCGACGCGCAATACCAGCAGCTCTCCATAGACGCCATGCGCTTCGTCGCCGCAAGGCCGGTCGTGGATCGCCTGCCGGCCGCGAGCCCGCTGCTCTCGGACCTCGAAATCGCCTCGGAGCCCCTGCACCTCACCATCGTCGGGCATAAAGATGACGCCATTGCGCAGAGCCTGTTCCAGGCCGCGCTTCTCTACCCTGCAAATTTCAAGCGCCTGGAATGGTGGGACGTCCGCGAAGGCCGCCTCCCAAACCCCGATGTTCGTTACCCCGAACTGAAGCAGCCCGCCGCCTTCGTCTGCACCAGCCGAACTTGCTCGCCTCCGATCTTCGACGCCACGAAACTCCCTGACCGCGTCGACCGACTCGCACACGCTCAGTAACAGTCTTAGAAGCAATAAAATACTGACTTGTTGGAATATTTCTCCTTACTTGGTATAGTTACATCAATGAGGACACACTTCACCGATGCCGACCGCTCATAAACTTCACGTAAAAGTCGCCGACGAGGTCTGGATCGCCACAGCTCTCCTCCACCAAGAGCAGCCGACTCGCGCAGACTTTCCGGTCGAGGAAATCGTCGCGCGAGTCGCCCGGGAAGCGCTCGTTCTTCCCCTCCGCCCCGGCGTCTATGTTCATGTCGTTCAACAGGCTGTCGCCAATCGCGCTCCAGGTCCCGGCCGCTACCGAATGCTATTCGAGACCGCCCCTGGCAGGCGCCGCCTGTTTCGGCGTGGCGACTCTTATCACCCCGCGCGCGAAGGCTCGAAGATCACGCCGAACCCGGATGAAATTCCGCCGGAGTATTCCGGCTTGCTCTCCTGGTACAACCAGTGGGACGCCGCCGCTGTGTTTTCCGCACCCGACTCCGATCCATTACTTTCTCTCGCCGGCTCGGGCAAGCAATTGTGGTCGAGCGAGCATGCCGACGAATACATTCAGCGGCTCAGGGAATCTTGGCAGTGAGCCGGATTTTCTGGGACACCAATCTGTTCATTTATCTCTTCGAAGGACGAGGACCGCAATTTGAGCAGGTGCGCCGGCTCCGCCAGTCCATGCTTTCGCGCAGCGATCAACTGGTCACCTCCGCGCTGACGCTAGGCGAAGTGCTCGTCAAGCCAATCGAACAAGGGGATCACGAGCTGCGCAGAAATTATGAGGAAGTCATCACTTCAACCTCGCTGGTAATCCCTTTTGACGCCCCCGCCGCCAGAATCTTCGCCGCCCTGCGCACCGACCGCTCCTTGCGTCCGCCGGACGCCATTCAACTGGCCTGCGCCGCCCACGCCCACGTGGATCTCTTCCTCACCAACGACTCGCGCCTGCAATCGAAGCACGTGGACGGCATTCAATTCATCGTCACTCTCGATCGCGCACCGATATAAGCCCAAGCTCCACCGCGCAGTACGATTGCGCTCGTCGTTTGCCTCTGCAATGCTAGCACTGGAGAATTTTCGGATGTTCGACGTCAACAAACTAGCGCGCCCGCTGGAGAAAGGAAGGCCGCAAACTCCGAAGCACCAACGCAAACCGCTCTGCGACTCCTTGCCTCCCTGCCTCGTTGCCTCCTTGCCACCAAATTTCCATTCGTCACTTCCTGGAATTAGAATTCGCCCCATGTCCATGAAAACAAGACACCTAACTTTTTCTAATCGTCATACATGTGCGATTTGCGCATCCCGAATGAACTTGCGCGAGGCATCTTCTCATTGGCCTCTCCGCGACCCGAACCACTCCGCTTTCATAGCGCAAACATTGCGCCGTGGGCAACGCCGGCTTCGCCTTTTCTTTACACCGCCACGCCGCCACCGTATGCTGGCCGCTGGTCATCCATGGAAAACCGCTGGCGTCCATGGCCTGCCGGCGGATTGTGGAGGCAACACATGTGGATCTTCCTGGTCGTCGTTGTCCTGTTCATCGTCTTCGTCATCAGCATGTACAACGGGCTGGTCAGCCTCCGCGTGCAGTGCGACAACGCCTGGTCCGACATTGACGTCCAGCTCAAGCGCCGCTACGACCTGATCCCCAATCTGGTGGAAACCGTGAAGGGCTACGCCGGCCACGAAAAAAGCACGCTCGAAGGCGTGGTCGCCGCCCGCAATCGCGCCATGACCACCGAAGGCCCGGCCGCCAAAGCCGAAGCCGAGGGGATGCTCACCGCCGCGCTCCGCCAGGTTTTTGCTCTCGCCGAAGCCTATCCGCAGCTCCGCGCCGTCGAGAGCTTCACGCAATTGCAGCAAACGCTCAATCAAATTGAAGACAGCGTGCAGAACGCGCGCCGTTATTACAACGCCGTGGTCCGCGACCTGAACACCAAGATCGCCGTTTTCCCATCCAACATCATCGCCGGCATGTTTAATTTCAAGCCGCGCGAATTTTTCGAGATCGCGGCGCCCGCGGAACGCGAAGTCCCCAAAGTGAGTTTCGGAGGCGCCACTCCGGCGTGAGGCGCGCCATGCTCCGAAAAGTTCGCCTCCAACTGATCGCGCTCCTGGTGTTGTTGGCCGCGCTCCCCGTGGCGGCGCGCGAATGGGGCGTCAAGGATTTCAACGAGCAGGTGACGGTCAACGCCGACGGCACCGTCGAAGTCACGGAAATCATCGACCTCCGATTTTCCGGCGCCTATCACGGCATCAACCGCACCATCCCCGTCGAATACAACACTCCGCAAGGCCTGAACTACACGCTCTTCCTCGAACCGCTTTCCGTCACCGACGGCGACGGTCATGCACTGAAATACGAGCAGAAGCGCCAGGGTCGCTACCTCAATTTCAAGATTTTCATTCCCGGCGCGGAAGACAACACGCGCACGGTGATGATCCGCTACCGCCTGCTCGACGCACTGCGATTCCTCGAGGATCACGACGAGCTCTACTGGAACGTCACCGGCGATGAATGGGACGTGCCCATCGAATCTTCGAGCGCGCACATCGAGCTTCCCGTCGGCACCACCGGCCTGCGCGCCATTGCCTTCACGGGCGTGTACGGATCACATGCGCAGGACGCTCACGTGCAAATCGAGGGAAACACGGTTCACATTCAGGCCAACCACCGGCTGGGCTACCACGAAGGTCTGACCGCCGTCGTCGGCTGGGACAAAGGTTTCGTGAAGCAGCCCGGCGCCCAGGCGCTGCTGGGAATGTTCCTGCGCAGCAATTGGCCGCTGTTCATTCCCATCGCGGCGTTTTTTCTGATGCTGTGGATCTGGTGGACGCGCGGTCGCGATCCCGAACACGACGCCGTCACCGTGCAGTACGAGCCGCCCGACAAACTCACGCCCGCTGAATGCGGAACACTGGTTGACAATGAAGCCGCCATGCGCGACATCACCGCCACTGTCGTTGACCTGGCCGTCAAGGGCTTCATGACGATCGAGCAGGCCGATGAAAGCCATCTTCTCGGCCTCTCCCACAGCAAGGAATACATTTTTCATCTGAAGCAGCCGCCCGCGCAGTGGCCCGCCGCGCGGCCTCACGAGCGCGAAATGCTTTCCGCCCTCTTCGACGATGGCGCAACCACGGACGTGAAATTGTCCGACCTGCAGAATCATTTCTACACGCACCTGCCGGCCATTCGCGATCGCATCTTCGACGCGCTGATGGCCGACGGTTACTATCTGCATCGCCCCGACACTGTGCGCCAGGCGTACATCGGAGCCGGCATCGTCATCGGAGTCCTGTTGTTCGTCTGCGGAGGCGCGCTCGGCGCTGCCACGGGCGTGGCCAATCTCACCTGGACAATTGCCGGCATCTCGACCGGCGCGGTGATCTGCATTTTCGGCTGGTTCATGCCCGCCAGGACGCGGGCCGGCGCGCGCACTCACGCGCTGGTGCTCGGTTTCGAAAATTTTCTCGGCCGCGTGGAGGCCGACCGCATCGAGCGCTTGGAAAAAACTCCTGAGCTCTTCGAAAAATTCCTGCCCTACGCCATGGCGCTGCACGTGGAGAAAAAATGGGTGCAGGCTTTTGCCGGCATCGCCATGCAGCCGCCGCAGTGGTATCAGGGCCCTTACGGCGCCGGTTTTCAGCCGTACATTTTTGTCAACGACCTCAACTACATGACCATGCAGGCGGGCAACGTAATGGCTTCTTCACCGCGAAGCAGTTCCGGCGATTCAGGCTTCGGTGGTGGCAGTTCCGGCGGCGGCTTTGGAGGCGGTGGTGGCAGCGCCTTCTAGTTTTTCTGTTTTTCCTTTTTTATTTTCTCCTCCGCATTGTTCTGCATATGCCGAACCCATCCGTGCTCGCACCCGCCTCCACGCCTCACAGCGCTTTCTTCAAGATTGCAATCTGTCCCGCGTGGTACAGATCGTGCTGGATCAGCCCGTGGAGCATCGCGTACCGTGAACCCATCTTCTTTCCCATGATTTCGTCCAATTGCTCGTTGCGCAACTTCTCCACCGCGCTGCGCACGCGCTTGTGACTCTCCGTCAGGTTCTCGAGGGACCGCTTCCACTCGAATTCGCTCGCTTCCCACACCGGCGGCCAATCCATCTCCGGCGTCACTTCCGGTTTTTCGCCCCCGAGGCGCCGCGCCACGATGAATTTCCACGCTGCGACGTGGTTCACCAATTCCCAGATCGAATGTGTGCCCTTCACCACATGCTTCGACGCATCTTCCGCCAGGAGCCCATCCAGCAATTGCCGCATCGCCGGCCCGTGCCACGCCTCGCCGGAATACGCCCGGTCCATCTGATCCAGAATGCGATTTATTTCGGTCATTTTTCGCCCCCGGAAAATCCTAGCAGACGTCGAGTGACAATAGCAGGCAGCGCCGCACAGCTGAGCAGGCGAGCGGAAGCAGCTTCAAAAAGTATTGTCGGAATCGAGCAGGATCGTCACCGGCCCGTCGTTCACCAACTCCACCGACATGTGCGCCTGGAACACGCCGGTCGAGACCCGCACGCCCAATCCTTCGAGTGCCCGCACAAATTCCTCGTACAGCGCCTTTCCGAGTTCGGGCGATCCCGCTTGCACGAAACTCGGCCGCCGCTGCCCGCGCGCGTCGCCATATAGAGTGAATTGCGAAATCACCAGGGCTGCGCCGCCGGTATCGAGCAACGAGCGATTCATTTTCCCCGCGTCGTCGCTGAAAATCCGCAATTGCGCCACCCGCTCGGCCATCCGCGCCGCTGTCGCGGCCGTGTCCTCGCGTCCCACGGCCAGCAGCACCACCGCTCCCGGGCCGATTTCACCTCTCACCTGCCCGTCCACCGACACGCTCGCACGGCTGACGCGCTGGATTACCGCCCGCATGAATTCCCTTCGCTGGCTCCGGCGCTATGGCTTCGGCGCAGGTTCCTTCACTTTGCGCGGCAAGAGTTCGGGAAGCTGAGCGACATTGTAAGCCCACGCCGCCATCACCTGCGCGCCTTCCACCAGGTCTGCCTCGTGCGCCGCGTCGAAAGTGTCCACCTGCGAGTGGTGCGTCTGGAAGTATTGCGCCGGTTCCTGGATGCAAAAAAATCCCGGGACGCCAGCTTCTTCGAACGCCAGATGGTCGCTTCCCGTCATCCACCGCTCGCTCAACTCCGCCAGGCCCAGCTCATGCAGGGGCGCCACCACTTTGTCCATCACGGCGCGCGCCTGGTAATTTCGCATCAGGCTTATGCTGATCACGCGGCCCGTGCCGGTGTCGTGGACCATCGCCGCGGAAATTTTCGGCAGTTCGTCCCGGTGCGACGCTACGTATGCACGGGAGCCGTTCAGTCCTTGCTCCTCGCCAGAGAACAAGGCAAAACGAATCGTCCGCTTCGGCTGCAGCCCGAGTTTCGCCAGTGCGCGCGCCGCTTCCAGCACGACGATCGATCCCGTTCCGTTGTCCGTCGCGCCCGTGCCCAGATCCCAGGAATCCAGATGCGCACCCAGCACCACGAACTCGTCCGGCTTCTCGCTCCCACGAATTTCTGCCACCGTGTTGTAAACATCCATCGGCCCTTCGGTGAATGTGTTGGTGATGTCCAATTCCACTCGCACCGGCCCGCGCTGCATCAATCGCCAGATCAGGCTGAAATCTTCCGACGTCACGAATGCAGCGGGAATCGGTGCGATGCCGTAATTCCTCCCGCCCAGGCCGGTCATGTTCAGCAGCCCGTCGAACTTTCCCGAATCCGTCAGCAACGCCAGCACGCCTTCCTGCTTGAAAAATTCTGCCCGCGCACGGATGAACCGCCGGAATGGCTCGCCCATCACCTCGCGCCGTTCGCCGGGGCGCTGCGGCCTCATCAGCAGGTAGGGGTCGTCGAACGGCACCAGCAGCGGACTCGGCGCCGGCGTGTCCTGCGGTGGCAACGGCGTGGGGTCGCGCGTGATTACGATCGCGCCCTTCAATTTCCCTTTGAACTTTTCCAGTTCTTCGAGCGACTCCCCTTGCGCGTACACCACCGGCCCGCTTACCGGCCCGCCCGTTCCGGGTGCCCAGCCGTACGACGCAATGGTGATGGCATGCTCCGCGGGACTCAGGATGCGTCCGCGCGCCGTCCCTCGCGTCCAGCTCCGCGCAATACTCCAAGCTTCCAGGTGCGCGTTCGTGCTTCCCTCGTCCGCGAATTTCTGGCGCGTCCACTGATTCGCTTTCTTCAGATTTTCGGAACCGGTCAGCCGCTGGCCGATCATGTCTGTCAGGTACTCGAGATTCACCATGATTTCGTTGTGATCGCGAATTTCCGTGAAAATCTTTTCATCCGCCTCGGCCAGCGCATCCTTTGCGGCAGGTTGCTGCGCTCTCATTACGCGGAGTGCCGCCAGAAATCCTCCGGCGCAAAGAACCAGAACAAGAATCACTTTAAATACGCGACTCAATCTCATGCGACTCGTCCCCCGCAAACCAGATTTTTTCGTGAAATGGACGCTCGATGTTATACGCGCGAGCCCGCGAGCACAATTTGCACCTTGCCCTTGAATCCTCTAGACGCGCTGGGCCCGTTTCGCGTTTCGCCGTTCATGTTCTCACCGGCGCGAAAATGTGCTAGAAGGATGGCCGCATCTCGCGAAAGGCGCAAAATTGAAACTCGCCCTGATTGGAACCCACGGCGTCGGCAAGACCACTCTCGCATACGAAATCTGCTCGCTGCTCAAGCGCGCGAACCACAATGTCGAACTTGTCGCCGAAGTCGCGCGCCAGTCGCCCTTCCCGGTCAATGCCGCCACCACCATCGAAGGCCAGCTCTGGATTCTCCACGCCCAAATTGCCGCAGAACTCGACGCTGCCCGTCGCGCACCGCAGGTCATCTGCGATCGCGCCGTCCTCGACAACTACTGCTACCTGGTCAACAAATTCGGCCGCCAGCACCAGCTCGAATCCTGGCTTTCCTGGTGGATGGATTCCTACAATTTTCTCGTTGGCGTTCCCCTGGTCGAAGCCGCCATTACCTCAGACGGTTTCCGGTCCGAGGACCGCGCCTTCCAGCTTCGCATCCACGATCTTCTGAACGAGTTGCTCGCGGCTCCGCCTTTCATCCGCCTGCGTGAACGCGTCGTCTGGTTGGATCCCCGGGACCGCCGCATCTGGGCCGAGCGCATCTTCGCCTTTGCGGCCCCGCTCCTTGACTCCGCTCCGCAAGCCCGCGACGCCGCTGCTCGATAAATTTCAGCCCTGATCATGATTTCTTTCCAGTCGCCACGAAGGGAGAATTATGGCCCTTTGGATTTTCTAGTGACAGCATGGTATATGATTCTGCGCGCTAGTTTGAGAGGCAGTTAAAGCTCGAATCTCCGCTTGGGGGATATTCATGCCGAAGGCTTATTGGATTGTCTGTTATCGGTCCGTCTCTAATCCCTCCGCGGTTGCGGAATACGCCAAACTTGCAGGGCCCGCTTTGGAAGCGGCTGGCGGGCGATTACTCGCGCGGGGCCTGCCTGCGAAAACTCAGGAAGCAGGTATTTCTCAACGGACTGTGCTCATCGAGTTCGAAAGTGTCGCGCAGGCAATCGCGGCATACGAGAGCGATGCCTACAAGGCTGCGTTGCGTGCCCTTGGCAGCGGCGCGGAGAGGGATATACGCATCGTGGAGGGTGTCTCCTGACCTCTCCGTCCGCAATTGTGCGATAGCGCGTCAGTGTTGCGTCGCGTGCATTGGTTGCACATTCAGCGAGACCTCGAACTTTTCTTCCTATTGGTATGCCTCGGCGCGGGCTGGCACCGCGGGCAAAAATAGCTGCTCCGCCCCGCCACAATCGCGCGCCGGATGGCCGTCCCGCAGCGAAAGCATTTCTTTCCCTCGCGCATGTACACGCGGTGCCGCAACTGGAATTCCCCCGGCTCGCCTTCCGCATCCACGTAGTCCGAAACTGTTGACCCGCCCAGCCGAATGGCTTCCTGCAATATCGCACGCACCATTCGATACAGCCGCCGCAGCTCATCCTTTTTCAAATTCGCGCCCAGCCTCTTCGGATGAATCCGCGTGCGCCACAAACTCTCGTCCGTGTAGATATTCCCGACCCCGCGCAGCACATGCTGGTCAAGAAACAGAGCTTTGATTCGCGCCCGGCGCGCGGAAATTTTCGACCTGAATTCCGCCTCGCTCATCTCCAGCGGGTCCAACCCCTGCTCGCCCAACACGCTTTCCCGCTCGCCATTCGCCAGGATGCGCATGCGCCCGAATCGCCGTGCATCCGTGTACCGCAGTTCGCGCCCGTCATCGAGCGCGAAGAACACATGCGTGTGCGGCGCCACACGCGCCTCCGGCCGGCAGGTCACGATCTGCCCGGTCATTCCCAGGTGCACTTGCAGCGAAAATTTCGCGCCACCGCCGTTGTTCCCTCGCTCAAGCTCGATCAACAGAAATTTTCCGAACCGCTGCACCGCCGCAATCCGGCTGCCAGGCAGCTCGCGCTCAATGGCCGCGGGGTCGTCAATGAAATCCGTCTTGCCCAGACGAACGCTCACGATGCGTCTTCCGGGCAGCACCATTCGCAGCCCGCGCGCTACTGTTTCGACTTCTGGAAGTTCAGGCATTCTCCTCTCACCAGCAATTTAGCACAGACGTTCGCGGCGCGCCTCGCTGTGGCTGTTCCCGGCTGTGATACACTCCGCCGCGCTAATACGCGTGTTTCACGGAGGCCCCGCTTGCGGCTTATTCTTGGACTCGTTCTAACTCTCCTGGCAACTCCCGCCTGGGCGCAGACCGTCGCCATCCGCGCCGGCAACTTGATCGAGCCTTCGAATGGCAGCGTCGCGAAAAATCAAATCATCCTTGTCAAAGACGGCAAGATCACAGAGGTTGGAGCCGGCGTCGCCATCCCTAAAGACGCGCAAGTGGTGGACCTCTCCGGTGAATGGGTCATGCCCGGCATCATGGACGCGCACACGCACGTCACCCTCATCGAGCGCGGCCACGGCATTCCTCTCTCGGAAGATTATCTCGAGAAGGGCAAAGGCACGCGCGCCCTCGAAGGCCTGCGCATTTCGCAATCGCTTTTGAATGCGGGCATCACTACCGTCCGCGACGTCGGCAACGAGGGCAACTACGCCTCGGTTGATCTTCGCAACGCCATCAACAAAGGCTGGTTCGCCGGTCCCACCATCCTCACCGCGGGAAAAATCATCGCGCCCTTCGGCGGCCAGTCCAAGAACACGCCGCCGGACATCGGCCCCTTCTGGCGCTTCGAATATATTGACGCCGACGGCCCGAACGAAATCCGCCACGCCATCCGGGAAAATATTTTCTATGGCGCGGACCTTATCAAGCTCGTCGCGGACAACGGCCCTTACCATTACTCCGAAGAGGAAATTCGCGCCGCGGCATTCGAAACTCACCATGCCAATCGCGCGCTGGCCGTCCACGTCCTCGGCGGCGAAGCGGCCCGCAACGTCATTCTCGGCGGCGCCGATTCCATCGAGCACGGCTGGGATCTTGATGATGAACTCCTCCGCCTGATGAAAGAGCGCGGCACCTATCTCGCGGGAACCGATTTTCCCGCCGCTCACCTGGAAGCCGCCGAATACAAAAACGCCACCAAGCGCGGCGCCGACATTCTCGATCGCCTCTCGCGCGCCCACAAAATCGGCGTGAAAATGGCTTTCTCGACGGACGCGGTGTTCGACCTGCCCGGTAAGACTCGCGCGGATATGACTTGGGACTATATCGGCGTGTGGCGCGCAGCAGGCGTTCCGCCCGCTGACATCTTGAAGGCTATGACCACAAATTGCGCTGAACTCCTCCGCATCCAAAGGGAACGCGGCGCGATCGCTGCCGGCCAGTTTGCAGACATTGTGGCCATGCCCGAAAACCCACTCGACAATGCCGAGTCTCTGCGAAAAATCAATTTCGTCATGAAAAACGGCGCGATCATTCGTTCGCCAATGTAATGCTCCACCAAATTGGATTGCTAATTTGGCTTCTTGGGGAAGGGGAATCTACGTCTTCAGTGGCGGATATAAATTACTTCTACGCCACGGCGTGTAATGCGATAGAAAATGCGAAAGTTGTCAACCGTTGCCGCCCGCACAGAGATCGTTTCGTCGACCAGGACTCCCATGTTCGGAAAACGCTTCAACATCCGCAATCGCTTAACTACTTCCGTGCGGAGGTCCCCAGTGATTGCATCCAGATCCTGACATGCTTCGGCAGAAAGAAGCAGTTCCTTCAATTTACGCACGGCGCTTGCGTTTTTTCTCCCGCTTTAGGAAATCTTCCAACTCGATGAACCTGCCTTCCGCCAGATCTCTCAAGCCTCGCTGAAGTTTCTCTCTCCAGTCGGGATAAGTCGTTTCATCAAGCTTGAGCAGCAGGCCCTCAAATTGCTCCGCGGATGCCAGGACGGCCGCCGCTCTTCCCCGCTGTGTGATCACAATGGGCACGCCGGTTTTCCGCACGCGGTCCACGAACTTCTTGGTCTTCTGTTGTAAATCGGTGATGGGTACTATGTTCTGCATTCGGTGGCCCTCCCGTACACCTAAGCTTAAACTATGGTTTAGACCAAGGTCAAGAATGAAGCCTTATTTCACCCGCGTCCGCAGCCAGCCGTCAAGCCCCCAGACGTCGCCTGCGCGGCTCGCATAAAATATCGCGAACAAGAACAGCAGCGGAATGTGATCCAGATTCGCCCCGAAGTATCGCCAGTAAGGCGCGCCATGCCCGGGCGCGAACCACGTGGACAGCGCCAGGAAAATCATCAGCACCGCGCCGCCGATGGACGCCGGCCGCACCAGCAGCCCCAGCACCAGCCCCAATCCAATGGCCAATTCGCCCCATGCCACCAGCCGCGCGCACAGCACCGGATGCACCAGCGCAAAGTTCACTAGCACTGGGCGAAAGAATCCGACTGGCATCCCACCGTTCACAAACTCGTGAATCCAGCCTTCGAACCCGCCGTATGCAAACGCCGGACTCGCGATTTTGTATTCCGCGAAAAATAAGAAAATAATCCCTGTCGCGATGCGCATCGCCGCGATCGTTTTTGCACCGGCCCGCCCTCCAATTTCCATCACTTCGCCGCCGTCGGCAGAATCGCAAACGCGCGCACCGCTCCGCCCGATCCACCTTCCAGTTTCATCGGCGCCGCAATCACAAAGGCGCCCGCTTCCGGCACGTGATCCAGGTTCGCCAGATTTTCCAGGTTGTAAAGCCCTGCCGGCAAATCCACACGGTGCACTTCAAAATTCTTCGACGCCCCATAATCAACGCTCAGCGTGTCGATCCCCAGGCCCACGGCGCCGCGCTCGATCAGCAGCTTTGTTGCCTCCACGGAATACCCGGGAAAATGCATCACCCCGTTCGCATCCATATTCCGATAGCGCGCCTGGTCCGGCCAGCGCGTCGCTCCCCACCCGGTGCGCAGCAACACAATGGACCCTTCTGGCACCCGCCCGTGCAGCGCTTCCCATTTTTCCACGCGCGTCACTTTCAAACGGTAATCCGCATCCTTGGCCGCTTCCTCGCGCACGTCAATCAACACTGCTGGCCCGAAGAAATGTGCCTCGGGAATTTTATCCAGAGTCTCGTTCCCCGGAGGGAAATGCGCCGGCGCGTCCATGTGCGTCCCATAGTGTTCCAGCATCCAGAAACTGCGCGTGAAGTATCCGTTTTTCTCGACCGTCGCGTTTGCTTTCGCCTCAAACGTCCGCTCGTCGCCGGGCCACGCCGGCTCTTTGTCGTTGATCGCGTAGGTCATGTCCACCACCAGCGTGCGGCCGCTGGGGATCCCTCGCAGCCATTCTTCTCCGCGCGATGAGTTTTTCTTCTGCGGCTCGCCGCCGGCCAGCGCGCCGGTCCGCGCCATGAACACACCTGCTGCTATGATCCCGACTCCTACGATCAGACACGCCGCCACGCTTCTACGCATCGACACATCCTCCTTCGACGCAGGTCAATTTATCCAAGTCTTGATTTTCGCGTTTCGAACTTATGGAAGGGGTATTCCCGGCGAGGCGACGATGCCGGCCATGCGCAGAATTTCCGAATATTCTTCGTCGGCCAGCGGACAAATGGTGAGCCGCGTGTTCTTCAGAAATTTTATTTTGCGCAGCAAGCGGTTTTCGCGCAACTCCGCGAGCGTCACCTGCCGCGGCAGCCGCTCGATGGCGCGCAGATCCATCACCAATTTCTTCTCGTCGGGGTGATGCGGGTCCGGATAAGGATCGCGGCTCACTTCCGCCAGCGCATACAACGCATGCTCGGCTTTCCCGTGATAGAGCAGCGCGCGGTCCCCCTTGTGCACCTGTTTGAGCTGCCGCAGCGCGTCCGGACGGCTCCCGGCGTGCCTCCACATTTCTTTGCCTTTCACGAAGAGGGTATCCCAGTGGTAGACCCGCGGGTCGACTGCCAGCAGCCAGCGCTTTGGCTTGAGAGGGGGTTGTGTCATCCGTTCGAAACTGAACCGCCGCGCGCACTATACACGGAAGCGCGGGAATTTGAAGAACTTTGTCGCCAGAATTTTCAGCCACTTGCAGGATACTGCAAGGGCTCCAATCAGACCGTCCCGGGCGCCCCATATCGTTTCCGCCCGAAACTACCCAATATCCACGTAAATATCGTCGCCGCGGACCTCAATGGGGTAGGTCTCGACGCCCACCGCGGGGTTGGCCGCCACCCGGCCGGTGGTAACGTCGTATTGCCAGCCGTGCCACGGGCAAGTCACCACCTGCCCCTTCAGCTCGCCTTCACCCAGGGGCCCGCCGCGGTGCAAGCATGTGTTGTTGATAACAAAGAACTTACCGCCAACATTCGCTACTGCTATGGTTTTCCCGTCGAGCTGCAATTCGCGGATCGTCCCTGCCGGGATCTCATCCTTCTTCGCCGCGCGCACAAATGCCATCGTTTATCCTTTACCTTAGCTGCGGCGACTGCGCCACCATCACGCCGCTCTTGAAATCGTCCACCATGCCCTCATGCAGCCGCACTTCGGTGGGCCGCTTGGCCAGGGTCATCTGGTCAATCTTGTCTTGCAGCTTCAGCAGCGCGTAGAACAGCCCCTCCGGCCGCGGCGGGCAGCCCACCACGTACACGTCCACCGGCACGATGCGGTCCACGCCCTGCAGCACCGAGTACACGTTGAACGGCCCGCCCACGCTCGAGCACGCTCCCATGGAAATGCACCACTTCGGGTCCGGCATCTGCTCCCACACGCGCTTCAGCACCGGCGACATCTTCAGCGTCACCGTCCCAGCCACGATCATCAGGTCCGCCTGCCGCGGCGAGGGGCGAAACACCTCCGCGCCAAACCGCGCGATATCGAACCGCGAAGTGGTGGAAGCAATCATCTCGATGGCGCAGCACGCCAGGCCAAACGTCAGCGGCCAGATGGCGCTCTTGCGCGCCCAGTTGAATACGTAGTCCACAGTTGACAGGATGTAGCTGCGTTCAAACCGGTTATCAATCACGCCCATGGCTCTATCCTACTCCAAAAGACCGGCGAGTATACCAAAGGCCAGCCGTTCGATGTTAGAGGTTTGAAATGAAAGGGAGCTGGATACCCGAAGCAAGGAGGCACGGAGGCATAGAAAAACCCCGGCCGCTTGCCGGTGGATCTGCTCGTATGGAGTGCGAGGGCTCGACCTCGCTTTGTTATGGCGAGGCTGGCTCACCTGCTGTTCGTCATTCGATTTCGGCCAAAATCAACGGCAATATGAATTCCTGCAGCCTCTTGGTTTCCTCAGGTCCAGCATTTTCAATTTGCAGACCCATGCAATTGTCTTCCGACACCCTGACGACGCGCGCCCTCACGCGCAAAGGTGGCGTCCCGGACTTGAGGGTCAGGCTGACGTGGACAGCGGATTCGACAGGGAGCAGGGAGGGGGCTCGCACGAGGATGCCACTCAGGCTCAAATCCAAGGTTGTGCCATTCAGCAGGTCCTGCCCGTATTCGATGGAGACAAGGCAGGTAGCCTTGACGCGCTGGTACCGCCGCGCTTCCTGCCGAATGGAGCCTTCCGTGACTCGAATCAATCGCAGGATGCGGTGGCGGTCAATGGGCTTGAAGAGAAAGAAACTGGCACCAGCTTCAAAGGCGCGCTTGAGGACAGTGTTGTCTTCTTCACCGGTGATGATGACAATTGGCGTCCTTCGGTTCAGACCCGTGGCGCGTATCTGCCGCGTCAGCTCGATGCCGTCCGGTGCGGGCATGCGCACATCGAGGAAGACCGCGTCGAATCTCTCCTGGGTGACGCGGACCGCGGCTTGCCCGCTATCGGTGAGCGTGCAAGATTCCATTTCGGCCGAACTCAAGACTTCCTGGATCAGCTCGCAAACGGTTGGGTTGTCGTCCACGATCAGAATCCTGTTCGGCACACCTATCTCCGTGGCAAGCTCATATTGGATTTGGTCGAAGGATACTCCACGCGTTCACGTGCTGGACGGCAATTTTGCGGACAATTCCAACCAGCGCTCGAGTTCCCGAGCAAGCAACTTGAAGTCGATTGGTTTAGAAATACACGCGTTGCAGCCGGCCTGCATGACTCGCTCCTGGTCCGTTACCATCGCATGCGCGGTGACCGCGATGACCGGGATGTGGCGCAGGTTTGGTTCTCGCCGGATCCACTTGGCCAGAGACAGGCCGTCCTCTGAGCCAAGTTGTACATCGAGCAAAACGGCGTGGGGTGGTTCCATTTTGAAAGCGGCAAAACCTTGTTCCAGACTTTCAGCCGCCAGCACTTGGAAATCTTCCGCTTCCAACCAGTCGCAAAGAAGCTCTCGATTAGCCAGGTTGTCCTCGACTACTAAAATCCGCTGCTTCATGACTTCTCCGCGAGCACCGGTGGCACGGCTCGCTGTAACTGTCGGATCAAGGCTTCCTGCCAGCGTTCCTGTTTTTGAAAGAGCGCTCCCGTGTTCCTGTGGATATAGTCCTTTTCTTCATTCGTCAGGTCCTTGCTGGTCAGCACAAAAATGGGAAGGTCAGCGGTGCGGGAATCGATGCGCCATTCGGCGAGCAATTGAAAGCCGCTCACTTGCGGCAAGATCAGATCCAGGATTACGAGTTCGGGCACAGAGGCGGCCACCCGGGCACGGGCCTCTGCGCCATCGGCGGCGGTGCCCACCAAATACCCATTTTTGGAAAGCAACTCGGCGATGAACTCACGGGTGGGTGTATCGTCTTCGACCACAAGAATAGGCCGCGCTCGGTCAATTCGTCCACGCTGATTCAAGCAGCGCTCCACCGCAGTCAACAGCGTGGCCTTGTCCACCGGCTTCACAACGTATTCATCTGCGCCGAGCAGCGCACCTGTCGTGGGTTGGTCAACCACTGTAACCACAATCACGGGGATTCTGGATGTGCGGGGATCGCTCTTCAGGTTTGGCAAGACCTCCCATCCACTCACCGGCTTCATCAGAATGTCCAGAGTCACGGCGCTGGGTTGTAGCTTGGCCGCCAGCTCCAAGGCGCGCTGCGGTTGATCGCACAACACAACGTCATATCCCGCGGAGGCAAGATGCGACTGAAGAAGCTGAGCGGCGACGGGGTCATCTTCAATCACGAGGATGCGAACGGATTCGCGCACAGTGCTCCCCGAATTCCCGTCGCGGGCTTCCTCTGTCACATACGCCGCTACACTCGGCAACGTGAAGTAGAAGCAACTCCCCTGACCTGCCTGGCTTTCCAGACCGAGGTAGCCTCCATGTAATTCGACAAGGCGCCTGGTGATGGCCAGGCCCAAGCCCGTCCCCTCTGCACCCTTTTCAGATTGCCGCAGCCGATGAAAGGCCTCAAAGATACGCTGTTGCTCTTCCACGGGAATGCCCGGCCCCGAATCGCGAACCTCCACACGAACAACATCACCGAGTGGTCGGGCCATCAGTTCAATCCTCCCACCGTCGGGAGTGAATTTGATTGCATTTCCCAGCAGGTTCATCAAGATCTGTTTGAAGCGCGTGTGATCTGCCCGGACATTCAGCTCCGGCGCCGCGTTCACGACTAAAGACTGGGATTTCTTGTCTGCGAGGGGCCGCAAAGTGTCGATAACTTCAGCGAATGAGCCTTCGATCGACACGCTTTCAATCGCCAACTGCAGGCGCCCCGCCTCGATTTTCGAGAGGTCCAGGATGTCGTTGATCAATCGAAGTAGATGCTTTCCCCCAGTGTGAATGTGCGTAAGATAGCGCCGCTGCTTGTCGTTGAGTGGCCCGTATCGCTCTTCCGTGAGGAGATCCGAAAAGCCCAGCACCGCATTCAGAGGTGTCCGCAGCTCATGGCTCATGGTGGACAGGAATTGATCCTTGAACTTGTTGGAGCGTTCGGCCTCCTCTTTCGCCTTCATTAGGGCTTCCTGGGTCTGCTTCCGTTCCGTGATGTCGCGGGTAATCTTCGAGAAGCCAAGCAATTTTCCATTCTCATCGCGCAGCGCGGTGAGGACTACGTTGGCCCAGAACCTCGAGCCATCCTTGCGCACCCGCCAGCCCTCGTCTTCCGCCCGGCCTTCAGCCGCAGCGATCCGTAGCCCCCGCCCGGGCTTGTCGTCGGCAAGATCCTCTGCGGTGTAGAAGCGGGAGGATGGCTGGCCAATAATCTCGTGCGCCTGGTAGCCTTTGAATCGCTCCGCGCCGGCGTTCCAACTGGCCACTCTCCCGTCGGGATCCAGCATGAAGATGGCGTAGTCCTTCACGCCCGATACCAGCATGCGAAACCGTTCCTCACTTTGCCGCAAAGCCTCTTCAGCCTGTTTGCGCTGGGTGATATCGGTGGAGACAACCAAGCGGGCATTTCTCCCCGCGTAGATCAGTGGGTGTGAGGTGACCTCTACATCAAGCAAAGTGCCGTTCTTCCTGCGATGCCGCCAGATCCGGTTCTCATCCATTACAGTCCCGGATTTTGCAACACTCTCAAGGACTGCAGGAACATCCTCCACGGGACGAATATCCTTGATCGTGAGGGTGTGAAATTCCTCCCGTGAATATCCGTAGTTTCGAATCGCCGCCGCGTTCACGTCGATGATTGCCAGCGTTTCAAGGTCGTAGACCCATACAGGATGCGGATTGCATTCGAAAAGGAGGCGGTTCTGTTCCTCCGACAAACGCAAGGCCAGTTCAGCCCGCTTCATCTCGGTGACGTCGCGTGCCGTGGCATAAATCAATTGTTTCTCGGCGAAGGGAGTTGCATTCCACGAGAGCCATCGGTATGAGCCATCTTTGCACCGATACCGATTCTCAAATGAAATCGTGTTCAGGCCTTTTCCCAGTTTCTCGCTCTCCTGAATGGTCACTTGGTGGTCGGCGGGATGGATAAACTCAAGCCAGGGTTTTGCCAGGAGCTCTTGCGTGGAGTATCCGAGGACTTTCTCCCAGGCAGGATTGAGCCGCTTAAAATATCCGTCATTACCGGCAATGCACAACAATTCGAGCGAAAGAGCGAAATACCTGTCCAATTCCTCGCGAGTCTGATTAAGCTCAGTAACGTCCCTAAAGACGAGTACGACCCCCAGAGCCTCCCCAGCGGTGGTGCGGATGGGCGCCGCACTGTCTTCAATCTCAAACTCTTTGCCGTTCTTGGAGAGCAGCAGGGTGTGATCTGCGAGACCGACTACCTTCCCCTCCCGGAAGACTTTCTTGACGGGGTTTTCGACGGGGCGCCGCGTCTCCTTATTTACGATGTCGAATACGAGGTCCATGGACTTGCCCTGCGCTTCTGCCAAGCTCCAGCCCGTGAGCGACTCGGCCACCGTGTTCATGAACGTCACCGCGCCATTCATATCCGTGGCGATCACCGCGTCACCGATGCTGCCCAGTGTCGTGGAAAGCCACTTTTCGCTTTTTCCTAGCGCCTCTTGTGCCTGTTTGCGTTCACGCAACTCACGGTCAAGCAACACGAAGACGAACACCAACAGGGAAAGGCTCAAGAAGTAGCCGACGATGATGGTGCGCTTTGTGGCCGCGGCCATTTCGTGCATTTGCTGGCTACGAATTGTCCGGAGTTTGGTCCCCTCATTTTTCATTTCTGCCATTACACCGCGGATCTGATCCATCCAGCGCTTCCCGGAGCCTTGCTGCACGAGCTGATTCGAAGCGGCAATTTCTCCCTTCCTGTGCAGGTTGATGGTAGTTTGCAGTTCGCCCAATTTGTATTCGGTCAGGGCCTCCAAGTTCTGGACTTGCGTCCGCTGATACGAGTCATCGGAGGCCAGATCTTTCAGGTGGGTCATTACCCGATCGAGGTTCTTGATCGCCACATTGTACGGCTCCAGGTAGGCCTCGTCCCCGGTGAGAAGATAGCCGCGTTGGCCGGTTTCTGCATCCACCAGCCGCGCCTCGACCTCGTCGAGTGCCTGCGCGAATTCATAGCTGGCTTTCCGCGCTTCAGCAGCTCCGACGAGCCGCGCATTATTCCGATAGGACTCCCACCCGGCGAATACCAGGATCGTGGCAGCCGCTGCGAAGCCCCAAAGGACAAAGTGCCTTCCGATTTTCCATTGCATCGTTTTATCCGTCCTGCTACGGAGATTGGGAGGCAGCCATTAGCTGCCGGACCTTGCGGGCTGCAGCGGCACGGAGCCAAGGATCGCGGCTTCGAACTCGTTTACCAGTGAACCATCCCACCAGCCGCGTCTCACTTCATCCCGGATGAGATCGAGAGCCTGCTGGGATTGGAGGGCGGTTCGGTACGGCCGCTCCGTGGTCAAGGCGTCAAATACGTCTGCAATTTGCAGGATTCGTGCCGTAAGTGGAATTTGATCCCCTTTGAGCCCGTCAGGATATCCCGACCCATCCAGTTTTTCGTGGTGATGGCGAATCACCGGCAGCACGTGGCGGAACGATTTCAGCGGGGCGCAGATCCGCTCTCCCGTGACTGGATGCTCCTTCATTATTTTCCACTCCTCTTCAGTCAGCGGGCCGGGCTTAGTCAGGATGTGTTCCGGAATACCTATTTTGCCGATGTCATGGACGACTCCCGCTCGGCGGAGCGCGACCCGCAGTTCTTCCGCCAGTCCAAGACGTTCCGCCATGGCCACGGAGTATTTGGACAGCCGCTCACAATGCCCTTCGGTGTAACGATCCTTCGCCTCGATGCTCAGTGCCAGGCTAAAAAGCACCGTCTCAGCGTTCTCGAGCTCGTCGGTGAATTGCTTCAGGCGCAGGAGCGAGCTGACGCGGGCCAGAAGCTCATGCTTGTTGACGGGCTTGCTGAGGAAATCATCGGCGCCGCACATGATCCCCTGAATGCGATCGTCGGCGCTCGTCAACCCCGTGACCAAAACAACCGGGGTGAGGCGAGTTTCCGCTCGAGACTTGATTGCAAGACATGCCGAAAATCCAGTCTTGCCCGGCATCATTACATCGAGCAGAGCCAAGTCGACCGAATCATGATGCACTGCCCGTAGCGCCTGATCGCCGTCTCTGACGCAGACCACTTTGTAGCCTTCCCCACCGAGTATTCCGGAGAGGAGGTCACGATTTGCCTCGTCATCATCGGCGACCAGTATGGTGGCCTTATTGTTGGAGTCAGGCATAGAATCCTCCACCTGGAACTCTGCGTGCGGGAGCGGGAGGCACGCCAACGTTGAACTCAACCCCGACTGGAATATCGAGTAGCTAGGCTCATTCAAGTCTAGCGGTTTGGTCGAATTCCTCAGTTTTTTGTGCTCGCTACTGCCACGATGAGTTAATACCCCGAGTCAGTCACATTCACGCCTGAATCCACGTTTCCTTATCCATGATGAAAGTAGGTAGGGAGTCGCTGGCGATTGTTTATGTCGCGGTTACCCTTCGGCCGTGCTCGTGCTTAAAAACTGCGACCCACAAAACAACGGCGGAGGGAACTTGGCTCCCGCTGGGCGGGCATTTGGTGCCAGAATAAGCTAACAGCCTGCCGGGCGGCGACCCGGACTCTCGACCCACCTGCTACGATTTTCCGTCCTTCACGGCCCCACTGATTCTCAACCGTTCGATTCTGCGTTAACAGAACGCGCAGTCTATACCACAACGCGGACGACCCAATCGGGCGCAACCTCGCGCCTCTGCCCTTTGAACTTGAACCTCTCTGTTTATGGCTGAGTACTATTGCAATCCGCGCATCTTTCTGCCATGTTAGGCGCGGAGATTTGTGAGGTGATGCAGGGGGATTTCCCAATATGGAACGGCTTCGACACCCGAGGCAAGCTTCGGGGGGCCAGGCCCTGGCTCAGACCCCGGTGGAGCGCCCTTCTTCCGCCCACCTTTCGCCCTCGCCTGCGCCGCTTTTTAATCGCAACACCTCGGAAACCGGAATCGCCGTAACCCCTACAAAACTAAGGACGGTGGTACTTTCTAATCGCAACAAAATGACACCCCCCGGGGGAGTGGCTTCCTGGTTACTCTTTCGCCCGGCACTCCGCATTTCTACGCGGTACACCGTGAAAGTAGAATTCGCCGTAAACCCTTCAAGGTGGGGGATCGCTGGCATTTGTTTATGTCGCGGTTAAAACCGCGACCCACAAAGCTTGCGGGCGAGTCTGAGAGCCGCCCCTACAAATGCGGAGAGGAAACGACGGCGGTACGAAGGCGAAGAGGCGGCGGCTCAGGAGTCAAGTTCGGAAGCGGCAGAGTAGACCCAGTGGCAAAATGTCGTGTGAGTTAGATTCAACGTCCGCACCCTTTGCCACCAGCAACCCCGCAGAGAGTCGGCACCCGAAAATTCAACTTCTATGAAAATCAAATTCAAATGCTGACCCACGCGCCTAAATCTGTGCAAAGCATCACAGTCCAGTTTGGAGCCCTGCTCTGTAAAACCGGACAGCTCAAGCAGGTGTGATTAGGGCCTGCGAATGGGTTGCAATTCCTCAATCGGGAATGATTCCGTTCCAGCTTGGTACGAATGCGACTCAAAAAGTGAAACGGCGTGCAATGGACTTAACGTACGCCGATCGTAGTCACCTGTGGAATCAGTGTTTTAGCAACATGGCAAGATGGCGCGATAGGAGGGCCATAAATCTGCATTGGTACAGGGTTTGCGCGGCCTCTGACCGGAGAAAGGGCTGCAATGAAGAGGGCGGAGAGTACTGGCCAGAAAAACCAGCAGGAAAGAGAGCAGATCCTTCGCGTGCACAGAGGTCATGTTGCTGCAATGGCGCTCTTAGGGTCGCGTCCTCAACCACGCCGCAACTTTCTTGGCAGCTTGCTGAAAAATGCAGAAAAACTTTCCTCAAGGGCTGAAGCCCGATGCAAGCAAAGCGGTCATGTCGGAGCTAAAGCTCCGACCCCCTAAGGGGAATGATTTTTTCCGAAGACTGTTGAGTCCGGGGAAAAATTGCTGCGCGCAATTCAGCACGAACGGTGGCCCACATCTGCCGCGTGGAACTGTGTGCAATATTGAACAGACGCGAAAATTCAGGATTTGCTATATCGCTCGGGTCGCTTGTGGATGGTGTAAGTCATTGAACAGCCGGTGGAATCCGGAGTGACGACGATCTCTGGGGCGGCTGCCAGCCGTTTAGAACGCCTCGTAACCCGGTGAAGGAGAGACGCATGCGCAAATTTAAAGTTGGTCAAATTTGGATCCTGGCGTTCTTCTTGGCCGCAGTAATTTCCGGATGCGGCGATGCGGACAGAGCTGCTCCGGGCCCGGGCTCCCCCCTAAGTACGCCTGGAGTGGTGTCGGCTTCCGTACTTCCACCAAATGGATCTTCAGGGATTTGCCCCAACACGGTTGTCACCGCGGTATTCAACAAGGCGATGAATCCTACGACCATCAACACCACTACGTTTACTTTGGCCTCGAGCGGGGGGAGCGTGACGGGCGGAGTTATGTACGATCCGGCGACCCAAACTGCCACCTTTACGCCTGTGGCCCCGGGCCTTGCGGTGAGTACAACCTATACTGCCACGATCACCACCGGTGCGAAGGACCAGTTCGGCAATGGGCTGGCAGCCGATTTCACGTGGAGCTTCATGACCGCTGCCGCGGCGTGCGCGGGACCGCCGCCTGTGCCGTTGCTGACGGCAGGAAATTTCAAAGTCCTGGCCGGCTCCACGGTTACCAGCACCCCCACCCCTCCTGGCACCACGATTACGGGCGGAGATCTTGGACTGAGTCCGGGAACCTCGGTCACGGGATTCCCGCCGGGAACGGTTACCCCACCCGGAGTTATGCACGTAGCCGATCCCACCGCGGCGCAGGCCCAGACCGACTTGACCGCGGCCTATAATTACGCCGCCGGTATCGTTTTACCCGCACCTCAAGTGCTGCCCGGAGATCTGACGGGCCTTGTACTTGCAGAGGGCACTTACAAAACCGCGAGCTCGACAGGGATTGGAACGGTAGGAGGCATCCTCACTCTAACCGGAAATTCCAGCTCTGTTTTTGTCTTCCAGATCGGTTCCACGCTGACCACTCTGTCCACCACGCAGGTGGTTCTCACCGGCGGAGTCCTGCCTAGCAACGTGTTCTGGCAGGTAGGAAGCTCAGCCACCCTTGGAACGAACTCAGTTTTCGTGGGCACCATTATGGCCCAGGCATCAATCACGTTGACTACGGGCGCAAGCCTGCAAGGCAGGGCGCTGGCACGAACTGGCCAGGTCACAATGGACAACAATACGATCTTTGATCCTTAAACTGCGGAATCCGGGAGTGGGATCATCTGTCCCACTCTCTCGCCGCATAAAGACTTTAAGTCATCAAGTCAGGAGGAATATTCGCATGTCATCTCATTCAAAGAGCCATCTGGGCCGCGTCCTGGCAATGCTGGCGGTGATGATTGTTGTGCTATGCGCGTTTGGCACCCCCGCCGCAGCTCAGGACCAGTCTGCTCCGAAGTGGGAGCTTTTCGGCGGATATTCTTTCCTGTACCCCAATTCGACGGTGCACGGTGTGCTTCCAGGAGCCCCCTCGGGAACGCTTCCATTGAGCAGCCAACTGGAATCGAATCCGCGCGGCGGCGGCGCCAGCGTTACATATAATTTCAACCGCTGGCTGGGATTGACTCTCGATGCCAGCAAGGAGTGGAGCGCCGGTGAAGTAACGACAGCCAGGAGAATTGACGACGCCGGTTTCTCCAACGTCTCCGTGGGCCCGAAGCTCACCTACCGTATGGAACGTCTGGCCCCATTTTTCGAGGTGCTAGTGGGCAACCATCATCTTTCCCCGGACGCCTTCCGCGATATAAATAAATTCGGCTTCATGGTCGGCGCCGGCTTGGATGTGAAACTTGACAGGCACTTCGCTTTACGGTTGTTCCGGGCCGACTACGTTTACTCGAATTATAGGTTTGGTCCCCAGAGTGTGGGGACTCGTACCACCGAGCTGCGGGGCTTACGGGCGCAGTCTGGCATCGTAATCTTGCTCGGCGGCGGAGAGCCTCCCGTGCCACCCTACGCGTCTTGCTCAGTGAATCCGGCGGAAGTATATGCCGGCGAGGAAGTGGTCGTCACCGCCAAGGGATCGAATTTCAATCCCAAGCGTACGGTCAGATATAACTGGAGCGGCATTCAGGTGACGGCTGCCGGCACCGACGCTTCCGTGCGGATTGACACCACGGGCTTGCAGCCCGGCTCCTACGGGGCCACGGCCAACTTGAGTGATGGCAGCAAGAACGGTGTTGCCTCCTGCAGTGCCAGGTTCATCGTGAAACAGCCCCATCCGCCCGTGATTTCGTGCTCGTCGAATCCGTCAACCGTACCGATAGGCGGGACCTCAACCATCACCTCAGTCGCCAGCAGCCCCGATCGACGCGGGCTGAGCTACAACTACGCCGCAAGCGCCGGTGACATCTCCGGCAATGGTGCCACTGCTACGCTGAATACACGGGATGCACAGCCAGGCACCGTCACGGTCAATTGCAACGTAAGCGATGACCGCACTCCACCGCTCACCGCCTCGTCCAGAACAACCGTGACCATAGAAGCTCCGCCGGCTCCTGCTCCGGAGATCGCGCAATTGGAATTCAGGCTGGCCCTCCATAGTATTTACTTTGCAACCGCACGCCCCACAGCGGAGAACCCCGGCGGCGGCCTGGTCGATAGTCAGGAGCAGATCCTGCTAGCTCTGGCCAAGGATTTCACGAAGTACCTTACCTACAAGCCTGACGCCCACTTGATACTCGGCGGCCATGCAGATGAACGCGGCGGCGAGGAATACAACAAGGGACTCACGCAGCGCCGCGTCGATCGTACCAAGAGTTACTTGGTTGATCACGGCGTCCCCGCGGATCACATTGACACGCGGTCCTTTGGCAAGGATGACAATCTGAGTGCAGAACAAGTAAAACAACTCATGGCCCAAGATCCCGACTTGAGTCCGGAGGACCGGCAACAGATGATGAGTAATTTGAAGGTCATGGTCCTGGCCAACAACCGGCGCGTGGACGTCACCTTGAGTACCACCGGTGAACAGTCGGTTCGACGCTACCCCTTCAACACGAAAGATTTCTTGGCGCTGATCAGCACCAAGGGCGGTGAAAAAAACCAGCCAGCAAAGAAAAGGCCCAAAAAGTAACGCCGAAGCCCGGCCTGCAATTGATAGGGCGTTAGGATTCGAAGCCAGCGTTCGGGGGGCATTGACAGCCCCCCTGGACCTCTCTTGAGTCAGTTATCATTTTTTCCAAACCGCGCGTAGAAACTGCCCTCAAAAAGGTATCGGCGGCCTGCCAAGAACATTTCTCGCGGGACTGTCTAGTAAAGAACAGTTATGCCGCCTCATAGTCCATAGGATGGCGCGATAGAGGGCGAGAAGGGCGGCATTGGCGAGGATGCGCTGCTGAGCGGTACCCTCCTCGCATCTTTCTGCTCATAAAGAGCCTGGAAGACGCGATTCCTTCACATGATTGGCAAGCTAGCTGAAGCAAGCGATCGGGAGAAGGAGAAGTCGTTTGAATGAATCAACGGCGGGCAATTTGAGTGATCATCAGCGAACCCTGGGTATTTGCTGGGTCCTATACGGGATTTTTCGACTGGTCATGGGGATTTGCCTGATTCTCTGCAGCGGGACAGCCACGGTGATGTTTGGGGCGCTGCTCAACCGTGTCCCCAATCCGCTTGCACTGATGGATGATTTTCACATCGTTTATACGGTCATCGTGATCTTGACGTTTGTCTGCGGGGTTCTCGGGGTTTTGGCAGGCTTGGCCTTGTTAGCAAATCAACGGCCGGCGCGCACGCTGGCCGTATTCGCAGCTTTCCTGTCGGTCTCTGAAATTCCCTTTGGGACTACGCTGGGGATTTACACTCTGATTGTTCTGCTTCCGATGCGCGGCGATTCTGTGGCAATCCGAGCTTAAGAAAGTGTCCTGGTCGAATTCCGACAATCCCGTTACCTCACGGGATCTTTTTCACGCGTCGCCTTTACCCCTGTGAGAATCCCGACTCCCAGTAGGACGACCGCGCACACGATGATCCAGTGTCCGGGCATGTGCACCAGGTAGGCGGCATAGATCAGGCCGGCGATGACCAACGCGACCCCAATCGAATGAAGGCCGAATGACATAGCATCTCCTTCTTGAGTCAACCGCCGCAATTATTAGCCGAAAGCAGCGCGTGCTCGCTCGCCGGAGAGCAACCCGGAATGCGGGTGCTCTCCATCCAGTGGGACGGACCAACTCCACAATTCCTATTGCGATGAACTGGCCTTCTGATTCTTCACCTGCAGGTCGTTCACCACTTGCTGCACATTGGGCACGGCCAGGGCAACTTTCTCGGCGCGCGAACGCTTGAACTCCGAGTTCACCTCTCCCGTCAGCGTGACTACGCCGCTCTTGACTTCATATTTCACGTTGTCATGCAACTTGTTTTGGATCAGCGCAGCATCCAAATTCTTTTCGATACCCTGGTCCAGATCCGAGTTCACTGCCTTGGCTTCCTTTTCAAAGCCCGGAGGGATTACGGCAATCTGATCAGCGACAACTTGCGTACCGGCCAGAGACTTTGCAAGGGATTCAGCTTGTAACTTGTCGTTGTCATTGGCGACTTGCCCTCCCAAAGTCACCACGCCTTTATCGCGGTCCTGACTGACAGAGACGTCTTTGAAACCTGCTTGATCGAGCGATTTGCGAACACTGTCGGAAATATCAGGCGACGTTGCGGCGGTGCTGGAACATGCGGCCATTGTCACAACGGCGAGCAGGGCGATCGCAGTTACTGACGATCTGAGCTTCATCATGTTTCTCCTTGGCTTTCTCCGGGCTTTCGGATCATTGACCTGGGATGCAGACACAAGTATCAGTCACCGGGGAACCGTATTTCTGTACTGAAAGGCACAGATCGCAAGCTTAGCCGTAATCCATGGATTCAGAATCAAGGCGGCCTGCGGGGCATGGCTGGAACAATTGCACAAATGCCCCGAAAGCCACCCGTGTCGAATCAATCCTTGCGCGCGATTAAGGCTTTTCCTCCGGAGGGCGGTCGCCCTTTTGAGGCTTGGGCTGGTTCTGGCGTTCCTGTTTTTGTTTCTCCGTCAGGGCTTTCTGCTCCTCCGCGTGTTTTTGCTGCAATTGCTGCGTCTGCGCCTGATGCTGCTGTTCGACCTGCTGTTTCTTAGCCTGATCCGCGGGCTGCTGCGCTGCTTTAGCGTGTTGCTGTTCCTGCTGCTGCTGAACTTTCAGCCGGTCCTGGTCCTGCTTTGCCCGGAGCTGATCCTGCTCTTGCTGATGCTTCCTATCCAACTCGGCATTCGCTGAGGGCTGAACAACGGGCCGCGCCGGAGCCGGCGTTTCGTTCGGATGGACTGCCTGAGACGGTGCCGGGCGATTGGCTGGTACCGGTTGAGCAGTGTTGTTCGTGTTCGCCGGACGATCCGCCGGGCGGTCAGCCGGACGATTGGGAGGTGGTGTAGCGGTCGGCTTTACTTCCTTGTTTGCGGGTGAAGAGGCATTGTTATTTGTTACAGGCCGATCAGCAGGGCGGTCAGCGGGACGATTGTGTGGTTCGACAGTGTTCGGCGCCGCCGGCGGCTGAGTGTTGTTCGTTGCGGCGGGCCGATTCGCTGGCGGCGGTTGAGCAGCATTGTTCGTGTTCGCCGGACGATCCGCCGGACGGTCAGCGGGATGGTCTGGCGGCCGCGAAGAGGTCGCCGCCGCTGGCGGCTGGGTGTTGTTCGTTGCGGCGGGCCGATTCACTGGCGGTGGTTGAGCAGCATTGTTCGTGTTCGCCGGACGATCCGCCGGACGGTCAGCCGGATGATTAGGTGGCGTAGCAGCCTTGTTAGCGGCATTCGGCGCCGCTGGCGCAGGTTGCGCAGCCGGTTGTGCGTTTGGTGGCTGGCCTGGGCGGTTGGCCTGTGCTGCTGGGGGCGCGACAGGTTTCGCCGCCGGGGCAATTTTCACCGGAGGTCCCGGGCGCGCGGCGACGGGCTCTATCTGCCGCACCTGAGCGGCCGACAGCGGTTTCCCGCCGTTGCTCTTGATGGCTTCCTGGTGCTTTTCGAAGGAAGGTGGTGGCGGAGGTGGCGCTACCTTGGCGACGACAGCGCGCGTTTGCAGCGCTGCCGGTGGTTTGGCGGCAGCCGCTCCAGTTCCGAGAACGGCTTGTTTCGCGGGGACAGCCGCCGGGGTAAAGGCCCTGACGGGTGCGCTGGCCACTTCGCGTTGGTCCACTTTCACGATATTTTTCGCCACCGGCTGAGCCGAAGAGAATGCTTGCGGAGTCGTCGCCGCTACGGCTCCCGGCACGCCTTGGTTCACATACTTGACGTTCGTCACGTTTACATTGTTGTTGACGATGGTGGTGTTGTAATAGTTGTTGACGACGGTCGTGTTCACCGTGGTGTTCGATACGTTGACGTTGTTTACGTAATTGCGGCTCACTCGATACGACGGCACATACACTTCTCGCGGGCCCAGCGGAAACCATCCCACGCTCTCGCCCGGCGCATAACCGCCTCGGCCAACTGCAATGCCGATTGCAAAATGCGGGCCGCCCACCCAGGCCACTAACGCTGGCGCGTACACCGGGCGCACGTAAACTACGCCCTCTGATCGCGGCGGTGAGGGCACCCAGCCCCAGGAACCCTCATAGGAAACCCAGCGGCCATAGTGGAACGGGGCAAAGCCCCACGGTTCGTCGTCAACCCAGGTATATCCCCAGGGTTCGATGTAGTCCCAGTGCCCATTGTGATAGGGAGCCCAACCAGGGTCGGAAGTGCGCGGGAACCACACGTCACCGTTGTCACGAGTGTGGCGCCAGGAGCCATGATCGTCTAAGTCTTCATAACCCACGACGTCGGAGGAAACGTAACGGGCGGAGTTCGAGTTCTCCCAGTGGCGGTCGCGAGTGGCAGCCCAACTATCAAACTGGTCTTCGTTGTTGCCGTAGTTTTCGGAATCTGCAGACAGCTGATCGGTGCCGCTGAAGGTGTAGGAATCGTTGGGGCGGATTGTGTAAGCAGTTCCTCCGCCAGTCACTTCACCCCGGCCGCTGCGAATTTTGACAGCCGTGGAATCTCCCGCTTCGTTCACGGTGATCCTGTACAGGCCGGGTGCCAGCACGGTAAAAGCGAGGTTGGGGGTATCAATCTCATAGGTTTCGTTGTCGTCGAGGCGCCGCACTCGCACGAGAATAGTTCCTGCAGTCAATTGAATCTGCGTGACGTTGTCGTTCAGATTCAGGAAGGAAACCCCGGTGTTGCTGGACACGCGGATCAGTGAACCGTCGAGCTGCAATTCGATGCGCCCGTCACGATCCGACCAGAGTTTGTCTCCCGTGGTTACCGGGCGGTTGAGGCCGGCCGTTACCCAATCGTCCGTTCCTGCCGGCTGAAAGGAAACGGAACCCTGCATGTAGGCCAGCCGTGCAACGCGCGAGGGAGGATCGTCATCATCCGCCCATGCGCGTGGCGCGAAAGCAGCTAAAGCAATCATCAAACAGAACAGGATCGTGAGCTTTACAGCGAGTATTCTGGTCATGTGTTTTCTCCGGAGATTCGATTGCTCTTGCGTCATCTATGCGCGCGCTGGCTCTGGCTCGCGGACCAACTCTTCAAAAAGCGTGCGGTAATGAATCATGGCTTGGCGCAAGTCTTCGGTGCTGGCTTGCCCGCTCTTTTGACGAAGAGCGCTTTGGTGGGCAGCACGGTAATTTTCGAGGACCAGCGGATGGTCCACGGAGATATCCGCGGCACGCTGTTCGAAGTCGCTGACCGGATAGCCGCGTGCGGACATCACGTCGCCCAGGAGTTGGTCGGCGTCGGTTACGGCTGAACCGGGGCCGTCAACAAAGCGCGCCTGGACTTTGCCCCAGGATTCGACAAACCGCACACGATCTCCCGGAGCGAGCGGCCGGATGGGCAAGCCCTCCACTCGATCGGCGCGCTGGTCGAGCACGGCTTCTGCTTTGCGTCGGCTGCCGCCTTCTTCCACGGCGCGGGTGTATTCAGCGCCGCCAAATTGAGTCCGTAATCTTTCTGTTCGACGTTTACGGCTGAAAAGCCAAATAGCGATGCCTCCGGCCACCAAAACGGCGAGGGCGATGACTACGACGATTTGTGTCGTGCTGATGTCTGCTAGGTTCATGACCTGCCTCCAGTTTTTGACCGATTCCTTGACCCCAATCCAAGAGCCGTCGTGGCTCGGTTGCGCCGAACAGTGCCGGCATCACGGTTTTTCGATGACTGTTTCCACCTGGCCGATTTTCTTTTGGACCTTTCCGGCTATCTTTTCGCCGATCCCCTCGCCCTCCAAGTCGGGATCGTTCGTCAATTGGCCCACCTTCTCTTTAATCGTGCCCTTCACTTCGTGAACCCTCCCCGCGATCTCATCCTTGGTGCCTGGCTTCATGGTGTCGCCTCCCTTAAATCGATTTGAAATTTTTGCTCAGCCAAGTGCCGTTCGGCTTCACTGCATGGCGGAAAGCATCAACTCCGAATATTTTGTGCTCTGCGAGCTAAACGCGCCCGCTGGTCGTGAGTACCACCTTGAGTGCGCCTTCCTTTGCCGCGTTTGCAAACGTGTCATAAGCCTTCATGATGTCGTTTAAGGGGAAGCGATGAGTGACGAGCTTGCCCGGCTGTAGCTTTCCGGAGAGCACTACCTTCAGCAGCATGGGCGTTGTCACTGTGTCCACCAGCCGCGTAGTGAGTGATATGTTGCGGTCCCAGAGTTTTTCCAAATGCAATTCCACCGGTTTGCCGTGCACGCCCACGTTCGCAATTCGTCCGCCGGCCGTGACAATCTCCTGGCAGATTGCAAACGTAGCCGGTATTCCAACGGCCTCGATGGCTACGTCCACTCCGGCCCTTTCCGTCAGTTCCATCACGTGACGCGCGGCGAATCCATCCGAACTGTTGATCAGTGTCGTTGCACCGAACTTCTTCGCGACCGCCAGGCGCTTGTCGTCCAGGTCAATCATGTAGATCGCCGCCGGTGAATAAAATTGAGCGGTCAGCAGAACGGCGAGCCCGACAGGTCCGGCGCCCACGATGGCGACTCTGTCTCCCGGCTTCACTTGGCCGTTCAGGACGCCACACTCAAATCCCGTCGGCAAAATATCGCTCAGCATTACCAAGGCTTCTTCGTCTCCACCGGCCGGGAACCTGTAGAGACTTCCATCAGCGTGTGAGATGCGGACGTACTCGGCCTGAGTTCCGTCGATGGTGTTGCCCAAAATCCAGCCGCCTTGACGGCAGTGTGAATACATGCCGCGTTTGCAGCAGTCGCACTTCAGACAGGCAGTGACGCAAGAGATGATGACCTTGTCTCCGGTGTGAAACTCCGTGACACCCGCACCCACTTGCTCGATCAGGCCGATTCCCTCGTGGCCGAGAATTCGGCCATCGGTCACCGCTGGGAGATCACCCTTCAGAATGTGCAAATCGGTTCCGCAAATGGTCGAAGTGGTTATCCGCACAATCGCGTCGCCGGGTTCCTGGATGGTAGGGCGGGGCTTGTCCTCCCAGGCGCGTTTCCCCGGACCGTGATAGACCAGCGCTTTCATAGTGGATCCCGTGCGCAGAGTTGAGGGACTTGTTATCGTCAGCACGGATTCAGTCGTGGTCATCGATCAATCCTCGAAAACTGCAAGATCCCGGAACTGGTCACATCGCGGTTGCTGTTCGCGTTTGCGCACTTGCAAAAATCGCCGAGAGACAGGTGCGCGGTGTTGACTCAGGCCGAAGCAGGCCGCGCAATCGCAGGAACTCGAACTGGAGCTTTGCCATCCAACGAGACGGAATTGTTTGCGGACGCAAAAGCCACCCTGCGCGCGCGAATTGCCATCACGCCTTCATAGACCCCGGTTGCAATGAGCAGGCAGAGGATGAGAAAGACGAAAAGCCCCACGTACCCGAGAACAAAGATTACAAAAGCGGCGATCACTTGTAATACGGCGTTAAATGAAAGAACAAAACCCATTGGCGACCTCTTCGGCGGCTGATTTCACGTATCTCAACAAGTGCGCAAATCAGCCTGCCTTCTACCTGGACGTGTCGAATCCTCATATTTGCCCACAGCCGTCTCTGCGTGCCTGCAAACTCGGCACAATGTTCTATCAACCAGTCGTCGAGACGTGCCATTCAGCGGATCTGGAGTTGGCCGGTGACCTAGATTCGGGCCGGACTGCCTCGCAGGAAGTGCAGCACAAGCAAGATCAGGCCCACAACCAGTGCCACGTGAATGAAACCAGCAGTTACATTAAATGCGAAGTATCCAAGCAACCAGAGAACAATGAGAACTGCAGCGATTATCCCAAGCATTTTTTCATCTCCTTGTTTCTTTGCGCGAAAACACGTGCGGTCATGTTCCCGCCAACTGTGGTGATGCTTATTCGCGCGCGCGGAAACAATCTACAGGCAGGACTTTAGTCGGGTAGCAGGCGGTCGTCTGTCCCGTTGTGCACACTTCCACGTCTAATTTGCCAGGCCATCCCTGGCCTTGCGCTTGGAGGTACATCCAGGAAGAACGCAACGTTCGGTGGCAGCAAGAGTTCAAATTCCGGCGGAGTGACGGGAGTGGAAGCATGGGCGTGACGACGGAATCGAAATGGCAGGTTTCGAATCCGTCGGTTTGAAGGCGATCGTCCAGCTAGGTCGTCAGCGAGAAGTTTCTGCGCCGGCGGGCAGAGACTCCGATGGCGGCCAACCCGAGCAGCAAGAGCGAGAGCGATCCGGGTTCTGGGAGGGTAGCGGAATTGAGCGACTGGGGTCGCCTCTTGGGTCCAATTCCGATCGCGTCGTCGTCGTTGTCCTTGTCTTTTTTTCCATCTCCCTCTTTACCCCATATGTTTCCGGCAGGCGTAAAGGAGGGGCCGTGCTCAAAGGAGTCAAGATCTTTTAGACTGGCAGAATGCACCGCCAGCTCAGTTGATGAAGGAAGGATCGTGCCCCGGGCTACAAGAGACTTTGAGTCCAAGAAATCAAAGGCGCGGTTCTCCCCAAAGGTATTGATGGGTGACATTGCCTCGGTGGGCTCTGCATGGACTGCCCCGATCACGGGCGAATTCATCCTTACAACGGAGCTACGCGTCTCTCTCACGGATGTATCGATCCTGGGGCGTGCTTCCACTAATCCAGGATATGGAATTCTATCGGCCCACGCCGGCGCCGCAGCAATCAGGACAGCTGTACAGAGCAGCAAGGTTGGTCTCAATTTCATATGGTTTCTCCCAGGATCGAACGGGGGAGTTCCGTTCATGCCGAATACTAAACGCCATGAAAAACAGAGTCTGTCCAATTTTGTACAGTCTGAACGATTCGCTTTTCATTCGTGGCCGCACCCCAAACCTTACTTGCAGGGGTGTCCAAAACAGAACAGTTTCAAATTGGCGCGACACCCTAAGATGCGCGCGCGAATGACGAGGCCAGGGCGATAGGGACTCGCATCCAGGGCTGGGGGAGTGCTGTTCGCCCGCCTCGCCATTCAAAAAGCTGAATTTCCCGGCAGCGAGATCGAACAACCTTAGAACGCAGACAGAAGCAGCTAAGCACCAAGAACGAATGCTCGCCAAATTATAGTGGGAACCGCACGGATAACCCTGGCACTCCGCTCCCAACTTCAATTCTGAACTTATTCCCGCGTGAGAGATTCTTTCCGCTGACTTTTCATTGAATAAAGCGCCTTGTCGGCGGCGTATAACAGCGGCCCAATTGTTTCAGCGTCCTGGGGGTAACTGGCAATACCGATGCTGACGGTGAGCTTGGGTTCTTCACCGTCATCCACAAAAAGCTCGCAGATACGCTGCGCGACCAGCATGGCCGGCCCTGCCGCCGTTTCAGGTAAGACCAGCGCAAACTCGTCTCCGCCGTAGCGCGCTGCGGTATCAATGGAGCGGCAACAGAGACGCAGAACGTTGGCGAGCCTGCAGAGAGCCTGGTTTCCTGTCTGGTGGCCGTAATGGTCATTGATCTGCTTGAGCCCGTCCAAATCAAGAAATAGGAGAGTGAATTCCCGCCCGGTCCGCTTCGAGCGCATAATTTCGCCGTCCAGCACATCCACAAGTTGCCGGTAGTTGGCCAAGCCAGTGAGACCATCGCTGTCCGCGCGTTTCCGGAGTTGGTCCTCCAGCGCGCGTTGATCGGTTACATCCTCGACGATGATTCCATAACCATCTAAGGCGCCTTTTTCGCCGCGTACTTTGCGCCCGCTGAGCCGGACTCTCAACGTTGTACCGTCTTTTCGTTTCCACTCCGTTTCGACCGGTTCGACACGGCCTGTTTGATGGGAACACTCCAGCAACCGCGCTCGCTTGATGGGATCCTGGATGATGTCGCTGGCGAGGTTTGCAGACTTGAGTTCTTCTCTTGATTTATAGCCGAGCATGGTGACAAGGACCTGGTTGACATCCAGGAAGCTGCCATCCTTGCTGCAGCGGCACATGCCATAGGCCGAGTTTTCAACCAGAGCACGATAATGCGCCTTGGAATGTCGCAACTCCTTTTCAGCTTGATCCCGTTCTTTCCGCAGGTTCCTTTCATCCAGAACCCGCCGAACAGCCATGGGCAGCCGGGCGATGCGATCCATTTCAATGCAATCGTGGACGCCATCCTGAGCGAACTCGGTTGCCGATTCTTTCCGCAGGGTGTCTGTGACGAAAATGAGCGGGGTTCCCTGTTTCGCTTGGCGCAGAAATTCAGTCGTCTGGTTCCCCTGGCGGTCGGCGCCCGGGCGCTCGGCAACGATAAGGTCATACCGCTGCGAGGCCATGCGCGTGGCTAACTCCTCAACGTTTTGAGCCACGTCCGAGTTGACAATGAATCGCACGCTATGTAGCTCGTGGAGGCAGCGTTCTACCGCCGTCAAATCCGTGTGAACGAACAGGATGCGCATGGGTAGTCGTTGGCGGCCAGACTTGCACCGCGCAGCGGCACCCTGCTGGCCGCCGCTTGTTCCCGTGTGTGCCGATGTGGCCATTTAAATCAGAAACCAATTCCTACCGCCAACCAAGGGTGATCGTGGTCGACGCGCGGAACTCTTGGAAGCCCTTGCCCGCGAAAATGTATGAGATTCCAGGGAGCGTGACTGTTCAATTTGGAACAGTTTCGTATAGGTCCAATTTGATTCAATTCGGCACATGGCACTCCTACCGAGATGCCATAGTTAGTGGTAGTGCGGTTTGGAATTTGCTTGGAGATTCTGCACTCATTCCGAACCTTAGACGAGAGAGATTGGAACCAGCAAATCCGAATGCATTTAAGAGGAGATCTGCGGTGCCAGTTCTGTGCCCACATTGCCACAGCAAAGCCATTCGCCGGTCGAAGCGAAGGGGGATGTTCGAATCATCTGTGCTGAGCCTGATACCTGTTCGTCCATTCCGGTGCAAGTTATGTGACTACCGTTTCTATGGCGTGACTTCTCAGCCGGATTCGATTCAATCGAAGATTGCGGCGTCGCGTTAGCTCGGGGGATGAGGCAGGGTCTTGAATCCTGGATGCCCGGTACGAATCAGAACCTGGCGCCGGCTAGAATTCTCAAGAGCGCCGGACCGGCAACCCAGAATCATGTTTTCTTGTAATTGAACCTTCGCCGCGTTTCAGTCAGCCGCAAATCAGGCAAGCGCCACTGCGTTGGATCCATTGGCTGGCGTAACCAGCGATACAAAAACGCTTTCCTGCGCGGCCAATCGATTGAGCCGGCAAAACTCAGACAGTTGTTCTTCCAAGCCATGCACCGCCGATACCACGCTCGGACTGGATGAACCGACTGTTTCGGTGGCTCGGGCAAACTCGCCGCCTCCTGCTCCCAATCCGGTGAAGTGACAGTGGAAAAGATACGATCTCTCCAACGGGTGCCCCAGCGGAGCAGAAAAAGCCGCGGCGCAAAGGTCTTCGTCAAGTTGGAGCAAAGAGCACCTGATTTCGCGGCGTCAACTTTGGTGGGGGAGTGCGCGGGCTCCTGGCGACCGGACACCTGGCCGCGGCCTGATGCTGGCAACTGGTCGAACCTCCAATGCGCTTCGACCCCCTGGGGGAGCGGAGGGAGCATGACAACCGATGATTTCATTGGCAAACCAGATCTGAACTGATTTACGAGCTCATTAAAGAATTCAGTTAATTCCGACGGGCGGCTCGTCTCTACCCGTCTCGGCCCGGGCACGGTGGTCACAGCGGTCTGGACGCCCGGGGCGCTAAACGATTTAGCGCTTCCCTCCAGGTCCTGAATGTGTTGACAAGTCAAAACCGCCGGAGCAAATAATTTGAATGGGGTGAGCGCAGTTTCCGCCGCTGCAGGTGGAGCCGAAATTGCAGTGGTCAAAGCACTCGTGTGCTCCTCCAAAGCTAGCTCAACCTTTGCCGTCAAAGAACTCAATCCATTCATGACTCTCGATTGCATCGCAATCAAATCGGAGTCCAATGTGTTTCTGGAATCTTTGAACGGGGCCACGGGTTTGATGTCGTCGAACTGAAATTCGCGCGCAATGTCTTCGACGATGGGCGAGGGCACCGGCCGGACGTGGTCCACATAGGCATTGATCAGGGAATGCTCGCAGAGCAGGTTAATGACGCGCTGGATCCCGCGCGAATAAAAGTACACGGCGTCCATGGCCTGGGACGCGAAGATCGGTCTGCCGTTGGCGCCGGCGATATGCAAGCGCGCCTGAATATAATCGTGAGTCTCCTGGAGAGTAAGAGCGGCGGTCTTACACCGAAGCGTAATCCGCTGCTTGACCTGGCGAAGCGCAGGCTGTTTGAGCCGCGCTTCCAGCTCCGGCTGGCCGGCCAGCACGATCTGCAAAAGCTTTTCACTGGGGGTCTCTAGATTCAGCAGCATGCGAATCTCTTCGAGCACGTGGTTTGGCAGGCCCTGCGCTTCGTCCACGATCAGCACCGGCGTCTCGCCTGCGCGATAGCGTTCGAATAACCACTGATTCAGTCGCATCAACACATTCCCTTTCAATCTCGAATCGAAGGGCACCCCAAAATCGGCCAGTATGAAATCAAATAGATGGCTGGTTTCCAGATGCGAATTGAAAATGAATGCGGTGGGCGTCTTCTGTTGGCGCAGCCAGTCCAGCACGCGATTGATCAGGGTGGTCTTGCCCGTTCCCACTTCGCCGGTAAGCAGGATGAGGCCCTTGCGGGCCTGAATCCCGTAGGTCAGATCGTCCAAAGCCTCCTGGGTCTGCGGGGTCAGGAACAGGAAGCGAGGATCGGGGTTGACGTTGAAGGGGTTTTCGCGCAGTCCGAAGAAATGTTTGTACATGTTCGTCTAGTCAGAACAGTCAGAGCGTTGCTTGTCGCGTGAATTGCGGAAGCACGCGCGGCTCACAATCAGTTGATGAATTGGGGTCTCTTGGATGTGTCGTCCATTCCGCCTTTCGAACGGCCGGAAGGTCTCTCGAAATCACCATGATCGTCGTCGCGCTGAAGCGCGATTGCCGCCAAGTGAACCACCCGTTCAATCAACCGGTACTCATCTACTGTGGGCTGTCGCGGATCGCAGCCGTAAATCTCCAGCGTTCCCAGGGGAGTCAGGTCACGTCCGAAAATGTCCACGGAATCAAATATATGCAGGCCCACCTGCCCGGCGCTTTGAGTGATCGACCAAAGACACTTCTCTTCCCGGTCCGGGAGCATGACGAGCGAGACCACGTTGCCGATCTGAACATCGACCGCCGCGCACAGTCTGTTCAAGATCCCCGGGAGCGGCGCGCCCAAAGATATCAATTCAAGAATTTGCCGCTCCGCCACCAGCGGGCTGCGCCTTTTGTCGTCACATCGCTGATAGGGCCAAATCTCACGTGGCGCGACTCTCGTTCTTGAACCATGGTGGGGCATCCTGTTCACCGCCTCTCTCTGGCATTCTCCGCACTGCCGTGTGCTAGTTATTGGATCCAATTCGCCTTCGCAATTCCTCGCCCCGAAGTCTCATCTCCTCCGCGGCAATGGCGCGGAACGTATCGCTCATAAATTGAGCCCACTGTCGCCTGAGCTTTTCGATGGATTGTTCCCCGCCGCCATAAACCTGACCCGAGCGCACGATTTCTTCCTCGTGATTAGTTTCAGCTGCGGTACCGGGCGCAAGCCCTCTCCCCCGGCGAACGAGGAGCGAAATGAATGCCGCTCTAACCCTTCTCATTCTTCATCCCTCGCGTCTGGACTGAGCATCTTAAAAGCGGCTAAGAAACGTTGCTGTCCAATTTTGAACACTCTCGGGGTGGAGACTCTCTGGGTGAAGCAGACGCAAAAATTCCGGGTGGTCAAACGATGCGGGGGAAAATCGTTTGCGAACAGTGGGTCAGCGGTTCGATCATGTCCCTTCCCGCCAACAGCGCTCACAAATTCGGTGCGTTGCTGTTCGGAGGACAGGGAGGCGGGGGTCAGTCGTGCAGCACGACGCTCAAGAGGGAAGTATTGATCTGAAGGCCGCCGTTGTACTTGATGAACCCGAGTTTCCTGAATTTGTTCATGAAAAAATTGACCCGCGGGCGCGTCGTGCCGATCATCTCCGCCAGCATCTCTTGGGATACTTTCGGGATTACCGCATGGGGCTGGTCATCTTTGCCGTAACGGGCCAGCAACAGGAGAGTGCGGGCCAACCGCTTCTCGCTGGAGTTAAACAGTTGGTCGACCAAGTCCTCCTCAATGCGAATGTTCCTTCCCAGCATAAAGGTAATGAACTGGTCGGAGAAGGCATGCTGCTCGTGAAGCGCCTTGAACATCTCTTTCTTTTCAATGACGAACACGGTGCTGGGCGTAATCACGGTAGCCGTGCCCATGCGGATGGACTGACCCGCCAGGCAGCCTTCACCGAAGAAGTCGCCCGGTCCTAGAATGGCGACGACCGCCTCTTTACCGGCTTCACTAAGCACGGAAAGCTTCACACCGCCTTCCTGCAAGTACATCACGCTCGCAGCGGCATCACCTTGAGAGTAGATCGTCTCCGCTCTCTTAAACGCTTTGACTCTCCTCGTCACGCCAGCCGAATCGAGAAAAGCTTGGGCGTTTAATTCACCCTTTTTGACGGATGTGGTCTTGGATTTCTTGTCTTTGGGAATGGTAACTCCTTTAATAAAACCCCTCCGAGCCGACCAAGTTTCTTATTCTGGTCAATGCGATCGAATATCCACTTCACCGCCCATCGTTCTTGGGCCCCCTGGAAGGCTTTCTTCCAATATTCTCTTCTCGATCCCTCGAGATGGTTCGGTTGTTGCGCACTCGATTTGTTCTTCGACAATCCTTCTGACTATCTCCAGCGGAATTTGCTCAAAATGTGTCTTCGACTTAAACATCAGAACTCCTTCGGACCACCTAGACGCTAGCAGGCAGGAAGTCGTACGGGCCATATCTTTTGGAAATTGGGCAGTGGCGTTAGTCAGCGCCAAGCGGCACGGTTAGGCGAGGCGGGGAGGGGTTGCCCTAGGAAGCGAGTTGCCCCGACCGCGCCTTTTTGCGTCCCGAAGGTTTTACTTGCAGGACTCGCTACGATGAGATACGATAACGTCACGTCTATTTAGCGGTCCAAATCCTGGGAGGACACTATGGGACGCGCACAGATGAAATCTGCACCGATGCACTTCAAGACCATGATGCAACTGGACGTACCGCAAGGCCGGCATGGAAAACACAAAGAAATTGTTACCACCATCCTCAGAGACCTCGACAATCTACGGGCTGATGCTGCACTGAAGGTGCCACTGGCTGATCTGGCGGAATCAAAAGAGAAGGTTCGTTCCGCGCTGAATCGCGCAACTCGGCAAGCTGGACGTAACGTTGCCACCGCCAGCGACGGTACATTCTTGTACGTGTGGAACGTGACCGAGTAGCGGGACCACCTGGGCCTTCTCCGCGCTTTTCCGCCCGGGTTGTCCGCCGCGGCATCATCCTGCCCGTACCTCCAACTCCCGGCGTACACGTCTCTCCGCTGCTATCCGATGCAGGTGTGCTGTATGGGACATAAGTCAGCCGGCAGCACGTGCATAGTGATGCCTGCCGCGATTCTGAAAGCGGACATTCTTAATTTGGAGGACTACCATGCACCACACAAATCGCTACATCGCCTCGTTTTTCCTGGCCGCGGTTTTTGCGGCAAGCGGCCCCATTGTGGCCGCTGCATCACCGCAGGAAGCCGGCGTTCAGGTCCGAATCTACGACAGAGACCACAGGGACTATCACAACTGGGATGACCGCGAAGAACACGCCTACCGGGGCTACTTGACAGAACGGCACGAGAGGTATCGCGCGTACGACCAGCAGAAACACAGGCATCAGCAGCATTACTGGAACTGGCGCCACAGCCATCCAGATCACGATTAAGGAAGGCGTTTCGAGGGACGCGATAGGCGATGCTCACACCGCTGGCCCGGAGCCCGAAGGAGCGGTGTGACACTGCTTTCTGCGCGATGCCAAATGCGAGAGGGAAGGTAAGAGCGTGAAACGCCCCGCCGGTGTGACCATCATCGCGGTTTTGACATTCTTCGGAGCAGCCCTGCTGGCTCTGGGTTCGATCGCATTCTTTTTCGTGGCTGTCATGGTGATGACGGGTGGAGATGCGGGAGATCCGATCTCCGTGGCGATCGCCGGAATGGGCGTCGCAGGAGGATTTTCGATGCTCGTCCTTGCGGGTGGCGCCGCCTGTCTGACCATAGGCGTGGCGCAATTGAGCGAGTGGGCGCGGATCGCCTCCATCGCCTCCATAGCCGTGGGCATTGGATGTACGATTTTCAGCCTCTTTGCATTGAAGGGATATTTGGTGATTCCGGTGCTTCCCTCGATTCTTTGCCATTTGCTTGTAATGGCGACGGCCCTTTGGATGCTGGCGTACCTGCTGCTGCCCCGGGTCAGACAGGTTTTTGGCGCGCTGACTGCGGAGCCAGCTCAGTGAATGAACCTGCCCAGTCGCAGTTTGATGGGACGGCCCAAATTACAGTTCTTCGTCACATCTCTTTGACGGCATATGATCTGCACACGACGAAACATCCCATGGCGAGAGACTGACGACGGTCGTCCCCCAAAGTGCCTACCCCTCATCTCCGGGCTGTCCAAAACTGAACAGACAAAAAGGTCTGGGCACTTTATAAGGATTCATATAGCCGGGGCACTGAGACCGTGATCGCATCCAGTGGTCAACTAAGCGAACCCCCCATTTCATGGATTGGCGACGGTTTGGGCCCCGGCTCCCCCATATTCTAGTGTGCGCAATGGAGGCGCGAGTGGCCCGTCAACAACGAATACGACGCGAGATGATTCCCGATTTGCTGTTCTTTGTGTACGCTTCCGCCCTCGGATTTACCGTAATTATCGGTTCGGCGATCTTCATCGACTACGCCATTCAGCACTAACCCTCCTTCACAGATCCATGTGTTCGTTTCGGTTTAGATCCAGGAACTCAATGTTGGCGGGCCGCGTGGGCTGTAATTCGCTCTGCGGCCGAAGACTTTCTTCGCAGGCATGAATAATCCACAGCTAGGCGGTGGCTCAAGAGTACGTTCCAAAGGGGTACTGACGGGCTATTTCGCATTTTGATCCCAGGCGGCAAAATCCAAAATCAATTGCAAACCGGCCAAAATTTGGTGTCAAGAGAGGAACGCATCCTTGGCGCGAAATGCCCCTAACTTATTGCAGGAGTTTAAGTTACGAACCAAGCTTCTGCTTTCAATGGTCCTGACCATTGCCAGCCTGAGCTGCGCAACGCTGCTCATAGTGCGTTACTCAGGACAGAAGCACGCACAGCAAGATGTCGTCGCCGGGGCCCACACCTCGCTACTGACGTTTGATGTGCTGCTGTATCAACAGCAGAAAGCGCTGGCTCGCAAGGCAGACCTTCTCGCTACGAAGGCGGGTATGGCCGGTGACGGGGAGGATGCCGAGACGACACAAAGTTCCGACAACACTCTGGAGTCGGATGGCAGCGACCTTGTCGCTGTCGCGGATAGATCCAACAGGATCGTCGTACTTCATTCCAGCCAGTCGAATTTTTCAACGGCTGTCGCCCGCGAAATGCTCCGTCGGTCGTTGGCGAAAGGCTCTGCGTCCGATTGGTGGTACGTCAGCGGCTCATTATACCAGGTCGCGCTGCAACAATTCGGCCACCGGGCGGGTACGATTATCGTAGGTCGTGAGATTGATTATCGCGCGGTTCACGACATGGGAAGAATCTCGGCGAGCCAGGTGGTCTTAACCTATGATCGGAATCTTGTCGCCAGCACGTTTCGCCCAATCCAGGAGCAGGAAGCTGGCGAGAAATTGCGAAATGCGCCGTCGCCCGGGCAAATCGAGATTGGGGATGATCAATTTTTCACCGATTCGCTGGAACTCAACGGCGGAGCCGGCCCTGTTGCACGTCTTACTGTGCTGAAATCGTATAGCGAAGCCACGGCATTCCTTGTGCGCCTGAACCATCTGCTTCTTGGCCTTGGTCTTCTGGCGGTACTCGCAGGCGGCGCATTTGTGTTCCTGATCTCGGATACCTTTACGCGGCCGCTGGCGAATCTTCTGGAGGGATTCCGGGCACTGGAACGCGGCGATTACGCCTATCCCCTGTGCGCGCACGGAGGCGATGAGGTGGCCCATGCGACGCGCGCGTTCGATCGCATGCGCGACGCACTGCAGAAAAACGAAACGCAGAAACAACAACTCGAGGGTCAACTTCGTCAAGCGCAGAAGATGGAGGCGCTGGGACGGCTGGCCGGCGGCGTGGCTCACGATTTCAATAACCTGCTGACGGTCATCAAGGGTCACAGCGAATTGATTACCGACCGGGTGTCGCCCGCCGATCCCGTCTTGATCAGCGGCCAGCAGATTCGAAAGGCTGCCGACCGAGCCGCCGCCCTCACACGACAAATGCTTGCATTCAGCCGAAGGCAGGCTCTACAACCAAAGGTGTTGAACGTGAATTCGGTCGTGGAAGACATCGGAAAATTGGTAAAGCGGTTGATACCCGAAGACATCGAAGTGAAATTCCGGGCGGAAGAATCGCTGGGCCGTGTGCGAGCGGACGCGGGCCAACTCGAACAAGTGCTGCTGAACTTGGCGGTCAACGCGCGAGATGCCATGCCGCAAGGCGGCATACTGACCATTGAAACGCAGAATGTGAAAGTGGATTCGGATCTGATGCGAACCCGCCCGACGGTGGAGCGGGGAAATTACGTGATGCTCGCCGTGACCGATACGGGCACCGGGATGGATGCTGAAACCAAGGCTCACATCTTCGAACCTTTTTTCACCACGAAGGAGCCCGGCAAGGGAACGGGCTTGGGTCTTGCTACGGTCTATGGTGTTGTGAAGCAAACCGGCGGCTTCATATGGGTCGATACCGAACTAGGGATCGGGAGCAAGTTTGAAATTTACCTGCCCCGAGTGGATGAGAAGGTGGAGACCGATGTGGTCCTGCAGACTTCTCCAGTTCGCAAGGCCGCACGGAAAACAGTATTGCTGGCCGAAGATGAGGCGGAGGTGCGCGCATTGGCCTGCGAATTCCTGACGTCGGCGGGTTATCGCGTGTTGACGGCGGAGGACGGCGAGCGGGCGCTCCGGATCGCCGAACATGACAACACCATTGATATCCTGGTGACCGACGTGGTGATGCCGCGGATGCGAGGGCCAGAACTCGCCAGGCGGCTGATGCACTTGAACCCGGGACTGAAGGTTGTGTATGTCTCTGGATACCTCGAGCCCGACGAAACCAATGGCGATTTCCTAAAAGAAGCTTCCTTCCTAAACAAACCGTTTTCGCGTGAGATGCTGGTGAATCAGGTCGGGGAAGCCCTACGCAAACACGCATCGGCCAGGGTGCCGGTCCAGACCGTTACGAGCTAGACGCTCTGGCAATTCTCCCAAATTGCTGCTTACCTTCCTGGACATGTCCTGCTTGCGCGCTCATCAGCCATTGGATCGCACAAGTATCTAGTGGCTTTCTTCTTCATCGAGCATCTGTGGTGATATCGAGGGTGCAGCAAGACTGCTTAATCTCGAACGGTGCCAATAATCCGCGACAGACACCGCCATACCTGCGTCGGCGCTCCCGTCCGGGCGCCACGGCCAAGTTGAAAACTCATGCTGACGCCGTAGAGATCGACCGAACGCGGCCCGCCGCGAAACCTTTCCCGCGGGGGACGGAAGTCCTGCAGACCGCCAGAGGCCGAAGGACCCAGCTGCACGTTCTGCATGTAAAGCGTGCCCACAAAGCCATCCAGCCGCAGCCGTCCGCTCCAGAGTTGGCCGAGCTGCAGGCTCGACTGCGTGAAAAACAAAGTTTTAACCTCTTCCGTCTGGGGCAGGCTCTCCATGCTGAAGTCCCGTTCGTAAGCTCCCGTGACCAGCTGACTGGGCAGGGCAGTGGATTTTACGGGTTCCTGGTGCGCCGGGAGGTAAGTGGCTGGCGTAGTGTCTGAAATCCTTCGGAGGATTTTCAAGGTTGGTGCGACGCGGTCATGCGCCAGGACCATCTGTGGTGCGGCGGTTTGTGCTGCCGCCGGCGCGTGGCTACCCAGAAACATTCCGAGCAGCACGATGAACCGTTTGTACTTCACCTGATTTCTCTTCTCTAATTCTCGCTCTTCACCATGGAAGCGGAGGAGCAGACGCCGCCCGCTTCCAAATCCCTCCCTCTGTGGCTTGAGATTGAGGGGCCTGACTTCGCGTTGAGAGGAACTAGATTGCCTCGACGGAAATAAATCTACTAGGGTCGCGGTTGGTGGGTCTGTCCCATTGCGCACACAAATAGAGAAGTTCCTGCTCGTACAGGCGCCGAGGCCCTCGAACAGGCTTCCACACGACAGTAAGAACCCGCAAGGTGCCTTCCATACGGACGGGATCGAATGTGGAACACCGGTCGGCCGTGGCGTTGAAACGGAGACCCAGGCCCAGTACCTGTCTCAAATTGTACAGACACTGCTCTTGGCATTCTCTAACATTATGGTCGCTCCGCGAAAGCGTTCCCGCGCCTGGAGTGACTCTAGACACGGCAAAAAGTAAGGAGAACGAAGATGAGATTCCCCAGCCTTCTCTTCCTGATTTCCTTGGTCCTTGCAGTCGGTATCTTCGGCGTCGTGCTGGTCCCCTTCGCATCCGCCGACACGCTTCAGAGTGCCGACAGTTATGCGGTCCTGGCGGGTTCGACGGTAACGAATGTTGACGCGACCATCATCACTGGAGATCTGGGTGTCTCCGCGGGAACGGCGGTTACTGGCTTTCCCCCTGGAATTGTGAATGGAACGATACATACTGGCACCGATGCCGGCGCAGTGCAGGCTAAGATCGATCTCACCAATGCCTTCAAGAGTGAAGCAGCCCTGCCGGCCACTGGCAATGTCGTCGGTGGTGTTCTAACGGGCCTGAACCTCGGGCCGGGCGTCTATACCGTTGGCGCAGCGACTTCTAATTTGACCGGAACACTCACTCTCCACGACGGGGGCGTCGGCGGTTCGATATTCGTCTTCCAGATGTCGAGCACGCTGATCACCTCACCCAACGCGATACTTGATGTGAGCCATCTCCTTCCAACTGACAGCCTGTTCTGGGTGGTCGGCAGCAGCGCGACTCTTGGTGACAACACCGTGTTCGCTGGAAATATTCTCGCGCTTACGGACATCACTTTCGATCCCGGCGCAACGGATCTCTGCGGTAGAGCTCTGGCGCGAAATGGTCAAGTGATGTTTGACGGACAGGGCCCGACCTCATTGATTGAGAACCAGGTCTCCATCAAGGGCTGCACTGGCCTTTTGACTGGCAGCAACGGCTTGGCCGGCGGCACGACTACATCAGGCGGTGGTGGTGGCCCCTCCGTTCCGGAACCCAGCACGTTGCTGCTCCTGGGCCCTGGTTTGGCTGGGCTCGGCATAGCAAGGATGAGGCGGGCACAGGCGCGGAGAGCGTAGCCATCCATACAGTCGTATCCGTCGATCGCGTGCCGCATACTTTTCGGCTTGCAGGAAGTGGGAGCATTGCTCATCATCCGGTGAACCCCATGCCCGGATACCTGCCTGATGCCAGTCAAGAAACTACTGCATTGCATCCCAAAGCCAACGGTAATTATGCCAACTTGGAATTGCTACATTCGGTTCCGGGATACGCTGATTTTTTCGGCGCTCCTCTCGCTCTTGGCCGCAGTCTGTCCGGCCCAAGAGGGGTATCGCTTCCAGCCTACTCTTCCTGCGCTGCAGGCTGCGCGCATCATCGGGGTTGAGCGTGAGGCAGGACCGCAGCCGCCGTGCGGGAAGGAACCCATTCCCCCCTATCCGCGCCTGGATGATTCGGCCATCGTAAAGTCGTGGAGCGAGTCTGATTTGGGCGGTGACTGGCGGCCGCCCGCGTGCACCGGTTGGGGTGCGGTGGGCTTTGCGACGCTGGTAACCACAGGCGCGCGATTTCGCCATACCACGGGAGCCGAGGGCCTGCTTCGCCATATCGGGGCAATTTCTGACCTCGCGGGCATGCGCTACTGGTCAACCACTCACCAGCAGTGGCGAACATTGATTGCGGACGCCTACGCTCTGACGGACTCGCACCCTGGCCGACGCCGCGAAGATTTCAAACCCGATGAAATGAAGGCAGGCACGGCACTCTTCTTTGAACAGGTCGATAACCTTTCTGGTAAAGCCATCTACCGACTGCATATGGCTGAGGTTTCAGCAGACCGGCTGGTCTTCGATGTTGAGAACGTCACCACCATGCGCTATTTCCTCGTCCCTATACTTCACCCGGGAGAGATGCAGTCGATCTACTTTCTGGATCGCGAATCAGATGATGCCTGGCGCTTTTACAGCATCGTGCGCACAGGAAAGCACGCCAACCGGCTGATCGCGGGAAATGAGTCTTCCTCGGTCAACCGGGCGGTCGCGTTCTATCGCCAAATGGTCGGAATCCCCACGGGGCAAGACCCGCCGGCGGCGCCATGATTGCACGAGTTGCGAAACCCTGACAGGATTAGCCGCGGATAGAGTGCAAGAACTGTGCCCAATTTTGTGCCCGCCTGGATCGAAAGGCGTGTGGCCCGGGCTTGCGCCTTTGACTCTTCAGGTGCCCGTCCCTTCGAAGTGTGGAGGGTGGGAGGGAATTGAATTTCTCTTCCGCTGACCGAGGAAAGCAACGCCAGGGCGGGACAACGTCAAAGGCACACAGACTGGACTGGTTGCGGAAAAAAGCAGAAGAACTTTCCTCCGGGGCTGAAGCCCGATGTAAGCAGAGTGGTTATGCCGGAGCTAAGGCTCCGACCCCCTGAGGGGAATGACTTTCCCCGCAGCCTGTGAAGTCTGTGCTACCAGATCGAACAGCCTGCCCCGGCGCTAGGGGCGAAAAGACTTTTGGTTGCTTTGCCGGGCTAGTTGGAGGTCGTCGGCTTCTTTTTTCGGGCGGTCGATCTCGGTTTGACGGGCGTCCTGCTTGTCGAGCTTTTCAGATTCGATACTGGAAGCCTTGGCCTGAGCATCCCGCTGCTTTGAAAACACGGCGAGCAGGTAGGAGCTCTGGTTGCTGGAGCGGTAGAGGTACACGGAGTTCTGCGCATCCTGCCAACGAGCGATGAATGTGTCTGAGAAGGCGAATACCGCGTGGGACGGGAAGTTGAGCTCGGGATAAAATCTGGTTGCGGCGCCGTAGCGGGCGGAGACGGCTTGCACCATGTCATCGTCATCCAGGCCTTTGGTGGCGTCCAGGTTGTACGTCACCACCATTCTGTAGAGCTCGCCATTGTAGAAGCTAAACAAAATCTGCGAAACCGGGTCACCGCCTGCGGAAATGCGGGAAGAGTTCAACGGCCAAACGGTCAGCTCTTGAATGGTGGCCGGGCGCTGGTGAACGAGGGTGGTCATCTGCGAGTACGGGCCGATTTGCTTGGATAGTTCGGGCAAACTCGTTCCGAGCGAGAAGGTTCGGTACTTGGACAGATCCTGCCCGAACAGCAAGGGAGCGGAAAGCAGGAGCAGGGAAAGAGAAACGGCCACACGGCACATCATTTTCATTGGAATATCTCCTTCAATCCATCACGCGCGAGGCGACCGGAATGAGAGCCCGCGGAAGCAGCTTTAATCGGACTCCCAAACCGGCAGACAGCGCAAAACCGCAAGCAATCAAACCACTACCTGCTGGCGACTTTCTTCGATTCGTTCACGGGCGAATTCTTCTGCAATACGCTAACTAGATGGCGGCCGGAATCCGGGACGCTGATTTTGTTGCCGAGCACGATTTCTCTGGCGGTGAGTTTCTGGCCATAGACGTCGGCGGTGGCGTCATCATCGGGGCGAAGCGTGGTGCCTTCGAGTGAAATGCCGACAAAGAGACCGCGCGAACGCGAGTAGCTGAGAACCTCGGCGCGCATGAAGGCGTCGGTGGTTGCGGAAGCGTCGCGGCCCACGGGACCCGCGGCGATCGAGGCATCGCCGCCCAACTTGACTTTGCTGTTGAGAATCGAATCGGCGCCTCTGTGATTCATGACCAGCAGTACGAGATCCGTGGCTTCTCCGCCAATCTGGAATCCGATGCTGCCGCCTTCAAGGGCGTACATTGCCGGAGAGCCCCACGGCCCGCGGAATTCATGGCCGGTGCGGCAAACCATCGCGCCGCGGCCATACGTGCCGCCGACGACAAACGCGGCCTTCAAGACCGACGGGAAAACGATGACGCATTCGGCCTTCTCCATCACTTCCTGGGGGATGTTGTCGGGCAGGTTCATGATCTCCTGCATGACGGTGCCGCAGTTTTCCAGGCGTTCCTGTTCCTTATTTGCCGCGTAGGCCATTACGCCTACCAGCATGATGCAAATGGTGAGACTGATTTTACGAATCATCGCTGACCTCCATGATCAGAATTGCGGCTGCGGAAGTTGGCTCTCTCCGGAACCTGGGTGAGGCGCTTCAGACCGCGCCTGTAGCCGGGGCATGCTCGATTGTTGCGGTGATTGCTCGAACCATCCCCAACCGAAAAATTCCGCTAAGACTTTTGCCGCGCGCCCGAGACCAGCAATGCGATTCCGCCGATGAGCGCGAGGCCTCCGAGAATCGGAGGGACTGGAATTTGCTCCTGGGTGTCCTTGGTGGCATGGATCGGCCCGACGTCGAGGACTTTTTCCCGATGCGTGTAGGTGATGCCTTGATAAGCAAGGGCTAGCGCGCCCAGAACGATCAGCACAATTCCAGCTAGAGAAATTGGTTTCATATTTTCGGCTCCGCGATCAGGAAACGGTCCTGCGGCCCCGGAGGATCCAGACGAAACAAGTGACGACAGCCAGGACCAACAGAATGTGGATGAACCCGCCCAGCGTGTGAGAAGTGGCCATTCCCAGGAGCCACAGGCCGAGCAAAACCACGAAAATTGCCGACAGCATACAGACTCCAAGTTTCTCTGCCTTAGTACAGGTGTGAAGCCGAGGCGGTCAGGATGAAGCAAGAGGGCCGGTTCGCGAGTCGGCTGTACTACTCCCCATACGGCGAAATACTAATCGAGTCCGGTTCGGGTATCTGTTCACTTGTGCACACATCAATGAAAGAGCATTGATGAGGTGAGTTTGCCCCAGGACGACCGCGATATCATACCGGGGCAAGATTTTGCCGGAGCCGGCGATCGTGAGCTACGTCGGAATGGCCATTGGTGTCCAGCCAGGCCAGGAGTTTGCGAATGCTGCCGCGAGCCAGCGCGATGCTGGAATCGGCAGCGCCGTAATAAAGATTGATGGTGTCGCCGTCGGATGCCACGGTGTAGCCGCAGGGAAACACGACGTCCTGGACATCGCCGTGGCGTTCGTAGTCCGCTTCGGGGGCAAACATCCAGGAATCGCCGCGAATCAGGCATTTTTCAGGCTGATCGAGCTCGAAGAGGGCCAGGCCGAGACGATAGATGGAACTGGAGGGCGTCTTGCGCACGCCGTGGTAAATCATCAGCCAGCCTTCCGGCGTCTCGATCGGCGGTGGCGACATGCCAATCCTGTTGGCGTCCCACCAGGCGCCGCGGCGTGCCTCCAGCATGAGCTTGTGATCGCCCCAATGGCGGAGATCCGTGGAGTAAGAAACCCAGATGTGAGCTCCCAGCGGCGTCATGGGGCGATGAATCAGCGCCCAAGATCCCTCGATTCTTCTGGGGAGCAGGGCGGCATCTTTATCATCGGGCGGCATGATGACGCCGAGTCTCTCGAAGGCGCGGAAATCTTTTGTAAGGGCCAGAGACACGCCGGGACCGCCGCGCGAATAGGACGTGAAGGCGATGGCGTATTGCTCGAGTTCCGGCACGTAGGTGATGCGCGGGTCTTCGATGCCCCACAATTCTTCCGGGTAGCGCTCAGGGTCGGGCATGAGCGTGGGTGCGCGGTCGATCTGCCACCCATCCACGCCGTTTGCAGAGCGGGCAGCGGTCAAGTGAGAAAGGCCGCGGCGATCTTCCACGCGGCAGAGCAGAAGCGTGGATCCATCGGGCAGCAGGGTCGCGCCCGGATTGAAGACAGAGTTCATGGAGTAGGGCCAGTCGCTGGCGGTCAGGATCGGATTGGCAGTGTAGCGTGTAAATAAATGGTCGTGTTCGATCATAATCCTTCTCAGGAACAATCCGACTGCAAGCAAAAGCGAGTGGCGGTCAGGATTTGTTCTCAGTCAGGTGCGATTCTTCCAGCTTGCGCATTTCCAGCAGCGCCATGAGGAAAGAGAGTGTCGATTCTGCTCCCTGATTCTCATTGGCGCGGTCGGGATGCAAGCCGTCTCGACAGCCGCCCGTGGAGGGGTCGTACAGGGCAATCTGCAGGTCGTTATCACCAAGGAACCAATTGAAGGCGGTCCACGCTTCTTTCCGCCAGCGGCGCTTTCCCGTTGCACGAAAGGCTTGCAAATAGGCGGAAACGGCGGCGCATGCTTCGATGGGTTGCTGGTCGAAACGCGCCTTTTCCGTTTTCTTCGAGTGGAAGCCGAGCGATCCGATGGGCACGAAGTGACCCTTTCTTTCGCACCGCTGACCCTTCGCCAGCCAATCCAACGCTTCGAGCCCTGCCGAAACCATGGCATCGTTTGCGCTGCGCATTCCCGCGCGTATCAGCGCCTGCGGCAATCGAGCATTGGAGTATGCCAGTTCGTCCTCAAACCATTTCCAGTCCTCGGAACGCGCGGCAATGTAGGAATCCAGCAGGCGGTTTGCCAGAGCATCGGCCGCATTCAGGGCGGCGCGATCTCCGGGAAATGACTCGAGATATTCCAGGAGTCCCAGCAAAGCGAAAGCGCTGGCCCGTGGACTGCTAAAGTCGACGGCAGCCGGGACTGCCAATTCAAACAGGCGCCCCGCGGCTCCGCGCAGCCCGGCGTCCCTGGTTCTGCCGAGAACGGTCCCGAGTCCCCACAAGGCGCGGCCGTGACTGTCTTCCGAGCCCTTCGGCTCCTGCCACTGGTGGTCGTAGCTGAGGCAGTTTCTGAAGCGCTTGGCGACGGGATCGAAAGCCAGCCACAAGAAGGACAAATAGCGCGAAGCGAGGTCATGCGAGCGAGTTGGAATATTGCTCCCAAGTTGTTCGAGCAGAATTGCGACGATAAGCGCCCGGGCGTTGTCGTCGGTTGAATAACCTTCCGGGTAGTTCGGGACGACGAAAACCGCGTGCTCCACGATTCCCGTGTAGTCCGTCATGCGATGCAAGTGATCGAGGTTTACGGGCGGAAGCCGGTCGAGTGCCTTTTGCGTGTTCTGGGCTGAAAACGTCGCTCGTGGCTTGCGCATGCGCTCGTTGCATACGCGCTTGAAGCTCTCCATGTATTGCTGAGCCACGCGGTCCCACACCATGTCTCGGGCGTACATATAGGCCCGTTTCCTCATGGCATGCCGCGCGGTTCCGTTGTCCAGGAGCTCGATGGTCTTTGCGGCAATGGCCTGCGGATCATCGAAGGGAACAAGCACCCCTCGTTCATCGTCCAACAATTCGATGGCATGCAAATACGGAGTGGAAATGATCGCTTTCCCGGCGCTCAAGGCATATGCCAGCGTGCCGGAAACCACTTGCCCCTTGTGTCTGTAAGGCGTGATGTAGATGTCGGCGGCGCCGATCACTTCAACCAACTCTTGAGGACTTACGAAGCGATTCCGGAAGATGACGTTGGCCTCCACTCCAAGATCTCTTGCCAGGTTCTGCAAGTAGAGCCTGTATTTGTCGCCCTCATGCCGTAGGATGTGCGGATGGGTGACACCGGAAATCATATAAACGACATTGCTGTGGCGCGACAGGATACTCGGCAGGGCTTGAATGACGTTTTCAATACCCTTGTTCGGCGAGAGCAGGCCGAACGTGAGCAGGACTTCCTTGCCTTCCGTTCCGAAGCCATCCTTGTAGAAGTTGGGATCCGTGAAAGGCAAATCGGGGATGCCGTGGGGAATCAGGTCGATCTTGGAAATCGGGACATGGAACACTTCCTGGAGAATGGCCACAGATTGCTGGCTCATGACGATTAGGCGATCCGACAAAGCGGCAATTTCCTCCATCACCGCGCGCTGATCGGGGTTGGGATTCCGAAGCACGGTATGCAAGGTAGTGACGACCGGCATCTCCAGGCGCCGTAACAGTTCCAGAATGTGCGCACCGGCCAATCCGCCGAAGATTCCGTATTCGTGCTGCAGGCAAACCAGGTCAATATTGCTGAAATTCAGGAAGTCCGCGGCCTGCCGGTAGGAAGCCGACTCGTCCTGGGAAATCTCGAATCGGATTCGCGCGGGGTAGGTGTAACCCTCCTGCGTATCGTTGACTGGTAGGGCCAGCAGCTCCGTAGCGCCATATTCAGAGTGAATGGCGTCACACAAATCCGTTGTAAACGTTGCGATTCCGCATTGCCTGGGAAGATAGTTTCCGATGATGGCGACGCGGCCCGGCAGCGCCGGCTGTGGAGTCACTGCAACCGGAGGCACAGCTTTTTGTTCCACGATCAGCGGAGCAAGTGTGATCACTTCGCCGGAAGAGGGGGAGTCAAGCCCGTCATGATTGCCTGGCACGTCGATAACAGCCGGGCTGCTTTCCTGGGAAATTATTTTTCGCAGCGACATTCTGTTCCTGATGTTCCTCTCGAATCGACCGGGCTGTCCGACCGCCCGAAGTTATGGGCAAGCGGGGCTGCGCCGGGAGCAAGTCGTTGTCCGAACCGAAGCGTAGGGAACCCCTTCAGTCCGTTCTGTATGCTTCAGAAAATGTAACAGGCAGGCTACGCGCATCTCCTGTCCCCACACAGTGGAATATTAGCCGGGTCCGGTGAAATTAACTGTTCACTTCTGCACACATTTGGCTTGCACGATTGGCTCGTTCAAAAGCGGAGAGGCGCTTCCGCGATGGGGGATGGCGCCGGCAAGCGTCCAATCTGGCGGGCGCGCACGATGAATCGGTTCGGTGCCGCTCCTACGTAGTAGAACGGAAAGCAAGTGACCAGGGTTAGCGTATTCTGGCCGGACGGCCGCAGGACTTGCGTGTCGCTGGGCAACACCACCTCCTTCGATTCCACCTGATACTGGAATTCTCCATCGGGTGTCTGGATCGTAATCGCGTCACCCAGTTGAATGTCTTTCAACGGACGAAAAAAACTGTCGCGATGTCCGGCCAGTGCGACATTACCAGGCTCGCCCGGCAGCGCCGTTTTAAGAACGTGGCCCACCGCACGGCGCAACAATTTGGGCGATTCCCCCTGCACGACAATGGCTTTGAGCTCGAGTCGAGGGATCTGGATCTCGCCAATCACCTCGCCCTCCGCCACGACGCGGGGGCCGTGAGTGAGGCGCAGCTCGGGGAGTTTTGCTCCCTCGATCGCTTGATACGCCTGGGCATCCACCACAACGTAGGTGACGTACCCGAGTGCCACAATGGCTCCGGCCAGAAAAAAATAATACGCAGCGCGCAGCAGCGGCGCTCTCGATTTCCAGAGTCTGCTGGCGATGGAACCGCGAGCGCTCATTTCGCTCCCTTGGCCGCCCGCTCGGGCGAAGACTTTTCTTCGACGGCGTAATAGCCGGATCGCGTTTGAACGCGAACTTTGCCGTGGCCGGGAGCAGCGACTTTCACTTCAACCTTCCGAAAAGAGTGGACGTCGCTTGCATTCTCAGGTGAGAAACCCAGGGTATATTGCTCCCGCAAATCACGGGCGATCTGTGTCGAGATACTCGTAACGGTATGCGAGCGGTCCGGAAAATAGGCGATGCCACCGGTGGCCTTGGAGAGGCGCCGAAGCACGGCCGGATTCACCTCTTCGGTGTCGCCGATCAGCCCAATGGAATAAATGAGCACCTGGGCGCGCTGGGCAAGCGCCAGCACCTGCGAGAATTTTTGCTGGCTGGCGTTGTCTCCCCCGTCGCTGACTATGATCAACGCCTTCCTGTCGAAATGGCCGAGCTGCACATGGAGCAGCCCTTCCGCCACGGCGTCATACAGCGCCGTTCGTCCGCGTGCGCGAACGGAAGTCACGGCCTTGGCCAGCTCTTTAGGGTCGTTGGTGAAGGCTTTTCCGTGCAGCAGTTGCACAGAAACATCATCGTTGAAATCGACGACGAACATTTCATCTTGCAGGTTGCTCGATTGCGCGAAAGATGAAACGGCGGTGGCTACTTCCGCGAGCTTTGGACCCATGCTGCGACTATGGTCCACCAGCAGGCCCACGGTCACGGGAGCATCTCCTTCCTGGAACAAAGTAACTTTTTGCAGCCGCTTGTCCTCGTACACGCGGAAGTCCTGCAGGCCGAGCCCGGAGACGAAGCTCCCGTTTGAGTCCGTCACTCTGACGGGTAGCGCGACCAGTTCCGTTTTCACGGAAATTGTGGACTGGCTGCCCGCGCCATGTTCGAGAGACTGGGATAGAGGATAGGCAGTAAGCCCGCAAATGAGCAGGATTCCGGCGAGAAGAAAGCAGCCCCAAGCAAGACTACTCGGTCGAGATCGAACAGCGCGATTCATCGGCATGTCTCCTTGCACCGCAGGGTGTGAACCACACATCACACCCGCGGCGCACCGGAGTTTCGTTACGTTTATGAGTCTTGGCTGGCGAGCCGCTTTAGCGTGAAAGCAACGCCGAGCGATGCCAAGCCAAGCAGCGCGAATAAAGGAATCGTGCTGGCCGTCTTCGGCAAATCTTCCGTCTCTGCCACCGGTGCAGGATCTGCCACGCGGGCAGGGGTTGCCGCTGGTGCAGGGGTTGACGCCGGTGCAGGATCTGCCACAAGCGGGGTGGTCTGGATCGCCTGGGTTACCGGCAACTCCTCCTGGGCGGGGGTCACCGCGACGATCGGAGCCGTTTTCAGATCCGTTGTTTCGACGGCGAGAGCGGGAATGGGTTCTTTTGAGGCCACGGCTAGCTGAATAGCGCGTGGCTTCGGATAAACGAATTCCTGGCCGAAGTTATCGCCCGGGTAGAACCAGGCTTTGAGCGCTTCGGGGTTATCGCCAGACCGTTCCGCGAATTTGACCACCGTTTCGCCCGTGGGCTGGAGCCGGTAATTGTTGATCGCCAGGATTGTGGCGATGATTTGAGAGCCATCGGCATTGAAGATCTGCACGATATGACGGTAGGAAAGCGAATCTGCCAGCTTGAAAGTGTACGTCCCGGCGGGCAGAACTTGCCCGGGGATTTCGATCGGTTGATTGAACGTGAAGACCGTCTTCTTGTTCCAATCGTCAGCTCGAACGCCCGGGAGAAAGGCAGCGCCGAACAGGGTGATTGTGAGCAAAGCAAGTAGAGCTCTTGCGATTTTCATCCTAATTTCCTCCTGAAATTTGAGAGCCTCTTTCGGTATCGGTTGCGTAGGAGGAAGCCGAGACAATCACGCAATAAGAAACGGCGTGGCGTCCGCGAGAGGGTTTTTGCTTTTTCCTACAGCGGACATGCTAGCGGTTGCCCAAGAATGAGTCTGTTCACTTCGGCACACAATTCATGTTCCGGATTGCGTCGCTCAAGAGCTGGGAGGCGCATCCGCGATGGCGGATGGCGCCGGCAGAGGAGGCAAATTTGCCCGGATCAAGTCTTCCACTTGCTTCCAAACGACGGGATCGCATTCGATCTGGGTATGGGAATTCACGAAGATATGGTCGTACCAGGGATATTGCGGGCATCGGAGCGAGCTTGTTTCGTAGTCAAATTCGAAATTTCCAATGATTCGGGTGCGTGCGGGATCGGCCGCGCGAATGTCGTGGTCGCCGTGGAGAAGTCCGTGGGACTGATAAGAGTTGGCGGCCTGGGCCACGTTGGCGGGGATGATTGTGTCGTTCATCTTGCGCTTGGCGATGCTGTCCACCTGAACCGTAAGGAGCACGGGGATGCCATCCTTTTCGAGCATGCGCGCCAGAGTGATGGATTCCGAGGTGCCCCAGCTATGCCCGTATAGAATGATGCGGGCATTCTGTTTCTCTTCCACGGTCAGAGTTCCGTTGTGGTCTGTGTCCAGGAGTTCCAGAATCCTCCGATGGGCATTAACTGCGCGATGGTTTTCAAAAGTTTCTACATTTACCCCCGCGGCGCACTCCTTCCGCAGACGTGCGGCAAGCTGGACCTCGCCGTGGACCGGGTCATCGTCCTTGATGAAGCCGCCGACGAAGCCGATGACGATGACGGTCGGCCCGGTGGAGGGCCCGCTGGCGATAACCGGCTGAGTCGAAATTGTCTGGCCCGGATGGAGAGCGGTGGCAAACAAAAAGAAATAAGCACAAATGGGAAGAAACGTCCGGTATTTCATTGGTTCGTCTGCGTCGTGGGCACCAATGAGCCTTCCATCCCCGCGTCAGCCTTGACGATGGGCGCGGGAGGAGCGGGCCTCTCGCGGCCGGCCACCACAGTCGGAATCGGAGCTGCTGCCTTCAACTGGTCCAGCGACGTCAGCACACTCTGCCAGCGAGTAGAGTCCTGCTTGGTTTCAAGTGGAAGAGTGAGGTCGGAATAAAAAGCCAGGATATTGTCACGCAGTTCCGGTGACGTGCGATCGAATTTTCGATCGGCCAGCTGACCTAACAATTTCGCGTAGGTGTCGTCCGTCAGCGAGTATTCCGCGGCCACGGTTACTTTCCCGCTGTCAAAATCACAGTTGACGAGTTCCAGCGAGCCCGCGCGAACTTGCTGGAGATAAATCCGGTATTGGTCCACCGTCGTATTGATGCTCTTGAAGTACATTTCCTCCGTCTGCGGCGTGGGGTTGTTGAACGCCAGCGCCTTGAACGGGCCGATTTTCGGCATATATCGCAAGAGGACGGAGAACATGCGGGTCTTGAACCCGTCCTTCTTATAATCTTTGCCCCACTCTTTTTCATAGTCGGAGCGCGACAGGCGGTAGAGGAATTTCTTTTTTTCGAAGGTGGGCGTCTCCTTCATCATGTCCTTCTGGTGGGTGCGCAGGGCGATTTTGGTCATCTCCGGAATCATCCTGCCCACGGCAAAGCGATAGGAACCGACGGCCAGATCCTCGTGGGTCAGCACGTCCTTCAACTCCACGCCATAGACCACCGGAAAGACTCGCTCCAATAGGGGCTTGGACACCTGGAAGCCGATGAAATCGTGATACTGCTGCGAGGCGTAACGATTCCTCGCCACCTGCACCATGTCGAACCCGAACTCCGTCTTCAAATGCGCCGTGCGATCCTGCGCGTACCTGACGGAGTTTCCATATTTTGCGCGCAACTTGGGATACTGGATGGAGACGGCCTGATTGACAGCCGGGTGGCCGGCGATATCCGAGGCATAGTGCGCCAGAGCGCCGAGTGCGAAGGCGTACTCATTGGCGTCCTGGCTTTCCAGCAGAAGTTCGCGGACGAAATCACCGCTGCGAACGTAGTGCACTAGGTTGCTGAACTCCGCGCTGCCGAACGGGTAATAGCCAAGATCCTGGATGACCGCGCCGCCATAAGCGTAGGCGTGCGCTTCCTTCAGTTGGTCTTCGGTCAAATCCGGGAAACGCTTGAGAAGGAGCGGCCGAATCTGATCGGTCCAGGCCAAGTCCACGATTTCCTCGTGGGTAAGAACGGAATAGGCTAGCGCGGCGCCGCTAGAAATCAGCACGATCAGGAGGAGTGCGAGCACACGGATGCACATTAGGCGCCAACCGGCTGGAATCACGGCCCGGGATCGAAATGCTCTAATTTGGTTTTCTGAGGTCATTTACGATCTTCCTGGCCTCTCGCATTCTTTCCTTGTAATACGACGGGCCGATGAGCACTTCTTTTTCTTCCACTTCCACGCGTTGCTTGATGCCTTCTTTGGACAGGAATAAGGCCAGCGCTATGTAGGTCTTGATCTCTTTTTCCAGGAACTCCGCTGCTTGCCGCTTGGATACATCCATTTTTCACCTCGAAATTTCAGCTATTACCAAGACTTGGATAGGCTTGCTTTCACGCGGTCCTTTTTCGCTTCGCACCGCTCGCTCGACCGCCATCACCCGGACGGAAGGGGTGCCGTCCGGGGCATCGCAAACCCTGCGCTCTAGATGCGGCCGAGAAGCAGGAGAATCAGGACGATGACCAGTATCAGTCCCACTCCGCCCGTCGGCGCGTAACCCCACTCCCGGCTGTGCGACCACCTGGGCAGCACACCCAGAAGCGCCATCACCAACACGATGATCAGTATCGTTCCCAACATTGGTTGCTCCTTTTACCGGCGTTCACGCCGGGTCCTTCAGACCCTGCTTGTTCGCTTCGTTCCACTGCGCCTTCAAGGAACGGTTAGTCCAGGGACACGCTGATGGCAATGCGATCTCCGGGATACCTGCGGTCGTACATGTAGTATCCGTCGTCGACATAGACCACATAGACGTCATCGTTGTCGTACCAGTCGTTTGACCAGTATTCCGGCCATGGGTCAACGAAGCCAAACCAAAAGCCTCCGTACTGGAATCGTGGCGATCCGCCGACAAACACAACGGGTTGGCTGTAGATGCGAAACCCGTGCGATTCACCGAAGTAGCCGTTGTAGCGATCATCAGGAATGCGGTAACCGGTGTAGCCGCCGCGTTGGTGCCAGTCGCGGTGCTCCGTTTTCCAGCTATGTGCTCGGTCACCCTGCCAGGCGGATTGTTGTTGCTGCGCCTCTCGATGCTGTTCTTGCGGCGTGCGATTGGCAGCCTGCTGCGAGCGCTGCTGATCCTGCTGGCCCCTCGCTTGCTGATCGTGGCCTTGGTTTGTGGTCCTGGCCTCTTGTTGCTGCTGTCTCTGTTGCTGTTGCTGCTGACCCTTGGCTTGCTGTTGCTCTTGCTGCTTCGCGGCCTTGTCTTGCTGCTGTTGCTGGCCTCTGGCTTGCTGCTGTTTCTGTTGCTGTTGCTGCTGACCCTTGGCTTGCTGTTGCTCTTGCTGCTTTGCGGCCTTGTCTTGCTGCTGTTGCTGGCCTCTGGCCTGTTGCTGTTTCTGTTGCTGTTGCTGCTGGCCCTTGGCTTGCTGTTGCTCTTGCTGCTTCGCCGCCTTGTCCTGCTGCTGTTGCTGGCCTCTAGCCTGTTGCTGTTGCTGCTGGCCCTTTGCTTGCTGTTGCTCTTGCTGCTTTGCCGCCTTGT